>Ga0265293_10000275_pt1 | contig 127357 bp, 114 predicted proteins | sample Munlanlewell138R_FD_192505 | JGI IMG/M metagenome (GOLD analysis project Ga0265293, IMG submission 192505) | Leachate microbial communities from a municipal landfill in Southern Ontario, Canada - Leachate well 138R | ecosystem: Engineered > Solid waste > Landfill > Unclassified | place...
AAGGAAGTTGCGGACCTGATAAAGGGTGCAGGGAAAAGATTTTCCCTGCGATTTTCGGTTCGGAGGGGAATATTAAGGGGAGTAGCCCTCCCCTTAAGGAGCGAAAGCGACGGGTTCGCGGTTCAAGTCCGCGAGGTGGCTCGAGCAAGGAAGTTGCGGACCTGATAAAGGGTGCAGGGAAAAGATTTTCCGACTATTTGGGTTCCATTGAGAAGAATAGGTATTTAAGTACCAAAAGATTTTTTATCCTTCTATTATCCGTATGGTTTCTAAAGGGATCCCTTTTTAATTTAATCAAAGCTTCTTCAATGGATCTTTATACTTCTGCAAGGGTGCGTGAAGCAGAGATTGATATTAGCACTTCAGCGATGAAGCAGAAAATTAAAGAATAAATCTCAGACCAGTAAATACGCGCCAATTAGGGGCTCCATACCCATCTATCAATCCCCAACCCATTCCGATATTAAAAATCGTTCTATCTAAAGCAAACCCAAGGGAGACAATTCCTTCAACCGGTGTATTCTCTGTATTAAAGAGCTTTTCACTTCTACCGAATAGTTCAGCGGATACAAATAGAGGAGATTCAGGAACAGTAAAGACCATCCCTGTACCAAAAAGAAGTGTGTGATGTATCTTAATATTATCTCCTAATCGTTCTTTTGGCTGATAAGCATATCCGAGGTTTCCTGTCCAAAGAATGTTTTCTCCGATTTTTTTATCTACGATTCCACGTATTCCTATTGAAAAATCATCTACATCCGCGAAGATATTTTTTTTTGCTGTATTTAACAGAGCAAACGGAGAGATGGCAAAGTTAAAACAGTTTTCTTCTTCATTGGAGAATCTATATTTATAAGTAACAGCGAGGTTGCTAAAGCCGGAAGTTCCTGTGCCGCCTATCTCTGATTTCTGCTTGGAGATATAAGGAATCACAAGAGATATTTGTTGAGAATCACCAATTCCCAATGTAAAACCCGCTTGTAAGAGATGTTGATTCTTAACCAAATCATATCCTATTCCCGCTAATGTTGCTTCAAGCACTTTATCTGCATAGGAATAATATACATCCATGGACTTATTTAAATGTCCTATCGTAGATGTAGTGGGAACTACTACTGTAAATTTCTCCCCTGCCGCGATATCAAAGTGGTTCCCATCTGCTGCAAAAGAGGTTGTGGCAGTACCAAGTAAAAGAGTTACGACCAAAACCTTTACCACAGATTTTTTAAAGTTCTTTTTGAATGCAAAGAGCAGTAAGATTGCCATTCCTAACAGAAGATAGGGCATTATTCCTTTTAATGCAGCAAACGCCACAATATAGAGAGGGAAGAGCATAGTTCTAACAACTGCTCTTAGAAGATTGTTTTGCGCTATGATTGTGGCATAGTGCGGACTGTGTTTGTAATACCATTTTACAAAAGCAGATCCATATTTATTTGTCAGCAGATATTTGTCTCTGAAGTTTCTGAGAATTTGTACGTGATGTTCAAATGGAGATCCAAAAGCCGCTGTTGCTATAAAACAGTTGCTTTGTCCTGATACTGAATCATAAAGCGGCGTGTTTCTTAATGCAAATACTGTTCCTGTTAAATCAGCTAATGAGGGTGTTGTTTCGTTATTGATAGTTACTTCAACATATCCGTCATATAGCGTTCCCTCAATGATTGTGGATTCAGCGACAATCTTCTGGTTAGAACAGGTAATCCAGCTGTTTTCATCGTACCAATAGGCAACCTTTGCAGAGATTTCATTGTAAAATAGTTTTACAATAAGCTCTTCTATATCTCCGAGTTGTAAGATAGAGACATCAAAGAAATTTCCATTGAAATTGCTATCTTTCGTAGGATTTTCTTCTCCAAAGATTGCTACCAAAGCCATGCCCTCATTTCCGCCAAAAGTTGCATCAAGCGATATTCCTTCTTTATCTACAATAGAGGCATTTTGTGCATCTGCAAGATTTAAGGCCTCTATATCAGCTTTAAACCAAGGGTCATAGTCGATATAATCGCTTACTTCATCTCCTAATCCTGCTGGATTTGTCTCTGGATGAAACGGACCGCTTGCATCTCCCCACCAATTCTTTTTCGCAACAAATGCTTTAATTTCAACAAGGCTCTTTGGTTCTATCATTGCCCGCAAATTTTTCGCTCCCATCACATTGCCGGTAATATTGTTAAAGCCGAAGAAGTTATTGGTTCCTATATTGTTGTCGCCAATTTTTAAAGCTATATTGCAACCAGTAATTGTATTACCTGCTATTATATTATTGTCAGGCGCAGGCATTGTTCCAGGAGGATTATCTCCCCAACCCGCATAACTAATTGAAATTCCCGTATTTGTTACCTCAATCAGATTATTTATTATTTTCACTCCGCAGGCAGAAGAGAGAGCGATTCCGTTTGGAACTCCGATAATAGTTTGGTTTTCTATAATGGTTCCTGCCAAGGGGCTGCCCCACAGAATAATCGCAGAACAGTAGCTGTCAGGATCATAATAGCTTCCCCATAAAGTTCCAGCTACGAGGTCTGATATTTGGTTATCATGTAAGATACTGTTTCCAGGACTTCTATCAAGAGTAATCGCGCGCATCATATGGTGAAGATTATTCCTGCTTATAATATTTCCTTGCGCATCTGAGTGAGGAACGCCCACAACATTTATACCTATGTAACCGATATCAAAGATTTCATTATCAATGATTTGGCAATTTGTTCCATACACAAGAAATCCATAATCGGTCTGTTGCGTAATAGAAGGCTGTCGAAGATTTCCTTGAATAATACAGTTTTTTACTATATTTCCTTCCGCGACATTTGGAGCAATACCGATCCGTATAATCTTGTCCTCAGAGGTATTGTCAGAAAAATCTCTTACAGTAAACCCATCGAAAGTAACATTGTTACAGTTAAGAGTAACTCCTCCGGGAGCAAACGAATCAGGGAGGTTTATTATCGTAGTGGCAGCTCCAGCGGTAGATTGAATAATCAGTTCATTTGTGGTGATATTCAATTTTTCGTTATATGTTCCGGGATAAACTAAAATTGTGTCACCGACTTCTGCGGCATCTATAGCTTCTTGAATTGTCGCATAGTTATTAATAGCACCATTGTCCATACCAACATTTAATGTTGCCGCTGATACTCCGAATCCTGTTAAGGATAAGAACGCAACAGCAAAAAGAAGACCTTTTAAAAACTTTTTCATAGCCTGCCTCCTATGATAAAAGGTAAAAAGTTTCTCTAAAAGAAATTTTTTGCAAGTAGGTTTTTGTTAACTGAAACAGATTATAATTTTCAAGCATCAAATTATAGTGTAACATTTTATAAATAATTGTCAGATATTTTCTTCTTATCAAGCTATCCTTTCCTCTATATCAAAATTCTTGGTTCTGTTAACTGTGAAGCAAGATTTTGTTTGAGTGTGTTTTATTCCAATCTCTTTTTTAAATTATATTTTTCATATATTTTTGTCAAATATTGAGCTTTCCCTATTTTTATCGACACGAGGGGGCATAGTAAAATACAAGAGGAAGGAGCCCTTCGTGAAGAGATACGATGAAGAGTTTCAGAAAGATGCGGTAGAGATGATGATTAAAAGGAGCGTTAAAGAGTAAATTCAGGCCTAGAACTACCGACAGCCGCCATGCTTTACCGGTAAGTCGAAATCTTCCCAAGGGAATTCCGGCAATAACAAGGCGAGATCAGGTATGGGCATCAGACATTACCTACATCAAGACAGAAGAGGGATGGCTATACCTGTCCGCGATAATGGATCTGTGGTCTCGCAAGATTGTTTGGTGGCAAGCATCTGATATTCTGAGGTCCGAGTTGGTAACGGGAGCATTACAAAAAGCAACTGATATGCAAAATCCGAATAAGGGTCTGATGTATCATTCGGACAGAGGCGTACAGTATGCAAGCCAGGTATGTCGGAATATGTTGAAATCGGCAGGCATCGCCAGCAGTATGACTGAAGGCGGTAATTGCTACGATAACGTTGCTATGGAATCGTTTTGGAGCACGCTAAAAACAGAGATGGTATATCGTAAGAGATTAAAAAGTCATAGAGAGGCACGACTTGCATTATTTTACTACATCGAGGTGTTTTATAATAGAAAACGGTTACACAGTAGGTTGGGATATCGTTCTCCGGAAGAGTTCGAAGCCCGCCATAAACGTATTGGATTTACTGTACTACAGGTGTCTATAATTTCGGAGGTAATTGCAGATAGTCATTTTAGTGTTACAGTATTGGTTTGACTATAAAATGAGCAAACGAGTCAACTATGGTTCAATAAGAAGATTGCGTGCAACGATCAAAACGAAATTATTGTATCTGAAATTCTTCTTGTATAAAGGATCTTCGGAGGTATGGTATGGAGAAAATGATAGAAGTTATTGAACACAGTGTCATTTATGAAAATCCCATTCCTCACCTTGTAAGCAGACATGCCTATTTTCCCGGTCTTACAAAATTGTCATCTGGGGATATCCTCGCAATGTTTCCTATACAAGAAGCTTTTTCAGCAACTGGCGATGAAATGTTTATTTCTCGTTCAACGGATAATGGCAGAAGATGGATCTTTGAAGGAGGTACAGGAAAAAATCCTTCTTTCGGGGATCTGAAAATAGGTGGTTTGAAGCCCACAGTTCTTGATGACGAAACCCTTGTTGCGATGGGATACGGATTTTACAGAACGTCCCTTGAATATTTTGAAAATTCTTTGACCGGCGGACTTCCTGATGGTGAAAATATGATTAGTTTTTCGTATGATGGTGGCAAGACATGGTCGTTAACGCAAATAATTCCCCTGAATAGACCGGAGATACTTGAAGTATCTGGGCCCTGTATCCAGTTGCGTAATGGTGATCTTCTCGCCACTGGTGCGACATTTCCTATGTGGGACGGGACGAGACCTTCAGGAAGGATTGGTGTAGTTGTACGGAGCAAAGATAGGGGAAAAACCTGGGATGATACAACGCTTTTCTACCAAGGTGATGGTAAGATAAGCCCCTATGAAACACGATCATGCCTTCTGCCTGATGGCCGTATTGTTACTATAGTATGGATGCTTGACGAAGAGTCTGGCAAAAATTTGAATAACCATGTGGTTTTCTCTGAAGATAATGGAAGAACAGGGTTGCAACCACTTGACACAGGAATTCCAGGACAAGCCTCTAATGTGATTTCTCTCGCTGATACTTTACTTCTATCTATTCACTGTTATAGGGAAGGCGAGGTTGGGCTGTATGTGCATATTGTTGATTCTGCTAATTGTGGGTGGAAAACAATCGCAGGTGAAAAGATATGGGGCGGAGCACCCTCGGTTAGAATAGGGAATCTTGATGATATGGGAAAGAGGCTTAGATTTGGGCAACCATCGTTGTTACCACTTGGAGAAGGAGAGTTTCTCGCAGCTCACTGGGCAGTAGAAGACTGCCTTGGAAAAATTCTCGCACATCGGATCCGTATCCACCCGGATTTTCTTTCAAAAAAAACCTGAGAGTTTAGGTCTAAACGCGGTAGTTCCTTTTTTTTCTATTTCCTATAGAAAATTAGGGAGATATTCTTCTCCTGATTTGGATGTTCTTAAAGGTTTCTTTATATCTAATTTTCCGAGACTCTTTTTTCTCTCTCTTTTTACATGATTGTCTTGACGGTTCGTAGGCGGTACAATAGAAAAATATATGAGATTTTTTTCCATTGTTACAGTTATATGGTTGGCACAGTATGGTGCAGGTTATGAAGATGAGAAGCAGATATATCAGATTTTTTGAGAGTCTTATGAAAAGGTGTTTTTTTATTTTATGAAAGGTTGCTTGCTTTCGTATGAATCAGGCTATTTTATTTTTTAATCCCGAGAAAATCGGCTAAAGTAACTTTATTATCTTCAATCGGTCCTACCTGTACCGACTCTTTCAATATCCTGACTACTTCAGTGCCGTCGCTTTTCTGAGCTTCGCACCTTATAGTTATAAGATAGGCGCCGTTTTCATCGGTATCTTTGAAAGTGGCAGAAAAAATACCATTTCCTTTATTAAGAAGGACAATGTTTTTTGTATGGGCAAACGCGTGTTTAACAAATCTACCGAGCTCTATTACCCTCTTCCTGAGCATTGTTTTAAGGTTTGGGGCAGGTTTTTTTATCTCGGCAGTAACTTTTATGTTTCGCAATTTATCTTCTCTATCTTTCTCAAGGAAAAACTCTGCGATTTTTACTTTTATCGCTATTTCTTCTTTGGGTCTATAATATGGTTGCAGTCCGAATATATTGGTCATAAACGGAGATTTGCCAGAAACAGTAAAGTTGACCTGCTCTTTTTCTTTGGGTATATCTTTGCCGTACAGGGTAGCTTTCCATATCCCTTGCTGAGGGTTTTTAATATGGAAGGATGCAAACGTGGCACCTGACTGGTAGCTTATCCCGGGAAAAGAACCAAAATTTTTTTGATTTATATCTGCCCCCGTAGGTGTTTTCAGGGAAAGCTCAACCGTGCTTCCTTGCCAATCAGTAAAAAACGTTGTTGCCAGTATATTAGGACCTACAGGGATTTCATATTCAAGTAGGCCATCTTGGGAAATGATATCATTATAAGATGTGAGCACAGATTGGTTGTGAGCATAAGCCAATATTTTTTGGTAAGCCTGAGTAATATTAGAATCTTCCGCTGACAGATACATTCCATTCGTCTTCTCGGAAATTTTTGCAAGGGTTGTTTGGTGGGATCCTCTGGTATAGGCAAGTGTATAGATTGGCCACCCTGCCTCCGCAAATCTTTGAGCAATAGACGGGTTACCCTTTAGAGGGTTGATACCGACATTATGCTCTCCGTCGGACATAAGAAGGACTGCTTTGTTAATGGTGGCATCTGCGGAATCCAGCTGGTGGAAAGCCGCTTCAAGTCCGGCAGTAATATTGGTGCTTCCGCTTGCTATAACCTTGCTTACTTTTTCCTGGAGTTTTTGCTTATTCTTATCGTCTATCAAAACAAGGGGAACTTCCAACGTGGCTTTACTGTGAAAGGTTATTAGCCCTGAATAGTCTTGTGGTTGAAGGCAAGCAAAAAAACCTACAGCAGCTTCTTTTGCCTTGGTAAGCCGGTCTCCGCTCATACTCCCAGAGCAATCCATTACGATTACGATGGCATTACCTCTTTCTGGAATTTTAAAATAAAGATGTCCGGACAAGGGTCCCCATTCGCCTTCTTTTTTCGCTCTTATATGCCAACGATAACTATTGCCGGGCAAGAATTTTTCCTTCGGGATAAAGCACGAAGAATCTCTATCAGAGGCAGAGACGGAGCCACTCCAGACAATATTTTCTGCTCCGTACGGTTCTTTGCTAACCCATATTTCGTATTCTGTGGCACTGTCTACGCCTTTCCATAGTAGCTTTATATCCTCTGAGTCGGAGATTTCTATCTCGGGACCAGGATGGCTTTTAGCGCCAGGGGAAAGCGGTTGTGGACTACGGAGTAAAGCCAAGATGGCTTTAACCCTTGCAGGTACTTGTTGTCGCCATTTGTTTAACTGATTTTCAGCGAGCTCAAATTCTCCTTCTTTGTTCTTCTCCCTTTTACCGTTTTCGTCGAGAATGTATCCTTCAATTTTCCCCTCTATATAGTCCGCCATTTCCTCGGGCGAATCCATTAGAAATATTCCACCCCAATTTTGATTGACAAACTTACCTTCTCCAATATTGTAGATTATTGATACCACTATGTCTTGGATGTCATCAGCAAGGTCGTCAAATTGTATTCCGTATTTGTAAGTAGTTGTTTCCTCATTTTTCCTTTCAATACTCCACGTCTTAGTTCCTGACTTCATTGCCTTTCGGGCGTACTCTACGTACTTGCGATATGTATTGTTAAAAAGGTGGTATTGCTGTTTTTTGGTGATTTTCGCCCACTCCTCATTTTCGTTCTCTTTACAGAATTTTTTTACCTCCTCTTTCTCTTTTATTGGGATGGCTTCGGCTAACTTCTTAGCATTTTTTTCTGGTATCCCTACACGGGTTAGGTCCTTTATTACTTCTTCCCAGCTGTGTTTGCCGATGTCATACCCTCTGCCTATGGTTACCCCTGAATCGCCTCCAGGCGGATGAATTGTTAAAGTTTCATCACCTGCTCCTTCAAGGTCAAACGTAAATTGACCCTGTGGCACTGTGAGCCAGGAATCGTCTTCATCGTTGATAGTGAGTTTGGTGGTTTCAGAAGCCTTCTCCTGCGGTTGAATTACGTCTTTGGCTATCGGTTGAGCTTTTAATTCACTGGATTGAGCAGATGGAATGTTAAATCTCCAGATAGCCCATTCTTTTTCCGGTATTTTTGACTTTATATCATGTATGGCTAAGGATCCTTTTTTATCCCAATTAGCATCTAATATTTCTCGTTTTTCATCACGCCAGTCTAAAATAATTGCGTAATGTCCCACTCTTATTTCAGGTAACATGTAAATAAATATAATATCACCATGCTCGGGATTTTGGTTTAATAGTGTGGTATTTGCGCCTTTTCCCAACGCAATAAGATTGGCAGATGGTAAATCTTGCTCATTTGATAGATGATTGATCACATTTGGATCTGTAGGTATCCTGTAAGAGTCAGACTCTTTCTGAGGCTCTAAAACATATTCGGAATAGTATCTAACAAGGGCTTTACATTGATGTTCAGCTGAGACTCCTTCATATAGCTCACATCCAAAAGGGTTGTCTTTCCCTATCTCTGCTTGCAAAATAGCAGGATCAAAATCGTGTAAAAAATCAGATAGAGTTTTCCCTGAAAAGTTGGAGATTTTGTTAAAAAACAAATCTTTTTTTTCAACTTTTACATCAGAAAAAGAATCTGACTGCAAGATTAGTCCCTTTTCTCCAACTGCAACAAAAGTGTTGTTCCCATAAGCTACGCCGTGGAGCCTTTGGCTAACTCCTGAAGGCCTTACAGTCCAGTTATCCAGGTGGTCAGATAAAGCCATTGATGTAGTCAACAAGAAAAAGAGGAGTAATATGCCTGTCTTTTGCATGATGCCTGCACATTTTATCCGTGTTTTTTTCATTTTAATTTTTTATATATCTAAAGTTACAAAAAGATAACCCAGAATATTGTTTGCTCGTAAAATTACCACATAAAATTATTTTGTATTTTTTGCGATAATAGATGTATTTTCTGCTATCTTAAATAAGATCGTTACGAGTTCAAAGTAGGTACGTACTATTATCAAAAGAATTACAAAAGTTAGAAACCCTAATATAGGTCCTACAATAATGCCCCATAGTCCGACAGCGAAGAAACTTCCGATTAGTACAACTATGCCTGCAAGAATAGAAATAAATATCGCTATTTTGTAAAGAAACCTTATAATCCTTAGGGTAAGAAGATTGTTAAACGAAGAGTCAAACAAGATTTGAAGCAAACCTGTTCTATCTTGTTCCACTGCCTGTAGTGATGGAGTAATTATTGCTCCGCATTCCGGACAAACTTTAACATCTTCCTTTACATTCGTGCCGCATTTTGTACAGAACATAAGATCCTCCCTGGTTTGTTAATCACTCTGTTTTTTTCCGCAATTTGTACAAAAAAGTTCTCCTTCCTTCAATATAGCACTACATCCGGAACATTTTGGTCCCTCTGACGTAGGTATTTCTTGGATATTTGTACCGCAATTTTTGCAGAACTTATCATCGGCTCTGTTTACTCCTTTACACTTGAAACATAAAACTATATCTTCTCCATATTGCCGTTTTAAAGAATCTTCTTCTATCTTTTCCAATTCAGTTTCAAGTTCGGTGATTTTTTTATATAGCAAAGCAATCTCATCACAGTTCTTTTTTATCTCCTCTTCTTTCAACTCTGCGCTACAGACCATGCCGTAAACTTTCTTACCTAAAACTTCAAGGTTTTTCTGGATTGATGCTTGAATATTTTTGATCTCACTCCTAATTCTTGTGGTTGACAAAAGTTCTTTGCCTTTTGAAGTAATGTTCTTAAAACCCTTATCAACACTCTTAAATACTTTATCAGGAAAATCTGCCATAATGGACCTCCGTTATTTAAGCGAATGTCCGCATTTACCGCAAAATGCAGAGTCAGTTGAGATTTCTGCGCCGCACTGGCTACAATAAGATGTTTTGCTTTCTTTTGGTACATATTTACCAATTGTTGCACTGGCCAGTGCAGGTTTCTTGGCTATAAGAAACCTATATCCTATGGCTATAATTGCTACGATGATAGCAACCCCTAATATAAACTTAGGGAATCCTAAATATGGTTTGTAAGTTATAGTTGCTCCCCTATAATAGATAGAGGGTTGAAATTCTACCGTATTGTTCCTGATTTGCCTTCCTGTTGTTTGAAGTATTTTTCCAGGAACATGGACAATAGTTGTAATATCGCATGTGTCTCCAAAGTCAAGATAGATAGATCCGTCCTTCTCTTTTATAATCTCCTCACCCAATACTTTAAAATCTTTCCATGTGAATTTTGCGTATAATTTTCCCTTTTTTTCCGTAACGGATGTAGGGCGGAAACCCTGAGATTTTAGCTCGTCTTTTATAGAGGACTTGGTGTAAAGGTCTGTGGGAACCCCAGATAGTGTACCCTTCCCTGAACCGTCTTTGTTAATCCATAGTTCTGTTTTGCATCCTGAAAGAACGAATAAAGACAGAAGAAGAAAAGTCATCAATATTCGTTTTTTTATTTCCCTTTTTTGCATTTTCCCACCCTGTTATGATTTTTTGTAATGAACATAAAACCTCACGTTACATATTTTAAATAGATTGATTGTTTATCGTGGGTATATTCTTGAAGTAGAGATTTTCAGAACAGGATTTTGGATATTTATTATTAAGATTTTCAGGAAGTTTGAAGATAATGAGTAGGTATAAAAATATAGGACAAGTATTTTTAATCTGCATTGGGGATTATCAGACCCTGACCGTATAAATTGTATGCGAAAGTATTTCTGCTCCTATATTGTGCCGCTAAATCAAAATCGCGTGTGGGGTTAGTAATTGTGAACCAAGATTTTGTTTGAGGGTGTTTTCGCATTTTACACCTCCTTCTTGGATTATATTTTTACCGCATGTTCTTGTCAAATAATATTAGTACGATACATTTTTGTCAATTTCATAGTGGCCATGAAATTTGGTTAGGAATTAGTATGTAGCGAGCTTCAATGAAAAATTGTGGGTTCTGTAAAGATTTTTCAAAAAAATAAGTATAATCCTTTTTTTGTTGACCAAAACAATGAAAATGCTATATTGAAGTATCTACCTTTGTTGAAACAAAAAAGAGAACCAAGGAGATACCCATGATGATCAAGAGAACAACGAGAATCTGGCTTCTTCTTGCCTTAGTAAGCATAATCACGGGAATCAGCGCGCTCTATGCAGAAAAATAATCATCTATCCCACATATCCCGGAACAAACATCAGAGATTACTCTAAGCCAGGATATAAAATTAAACACTTCTAATCAACATGAACACTTTTATTACCAATAGAACGCCATTATGAAGAACCTGCTTGAAACGTATACCATCGGATGGAGTTTTATTTTTCATTCATTGACAATATGACTACCGGCGGTGCATTTACTCTCAAACATGAAACTATTGGAGAATTGCCCATAGAAATTATTTCTCCTAAGGAAGAACAAAAATTGATTGTTGTTGTAGATAAAATCCTTGTCATTACCAAAGACGATAACTATTTACAAAACTCTGACAAGTAGGCACAAGTCAAAGCATACGAGAACCAAATCGACCAACTGGACTACAAATTCTACGACCTTACTAATGAAGAAATCACATTATAGAAAAAACATAATATATGGAAGGCATACAATGAAAAATGATCGCTTTGAACCTTCACCTTTTTGGAGGAGTAATTATATCCAGCGCTATTATGCCAAAAGTATTTTTCTCTAAATTCCTATTGTGGATTACTGTTATCGTAGCAGTTGTTGTGGGATACAAGATCTTTATAGGTTAGAAACCCATACTATCTGGAGCGAAAACAGGTGAATCTGCACCAAAAGAAAGCAAAGTATCGTATTGCAGTTAATTCGGCGCAGAAATCTCAACAGACTCTGCATTTTGCGGTAAAGGCGGTCGTTCGCTTAAATAACAAGACAGATGCAGAGAAATTTACTTTTGGGGGTGGCCATGATTTGCAAAAACTGCAAAACCAAAATACCTGATGATGTAAAATTCTGTTCAAAGTGTGGAGCAAAAGTTGAGGTAGTAAAAGAGAATACTTTGATAAAAAAATGTCCTTCTTGTGGGACTGAATACCCTGCTTCTGCAAAATTCTGCAAAAAAGATGGCACACCTTTAAAAGAAGAACCCACCCTTGAAGAAGTTCTTCCAACTCTGAAAAAGAGGGTTCCTGTTAAATCACGAAAAAAAATTCTTTGGATAGGAATTCCTGTTATTATTGCTTGTGTGGGAGTTTATCTATATTTTTCAGGATTCATAGGTAAAATTCATAAAAATATTTCATTAAAATTTGCAGTGCCCGGTGTAGAAAAAATTTTTTGTATTTCTTCGTTAGAAGGTACACAAAGCCCTTCATTATGGTCAATTCTTCCTGATGGTACCCAGAAAACAACAATTCTGGATAAATTGTCGGATGGCTTTATACTAGACATTTCCCCCGATGGAAAAAGTATAGTGGTTGCAGGAGGGGAAATAAAACCAGAAGGACATATCAGTCCTTTTGCTTGTGAATACAGGTGGATATCTTTCATAAATGTAGAAGGAGTAGAAGAGAACAGAATATCTTTACCAATGAGTATGGAGTTAGAAAAGTTAAGGTTATCTCCAGATGCAAACAGTATTTTATTTATTGGCAAAAAATTTGACACCAAAACAAAAAGTTCTCAAATCTATTGGTATGTGCTAGATGTAAAAACTGGTAAACATACACTTGTGAAGAATGAGATTTTTTCCGCTGAGCCATACTGGAACGATGTAGAATGGTGGCCTGATAGTAAAAGATTATTGGTTTTACAAACTTGGGACTATAAGATGATAAGTAAATTTTCCTTAATTAACCAGAATGGTAAAGAAGAACTTTACTGGGAACTGCATGGCGCTTTGATTGGGTCATTTAAAGTTTCACCTGATAGTACAAAAATCATTTTCAATGAACAATACTCCGAAGAAGGATTGGTAGGATCGGCTCTGTTTGTAGAAAAATTAGAAGGAAATAAAATTGATTTCGGTTATTCCAAACCTGTTATTGACTGTCTCCATTTGTGGATGAATGGTGAACTTTGTGATTGGTCTTTTCAGTGGCATCCTGACAGTGAAAAAATTGTTATCAGTGATGGAAAAACACTTAATGTGGTAAATGCTGACGGTACAGATCATAAAATAATCCATAAAGGTGATATAGGGAGAATAATCGGCTGGGTTACAGAGACCAGCCCGAAGAAGAAACCTGCTATGTCGTCAAAACAGGTAAAACCATCTTCTCCTACACCTGCAAAGGCGCCTTCAACACCGGAAAAACCTTCTTTGTCTGCTCCTGCAAAAGCGCCTTCAACACCGGAAAAACCTTCTTTGTCTGCTCCTGCAAAAGCGCCTTCAACACCGGAAAAACCTTCTTTGTCTGTTCCTGCAAAAGCGCCTTCAACACCAGCAAAACCATCTTCTCCTACACCTGCAGAGATACCACCAAAACTGGAGGAAACACTTCCTAAAACAACAACACCTACAGTTACAATAGCCCCTTCTAAACTTAGGAATGATATTAGCAGAACATTAAGGAATGCAGGGTTGCGTGGTATTACTGTAGAGGTAACCGATGATTTACAGGTTACATTAAAAGGCTCGGTTGGCAATAGCGTAGAAAAAAGCAGAGCGATTGAAATTGCAAAGAATTTTAAAGAAGTGAATAGAGTAAGAGATTTAATCTTTATAGTGGAACATTAAAAAAGAATTTACAAAACACGTGGAGGTATTATGAATATGAAAACGAAGGTAATTGTTCTCATAACCTGTTCTGTTTTAGTGCTTCAACTTACAGGCTGTGCAACCATGGAAAAAATAGGATGGCGAGAGAAAGGAGCAGTGATAGGCGCAGCTAGTGGGGCTATAATTGGAGGAATACTTAAAGATGGAAGAGGAGCTTTGATAGGAACTTTTGCCGGAGCAATACTTGGTGGAGTCCTTGGAAATCATTATGACAAGCAGATAAAGGTAAGGGAAGAAGCTGTGGAAAAACATGCTTACGAAGGAAAAGAAGAAAAGATTGAAATAGAAGATTCTATTATTCGACCGAACGAAGTAGCAACTGGATCAAAAACAGAAGCAATAGTTCTTTATACGATATTGCTACCTGATGAAAAAGCGACAGCAAAGATTACAGAAATTAGAACTCTCGTTAGTGGGGAAGAAAGTCTGGAACTTACAAAAAGAGAGATAGTTAGAGCACAAGGAACACACCTTTCAACAATGAGGTTCACAATACCAGCGGATTTGACTCAGGGCGATTATGTTTTAATGACAACTATTAGTGATACTAAACAAACTGTAACCACAAAAAACTCATTGAAAATACTGTAAAGGTGATAAAAAAGGTTACTAATTTTACAGGGTTCACAACAAAATGGATAACAGGAATTTTCTTTCTCTTTTTTATTTCTGGCTGTGCAACGATCAAAACGAAATTATTGTATCTGAAATTCTTCTTGTATAAAGGATCTTCGGAGGTATGGTATGGAGAAAATGATAGAAGTTATTGAACACAGTGTCATTTATGAAAATCCCATTCCTCACCTTGTAAGCAGACATGCCTATTTTCCCGGTCTTACAAAATTGTCATCTGGGGATATCCTCGCAATGTTTCCTATACAAGAAGCTTTTTCAGCAACTGGCGATGAAATGTTTATTTCTCGTTCAACGGATAATGGCAGAAGATGGATCTTTGAAGGAGGTACAGGAAAAAATCCTTCTTTCGGGGATCTGAAAATAGGTGGTTTGAAGCCCACAGTTCTTGATGACGAAACCCTTGTTGCGATGGGATACGGATTTTACAGAACGTCCCTTGAATATTTTGAAAATTCTTTGACCGGCGGACTTCCTGATGGTGAAAATATGATTAGTTTTTCGTATGATGGTGGCAAGACATGGTCGTTAACGCAAATAATTCCCCTGAATAGACCGGAGATACTTGAAGTATCTGGGCCCTGTATCCAGTTGCGTAATGGTGATCTTCTCGCCACTGGTGCGACATTTCCTATGTGGGACGGGACGAGACCTTCAGGAAGGATTGGTGTAGTTGTACGGAGCAAAGATAGGGGAAAAACCTGGGATGATACAACGCTTTTCTACCAAGGTGATGGTAAGATAAGCCCCTATGAAACACGATCATGCCTTCTGCCTGATGGCCGTATTGTTACTATAGTATGGATGCTTGACGAAGAGTCTGGCAAAAATTTGAATAACCATGTGGTTTTCTCTGAAGATAATGGAAGAACAGGGTTGCAACCACTTGACACAGGAATTCCAGGACAAGCCTCTAATGTGATTTCTCTCGCTGATACTTTACTTCTATCTATTCACTGTTATAGGGAAGGCGAGGTTGGGCTGTATGTGCATATTGTTGATTCTGCTAATTGTGGGTGGAAAACAATCGCAGGTGAAAAGATATGGGGCGGAGCACCCTCGGTCAGAATAGGGAATCTTGATGATATGGGAAAGAGGCTTAGATTTGGGCAACCATCGTTGTTACCACTTGGAGGAGGAGAGTTTCTCGCAGCTCACTGGGCAGTAGAAGACTGCCTTGGAAAAATTCTCGCACATCGGATCCGTATCCATCCGGATTTTCTTTCAAAAAAAACTTGAGAGTCTAGGTCTAAACGCGGTAGTTTCTTTTTTTTCTATTTCCTATAGAAAATTAGGGAGATATTCTTCTCTTGATTTGGATGTTCTTAAAGGTTTCTTTATATCTAATTTTCCGAGACTCTTTTTTCTCTCTCTTTTTACATGATTGTCTTGACGGTTCGTAGGCTGTACAATAGAAGAATATATGAGATTTTTTTCAGATAAGAGTGGGTAGGGTTCATACTATGGAATGTGTAGAGTGTTCCAAAGGAGAAGTACTATGAATGCAAGAATGCAAGGGTATAGGGATCATGCGCTTTCAATTCTGAAGCCTACTCAAAAAGAGATTGCGCATGGCTTTGCGTTACATACAGATTCCGTGGTGTGGGATTCGTATGGGTTTGCGCCAACAGCGGCAATAGACGGCACTCTTCTTAAGAGTGCTATTGAATCTGGAGCGTCTCCAGTAGAGTTGTCAGATATGGTGGAAGAGATGGGAATGACCGGAATGGTAAAGCATCCTGCGGATCAGAAGGAATATTTTGAGGCATGGGAAGTATCGGGAGTAACCTGTGTTTTTCAGAATACAGGGCAGGAAGGCAACAGGATAGACCGATTGGTAAAACGGCATGCCCGCTTTACTTGGACAACGGATATCTTACGAAACAAGGTGTCTCGGGCTGTCTGTCCTGAAGATGTGCTTCTTGCAAAATCATCGGGACGACATTGTTTGTATTTTACTGGTAATGGAGTGCCGATGCTTGAAGAATGGAATACCGTGGAGGAAGAATTGCGCTATATCAGGGTGTGGTTTCAATTAGGATGTCGTATGATGCATTTAACCTATAATCGGCGCAATATGCTGGGAGATGGTTGTGCAGAGCCTGATGATGCGGGTTTGAGTGATTTTGGAAGAAGGGTTATAGAAGAAATGAATCGTATCGGAGTGATTGTGGATGTCGCCCATTCTGGATTAAAGAGTTCTCTTGAAGCGGCAAAGGCATCTTCTCGTCCTATGGTGGCAAGCCATTCTACCTGTAGAACTCTTCGGGAGCATTGCCGCGCAAAGAGTGATGAGGTGATACGGGCTATTGCGGATACTGGCGGATATATAGGAATTACCTGTGTACCTGCGTTTCTTGGAAGAACCGGAGATATTGCGGCATTGCTGGATCATATTGATTATGTGGTGAAGATTGTTGGCGTAGATCATGTAGCGATTGGAACAGATCATGGGTATGGTTCTTCGCGCGCATCCGAAGAATGGGCAAAGGTTCCTTCGCATAACTGGGGAAGATCACGATGGTCCGGGTTTTGGCCAAAGAACGATCCTCTTTTTGATAAAGAATGGAACGATCCTATGAAGGAAGAAAGTCTTGCATGGACAAACTGGCCTCTTTTTACCGTAGGATTAGTTCAGCGCGGATATAGCGATGATGATATCCGTAAGATTATTGGTGGAAATGTCATGCGTGTATGTCGAGATGTTCTTACCGGGACAGAGTTTGGATTTGCGAACGCGTTATCGGTCTAACAGATTCCCGTGGAAGAAGATAGGCGGAAAAGAGGCGTGATTCTGGCAGTATAGAAGAGTTTTGAATCCGCGCAAAGAGAAGTTCTGTTACTGCATGCGCCATTGGCTCCACAGGTTGCACCATGGTTGTAAGCGGAGGAGCAACAAATCCGCCGATAGGGTCTCCGGTGATTCCCGCCACAGAAATATCTTCCGGTACTTTTATTCCTTTTGCATGAAGCGTGGCTATTGCGCCTATGGCAAGATAATCGTTTGCGCCGATTAATGCGGTGAATGGTTCATTTTTTGTAAGAAGAAGTTCGGTATTCTGTTTTCCTCCTTCAAGGCTTAATTCTCCTTTCGGCACTAAATTAGGGTTGTATGGGATTCCATGGGCTTTTATAGCCGCGCGATATCCTTGCAGTCTTCCTTCATTGACAGGGCTTATAAGAGATCCAGAAAGAAAGGCGATGTTGCGGTGTCCTAGAGAAAGAAGCCAAGAGGTAAGGGTGTATCCTGCTTCGTAATCTTTAAGGGCAACATAAGAAAACTTCTTTTTATCATGGGGTGGAGAATCAAAAAAGACTGTGGGGAGGTGTTCGTGAAAAAGTTTTTGTTCTAATTTTTCAGGAATAGAAAATGCCACAATGATTCCATCTACTCTTCGCATTAGAAGAAATTCAATATCTTCCCATGCTATGGAGGGAGGCGGAGAAGAGGGTTCTCTTCTTCCTTGGATAGCAACAGCATGGTATCCGCGGTTTCTGCAATCGGTTTCAATATGGCGGAGGAATCGCGCGAAGAAGGCATGTTCAAAGGTGGGAATAATAATGCCAATGGTTCTGCTTCGTTGTTCTCTGAGAGACGAGGCAAGAATATTGGGACGGTATCCTAGAGTTTTACAGGCGTGAAGAACTTTTTTTCGTGTCGCGGAAGAAACATTGGGAGATTTTTGAAGTACGCGGGTAACAGTCATATGGGAAACTCCTGCATACAGCGCGACATCCTGTTTTGTGATATTTTTTTTCATGGCTCGTTCATCAATTCTGTTCAAAGGTAGAAAATCCTTGGATGGTTTTCTGTACCCGTTTTTTATAGATTCCTTCTGGCGCTATTTTTTCCGCTCTTTTAAGATATCCATATAGTATATCAAGATTTTCTTCTGAATAAAGCGATGTCCAGATATTGCTCCAGTTGGCATAGTAAGGTTTTGTGCCGTGATTACCATCTTTCCATATTTTTTCCATACGCGTGAAGAATTGTTTCATTGGAATCTCTGCAGGACCATAGAGGTCGCGGCAGAACTCGTCCATAATTTTTCCTACGTCAAGATCCATATTCCATAAACTTTTAAATAGAATATAGGTGGTGGGAAGTTCTCGCATCCATCCTGTATAACTTCCTCCATATTTGGAGGGTTCGTAGCAGGGCGGATATTCAATGATGCTTCCTTTTATGTTGCTGGTATGCATCCGTTTTACTTCTTCGTTGATACCATGGGGAAAGATGACCGCATTGCCATAGACTTGGGCTCCGCAGGGATACTCCCATGTAAAGATAAGGTTGGAAAGAGCTCCCCATTTTTGGATGATGGAATGGGAAAGTTCAATATCTATTGGGTCCCAGAAGTAAAGATCAACATTGCCACGGCAGATGGTTACAGATACATTGGGTTCAAACTTTATATTTGCAGGCGGAAGAAAATACGAGGCATAGGCACAGCATCCAATATACCGGTCGGGAAGTGTTTTTCGTACTTCGCGGGCAACTTCATTGACATAGTTCCATACGATACGGGAATGTTTCCCATTGGGGTTTATAAAGGTGGCATGGCTTTGGGGAAGTTTCTGTGCATTTTCATCATATTGTGCCTTACACTCTTCGCATTGACAGCAATATCGTTCAAAGGAATCTCCTGGCATAACATTCAGAGTATAGAGGTCTGGACGCTTTTTAAAGGTATCAATAAGATCCGCGATGAGAATTTTCTGAAACTCTTTATTGGAGAAACAGATATGCCCTCCGCCATGGCTGGTGTTTGTAAGGCGGGTGCCATCTTTCTGAAGGGCAAAGTATTCAGGATGGCTTTTGCCGTATAGTTCCACATACTTTGCGAATGAATGAGTCGCAGGATGGTAGCCTGCGCCGCCGCATCGCATTCTTCTCCACCATAGGATACTTTCATTATATCCAAAATCCGGATCGTCAAGCCAGTAGCCGTACCTTGATCTATATTCAAAGGCAGGGTTTTCATAATAGTCTAAAACATCTATTGCAAAGGTTGTATGGGAGGGAACAATTTCTCCAAGAGGTCCTGGCCAGTACCAACGGATTCCAAGATTTTTTTCGAGAATATCATAGACGGCAAAGAGGGTACCGTGGCGGGTTTGTGATCGTTGTTTGGGATCTGTGGGAGAGGATGTTCCGCCTGGATTATAGGAGATACGGTCATCTTCTCCCCGAAGAATAAGGAAGTTGTTAATTCTTTTTACGAGAAATCCGCCTTTTGTGATAGCTGTAAGGGATATACCGAGAGATTTGCTTTGTTCTGTCTCTCCAACCAGAATATAGGGTTTGGAAGGGTCGTATGAAGAGAGTTGGCTCTCTGTCAGAATAGCAATGGCGGCGCCTGTTGATTTTTGAATATAGGAAGAAAGTTCTTCTGCGGCGAATGATTCTGTAAGAGAGGGGTTCTTTGGAATAATGATGGTTGCTGTGGATTTTCCTTCCTGTACAAGAAACAAGGGTGCGGATTGCAGGGGGTTGCATAATGTGAAGAGCGCGATAAAGAGAAGGGCTATACCTCTCTGTTTCATGTTACCTCCTGGAGTGAAAAATGTGCGTCAGGTATGAATCTATCTGTAATAATGGCAAGAAGGGCCGAAGTATCATCGTCGTCGGATTATTGTTTTTCTGCGACCGTAAGTGAAGAAAAGATCGGTGTTTCTAATCCTCTTCCTTTTGAAAGAAGCCGTACTTGTATCTGAAGAAGTGATCCTTTCTCTGCGGAGAAAGAGATCGGGCTTATAGAACTCCATGCGCTCCATTTACTATCTTCCAGCGCTTCTGCGGTTGCTCCATTTTTCCAGCGTACTTCTATGGATGTTTCTGAGGGCATTTCTGCCTTCCATGTAATGATCCCTCCCTTTGAAACCGATATTTCCGGAGAGGTGTAGATTCCTTCGCGATAATATTTTTCAGTAAATTCCGTGGGTCGTTTTCCTTCTTCAATTTGAACGCTGTCTATCCATACTGCCGACTTTTCTCCGTCTGTGGAATTTTTCTGGCGAAGCATAGTATCAGAAGAGATGAAGAGAACATCTTTTTTAACTTCAATAGGTTGAACAAGGCGAACCCAGTCATGCGTTCCTGCCATAGAGGCGGCGTGGACCAGGACATTCTTTTTTTCTTTATCTTTTCCCCAGACTCTCATTTGAACAGAGTTGTCTTCTGGATGTTCAATATTATACTGTGGTTTTACCCACACAGATGCCACATACCACGAAACTCCTTCCTTTACTTGCACAAAGTAGTTGGGATGAAGATAAATAGAGGTATCGCCATCAAGGCGAACAGAGTGTTTGCCGGAATGGGCTACTGTGGGATCTAACGCTCCTTTGGTGGTATCGTATATAAAGAAGCCTAATGGCGCCTTGTGAGATTCTTCAAAACTGGCATTATTGACAAAGTTTCCAATTTTTAGAGAGAGGCCGTTTTCTTTTTGTTCTATGTGTTTTAATTCTCCGCGATGCGGGGTTGTAGAGAACTCTTCCTTGAAGAGGATAGAGGTTTGTGCATGACACTGGAACGCGCAGAAAATAGTCGCGAGAGAAAAGAAATAGAGGATTTTTTGTTTCATTTTGCTCCCTCCTGTAGAAGCATAAGCAAGAATAGATGTTTAGTCGTGATGCATCGTGTTACGGTTCTGAGATACAATGGTTGCAGTGCTGTACAAATCTTTCTGTTTTACCGGTTGGAAGGATGCGCCTTCCATACGAGCCGTTCATACTGCTGTTGCCAAGGAAGCCATGATACATGGCCATCTACCCAGAGGAAGTTCCCTCCGAGGTTGTGGCCTGCGGCAAATTGTGTTTCTCCTCCTCCAATGCCAAAATACCAATTGACAGTATAAATGATGGAGCCGGGTGTTTTGCCAACATCATTCTTATTGTTATAGCCCCTTGCTTCACAAACCCAGATACATTGGTCGGGTTTTTTAACCTGAGAAAGTTTGTAGTAGACCGGAACAACTGTGCCAGAACCGCAATTTTGGTTATAGGCGTAATTAACATTATAGTTGCCATATACGCGGCGTTCCGAGGGACAGGTAAATATCTTCTTTGCCTTGCCTTCGGCAGAGACTACACTTCCGTCGTATACCTTGTATCCGCAGTATTGTCGGTCTATATATGCCCACCAGTTTTGTTCCCATTCCCCTTTATAGGCGCTTCCAAATACAGTGGGCATATATTCGTTATAATCGTTGGTATACATCATCAGAGCAATGCCAATCTGTTTAAGATTACTCATACATACCGCGGCGCGGGCGCGTTCTCTTGCCTTTGCGAGTGCGGGCAGAAGCATGCCGGCGAGAATAGCAATGATAGCAATAACAACCAATAGTTCAATAAGGGTGAAACCATGTGATTTGCGAGAAATCACTTTTCCATTAAACATTTTGCCCCTCCATAAAAAAATGCCGCAACCTTTCTTTTTTATCATGGCCCCTCCTTTGCCTCTTAATTATTAGAGGCATGTTCACGAAAACATTGTATGCATTCTTTCTCCCCTTGTCAAGAAAAAAATGGAGGAACAAAAACTTTTCTTATCCAATACTTGTTTCTTATTTTTGCAGAGAGGAATCCAACCTGTGAAGAAACCTATTCCGAGAGAAGAACCTTTATTTTTTTTATGGTATTTTCAGATAGTGTAGCAACATTTTTTAATCTGTTTTAAGACTTATGGGATTGAGAATTGAAGGTTTTCTTTATTGAAGTTTTTGCATCATTGCTTTTTTTTCTGAGTTTGATGCTTTCATTTTTAGAACAATCTCTTGAAAGAAATGGATGGTCTTGTCGTAAGTGGCGCGATCTACAGGATAAGGGGTAGCATCTTTTCCGCCGAGCGCGAAGGAATAACGGGCAGGATCTTCATAGGATGGTGTGGCGCCATAAATGACTTCAGATACCAAGCTTAGCGCGCGTATAGTTTTAGGACCTACTCCTTCAATGCTAAGAAGGCGCTCATAACTTTCTGGCTGTATATCGCAGACTTTTGCAATTATTTTTTCAAGGTAGGACGATTTAGAGAAATCCTCAAACATAACCGGATGTCTATGAAACTCCACTGGCGCAAGTTTCGCAAAAACAAGTTCCTGTTGTTGATAGGTCAACGCAATCATTTTTGAGAGGTTGCTGGAATATTTCCGAATAATGGAGATATCCTTCATAAGAGAGTTATAAGGACCTTGGACCATTTCAGCGCTTATGTTTCTGGTAGATCCGCTTTTACGCGAGGTTAAATCAAGACACTCGCCGATTAAGGGGCTTGAAATAGCAGTATGAGGTTCGCATACAATATCTGAGATTTTCTCTGAGAACCAGTGATACCGTCTGGCAGTTTTATTGGTTTTGTTCATTCCCTGCTGAACAACAGTCCATGCGCCATTGGCAGTGAAGAAGAAGGCATGGTGGTAGATTTGATAATTATCTTGGACAAGGCAACTGTCTACTTTTGCCGCCATTTTAGAGTTATATACAAGGGATGTTGCGGTGGAATCAGGTAAACTAAGACGATCTCTCCATTGAATAATCTCCAATGGAGTTTTTAGAGAGGTTTTTCCCTTTCCTCCGCAGGCAAAAAATCCAAGATCTTTCTCTTCTCCTCGGATGGCCTCTTTAATGGCGGCAGTAAGGATTGTGGTAAGTCCAGAGGCGTTCCAGTCAAAGGCAAGTACAGTGCCGAGAGATTGAAACCATACAGGATCAGAGAGACGCGCCACCAATTCTTCAGGACTATATTCCAGTATAATGGTTCTGATCATTTCTTTGCCCAATCTGACCATTCTTTCAAAGAGCCACCTTGGACAGGTGCCAGTATCCAAAGTGAAGGTGGCGACTCCTCTACGGATCATCCTTTTTTCTCCTTGCCATGGATGACTAAAAGGGCATGGAAATCCTGATAGAGCCGCCAATCGCGGGGAAGGGCTTCTTCAAAGATATTCCGCATGGTTTCATAGGGAAGATTGCGGTTGATTCCAAGATCTTCCGCGGTTCTTCGGGTATATTCGTCAATTACGAAAACTGGCCGTTCAAAGGCATAGAGAAGGATATCGTCCGCTGTTTCAAATCCAACTCCTTTTATGCTAAGGAGGATGTTTCGCAGGGCAAAGGTTTCTTCTTTTTCTATGGCTTTAATCTTTCCGTATCTTTCAATCAGGGTACGAGAAATTGATAGAAGCCGTTCAGTTTTCTGACGAAAAAATCCGCTTGGTCTGCAATACGATTCTAATTCTTCTCGCGGAGTGTGCAGAATGTTTGTCAGGGTGGTAATTTTCGCATTCTGCAGGTTATCCATTGCTGCCCGCACATTCTTCCAGTTAGTGCGTTGAGTAAGGATAGATTCAATAATAATGCGTTCTTTCTCTACAAGAGTTTTCGGTCGTTTGCACCAGAACAACCATTGACCCGCAGGGTCCCCATAGAGAGAACGAAGCTTCTTTGGAAGCGCGGAGATACGGCCAGAAGGGAAGTCGGATAGCGTTTTTTTTCTTTTTTGCACCATACGGTATCGTATCATTCCTCGCAGAACACGGTCAAGCCATTGGATCTTCTTGCTCTTGAGAGATTATTTTTCTTTAGAGTGAAAGAAGAAAAGAAACGAACAAGAATGAACAAGATTTGACAAAAACCAATCATTGCTTAAGATACATTTATGGGATTTAAAGAAATAAAACGCCAGAAATATATCCGAAAACTTTTTGAATCCGAGGGAATGGTTTCAGTATCTTTTCTCTCTAAGAAATTACATATTTCCGAGGCGACTATCCGGCGCGATCTTACCAAACTTGAAGATGCCGGAGTTTTAAGGCGAACCTATGGCGGTGCGCTAAAGGCAGAGATTGAAAAAGAGTTTGAGTATAAAAGCAAAGTAAGGAAACAGTTTCAAGAGAAGAGAAAAATTGCGGCCGAGGCAGTGAAACAGATTCAGAAAGGATTGGTAATCTGTTTGGACTCAGGTTCTACGGTCTTTGAAGTTGCCAAAGCATTAAAAGCTCACCCTGTAGAATGTTCAATTCTTACCAATTCTCTTCCTGTATTACAGGAACTTGCTTCTATTTCTTCTGTAAGAGTTTATCTTATCGGTGGGTTTTTTCGTAGAGAACACTCTGATTTTTTTTCTCCCTATATGCTGGATTTAATAAAAAAGTTCTCTGTGGATATTGCGTTTCTCGGAGTGGACGGTATTTCCGCTTCTTCCGGGTTAACTACCACAGATGCGCAGAGTGTTGCATTTGAAGAGGCGATTATACAGATTAGTTCTCGGGTGGTGGTGCTTGCAGATGGAACAAAAGTGGGGAAAAGCGCGCTGTTGCCATTTGGGGATATTCATACTCTTACTTCTCTTATTTCCGATACCAGTGCGCAGAATGATGAGATAGAGAAGTTACGACAATGTGGCGTAGAGACGATTCTTGTGTGAATAGGGTGGAATGAGGCAACGAAAACAGCTGGAAAAGTAAAATGTGCCAGTAATTGTGAAAGATAGGTTTAGAACAATCTTTGATTTTTATCGGAACATAAGGAATGTATCTTCGGCGGAAGAAATGTTTTTTTAGAAAAAGAAGCCCACAGTTTTATAGAGTTATAAAAAAATGCTGTAAGAATAATACTTTTTGAATGTTGAACCATAAGAAAGGGAGGTAGGCAATGCCCGCGAAAAAGATTAGAGTAGGTGTTTTTGGAGGAAAACGGGGTGCCACCATGGTTTCTACGCTTTCCCAACATCCAGAGGCAGAAATGGTTGCGGTCTGCGATCGATATCAGCCCCATTTGAAGCGCTGTGAACTTCTTGCGAAAAGTCATGGAATCAAATTGTCCTGTTATAAGAGTTTTGATAGGTTTTTTGCGCACGATATGGATGCGGTTATTTTGGCGAATAATGCGACAGAGCATGTGCCGTTTGCAGTGCGGATTCTTGATTCTGGAAGGCATGTGTGTTCCGAGGTTCTTGCCTGTCAGACCCTTGCAGAGGCGGTTTCTCTTGCAGAAGCTGTGGAAAGAAGCAGAAAGATCTATTCCTATGCGGAGAATTACTGTTATTTCAGGGGAACGATGGAAATGCGAAGGAGGTTTCGTAAGGGAGATATTGGAACCCTTCTCCATGCAGAGGGAGAATATGTGCATGATTGTGAATCAATATGGCCCTCTATTACCTATGGAGAGAGGAATCACTGGCGGAATTGGGTGCATTCCACCTTTTATTGCTCTCATTCAATAGGACCGATTCTGACAATTACCGGTGCTCGTCCAATACGGGTAAGTGCGTATGAAACTCCGAATGTGAATAGCCAGAGGTATGGAAAGAGAGGAAGCGATGGATCGGTGATTGTGTGTCAGTTAGATAATGGCGCCACGATGAAGGTTCTTCCCAGTGCAGGGTTTAAGCGGAAGCCAGGCTCTGTTTGGTATGCGGTGTATGGCTCAAAGGGAATGATGGAAACAGATAGATGGGGAGAAACCTTTAACCGTCTTAATGTTTTTATTGAGAATGCCCCTGACTCTCTCTATCAAACCAGTTATGTGCCTAAATTTCCCTTTGAAACCGATCTTTCGCGATTAGTGGGCGGACATGGAGGATCTGATTTTTATACAATGCACTTTTTTCTATCTGCCATTAAAGGAAAAGAAGAGGGAAAGTATGCGATAGATGTATATCAAGCGCTTGATATGACTCTTCCCGGAACTCTTGGATATTGTTCTATTCTTGGAGGCAATATTCCTTTTGAGGTTCCTGATATGCGGAATAAGAAAGAGAGAGAGAAGTATAGAAACGATACATGGTCTCTTGATCCCAAGGGACCTGATGGAGGCAAGACGCCAAGTTCATCGTTCGGTTCTGTAGAGATTGCAGATTCATTCTATACAAAGCAAGCATTGGAATATCGTCAAAAGATGAAAAACGGATAACTTTTTTCTATGGAGAAGAATGTGGATGGGCTTTATGGGAAAGATGGATACCTATAGATATACCACGTTACCCTTCTACTATGCTCTTCCTTTTACAGTAGAACCTTTCGGAGTATGTGCGCGTACCCAGAAAACACGCGATCTTGCGGAAAAATTGGGTAGAGCTATAACTGTATTGTGCGAGATAGTGTTAAGAAAGAGAGGAAAAAGAGCAGAAAGAGGTGGCTGTACAGAGAAGGGTAAGGCTTTCCTATAAAAGTGAACTTCTACTTTTTTCTTCTTGCAGAACCTGCCGGATTTTATGCGGACTTCTTCCTGTAGGTTGTTATAGGAGGTATTTTTATTTCTGGACAGATGCGGTAAGTTATGCTATTCTTTCCTGTAAGAAGATTTTCAGCACGAAGATAGTGCGGAAGAGACCAAGTGCAGTATATATCGTATAAAAGTATGAATATCATAAATCCTGCAAAATAATCCTTCCTTTCGGGCCGCAGGTCCTCTCTTTACATAGCGATATTTCAATAGAATCTGCTGTGCATAATAAAAGAGTTCGTGGACACGGTTTGGGCTTTGGGTTGAGAAGTCTTAAGGAGAATAGAAGTATGCGTAATATGTTTAGTGAATTTGGATTGTCAAATCAAATGGTGCAAACAATTGCACGGATGGGGTTTGTGAAGCCAACTCCCATTCAAAGCCTTTCTATTGGACCATTGCTGAAAGGCCGCGATGTGATTGGCGTGGCGCAGACCGGAACAGGCAAGACCGCGGCGTTTGGAATTCCGATGGTTGATTCTTTGCGTGCCGCGGGGAGAAAGGGACCGTATGCGATTATTCTTGTTCCTACAAGAGAATTAGCAATACAGGTTGCCGGTGAAATAAAGAAACTCGGTGCAGTATTAAAGGTGAAAAGCCTTGCTGTGTATGGCGGACAGTCAATTAACCGTCAGATTTCCGAATTGAAAGCTGGTGTGAGCGTGGTAGTGGGAACACCCGGCCGTATTCTTGATCATATTCAGAGAAAAACACTTCTTCTGTCACGAGTTTCTATGGTAGTGCTTGATGAGGCGGATGAAATGCTTGATATGGGATTTATCCATGATATTGAAAGAATTCTTACCACCACTCCTTCTTCACGTCAGACCGTACTTTTTTCCGCTACGATGCCTGATCAGATTTTACGCCTTTCAGCCCGGTATATGAGAAAACCAGAACATATCAGTGTGGCTCCGCGTCATCGGGTAGTGAAAAATACAGAGCAATATTATTACGAGGTATATCGCGATCAAGATAAGATGAAAACTCTGGCCTATATACTGGCTACAGAAAGACCATCGCGAACCCTTCTGTTTTGCCATACGAAAAGGGATGTGGATATGGTAGATGCCGCACTCCGACGGGAAGGCCATAAAGTGGGAGCGATTCATGGTGATTTCACTCAACAGAAGCGGGATGCGGTGATGCGCCGGTTTAGAAACGGAAAGATCTCTATTCTTGTAGCCACAGATGTAGCGGCGCGTGGACTTGATATAGATGGAGTTTCGCATGTGGTGAATCACAGTGTTCCTCAAAATACCGAGAGGTATATTCACAGAATTGGCCGTACGGGACGTATGGGAAAGCCGGGTGTTGCGATTACTTTTGTAACCCCTGATAAACATCGACAGTTTAAAACAATTGAACAGGGAGCACGTACTTCAATTCATCGCAAAAAACTTCCAGTAAGTCCTGCAATGGAACGGTTGTGGAATGATGATTCTCGTGTGAAAATGTTTGGGTTTGCTTCTCAGAAGAAGAGTACGTTTTCTTCTGCTCATCCCTTACGGTAAAAACTTTTTTTTCGGGTGAGTAACCAGGTTTTTCCACGTTTTTTTAGAAATGGCTGTAGGCAGGCTCGGTTTTTAGGATCTGTGGGTTGTAAAAGTGCCCGTTGAATCCGTTTTTCCGATTCTTTAGGAATATGGATCGCTCTTTTGGTAAGTGGATCGATTTCTGTCCAGTACATAGCGCTGGAAAGAGTCATTGGAAGAGGAATAAAGTCCTGTACCTGTTCAGGAAAGTAATTCCATCTATGAAGGAATTCTGCCAGAGTAAGCATATCGTCTATAGTGCATCCAGGATGTCCCGACATAAAATAGGGAAGAAGATAGAGTTCTTTCCGCGCCTCTTTTTTCGCGCGCTCAAATTGAGAAAGAAATGAGATGAATGTGGCATGGTTAGATTTTCTCATAGAGGAAAGAACTTTATTAGAAATATGTTCTGGTGCAATTTTCATCTGGCCGCTGATATGGCGACTGCAAAGTTTGGGTAGATACTCTTTGCAAGGATCTGATAGCACAATATCGTGGCGAATTCCTGTACTGACAAAGACATGTTTTACTTTTTCTTGTTGAAGTGCGGATTCTAAAAGATTAAGATGGTCTTTGCCGTTAAGAATAAGGTTCTCGCATATCTTTGGAGAAAGACAACTTGTTCTTGAGCATTTTTCCCACCCTTTTTTACAGGTTACTCCATACATATTGGCAGTGGGCCCTCCTATATCGGTAATAGTTCCTCGAAAGTTCGGCGAGGCGATGATTTTCTTTACTTCCGCGAGGATTGACTCTTTAGATCGGCTTCGTATCGCTCTTCCTTGATGGGCGGAGAGAGAACAAAATGCGCATCCGCCGACGCACCCGCGATGGCTTGTGATAGAGTGTTCAAAGGTTTTGAGTGCGGGAACTCCTCCCTCTTTTTTGTAGGAAGGATGCCATGTACCGGTAAATGGAAGGTTGTAGATTTTATCAAGAGTTTCTTTATCTTCAATCTCTGGAGGAATTTGAACCACGAACCGATTGCTTGAGGGTTGGGCAATAGGCCGTGCTTTTCCCGCGCAGGTCTCCATATACCAGATTCGGAATGATTCTGCAAAGATTTTTTTATCTGCCATAACCTCTTCTTCAGAGGGAAGGATAACCGTTTCTTTGGGAATCAGATCTTTGTTTCCTGTTACCCATACTGTTCCCGGAACATCATGGATTCTGTCCGGAGATTCTCCTTGCGAAAGTCGTTTACAGAGGGTTACCATGGCACTTTCTGCCATGCCATAGGCGATCCAGTTTGCGCGGCTATCTAAAAGAATGGAGCGCCGTACAGAATTACTCCAATAATCATAATGCGATAATCGGCGCATAGATGCCTCAATGCCTCCAAGTATAATAGGAAGCCCGGGAAATGCCTCCCGAACTCTGTTTGCATATACAATGCTCGCTCGGTTGGGCCGAAGACCAGATATACCGCCCGGAGAAAAAGAATCAGAGCGTCGTGGTTTAAGAGCGGCGGTATAATGGGCAAGCATTGAATCAAGAGCGCCAGCGGTAATTCCCGCGCATAGCCGCGGTCGGCCAAATAGAAGAAAATCTTCTAATGATCTCCAGTTTGGTTGGCAAAGAAGCGCTACCTTGTATCCGGCAGATTCAAGGATTCTTCCAATAATCGCGGTTCCAGAGGAAGGATGGTCAATATAGGCATCGCCAGAGACAAGAAGAATATCTATTTCTTTCCATCCGCGAGACTCTATTTCTTTGGCAGAGATTGGAAGAAAGGAATTCATAGGTTTTTATCAATGTCTAAGGAAGATTTCGGAGAAAAAAGAGATAAAATGGTCTTCTCTATGAGTGTGGCAAGTTCAGAGACTTTTTTTGCAACTATTGTTGAAACAGGGCGGTGAAGATCGGTTGAGGCAGGCTCTATTCCTATAAAGAGTACTTGAGTGTCCATGGTTGTTTCAATATATTCCCGTAAGAGCGATAGAGGTATAGTATGGGTAGTGTATCCCTGGGAAGAGATAGCGTCGGGATTAATGAAAAAATAGTCGCCGGGCTCTTTTTTTGCTTCGCAGGCATCAATAATAAGAAGATGGGACGGCGAAAAGGTTCTAATTGTTCCTGTAAAGTTTTCAGGGGCTTCAAATCCTTTAATGAGAAGGATCTTTTCATGGTATGGCTTATGAATAATCCGAGAAGAAAGCTGGGAGATGGCGAGTATTCCCGCACCATCGTCTCCTCTGTCGGGATTGCCGATTCCAAGAATAGAAATCTTCTTTGCAGAAGAGAAATACTCTCGTAGAGAAGAGGGAGTAACCTCTGACGTTGAAGCATAGTTGTACGCGGAAGGAAAAGAAGCTTTTTTGCAATCTTTTTCCTCGGTGGAACGAGAAAACAGGGGGAAGGTCTTCTTTTTCTCCTTCATACGCAATAGGTGTGGTTACAATGTAAAACTTTTTATCCGTAACGACCGAAAGAGGGACGTTAGGGAGTTTGTGGAGGAGTAGGTGGTTCTTTGGGGATGTTAGAGAGAGAAGCCCGTATATATGTATAGACTGCTTTTAATTCTTTCCGTGAATCCGCGGCAAGTTCATATTCTGAATCCATTGCAAGGGCTTTTGTGGGACAACTTTCCGCGCATTGCGCGCAATGGACGCACCGATCGTTATGGATAGTCATTTGTAATTTCTTTTCTTTCTCTTCCTGTGGAGAAATCTGGATAATTTCAATAGCGGAAGCAGGGCAATCCCGTTCGCAGGCTCTGCATCCGATACATCGTTCCGGAGAAAGGATAGGTGTGCCGCGGAACCCTTTCACCATGGTTATTTTTTCAAAAGGATAGTCTATTGTAACAGGTCTTTTAAAAAAGTGGCGAATAAGTTCAGGAATTAAACTACCAACCTTTATTTTCATTATAATGCTCCCTTTACCAGAAGAACAATGGCGAGTTGGATAACAGAGAGCGGAGCGAGCCAGTGCCAGGAAAACTCTACCATCTGATCGATTCTGAGACGGGCGTATCCCGCGCGCATGAGTGAAAGAAGCGCGATAATAATAAGTGTTTTCCAGATGAAGTGAAAGAGTCCTAAAAGAATGCCGCCCGGAAATCCGCCCATGAAGACCGTGGCGAGAAGTCCTGCGCCTACTACCATTTGAATATCAGTAAGAAGCCGGAAATAGGCAAGACCTCGTCCGGTATATTCTGCGAAGGTTCCTCCGGCAAGTTCTGTCTCTGCATGAGGTATATCAAAAGGAACCCGTTCTAATTTTGCCTGAAGAGTAATTAGTCCCACAAAAAAACCGATAATATTGACGATAAGCAGTGAAGGATGGTGCTGGAAGAAACGGGCAATCTCCGCAAGCCGCCATGATCCCGCTAACAGGGCGGGTCCGAGGATTGCAAGAAGAAGAGGAACTTCATAGGCAAAAAGCATTGTAAGCACCCGAACTCCTCCAATACCCGCAAAGACATTGGTTGAATGCCATCCTGCAAGGAAGAAGATAAGCGTGGGAAGACTTAGGAGATAGGCAACAAGGATGATATCTCCAGGGAATGAATTATAGGCGGGAACAATAGAGGAAACATTCCACAAAGGAAGATAGAGTCCTGCAGTCATAACTGTTGTAATACCAAAGACAGGGAGAAAGTGAAACATGGTTTTATCAGCTTTTTCCGGAACAATATCTTCCTTGACAAGAAGTTTAATGAAATCTGCAATCGGCTGTAGAATTCCCTGTTTTCCTGTATATTGCGGTCCGATTCTATTTTGAAAACGGGCATAGAGTTTTCTGTCTACCCACTCACAGAAGGTGGAATAGAGAAGAAGAAAAAGAAGCCCAGGATAGACAAAGAGATAGAGTAGAGTTTTTACCACGGCCATAAATACTCCTTGTTCCTGATATTCTTTTTTCTGTAATAGTTGTTTGCTTCTGTGCGTAGCTGGCTCATGGTGATGATTTCCGGTCTTCCTGTATGGGAATCTACCAGTTCTATCACGCGTTCTGCACAGCAAACACAGGGATCTATCGCGGCAAAGATAAGGGGAACATCTGCAATAAATACATTTTTCAGCATCTCAACAGTTGCCGGATAGTTGGCAAGAGTGGGCGCCCGTACTTTCAGTCGTTCTGGTTTATCGGTTCCATTGCTCTTAATATAGTGAATATTTTCTCCCCTTGGCGCTTCATAGCGGCTTATTACTTCTCCTTCTGGAACTTTTCTGGGAGCTTTTACGCGGATCTCTCCATCAGGAAGGTTTTTAAGGAGATATTCTATTATTGTATAGGAAGAGATAAGTTCTTTAATCCGTACCACTACCCTTCCAAGGACATCACAGGTATCTGAGAGGGCTATTTCAAAGGGAACATCCGGATAACTTAAGGAAGGATCGTCTTTTCTGATATCTTGCGCTACTCCAGAGGCGCGGGTGGTAGGTCCCACGGCGCAGAGATCTATTGCCTGTTCTTTGGAGAGTTTTCCGACTCCGGCAAGACGCGCGGTCAAGGTAGGTTCTGTTTTTCCAAGGTTAAGATAATATTCTGTTCTTTTTTGGAGATGGGCAATCTGTTCAAGGATTGTGCTTCGCTGATCTTGATCTATATCTCTTCTTACACCGCCAAATGTATTGATTGCATAGTGGATTCGGTTTCCACTGATAGATTCTAAAATATCAAGAACATGTTCTCTATCTCTCCATGTATACATAAAAAAGGAGTCAAATCCGATTTCATGCGCGGCAACGCCTAACCAGAGAAGATGGCTGTGGATCCGTTCTAGTTCCGCGATAATGGTTCTAATGGCTGTGCCGCGTTTGGGAGGTTCAATTCCCATAAGTTGTTCAACTCCCAATGCAAAGGCGGTGGTATGCGAATGAGAACAGATCCCGCAGATACGCTCTGTAAGGTAGAGATTTTGGATATAACTTTTTCCTTCCGCGAGTTTTTCAAGACCGCGGTGGGTGTATCCGAGGCGAAGATCCGCATCGGTGATAATATCGCCGTCGTAGGTAAGACGCAGGCTGATAGGCTCTTTAAGTGCGGGATGCTGGGGGCCGATAGTGATCTTATTTTTCACTGTGATCGTCTCCTGGAATTGTTTCAAGCGGCATTTGGAATGTCCAATCCTTTCTAAGCGGATAGTTCCCTTCTTTCCAGTCATCTGGAAGAAGAAGGGGACGGTTATCTGGAATATCTTTTATTTTGATGCCAAAAAGATCCTGAAGTTCCCGTTCATAGAGGATTGCGCCGGGAATGATTGATGTAATAGTGGAAATTTCAGGGGTTTCCCGAGAAATTTCTGTTCGTACTGTAAGGCAAAGTTCGGAATCTGCAAAATGATAGAGAATCTCAAATCGGTCTGTAAGATCCAGTGCGGAAATAGTGGAGAGATGGGTAAAGTGAAACTCTTTTCTGAGACGAGTTACCACGGATTTTAGCTGGTCCGAGGCGATTTTGCAGATAAGTCGCCGTGGTCCTGTTACCGTGATTTCCGCCAAAGTTCCGAAGGATTCTTGTAAACGGAGAGAGAGAGTTTCAGCGTTCATGAGTTCTCCAGTTTTTTTAGTAGTTTTACCACACCGTCAATAATGGCATCGGGCCGTGCCGGACATCCCGGTATATACATATCCACGGGTATTACCTGATCAATGCCTCCGATAATATTGTAGGAACCGCGGTAGACACAGCCGGACATCGCACAGGCGCCGACAGCAATGACAAATTTAGGGTCAGGCATTTGTTCATAGATACGCAGTGCCCTGTCTCTGGATTGGCGTGTTGCGGGGCCGGTACAGACAAGGACGTCGGCATGCCGAGGAGTGCCTTTTAACTGGATGCCAAAACGTTCTACATCAAATCTCGGCATAAAAGCGGCGAGGATTTCAATATCGCATCCATTGCATCCTCCGGTATTGAGATGAAGCGCCCATGGAGATTTTGTCCGCGCCCAGAGAACAACTCGTTCCAACATCAGTTAACTCCTTGTAATAAGTGCTATGACCGAGAAAAAAATCATCCCGAGATAGAGAAGCCCAAAATAAGTAATGGGTCCTTTGGGAACAGTAGCGACCACAAGTGCGGCAACATGCATCATGGTGAAGAAGAGCGCCATAAAGAAATATTGTTTATAGCCGAACTTCATTTTAAATCCGGGAATATCTTCACCGCACGCATAGGATGTAGTTTTTCCCGCGCTATCTTTTCCGACCGGAGCAAGGGTTCCTGCGATCCGGTATATAGAGTAGAAGATCGCGAAAAAAATAATAAATGCAGCCGGCGGCGCAAGAAGAATATTCCATACATTCATTGTTTTATCCTTTTAATGTGGTAAGGTCGCCGATATCAAGGGTTTTTGTATGACGAAATATATTTATAATAATCGCCAGCGCTGTGGCGACAACAATTACTTCGGCAAGAATATAGGTGATCATAAGAGATTGCGCGAGACCTATGGATTGTTGTTCTGCGCCTGTCGCGATAATAGCGAGAGAAATTCCTTTAGAGATAATTTCTACGCCAATAAGGAGTTTGATAAGGTTTCGCATTGTAAGCAAGCAATAGAGCCCAAGGAATACGAGGAATGCAGTGATTCCCATTTGAATTGTCCAGAATGCGCTTAAATTATGCATCATCGGCTCCTCTTGTTCGGAAGAATGCAAGCACTGCGGCAACTCCGGCAAGAATCAATGCGATCTGTCCTACAAGATCAAAGGTCCGTATATTCCATAATATCTCATTGAAGGGCAGTGTTTCTCTTGAAGCGGGGATGGCGACAAGTTTTCCCATGATTGCTCGTACGATAAAGGCGTCAATGACAATGAAGACAGCCATTACGAGAGGCAAAATAGTTTTTGCAGTCTGAGAAGAAGGTTCTTCGCAGACATTGGAAGTCAGGACAATGGTAGAGATAAAGAGTACCATAATAAGTCCCGCGACAATAGAGAGTTCAAATACTCCCGCAATAGGTGCGCCGAGCCGGAAGAAGATCATAGAAAGAAATATGCTCGCTACCGCGAGAGATATGGCAGATTTCAGCAAATCGCGCAGAATAACGGCAAGTATTGAGAAGATAGTTAAGCCAAGATAAAAAAAGATATCCATAAACATATTCTCCTAATAACCCGCGCAATAGAGCAGGTATCGCACTCCTGAAGAAACAATGCGAGCGGCGGGTTCAATCCAGCCGCGTATAATGACAGGGAAGATAAGTCCGGAAAGCAGACATATCAATGCAAGAGATACCATGGAGGCACGCATCCAGAAAGGTGATTCTTTTACATGACTCCAATTAGTATTGAATTTTCCAAAAAATGCGCCGCGTTGGAAGATAAGACAGTACCAAAGTGTAAGTACGCTTACAAGAATCGCAATGATGGCAAGCCCGTACCGTTGTACTTCCACCAGCGCCAGTACAATAAGAAGTTTGCTCCAGAATCCATTGAAAGGCGGAACACCTGCAAGAGAAAGACAGCCCGCTAAACTGGTTGCAGAGGTAATTGGCATTTTTGTTCCAAGTCCTCCTAAATTGGAGAAGGTCCTTGTTCCAGTAGCGCGTTCTAATGATCCTGCATTGAGAAAGAGAAGGGTCTTAAAGATAGAATGGTTAAAGAGATGAAAGAGCCCTCCAATAATTCCTAAAGGAGTACCAAGACCGATACCGAGTACAATATACCCTGCTTGACTGATAGAGGAGTAGGCAAACATACGGCGAGTTTCTTTCTGTCCCATTGCAAGAAGCGCGCCGCCAATGATTGAGATAGTTCCGATCCAGATTAAGAGAGAAGGAAGTTCACCGAAGAGACCGAATATATTGAAGAAGATTCTGCAGATTGCATAGATTCCTGCGGTTTTGATAAGAAGCCCTGAACTAAGCGCGGGAAGAACTGCTGGTGAAGGAGTATAGGCATCCGGTACCCAGCCATGGAAAGGAATAAGGGCTGCTTTCATTCCAAATCCCGCAAGGAATAGCGCGGCGCAAATAAGGGCGATTTTAGGCTGGCCAAGCATAAGAAATCCGCTTCCGACTCCAAGAAAGTCAATACTTCCTGTAAAGGCGAAGGCAATAATTATGCCTAACAGGATAGATGCAGAGGCAAAGGCAGAGAGCATAAGGTACTTAAAGGAGGCTTCAAGTTCTTCTCTTCCTAGCCCGAATCCTACTAGTCCGTACGAGGCAATGGCCGCGGCTTCAAGAAATAGATAGAGCGTAAAAAGGTCGGTGGCAAGTATTAATCCGCTCATACTTGCAATCATAAGAAGAAAAAGACCGTAATAGTTTCCTTTTGATCCATATTCTTCCATATAATTGATGGAAAAGATAGATACAAGAAATCCTATAAGATAGATGATAAAGAGAAGAAGGAGGGTAAGGCCGTCAAATGCCAGTGAAATGGAGAGTTTCTGTCCCATGACCATGGGTTGGTGGATGGTTACTCCCTTATTCATTATAGCGGCAAGCAGACCAGAAAGAACCATCAGGATAAAAAGGGTAATAGCAGAGAGAATATCAGGAAGAGATCGTTTTGAAAACTTCCCGATTAAGGGCATAAGACCTGCTAAGATCATTGGAAATGCAACAAAAAGCAACATATATCTTTCTCCTTATTTTACCCTTGTAATCAATGTAAAGATAATAATAATCAATCCTCCCACACACCATGCAAGATAATTGGCGTAGAATCCATTATGAAACGTACGGAGTGTCTGCACAATCCGTTTTCCTGTGGAGGGAATTGTTTTTTCGTAGAAAGCATCCACGGGACGGTCAAGGTTCTGATGAAGAATATTAGAGAGCCATGTAATAAAACGAACGCCCTGTTCATAGATATCAAAAATACGGTTTTCTGCAAGGTTGTAGATTGTATGGATTACAGGAAGACGATGAATAACGTCGGATGACATATGCGCGACTTTTCCAGATTTTTTCCATCCATAGAGATGAATCAGAAAGGCGATAACAAGACAGCAGATTGAGATCAAAGCAACGGGAGTAAAGAGAGAAAGTCCGTGCGATGATATTTCTGCGGCGTGGTATAAGGAAAGGCGCGGCCCGAGAGCAGGATAAAAGAATCGTTCAAGAGGAATACGGAACCCTATTCCAAAAAGAATTGAAAGTAAGGCGAGAATGGCAGGCGGTGCCCAGATATTCCACTCGTTTTCATTCGCTGAAGAAGTGGTTTCCTGGGTTTTTCCGAGAAAGATCGCATGTCCTGCCTTTAAGAAGGAGACAAAGGTAAAGATAGCGCCGATCCATGCGGCAGACGCAAAGAAGATCCATCCTTCCTTAAATGCTCCTTCAATAACCATTTCTTTTGATACAAAGCCATTAAGAGGCCAGATGCCGGATATGGCGGCAGCGAGAATAAAATAGGTTATGGCAGTAAGAGGCATACGTTTTCCAAGGCCGCCAAGAAGCTCCATATCAGTGGTTCCTGTTGCTCGTTCCACAGATCCTGCACAGAAAAAGAGTCCGGATTTGTAGAGGGCATTGTTGAGCATATGGAAAAGGCCGCCAATAATACCAATAGGAAGACAGGTTCCGATTCCAAGGATCATATAACCTACCTGACTTACTGCGTGGTAGGAGAGAAGACGTTTGAAATCTTTCTGTATAAGTGCCATGGCAACTGCAAAAAGGATAGTCAGCGAACCGATTGTCATCATAGTAATAGAGAGTCCGCCGCCCGGGATAAGTACAAAGAAGTCAAGAACAATTCTAGTAAAGAGATAGATACCAAGAAGTTTTTCAAGGGCGCCGGGAAGAAGCGCCATGACAGGCAGAGGCGCATCAATTGCCGCATCGGGAATCCATGTATGAAAGGGCATGGCGCCGGCTTTTCCCATAGCGCCGAGTGCCATAAGAATAAAGGCTGCCGCCGCGCTTTTAGAGGCGATAGCAAGTCCGGGCGCAGACATAGAAAGGGTGCCGGTAAGTTTCCAAAGAAGGGCGATTCCGAGAATTAATGCGAAATCCGCGGTTCCGGCGAGTACAAATCCTTTTAATCCTGTTCTCCATGCATGGGGGCCGCCGATAGCGATCATTGCGTAGAGTGTAATAAGAAGGGCTTCCCAGAAGAAAAGAAAAAGGACAAAGTTATTGGCAAGAAACGCGCCGCTTGCCAAAGAAGCAGTAAAGAGAAGAAGAGAAAGAAAATGATCTATCGCAGGATGAAAATCCATGTTTCTCACAGCATAGAGCGCGGTGAGAAAGAGGAAGAAAGAGGCAGTTACAAGGATAAAGGAAGAGAGGGGCGAAGAGGAAAAAGAAAAGGCGATATCCTGAGAAATCCATGGTGCAAAAAAGAAGACAGATCCTTTTGTAAAGAGAGAGATGCAAAGGATAAAGTGGAGAAAGGTCGTTCCTACAGAAAGGATTGCGCGAATGGGCGCTTTCCGCACTGCGGGTAGAAGAGAAATAGCGGCGCCAAGAAGCGGCAAGAAAATAATCATAAGAAGGAGAGGATTATTCATGGAAGACACCTTGTCATTTCAACAGTGGCGGTTTCTACCAAAGCCATAGGATAGGAGGCAAAAATTCCCGAAGCAAGAGAAAGAATTGCAAGCACGACGACAACACTTACCATAAGAGTACTGCCTTCTGGTTTAGGTGCCGGCTCTTTTTCGGCTCCAAGGAATACCGCATGAAAAAGTCGGAAGAGATAGAGGAGAGTAAGGATAGCGATAAAGAGCGCGAATGCGGCGGCAGAGGTAAATCCTGCTTTTACAGTACCGGCGATAACAAGAAACTTTGCAAAAAATCCTCCAAAAGGAGGAATCCCGATTACAGAGAGCGCACAAACAAGGAAGGCAGCCGAGGTAAGGGGCATTTTTTTCCCTAGTCCACCGAGTTGCCGTATATCGCGTTTGTGAGCAGAGTGTTCTATGATACCAGCGCAGAGAAAAAGGCCTGCTTTTGCAAGACCATGGGTAAGGATATAGAAGGTCGCGCCCGATATTCCCGAGGGATCCAGTACCGCAAATCCAAGAAAGATATAGCCAATTTGGCTGATGGTAGAGTAGGCGAGAATTCTTTTAATATCATATTCCACAAGCGCGGCAGCGGCTCCCACTAAGCTGGAAAGAATCGCAAGCCATGGGATAAGCACTTGCCAAACAGGAGGTACGCCGAGAGAATAGACAAAGATTCTTCCAAAGGCATAGACTCCGATTTTTACTAGAACCGCGGCATGAAGAAGTGCGGTTACCGTGGAGGGCGCAATGCCTGCATCAGGGAGCCAAGTATGGAATGGCAGTGAGGCGGATTTTGAGAACATTCCTATTAAGATAAGAAGAACAGCGGAAGAAGGAATAACAAATCCGCGCATAAGAGTAAGGTCAAATGTTCCAGTTGCCTGAAAGATTTGAAAAAAACCGACCAACATAAGAACCGCGCCGCCAAAGGTGATTAAAAAGGATTTATTCGCGATGGTTACAAATTCTCGTACACGGTAAAATCCAATAAGGCGCCATGAACAGATACCCGCAATTTCCCAAAAGAGATAAAGAAAGATAAGGTTGACGGAAAAGACCAAACCCATCATGGATCCGATAAAAAGAAGGACCATAGAATAATATTCGGTCTGATGTTCGGTTTCTTTTACATAGTCAAGGGAAAAGAGGGTAATAAGCGCACCGAGAAAGGATGAGACAACCGCCATAAAGATAGAGAACGCATCTACCACGAGTACGAAATCAAGACCTAACCCAATATCTTTATGAAGAGTCGCTTCTCCTCCTGAGAGTCCGAAGGGAATCATCATAAGAGAAACGATGGCAGTAGCGATTGCCAAAAGAGCGGCGACGCTGTTTCGAGCTTTATAAGAAATCCGAGCCAAAGGAGCAATTAGCAATGTTCCAAGAACAGGGATGCCGATAGTAAGCAATACCAGAGCTTCAATTGCCATACCTTTTCCTATGCGCGTAAGATAGAAATACTCTATATACTCTTATATACTATGAAGTTTATACGGTCTGTTTTTTTCGGAGTCCGCCGCTTTTTGAAGATAGAATTGATACAATCACAATGATGGTTGCGATAAGGCCGGTAAGGATAACTCCTACTTTGGAACTGGAATGTTGAATAAGAACCGGTGCCGCAAGCAGAGAAACCAAGTTGATAACCTTGATCATTGGGTTAAGCGCGGGACCGGCAGTATCTTTCAAGGGATCTCCTACCGTATCTCCGACAACCGCGGCTTTATGAGCTTCGGATCCTTTTCCGCCAAACAATCCATCCTCAATAGATTTTTTCGCATTATCCCATGCACCGCCCGCAGTGGACATGAATACCGCTAGGAGCTGTCCTGAGAGAATGGTTCCCGCAAGAAATCCACCCAGTGCTTCCACTCCGAGAAGAACTCCGACAATAATCGGAGAAAGAACCGCTATAAGAGCGAGAGAGATAAGTTCTTTTTGTGCGGAGACAGTGCAGATAGCAACTGCGTTTTCATAGTCGGGTTTTACCTTTCCTTCCATAAGTCCGGGAATGCGGAACTGTCTGCGAACCTCTTCAACAATAAGGCCTGCCGCGCGCGCAACGGAATTAATGGTAAGCGATGAAAAGAGCCATGGTACAGCTCCTCCGATGAGCATTCCGACAAAGACAGTGGGCATATCAATTCTGATTCCGGTTGAAAACATTCTAAGATGTTCCGGAATACCCATTTGCGCTTGGACCTGTGTTACATCGGTAAGAAACGAACCAAAGAGAGAGACAGCGGCAATAACCGCAGATCCGATCGCCACTCCTTTGGTGATAGCTTTTGTGGTATTTCCAACAGCATCAAGGTCTGCCATGATTTGGCGTGCGTCGGGTTCAAGGTTAGCCATTTCTCCAATACCATTGGCATTATCGGAAATAGGACCAAATGAATCCATGGCGACATTGTTTCCAGTAAGTGTAAGCATACCGATACCTGTCATAGCGACACCGTAAAGAACATAGATGACAGGCTGTCCCCAGTAAATAAAAACCGCGGCAAGAATAGTTGCCGCAATAACAAGAATTTGCCATACCGATGCTTCAAATCCTTCCGCAAGCCCGCGAAGAAGGAGAGTTGCGGAGCCGGTTTGCGAAGAGGCGGCAATATCTTTGACTGGTTTATGGCGAGTATCAGTGAAGTATTTGGTGAGTTCGTCAATGACGATCGCAAGGACAATACCTACGGCGACAGAAAGGAATGCTCGGAATTCATGCATATAATGGGTTGCAAGAAAAAAGAAGGAGACAATGCAGATACTTGCTGAGGTATAGAATCCTCTGTTGATCGCACTCATTGCATTGCCCCGTTTTTCATCTTTTCTTCCCCGTACTAAATATGTTCCGATAATAGAAGCGAAGACACCGATTCCGCGTACCATCAAGGGGAAGACAATCCACTTCAATTCTCCGGTAATATGCATAAGCGCAAGACCAAGGATAAGTCCGGAGACAATGGTTACTTCATACGATTCAAAGATATCTGCGGCCATTCCAGCGCAATCACCTACATTGTCGCCTACAAGGTCGGCAATGACAGCCGCATTTCTGGGGTCATCTTCAGGAATACCTGCTTCTACCTTTCCTACAAGGTCTGCGCCTACGTCGGCTGCTTTGGTATAAATTCCGCCGCCGACCCGCATAAAGAGCGCGATAAGAGTTCCGCCAAACCCAAAACCGAGAAGAGCATCAGGAGCGGCAACACCAAATACAATAAAGATAATGGTGCCACCGAACAGTCCCAATCCATCGGTAAGCATTCCAGTAATGGTTCCGGTGCGATAGGCAATCTTTAATGCCTCGGAAAAACTCCGTCTTGATGCAGAGGCAACGCGTACATTTCCTTCTACTGCCATGCGCATACCGAACTGTCCAACTGCTAAAGAGAAAAATGCGCCCATAATAAAGGCGATGGCGCGTCCGATTCCTACAATCAACCTAACCTGATCCGAAGAGTAGGCCGAGAATCGGATAAGCGCGTCTTCACTCGGGGGGACCACATATACAGAAAGAAAGAGGACGATCGTAAGGACTAATATAAGAGGAAGAATTGTCTTTAACTGGCGGGTTAGATATGCATCGGCGCCATTTTTGATCGCATGCCATACTTCCTGCATTTTTTCACTTCCCTTATCATTTCTGAGAACCTGGCTCCGTAACATAAGTGCGTAACCGAGTCCGAGAAATGCGATAAAGACCACAACCCATATCGCAATAGACTCAAATGCGGTAATTCCGGCTATATGCCACATTCTTCCTCCTTCTTTAAGAAGAGTGTCAAGGGTTTCTACAAAAAAAATTTCCCGTTAGAATAATACGTGTTTTTTTTCCAGACGGGATGCGTTGTTTGATAAATTCATCTGATTATATCTTAAAACTCTTGGATGGTCAAATTTTTTCACTATGTTGAAAGAGACAGCAAACACAGAAAAAATAATAGTGAAAAGCATAATATGATGGATAGAGTTTTCTGTATGTTGAATAAAAGAAGAACTTTTTACAACTCGTTGTATAATCGTTCCACCGCGGCCTCGTCTCTTACAGAAACCACCGCGCACGGCGCCTCGCGAAAGATTCTTTCTCCTTCGTCGTATAGAATATCTTTTACAGAAAGGGTCCGTTTTAATTTTCCCATTACAAGAAGATCAGCTCTGATTTCTCTTACGGCTTTAATAACTTCATGATGGACGACTCCCTTTACAAGAGATCCTTTGAAGGGAATGTTCTGTTCGTCTGCCATGGCGCTGATATTTGCGAGAAAGATCGTTCCTTGTTCTTCTAAAGAGGCGGTAAACGCCTCTGCCTCGGAGGTTACGAATATTTTTTCCGCAAGGAGGTCGTGGACCACCTTTTGGTTAACCACATAGACTGCTGTCAATTGGGCATTCAGGTGTTTGGTGAGGACAATGGCAAATTTGGCGCATATCAGAAAATTCGGAGTGTCTGGTACTGAAAGGAGAATGCGCGGTCTCATCATAATGGTCTCCGTTCTCTGTTATGTACGTATCCGGTTACGAATCATTTTAAGGCTTGAAAATGATTCTCGGGATTCTTCGTCAAGTCGATTAGAAATAGCGTTGATAAGTTGTTGATAGGCGGGTATATGAACTTTTTCAAGGGCGTTAACTTTTCGGATTGTTTTTTGAACTTCTCTCGCGAGCCGAACAAGGGCGGTCTTTTTTTCTGCGAGTTGTACTGTTAGAGAGACCGCGTCGGTAAAATGGCGGATAGTTTCTTCCACAATAAGAGGCGAGCCAAAGGGGCCAAAAAAGGGAGGATCCCCAGTATCTTCCATAGTAATAACCGGAATGTTGGCGCCCATAAGGCGGTTTTCCACCAGAAGAACGTCTCGGGAGATCTTTACAGCACGGGCAAGATCTTCTACCTGTCTGCCGCCTGTACGAACCACTGCCTGTTCCATTGAAGTATATGCTTTTTCAAGAGTTTTTGAAAGCTCTGCGGATAAGGCGGAATAATTTTTCATAGCAGTGGAAAGTTCACTAAGAAGAATCTTTCTCTTTTCATCAAGAAGACGATACCCTTCCTCTGTCAGAGAAAGAATTTTTTTGGTATTAAGAAGATTTGTTTTTGTGGCGGCAACTAATGGTTTCATAGTTTGTTTTCTTTTCCTTGTTGATTTTCCGTATGATAATATTTATCAAGAACCTCTTCCTTAACACGGACCAGTTCTTCTCTTGGAAGGATAGAGAGCGTTTTCCATCCGAGTTCCAAACTTTCTTCAAGGCTTCTTTTGGTGTCAGAGGATTGACCAATGAAGTTTCGTTCAAATTCTTCTCCGAAAGTAAGGTAACGGTGGTCAAGTTCTGAGAGTTCTTCTTCACCTACAATGGAAGCGAGTGCCCGAACATCTTTTACCTTCGCGTAAAATGCGAAGAGTTGGGAGGAAAGTGCGGGATGGTCTTCTCGGGTAAGGTCGGGCCCGATATTATCTTTCATAAGCCGGGAAAGAGAGGGCAGTGTCGCGATTGGCGGATAAATTCCTCTGCTATTTAATTCGCGATCAAGCACGATTTGTCCTTCTGTGATATAGCCGGTAAGGTCGGGGATAGGATGGGTGATATCGTCGCTTGGCATGGTAAGAATAGGAATCTGTGTAATAGATCCTTTTGCATCTTCTATCATTCCCGCCCGTTCATACAGACTGGCAAGATCGCTGTAGAGGTAGCCGGGATATCCTTTTCTTGCGGGAATTTCTCCACGGACTGTGGAAAGTTCTCGAAGCGCTTCGCAGTAGTTTGACATATCAGTCATAATAACTAGGACATGCATTCCTTTTTTGAATGCAAGATGTTCCGCGCAACTAAGGGCTGTTCTGGGAGTAAGGTTGCGTTCTACCGAGGGACTGTCAGCGAGACTTAAAAAGATTGCTACCCGTTCTAGAACTCCAGATTCTTCAAAACTTCTGATAAAAAATTGTGCGGTATCAAATTTTACGCCCATTGCCGCAAAGACTACACAGAACTCTTCTCCTTTTACGCTTGCTTGACGGGCGATTTGTGATGCAAGGAGGTCGTGGGGAAGGCCGCTTGCAGAAAAAATCGGAAGTTTTTGTCCCCGTACCAAGGTTGTAAGCATATCAATCGCGGTAATTCCGGTTTCAATAACATTATTTGGGTATATACGGCTGGTGGGGTTGATTGCGGCACCATTGACATCCACCACCTCTTCCGCGGGAGGTTTTGGCATATCGTCAAGGGGTTCGCCGAGGCCATTAAAGACTCTTCCGAGCATTGCTTCGGAAACCCCTAGTGTAAGAGGTTCTCCAAGGAAACGTATACGGGTATTGGTGAATGCGATTCCGGTTGTTCCGCCAAGAATCTGAACCACTGCATAGCCAGTGCCGGTCTCAAGGGTTACACCAACCCGTTTTTTTCCATCTGCTCCTTGTACCTCCACAAGTTCGTTATATCCTACATTGTGGATGTTTTGTAGAAAGATAACCGGTCCGGTAACTTCCTCAATGCTTTTATATTCGCGCAGTTGTTCCCTACTCATTGCGAACTCCATTGGTTGAGAGATTCTTCTGTCCGTTCTGTCAGCGCATCCAGTGTGTCTAATTCTTCTTCGGAGAAGGTATATTTCATTCGGAGCATTTCCTGATAGACCGGAAGTTCCTTTAAGTCGTCGGTAGTAAACCCATCGCGAAGCCGTTCTTCGCTTTTGTGATAAAGGGTTAGGATCGCCTTTAACATAAGGAACTGTTTTTTTGCAGAAGAGAAGGAATCTACTTCATCATACGCGCTCTGTTGAAGAAAAGAGTTTTTGAAGAGAGAACAGATTTCAACGATAAGTTTTTGTCCTTGTGGAAGAACATCGGCTCCTACTAATTTCACTACCTGAAGAATTTTTTCTTCCCGTTGAAGAAGGTCCATAATTTCATATCTGAGAGAAAGCCATTGGTCTGCTACATTTTTGGAAAACCATTCTTTAATATCTTCTACATATTCAGTATAACTCTCTGTCCAACTAATGGAAGGATAATGGCGGGCATTGGCAAGAGCTTTGTCAAGTGCCCAAAAACATCGGACAAACCGTTTTGTATGAGAGGTTACTGGTTCGGAAAAATCTCCTCCCGGAGGAGAAACAGAAGCAAAAACCGTAATAGATCCTTCTTGATGATTAAGTGTAGAGACTCTTCCTGCTCTTTCGTAGAACTCCGCTAAACGCGAAGGAAGATAGGCGGGAAATCCCTCTTCCATAGGCATTTCTTCAAGGCGTCCTGCCAGTTCCCGCAATGCTTCCGCCCACCGGGATGTTGAATCTGCCATAAGCGCTACATTATATCCCATATCGCGATAATATTCTGCTAATGTGATTCCTGTATAAATGCTTGCTTCTCGGGCTGCTACCGGCATATTAGAGGTATTGGCAATAAAAATCGTGCGTTCTAACAAAGGTCTTTGGGTGCGCGGATCAAGAAGTTTGGGGAAATGGTTCAAAACATCGGTCATTTCATTGCCCCGTTCTCCGCATCCGACAAAGATGACGATCCTTGATTCGCTCCATTTAGCAAGCTGGTGTTGGGTAACGGTTTTTCCTGTGCCAAATCCTCCGGGAATGGCGACACATCCGCCCATCCCCATTGGAAAAAGCGTATCAATGACACGCTGACCGGTAATAAGGGGTTGCGTGATAGGTAGTCGTTTCAGATAGGGACGAAGTTGTCGGATAGGCCATTGTTGAGAGAGAAATAAGGGATGGGGGTTGCCGTCTTCTTGTTGAAGGGTTGCGATTTTATCGGTTACGGTATAGGATCCTTCCTCCGCGATCCATGTAAGGGTTCCGCTGATATTCGGAGGAACCATGATAGAGTGGGAAAGAAGAGAGGTTTCTTGTACTGTGCCTATAACCGAACCTCCGGAAAGAAAGGTTCCTTTTTCTGCCAGAGGGGAAAAAGGCCACTCTTTTTTCTGATCAAGGGCTTCTGTTCGGATACCGCGCTGGAGGAACGGACCTTGTTCTTTTCGGATAATCTCAAGGGGCCGTTGGATACCATCGTAAATTGTTCCAAGAAGGCCTGGTCCCAGTGTAACAGAGAGTGGCGCGCCTCTGGAAAAAAGAGGATCTCCAGCTTTAAGAGAGGTAGTGTCTTCATAGACTTGAATGGATGCTTTTCCGCCTTTAAGGCGCATAACCTCGCCAATAAGATGTAGGGGACCAACCTCGACCATATCTAACATTTTAAGAGAGAAGACATCCTCTGCTTCAACAATAGGGCCGTTTACTCTTGAGATAGTGCCGCTACGTTTCTCCATCTTATTCCATCTCCTTCAGAAGTTCCATCATTATCGCTTCGCGCGATCGGTTCAGCCGCGATATAAGTGTGGCGTCATATAATAAACGTTTGTTGCCTGACATGATGATCAGCCCCGGATTATTAAAATCTCCTTCTTCTGCGGAAAGAGAGACGGATTTTTTTGTTTGCGAGAGAATATTATCGGTAGCCTCCGCAAGAAATTCTTTTGTTATAAGAGCCTGATCAGGTTTCGCGTACAGTATGATAATATCGTTGCCTCCGACAATTTCAGCGCCTTCCGTAACTTTGGCAAGGAGGAATTTTCGGTATTCGGGGTTATCACGGTATTTTTCTATCATGGTATGCACCCGAAGAAGAATTTTCTCCACATGGCGTTGGTGCGCTTGCAGAAGAATCCTTCTCTTATCAATGGCAAGAGAAGAGAGCATTTTTTGCCGTTCATGCGCAATCTCTTTTTCGTAGGCGATTTTTGCGTCACGCGCTATTTGTGCGGCGGTCTCTTTTGCGGTCGCAATGATTGTATTAATCTCTTCAGCCGCGCGTGTGGAAATTGTCTGAACCTCTGCCTGCGCTTCTTCCGCAATGGCATTTTTTAGCGCCGAAGCGCTTTTTTTGCGAACTTCTGGTATAGCCAATGTTACACTCCTATTCCTACTGTTTTTTTAAGTAATCGGGTAATCAATCCTGGTTTATCTTGTGATCCATTGGACGGAATTTCTATAAAAAAGGGCATTGTGGCGCTGAAGAAATACTTTTCAAACGCTTCTCCAAGGAGGGCGGTAACATCAGTGGTAATTAAGACAATACCCGCCGAAGAATCTTCTGTCGCCCGTGTTACAGCTTTTATCGCTTCTTCTCGAGAGGATACCTTGTCGGTTTTTATTCCCGCAAGAAGAAATCCGAGACTGCTTCGTGGATCCGCAATACACCGTATATTCATACTTTTGTAAGAATCATGATTGAAATAATGAGCCCATAGATTGCGACTCCCTCCGCAAGACCTACATAAATAAGAGCTCTTCCTGCAAGTTCTGGTTTTTCACTCATAGCTCCTACTGCGGCTGCGCCTACAAATGATACGGCAATAGCTGCCGCAAGAGTGCTTATGCTGGTAACAATGGCTGCCGAGAGATATGCCCATTTTAGGGTCTCGGGCGATGGCGTCGTTGTCTGTGCAAACGCAATGCTACATGCGCCGAGCGCAAAAAAGAGCGCGGTAACTTTTGCGCCGTAGAGTGCCAAATTACTCTTCATGAACTTCCTCCTTGTAAATAGGGGTTGTGAAAAAGATTACAGCACAGGGTAATGATGATTGTATCGCGTTTGGGAATCTCCTTCAAGGGCAAGGGGTACGTAGGCATTATTGCCGCTCTGAAAAAATCGAGTGAAAAATTCATAATAATGTAGCCTGATAGTTTGAATAGTAACCACAAGTCCTTCCAATACTAATATCAGAAGATTGCCGGCGATAATGATTGCAATGGATCCGGTCCGTCCGGCAGATGCTTGTACGATTTCCGCTAATTTAAAAAAGGCAAAAAAGAGGTATCCATGGGCAAGGGTAAAGGCCGCAACGCGGATAAAGGAGACAGTATTTCCAAGGTACCCCATAAAAACTTCAAGAATGTTAATCATACTTTCAACAAATGAACCAACCATATCTGTTTGAAGAGATCCCGTTATACGTTCGGCGAGAGGTTTCAGGAGAAGGAGCCCTATAGGCGCAATGATTCCTGCGAGCAAAAAAGAAGAAAGAGGACGGTTATGGGTAATGGCAATAACGGCAAAAAGCGCAAATATATAGGCAGTTCCCGCAAGAAACCCTGATTTATCAAAGAAGAAGCGTATCCAATCTTTATCTAAAAGCGCGTTGACGAGATTGAGAATGGTGGCGAGAATGAGCATACAGGCGCCTAATGTAACGCCGAGGCGAAGGATGTCGGGAATATGTTCCACAGGTTTGAACCAGAGCGGATGGAGTTCAATGCCAAAGAGGCTTCCATAGAGAAATCCGAATATACAGGCGCTTACTCCGCTGAGAAAGACCATGATACCAGTGGGAGCGATGGAAGGAATTTTTCTTGCAAGAAGAAGGCCCGCGAAAGCAAGAAGAGCTCCTTGACCGATATCGCTGAACATGATGCCAAAGAGCGTTAAAAATCCAAGACCGAGAAAGATTGTGGGGTCAATTGAACCATACCGCGGAAGTCCGTAAGGAGATAAGAGAACCCGAAACGGCGCAAGCCATCTGCGGGGGGAGAGTAAGACAGGAATCTCTTCTTTGGGAGTTTGTGCCTGGTATGCGGGCGTGAGTTCTATAATGGCATGAGGAACAGTAGTGTGAATAAATAGTTCAATCTTTTGGGCATCTTGTTCGGGAATCCATCCGGCAATTAGCGCTGTGGCATGTCCGGTGGCGGAGAGATTTTTTGCGCGAAGGATCGTGGTGCGAACCGCGGAGATAACGTTTATGTTTCCAAGGAGTTCTTCTACTTCCGCGGAGAGTGTTGCAATCTCTTGATTAATTTTTTCTATCCGTTGCGTGTGCGCTTTTTCTTCCTCTGTGATGTGAGAGAGTTCTTCTGGTGTGAGCCGGGCAAGTTCATTAAGACCAGTGAGGATTTCTCCTCCTGTCTGAATAAACTCTTGTTGGATAGATGCGCGTTGTTTTGCCAATGCAAGGATAATAATTTTTACTGTTCGTCCGGTTTTGTCTGTTGGATAGATAATATGTGGATAGGAAGATATTTTTTTTTCAAGGAGAGGAAGGTTCTGTTCCGCGATTGCGCCATAAATAGCGCTAAGAGAAGAATGGGTAAAGTTTTTTCCGCGTAGTAGGCTGATCGGACCTTTGTTATTTTCAAGAAACGCGCGATTTTTTGCAATAGTATTTGTAAGAAACTTCTTTTCTCGTTCAAGGAGTTGGTACTTCTCTTCGTAGTGGGTAAGACCGCGATCTGCTTCTTGAAGAGAAAAAATAGATATCCGGGGGTTGGGCGTAGGAAGAATAGAGAGTTTTCGCGCCATTTCCGCGGAACGGTCTGTAAGCGTCTTCCACTCAGAGGATTCTCGTTCCGCATCAATATCGGATGAAAAGCCTTCTTCATGGACTTGTATTGGATGAAAGGTCTTTGTGGAAGCGATTGCTTCTATCGCTCTTTCTTCATCGCGTTTCAGAAGGAGCATGGTAAGCAGTGTAAGGCGGGATGGAGTTAGCATGAGGGTATAAAGGAAAGGAACGCTTCCCTTTTCCAATGAAAGTATTTTGCGTACAGAAGAGAGATGATCCGTTGTGTTGCTCGTTGTTGCAGAAAAAGATAGCCAATCACTGTTCCGATAGTAAATGGAAATCCCCGGAGTACTGCACGTACTTTTTCCGCGAGTTCTTCTTCAAGAGCTTGTACAAGAAGGTCGGGATTTCCTCGTATTGTGTCAGGAGAGAGGGTTATTTTTTTGTAATGCAATAAGGGAGCGAGAATATCTTTAAATTCCTTTGCGGCCGCAACATTTTTCTGGAAGAAAGTTCTTCCGCCCGGAAGGACCCATTGCGCCAACTGTCGGGAAGAGAAGGGATAATATCGCTCTCCTTTGAGTAAAAGAAGGATGTTTGCAATATCAATTTCAATTCCGATGATATCTAGTACAATCCGACGATCTAGTCTAGTAAGGTTTTTGGCTGCTGCAATGAGGCGGCGGTAATATCCTGAGTCAAGTTCAAAATCAATCATAAACGCGGCATGAATGTCGTGTATGGTTTTTTCTGAGAGAGCTTCTGCATAAGGAGTGTGTGCGAGCAGTGCGGATACGGTTTCAAGCGAGGCGGCTGTTGCAATCTCTTCATAGGGAATAGAGTGAATAATGCGAGGGAGGAATTCCCGTGATAGCGAGGGTTCTTTCCTGAGAAGAGTACGAAGCGCTGCCTGTAGTTCCTGTATTTCATATTGTTCCATAAGAAGGGAAATAAAGTTTTTTTCACGCTTTCCAATGAGGATATCCCGGCATATCGTATGCTGGACAATATCGTGCATTAGAAGTTGGCGTTCTATCTGTTTTGGATCAGAGATTTCCTTGCGGCTCTCTGAAAGGTCGGGAATATAGAAGGATCTGACAAGTGTACGCGCCTCTTCAAAAGAGTCGGCATCAAGAAGCCGTTGGAAAAAGTGTGCGTCGGGGATCCTTGAAAGCATTGCTCGGATCTTTGCATTGGCAAAAGAGTATTTTGCAAGTACGCGCATTTAGGAATGTTCAGGGATTGTAAGTGAAGAGAAGATTTTCTGTGCCCGTTTTTCAAGAGAATCTTCGTGCTGTTTCATTCTTTGAGAAATCTCTGCCTCTGTTGTGTGAAGAACCTCATCTTTTTCTTTTTGAATTGTTTCATAGGCAGTCTGTTTTTCTTTTTCTGCTTCTCGCACCGCAGAGGTTTTTGCCTCAGAAACTATGCGGCTGGCATCAAGTTTTGCCTGTGCGATACTTTCTTCCGCTTCTTGCGTCGCTCTTTCAACACGAGAGCGGGCATCTTCTTCTTCTGCGAGAATATCTTGTACTATTTCTTTCATAGGAATGGTCCAATTATAATTGTTGTTATGGTAATTGTTGTTATATCAACTATTATCAAAAAACTGTATCTTTTTTTGTTCCTTCTGTCAATTCCCCATATTGCGGGTATGATGATGGCGCAGGTTTTTCAATATACGGACAATGGCCATTTTTACAAAGGGAGTCAATGAGGCGAGAATTACCAAGAAAAAGATCCCTGCGCTGAGTGGTTTCATATCAAAGAACTTTCTTCCTGCCGGAGAAACGAGAATCGCTATCTGGAGTAGGAACGATGCGCTTACCGCGACAATAAGGGCTTTGTTGGCGAAGATTTCTCTTAAAGGTCTAGACTGGATTGACAACGCGAAGGATTGAGAAAGTTGTATGAGTACCATGGTTGTAAAGACGACAGTTCTGGCATAGTCAAGGTCTCCGGGATGGGTGCGGATGCACCAGAGAAAAAGGCCAAAAGCGACAGCACCCATCAAAAGTCCATCAAGAGAGAGGGCTTTCCAATGAAGCGAGGTAAGAATCCCTTCTCCTGGAGTTCTTGGTCTTCTTTCCATAAGATCAGGAGCCGGGGGTTCAATTCCAAGTGCGATTGCAGGGAAGCTGTCTGTAACAAGGTTGATCCAGAGAAGTTCTATGGGTGAAAGAGGGAGAGGAAGACCGGCAATAATAGCAACTCCCACGACAAGGATTTCACTGAGGTTGCAGGAGAAGAGAAAATAGGTCGCTTTTCTAATATTGTCAAAGATTCTTCTTCCTTCTTCAATAGCCCGTTCTATTGTGGCGAAACTATCGTCAAGAAGAACAAGGTCGGATGCTTCTCTTGCTACTTCTGTTCCTGCTTTTCCCATACTTATTCCAATATCTGACATTTTTAACGCAGGCGCATCGTTTACGCCATCTCCGGTCATTGCTACAATCTCGCCTCGTTCTTTAAGTTTTTTTACAATCTGCATCTTATGTTCGGGAAGTACTCTTGAAAAGACCGAGGTTTTTTCCCATTCAAGGTTGTCCAGAAAGTCAGAGTGAGCAAGATCGGCTCCTTCACAAACAGCGCTCTCGCCAGTGGAGATATGAAGATCGTTTGCAACTTTGCAGGCGGTCCATTTATAATCGCCGGTAACGATAATAGGTTTTATTCCTGCTTTCATTGAAAGTGTTACCGCTTCTTTGACACCTTCTCGTATCGGATCAAAAAAGGCGACAAACCCTTCAAAGATAAGCTTTTCTTCCCAAGATTCTTTTGGAAGGCTGGCCTCTGCGGGTTTGGAAGCCACTCCAAGAACTCTAAGTCCTTCTTTTGAGAGTTCTTCCTGTCGTTTTTCAAGGATTGTTCTTTTTTCAGAATCAAGGGGGACAGGGTTTCCGCCAATTCTTACCTTGTCGCTTTTTGCGATGAGAAGTTCTGCCGCTCCTTTTGTTACCACATATCCGGCTTCTGTTCCGGTATAGAGCATACTTACTCTTTTTCGCGATGAAGAAAAGGGGATTTCGTCATATTTTTGGTATTGAGTTGTCCAAGTTTCTGTAGGAAAATGTGCGCGTATTGCCGCGTTCCAAAGGGCGACTTCAATAGGATCTCCATGGAAGGTATCCTCTTTACGATGTACATCAGTACAGAGAAGAGCGGTGAAAAAGAGCGGCGAGAGAGAATCTTTCAGGGTATGAAAATCTTTCGCTTCCACGGTCTGTTCAAAGGTTGCCGCTTTTACCATTTCCATACGGTTTTCTGTGAGAGTTCCTGTTTTATCTGTACAGATTATTGTAGTGGCTCCAAGTGCTTCTACTGCCGAGAGTTGTCGGACAATGGCATTTTTCGATGCCATTTTTTGTACTCCGAGCGCGAGAAGAATGGTGATTACCGCGGGAAGTCCTTCGGGGATTGCGGCAACCGCAAGACTGACAGAGGTAAGAAAGATTTCAATAAATTCTCTTTGTTGCGCGATTCCTATAATAAGAAGCAATACCACTACTCCGAGAATCAAGATAGTAATCTGTTTCCCGAGTTTGGAAAGTTCTCGCTGTAAAGGGGTGGGTTCTTCCTCAATCTCCGAGAGCATGGTGGCTATCCGTCCAAGAGCTGTATCGGCGCCGATTCCGGTAACCACTGCTTTTCCTTTTCCAGAAAGAATAAAGGTGCCCTTCATTCCCATATTTACCTGTTCGCCTAAGTCGCAGGGACCATCAGCGATAAAATCGGCATCTTTTCGTACGGCCTCTGATTCTCCGGTAAGGATGGCTTCATTTACCTGTAAGGAATTGGTGGAGATCCATCGTACATCTGCTGGCATTTTTTCGCCCTCTTCAAGGAGAAGAATATCTCCGGGGACTAACTCTTCCGGAGGAAGGGTTTCTATGATGTTGTCTCGTAAGGTCTTTACAGAAGAAGGCGTGAGAGATTTAAGAGAGGCAAGGGTTTTTTCTGCCTTGAACTCTTGCGAAGCGCCAAGAAGGGAATTTAAGAATACGATGATAAAGATGGCAAGACCGTCTTTGATTTCTCCAAGCGCGAACGATACAATGGTGGCGACAAGAAGCACAATAATAAGAAATTCTTTGAACTGTCCGAAAAAAATGGAAAAAAAAGATTTTGGAGCTTTATCTGGAAGGCTATTTTTGCCATAGGTTTTTCTTCGTTCTTCTACTTCAGCGGCAGAGAGTCCTTGTTCCGGATTTGTGCGAAGCGATTGAATCGTATCGCATACCGACATACGAAACCATTCTTGAGACATTGATATTCTCCTTATAGGACAGGAAGAGTATGTACGATCTGTTCTTTTAGAAGATTATCATATTATCATATTGCAGATATCGCGGGCAATAGAAAAAAGTTTTTTTATTGATTTAGAAAAAGAGAGATGCCTTTACGGATAATCATGATTGCGATAGATGCGAGAAAGAGGCTGGCTATTTTTCCAATTCCACGGATTCCTTCTTCGCCGATAAAATAATCTATCCGTTCCGCAGAGAGAAGAAACGCGAGTGAAACAATACAGGTAAGTATAAGTCCGGCAATAGTCATCCAATAACCGTTGGTTGAGGCGAGCATCAGCGCGGAGGTAAGAAGCCCTGGCCCTGCAAGCAGAGGAGTTCCGAGCGGAACAATAGCAATTTTTCCATTATAACCGATCTTTCCGTACGAGGTATCATTTAACATCATAATGGAAATAACAAGAAGCACGATGCCGCAGGCGATCATAAAGTCAAAGATCATGATTCCGAGTGTCAAGAAAATCCATCGTCCTGCAAAGATAAAAAGAAGAGTAAAAAGAAATGCGGATCCTATGCCGGCAAAGGCGGTATGTCTTCGTTCCACGGAAGAAAATCCTTTTGTGAAGCCGAGAAACATAGGAAGTATTCCCACTACATTCATTGCGACGAAGAGTGTGAAGGATACCTGAAAAAAGAGATTCCCTGTCTCTGAAAAGGCCATGAGTTCCTCCTGATACTTGTGGAAGTATATAGAATTAAAGAGAGATGTCTCTGAACTGTATGCGCGTTGTTTCTCCCTCACTTCTTATCTGAGAGGAGCCAGTTAGACTTTTTTCAAGAGGAAAACAGAAGAGTTGAAGAACAATAGCTTTTTTTCTATCATCGGGAATTCCGTCAAAGATAAGGGTCATGATAGTTGAACCGCCGCGTTCTAATAGAGATTCAAATCCCGAAGCGCCTCCTCTTGCTGTACGCATCTGAAATTTTCCATCATAGAAGCGCGCCCGGTTGGAGCCGACTGCCGCAAGAGAGGGAAGATGTTCTCGGCCTGTTTCGTCGAAAAAGGCGGCTTTAGTCAAGCCGAGAAAGAGAGGTTTGTCGGCTCTGTTAAAGAGAAGGAATTGGAATTCAACGCTTCTTCCTTTTCTTGTTGCCTTTTGCAGGGTGAAAGAAAAAGAATCAGTGTCTTGAATATCAATAATGGTAGATTTTATTCTTTCGGCGTCTTCTCGTGCAATTGTTGTTGAAAGAGTTGATTCACCGAGAAGTTCATTAATGTATTTGGTGCGCGCAAGGTTAAAGAGCTCTCCTGAAACAATCCTTGCGGACGAAACAGTGATAACTTTACAAGAAATTCTTACCCTATCTGTAAAAGGCGTAAGGGTTCCGGTAACAATGGCATCGGCACCAGCGATATTCGCAATTTTTCTTGATAAATCAGGACCGACAGATTCAGGGAGAGGAATATTCCGTTCCGCGAGAAGCGCTTTTAATTGCAGGCTATCAATAACCTCAAACCCTTGGCGAAGGCCAGCGAGACGGACTGCGATTTCTTCCGCAATAAACCTTCCTAAAGGCGTTACCTTTCCTTCTCCATCGGTAAACCCAGTGATCAATAGAGTTTTTACGCCGACTTTTCCCATATCTGCGGCTATGGCGGAAGCAAGAGAAGCAAGTTCTTTTTCGTATGCTCTTGCATGCGTGAAAAGAAATATTCCCGAAAGAAGCGCGGATACCACGCAGAATCTCTGAAATTGTTTCTTCATTCTTTCCTCCGGATATGGCCTTCTTCTTTTATTCTTTATGTATATAAGATATTGTACCATGGGATCTCTTTTTTTTTGACCTTTCATCTTCCTCGGGATATTGTATCTCGGTTATGAACGGACTTGATTCTTCGGCATGGGGAGCGCTTCATTTTTCAGCCTTTTTAATGGGACTTTCCAAGACAGGGTTTCCTGGGCTTGGAACTCTTGCAATCCCTCTTATCGCCGGTACACTTCCTGCGAAGGCATCTACGGGAATTGTGCTTCCGATGCTTATTTGCGGAGATTTTTTCGCGGTTTTTTTATATCGTTGGAGCGCATGCTGGCCTTCTATTTTAGCGGTGGCTCCTTGGACCGCGGTGGGTATTGGTATAGGATATGTTACCCTTGGAAGAATAAGCGATAGTGCATTAAAACCTTTGATTGGAGGCATTATTTTATTGATGCTTGGTATCAGTGGTTGGAATAGTCTACGGAAGAAGGAGATTTCTTTACAAGGAATATGGTTTCCCGCATTTATTGGGATATTCGCGGGTTTTACCACAATGATGGCGAATGCGGCGGGACCAGTGATGATGATCTATTTCCTTACGCTTCGTATGCCAAAGAAGGTTTTTATAGGAACCGCCGCATGGTATTTTTTTCTCTTTAACTGGTTTAAAGTTCCTTTTAGCGCGCACCTTGGCTTGATCAATGCCGCTTCTCTTCAGTTGAATCTTCGTATGCTTCCCGCGCTTGCGCTGGGAGCTTGTGCGGGCTTTTTTCTCTTAACGCGTATTTCGGAAAAGATCTTTTATCGTATCATTATGCTACTTACTATTATCGCGGCGTGCAATCTTTTTTTATAAAAATAGAAGAAAGAAAAGAAGAATTGAATAGAGGTGGGATCTTACTCTCCAATAATTTTCACAAGTACTTTTTTGCTTCTTTTGCCGTCAAACTCTCCATAAAATATCTGTTCCCATGGTCCAAAATCAAGCCTTCCTTCGGTTACTCCTATAACGACTTCCCGTCCCATGATAGTCCGTTTCAGATGGGCGTCGCCGTTTATTTCGCCGGTGCGATGATGGCGGTACCCTTTTTCTGAAGCAGGCGCGAGCTTCTCAAGCCAATCAAGAAAGTCTTGATGTAGTCCGGGTTCATTGTCGTTGATAAAGACGCTTGAGGTGATATGCATCGCATTGACTAAACAGAGTCCTTCCTGTATTCCGCTTTCATGGAGGATTTTTTCTATCTTAGGAGTGATGTTGATCAACTCTCTTTGCGAATGTGTGGTAAAGAGAAGGTAGCGGGTAATACTTTTCATGCGGTCTCCTTTGCTTCTTTAATCTTCTTTGATCTGAGAGGGAGGAGTAAGACAGGCAAGAATTTCTCCAAAATATACCATATGAAAATCTCCAATATGGTAGCAGATATGTTTTACTTCATCGCAGATTTTCTGTTCATCAAGTCCTTGTGAATATATCACCCTGCATTCATATACAACCGTTGCATCTGTAATATGTGGAACTTTGATGGTAACGCCTTCTTCTGTGGCGACTTCCGCGGTTTTAAATTTATCTTCGTTCCTTCCAGAGATGGATCCGAAATAATGGGCGGTTTTCTGCATGGATGCGGGAAGAACGTTAATAGAAAAGAGTCCGCTTGCATCTAAGATTTCTCTTGTGTATCGTGATGGCCTCACATACGCGATAAAGATCGGTTTTCTCCATACAATGCCAAGATGTCCCCAACCAATGGTCATTCCAGCTGGGGCTCCCTCCTGGGTTGAACTGATAAGGATCACTCTTCCCTTTTCAAGGGCTTGAAGTGTCTCCTGTGCATGCGCCTCTATTTTAATACATTCTTTTTGAATCATAACAACCCTCCGTCTTCTTGTAAAAGAAAATCTTCTATTACTGTACCATACTTTCTTTTTAAGAGAGAAACTAATCTCTGAAGAAAAAAAGAGGGAAGAAGAGAAATGTACTTTTACTATGAGATTACTTCTCTTCTTATAGGGGTTCATTGACTTTCCGCATAGAAAAGGGTAGAGTAGGTTTTCTCTGAAAGGAACCGTATGAAACCATCTCTTCGAAAATATTTTGTCTATGCATTGCCATGGAGCATGGACTTTGCGAATGCCTGTTTTACCTTTTTATGTGTGGTGGAAGCAGGAAGAATAGGCGCAAGCCCTGTAAGCATAGGGTTATTAGGAACACTCTGTGGAACACTCTATTTTCTTACCTGTACTTTTCTTGCAAAACGAGCGCATAGAAAGAATGCAGAACTTTGTATGATCCTTTCGGCAATTGTTTTTATTCTTCTTTCTGTGGCGCTTCTCTTTTTTCACACATTGCCGGCACTTTTTCTTCTTCTTGGATTATGCGGTGCGTTTACCGCGCTATTTTTTATTGGATTTCAACTCTGGATGGGAGATTCTTCCTATCTTCCTCCCTTAAAAGCCGCAGGCATTTACACATTTGCATGGAGTTCAGGCCTTGCTTTTGGAATGCTTGCACAGGGATTCCTTGCAGATCGGGGAATGATTGCCTCCCTGCTTCCTGTGGTAGGCGCTTCTTTGCTTACTCTTATAGTGCTTCGGTGGCTTAGTCGGCTTAACCGGAGAGATGCGGCGCAGGGGATTATTCCTGATCTTGATTCAGGCTTTACAGTAAGCGCAATCCGTAGAGTTGCATTTGTACGGATTGGCTGGATAAGTATTTTTGTAGTAACTTTTTTAAGTATGGGATTGCGGTTTTTGCTTCCCGGTCTTGTTATAAATCATCTCCATCTTCCTGCGTATGTGGCGGGGTTAGCAGTTTTTTCTCTTCTTTTTACTCAGGGAGTTACCGGGCTTGTGCTTATGGAGCGGGCTGATTCTTGGTATACGCTTCGCCTCCATGGATCCACAAAAATTTTTGCGGCTATTGCCTGTGTTATTGCTTTTTTTCTCCATGGGGTCATTGGTATTTTACTCTTTACCTTCTGCCTAGGCATTTACTCGGGACATGCCTATTATGCAGCGGTTCTATATGCCATTGAAGATAAAGAACATGCGGGAATGAATGTAGGCGTAAACGAAGCCCTTGTGGGTGCAGGCACGATTATAGGGCCTCTTGCATTTGGTGTTGCGAGGCAAGGAGGAACGGTTGCCTTCTTTTTTCTTCCAGTTTTCTTTTTGTTCGCGGCTTTTTTCATTCAGATAAGACTCTTCTTTTTGTTACGCCGAAGAGAACTATCCGCATTGGTCAATAGAGGAGACTAAAAGATCGTTATTCCCTTTTTCTATAGGGTTCAATAGCGCGCAATACCCGTTCCGCTACTATTTGATACCCTTTGTTATTGGGGTGAATAATATCGCTTTTTGCTGAAGGGTCTGTAAGGATTCCTTTAAGAATATGAGGAAGAAGGAGCGCTTGTTTGTTGCGGGCAATACGTTGGAACCCAGTAATGTAAAGGTCTTTGATAGGGTGAACTTTAATTTCAAGAAGCACAACCGCGGCGCCGGATTGTTGAATCTGTTCTGTGATAGTTTTAATATTCGCAAGGGTTTGTTCCACAGGAATTTTCTGAAGAAAATCGTTTCCGCCAAACTCTACGATTACTATTCTGGGTTTATGGGAGAGGACATCCTGTTGCAACCGTATAAGTCCGTCTTTTGAGGTATCGCCGTTTTTTCCGGCATTGATGACAGGTTCTTCCGGAATAGCTCTCCTAAGAATAGAGGGATAATCATTTCCCTCTGTAGATCCATATCCTGCGGTAATACTGTCGCCAAAACAAACAATTCCGTGGTGAGGCGAATCAACATTGCGGAGTCTTACAGGTTTTTTACATCCGCTCATCAGAAAAATAAGTGCGAAAAGAAGAGATATGCCAATGAACCGTTTCATTCCTTTTTTCCAATAAGATTCATCGCGATAGCATAAATTTCAGCGAGATCTGCCGCGGTACATACCACATCTGCTTTTTTTTCAAGCGCAATTGAGGTTGCATTAAAGGCAATGGCGTACCCGCAAAGCTCTGCAACCGGAATATCTCCCTCGCTGTCTCCCACAGAGATAGCTTCTTCTGGAGAAATTTTATGTTCTTTTAGCAGAGAGGCCGCAATCTCTCCTTTTTCTCCATGAGATATATTTATTACCACCTGTCCAGTAAGAATACCGTTTTTTGATTCAAGAGCATTGGAGATAATTGTACGGAAGAAAGAATGTTCCTTTAACATTTGGGGAACATAGTGAAGACCTGTTGAAATTGCAAAAAGTTCAAACCCTCTTTTTTTCAGGGACCAGAGGGAAGTTAGGGCATTTTTCATAAAGGGAACTGTTTTGAAGATTTCTTTTAGTTCTTCTTCTTTCATTCCTTTCCAGTGAGATGCATCCAATTCGCAGAATTCCCGATAGGTGATGTTGCCTGAGAGAAACGCTTCTTGATAGCGGCATGCGAGGGCATCCCATTTCCCGAGTGTTTCATGAAGGTATCGCCATGAACTTACCGGTTTTACAATAACACCGTCAATATCAAAAATAATAGCGCGATATTTCATTTTTTTTCTCCTGCGAGTTGGCCGCACGCGCCGTGAATGTTTTTTCCGCGGGATCTTCGCACCGTGGAGAAGATCTTTTGTTGCGCGAGATGTCGTACAAAAGAGTTAATTTCTTCATTTGTCGGAGAGAGAAAGGGTATTCCGTTAACAGGACTGAAGGGGATAAGGTTTACGCTGGCTGAAAGAGGTTTGGCGATCTCGGCAAGTTTTTTTGCATCTTTCGGAGAATCATTGATTCCTTTCAGGACTATATATTCAAAGGTAATCCGTCTTTTTGTTCTATCTGTATAGTATGCGCATGCGTTGAGAAGATCGGAAAGCGGCCAGATGGTATTTATCGGCATAAGAGAGGATCGCAGATGATCTTCCGCTGCATGAAGGGAGACTGAAAGACGTACCTGTCTGTTGAGCGAAGCAAACCGTACTATCGCGTCTGGAATACCCGCGGTTGAAATGGTAATTTTTCTTTCTCCGATAGAGAGCGCTTCGGACGAATTAATATTTTCCATTGCTGTTAATGTTGCTTCAAGATTGTCAAAGGGCTCTCCCATTCCCATAAATACCACATTATGGATCGGACTTTTTGTGTGGTGGAGAAGGTAAAGAACCTGTCCAATGATTTCGCCGGGACGAAGATTTCTGATAAATCCATTCTTACCGCTTGCACAAAACGCACATCGGAACTTACATCCTGCCTGTGTGGAAAGGCATACAGTGTTTCTCCCTTTTTCCGGAATAAAGACTGTCTCTATACAAGCGTTGTCTTCCATGCAAAAAAGAAATTTTTTGGTGCCGTCTTTATCTTCTGCTACTCTTTTTAATGTAGGAAAAGAGATACGAAAAGAACAGGCAAGTTCTTTCCGAAAGAGAGCGGGAAGATCGCTCATCAATGCAAAATCACGGACTCCTCTCCAATAAATCCAATGAAAGATCTGTTGAGCGCGGTAGGATTCTTTTCCTTTTTTCGTAAGGAGCGTTCCAAGAGATTCAACCGTCATATCAAGAATATCAGGGTATCTATTGTTCATAAGAAGACCGAAGTGAAGTAGCATAATACTGTGTTTTTATAGTATATCATGAAAAAGAGTTCTGTTTCTTTGCGAAGAGAAGCATGGTATGCTATATTTTGCTTGCATTCTCACAAAAAGAAGGGATGTTTGACTTTTACCATGAAAGGAGGAAGAGATGTTTATTGATATTCATGTGCATGTAAGAAAATATCCTACTTTGAAGCGTTGGAATGGTGAGCCCGGATATGCAAATCCTGAACAGCTTCTTGCTAGATATGAACCGATTGGTGTGGAAAGTGCGGTTCTATTGCCGGGAGGGTCTCCGGAATGTTCAAGATCTCCCCAATCTATTGGCGAGGTGATAGAGATTTCTCAGCAGTATCCGGGAAGGTTTATTCCTTTCTGTAATGTGGATCCTCGTTCCCTTACAAACTCTGCGGATGCGCCTCTTGACGATCTTCTCTTCTTTTATAAAGAGCAGGGATGCAAGGGAGTCGGAGAGGTTACCGCCAATATGCCCTTTTTACATCCAATGGTGCAGAACCTTTTCCGCTGTACAGAAAAGGTTGGATTCCCTCTGACTTTTCATATTGCCGCCCAGATTGGCGGCATTTATGGCCTGTATGATGATCCGGGTCTTCCTCAATTGGAACGAAGCCTTAACACTTTTCCAAACCTTAAGTTTTTTGGGCATTCACAGACATTCTGGGCGGAAATGGGAGTTTTGGAAACACCCGCGGACCGGTATAGTTATCCGCGGTATCCAATAAAGAAAGAGGGAGTTCTTCCGAAACTTTTCAGACGGTATCCAAATCTTTACGGAGACCTTTCTGCAGGAAGCGGGTGCAATGCGCTTGCCCGTGATCCTGAATATGCGGCACAGTTTCTTGATGAGTTTCAGGACAGACTTTTCTTTGGCACCGATATTTGCGCGCCCAATACTCCCACTCCTTTAGTAGACTTTCTTCTGAAGATGCGGGAAGAGAAGAAAATTTCTGAAGAGATCTTTCAGAAAGTTGCCCGCGAGAACGCTATTCGCGTGTTAGAGCTGTAATTGTTTTTAGGACATTTTTCTTATGGTCCGGAGGTGAGAAATGAGGAATTTGGCACGGATTACGGATGCAAAGACAGGAAGGGTTTCTTCGTGGGATAGAAGCGGCCGCAATCAGGATTATTGGGTTATTCCCGCGAAAGAGTCCAGGGTTCTTGCTGATATTCAGGGTCCGGGAGCTATTACCCATATTTGGATGACTCAGGCGCGTCATTACCGGGAGTGTCTCCTGAAAATCACTTGGGACGATGCGGAAAGCCCGAGTGTTTTGGTTCCGCTCGGCGATTTCTTCTGTCTTGGGCATGGTATTGTTAATTCGTTTCAGTCCTTTCTCTTTACCGCTTCTACTGTACATAACAACCGATTTAACGCGGGATGTGCCTTGAATTGTTATGCGCCGATGCCTTTTCAGAAACGGGCTCGTATTGAATTGATAAATGAAAGTTCTAAAGATCATACCCAATATTTTTATATTGATTATGAAACAAAGGAATCTTGCGAAGAAGAGGGATACTTCCATGCAGAATTCAGAAGAGCAAACCCTTTTAGCGGATGGGCGCCGGAGATTCCATCCAACAAGCCTGGATCTCATCTTTCCCGCATTGAAAATAAAGAGAAGTCTGCCTGGAAGAATAATTACCTGATTCTTGAAACAAAAGGGAAGGGGCACTATATTGGATGTAACCTGAGTGTGACAAATTTTTGCGGAGACTGGTGGGGAGAGGGCGATGATATGATCTGGGTGGATGGATATAAGTGGCCCCCTGATCTTCATGGTACCGGAAGCGAAGATTATCTAAACCAGGCATGGGGTATGCAGGACAATGCTTTTTTGAGAAATGGCTCTTCTATCTTTGAGGGTAATACCATTCATCATGTAAATACCGCTTCTCCATGGGCTGTGGGAGGGTATCAGACCAGTTATGTCTTTCATCTGGAGAATCCTGTACGGTTTCAAAAAGAGATCAGGGTTACGATTGAACATGGCCATGGAAACCACCTTGCGAATGAAATGAGCAGTGTGGCATATTGGTACGATTCAAAGCCCGTGGGTATTCTTCCGCCTCCTTCTGTGGAGAAACGGATGCCTGTTCTTCGGGATAATAGCGGCGCGTGGCTTTATGATACGAAGAACCAAACTCCTTCTCGTTCTATACCTCTTACTCAGGAAATGAAGGATAGAAAGAAAGAATGGAAGGCCTCTCAGAAGAGGTAAAAGAAGAGAAGTTTTTTTCGTGTACTGAAAACTCTTTTCTATAGCAAAGGCTTATAAAGATGCTAGGGTTGATTTCTAAATCTATTTTTATTGGGGCAGGAACCGGGTTTCTTGCTGGATTGACAGGAATGGGCGGAGGGGTGATTTTGGTTCCGGTCTTCTATCTCTTCTATGCTTTTCCTATAAAACAGGCAATTGGCACCAGTCTTTCGGTTATTGTATTTACTGCGATTTCCGCGCTTCTTAGCCATGCAAAATCTGGAAAGGTAGATCTTAAAATAGCGGCAATTATTATTCTTTTCGGTATTGTCGGCGCTCAGGCCGGTGCATTGCTTACCTGTAGGCTTCCGGATAGTGCGGTGAAAACAGTCTTTCTTCTTCTTGTGGGAGGACTTGGATACAAGATGTGGTTTGAGAAGGAATCCGCGGTTACTTCTCCTTTCCTTTTTTGTGCTAAATCAATCTGGAAGATTGCGGTTATTGGTTTTGCGGGAGGTTTTGTTTCAGGGATGGGAGGAATCGGCGGAGCCGTGCTTCTAGTTCCCCTTCTTCACCTTTGTCTTGGAGTTTCCATGAATGTTGCGATAGCCACCACGCTTGCCGCGGTCTTTTGTAATGCCCTGTCGGGAAGTATAGGATATTTTGGACGAGGATTTGTCGATTTTCACGTGGCATTTCTTGTAGCGTTGGGCTCTGTACCCGCGGCTCCGTTTGGGGCGCGATTAAGTATAAAACTTTCTCAGAAGACTTTAAGAAGAATCTTTGCCGGTGTTCTTATTCTTGCGGGAATTTCTGTCTTGGTGCGGAGATAAGAAAGATATACCTTTTTTTAATTTTACGGAAACGAACCTTTTTTTTTCACGTTTTTTGGGGAGGGAAAAAATGAAGATCTATCTGATGACCGACCTTGAAGGGGTTGCGGGTGTTCTTAATTCTGAAAATTGGTGCAGACCAGAATCCAGTAGATATTATGAACTGGCGAAGAAATTTCTTACCAATGAGGTCAATGCCGCGGTGGATGGCTTTTTTTCTGAAGGAGCGAATGAGGTTTTAGTTGTGGACGGTCATGGTCCCGGAGGGATAGATGTTGAACTTTTGGATCCTCGCACTTCTCTTCTTCGGGGCTGGGGTCCTGGTCCTTATCCAATGGAACTTGATTCAGGCATAGATTTTGTCGGGTTTGTCGGACAGCATGCAAAGGCGGGCACTCCTTATGCTCATTTGGCTCATTCCCAATCTTTTGTGGTGAAGGATCTCTCTATAAACGGATTGTCTGTAGGAGAGTTTGGTCAGGTGGTCTTATGTGCCAGTGAACTTGGAATCCGTACGATTTTTGCGGCAGGCGACGAGGCATTCACGCGTGAAGCAGAAGAACTTCTTCCTGGAATTGAGTCAGTTGCGGTAAAACGCGGGTTAAACCCAGACCCTGGAGAGCATTGTACAGCGGAACAGTATAAACAACATAATACCGGGGCAATTCACTTACATCCTAAGGAAGCATGCGCTCGTATTCGCGATGGAGCGAAACGTGCCCTTGCAAAAGCAAAAAAAGAGAAGAATTTTGGTATAGAACAACTTATGCCTCCCTTTGAAAAAATTACCATTTACCGTCCTGTTGGCGAGGCGCCGGGCCGTGTTGTCAAGGTTTCTCATCCTTCCAGTGTTATTGCGGTGATGAACCTTTTCTGAAGAGGCGCGATAGAGATATTTCTACAGATTTTTGGTGAGCCAATGGAATGAAACGATTGCCTCCTGAATTCTTTTTAAGCACCAGTCAGGTTTTTGGAGGAGTTTATTATACGGTAGTTTTTGGGGGGCTGATGACGCTCTTCTTCCTTCAAGAGGGCGCCCAAGAATTTCTGATAGGAATCTTTGCCATTATTCCTTCTTTGGTAGCTATTCTTCTCCTCTACATTATTCCTCTTGTACGGCGTTGGTATCCTGAAATTCTTCTATGGTCATCAATAACAATGGCGGCGACTGGTTTTTCTCTTCTTCTTCTTTTTCCCGCTTCTCTCTCTCTTTCGCTTTCAACGCTTGTGGGATGTTACATTCTATTTCTTATTCTTTATCATATTTCTGTAAGTTCTTTTAATTATTCATGGTTTCCCGCGGTAGCTCTTTTGATTCCCGCTGAACGTAGAGGAGAGTTTTTTGGAAGGATCCGGATGGGATTGGTGCTTCTTTCCTTTTTTGCCCTTAAACTTTCCTCAAAAATTCTTGGAGAAAACCCTGGATATATGCAGTTTTTCTGGATTGTCTTAATTGTTGCCCTTGTTCAGACTATCAGACCAGTATCCCTTGCGAGTATTGCCTTTCCTGAAGTTTTACCAGTTTCACGGTTTAGTCATTGTCGTTTTCTCAGGAGTATGTTTAAAAACATTGACTTTAGAAAATTTTTTCTTTACTACTTTTTACTTAGTTGCCTTAATAGTTTCATTCTTCCTTTTCTTGTGCCGTTTTTACGAGTAAACCTTGGAATGTCCGCTTCTTTTTGTCTTTTTTTGCCTTCTGTTTCTCTCTTTTCCTATGGGATTTCTGTATATGGATGGGGAAAATTAAATGATGTGAAGGGAAGCAGGTTTGTTCTTTTTGCTTCTCTTCTTTTTTCCACGCTTTTTTGGTTTGTTCTTTGCAACCTCCGTCTTTTTCCTTCACATTATTTGCGCGAGATTTTGATCGGTTTATATTTTCTTTCCGGACTTGGGTCTGGTGGCCAGGAACTTGCGTTGACAACTCGACGCATGGTTCTTGCGCCGGGCGAGGAGTTGGTTCCCTATCTTGCCTATTTTTTAATCTTGGGAGGAAACGTTCCCGCGATTCTTTTCCCTTTATTGGGAGGCGCGGTTCTTCAACGATTTTCCTCTTTTGCAATCGGTGGAATCGGTATTTATCAACTTCTCTTTTTTCTTGTGGGCGTCGCGGACATTTTTCTTCTTTTCTATATTACTAAAATGCCTCGTTTGAAAGAAGCGTCTTTGAAAAGAGTCTTTCGCGATCTTGTAAATGATGGATTGATGAAATTTCATGAAGTTCTTGTATCGCCATAAATGCAGAAAAGAAGAGGGTGCCGCCACTTTTCTTTATTGGCGCGTATTGTTCTAAACAATGCAGTCGTGATATACTTTTTCCTCAAGAACGAATAATCATACCTTACCCAACGTAAAGGATATAAAAGAGATGATTTCTGCGCGCGCGAAGATGATTAAACCCTCCAATACAATGGCAGTGAATCAACTTGCAAAAGAATTAAAGGCACAAGGAGAAAAGATCATTAACCTTTCTGTGGGAGAACCAGATTTTCCCACTCCGGATTTTATTGCGCAGGCAGGAATTTCCGCAATACAGGATGGTTTTACTCGGTATACGGAGGCTTCCGGTACCTTAGATCTTCGGAAGGCAATCTGTGAAAAATTTGCGCGGGATAATAATCTTTCTTACAATCCTTCGCAGATTGTTGTCTCTTCCGGTGCCAAGCACAGCCTGTTTAATATCTTTTTGGCGCTTTGCGATCCAGGCGATGAAGTGATTATTCCCGCTCCTTACTGGATTAGTTATCCAGAGATGGTATCTCTTGCGTCGGGCGTACCAATAATCTCTCCGTTTGGAACTGATTACAAGGTTCTTCCCGATCAGTTAAAGAGATTGATTACTCCCCGAACAAAACTCTTTCTCCTGAACAGTCCTTCTAATCCTTCAGGCATTGTCTATACAAAGAAAGAACTTGAGGATCTTGCCTCTATTCTTCTTGAAAACAATATCCTTACTATTTCCGATGAGGTATATGAATATTTTGTGTATGGAGAGAATACCCACATAAGTATTGCCTCTCTTTCTTCCGAGATGCAGGACCATACAGTTGTGGTGAATGCGGTTTCAAAAAGTTATTCAATGACAGGCTGGAGGATTGGTTATGTGGCGGCTCCACAACCTCTCGCTTCGGCAATTGCTTCCATTCAAAGTCAAACAACCTCAAATCCGGTCTCCATTTCGCAGAAAGCCGCGGAAATCGCAATATCGTCCGGCTATTTTCCTATTGCACCTATGGTGGAAGAGTTCGCAATGAGACGGGATTATCTTGTAACCAATCTTGACAGCCGTATCCGATATGTGCGTCCGGACGGTGCGTTTTATCTTCTTCTCTCTATTGGAAATTTTACCTCTGCTGATCTTTCAAAAAAACTCCTTGATGAAGAGAAACTCGCCACTGTTCCCGCGCAAGATTTTGGAATAGAGCATTTTGTAAGAATTTCGTTTGCAATCTCTTTTGAACTCTTAAAAGAGGCGGTTGATCGCCTCAACCAATTTGCAGGGAGGTATGGATGAAACCAATCGCGATTTTTCTTTTTTTACTAACAATGCTTGTCTCTTCCGCAAAGGCGGCAGAGTTTTCTTATTCCTTCCCTTCCGTGGGTTCTGCGGTAACTTATGAGGTAAAGGTGGACGGAGAGTTAAAGTGGGGCTATGCAGGAGAGCGACCTAGAACGTTTAGCCTTGACAGCAAATTTCTTCTTGATATGGCTACAATAAGTGAAACAGAACTTACGACGCTTCATTTTTCCGCCCGAAAATCAAAGGTATCTATAAATCGTCAAATAGTAGAAGATACCACACGTTCTGAGACGCAGATCTCAACCTTTATTCCGAAGATGGCGGTGCAGATGGAAAAAAACGGAAGATTTGTCTCTGCGGAATATTTAAATGCAACAATGGTTGAGTTTATTCCCTTTTTAAACCTTTTTCCTGTCTTTCCCGCAAAGGTTGTTCCGGGTGTTTCTTGGAAACAAAGACTTCCTTCCTTCAACATTGTGATGATAGGAGTGCCGGAATTGGAGTTTGTCTATACTTTTCGCGGTGATGAAAAGGAGAAGGCGATTTTTGATCTTGTCGCAAACCAGATTTTAAATGAACAGCACCGTCAGAAAGATCTTACTTTTACGATAACGGGAAAAAATAGCTCTACGGGTATGGTATCGTTTCATTATGAGAAAGGATTGCCCGATACTGCAAAGGGAACAATGGACGTGCAGATGAACTATCAGTTTGTTATTCCCGCGTCAGATAAGAAAAATAATGTTCCGCTTCCTCTCTCTGTTCACCTAAAACTGAACTATTCCTTTATCCGGAAATAACATTTTTTTCTATTACGTTTTTGGGGTTCTGTACAATATTTTTATCGTATACCCTTTTCTCTTGCTATATTTGGGATAATAAAAAGTTTTAAAGTATTCTTACGCAAGTTCTGGTGATAACATAGGTGATTCTTCTTCTCGTAAACTACCGATAATATTCAAAAAAATTCCGAGCATTGCCATTCCCGCCACAAGAGAAGATCCTCCATAACTGAAAAAAGGGAGAGTGGTTCCTTTGGGCGGTAAAATTTTCACCGCGACTCCGCTATGGAGAATTACCTGAAATGCAAAGTACATTCCAATACCGCTTGCAAGAAAACGACCAAAAAGATCTTTTACCTTTTTACTCACGACAAAGGCGTTCCATACAAGAAACATAAAGAGAAAAAGAAGAAAAACCGCTCCGACAAATCCCGACTCTTCGCCCACAACCGCAAAGACATAATCTTTATAAGCTTCCGGAAGAATGGATAGTTTTTGGCGTCCTTTTCCAAGGCCTACTCCAAACAACCCGCCTGATCCAATGGTAATAAGCGATTGAATGACCTGATACCCTATTCCCTGTGGATCTCTCTCTGGATGGAGAAAAGCAATGATCCGTTTAAATCGATAAGGTTCCATCACAATCAGCGCTCCTGCCGCGGCGATTGCGGGTATCATACTCGCGAGAAGAAGCCGTATAGAAAGGCCCCCAAGAAAAAATATTCCTATCATATAGGCAAAACAGAGAATGGTACTTCCAAAATCAGGTTCTTTGATCAGTAGCACCATCATCAATCCTCCGATAATGAGAGGAGGAAAGAGGTTGCGAGGTATGATTTTTCCTCGGTTTCTAGCAAGAAAATCTGAAAGATAGATAATCAATGATATTTTTGCAAGTTCCGAGGGTTGAAACCGAAATATGCCTATTTCAAGGGCTCGTTTGGCTCCCTTGACTTCTTTTCCAAAGATCAGGGTAAGCGCCAGAAGTATAAGAGAAAAAATGACAAGAGGTTTGGCGAGTCTTTGAAGCCGTTGATAGGGAAAGTTTTTGAGAAAAAGAAATATTGCGGTTCCTGGAAGAAAAAATATACTATGACGGATAAAATAGGCGTAGGAATTATTCGTATATTGATAGGCGAATGGCGCGCTTGAACTCAGCACCATGGCGCTTCCCCAGATAAGAAGCAAGAGACTGATAATAAATGTTTTATAGTAGAGAGTGAACCGTTCTCGTGAAGACATCTCCTCGCTCCTGATAGTTGGTGAATCTGTCAAAGGAAGAGGAGCCCGGCGAAAGAAGCAGGCTATCTCCCTTTTTTCCTTCCTTTATCACAATTTTTACGCCTTCCGCATAGTCATCTATGATCTGAGTTTTTATCCCTATTCCCTGTAGATCATTGCGAATCCGTTCTGCGTTTTCTCCAACAAGGAAGAGTGTATGTACCTTTCGTTCAATCAATTCTTTCAAGGAAGAGAAAGATATGCTTTTGTCTTTTCCTCCCAAAATAAGAAAGACACGGTTTCCGTCTGAAAAATTTTCAAGAGCGCGTTTAACCGCATCAACATTGGTGGCTTTGGAATCATTGATAAAGGAGATACCTTGAGATTCTGCAATCTTTTCAAATCGGTGATGAAGAGGTTGAAAGGTATCTATCGCTCTTTGAAAGGTTTCTTGTGGAATCTTGAAAATAGCGGCAACCGCACTTGCCGCAGAGATATTTTCTCTATTATGTATTCCATACAATTTACTAGTGGAACAAGTGGCATATTCCGTGATTTTTTCTTCTTTCTTTATGAAAATGGAATGGTGGTGGATATAGGATGTTGCGAGAGAGGGATATGATTCGTTTTTTCTGCCGGCGAAGAAAAAAATTCGGGAAGATATTTGATTTGCAAGGGCTACGCATTGAGGATCGTTTGCATTAAGAATTGCCCAATCAGTGGGATGTTGCGCGGAAAAAAGATGTTTTTTTGCATTGATATACTCTTCAAAAGAAGGATGATAATCAAGATGATCTTCTGCAATATTTAAGAGAATTCCGACAAAGGGACGGAACTTTTCTGTAAAACTAAGTTGAAAACTGCTTGTTTCCAGTATGATAACTGTTTCCTTTGAGAGAGAGGGGAGTTCTCCGATAAAAGTATTGCCGATATTTCCGCAGACAACAGAAGGAATCTGGGCAGTACGGAAGATCTCCCCGATTAACGAGGTAACCGTAGTTTTTCCATTGGTGCCGGTAATAGCGATAATCTTTTTTGAAGGAGAAAGACGCCATGCGATCTCAATTTCACTTAATATAGGGATCTTTGCGCGTTGCGCCCATACTAACGGCAATGCATGAAGAGGAACCCCTGGACTTGGTATCACTATGCGGGTATTTTTGAAGAATGCCTCTGTATGACCGCCTGTTTCAACTTTTGCTCCCATCTGTTTTAGGGTATCTGCCCGTTCTTTCAGCGAAGGACTCTCTTTCATTTCGGTAATACGAACTTCCGCTCCTTTATCTATAAGAACCCGAGCTGTATCAAATCCAGTTTTTCCAAGACCGACAATAAGTATTGGAGTCTGTAAAAGGTTCATCGTATTTTTAGGGTAACAAGAGTAAAGAGCATAAAGATAATTGCTACAATCCAGAATCTGATGACAATCGTGGACTCTTTCCAGCCGATTTTTTCAAAATGATGATGAAGAGGAGTCATTCGGAAGATCCGTTTTTTTCGGGTCTTATAAGAGGCTACTTGAAGGATTACCGAGACAGCTTCAATAACAAAGATTCCACCGACGATGATTAGAGAGATCTCCTGTTTTACAAGAACGGCGAGGAGCCCGATAATGCCCCCAAGAGGAAGCGATCCCGTATCTCCCATAAAAATTTCCGCGGGATGACAATTATACCAAAGGAACCCTAAACTTGCGCCAATAAGCGCTCCGCAGAAGATTGTTACTTCTCCTGTTCCGGGAATAAAGGGAATATTAAGATATTCCGAAAAGACAAGGTTTCCAGTGATATAGGAGATTGCCCCAAAGGTAATCGCCACCATTAATACAGTACCTGTGGCAAGACCGTCAAGGCCATCGGTAAGATTGACGGCATTTGAGGTTCCAGTAATGATTAATGTTGTTAGGATGAGGTAAAATCCATTGAGCTCAAAGGAGGCATGCTTAAAAAAGGGCATATAAAGGCGTGTATCAAATTGTTGAAGGGCAGGGTGCCAACAAAGGAGCGCACCAAGAATGACTCCAAGAGAAATCTGCGCTCCTAATTTTACGCGAGGACGTAATCCTTTTGGATTCCGTTTACTGAGTTTAAGCCAATCATCCCAGAATCCCGCGAGACAGAGCCAGGCAGTGGTGAGAATAAGCATCAATACATAGATATTGTTTAGGTCTGCCCATAAAAAGACTGAAATAAGGATACTTCCTACAATTAAGAGCCCTCCCATGGTTGGAATGGCTGCTTTCTCCTGATGCGTGTCTTGTAACTCTTCAAGTGTGGGATGAGAAAGGTGTCGGACCGCTCGAATAAAGACTGGTCCTGCAAAGAGAGAGATAAAAAGTGAGGTAAGGGTTGCGAGAACAGTTCTAAAGGTAATGTATCGGATAACATTGATAGGAGAGAAAAATTCCTTTAGGAAGAATGATAACTTATAAAACATAGGGATTCTCCTTACTTCCGAAGAGTGCGGTGATAACCGTTTCAAGTTGGTTTACCCGAGATCCCTTGATAAGGATAGCATCTCCTTTTTGTAGATTTTTTGAAAGCCATTCTCCTAATTCTTCTGCATTGGAAAAATGTTTGCCTGATATACCGGAAATAGGAATCAGAGATTCTGTCTCTTTCCCGCAGGTAAGAAGAAGGTCAAGAGAAAGCGTAGCGAGAAACTTTCCTAACCTTGTATGGCATGGTTTACTGTGGCGTCCGAGTTCTGCCATAGTGCCAAGCACTGCTATCTTTCTTTTTGCGGAAAGGAGTGAAAAATAATGAAGAGCATTTTTCATTGAGGCAGGGTTGGCATTGTAACTCTCATCAAAAAGAGTGATATCCTGGTTGGTAAGGATTGCGCCTCTTCCTTTTAAGGGAGTAAATGATGCAAGAACCTCTCTCATACGTGATTTTTTGATTTCAAAATGATTCCCTATCCAAAGTGCGGCGAGCGCAGAATAGGCGAGTGCAGCATTCCAGAATGTAAGGGGAAATCGTTCATTCCAAGAAGGAATGTTTAGCACGAATCCTTTGGGTGACCATTTTTCGATGATTCCTTGTAAATCTCCTTTCCCGTGTATCCCGAAGAAAGAGACCGGTACTGGCGAACGTTCTTTAATAAGGGAAGAGAAAGGAGTATCGGCATTGGCGGCAACATAGCCTTCCTTGGAAAGTCCATCAAAAAGTTCACATTTTGATTCTGCAAGAATGCGTCTGGTTTGAAAAATGCCAATATGGGAATATCCGATTCCCGTTAAAATAGCAATATCTGGAGATAGTATAGAGCTTAAACGCGAGAGTTCTCCAGGAGCGTTTATTCCTATTTCAAAGACTCCTGCTTCCGAAGAGTTCTCCAATCTTAATATATTAAGGGGAAGCCCTATTTCATTATTAAGATTTTTTTCTGTTGCAACAGTACGGAACGAGAGGTTAAGTATTGCAGAAACCATCTCTTTTGTTGTTGTTTTTCCATCTGATCCCGCAATTCCCACAATGGGACAGGAAAACCGTTTTCTGTATCCTTCCGCGATCTCTCCTAACCCTTGGCGGGTATCTTTAACCAAAATACAAGGAAAAGAGTTTTGAGGCGATTGCGAAACCAACGCCGCCTCCGCTCCTTTCGCAAAGGCTTCTGCAAGAAAATCATGTCCATCAAACCGTTCTCCCCGCAAAGCTATAAAAAGAGCATGGGTGAGTGGTTTTCGGGAATCTATAGAAACCGTATGAAAATAGCGGGGAGAGCGAAAAAAATCTTTGACGAGAGCGGCCCCGCCTGTCCATTGGATTATATCAGAGGAAGAGATCTTATCCATTGCTTTTTGCTCTTTTGATGCCTGCTTCCTGTGCGATTATTCGGTCATCAAAGGGATAATGTACATTGTGAATAATTTGATAATCCTCATGTCCTTTTCCCGCAATAACCACCCAATCTCCCTTTTCCGCAATAGTAATGGCTTGTAGGATGGCCTCTTTTCTGTCTGGAACAATACGACACCGTTTCCTTCGCCAGAATGGGATTCCTTTCCATATTTCTCCTATGATGGCAAGCGGATTTTCATTGCGGGGATTGTCTGAGGTGATAAAGACAAGATGAGCTCCTTTTGCCGCGATACTCCCCATAAGAGCTCTTTTTGAGGGATCTCTGTCTCCTCCACATCCAAATACAAGAATAACGCGTTTAGAAGAAAACTTTCTTGCGGTGGCAAGAAGGGCAAGAAGCGAATGATGGGTATGCGCATAATCAACCACAACCTTGAAATCTCCGGGAATAGGGACAAATTCCATTCTTCCTGGAATCTGAGGAATTGTTTCAAGTGCTTGAGAGATAAGAGTATTCTCTATTTTTTCGCATTGTGCGGCGGCAATGGCCGCAAGAGAGTTGGAAAGATTTCCCGGACCGAGAAGAGGCGTGGAAAATTGCACTCCCTCAATAGTGAAGAGGGTTTTCGTTTCTAAAAATTTCACCTGTTCGGGATAAACATCTCCGCGAGAATGGATGCCAAAGGTCCGTACCTTACATCCCTCTGCGCGGGCGGCTTCCGCAAAATGCGCTCCTTCAGGGTCGTCAAGATTAATAATTGCATACTTGATTTTTTTCTCGCTTTTGGCGAGAAGGTTTGTAAAGAGAGAACGTTTTGTTGCGAGATATTCCTTATAAGTTTTATGGTAATCAAGATGTTCATGGGAAGAGGCATTGGTGAAGATTGCATAATCAAAAGAAACCTCTGCGACCCTTCCTTGCGCAAGAGCGTGGGAGGAGACCTCAAGGATTGCATGCGAAAGGTTCTTTTCAACCATTTCCGCACACATCTGTTGAATATCTGCCGATTCCGGAGTGGTATTATAAGAGGCTATGGTTCTCTCTCCGATTTGATAGTGAATGGTTCCGATAAGACCGCTGGCAGCGCCGCTTTTTTCAAGAATTCTTTTTAAAATAAAGGTGGTGGTTGTCTTCCCTTTTGTTCCGGTAATTCCAAAGACTTTAAGACGGCTGGTAGGGTTCTTATAAAAATTACGCGCAAGAACACCCAATGCTTTGCGTGTATTCTCAACAATGATCTGAGATTGAGCGGGAATGCTCGGATCTTTTTTTTCAACAATACAGAGAGTTGCGCCTCTATCCATTGCGTCTCGGAGAAAAGAATGTCCGTCGTTGTGCGCTCCCCGCAATGCCACAAAGATACTTCCTTTATTTACCCTCTGAGAGTTATAGGCAATACCAGAAATCTCTTTTCCCATAATATCCGGAGGGTGTGTAGTTTTTATATCTTTCAAAATATCTTTAAGTTTCATGGAAGTTTCATCGCAATGGTTTTGTCGTTAGGTTCCGGAGGAATATCCCAGTATTGCATCATTCTCCATGCAATTTCACGGAACAGGGGTGCGGCCACTACTCCGCCATAATAGGCGCCTTTTGGTTCATCCACTTTGACAAGAATAACTGCGCGCGGCTTTTCAAGCGGAAGAAATCCAATAAAGCTTCCAACAAACAAAGAATGAGAAAATCTTCCTCCCACAAATTTTTGTGAAGTCCCTGTTTTCCCACAGATTTTGTATCCTTTGATCTGTGCGCGGGTTGCGGTTCCTTCTTCACTTACTACTCTTGCGAGGGTTTTATTAAGAACCTCTAGGGTTTCCGATGAAAGAATAGGCCCGATTTTTTGAGGTTCTTGTCGAGCTATTTTTTCTGTTGTTTTTATATCTTTAAGGATGTGAGGAGTGACTAAATACCCTCCATTGGCAAGAACCGCCATTGTTCGTGTGGCCTGCAGGCAGGTTACTCCCACCTCTTGGCCGATAGGGATAGCGGTAATAGAGTATCCCGACCACTGATGAAGAGGCCGAAAGATTCCCTGAATTTCTCCCGGAAGATCTATACCGGTCTTTTTTCCAAATCCGAACCTACTTACATGATCATAAAACTTTTCTTCGCCGAGTCTCATCGCTACCTTTACGGTGCCTATATTGCTTGATTTAATAATTACCTGATCAAATGTAAGGGTACCGTAGGAATGAGTATCATGAAGGTAATGGTTCCGTACAAACCATCTTCCGCCTTCGCAGTGGATAGGCTCGTTGATACGTACCTTTTTTTCTTCTAGTGCGGCGGCCGCAGTTACAATTTTAAAGATGGATCCCGGCTCAAAGAGATCTGTAACCGCATAATTTCTTCTATGTTCGGCAGAATACGCACCGGGATTATTGGGATTATATGCTGGTTTATTTACCAACGCAAGAATTTCTCCAGAAATCGGATCCATTACAATAATACTAATTTGGTGAGGAGAGAAATCCTTCCATCCCTTTTCCGCCTCTTCTTCTACGATATGTTGGATATGTTCATCAATGGTAAGGTAAATATCTTTTCCTTGTTCAGAAAGAGAGAGGGTTTTTCCGAGGGATGAAAGATAATTTCCACGGCCGTCCCTGAGCCATTTAATAATACCCTTTTTTCCCGCAAGTATCTTGTTATACTGAAGTTCTGTACCTTCAATACCTTCTCCATCCACATTAACACATCCGATTACATGGCTTCCAAGGATCCCTTTCGGATAGATCCGTTGAAAGTCATCTTCAAAGACTAATCCCTTTAATTTTGCGTCAATAAGTTTGTCATACTCTTCTATGGTTACTTTTCTTTTAATGCGGGGATATGGTTCTTTTAGTTTTGCGCGAATTTTTTCTGCGGGAATTTGCAGTGTTTTGGAGAGGACGTGGATTGTATGATCAATATCCACAATGTTTTTCGTATCCGCATAGACTGTTTTTACAGAGATATCAAGGGCAAGAATCTTTCCGTTTCTGTCATAGATTGTGCCGCGTTGCGCGGGAATCTCTTTACTCACAAACTGGATATTATCTGCTTTTGCCGCATATTTTTGATGCTGGAGAATCTGAAGATTAACCAGTTGTGCAACAATGAGCAATACAATAAAGAGAATCGTTCCTTCTAAGACAGCAAGCCTTTTCCGGAACTGAATATGTGCGTTACCGGGTGGCGGCTTCCACTTTCCCATGGGACGGCTGCGATCTTTCCACATGTACGATCTCCCTAACTGCCCAATTTTGTGGTATTTCTAATGAAAGGTTAAGTGCTTTTGCCTTTGTTTGTATTCTTCCGGAAGCACTTTCCGAAAGAATTCTGCTCTTATAATACTGGTTCCAACTTTTCAACTCTTCATACCGTTTTGAAATAGATGCGATTCTATATCCGAGCGCGGTAATGCGGCAGGTTAAAAGAACATAGGTGAGAAGAAGAATGCTTCCGAGAATAATATTCGGAATCCAAAGAGGGATTTTACGCCGCGTTATTTTCACTGCATTTCTCCCGCGCGTAGTTTTGCGCTTCGTGCTCTTGGATTTGAAGATACCTCCTCTCTTGAAGGAACCAATGGTTTTTTTGTTATAATCCGTATATCTGTTCTACTACGAAAAAAATGTTTTACAATTCTGTCCTCAAGCGAATGAAACGATATCACTGCAAGAATTCCATTGGGAGCAAGGATTTTGCATGCTTCCTGTACTCCTTTTTCTATGGTTTCAAGTTCATTATTCACTGCGATACGAAGTGCTTGAAAGAAAAGGGTAGCGGGATGAATCTTCCCTTTTCTTGGTAGCCGCGCAGTGATAAATTCAACAAAATCATTAGTGGTGCGGAAGGGATTTCTTTTTCTCCGCATAACAATTTCTTTGACGATTTTCCGCGCTCGCGGAATTTCTCCATATATTTCAAAGATCTCTTCTAACTCTTTCGCAGAAGAACTGTTCAATAGATCCGCCGCTGTTACAGGCGCTTCGAGATCGTATCGCATATCAAGAAACCCCTCTGTCATAAAACTAAAACCTCGTTGCGGCTCAGAAATCTGTTCAAGAGAAAAGCCAAGATCTAACAGTACACCCTGCGCTTTGCCTTTATCTATTTTTTGAACAATTTCGGCAATCTGTTCATAACTCTCCCTGACCAGTGTAAAGGATCCGGTAAACCGATCAAGTCGTTTTTGGGTGCGTTCAATGGCCTTTTTATCTTTATCAATGCCAATGAGGTAAGCTTTTCCCTCTGTTTTTTCAAGAATGGCTTCTGCATGTCCTCCGCTTCCGCAGGTTCCGTCCACATATAACTCTCCCGGCAATGGATTAAAGAGAGCTATGATTTCCTGTACAAGCACAGATTCATGTTGTTTCACGGTTCAAGCATTGTTTCCGCGATTTGACTATAAGAATCAAGCGCTTTTTTCGCATACTCTTCCCATCCCTGCTCAGACCATACCTCTGCTCGTTCTCCTACGCCGATGACTACCGCGTTATTGAAGAGATTTGCGTATGAGAAGAGATTCTGAGGAAGGGCTATTCTTCCTTGTCGGTCAATCTTTGATTCAAAAGCTCCAGAGAAGAATAGCCGCGTAAATGCCCGTGGATCGCCTTTGGTAAAAGGAAGGGATTTTAATTTTTCTGTTTGTACAGTCCATTGTGCCGAAGGGTATAAGAAAAGGCATCGTTCCAATCCTCTGGTGATATAAACGGCGCTTCCGGTATCATCAGAAAAAAGAGTTCTCATCTTCACCGGAATTACAAGTCGTCCCTTTCCATCAATTTTGCACCGATATTCTCCAATAATCACCACTTTCTCCCATTTTGAACCACGCTTATATATAAATACCCATTCCACTATTTGTCAAGTTTTTATTCTTTAGAAAAAAGGCTTCTTGATAAAGGCAAGAAAGAGAAAAAAAATACCGCTATTTATAAGGAGGGTACAAATGTTTCTTCTTAGAGAATCTTTTTATGCGCTATTTAAATGAGGCTATCTTATTCCAAGGTTATTCTTTATAAAGTTCTTAAAGGAAAGAACGACAACAACAGTATTCCGGAGTTTTCTTGTGTGAAGCTTTTTTCTCGGAAAACGAAAGAGTTCTCTCTTTTTTTTTAGCCGTTATAAACTATCTTTTTGACTGTATCAAGAACATTTTCAAACTGATTTTTCTCCTGAAATTCTGATATTTTCTTCTCTTCAGCGAGAATAAAGAGCGCTTTTTTCATACAATTGGCAAAGAGTTCCATAGAGATTGCTATTGCGTAGACAGGGTCCTGACGGTAGGTAAACTGGTCTTCTCCATACCAGCCGTCATAGCCTGTTGCCGCGGCGGCATGGCAAAAATCTATCATTCTCCAGAGATCTCCGGTACCGCAAATACGGTCTTCATCGTTGGAATGAAGTTTTGCGGTATTGATATGGAAGTTTACAAGAGGAATACCGGTTTTTTTGAGAAAATGGACAGTAAATGCAGGTTCTACCGCATACATCTGTTCATGTCCGTAATCAATACATACTCCCATATTTGTTCCGCCGCAGGATTCATTCACTATTTTGGCGATAAAGGCCGCAGTATGCGTTGTAGGAATAACTAAATTTCCTTCGCGTGGTTCATGCAGTTTTGCTTCTACTCCAAAGATAAGGCTATTGTTCTTTGCGGCAGTATTGATTTCTATGGCGCCCTCAATAAAGTGGTCAATAAGAAGCCCGTAATCTACCTCAAAGTTATAGTCCCATCCATCTGACCCTGGCCAAAGGCTTACTGAAGCGCACCCAAGTTCTTTTGCCATTTCTATACTTTCTTTTACACTTTCAAGCGCGGCCTTCCGAATAGAGGGATCAGGGTTTGAAATGCCGCCGAATTTCCATCGCGGATCTGTCCAAAGATTGTTATTCATATTGGTAGGAACCATGCCGCGATCCTTTAGATTGGCGCGTATAGAGGCAAGCTTTCCCATATCAACAGATCTGTCTGATCTTCGGAAACAGTGATCGTGAAATTCTATTCCCCTTACGCCTGCCTGTGCGACCCGTTCTATTTGCGCCTCTAATTCTGAAGAAAAAGAGGTTTTATCCTGGTATCCGCCAGTTGCGAACCTGTCAATAAAATCGCCTGCGGTCCAGTGCCCCGCAGCAAATTTTATATTACACTCATCAAGAAATGCGGTAACAGCGCCGCCTTCAAGATAGACGCCTCTGTATTGTTCAAGTTTTTCTAAAGAAATCATTTTCATTTTTCTCCTCTCTTGTTAGAAGAAAAGATTGTTAGGGGAGCAACCCATAAGCCGGGTTCTGTTCTAAACGGCTATTCATCTAGGCGCAGAGTCGCCTCTGCGCTCATGCGACCTACCCAAGCCTAAAGGGGCAGGGACCCAAGGCTTTGCTTGGTCTTGCTCCAGATGGGGTTTGCCGTCGCTGTCAGTTACCTGACAGGAGGTGAGCTTTTACCTCGCCTTTGCACCCTTGCCTAACGGGCAGCCGTCGGGCGGTCTGTTTCTGTGGCACTTTCCAGGTCTTGCGACCTGCTCCGGTTAGGAGCCATCTTCCCTGCTGGAGCCCGGACTTTCCTTACGCGTTGCCGCGCACAGCCGTTCGGTTGCTCCCTAGTAGAGTATACTACAGTTCTTACAGATTGTGGAGTGAATGCTTCCTAAAGGGAAAGAATGTGTAGAAGAAGATGAGATGTGTAGCGTATAACGGTTAAGGAGGGTTAAGAAGGAAAGAGTCCCTCGTCAATGGCATTATTCGCAAGTTTATGTGCAATAGTGTTGGTATCATGGGTTAACTTGCAAAATTCCCATGCAGAAAATTGGCTTAATAATTCTTTTGCGATTTGATGAAGGATTTTCAGATTCTTATCTTTTACTCGATAGATTCCCTGTATTTGGTTGATAACCAAAAGACTATCGCAGTAAATACGGATTTTTTTCGGTGCGTAAGGAACTGCTTTGATAAGTCCAAAGATTAATCCGCAATATTCCGCTACATTGTTTGTAGTGATGCCGAGGGAAACACCGTGTTCTTCAAGAAGGCGTTCTTTCTCATCAAAAAGGGCGATTCCGTATGCCGCGGGACCAGGGTTTGGTCTGCTTGCGCCATCAAAATGAAGAGAGAGGAGCTCCATTAGTACAGAATTCTCCTGCAATTTTCACATTGCACAATCTCATCTTTTTTTAGGACTTTTTCTTCTAAATAACTGGGGGCGAATACAGAACATCCTGTACAGATTTGATTTTCAAGTTGACAGATTGCGATACCATCTTTTTTCTGCTCTTTGATAGTGTTATAAAGGTTTAATGCGATAGTTTCTACAGTGGTTGCAAAAGAAGCCCGTTCCTTCTCTTTCTCTCTTTGTTGGTTACGAAGATTTTCTTCTTTTTCAAGAAGCTCCTTCTTCTTTATTTCAAAAGATTGAGTAAGAACTTCAAGGTTCGTGGCAGTCTGCATTTCTTTTTCTTCAAGGTTTGCTTCATTGTCAAGAAGAGAGAGGATCGTGTCTTCAAGGGAGGATGCTTTATTTTTAAGGGCAGAAATCTCATCTTGAAAGGCGAGATACTCCTTGTTGGTTTTAATGACGGTCTGTTTTGATTGGAGATCTCTTATTTTTTCTTCCAGTTCCTGCAGATCGGTCTCCTTTTTTCTTCGTTCAAGCTTAACGCCGGTAACCTCTTCTTTTAGTTGTTTTAGTTCGGATTGTTCTTTTGTTTTCGTTGCTTCCGCACTTGTGATTTCATCGGGAATAGAGGCAATAGAATGAAAGAGTTCAAAGAGAATGGAATCAATCGTTTGAAGTGCGATTAGTTTTTCTATTTCTTCCTTTTTTTTCATAGACATTGTTTTACCTTTTTTTGTTTTCCTGTGAAAGACTGGTTTTCGCGGGAAGTTTTATTGTGAATTTACTTCCCTTATCTGGAACAGAACTAACCTCTATGCTTCCATCGTGCTCGTTTACGATTTTTTGGGCGATTGCAAGTCCAAAACCTGTTCCGCCAGATCCTTTGGTGGAATAGAAGAGTTCAAAGATTGATTCAAGCGCTTTAGGAGGGATTCCTATACCATTATCTTCCACTGAGAGAGAAACTATTTTTGCTTCATCGTCATATTGGGTGCGGGTTGTAATAATTCCTCCCTCCTTTTTTAATGCATCTATGGCATTTGTCAGAAGATTGGAAAGAAGTCTATCTATCTGTCTTGGATCTATATAAATGTTCGGTGTTTTTTTATCAAATTTCATTTCCCAGTAAATGGAAGGGTCGTTATATAACTGTCGGTTTACCTGTACAATCTCTTTCACCAACTGATTGATATCGGTTAATTCATAATCAGGAGAACGATCTTTTGAGTAGTCAACCATGGAGAGAACAAGTTCCTTCATTCGTTGATAACTGCGTCCCAGAACAACATTTCCGGTTTTTACAAGATCAAGTTTTTTGTCTTTAAGACCAATATCTACCATAGCAATACCATTTTCAAGATTGTTGAGGATGTTTTTGATATCATGCGAAATACCGCCAATGGTCTGTCCTAAAAGGGCCAATTTTTGATTCTTTTGAAATTTCTGGTTGATCTTGAAGTTGCTTAATGCAAAGCTCACCATAGTAACGCCGGCGATCACAAGGGTGCTTTCTTCTGTGGTAAAGGTACCGTTATGCCGTTTTTTTCCTACAAAGAGTATTCCAAACGGTTCTGTAATAGATTTCAGGGGAACTGCCAAAATATTATATCGTTTTTTTCCAAGGACTTTGTTTTCAAAGAGTTTGGCTTCTGATTTTGCGAAGAGCTTTTCTGCCCATGGTTGAAATTCCGTGGTAAGAGAGATTCCTTTCGGAACTTTTTTATAGCCTGGAACAAGAATCTCTTCTTTTGCGTTCCAAAGCCAGGCAACAACCATATCTGTCTTAATAAAGCGCTGAATCCTTTCGCCAAGAATATCAAGGAGTTCAAGTTCGTTTTCAAGAGTTGCCATTTTTTCCGCAAGATTATGCAGAAAGACAATCTCTCCGAAGAAGGGAACAAGACTTTTTTCCGCATTTTGCAATTCACCGATAAGCCCTTCTACAAATCCATCTACATCGGCAACCGTCTCTTTATTAAATGCTTTTGCTTCAAGCCCTTTCAAAAGCAGATTAAATCTGTCCGTAAGAAGAGTTACGGGTTTGGTTACGATTCCGATTGCCTGTCCAAAAGCGGAATCAAGTGCTTTGAGAAGTTTATCTTCTTGGCGAGTCATAGATTGTTGATGCGGATATTTTCCCGTTTGTTCCTACGAAAACCTCAATTTTGTTTTGCATGCGGATATCAAGTTCTCCTCCGGCTTCTTTAAGAATAAGTGCGGCGGCATCCACATCCCATGGCTTAAGGTTATATTCTACAAAGAGATCGGTTCTTCCGCAGGCAACATAAGAGATATCAAGGGCGGCGGCGCCAAACGCGCGAAACTTTTTAAGTTTTGGGGCCATGACGATAAAAAGCTCCATTCCTGTGCGAATAACCTCTTCACCCTTCATAAATCCAAAGGTTCCAGTTGCATTAGAAAAAGAGGATACAGGACTGGTTGAGATTGCCTTTCCATTAAGGAATGCGCCATGACCAGCTTCTGCGTAAAAATATTCGTCACGGATAAAATCATAGACAATGCCAAAGGAAACAACTCCGGCAAGCGCGCAGGCGACAGAGATACATACATGCGGAATTCCCCTTGAATAATTATAACTTCCATCTAAAGGATCAATAATCCATAGAAACTCTCCTTTCCCGCTTTTTCCCGACTCTTCCGCAAGAAACTCATCTTCAGGAAATGCCGATGAAAGAGCTGAAATGAGGATCTCTTCGCTGTTGCGATCTTGCTCCAGTTTTACATCATAGAGAAAGCTCTTTTCTATTGTGGCTGAGCCAAATTCTTTTCGAAGGTAGGATCCTGCCTTGAAGATTGCTTGAAGTGCGGTATGAAAACGTTTCCCAATTGGACTTTTCGGAAGAGTATGCTGTTGTGTCGCCATATCTATTTATTATAGAGGTACATTGCTATGGTGTCAATGATACGGATCCTTTTATCATTTAAAAATGAAAAGTGCACTGATTTTTGAGGATTTAAAGATTAAAAGTGCACTAAAATGCCTTTTTAGAAGAGAGAGTGGGATGAGGGTGAAAACAGATTGATCAAAAGATTTTATGGTTTAATCTTTCTTTAAAAAAAACAAGGAGGATTAGACCATGGGAAAGCAGATCCACAGTGGAAGCAGGTACTCATTGAATGTGGTGTGAAGATAACGTATGCTTTATCGCCGCAAGCAAAAGGCAAGGTGGAACGGCCGTATGGATGGCTACAGGACAGAATTGTAAGAACCTGTGCAAGAGAAAGTATAAAAGAAATCAAAGGCACACAGGAGGTGTTGAGATACGAAATGGACAGATATAACAAACATCAAGTGCACAGTGCCATCGGAGAAATCCCTGATTTTAAGGTTCTATAATGCGGTAAAATCAAAAAAACTCTATTCAGACCGTTTGTGCCTCTGGCACCATTTGAATCGTTAAAGGATGTTTTCTGTTTACGCGTGGAACGAATGATTAACTCTTACAGAAAAGTATCTCTGAATAAACTGGAACGGAAAGTTTCTGGAGCATCGCTACATTCAAGGGTTCAGATGCGTATCGTCCCGGATAAAAAAAACAGAATTGCTGAGGTATGTTTCTGGTATCAAACCGCTAATTTGCTGGATATTCAAAAAGTAAAAAATGGGGACTTAAATTTAGTGCACTTTTAAAATTTAACTAACACAACAAATTTCCTTATAAAACAATCTCTAAAAAATATTTCTCTTGACGAAAAATCCAGGTGATATGTTTACTCTTGTTATATTTCCCTCTGAAATTTCTTCAGGTAATGTGGCAAGACCTGTAATTTCAATACGCATAGTAGTTCAGACTGCAATACTATACGCCTTTTGTCATCGCAAGTCTTTCCCAACGTGGCAATCCCATCTTTTCCTTTTACTTTCATTCCTCCATTCCTTTCTCCTACGGAAGATTGCCACAGTTACGGAAAACGTTCCTTCACAAAGATAGAATAGGAGAAAATCCACCCATACTGTCATCCTGAACTTGATTCAGGATCTCACTTCAATTATCTGGAAACTTAAAAGTATCCTTGTTTTCTTCCCACCAGTTATTCCACTTGTTTACATAATCATCAACCATCTTTTTTGAAACAACAGGCGGTAATCTTCCAAAGTTCTGTTTGGTAACTTCTTCCAACATTATTCTTGCATTACCTGCATGTATTGGATTTCCCAGCAATTCTATCAAAACAGAGATCCCTGCTTTCTCTTTTTTCTCAACCAATATTCTGCCTGCTTCTAACCTTACTTTCCTCTCCTTGTGTTTGGCTAACTCCTTTAAGAACGGAATAGCAGTATTTCTGTGTTCAGGGAGCAATGCCTTTGCAGTATTCATCTTGACGTTTGCATCTTCATGCTTAAGACCGTACTGGACTAATATATCTATTGCTTCAGGTGTTCCAATATGCGCAAGTGCATATAGACTGGAAGTATCATTCGGCTCTCTCTTGAATTTTTCCCCTAAAACTGGAACTGCTTCTTCTGCCTTCATTTCTCCCAAGAGCTTTATTGCTCTTTGTCTGCCCGGTTCTTTATCAGAAGAAGCTACTTCCAACAATACAGGGATAGCTTGTTTTCCAAATTTCTTGAGTTCCTGTTCTGCCTGTATCCACAACCCCCATTTCGTATCAGACAAAAATTCCGCATATTCCTCTGGCGTCTTTGGTTCTTTTCCTGTCATTACTTTAAAGCGATTATAATGACAATGCCCCAAAAGAGAAAGTCTAATACAGGCGACATAACGTACAGTTGCATCCTCATCATTTAAAGCTCTTTCTAATAAAAAAACCGCTTTCTGAGTTCCAAAACATCCAAGCGCATCCATTGCTGCTACGCGAATTTTCGGGTTATGATGAAGACCAAAATCAGATACGATTAAAAACGCCTTGTCTATATTCTCTTTATCTTCTTGAGATAACGGAAATTCTGTAATATCTATTTTGTTTCTTTCAATTTCTTCTGGTGTCAGATTTGTTCTGCTTATTTCAAATGCCCTTTTTTTTCTACCTATAATTTCCGTAATCATAGAAAGGTAGTAGTATTGTCTCTCCTCATCATTTGCTTCTTTTAAGACCTGCAGTATGAATGGTAAGGCTTTTAATTCAAATTTTTCGATTTCCCTCTTTATATCATATTTTTCTTTTTCCGTTATCTCCTTTATAGAAAACTTCTTTATCAATTTTCCAATTTCCTCCTCTACATCTTTCTCTGTTTTATTAATTTCAGAGACATCACAGTAACTTAGTGATAGTTGCCCTTTTATAAACAACCAAGGAGATGAAGAAAAAATTATAAAGAACACGAATATAGATAATTTGAAAGCGTTTTTCATTTAAGGTCCTCCTAAGATTTTCCACCATTTGTTCTTACACCATTCACAAAACTTATCACAATTTTCAGGTAAATCTCCTGGATTTGCAGGTAGTGTATGCTTTTTTCTGTCCATAATGTTTTTAACTATTTTTATGCCTTTTTTCAAAGTGTTTATAAAACTCTCTGCCGCTTTTCCATCCTATAACCATCAAGATTATAATATATGCTGGTTGTGTAAGGAAAAGGAATCCATATCCAATATCTGCTCCAAAAACAAGGTCGGATTTTAAGAGAGACCACCACCGTATATTTAAAGGCATGTATTCCTAATAATGCTCCGATGGTAGAACCTATAAAAGCAACAATGTAAGACCTATAGATATTTGTATATCTGAGTTTCCTATGTAGAAAAGCAAGAGATATAAATGGAATAGATGGAAGAATAATGTTGATAAAGAAAAGAAAGGCGTTGTCGTAGCCGAACCATGGTGCTATATAAAGAAATGGTGAAGCAATTATTTGAAACAACGAAGGACGTCCAAATTTGTAAACATGTGGCTGCCAGAATGCAAAATATGCTCTAAAAAACCAGCGAAGAAATCCTGGTACTGCTATTGCCAGTAACCAGAGAAATAATTCAAAATAAGATTTTTGACCTTCCTTTCTCGTGCCTACTTTTTAATCATATTGCCTAATTGTATTGGATCAATTCGAATCCATATTAAATTTAGAAAGATACCTTCAATAAACGAGTTTTTCTGCATATTTATTTAAAAACAAAATGTTTGACTCGCATTAAAATCAAAAACAGAAGGAATTCCTATCACCAAAAGGATAGCATAGTATGATTTTATTACCTTTTGGAGCTGCTGCGTTGAAATATACAACTCAGCAAGAGCGTTATGGATACGCATTGAATAGGTGGTATCGTCTTGATATTTCTTGAGTGCGAAAAGGTAAATTTCTTCTGCTTTTTCTGGCTGGACAAGTTTGACATACGAGCCAGCAAGTAGAAATATAGCGTCTTTTATCTGCGGGGCATCTGGAAACTGTTTCAGGATTGTTTCAAATTGACTGATTGCTTCTTGGTGCTTTTCTTCGGTTACAAGTTTTTTTGCTTTCAGGAGTAAAGTTTGTACGTCTTGTCCTTGTATCTCTTCTCCCAAAGCAGGAAAATTGCTTGCAGATATCAGGAAGAACAAACAAATACTTATCGTTTTTGTCATTTACGGGAACCCTTTTTTTAACTAACTGCTTTACCCGGAAATTTATGATAAGATTGTTTGCAGAGATGCAATGTTTATTAAAAGTATAATTGTCAACCATTTTTGTTATACCCTTCTCCTGAAATTTCGTCAAGGGTAGTAATTTTTCGGGGTAAGTTCACTTATATACCGGCACGCCATGATTTTTTATCGCTTTTCTGACCGTGTCACTGGAATAATCCAGTTTTTTTGATATTGCCCGTATGGATTCTCTACAAAATATGCCCGTCTTATTTCCTATTTTTTCTCCACCGTTACCATCCTTGTCTCCTGTATAATTGCTAACAGTTATTCTTGGCTTACTATTATGCAAGAGATATTTGGTAGGAAGGTCTACTTTTGCGCGTTTATTTCTATCTAAAAATAGTCTATTTTTGGAAGCTTATTCACACTGATGGTTACCCCAGTGGCTTATTGAAATTGCAGACATAAATAATGACGCAGAAGTTAACATTTCAGATATTATACTCATTCTGCGCAAAGCAATAGGGTTGGATGAGTAGAAGAGACAATTATTACTCATTTTTTCAGAAGCGCCGGAAGATATACCAGGAGTAAAATATAAAAATAGAAATGGATTTTAAGTGAAATATTTTTCTTCAAAGTCAAATGGAGGATATCTGTTTACTGAGAAAAACATGCGGAAGGCGAACCTTCCGAAAACAAAAACGAAGGTGTGCGATGAAAGGAAGAATTTTAAAGACAAAATATCTTGACAGTTGGTGGATTCATACTGTAGTTCTGTTTGTAATTCTTGTAATCTTCGGTGATTACTATGTTACTCCCGGAGTTCTGTTACTCGCTTTTTGCATCCTAATTCGGAGGTTTATAGGCAGGTATATATCAAATTAAAAAGGGTCAAATAGGGAAAAAAGGGATTATCACTTTAGTGTTATTTGCCCTGTTTCTTTTTTACCTGTTACTTGTCTTATTCGTGATCGCTCATTTTGAATGAAGGAAATTCTATGGATTGCCATCAACTGCAGATTGATTTTCATGTTTTCTCCTGTTCTATTTTGTTATTTACTTCTTTTTTTCCAGATTTCGTCCCAATGCCGTCTCACTAACGCGAACAAAAGAATAGAACTGGTATTATGAATAATAATCATACTTTTGGCCAAAGTAACTTATGCAGCAATAAAGCCGCCAGTACTCCTATGATAACTCTTATCAATTTTCAACTAATTTTATTCCAGTATCCGAATACAAACCATCCGACTATCATAAAGATAGCCAAATTAATAGGCATTACCCCCAAGAAAAATCCAAATCCCCATATCTCTACTTCCTTGTACCCCATAAAAACTATTGAAATCCATCCATATATATAGGGCAAAAACAGCGCTATAATTGCTCCTATTACTGCTCCTGCAATGGAATAAACGGATGGGAATTTTTCGTGGAATATGCAGATAACAAACAAGAGAAACAGACCTGACGCAGGTAAAAGAATTGTATATATTAATATACGTAATGATAAATCTGCAGAACCAAGAAAGCTTAAAAAACGCACTAATAATTCTTTGCTTAAAAAGTGAAGTATTATCGCCAAAGCAAACAGGATTATCCCCAAATAAAGATGTTTTCTATTCCTAAATATCGTTCTTATGCTCATGTTGATTTTCCCTTTTTTTACCTGGTGTTATTTCATTTTGGTATATATTTTCAATTTCTTGAAAAACAACAATTCTTATTAAGCGCTATCTTTCCAAGAGGAAAATTCCCATTGAAAAGAAAAATACTGAAAGGAAAAATTTAGTAACCGCTATATTATTTCTTGAAAATGATGTTAGTTTTTGCATGGTTATTCCAAGCCAGGAAAAACCAAGGATAACAAAAAGAGGGATGATAAAAAATATATTGTAAACCAGCAGATAAAACATACCTTGCAGTTTTAATCCTGGATTTCCTGTAATATATACAATAGTCGGCAGATATACCTGCCCTGTGCAAGCAAGCTCCAAGACAGAAACTGTAACCCCCGCAATAAAACTACCTATTAAATAGTGTGGCAACCGTGTTTTTTTTGTTATTGTCGAGTGTATCCTGTCTTTTATTGCTTTTGGCAGTTGCAGGGTGATATCTTTTATATTACCCTGTTTTGCCTTCAGAAAATCCGTAAAACTTAAAATTCCTAAAATTATACAGCCACTGCCTATAATGGCGTTAAGAATCTTTGAAAATAGAGTATAATGGGTAAATCTGAAAAGAACAGAGAGAATGCCCATACCTATAAGAAAATAGGTTATAAACACACCTGTTATAAATGATAATCCCACAAACAGCATATCCTTGCCTCTTTTCCTTATAACCATCAGATAGGATATAAAAAACACCAGTATCGCAAAAGCACATGGATTAAATCCGTCAATCAAGCCGGCAAAAGATACCATGGCAAGTCCGAATGAAGAAAAACGGACTGCCAGTTTTCTCCTTGCTTTTGCTATATCTTCATCAGAGACATCCCATACAACAACCTCGTTTTTGTGTCGTCCAAGCAATTTCTCTATTTTCCCCAGAGAAATATCTTTTTGCTGTAAATATTCAGAACCAATAAAAATAGTAACAGGCAGTAATCTCTGTTTTTCCGGCAGAGATATTTTTTCCGCTATTGCTTCAAACAGGATTTTGTTTTCCCTGTTCCTCAAGTCAAACTTCTTTATAACCAGAGAAGGATATTCTTGTTCAAGATAGTTCAACAGGTAAAACACTCTGTCACATTCTTTGCAGCCTGTCTCGTAAAAAAAAGCCAGATGGACAAGATTTTTTGTTCTAATTTCCTTTGTTTCTGTTTCAGGTTCAATTTTTTCTTCTTCCGTTGATGGCTCTGTTATTTTCTCACGGATTGTTTCTATCTCATCAGGCCAGTCTACTCCGCCTTTCTCCGCATATTCTTTTACTGCTTTGGTAAGTCCTTTTTCTATCTGTTCCACACCGTCCAGTACGTAACTCCCGATAAAAACGACAGGTATATCACTGCTGTTATGTCCACGTTTTGACTCAATTACAACCAGTTTTTTGTAATTGGCAATATCATCAATATCAAAATATTTAGACTCTATTTTACAACCTATTTCTTTAGATAGATAATCAAGACTATCAATTTCTATCATTCCACATCTGTGACAATTAGGGGATGAGAAAACACACATTCTGACTATGGGAATATAGGAAAGACGAGAGGATGAATCACCGTATATTGTTATTTGAAAAAGAAATATTAAAACGAGAATCCTAATTAGTTTTAAAACCATAAATATTTTTTCCCTTACTGTGTTTTTCTATTCGATTAGCTTAAAGGGAATTACAATTTCTTTTTTGTCAGGCATGCTTATGTAAATTCTTATGGCCTCGTTTTTCAGCACATCTGATACTTTAATATTACTTAGTCTTATACGATAACTATTGTTGCTTAAAGGAAGAATCTCAAATTCCATTGAAGAAGTTGGTATTTTTATGGTTTCTATTTCCAAAGGAATATTACTTACAGCTTCCAGAAATATATATCTTGTAACGTGAATATCGGTAGAATTCGGTATCAGAATTTCCTCAGGATAAATGGTAATTGGAGCCGTTATGTTTGCAAGAAGACTAATGTTAATCTCTTCCAAGCCTGGATAATTGGTGCGAACTTTTATAGAATCTCTTATAGGTTTTGCAAACCTATGAGGTTTCAAAAGAATTTCTAATTTGTATTTCTTACCCTCGTCTATCGTTTTGGTCTTGATGCTTTCAACGGAGGGTCCCCAACTTATGTCTTTAATCTGGAAAGATTTTTTTCCGGTAGAAAAAATTTCCACTGTTTTTATCTCTGAAGTGTTTTCAGCAACATTGCCAAAATTTATGAGATATGGATAATTTAGTCCTAAAAGTTCACTATTGACAGAGATTTGTAAAACTGGATTTTCAGGATCGTTAGATTCCACATAAATAGATATTTTTTTCGAAGTTGCACCCCGAGGCAGAATCACTTCAACTTTTAATTTTTCTTCGGAACCGGGGGGTATTTCCTTCTGAGTAAAATTAAGAGAGGCACAACTGCCACATGATTTGCGAATTCTGGATATCTTTAATGTTGAGTCTCCTTCGTTTCTGAAAATAAGTGTGTGTTTTATTCTCCCCTGCCCCTTCTCCACTTCCTGCATTGTTCTTATTTCTTCCCATGCAAGTTTCGGAGCACATTCTGCGGAAAAATACGATAGACAAATGGAAATAATCAAAAGATACTTATACATTTTTCATTTACTCCAAAAGTTTTAAATAATCCAACTTCATTTTACAATTGCGGCTTTACGCATTAAGGCAATGAAGCTCGAAAGAGACGAATATATTTTTATTAGTAAGAATTAACAATTTAAACAGCATAGGCAATTCAACATAATGCTTATTTTAATTCAACAGCTACTACTTTTATACTAAATTTATTGCTAAGCAATTCTTCTATTAATGGATACGATTTTGTAACTATGAATAATCTATTTTTTCCATTTTCACATAATGATATATCTGTGCCAAAGACATTTTCTAACACTAACCTGTCAAGTTTATGTCCCTGTTTATCATAAGCTTCTATTACTGTTTTCAGTTTTTCTCCCAACTCAGGTTTCGGAGCAATGGTTCCTACCGTAATGAAATTTCCATCAGCAAGAGCTTTTATTTTTAATGGAAATATCAAACGTCCTTTTAAAATCTGGTTTTCTGAAAGCAACTTTAATTCTGGATTATAAATTTTTAATCGATAATCCGTATTATTCATGTCAAGTTTTAAATTTGCACTTGCATTATATATAACTACTATTTCTCCAGATACGAGACGGCAAATATGAGGAGAATTTCCAGGGAATATATCCTCTGTTAGGATATTTGCATTGGGATCGCAACAAAACAACCAAATGTCCGATAAAGATTCAGGTGATTCTATCTCTCTTGTAATTAATTTGACACCTACAAAATCTCCTTGTTTAGTTATAGGAATCCCATCATCTATAAAGATTTTCTGCCTCTCATCAGTATAAACCTTCTCCCATATCTTTTTGCCTTCTTTGTTCAATTTTGCAAGAACACTTTTACCAGAAAGGCTGGAAAGAGAAAGAAGAAACGTGTCGTCCAAAAGCGATATCATCTTTAGCTTTGAAATTTGCTCTGCAAAAAAATTAGTAGCATCTCCTTTTGTTAATGAATCCATACTAAAAATTTCTTTCTTGTTTTTATATATCCTTGTCAGCGTTGGTTTTGTTCTTTTAAAATCAGTTATTGCAAAAATATCTTCATTGGAGTCAATATAAATATCTCCGTTTATGAACTTGAAAGTTGACATCAATCCCTTGGATATTTTGGGCAGTTTGTTTATTAGAGTTTTCTTGATTACTATACCTTCCTGTGTATCAAGTTCCCACATGTATAATTCCCCTTCTGCATCACTTTCCAAATCTTTGTCTATTTGGTAAGAAATTCCTATTACTATCAAACTGAAATTATTTTTATTAAATGCACATGCTTGCGGATGAGTTCCGTTAATTTCACCTGAAGGGATTTTCGTTTCCCAAAATACATTCAAGTGTTTCTTGGAATTTTCATCACAATATATCTGTCCTGCAACCATGAGGCACACAACACAAAAAATAAGCAATAAATTTATTATTCTCATTTGGTGGTCTCCTTGCTTTTATTTATTCATATTAGTCGCAACAAACACAATAAGCTATCTGGGCCTTTCTATAAGCTATTGTTGATATAGTAAGCCAATCATTCAAGAGAGCATTATAATATAGACTTGCATAATAAAAACATGCAACTATAATTTCTTCATCGTCGCCTTTTTGCGCTGCCAAGGTACAGATAGTAAGCATATCATTTTTAAAAACAGAATCGCATGAAGATTTAGTTTCCGCGCACTCTCTATAACAATAATCATGATTGACACAAGCCTCATGAAAATTTGTGTGTTCTCCACCTGCAGGATTCTCTGGAGCCCAACTACATCCATCTGTTACTTTCGCTTTATTTGGGTATTGCATCAGATCGCCACATGCAAGGTATTCATCCCAATCTGCAAGTTCAGCAAAGGTTACATCAACTGTTTTATTTTTATTCAATGCCGTGACTGTTTTTTCTCCCCACGACCATTGAGTTATAAAATTAGAACCACTTCCCGTTGCCGGTGTTCCCCCACCTGACCAGTTTACCAGATTTCCATATCCAGTTGGATTTGTAACCGCAGTAAAAGTAAAATTACGCTGAATACAGTTGTGGTTTTTATTAACATTAATTGCAGAAACTTCAATGACGTCCACTTTAATTGATGCGGTTTTGGTAGCCACAGATCCTGGAATTTCAGTACCATTTTTATCACAAGTACGTGCTGTTACTGTAACTCTAATCCACCCGCTTCCTACAGGGCCGCTAAAACATCCTGAAGTATTGCAGGTTTTTGAGCGGATGAAAGCTGTAGGATTAGAAATTGGGGTGGAAACCATTCCTCCCTGCCCGGAGCTATACTGAAAATAATATTTATACTCCACATACCCGCCTTGGTCTAATTCTTCTTGTAAGTTGTCGTTAGTATAAGATTGTACTCTCGCCTTAGTGGAAATGGTTTCATTTTTCCGTGTAGCACCATCATAGGGAGTAGTCTTATCCAAAGTCACGGAAAGGGAAGGTCCTGCCCATGCAGTTATTACTCCAGCAAATATTAAAATTATCCACAACTTATAAATTACTCTCATTGCTACCTCCTTAATAACATTTTGGTTATTTACTTTCAATATTTTGTAGTTGCTTTTTTACAAACGGTAAATATTCGGAATCTGGATATTTTGAAGCAAAACTCTTCAATATTTCATATGCTTCTTCTTTTTTTCCCTTTTCGTTCAAATATGTGTATAATTTTATCTCTCCTTCCTGAGATGTTGAAGAAAGAGGGTCCAAAGTTTGTAATTCTTTAAGCGTTTTTTTAATTACTTCTTCTTTTGAAAGTTTTTCGTAAGCAATCATAATTCCCAAATAAGCTTCTTGTTTAGTTTGAGTATTATCCGCTAAGTCAACTATTTGCTGAAATACCGGCAGGGCTTTTGCCGGGTCTCCATAGTTTATATATAAAATGCCGAGTTTTCGCATATCGAATGGACCTGCCAATTTAGATTCTACAAGTTTTTCATAAATAATGAATTCGTAAATCCACGGTTGATAAGCAACCGACTTACCTGTCGGAATGGTTTTGATAAATTTATGTGAAACATAAGACGCTTTTTCTCCTGTAAGAAATTTTGTAATGCTGTCAACCAATTGTCTTGTAAATTCCATCTTAAAATTTCCCTTTATCCATTCTGTTTGATAAATTTGAAACATTAAAGCTATTTGTGAATTGATAACTCCTTCTTTATCTGTTACGGTTTTAGGGTACTTCTGCCAATCTTTTAATATTTTTTGCATAATAGTATCTCTTTCCTTATATTGCCAATTTTGATGCAGGAGATGTGCAAGAGAAAAACCCATACAAATTCTATTCCAGACAACAAGTTCTTTTTGATATATATCAGAAACCGTCTTTGAAAGGGTGTGCCAGAGTTCTTGGGAATTTTCAAAATCAGCGTAAGAAAAATCGGGTTTTGTGGCAATTTCTTTATTTTTGTTATATGTTCCAAGAATTTTGCTTTTGATATCCTGACTCCTTTCGCAATCTTTCAATAATTCAACAGGGAAATCATCTGGTTTATATGAATCTATGAAAACACCTGATAACAGAGTATTTAAGGAAAGGTTTCTAAATATGCGAATGGTAATTTCCGTAGGTCCAGTAATCAAAAATTTTTTGTAAACGCCTGAATAAAAATCCCCAACAGATGTTGCCGAGAGAATTTCTCCATTTTTATCTTGAATATATACCGTGTATTGCCTGTTGGGTTCATAATAATTAGGGTCGTTTAAAAAATACAATGCAAGCCTGTATCTGCCAGAAGGAATACTTAAAGAAACGAAAAGGTCAGGCCCTTTTCCCAGCGGATATATTTCACCCTGGTCATCCCAATTGCACGGTCTCCTTTTATCAGTTTCACCAGGATATTGAAGAAAATATTCTGCTGTTTCAAATGATTTTGATAGCCATGTCTTTGCAAATTTTTTTGGATTACCAGTATAAACATTATATTTGAATTTTTCTTGACTGTCGCCTTCCACCCAATCCGCAGGAGCGTTGAACCCGCATAAAACGGTTAATTCCTTCCCATAATTATGTCGCCAATTCCCCTTTGTAATTCTGTCTTCTCCGACATATATAACTTTGGGAGCTTTTTTCACTGACAAAGAGGTAAGAGATTTTTCTGAAGAGTTAATCCGGTTAATTGAAAAAAGGGATAAGTCAGATAATTCTTTATTTTCTGTTTGGGCAACTTTCTGGTAGGCAACCTCTGCTTTTTTCAACTTGCCCTGAAACTCGTAAGCTTGAGCTAATTTGTATGCTGCTGTCAGAGATTTTTCTGATGCTCTTTTAAGAAATCGCTCTGCTTTCCCATAATTACCAAGATTAAAATAAGAATAACCGGCAAGAGTCAGGGCATAAACGTCTAATGTTTTTTCAAATATTTGTTCTGGTGTATCTTTTGGAGTTATTTCTTTTAAATCTTTATCTTCAAGGAGAGGTGTCAGTTCTGCAATTGTATCCCGGCCATTTCCTTGATAGTATAAACAAAGAGAGATAAAATATCTTGCTAAAGAGCTTAAAGAGCTATCTGTTTTCTGTGATATCTCCTGGTAAATAGCAATTGCCTTATCAAACCGGTTTAATTCCACAAATTTATGTGCCTGCTCCCAAGGTTGTAAAAGGGTTGAGGTTGCTTCCTGTAAACGTGAAATTTTAGTAGTTTTGTTCAGAAGAGTATATATTTTCCCCAAAGTTTCTTTCACTTCCGCTCCAGTCAACCTTTCACGGTTATGAGTATCAATAAACTCCCTGTTTTCAATCCCAATCGCCCTGAAGGATAAAAGAGGCGTGGTAGAACGGATAATGCTGTTTAAATAAAATGCAACTGCATTGGTATAATCACCCTGTGCTGATAAGTGTTCAGCCATTGAGTAAAAGGATTTGATAGCAAAAGGGCTTTGGGAAAATGAAGTAGTTAGAAAACGGTGGGTGGGAAAAGCTTCTTGTTTTTTGCCTGATTGTTCCTGTAATCTGGCAATTAGAGAATAGTTTTCAGCGGTAAAATTGGACCTGTCTATCTGGGCACGTACACGCCAAAAAGCATTTATAGAAGGGTCGGTTATATGTTTTTCCAATAACTTTGGATAAATACTCAACAGTTCTTTGCGAATTTCCGCTGCTTCAGCATAATCTTCCTGGGAAAGATGAAGCTTTTCTATTTTTTCAAATACCTGTAAAGAAGTTGTATAATCGGGTTCTGTTTCAAGGATAGCATGGTATGATTTTATTGCCTTTTGGAGCTGCTGCGTTGAAATATACAACTCAGCAAGAGCGTTATGGATACGGATTGAATAGGTGGTATCGTCTTGATATTTCTTGAGTGCGAAAAGGTAAATTTCTTCTGCTTTTTCTGGCTGGACAAGTTTGACATACGAGCCAGCAAGTAGAAATATAGCGTCTTTTATCTGCGGGGCATCTGGAAACTGTTTCAGGATTGTTTCAAATTGACTGATTGCTTCTTGGTGCTTTTCTTCGGTTACAAGTTTTTTTGCTTTCAGGAGTAAAGTTTGTACGTCTTGTCCTTGTATCTCTTCTCCCAAAGCAGGAAAATTGCTTGCAGATATCAGGAAGAACAAACAAATACTTATCGTTTTTGTCATTTACGGGAACCCTTTTTTTAACTAACTGCTTTACCCGAAAATTTATGATAAGATTGTTTGCAGAGATGCAATGTTTATTAAAAGTATAATTGTAACTCACTTCTATTGTGTCCTCCGCTAAGAGATTTTGTCAAGAGACTTATTTATATTACGGATCCTTTTATTCTGAAGAAAAAAAAACGTTTTCTAAACTATTTCTCTTCTTTTGCGTCTATTTAATTAATAGAAGAGCGCTCCATATTGAGAAAAGAAGCGAAACAAAAGGAGGTATCCATGAAGATAGCACGCTATACCCTTCTTCTTGCTCTCTTAACAGGGATGGTATCGTTCTCTCTTTATAGCGCTCCCTCTCTTCCTTTGAAAAATCCAACTGTTGTGTGCCGTACACTAGACCCTTTTTATCACAGGTTGCGTCCCTATGGAGAATGGATCCAACTCTCTCCGTATGGCTCTGTATGGCGTCCCTTGCATATAGAGAAATCTTGGCGTCCTTATACAGTGGGAAGATGGGTTTTTACTGATTTTGGTTGGACATGGGTATCAAATGAGCCATGGGCCTGGGCGTGTTACCACTATGGAAGATGGTTTTTTGATGATTTTTATGGGTGGCTCTGGTATCCTGATCTTCTGTGGGCGCCTGCATGGGTAGCATGGCGTTTTTCGCCGGGATATATTGGCTGGGCTCCGCTTCCGCCGCAGGTACAGGGTTGTTCAAGAGTTAGCATTAACAGCTATGGTATCAATCTTTCTTCTTCTTTATCTTCCCATACCTTTGTATTTGTTGCGTCCCGACAATTCCTTTCTTCTAACCTTTTTATCTTTCTTCTTTCCTCTTCGTATAACCGAGCCATTATTCCCTCTTCCACCTTTTTTTTCGCGATGAAAGAGAGATCCCCTGGATTTATGACGAACCATTTTCCTGACGAAAGAATGCGCGAAATCCGTGCAGGCCGACAGATTCCTAAATATCGGGTTGAAACAAGAAATTCTTATACAGGGCCATTGCTTCAGGGCGATCGTGTTATGGTTGATAGATATGCGAACGATCTCTATGTAAAGATGCGCGAAAATGAAAGAAACGATAGAGAAAGTAAAAAGAAGAGAACCTATAGTCTATCTGCGACAGAAAAAGAGGAACACAATTTTCTTCACAGTTCTTCCGTGAGGAATCCTTCACAGCATGGTTCGGATTTGCTTACAGACTCTGGCGCATACGAAAAGAAGAGAGAGGAAGATTTTGTACGAAACAGGTATAATGCACCGGATAGAAAGAGTGGTGAAAAGAAAGAGAGCTATGGTCAGAGCCGCGGCCCTGAACTGGTTCCGAGATTACAAGATAGACCTTCTCGCATTGATTCTTATGGAGGATCGGGCCGTGAACGAAGAAAAAGAGAATACTAATGAGATAAGAAAGGTAGGGGCAAGAGAGCTTTTTTTGAAAAGACTTCTTTTTTATGCGGCGGCCTTTTCTCTTTTGTTTACGCCTTCCTTCTTTTCTTATGCGCAACAACAGGAATTTGCAAAGGAATTGAGTGGTGAAGATCTTTATGTGCAAGGAATGAACCTTTTTCTTGAATCAAAATATCAGGAATCCCTTCTTTTCTTTGAAGAGGCGGCAAAACGAAAAGCAAATTTCGCGGAGGCATACCTTCAGATCGGTATTGTGTACGGACACCTTAAGGATTTTGTTCAAGCGCGTCAAAATTTAATATCTGCGAAAATACTCTCTTTTACCAGTGAAGATATCCGTCGTGCCGAGGAAGAGATTCAACGTATGGAAGAGGTAGAAAAAAAAGAGAAAGAAAGGCGCGAACTCCTTCAAAAAGAGCAAGAGCAAAAAGTTCAGCAAGAACGGAACGAGAAGGAAAAACAGGATCGTCTTTTCTCCTATGGAATTTCCGGTGAAATGGTAAAGGAAGGATTTCTTGTGAAGGATGTTGGTGCGGCAAGTATTGCGGAACGTGCTGGGATTCTGCCGGGACAGATTATTTCTCGTATTGCGGATACGCCGGTGAAATACCTTGCTACCGTGGTAGATGGTCTCTCTCTCTTTCAGTCATCTAACCGTATTCTTCTCCTTTCTCTCTTTACAGGCGAAGAGGTTAGAACAATAGGGTGGCCACCTGTGATGGCGGAAACGCTTTCTTCCGAGACATTAAAACAGATTGAATTTTTTCAGGCTACTGGAACCAGTGATTTACAGCGTCAATCTTTCAAATCTTCTATTGAGATGTTTCAATCGGTACTTCTCCGTTCAATCCATTATCCCTGGAGAATAGATACCTTTCTTGGACTTGCGAAAGCATACGGTTTTATGGCGGCTACAGCCTGGCAGGATCCTGTTCCGTCATTTCCTTTACGAGTTTCTATGACTTCAGCGGAACTGAAGAGCGCAAAAAAAACTCTTTCCGATGCAGAAACAACCTTTGCGCTTGGAAAAGAATATTATGAATCCGCACTTTCTTTCTTGCGGGACGCGGGCGTTGAAAGAAAACGCGCGGGTGCATTATCGCGTTTTGAAAAGAGCGAAGAAGAAACTTCCTCTATTGTTGAATACCTGCAACAGATACAGGAACTCTATGTAGCGGAACGGGTAGCAGAGATAGAGAAATTCAGAAACACTCTAAGACAGGAGGATTTTACAAGTTGGATTACAGTACGTGCACGAGCGTGGTGGAAAGAAGAATTAAGAATGCGCCGTGAACTTTTTTATTCTCCTCAAATTGATCTTACCTTTCGTAACCTTGCAACCGATATTGATTTTGAGGGAGACGGCGAGATCTTTTTTATTGATCCTCTTGATAGAATCGGAAGCTCTGTACCATTTCATGTGGTATGTTCCCGTAACAGTTCTGCGCTTGTGCATGTTGAGGGAACGACCCGTTTCCGTCAGAACGATGTATGGGAGATGGCGGTGATAGGATCTCGGAATGTTGCAGTAAAAAAGAAAACATGGAAAGCCCGGGTTTTTCTTGAGAACCGTCTTATTGGAGATTTTTCTATTCCCTGAATATTATCTCGGGAAGGTAAGTTCTTTATGGAAGAAGATTCTTTTGGTTCAGCCTCTTTATTCAAAAGAGATAAGCTGGATATTCCATCTTCCCGATGCACTTTTATCTATGGCAAGAAGCGCAAGTTCAATGGAAAGGGGAGAAGGGTTTTGTTGAAGATAGGCTTCCGCAAGACGTTTTAATTGTTTTTTTTTACGCGACGAGATTGCTTCAATTGCGCTTCCAAACCTGTTAGAAGCCCGTGTTTTTACTTCTACAAAAAGCAGTTTTCTTCTATCCCTGCATATAATATCAATCTCTCCGAAACAGGTTTTGATATTTCGGCCGATAATCTTGTATCCGAGAGTTTGAAGATATTCCGCGGCTCTTTCTTCACCGAACTTTCCAAGTCTATGTCCGTGCGGTGTCAACGGTTTTTCTTTCTCATATAATAGAGTTTTGCGCGGGGTGCGATTCTATTTTCTTTGCGAGTTTTAAGAACCACAATTTTTTTAACAATAGGAGAATGAATTGGCAAAATTCGTTCTACTCCTTCTCCATAGGAGAGTTTTCGCACTTTTACAGTTTCTCTGAGTCCGCTTCCTTGGCGTGCAATACAGGTGCCGGCAAAGATCTGGATTCTCTCTTTTTCTCCTTCTCTGATGAGAATATGGATCTCAAGAGAATCTCCGGGAGAAAAATCAGGCACCTCTTTTGCGGGAATAAGTTCTTTCTCTAAATCATCAAGTTTTCGGGTCATGCTGGTTCTCCTTTTTCCTCAGAAACCGTTTATAAAGATCAGGTCTTTTTCGCTTTGTTTCTTCTTGTGCCTCTTTTTTTCTCCATTGTTCAATCTTTTGATGGTCGCCGGAAAGAAGTACTTCCGGGACACGCATTCCTTCAAATTCTTCTGGTCTGGTATAACAGGGCCAATCTAAGAGTGAATCAAAAAAAGAATCATACATTGGTGCTTCTTCTGGAAGAACGCCCGGAAGAAGCCGCGCAACCGCATCTATGATTACCATGGCAGGGAGTTCTCCCCCTGTTAATACATAATCACCGATAGATATCTCTTTCTGAACCAGTGTACGTACTCGTTCATCAATTCCTTCATAATGTCCGCACACTAATATCATTCCTTTAGCGACTGCAAGTTTTTTTGCGGTTTCTTGTGTAAAAGGATCTCCCCTTGGACAGGTTAAAATAATCTCTGCTTCCGGGTTTTCACCTTTCGCGGCACGTATTGCGGCAAAAAGCGGTTTACATTTTAATACCATTCCTTTCCCGCCGCCGTACGGCTGGTCATCTACTTTCCTGTGCCGATCTGAGGAGAAATCTCTCAGATTCCATATCTTTACGACAAGAGCGCCTTTATCCTGGGCACGCTGCAAAATACTGATAGACAGAGGAGAGAAGGCCTCAGGAAAAATAGTGATAACATCAACTCTCATTCACCCTTTGGAATAATACCGTTTCTCGTAAGGTGTTCTTTGACTGTTTGTGAGGGCTGTGCTCCCACGCCAAGCCAGTAGAGCACTCTTTCCTGGTTTACGCTAAAGTATTCTTCACTCTTTTTCAAAGGATCGTACCAACCGAGAGATTCAATTACATTCCCGTGCCCGTCTTTTTCCTTGCTGACTACGACAATTCTGAAAAACGGACGGTTCTTCTTTCCTTTTCTGACCAGCCTTATTGTTGCTGCCATCTGAGTTCTCCTTAAAGATCTACTGGTTCACCGATTTCAAGGCTTTTATGAATCCCGACTGCGATCCGGGTTGCTTCAAGCCCATCTTCGGCGAAGCCAGAGATCGCATGGTTCCGAATCTTATCGAGGCTTCCGCCTTTATTGAGGTATTCAAGATTATACACAAAATCCGCAATACTTTCAATACCATATCCAGAAAAGTAGGGATTCCCTTCAAGATCTTCATCTTCTAAGAGAAATCCCACATTATAGCTTTCCATACCAAGTTGTTCTGTACAGACAATGGTACCGCGATTTTGGGTGTCGCATTCTGCAACTCCTAAAGTCCCTACTAAACGGAACCCTTGATTTACAATTGCTTCAAACTTTTCTGGAAGAATCCATGAGGTATCAAAAGTAATAGTTGTGCCATTTTTGAACTCTACAAGCGCATTAATAGAATCATAGGTATCTACACCCAATTCTTTTAGTTTCCATTTTCTTCCGGTGGCATAGACTCTCTTTCCGTTGGATTGAAGCATCCAGCGGACAAGGTCAATAAAATGAATTCCAAGAAACCATGCCGGAGAAGATTTCGCCGCCCAGTTAGGGAACCATTTCCACGGTACTTCAATTCTATCCTCCATATGCACATATCCATATTCAATCTTTCCAAATTTTCCCGCACGCACGTTCTTACAGATTTCTCTATGATAAGGATCATACCGTTTATGGAAATCTACCTGAAGAAGAATATTATTTTTCTTTGCGGCTTCCAACATCTCAATACACCCTTCCACGGTTACGTCCATGGGTTTTTCCACAAGAACATGTTTCCCAAGGTTTGCCGCATAGATAGTAGGTTCCTTATGGAAGGGATCCGGAGTAGCGATGGCAACACCGTCAAGTTCTTCTTTTTCAAACATTTCTTTATAATCAAGGTATCCCTTTACTCCATACTTATCGCTTTGAGATTTAAGCATAGATTCACTAATATCGCAGATCGCAACCAACTTTCCTTTTCCCTGCTGTTCTACCTGTTTGAATGCGTGAATGATATTTGTTCCGAATTTTCCTACTCCGATAATTCCGAGTTTTACCATGGGTTACTCCTCCTTGAACCATTGTAAGAGGAACGTTACAAGCATTTCAGCGGCTTTAGCAATATCATTAATCTCAATCTTTTCTACCGCAGAATGTGCATCTTCTAATTTTCCAGCGCCGAACACAATGGTCGGCATATTCCCTAACCGAGCATAAAGACGGGCATCGCAACTTGCGATCCATCCTGATAGTTCTGGATCAAGACCGACTGTTTTTGCAGTTTCCGCCATCTGAACCACTAAAGGATGAGAGATGTCGGTAGCAAATGCGTCATTATGAAGTTTTGGAAAAGAAAGCGTGAAGTGAGAGGCTGCCCATTGGTCTGGACAGGAAGCGAGCGCATCGTGAAGCTCTTGTTTTATCTGTGCCAACGTTTTATTCGGAAGGAATCCAACGCCTCCTTCCATGGTAATGTGGTCGCAGACAGTGGCGGGCCATTTTCCTCCTGAAATAATGCCGAAATTTAACTGTACAGGCTGCCGATATTTTTCAAAGAGCGGCACATGTCTACTTTCTTCAATAAGACCTTTTTCATACTCTCTCATTACTTTCATAAGTTCTACAGTTTTTTCCAGGGCATTAACTCCATCCCATATCCGCGCCATATGTACAGGTTTTCCTTCTACATCCAATCGATACCATATCGCGCCTCTGTTGGCAGGGTGAAGTTTCAAATCAGTGGGTTCAAGAACAATGACCCCATCTGCTTTTTTTTCCTGACGTACCATAGCAAGTGCGCCGTTTCCGCCTACTTCTTCCTCTATGACAACCTGAAACGAAAGGTTTCCTGCAACCGAGGGTGCGATCTCGTGAAGTGTCTTAAGGGCAAGGTCCATTACCGCAACCTGTCCTTTTGCATCGCAGGCGCCGCGTCCATGAATAATTCCATTTTCTTCGCGGGGATTCCATGCTTCTTTCCAATCTCCCGGAGGAACCACATCTGAATGGGAGTTGATAATAAGCGAAGGTCCCTTTTCTTTTGAAGGATATCGGAGCACAAGGTTTTTTCGGTTAGAATAATCCAGAGGCGTATCAGCAAAGGAATATTCCGGGTCTTCGGTAAAATTTTCAGGAACTGGCACAAGATCAGCTTTCCCAAAAGAGCTCCATGCTTTTTGGATATAATCTTGTACAGGCCCTTCTCCTGTACCTGATACACTTGGAATTAAGATAATCTCCTTGAGAAAGTCGGCACTTGACCGGAGATGTTTTTCTACTGTTTTGCGTATATTCATGCTCTCTCCATTTCTGTAAGGATTTCTTCAATCGCATCGCATCCTTCATTAATTGCATCTTCCTGCATAACTAACGGAGGGCAGACCTTAATGGTTGCTCCCATATACCCTACAGGTGCAAAGAAAAGGATTCCCTGTTCAATGGAGCGTCGTACAAATTCAAATGCAAAATCAGGGTCAGGATCAATGGTGCCTGGTTTTATAAAACTAACTCCCCATGCAAACCCTTTCCCAAGAACAAATCCAACATGCGAATGTTTTTTCAGGTTATTTAAACGTTCTTCTAAAAGATTACCAAGAGATGTGGCATTTTCTACCATTTTTTCGCTGATGATGGCTTCAATGTTGGCAAGCGCGGCCATGGCGGGAAGAGGGCTTCCTGTATGGGTGCTTGTCATGGTTCCCGGATCGTATTGATCCATAATATCATTTCGTCCCACGAGTGCGGAGAGAGGAAGGGAACTTGAAATTCCCTTTCCTGTGGTAAAGAGGTCTGGGATTACTTCGTAATGTTCAAATCCGAACATTTTTCCAGTTCTTCCAAATCCTGCCTGAACCTCGTCAAAAATAAGGAGCGCATTATGTGCATCGCACCATTTTCTTAGTGCTTGCGCATATTCCTTTGGCATAAACCCAACGCTTCCGCCTTGGTATGTTTCAGAGATGACGCCACATACATTCTCTAAATTCACATTTTGCGCAAGAAGCGCTTTTTCAAAGGATTCAAAGCCCTTTTCTGGATTTCTCGGATCTCCCGGAAACGCGATTTGTACCATATCAGGATCAAGATTTCCTATCCAGGTTTTTAATGCGGGGATCCCCCCCACCATTTGTGCGCCGAGGGTTCTGCCATGGAAGGAGTGGGTATAAGAGACCATGATTTTTTTAGAAGGATTGATCTTCTGTCCCCATGTTCGGGTAAGTTTAATGGCGGCCTCTACTGTTTCTGCGCCTGTGGTAAGAAGAAAGACCTTTTTTAAAGGTTCAGGAGAGATAGAGCCAATCTTTTCCACCAAATTAGCGCGAATTTCTGTGGGGAAACAGTAATGATGAAGAAGGGGGCGATCCAGCGCTTCCTTGATGGCTTTGCGAATATTAGGATGCGCATGTCCTGCATTGGTTACAAGAACGCCAGAACTAAAATCAAGCCATTTGTTGCCCCATGCGTCATATACATTTACTCCTTCCGCCTTATCCCACAACACTACAGGTTGACCACTCATGGAACGAGGTTCCCATGTCCGGAGTTTTTCCATAATCGGAATAGATTCCGGAACTGGAATCTGGGTGGCAATAGTGCGATATTTTGTAGAAACTTTCTTTACTGCACGCGGTTCTAACGGATACGTCTTAGCCATTCTTCGCCTCCTGTTCTATAACACGTACGATGTCATCCGGATCGGCAAATCTTCCGGGACCGCTTGCGCCATTTGCAAGTTTTCCAATACTCGGCCCCGCAAAAAGATAGCCGTATCCCTTTAGTTTTTTTACATTTTCTTGTACAATCGGGTTTTCCCACATCTTTGAATTCATCGCAGGCGCAAATATCACTGTTCCTGTGAATGCTATAATAGTTGAAGTGAGAAGGTCGTCGGCGATACCAGAGGCAACCTTTCCGATAATATTTGCGCTTGCCGGCGCGATAAGAAGTATTTGTGCGCTTTGTGCAAGCGCGATATGAGAATCTTCCCAAACTTTTTCTGTCTGAAACATATCAATCCCTACCTTTTCTCCGGAGATTGTTGCAAAGGTAAGGGGATGGATAAATTTTGTAGCGTTCTTTGTCATGATTACCCGAACTTTCCATTCCTTCTCCTTCAAAATACCTATCAATGAAGGGATTTTGAATGCAGATATAGATCCAGTTACACCGAGAATCAGTTGTTTTTCAGCCATCTTATTTACTCCATAAAGTGTATAACTTCTGCTTCGCATGTTTAACCATAAGAAGATATCGGAAGGTATGAAGTATATATACGAAGTTGTCTGTTGCTTATTACGATATTATCGTTAGAATAAGGCCTTCTGTCAAGAAAAGAACTTTTCTTGACAGGTGAAGAGGCTATATATCCCGTGATATTCCGTGAGATTATATTACGAAGAGGGCAACGTATAGGAAGGAGCGAGTTCACGGGCACGCGCCATTTCTTCTTTTGAAAAGGAAAAAGGCGTACATTCTACCACAAAATACTCTTCAAACCCCTGTATGCAAGATTTTGCCAAGCTATCAATATTTGTTGTAATTCCGAGATCAGAAAGCGCAATAATTCGGTCAAACTGAGGTTCTAAAAGAAAAACTTCTCTCCAGAGGGATTGTTCTATATTGATGAGGATGCTCCCATGCTGAAGAAAAGAAGATTTATCTTTTCTTTGGGCGTTTCCAATAAGTTTTCTGTTGTTAACAACAATATCGTGCCGGCTAGTGAGAGAAAAACAGTCTTGATTGGAAAACGAGGGCTCTATACCCATAGAAACTCCTCTAAACTCTGCCTCTATACCAAGATCTTGCAAGGTTTCAAGCAAAGCGCCGCATATCCGTTCATACGATCTAATCGCACCCGGAAACATTGCATCATTTACAGTGGCAAAACTGTAGGTGAGCTCTTTATCATGAAAAATTGCGCTACCGCCTGTAATTCTACGGACTATCTCAATCCCTTCTTGCTGGCAATACTCTGTGTTGACAAGTTCAGAACTTTTTTGATTGGCTCCCAAAGAAATACCTGGCGGTTCCCAAGAATAGAAACGAAGGAATACAGTATCGGGCTCGTTTTTTGCTTTTTCCCAGAGAATCTGATCCAGAGCCATATTCAGCGAGGGCGCCAGAGATGATGAAACAGTTGCTTTCCATTTCTTTGCCATATTTCTCCCTATGCAGAGATAGTAAAAACATTCCTTTCTATCTTTTGGAAGATTCCCGTAGATTCTATGATCAAAATCTTTCTGATATAGGATACCCTATTTTATCGCATGAAGGCAAACCAGAAGAATGATACTCCTTTTATGCGAAAGAAGAGATAGGAATAATACTCTCTTATTCTCGCCTTTGAGAGGTTCTCTCTTTCCTTATTTGGAAAGATACCCTTAATCTCTTAAGAAAACGCGTGCCCCTGGCCCGATTCGAACGGGCGGCACACGGTTTAGGAAACCGTTGCTCTGTCCTTCTGAGCTACAGGGGCAAAAGAAAAAAGATAAGGTACATAAAAAAAAGGCTTTATATTATACGGATTTTTTTCTTTCGGTTCAACCCATTCTCTTTTCTAAAGCCTCTCTTTATATGGTAAACTTTTTATTATGACCTCTCGTGAACGCGTAATAAGCGTGATAGAGCGTCGGATGCCTGATTGTGTTCCCAGAACTCTCTATGGAGAAGCGCTAGGGATATACAACCAGACGACCCTGGATCTGTTTACTCAAAAAACAGGAAAAAAACCTTGCGAAGTTTTCAGAATGGATATGAGAGGAATCCCTCTCGATGGACCTGATTTTTCCGAAGAAGATCGGGCACGCCTTCGCAACCTTTCCACTATTGCCGAGGTACAGGATATTTTTGACTCGTACCCTGTTGATACATCTCGTTCGGACATAAAAAAGATGCGGTCATCCATAGACGAAATCCATGCTGCAGGCTATCCGGTGATGGTCTTCGGCAAGATCAGCGATGTTGAAACCCCCTTTCATCTGCGGGGACGGGAACAGTTCTTTGAAGACTTAGGATACCAGGAAGAATTCCTTCCTGTCCTTCTTGACAGGATCACTGATATTGCCGTTCACCATGCGCGAATGTCTGCGGAAACCGGCGCGGATATCTTTGGAATAGGCGATGATTTAGGAAGTCAGAGGAGCCTTCTGATCTCTCCAACCCTTTGGAGGGAGCTGTTCAAGCCCAGATTGAAACGCATTGTGGATGCGGTTAAGAACGCTCATAGTAACACCGTGTTTTTCTTTCACAGCGACGGTAAGATTAACGAGATCATTCCCGACCTGATAGAGATAGGGATCGACATACTAAATCCTATCCAGCCCGAGGTTATGGATCCCGCGGAAATAAAGCGAGAATTTGGAAAACACCTGGTTTTTTTCGGTGGAATAAGCGTTCAGCACACCTTGCCCCTCGGTACCCCTGAAGACGTGTTTAACGTGATTTGCCTTCGGATGGAGACCATTGGAAAGGACGGAGGCTATATTATGTCGCCTTCGCATCTTCTTAATGCGGATGTCTCGTGGGAAAACATCGTCGCGTTCTTTGATGCCGCCGACAAGTACGGAGGATATTGAGGACTGGTCGCGTCGAAGAATCCTTATTGTATATATAAACTCGGCTGATAAGGGTCTCTCTCTTTCACCCTCGGTTTTAAAGGGGGTGCCTTTTTCCTTGCTTCTTTTTCTCTTGGCATAAAGAGACTAAAATAAATACTTGATTTGTCAATGCTTATTTCAAATGGCAAACAATATAACTTATAACAATACAATAGATTTGCCTTAAGGTTTTTTTATATTCTTTTCTTTTTTACAAGGTTCCAATAATGAACGCCTAATGTTGTCAATTGACATCCAGCCGAGTTCATTGCTGCGTAATACATATGTTCTTCATCAATAGGTTTAACAAGATGTACATGGTTATATTTCTGTAATACAGCAAACACTTCTGTATGTTTTTTAATAGCATTTTGGGAAGTCGGTTCATAACTGGGATCGAGTCTAAAGATACAAGATGGTTCGGGGAAAAAGTTAGTGATCTGTTGCAGTTCTTCAAGATCAACTGGGGGAGGTACCTTTCTTAATGAGATGAACCGTTTAATATTTGTCTTAAAAATTGGACGTTGATCCCATGGCCCAAGTGCTTGATCAATGTGGGCATAAACACTCCCAGGAGTGATATCTCCTACAAGATTTGCCGCACCACCGCTAAGCGCATCAACAAACAATGATGTAAACACTCCCGAACCATCTGTTTCGAGCGCATATTGATTTTTTTCAGATGCAGTGAGAATTGTGACACCTTCGGTTAAAACTGCTTTATTTTCTATTATTGCTGGCGTTCCAAAGGTTCCAGCATGACAACAGTCAAGGATAATAATTTTATTTTGAGCTTTAGAATTATTCACAATAGTCAAAAGTTCGTCCATCGGAAATCCTTCATCACCATCTTTACAATCGGAGGTTATAAGATAACCCCCAGTTGTCTCAATGTATCCATGTCCAGAAAAGTAAAATAGTGCAATTTCAGAATCATCACAAAATAGCATCTGAAACTTGTCTTTCAACGTCCGGCGTTCGATTGTAGACAAGGAACAAGAAGCAACCAAAGTATTAACACTGAAATTCAAAGAACCATCACCATGCCGCTCTAAAATATTTTTAACAGCACATGCGTCATTTACACAACCCTTAAGACAAGACAGTTTTTCATAATAATCTATACCTACAACCAGAGCTTTTCTCATTTGCCCCCCTATTTCGCATATTCTCGAATTGCTTCAACAATAGATGAACTTTGCCAATTAACAATTATATCAGCATTCTCTTTTACGATTTCAGATGTTCTTTCAGAACCCCAAGGTTGGACTGCAACAATGGGTTTATCAAAAACTTCTTTAGAAATTTCTATTTCCTTTTTAATCCATTTTGAATATGTGCTATATACTCCCGCTAAAATAAGAACGCAGTTAACAGGGGCAATCTGATTTTTTATTGCATTGTAAAGTTCGGTTTGATTTGGTGCATCGTGGATCGGGTCATCCTTGGGAACTGAGTAATTTATCCACTTGAAATTAGGATGCTCATTAAAGAATTGAACAAGTTTCTCATAAGCGTCACTATAAGTCCATGAATGACTGATAAAGAGTCGATAATTCTTTAGCTTAGGCATATTTTACCCTCCTTAAGGCTTGTTATGTCCTTTTTTTTGTCGACTATCGTTTCACTACGAAACGATTTAAAATCGACGTAAAGTTTGTAGCATGAAAAACCTCTACGAAACTCCCACAAACCCCTTGGATTTCCAGTCTATCTTTGACGTAGAGTATAGTGCTGTAAACAGCATAGCTTAAATCAATTTCATCTTTTTTTTCCATTCATATATAATCGTACCTCTTAAAAACGGGTCACTTGCTAAATCTTTTATTGCATATAGGGATTTTTTCAGTATTTTGTAAGATTTAGAAAGATCACTAGAAGTTAATTTGGTTTTTGGTTGAGAGGTTTTGCTTAAACCGAATTTTGGAACTAAATCTTTACGATTAAAACACGCATAACTATTTTTTATAAAACAATCATAGACCGAAGCTTTTAGAAGAAAGCTCCATTTATTTTTTGGATTTTTTGAAGTTATTACACAACAAAGTAAGCTACCTTGATATTGAGTGGCTGTTTCAGGTGCAAGGACAAGCGCAAAATGCCTTGCTGTTGTGCCAGTATCCGTAAATACATATTCCTCAAAGAAAGGAATATCTCCAACTTTAAAAGTCATTTTGTGTCAGAATAAAGATCAACAACATCGGGGTCAACTGTAACTTTGGAGAAATCAAGAATGATTCCCTTCTTAATTTCCCCGGATTTTTCTTGAGCTATTATATGTTTCATCGGCTCTGTGTTATAAGCATATTCCTTGAGTTTTTTTTGGGAGAGAGGCAACAATTCAGAAAGGAAATTATCCAAAAAAATCATTTCGCCTTTACTAAAAGTCCATTTGGGAGGCTTTTTAATCAATCTATGACTATGACGCTCAAAAACATAATCTTGCGTCTTGTTCTTTTGTAAATCAATATATTTCTTTTTTATTAACGCCTCTTTCGCATGATAAATATCTGTAGATATCGGACCATTTTTATCTCTAAGAAAATTAACATCAGAAAGAAATTTAATTCCTGCATATTTGATTGACATTACTTGGATGATATAGGGAATTTTAAACAATTGAAAAGATGACAAATTCTTAATTCCCATTTTATGGGCTCTATCTAAGATAAAAATCAGTAGTTGCTCTATTCTTTTCATATTTTTATTGTACCATAATTTTTTTTTACAATTTATAACAATCTTCACAATACCGTTTTATTAACAATACAACATTATGGAGATACATTCAATTCATCGGCCATTAGCTCGGCTTGTTTCAAAACATTTTCCGTTGCAAGCAATTGCTGGTCTGGCGGATACCCATATCTATTTAAAATTCTTTTTACATCCCGCCTGAGCCTTGCTCTCACGCTTTCTTTCAACATCCAGTCAATTGTCGCGTTGTCTTTAACGCTTTGAAACACTTTAATTGCAATGACTGCCAATTGTTGATCGCCCAAAACTTCTTTTGCGCTTTCATTATCAGCCAAAGCATCGTAAAAAGCCAATTCATTTTCATTAAGATTTAATTTTTCGCCCCTCTTATTTGAATGTCGGATATCCTTTGCCAGTTTAATAAGCTCTTCTATAACCTGGGCTGTAGTTAATAGATTATTCTGATATTTTCTTATAGCGTTTTCAAGCATTTTTGATAATTTTCTGCTCTGAATTAAATTCTTTCTTGTCCTTGTTCTTATTTCGTCGTTCAGTAATTTCTTTAATAACTCCAGGGCAAGGTTTTTCCGTTCCATATGGCGCACATCTTCCAAAAAATCATCGGACAAAATAGAAATATCTGGTTTTTTAATTCCAGCTGCATTGAATACATCTATAATTCCTTCTGAGGTAATCGCACGGTCAACTATCTGCCTGATAGCTGTTTCAATTTCAGCATCAGATTTTCCATGACCCTCTGGTTCAAATTTTATCAATCGCGCCTTGACCGCCTGAAAAAATCCCACTTTGTTTTTAATTTCCATAGCCCTCAAACTTGGAACAGATAAAGCAAATGCCTGTGATAAAAGTGTTACCTGCCTTATATACCTGTTTTTCCCGTCGTTTAAACTAAGAATATGTTCCTGAGCTTCAAGAATGATGGTAAGTTTTTCTCGCGTATTCGCCGAGAAATATCTTTTGTAATCAAAGCCACCAAACATCTGCTCAACAATCTCAAGTTTTTCAAGCATTGTTGCTATGGCTTCGCTCTGATCAAGGGTTGGTGTACCCTTTCCGCCGCTGGAAGTGTATGTTGCAATAGCTATTTTTAAATCCGAAGCAATCCCAATATAATCAACAATAAGGCCTCCGGGTTTATCTTTAAAAACACGATTCACGCGGGTTATCGCCTGCATAAGGTTATGTCCTCGCATCGGTTTATCAACATACATCGTATGCAGACAGGGAACATCAAAACCGGTAAGCCACATGTCCCTGACAATTACAAGCTTTAGGGAATCGTTTTCATCTTTAAATCGTTCGGCAAGAATTTTTCTGTCCTGCTTTGTTGTGTTGTGCATTTGCCAGTTTTCAGGGTCAGAAGAGGCAGAAGTCATAACAACTTTTATGCCACCTTTATTTAAGTCTCTGCTATGCCATAGGGGGCGGATTTTCATTATTTCTTCGTACAATTCCACAGCTATTCTTCTGCTCATACAGACGATCATGCCTTTGCCCTTAAAAACTTCATTTCTTTTTTCATAGTGGTCAACAATATCTGCCGCAATGATTTGTAACCTTGATGTCTGACCAACAATTGCTTCCAGTTGCGCCCATTTCGCCTTTGCTTTTTCTTTGGCAGTTGATTCTTCACCTTCAGTAATTGCTTCCACTTCTTCGTCTATTTTTGCCGCTTCTTCTGGCTTCAGGTGAACCTTAGCAAGGCGTGATTCATAAAAAATCCTTACAGTAGCGCCGTCTTCCAAAGATTGTTCTATATCATATACATCCACATAATTACCGAAAACAGCAGGCGTTGAAGCATCTTCCTTCTCTATTGGAGTTCCGGTAAATCCGATAAATGAAGCATTGGGCAGAGCATCCCTCAAATATTTTGCAAAACCGTATCTGGTAAAGATCTCACCGTTTTTTTCTGTAGTTTTAGCACCGAATCCGTATTGGCTTCTATGCGCTTCATCAGCAATGACAACAATGTTTTTTCTTTCCGATAATAAATCAAAGTGCGAAGAGTTATCTTCCGGGAAAAATTTCTGAATGGTAGTAAACACTATACCGCCACCAGCCACTCTTAAAAGTTCTTTTAAGTTTTCCCTGCTTTCAGCCTGCACCGGCTCCTGGCGCAATAGCTGTTTGCAGCCTGCAAAAGTATCAAAAAGTTGGTTGTCTAAATCATTTCTATCTGTGATGACAACAATAGTAGGGTTATCCATGGTCAAAACTATTTTTCCAGCATAAAAGACCATAGAAAGAGATTTCCCACTTCCCTGGGCGTGCCAGACAACCCCGGCTTTTCTATCTCCTTTTGGCTGCGCTTTTACACTGGTTAAACCATATTTTTCCGGTTTCTCTTTGAGAAAATCTTCAAAGCTTGTAGCCCGCAAGGTGGATTCAATCGCTTTGTTTACTGCAAAATACTGGTGGTAAGCAGCAATCTTTTTTACATTAACGACAGAAGACAGGCCTGTTTTCTGATCTTCTTTTTTGCCCTTTTCAAAAACAATAAAATGTTGAATTAAATCAAGCAGAACTTTTTTGTTTATCATTCCTTTAATCAGTGTTTCTATCTGTGGAACAGAGGTTGAATCTTCTTTCTTTCCATCAATACTTTTCCATGCCGCAAAACGTGAAATATCAGATGAAATCGTTCCTGTTCTTGCATCTAGTCCATCAGAAGCAATCAACAATGAATTATAATAAAAAAGAGAGGGTATAGCGTTTTTATAATTTTGCAGTTGTGTAAACGCTTTTTGCACAGTGGCATTCTCATCTACGGGATTTTTCAATTCAATAACTACAAGTGGTAGGCCGTTGATGAATAAAACTACATCTGGCCGTTTCACTGTATTGTTTTCTGCTACCGTGAATTGGTTGCATACCAGAAATTCATTGTCTTCTGGATTTTCAAAATTTACCAGATGCACTTTGTCACCTTTTATTCCGTCAGAGCCCATTACTTCAACCTCTATTCCTTCAGTAAGCATACGGTGGAAAAATTCATTATTGTCAATCAGGTTTTGGGTGGGAAGATTCAAGACCTGGCGGAATGCCTGTTCTTTTGCTTCCGGTGAAACAGATAGGTTAATATTATCAATGGCGCGCTTTAATCGTTTTTTCAAAATTACATCGCCTAAATTCTGTCTTTCTTCCTCTTGCTTTTCTGGAGATACATACTGCCATCCCTGGCTTTGCAGGAGTTCAACAACATATTCTTCAATTGTAGATTCAAACATTTTTGTCATAGTTAATTATCAAAACCCTGAACCCGTATTTCGCCCCTCATAAGTTTTGGCAATAAAGTATCCCGAAGAGTTGAGAGGGTTTGGATTTGGGAATTATTATTATTGATTTTCTGGATCAGTTTATTCGCAATACTTCCAAATTGATCTAATATATTTCTCTCAGCAATAAAAATATAAAGTTCCCTAGTTTGAACTGGGCTTAAATTTTGTTGTGCTGTTCCCGATGCGGTACTTTGCAACAATGAAAATATTGAGTTTTGCAGAAACAATAAATAGGCAAAAGCATAATCTATTTCGTTTTTTGCTTGTATTTTTGCAACTCGTTGATTTAATAAAAACCCTTCACCATTTACCAAACAAATTCTACCAATATTGCCAGTTAAAGAAAGTAAAATATCACCTGAAGATAAATTACAATAACCTGGCATTTTTTCAGGTATTACTTGAAGTTTATCTTTGGTTTCAGGGTTAAAATAATTGTCTTGAACATTTTTGATTGTAACAAGTTTATATTTGCCCTCTATTGAAAAACTAGTTGAAGAAAAGGCAAATCCTGGCAAAATATTAATTAAATTCTTAATTTTTCCAACCCTCCATCCTTCTGGAATAGTGCCGAGTTCAGAGGCAACCGTTTTCCCACCGTTGTCTTTATACGGTTTGCCATTTTCGTCAGGGAAATTGAACTTTACAAACCATTCCTTAAAAATTGTCTGAGCAATAGATTCCAAGGTTTTATTCTCTTCTCTTAAAAGTTCAATCTTATTATCAAAAGACGACAACACCGCAGCAATAGCTTTTTGTTCTGGAAGAGTAGGAAGAAGTATTTTAAGGTTTCCCAAAATTTTAGTTGTTAAACTGCCTCTAATACTATTTGATTCAGAGATAAATCTTAATTCTGAATATCTGCTTGATAAATTGTAGAATAACCAAAAATTATCTGATTCATTCTTTTTAGAATCAATAGCAATCACGGATTGATTTATATATGATTTTATTTTTAATAAGGAAACTTGCCCTCTTGTATTTCCCTGTCCTGCAGTTGCAATAACAACATAATTTTCATCTGCTAGTCTTGTACTAGATTCCTTTGCCCCTTCTTTTGTTATTTTCTTTTTGGTATCAAAAATAAATTTCTTGCCAGTTTCACCAGAAGACAGCCAATTTAAGGCTCCATCCCAATATTTCGAAATTCGGGTATCTGGTGTACCTCCACTAAAAATTTTTTCTGCCACTTCCCCTAACGTGGTTTTTTTCCAGCCCTTAGGTATTGTAGAATTATTTTCTGCCATGATTATTCTCTTAGTAATTGCAAAATCAGCCCGGTGATTTTTTCTTTATCTTTTGCCCTTTGTTTGAACTGTTGCAATTTTTGCAACAGTTTCCTTTTGTTTCAGTTCACCTGACTGATAAATGTTTTTTATATGGCGAGAGATACCGGATTTGTCAGTTTCAAACAGGTCGGCAATTTGTTGCAGGCTTGCCCAGATGGTTTCCTTCTTTACATCGCCTTTCAGAGCAATCTCTCCATTTTTACCCTGATAAACAACTATTTCCTTCTCATCCTTTTTCATAAATTTATTCCAGATTAAAACCTATATTTTTGAGCTGTTTTTTTATTTCTTCATTCAAACGCTCTTCGTCCTTCATCTGTCCAGCAAGCCTTTTTGTAAGATCAGCCATTTTTTCTTCAAAAGGAATACCATCGTCTTCTTCGTCTTTGATGCCGACATAACGGCCAGGAGTAAGCACAAAATTATGTTTTTCTATCTCTTCACTTGTAGCAGATTTGCAAAAACCTTTTATATCTTCATAGTTATCAGCTTTTTTGCGCCAGTTGTGATATGTTCCGGCAATTTTAAGAATATCTTCTTCACTAAAGGCGCGATGTGTCCTGTCTTCCATATATCCGATTTCTCCGGCATCAATAAAAAGTATTTCACCTGTTCTTTTTCGGTCGCCGTTACTTATACGCTTTCTTGAAATAAACCAAATACAGGCGGGAATACCCGTGTTATAGAAAAGTTGTTTTGGAAGGGCGACGATGCAATCCACCAGGTCGTTTTCGACCAGAGCTTTTCTTGTGTTGCCTTCATTGTTTGTCTGGCTGGAAAGAGAACCATTGGCAAGCACGCATGCCATAATACCTTTAGGAGAAAGGTGGTAAATCATATGCTGAAGCCATGCAAAATTGGCATTGGATGCAGGAGGTATCCCGTATTGCCATCGTGGATCGTTTTGCAAAAGATGTCCTGACCAATCACTGTCATTAAATGGAGGATTGGCAAGAATGAAATCTGCTTTCAAATCTTTGTGGAGATCGTTCAAAAAAGAACCTTCATTATTCCATTTTACCTGCGAGCCATCAATCCCACGGATGGCAAGGTTCATCCGGCACAAACGGTAGGTTGTCTGGTTGCTTTCTTGTCCGTAAATAGCAATATCATCAAGCCTGCCTTGATGTTCTTCTATAAACTTTTCACTCATAACAAACATACCACCAGAACCGCAACACGGGTCAAATACCCTGCCTTTATACGGTTCAATCATTTCAACCATTAAACCAACGATTGATTTTGGAGTATAAAACTGTCCGCCCTTTTTCCCCTCGGCATTTGCAAATTCGCCGAGGAAATATTCATAGACTCTTCCGAGAAGGTCTTTGCTTTTAGATGCGGCATCGCCAAGAGCTATATTTCCAATAAGGTCAATAAGCCCTCCAAGTGCGGCTTTATCTAAATTGGGACGGGCAAATACTTTTGGTAATATTCCTTTTAAGGTAGGGTTTTCTTTTTCAATAGCTTCCATTGCAGTGTCAACATCTTTTCCGACAGAAGGAAGCTTTGCATGTGAATGCAGATAAGACCAACGGGCAACAGGCGGGACAAAAAAGACGTTTTCAGCGCGGTACTCATCTGGGTCTTCCGGATTTGCACCGGAGAAATCGCCTTTTCCCCCTTTTATTTTCGAATGTAGTTCTTCAAAAGAGTCAGAGATGTATTTTAAGAAGATAAGTCCGAGAACGATATGTTTATATTCAGCAGCATCTATATTTTTACGTAGTTTGTCAGCAGATTTAAAAAGAAGCCTTTCAAAATTTTCTGTCTTATTATTATTTTCTTTAGCCATTTGCCCTATTTTACACAATGTTAGGAGTTATGTCTATTAAAAGCAGGGTGATTTTTTCTCTACAGATGGTATTTTCAAATGGTTAAGTTGGAACCCTTGAAGTTGTCGTTTTTGTTACTGACTGATTTTTTATACAACCCGTGATAGCAAGGGTGTCCGCATTTGGGTTTTAGAGATATATGTTTTTGTGATGAAGAGAAGAAAGATTTCCTTATCAGTGATTCTTTGGAATCAACGGGGACGGGGAATATAGGTTTCTTGAAAAATGTCATATCCGGAAAAGAAGCAAGCACCTTTTTTCATTAAGTATGGTAAAAGAATCTCCAGAAAAGAATAAGGCGGGAGCTTTTGTAACATATTGCTCCCGCCTTATATTTTGATACTTTATTACTCTTATTGTTTTTCTATTTTTTGAAGCGCTTCAAGCATCCGTCGTTTTGCAAGGTTAAAATCATGATAGGTAACTGTTTCCGCCACATCGTCCCAAGCCATGAATTCGCTTCTGCGTTCTGCAAATGGCACCGCGGCTTTTTCACTGAATCCCACGATTGAATCAAGTACCTCTTGCGAAGCTCCCTTTGCAACCAGAGTTCGGTAATAGGCAGAATCTTCCTCTGAATCTCTAAGTCCTTCATAGGCAGGAGAAAAGACAATGGGTTTTCCTTTTTCATACCAGAATAAACGCCGTTCCGGAAGCCAGTGATAGACCACATAGTGACCGCGTCCATGGAGTTGAAAGAGACTGCCCAACCATGTTGATTTTCGGGTATCAAGATATCCAGTGGTAAAGTATCCTCCGCCATAGTACCATTGTTCATCGGCATGCTCTAATTGTACGGCTGGTTTTCCAGCGGTTGTACTGTGAACCTTCCAGGTTATTTCAAACTTCGTATCTTTTGGAGAGGCTCCGCCCGCTAAGCTTACATAAATAGAGTTGCCGCTTCGAAATGCAATATTCTCTTTTGTATTTCCCCAAGGGCTTCTTCCATGTTTGAAGTCAAGGGGTTTTCCATCCGCGGTAATTGCAAAGTCCTCTACTTTGATAGGATCGACTCCTTCTGGAAATGGCTTGAATCCTCTTGGAACAACCCATGTATTAAGAGCGCCGCCATTGGAATATTTTGACCAGGTGGGTGGAGCAAGTTCGCTTTTCATCGGTGTAAGAGCACTTCCTCGTCTTGTACGGTCAAAAAAGTCGCGGGAGAAGCTTGTTTGTATCATCCATCCATCGCTTCCAGTATTCATCTGCGCTAAATGTTCCACACTTCTTGGAATACCGATTGAATTGGTCGTAAATGTTTTATATCCTATTGCGCGCCATCGTTTTGCTGCATTAAGCCAGGCAGGTATTTTATCAGCCGCAATTTCATCTGAGATCTTTGCCCAGAGATCGGTAATTCCTCTACTGTGAAGATAGTCGCGGAATTGAGAGGCGGCCCACATTTGAACTTTCCATCCTTCTTCTTCATCGGCAAAAGGTCTTTTGAATGCAGAGCGCGCAAATGAATCCCACTGCTGCCATCCGCCCGCGATTCCAGCCATGCCGGTTTGAAACTCAATATGTGTCATTCCACGTTCTTTAAGTATTTTTATGGCAGGGTCAAATTCAGAAAAATTAAGGTCAGGCAAAGTCTCAATGGTTATAGGCCCATGTTTGGCAAGATAATCATAGATATAGAGTCCGGTCTTCTTCTCTTTTGTAAGTTTATAAAGAAGCGTTCTGTTTGAAGAGAAGGAGATTTGTACAGACTTCATTCCGATTTTTTGCATTACATCAAGAAAGAGAGGAAACGTTTCTGTGTCTTTTCCTTCAAGATAGGAGATCATTCCCATGCTGAACGGTCCTACAAAAGGATTAAGGGGAAGCATTGCTTTTGCGGGAAAATCTATTGGCCAAACAACTATTGTAAGGGGAAGTTCCCGGCGGCCTTTATCACTGACGATTGCTATGGTTCCTTTAATGGTTCTGGCTTTGTCTGTTGGAAGGACTCGAAGCCAGAGCCGACCGTAGGATCCTGCGGGAATAGAGGAAATCTTTCCACCCGGAATAAGACGATAATCCAGTTCTGCTTCACATTGAAGAGTTTTATCGTTGGCAATATTTTTAGAGAGCTCTAAATGAATATTTTTTATCTCTTCAACAGCAAAGAGTTCTATAGGTATTAATTCTCCTTCATTTCTTCCCACATCAGCTTCCACAGAGGTAAGCCGCATTCTGGGCGTGGTAGAGGAAAGTACCGTGGGAATAAATCCTTGCTTCTTCTCTTCATTGGTTGGTTTGTAGAGCTCTTCAAGATCTTTCCACTGGGGAATTTTTGCATATTTAGCTTCACTCACAACAGGAAGTTTTGCCGGACTTTTTGTGAGCGCACCTTGTGGAGTAATCCACTCTACCTTTTCTACATTGTTTAACAATCCGCACAGTACTGTGGTTTTGAATGAATGACCGGGTTGCAGAGTTTTATAGATCCATTCAAAGGTTGGAGCAACCTTGCTTCCTGACCAGAAATAAAACTTTTCAAGGTATTGCGGTTCTGCCACCACAAAATATCCTGCCTTTTTTGAAGCACGCAGAAGCGCCATCCACCCTCCGGAGGTTTCTGGGTAGTAATTATGGGGCCAGGGAGAAAACTTTTGTACCTTTCCCTCTGTTACAAAGGAGATTGATACATCATCTTTTTCTATTTCTCCACCGCAGGGCACTCCGAGACATTTAATCCAGTGGGAATAGGGAAGATAGCCATGATTGAAAATCTCATAGGAAACCCGGAAAAAATTGCTTTTTTCATCAAATATAAAGGTTTTTCGAAGCTCTATTCCTGAATCAGACCGGATTGTGCAGGGAATCGTGATTCGGTTTTCTGTTTGTATCACTTTTCCAGTCTTATACTCCATGGCGCTGAATACATGGCGGTCGTCAAAAAATCCGCTACCTGCACTTTCTCCCCATGCAACGCCGTTGGTTCCATTGCTCTTGTTAAGAAATTCCCCAATCTTTCCTCCCTGATCAAAACGGATTACGACCCGGTATTGGGATGTTTCGATTGTGGCGGAAGCTAAACGTCCACCTTCGGCAGTGGGGATAGAACTCATTTCTATAGAATATCCGCATACTGTAATACATAATATAATAAAGGCTCCTATCAATGCACGTACACGCATTTTTTTCTCCTATGATAAAAGTAGAAAACTCCTTTATTTTACAGACTTTACTTTTTTTTTTAACAATCTCCTTTTTTCTGTTCTTAGAGATGTATACTATTGTTATGTTAATTGGCTACTTCAATGGGACGTCCTTCCTCGTCTGCATCCATCCGTGTTTCTGAAGATTTGGCGTTGTTAGAGTGAGAGGCGCCGAGCCCGGATACATCAAGTCCATAGAGATCAAGAAGTGCTTTAATACTCTTTTCATTTCCCGTCATGCTTTTCTTCTCTACAGCTTTTAATATTTCAGGAGATGCCTGAAATCCCCTGCCGCCTATTTTTTGATAGTAGGCAAGGTTTGCGGTTCTCCACATTAACATCGGTGTATTGACCGCAAGGTGATGGTTTTTTGCAATATCGCGCATCATACAATAGTTTAATGTAAGGAGTTGGGTGGCAAGATTGCGGTCAAAGGCTTTTTTTGCAGTTGCATCCGCGGCCATTGCTTTTAACAGGGTGTGAACGTGGTGAAAGTTCAATCCTATCCGTAAAAATGCAATACGTTGAAACTCTTTCTCTCCTTTTGTAACAGCTTTTTCTGCAGAATCAAGCAAGGTTCTAAGTTTCGCAATTTTTTCTTCATTCCAGTTATTTTCTATTGTAGTATCTTCGCTGATTCTAAAGAATTCTTCAATATATGAGGCTCCTGCGCCAAAACCAGTCTGGCAGTAATCCTTTACTATTGCATCACGGCCAAGATTGGGATTCCAGTTTGCCCGGGCAGCAACATAATAATTCAAGCCTTGTAAAGCCCAATGGTCAAGAATGGAATCAAAATCAGTCGCAACAGAACCGTTTTGTGCGGCAAAAAGGAGCCAGTCTGTAATACGGTCGGTAGAAAGGTGGATTTGCCCCAATGTTGCGCCTTCCCAGAAGAGATTAGGCCGCCAATAAATATTCTTTGCACCAGAGGCACGCCAAGCATTCCATGCTTCCTTATCATAGCCCACATATCGGAAGACAAGGTTGGGATGTGGTTTTTCGCGAACTGGCGCTGTTCTATAAACACTATAAGCATCCACTACAAAGAGAAGATTGGGATAAATCTTTGTAACTTTTTCCGCGATATGATTGTAATACCATATCATACGGTCAGTAAGAGAGGGATAATCAATGGTGGTGCGTGGGGATTCACCCTGTTTTTTAAATATAAGAATCTTCACTTTTGGCGCATTGAGCGGATCGAGTTTTTTACACTCTTCGCACATACAAAAACTGGAATATCCTCCGTCGTTAGGGCTTACATTAATATCAGTAATACCAGGGCGTTCTTTTACATATTCAATAATTCCCTTTGCGACAAAATCAATGAGAGCCAGGTTGGATTTACAGAGTCGGAACCGTTGGAGATAAGCTCGTGTGCCATCGGATTGAAGCGCAAACCATTCAGGGTGTGCATCAAGCGCTTCTTTCCATTCTTTTGCCAATGTAATGCCGGCTCCGGAATGGCCTCCTTTCAGATGAAGGGTTCCGCTTAATCCGTTCCATGCGCGCCAATCGCTTTCAACCTGGGTCTGTATTGCTTTTGCCTGCCATTGTTTCCATTGGTCTCCATCAATACCGAGGGCTTTATATCCGGGTTCAAGAATAGATCGTTCCGAAGGATGCTTTGCCCACCATCGTAATTCTCTCTGTGGAATAGGAGGAGAAAAACGGATATTCATCGGCGCGATGGAGAGCGTGTTAGTTTTAGGAAGAACCTTTCCCAACTCTCCGGGCCAGAGGTATCGGCATCCGAGAGATTCTAAGAATGCCACCGCAGCCCGAAAGGTTCCGTCAGGGTCTATGGTGCTTTTGGGTCCTGCAAGGATAAGGCTGTTTCCTGTGGTAACTGCCAGAATACCGCCTGGCTTTAGACCATCGCAAGAAACTCCCAAACTTTTTGTGATATCGCTTTCTCCGATCAGAATATAGGTTTTCATAGGAAGCGAAGAAATAATTCTTCCCTTCTCTGCTTTTAGTCGAGTTCCTGTTACAATAGGAATATTAGCGCCAGTTATCTGAAGGATATGGCCCGCGAGAAGTTTTGCCGCATCCATTTCAACACTTTCTTTTGCAGCAAATCCACTCCAAAGTATGGAATCTGTATGCGGTATGACTGTTTGTTGGGCTTTCTCAGGTACCACAATAATCGCTTCTGCTTTTCCTTTAGAAACAAGAGGTAATTCCTTTTCTGCCGCAAAACTTAATGAAACAAGCGCCATGGCGACGCTAAACACCATCACATATTTTTGCATTTTTCCCCCTTGGCAGGCGTGGGTACAGATACAAAGGTTCTATGTTTTGTTGTATGGAGCGCGAGAGTGGAAATACGATTTTTTTGAAAAAGAAAGGAATACTTTATAGAGTATCGCATATTTTTTTTCTTGTGGGAAACAGTCTTTATCGCGGCGCCAGAGCAGTGGATTGGCGCTCTATTAAAGTTCCTTTTGTTATTTTTGGTGTCTCTACAGGAGTTTCTTTGATAAGTGCCAGTACCATAAGGGCAAGTTCTTGTCCCATCTCAAATGTAGATAATGCCACAGTGGTCAGGGGAGGGGTTAAGTAAGGTGCAAAGGAAAAATTGCCAAACGAAACAAGAGAGATCTCTTGCGGGCAAGAGATACCATGCTCCTTTAGGACTGCCATGGCACCCAATGCCATAAAATCATCTCCGAGAATAATGGCGGTGGGAGGCTCTTTTTGGTTTAGAAGCTTCGCGGTAAGGCGTTTTCCAGTTTCATACAAATACGGACCGTTTTTTACCAAAAGAGGATTAACAGAAATTCCATGCGTAACAAGTTCAATGGCATATCCAGTAAATACCTCTTGAGAAATGTCTTGTGAAACTGGTCCATTGATTAACGCGATATCGTTATGTCCAAGTTTTACAAGATACCGGACAATATCTTGTGTCATGCCGCGCATATCGCTTTTTACAGAATATACTGAACCAGATCTGTTTGCATGGACCACATGGGGAGTATAGCTTTGAAACATGGCGAGCTCTTCTTCTGGAACCGCTTGAATAATCTCTATTAGTCCATCAATTTTTGCGGATCCAAAAACCTTTGCATACTCTTTGGTTTGTACAGTTTCCGGCGAAATAAAAAAAAGTGAAGTCGCATATCCCGCGGGCTGAAGGATATGGTTGATTCCCCGTAAGATTTCGAGTGAACCGGGGTGAAACAGAGTTTCTTTTCCGCGCCATAGCGTAAGCCCGATCTGTTTTGTAGAGGCCGGGAAGGGAAGTTCATTCTTTTTTACAAAAGAGCCTTTTCCCCACTTTTTTTCAATAATTCCTTCCTCTACAAGTAACTCTAAACTTTTTCTGACACAGAGCGGAGAAACATTGAAAAATCGAGAGAGGGTTCTTTCTGAAGGAAGGGCGTCTCCCGGCTTGTGATTGCCAAGATAGATGGCTTCTTTAAGGATTTCGCTTATTTGATAGTATCTGGGGATAGGGCTTTTCTTATCGAGAACTTTTTCCTGAGAAATGGTAATGGAAGTCATACGCCATTTTATCCTCGTTTTATTCTGAACACTTCATACATTTTTATCTTCCTTCTTTTTCTTAAGTGTTCTATTCTTATATAACAGTATCTCATGCAATATTTTTTGTCAAAAAAGAATGAGACGTAAGAGAGTTTTTCTTTATACCGTGGGAACAATAGTAGTACGCAAAGAATAGTTTGACATTTTTTATAAGAGATCTTTTCCCACAAAAAAAATTGACAGGAAGAAGTGAACTGACTATACTTTGTATGCAATGAAAAAGAGAAAAAAGAAAGCTCCTATAAAACGGGAACATTTGCGTAGATTACGTTTATCCAAAGGGTATTCGTTGGGAGATTTAGCGAATGCCATGGGTAACATTGTTACCCGTCAGGCACTCTTTCGCTATGAAGACGGTTCAGTTAATCCTTCTCGAAAAGTAGAAGAACGTCTTGCAGAAGCGCTTGGAGTAAAAAAATCTCAGTTATGGCGCAAAGCCGAACATGAGATCTCCTGTGTATATCGTGGATATCGGAGAACAGCTCGTATTCCTGTGAAAGAGAAGACCCGTGTTCAGGAATTTGTGGCGCAAAAATTTACTGCCTATATCCGTCTTCAGGCATGGATCTGCCCTGAAGAGGAGAGAACCATCTCTTTGCCGCGCTTTTCTCTTTCTACCCTAGAAGATGCGGAAACAGCGGCGATGATGCTTCGGAAACAATGGGATCTTGGTATAGGACCTATTGCGAATGTGGTGGCGCTTCTTGAGTCAAAGAATATTTTTGTGATAGATATAGATGCGGACAAGAGGTTTGACGGTCTTGCGGTATTTGCCTATGGCATGAAGAAGAAACCCATTGCCGCCGCGGTAGTAAACCGTACCAATACCTGTGGAGAACGGCAACGTTTGAGTTTACTGCATGAATTAGGACATCTTATACTTGATATTCCCAAAGGCATGGATAAAGAATTGGCGGCCTTTCGTTTTGGAGCCGCATTTCTTGCGCCTGCTGTTGAAGTGATTTCGCGAGTTGGAGAAAATCGCTCTCTTATCAGAGGAGAAGAACTCCTTCTTTTGAAACGTTATTTTGGTATGAGCGTGCAGGCACTTCTGTATCGTTTACACCATTTGAAGATTATCAATCAGGCCTGTTTTACCCGATGGTACACCGAGATCTCTGCCCTTGGCTGGAAACGTACCGAACCCTTTGAGATGCCGCCGGAACAAGGATGGTGGTTCTACCGAAAACTGATGAAATGTCTTTCCGAGGGCGTGGTTACTATGAAAGAAATTGAAGAGATCCTTGATGAGGTTCTTTCTGAAGAAGAAAAAGCGCTTTTTATGAACCGAACTTCCTATTTGCGGATGACTCCCTCTCGCCGAAGAAAATATGTGCATGATAACCTTTCGCTTTTGGCTCCGAATGGTTCTTTTTTCTGTCCTTCCTGATTTTCCCTGTTCTTCTTTTATCTTCCCCTATATCAATCAGTAAAAAAAAGAATTTTACATTTTTTTTTCCAAATCTTATCATTCTTCTTATATATTTCATTTCTAAGCAATCCTTTTAAATAAGCTTTTTCCCCTTTCTTTTCAAGAGATGCCTTTATTCTGAATGTATCGAAAAGGGAAGAAATATCCTGTTGACAAAAATTTCTCCTATGATATATTTGTATTATACAAGCTTTTTTGTATTGCGCGCACGGATTCTATAGAGAATCTATTTCTCCAAGGAGTGATGTAGATCCCTCCTTTTACTCAAAGGGCGCGAATGAGCAAAAAAAGCAGTCCCCTCTATTCTTTTCTACCTTTTTTCTTCTCTTCTATCCAAAATCAGAACAACGACATATTCGTACGGGATACCTCTATTCCGATAGATATTACAGTGGATACGTGTAATGAAAGCTCGTTTATCCTATTGTCTAATGGGTTGGGTTGAGCAAGGTTTTTTTCCTAATTGTATAAAGATTTTTTTCTAAAGGGAGCTGAAAATGCAGAAAGACGAGACAGTTTTTTCCTTTGATCTTGGCACAGCAGGTATTGCGGAATGTGTTCGTAATGGAAGTACAGTTTATCACCTCTCCTCTTTATTGCTTCCTGCTGACTTTGCAGAAATACGACAGCAAGCTCAGAGAAGACGCGCAATGAGAACCCGGCTTGCTCATAGAGCCCGTGAGGATTGGTGGAGAAAGTGTGCGGAAGAATTTGGAATAGAGGTTTTAGAGACACGACAGCCGATGAAGGGAGTGAGTAGTGTTAAGCCTGATCCGCGAATGTTAAGGGAATTTCCTGAAAAAGGCGATACGACAATTTACACCTCTTCCTTATTAAGAATTGCTTTATTGCAGGGCTTTCCTTTAGAGGGATGGCAGGTTTTTAAAGCTATTTGGAGTGCAATACAGCACAGAGGATATGATGCCAATCTTCCATGGGCAAATCGTTCCCATAGAAAGTCAAATGATTCTGAAAGCGACAAAGACGAGCGAGAAAATCGTTTGGCGGTTGTAGAGTACGAAAAGCGATTACAAGACTATTTCGGAGAAAAGAGGGAATATTGTTATCCCTGTTATTATGAGGCCTATAAGATGGGAATATGGGATAGTACTAACCCAAAGGATCCTAACTTCCCGTAAAAATTATAACTATGTAGAAACAGAGATCTTCAAACCCTCCAAAATTTCTCTTTGAGGTTTGGTAATCTCAGTAAAAATTTGTCCATACCTACCTGAATAACTAATCTGTGTTAATGTT
>Ga0265293_10000276_pt1 | contig 127251 bp, 146 predicted proteins | sample Munlanlewell138R_FD_192505 | JGI IMG/M metagenome (GOLD analysis project Ga0265293, IMG submission 192505) | Leachate microbial communities from a municipal landfill in Southern Ontario, Canada - Leachate well 138R | ecosystem: Engineered > Solid waste > Landfill > Unclassified | place...
TTTACCCGTGGTAAAACTCCTTACTTGTCCATACTCTCTTCCGTAATCATTTTCAGCTACCGCTCTGTAGTAATAGGTGGTATTTGAATTAAGTCCGGTAATGGTTCTATCAAATTGCTTTGATGATGAAGATCCGATCTTGGAAGTGGTATTACCAAGAGATGAGCTGGTTCCCCACTCAAACCAACCATATGAATAGTTGCTGTGCGGATCAAAGTAACCATTAAGTGTGGCTGAAGACTTCTCTATCTGAGTGGCACTGTGAGTGGTCACTGACGGAGATTGAGATGCTTCTGCATCAGAGACTCCGGAGACAAAGAGAAGTCCGACAGCTAAAAAGAGAGCTGAGATTGTTTTTATTGATTTTATCTTTGTCATCTTTCTATTTTGTTTAATGTTTTAATTACCTTCACTTTTTAAAATATTCAAAGAATTAAATACTTTAAAAAGTGGAGAAGAAATATTCTTCTCCTAGAAATCTGTGACTAGACTCCTTGTCTCTCCGTAAAATGTTCCGAACTTATTTCTTGCCGCTACCCTGAATGAATATTTAGTGGCGGGCTTCAATCCGGAAATCGATTTAACGATACTTCCAGATTCAGAAAACTCATTCGTCTTTCTATCAAGAGACGTTCCTTCTCCCCACTCAAACCAAACATCAGTGGATTCGCCGTTATTTTGAACATTTGCGGCTAGTTGAGCGGAGCTAGCTGTAACACTTATGACGTTCTTTGTTTCAAGAACAGGTTCGACAGTTGTTACAACCGGATCGGGTTGAGGACTTGGTTGATATGAAGCATCAGTAACAAAACTTCTAATTTCCCCATAGTAATAATCCCCTCCTCTTTCTCTTCCGGCTAAACGAAAATAATAAACGGTTTCCGCGCTTAGTCCGGTAATCCTTGCACTAACAGATTGAGAGGAGGTTACTAAACTCTCATTAGTAGTATTCTTAAGAGAACGAGTCGGTCCCCACTCAAACCAATAATCCAATCGTTTGTCCTTGGGATCAACCATGCCATTGAGATAAGCGTAGGACTCTTCAATCCGACTGGCATTATCGGTCCTTAAGATCGGTGAAAGCTCATAAGAAGTTGCGGGTGCTTTTTCTTTCTCAGGCTCAACAATAATATCTGTAACTAATGTCCTTGTCTCTCCGTAAAATGTTCCGAACTTATTTCTTGCCGCTACCCTGAATGAATATTTAGTGGCGGGCTTCAATCCGGAAATCGATTTAACGATACTTCCAGATTCAGAAAACTCATTCGTCTTTCTATCAAGAGACGTTCCTTCTCCCCACTCAAACCAAAATGCAGTAGGTTCACCTTTATTTTGAACGTTTGCGGATAGCTGAGCTGAATTGGTTGTAACACTTAAAGCATTCTTTGTTTCAAGAACAGGCTTGATGGTTGTTATAACCGGATCGGGTTGAGGTTGAGGTTTCGGTTGAGGCTGAGCTTTAGGTTGAGCTTGAGGTTTCGGTTGAGGTTCAACGGTTTTGGCCTTTTGTCCGCAAGGATGACCACAACAATTGATGAATATGAATACCCCATCTCTTTCACTTGTCTTCAAAACTTCCCCACTCTCTTTAACCTCGGAATTGCGAGAACTCTTAGATGTAATCTCAAATGAGTAGAATCTTAGAAATACCAAAATTCCGATTACTAATAAAGCAACAAGCGCCCACTTGGCGATTCTCTTATACTTTTTAAGCTTCAATAACTTTTCCTCCTTTCAAAGAACTTTTTTAATAAAAAGCGGGATTTGATCCGCTGATTACAATAACCAAAACTATATCACAAGTATTTTATTTGTCAAGCTTTTGAAGGATCCCTCTGACTCCTATCCTTTTTATGTTCTTCCCCGGAGGCCAACAGCTAAGCAATATGATCTCTTTTTCGTGACTACTATACGATGGAACATCTTGTCCAATTTCAAGAATTATCTTCTCCGTTACTTGATAAACAAATTCCCTTCCGTTGAACAGTATCTCAATCTTGTCTCCGGTTTCAAGATTTTCCACTTCAGAAAAGATCCAGTCATAATCAAATTTGGGCCACCCAGGAGGAGATGAATGTCCTAAAAAAACAGCAACACCTTCTTCTCCCGGAAGTGAAGATTCAGGAAAATGAACTACGCCTTTTTTAAGAGCGGCCTCGATTTCTTTGTCGTCTTCTTCAGGAAAGACAAGCGGAGCAGATATATCTATCGCATCTATCTTAATCAAGTCTTTTTCAATCATCTTCGGAATCTCTTCTTGAATTTCTTCCGATGTTATCATCTCAATCTTTTTTAAGAGAACTCTGTGGTTAAATATCCAAGAGATCTCACTCCAATTGAAAACAATTATGTTTACAATCAAAAGGATTATAAAGAACTTCCAAAAAGTTATGGATTTATTAAAGAATAGATTGTTTTTGGTTTGTCGCTTCATTGAATTAGCCTATCCATGGAGCACCTGTAAGAATTCCGATAAGGGTTGTTTGGTCAAGAAAGTCAAATACAAAAAAGAGAATTAAGAAAGCCAATCCCTTGAAGACCAGATCGGGATGTTGAATATCAAACCTAACTAAGACATTGATTGATAAAACGAATCCAAGAAAGAGCATAATGTAGAATATCATTTGTCTAATCATGTCGTCATATCTCAACATGAAAAAATTGAAGACGGCTTGTTTCGTTTTGCCAATCTCTAAATCATTTCCGGAAGATATGACTGATTCAACTCCCAATACGGCGGATTCTTTTATCGAATCGCTATCTTCATCAGAAAGATCACCAATTACCTCTTGTTCAATTGAATCTTCCGATGACTCTCCTTCTGAAAGGGTTCCGCTTGTTTGATTCTCTGTCGATAATTCTGCAAAAAACTCTTCTTGAATCAAATCTTCAGACGGATCTTTATTTGATGATTCATCCATTGTTGGGGTTATCGCTTGAGAAGTAACGAAATCACTCTTTGATCCAAAGACCTGAACAACTAAAAATGTCTTTTGTCCATAGAAGTCACCCTCTTCAATAGCAATTCCTATATCACTGTAATTTGCTCCCAATATGTTGTTTTTATGATCCGGAGACGCTATCCAGGCTTTATGCACATCTTTGGCATCTAAGAATCCTATAGCTAAGTTCTCTCCAGCATATTGATAATTATAACCGGCTAAACTGACCCAATACCAGGGAGACGTTCCATCGGGACTCCAATGAGAAAAATAATCTCTTTGAAGCATATCCTTTGCTTTCATCTTTGCGGCTTCGGTTAATCGCGGATCTTCAGACAGCGGACCAAGACCCATCCTGCCTCTCTCTTCGTTGGTCATCTGAATTAAAGCTCCTTTACTAATATCGGCAAAGTAAGGAGTTCTGTGAATGAAAGTAAAGAAAAAAAGACTCACAAATTTAAGCATTACAAGAAGTAACGTTAAATAGAGAAGAATTCTTCCATCAAGAAATCTGGGCCTGAAATTGTTTTCATTACAAGGAAGAATGAAAAGTTTGGTTTTGTTTATGATTTTTTCCATCAATTTAAATTCACAGGGATTTTATTATATCACCTGTTTTCTAAATGTCAAAGGAATTTTAGAGAAATTTCACACTAAAGTCTTGAGTGTCTATGGTAAAAGAGACTCCTTTATCCAATTCACCAGATATGAGAGCTGAAGCGATCGGGTTTTCAACTTTATCTTGTATTACTCTTTTCATTTCTCGAGCACCAAATGACGGATTATAACCCAGCTCTACCATTTTTTCTTTAAGCTCGTTGGTTACTACAAACTTAATGTTCTTTTCTTTCAATTTCTTAATCGTCTTATTCAAAAGCAATTCCGATATATCCATTAAGTTTTCCTTACTAAGTGGAGAGAATAATACCACTGCATCAAATCTGTTGATAAATTCGGGTCGGAAGACGGCTTCAGAGAACAGTCTGTCCAATAATTTATTCTTTAACTCATCCCAATTAAGCTCTCGTTTTATGCTTTCCAATATCATTTGAGATCCGGCATTGCTTGTAGCTATAATAATTGAACTTTTAAAATCAACTCTCCTCCCGGCACCGTCAGTCAAATGTCCTTCGTCTAAAACTTGAAGAAAGAGATTTAAAAGATCTGGGTGGGCTTTCTCCAGCTCGTCAAGCAATATGAGTGAAAATGGGTTTTCTCTAACTTGGGTTGTCAAAAACCCTTCATGTCCATGAGCTCCGATGAGTCTGTCTATGTCGTTTAGGTTTTGAAACTCTGACATATCCACTCTTATCATCTTGTTTGATGAACTGAAATAGATCTCGGCTAAAGCTTTGGCTGTTTCAGTCTTTCCAACTCCAGTTGGTCCGAGGAAAAGAAAAGTTCCCATTGGTTTTGAGGTCGAAGCTATCTCCGATCGGGATCTTCTAAGGGCGGAAGAGACCTCTCTTACAGCTTCTTCTTGATTAATCACTTTCTGATGAATCAAATCTTCTAAATTAAGTAATATTTCTTTTTCTTTATCTTCTATGGCTCCGACGGGAATATCCGTTTTGCGAGTAACCAATTTTGCAATATGTTCAGGCAGGAGTATTCTCTCTTTCTTTTGGATCAGATAAGTCATCGCCTCATTGAGAAGATCCACCGCTTTTTCAGGAAAAGGTTTTTCGGGAAAATATCTTGAGCAATAATTAACAATCTCTTTCAGCGCCGGATAAAGAATCATCTTTTTATGACGCGACTCTAATTCAAGACTCACGTTTTGAAGATGCCTGATAACATCTTCGTTCTTCATCTCCTTAATCTCAATCTTTTCAAAAAGCGCTCCGATGGAAGAATTGGTTATCATTCTTCTGTATCCGGCATAGTCTGTAATCCCGATAATCTTAAATTGCGGAAATGAAAGATACGAAAGAAGTATTCCCGATATGTCAACTCTGCCCGGAGCCAATTCCACTCCGATGAAATTATGAATTTCAGGAATTACAAGAATCGTATTTCCCGATTCCGCCACCTCGCTGAAAATTCTATCCAAAACTTCTTCAGTCTCTCCCCAATCTTGTATATTAGCCAAAAGGAATGACATATCTATCTCAACAATTCTTTTATGATTCATTTCGGGAAGACTTTCGCCGTAAAAACTCCTCTTTGCTATCTCTTGAATTGAACTCTTTCTTCCGACACCGGGCTCTCCAACAATCATGATATTACTCTTCTTTTCTCGAGAGAGTATTCTTTCCATAGCGGCCGCTTCTTTATCACGCCCTATTATTTCAGGGAACCCGACACGCCGAAATGATTTAGTCCAATCATGAGAATATTGATCAAGCAGAATTGTGTAGCCAGATGCCCAATCTTTGGCCAAAGATCCCTTTTTTACAAGATTTTTCCACTCCCAAAATCGCTTATCTTCATCTTCCTTGATTCGCAGTTTATATATCCAATTGGAAATGTTTCTTATGTCATCCGCATTGGCTCCCTTGTCGGCAAAGACATCTTTAATAAGAGAATATTCTTGAAAAGCCGCTACTAAAACATCATTCTTTTTGATCCTTTTTCCACCACGGTCAGCCGTCTCTAAAAGAGATCTATTGATAACCTTATACAGTATCTCTTTTGATTCTTCCGATCTCTTAAATTCTTTTAATTGCTTCTTGAGACTGACAAAGTCAATACCCATTCTGGAGAAGATGAAATTGAAATCGATGTCGTTAAAAAGATGATAAAGGAAAATATCAATTGATTCTCCCTTGCTTTGATAAAAAGCATCAGCCACTTTGAAACTGAAGAGTTGAGCAATGTTGTAATCATCCATCTCCATCGCTTCCGCCGCTTTTATTATATCGGGATGTTTTAGCTTACTCTCTATAAAAGCATCTATTTGCCAAAAAAGAAGCGCCGAACCAAAAAAGAAGAATGTTAGACCGATCATCTTTTCGGGTGAAATCGTTAAACCGATCATCTCCGCAACCAAAAGAAAAGAAAGGGTTGCTCCAACAAAAAAGAGAAAAGAGAAAATTCTACTTAAAGCTTTGGCTTTTCTAAAAAAAGGGTTCTCAAGCGTCTTTACCGCAGTGAAAATCTTTGTTTTTCTCAAGTCTATTTTATAGGAATCTCTCATAAAATCAGTTTAGTTGACAAGATAAACGCGGCTATTGTTATAAATGGGATTGCAAACCATAAAAGAATCACCACTGCTCCAGCAAAAAAGACAATTACTTCCGTTATGATTCCGAAAAGAATCACAAAAGTTCTCATAAACGCTCCCAAGAAACGAGATACCGTGTTTGATACCGCAACCTCAAAGAACCTAATTAAACTGAATCGCTCGTCATAATACCATCTGTACCTGTGCCAGTATGAGAAATAAGTTCTCAACAAGAATGATATCGAGAAGAATCTTAGATTGAACAAGAGTATATTTCTCCAAGCTTTTAAGAGAAAAACAGGCACATCGATCAAATACCAATAAAGCCATGTAAGGATTATATTTTGTTTTCTTACTCTAATATTCATTGGTTTCTATTTTACAACATTTAGCCAAAATTTAAAACTTGGAAAACTCTTCTTGACAAGTTGAATCTCTTTCTTATAATGCCCATTGAAATCATAAAAGGTCGGATTTTCCCTTTTAGAAACATCTCCCGATTTAACAATTGTAATTAATTGAGATCGGTTGAAAATAAATTTATGATCACAGAAAAAATTAACAATCCTTTCATCTCTATGGACGAGGAAGAGGAGGAAGACGATTTCATGGATGATGATGTCGTTGAGGATGACGAAGAAGAGGAAGAAGACTTTGACGACGATTTTGACGAGTTTGAAGAAGAAGAATAGTTTTGTCGAAAAACCCGCCCGGAAGGGCGGGTTTTTTTGTTGGATTAAAACCCCGGAAAATAAGAAGAGAAGTACCAGATCAAAAAAAGAATGACGACCACTATTAATATAAGATCTATCCTATACATAAGATAATTACAAAATATTCAAAATTTTACCCACAAAAAAGACATAAAGAAAAACATAGAGAATCCCCTCCCAACTATGTATTCTATTGGATATGCCGGATATGACAAAAAGAAAAGTTGTCAATATCAACATCGGAACACCAACGATAAAAGTTGCTTGATCCAATCCTATCGTTGTGAATAATCCGGGAATACCGATTACCATAAAAGAATTGAAGGTGTTTGACCCTATTATATTTCCAATGGCAATATCAAACTTTTTATTAAAGGCGGCTCTTACTGAAACAACTAATTCCGGTAAAGAAGTGCCGACTGCAACTGCGAGAATAGTTATGATTTCAACCGCGATTCCTATTATTTTAGACATCTCAACCACTGAATCTATCAAAAATTTTGATCCTAAAACAAGCAATCCTATCCCAACAAAAAGAGCTACCCATATTTGAACCGACAACTTTTCTCTTTCTGCCGGCGGCGACTTTTCACTATCACTTCCTTCTCTATAACTTATAGTGTAGAGAAGATAACTGACATAAGCCAATATGAGAATAACAGACTCTGCTCTCGTAATAACAGCCTCACCCCCGTTCCATGGCCAAATCGCACTTAAAAAGATTACCGTTCCGATTGACAGGAGCGGTAATTCTATATCGATCAAACTTTTGTTAACTATTAACTTCTTGCCTATAATCGCAGAAAGGCCTCCTATCAATAAAATATTTGCAATATTTGAACCGATTACCGTAGCCGTAATCGCTTCGGTAACTCCCTTAAATCCCGCTGCCAACGAAACAAAAAGCTCCGGAAAAGACGTTCCGATTGCAACTATTGTGACTCCTATGACAAACGGCGATAAACCCATTCTAAGCCCTATCTTTTCTGCTCCAAAGACAAAGAGGTCGGCTCCTTTTATTAGCGCATAGAGTGAAACTGCAAAAATTATTATCCAGAAGACAAGATTCATTTTTTGAAAGTGGGCGGTATAGGATTTGAACCTATGACCCTCGCAATGTGAATGCGATGCTCTCCCACTGAGCTAACCACCCGTCACAACAAATCTACCAAAAATTGGAATAAAAATCAATCTTGCCAATTTGAATTATTCCTCACAAAAGAATATAATGCCACTATTGTTTTTAAAACATGCAAATATTCGAATTCCAATTCAATCCCAGAAGAAAAGATTATTACGCTGAAACTCTATTCTATGAATCTGACAAAACAGAAGAAGGACTCTATATTGTTGGAGAAATAAAAAACATCATTTCCGGGGGAGAAAAATTCTTGATTAGATTGATGAGAGAGATAAGAGACGAATATAGAGACAGATCTTTGGAAAAAAAATCTGATGCGCTTGAGAAGGCCTTAATCAAAGCCAATGAGAGCCTGTCGATTGAGATTGCCAAAGACAACGTCTCGTGGCTTGGAAACTTAAATATGGCTGTCTTATCGATTTCAGAAGATAAAATAGAGATTGCTAAGATAGGAAAGATTGAGGTATTTTTGATCGGGTATAAAAAAGTATCCGAATTAAGCGATAAAACGGGAGATGGCAAGACTAATGATAAAGTCTTTAAACCCAACTCTTTCAACTCTCGTATATCGGGCAACCTTAAGAAAGGAGATCGAATAGCATTTTTAACGGAAGATCTGGTGAAACATTTTACTAAAAGCAGAGTATTGGAACAGGTATCTGAATTTCATCTTTTAGATAATAAGGTTATTGAAGATTTTATTGGGAAAGACAGTAAAGATATAAACAAAATCAATGGGGTTTTTCTCTTACTAGATACCAATAGAGTTCAAAAAGAGAAAAAGTCTTTTTTGAGTGAAAAAGAGGTTGACTTTTCAACAAAAGAAGTCTTCTTGTGGATTAAAGATATATTAAAGAAGATACCTGTTTTGAAAAGAAAACGGGCTTTCCCTTCTCTTCAAATCAAAGTGAATGATGAATACAAGAAAGGTTTTGTTTTGGTTGCTATAATGATATTCATTCTCGTATCGGGGTTTTTCATATTCCATAAAAATGATCGAATAAACAAATCTTCTCAACTTTTAACGGAACGGATAAGAGATGACATAGATCTTGCTGACGATCTAATCTCGTCTTACAAGAATGATCAAGCTTTCTCGGTATTATCAGACGCTTACAAAAAATCATTTGAGGCCGGTTTTGACAATTTACTTGAAGAAATTGCTTTAAAGCTTGAGAAGGTGTCAAAAATTGAAGAAATTCGAGATATCGATCCGTTAATATCTATTCAATCCGATGAGATAGTTCCTCAAAGAATAATATTTTCAAAAGAATCTGTTTATCTTTACGGTCCTTTGTCTGACAAAATAGCCGTATTAGATCTTAAAACTAAAGATATCAAAATATACGATTCTCAATTAAAACTTGGTTCATCAACAATCTATAAAGGATCTCCCATCTTCTTCGTCAAGCCGAATCTCATCTTAAGCTTGGAAGATGATGAGTTGTCAGAATTAGCTCAACTTGAATTACCTCGAAAAGATATGGAATTAACCGGGCTTATTTCATTTGAAAACAATATCTATCTTAGAGATTCGTCAACTGACGAGATTCTCAAGTACTCGTCTTTTGAAGTCTCGCCCGATTTTTGGTTTAAGTCTGACAATGAAAAACCGTCTGGCATCAAATCTATGACTACCGACGGTTTCATCTGGATATTGGACTCTGATAATCAAGTTATAAAATATCGTCTTGGAGCAATTCAGAAAAGCTTTTCAATAAATCTGTTTCCTTTTGTAAAATATATTACGCGAATATCAACCTCACCGACTATCAATTATCTATTCTTCTTGGAGCCAGCTCAAAAGAGAGTGATAATCACTGACAAAAACGGTAAATTGATAAAACAGATAACTAGTGACAAGTTCAATAATCTCGCCGACTTTTCTCTATCAGAAGACGGAAAGAGATTGTTTCTTTTAAACGGCTCCGATATCTATCTTGTAACTATTTGAGCTCAACTTGAGCTCCCGCCTCTTCAAACTTCTTTTTCATCTCTTCGGCATCTTTCTTCTCCACATCCTCGGCTATCACTTGAGGAGAGGCGGCCGCTGCATCAACAAGATCTTTAGCTTCTTTGAGTCCCTTACCTGTAAGATCTCTTACAACCTTAATTACCTCTATCTTTTTGTCTCCGATTCCTTTTAATTCTACGTTATAGCTGCTCTTTTCTTCAGCCGCAGCCGCAGAGTCTCCTCCGGCTATTGGTGCGGCGACCGCTACGGGAGCAGCTGCCGAAACTCCAAACTTCTTCTCAAGAACCTTGACCAATTCCGAAAGATCAAGAACAGACATCTTCTCAATCTCTTCAACAAGCTTTACAAACTTTTCAGGAATCACCACATCTTCCGTGGTTCCCTCTTTTTGTTGTTCTTCTTTTGTTTCTTCACTCATCTTTTTATTTTATTATTTTTTAAACTTTAACTTGAGAAAGAACTTGCAACAATCCTCTTATATTGCCTTGCAAAACGGAAGCGAAACTTGAAATTGGTGCCTGAATTGTTCCGACAAGATTTCCCAAAAGCTCTTGTCTTGAAGGGATTTTGGCTAACATCTCCATCTCTTCTCCCGATCTTACTAATCTTTCGGCATAACCACCAACAATTTTAAGTCCGGGAACTTTCTTTGAGAAATCATAAACTGTCTTAATCGGAAGCATAGGATCTGAATATCCGAAGATAACCGCAATCTCTCCGCTTAATGTCTCTATATCAAGGTCAATTTTACTTTCTTTGAAAGCAAGTCCTAAAAGACTCTTCTTGCAGACAACCATTTCAGCTCCTCCTTTCTTGAGTTCGCCTCTTAATTCGCTAAAGTTATCCATATTCAACCCTTTAAAGTTGGCAAAAACCATTGATTCTTGTTTCTGAGCTCTTTCTCCCAACTGCTTTATAATCTCTGCTTTTTCTTCTTTTGTTCTTGGCATATTTTTAAATAAAAAACTGCGTAAAAACGCAGACAAGGACGACCCACCACCTCTTATTAGTCTTTAAACCTCGAGAGGATTTATCTCTATTTGAGAACCTCTTGTCTGCAGCTTGCACTGATATTAGTATTTTTTAAGAACCTTGTCAATTGCTTCAGCAAACCTTAAAGCAGATAGAGGACCGTTGGCAGTAATTATTCGCCCGTCAATTACAAGATCATCTTTCAAATAATCTGCTTTGTATCCCTCCAATAATCTTGCTGGCTCTTGATTCATTGAGCTTGTCCAAACAGTTGCCTTCTTGCCTTCTAAAACTCCCGCTTTAGCTAATATCACCGGAGCTATGCATATGGCCGCTAAAACAATGTCTTTACTTGCAGCATCAACCGCAACTCTGTAAGAAAATTCATTGTCTAAGTTTTCAAGAGCTCCCCCACCGCCGATAAAGACCACTGCATCAAATTCATCTAAATTCAAATCTTTTATTTCCTTTTCGATACTCGCTTCCCCCCCTTGAGAACCCATGGCTGCTCCCACCTTATCTCCTACAGTAATTATCCGATACCCAACCCCGGATAAAAACTCTTTTGGAATGAAATACTCTTCATCTCTGAAATCTTTTGAAGCTATGATTAAAGCTATTTTTTTCATTTTTCGTTATATTTATTCTTATTAATCAAATGACTTTCGAAATCGACACTGAAAACCGTCTCGCCATTCGGTTTTGAAAGGTAATAGAGAAAATCAGTCGAGGTGGGATAGAGAGCGGCCATGATACTGTCTATTCCAGGATTGGATATCGGACCCGGCGGCAAACCCTTGTTAACATAAGTATTGTAAGGAGAGTTTATACGAGTTTCTTCTATTGAAACTTTTGTCGATCTCTTTCCGGTAAGATAAATAATCGTGGCATCCACTTGCAGAGGCATACCTATTTCCAATCTTTTCCAGAGAATCCCAGAAACTACTTTTTTATCTTCCAATGTTTTAACCTCTTTCTCAATGATTGATGCCATTGTAATAATATCGGACAACTCTTTATTTGAATCTTCAATCTCTTTTTGAGGAATCTTTAATCTGAAATTTTCAAGCATCGACTCAATTAAGCCTTTCTCGTCAATATCATATGACAAATAATATGTATCCGGAAAAAGATAACCCTCCAGACTGTGTTTAATCAACTCGCCCGACATTACTTCAAACGATTCTTTTTGTTCATTCTCGATGATTCTTTCAATTCGCTCACCGTCCAATCCTAGTTGAGATGATGCTTCTTTTGCTATATCTTCTGCACGCCACCCCTCTATAACGGTGAATTTTTGCATCGCAATATCACCTGAAACTATCTTTTTTGATATCTTAATAATCGACATTGAAGGATTTAATAAATAATCTCCCGCTTTTAAATTCTTTCTTGATCCTGAAACAATGACGTAGAAATCAAACAAAAGAGGATGCTTAATCAATCCATCGTCTTTTAGACGATCCCCTATTTGGTGAAAATTCTCTCCCCTCCCAACGGAAAAAAGAACATCTTCCGTTAAACTGTTTTTTACGGGAAAAAAGATTGAGTAAGAGATAAGCAGAAGTGAGGTGAAAAAGAGAAACAAAAAAGCGATAAGACCGAATCTCATCTTTTTTTCTTAAAAAGATTTCTAATCTTATAGAGAAGAGATGTTCTGTCTGTGATCAATTTGCCATTTAAGTGATCTATTTCATGCTGAACTATTCTTGCAGAAAGTCCCCTAAGATTGAGTTCGATCGGGTCTCCGTTAACATCTGTGGCTTTAACCCTTATTTGAGTCGGCCTTTCAATCTCCAAAACCACATCGGGTAAACTAAGACATCCTTCTTCCATTGTCTCTTTTTCTCTGTTTTTGAAAACTATCTTGGGATTTATCAAAGCTAAGTCTTTGCCATCTATCTTGGCAATGATTAATCTGCTTAAGATGCCCACTTGAGGCGCGGCTAAACCAACTCCATTATTGCAATTCATCGTCTCTGTCATATCTGAAATCAGTTTTTTAAGATCATTATCAACCTCTGAAATCTCTTTTGATCTCTTCCTGAGAAATTTTAAATCTTTATTTATTTCTAAAGTCATAATTAATTTAAAAGAGACTTGTTTGCGGGTCCGCCCCGATTCGAACAGGGAACTTTGCTTTTGGAGAGCAAAATTATACCATTTAACTACGGACCCAAGATCTCCTATCTTTTGGTCTCTTTATGAATTTTGTGATCTTGGCACCACTTGCAAAACTTACTTAATTCCAGTTTTTTCTCTAAGTCCTGTCCTTTTGATTTCTTAACTCGATAATTTATCCTTTCACAATCCGAGCATTGAAGTTTTACATGACTTTTCTTTGATTTTGTAGCCATTGTTTTATTTATTATTCTGAGCCGAGACCGGGATTTGAACCCGGGACCCCTTCCTTACCATGGAAGTGCTCTGCCGCTGAGCTATCTCGGCGGGGTGTGGGTAGGGAGGGATTTGAACCCCCGTAGCCCGAAGGCGCCAGATTTACAGTCTGGTGCAATTGTCCACTCTGCCACCTACCCCTTATAGAGCGGATCTTATCACAAAAGAATATTTTTTCAATCCTGACCTATTCTATCACTCTCCCGTGAGACTTTCTCCATTCAGCTATTTTTGAATGATCTCCCGATACAAGAAGGTCCGGAACATCCCATTGAACATCTTTTGATGATATTTTTTTACCCTTCAAAATCAAGTCGTTATAAAGATCGGTCGATAGTAATTCTTTCGGTTTTAATGACGCAGGCCTTGTGTATTGCGGATATTCCAATGCTTTTCTGTCATCAATCCTTTCATCTAAAAAACTATCTTTCCCTATTACTCCGGGAATAAGTCGAGAGACCGACTCCATAACAGCCATCGCGGGAATATCTCCTCCCATAAGAACATAATCCCCTATCGATATCTCTTCATCGGCTATATAAAGAGCGACTCTTTCATCAACCCCCTCATATCTTCCGGATATCATCACTATCTGATCATATTTTGATAAACGCGTGACAGATGATTGTCTGAGCTTTTTACCCGCAGGACTAAAAAGAACAACTCTTGAATTTTTTGATTTCTTAATTTCAGCTACGCTCCTCAATATTGGTTCGACCTTCATCACCATACCAAGTCCTCCTCCAAAAGGTTTATCGTCAACTTTTTTGTGCTTATCATCAACCCAATTTCTCAAATCATGAATATTAATCCTTAAGAGATTTTTCTCAATCGCTTTAGCTAAAATTCCCTCTTGAGTGAAGCCTTCAAATATCTCCGGAAAAATTGTTATTACATCAAAAATCATTAATCGAATTTTAAACGAAAAACCGCACCATCGTCAAATGAATGGTACGGTTGGGTTATCAAAGTGAAGTTAGATGTTAAGATCGTCCAAGTCTCCAGCAGGTGCGGTGGTTTTTTCTTGCCCTTGACTTCCTGCAGGCTCTTCAATCTTAAGATTAACACGTGCCTGGTTTTTAAGGCCGATAATTCTAACCAAGCTCCTGATAGCCTTGGCAGTTGTTCCAGCTCTCCCTATAACCTGACCCATATCCTTGGGATTAACGGTTAAAGAAAGAAGAACGCCCATCTCATCTACTTTTCTATCCACTTTCACATCTTCCGGGTGATCAACCAATGCTTTCACAATAAATTCCAAGAAATCGTGATCGGGAGTTCCGTTACTCATGTTGCCGTATATTTTATCTTTTTCTTAACTGTTGCAGTAGCCCGACCTTTGGCCAAACGCTCCTGCGGGAACGATTCTTAAAAAGCTACTGAATCACCTATCATTCTCTTATAGTACATCTCTGAAAATTCTACAACCTATAACAGAAGTGGTCAAGCTTGATCCAAATCTTCTTGCTTTGAATTCCCAGAATCTTTTTCAGAACCGTCTTGATTTTCAGTCGGCTTTTCTTTCACTTCGGGCTCCGAAACTTGGCTCTCTTCTTGAACTGCCCCCTCCGGAATTTCTCCGTTGTTTTTATCGATTGTCTTGTCCGCCCTCTCTCCAACTTTACCCTCCTTTACCGAAGCTGCTTTTTCAGAGAGATCATCTTCTTTCTTTTTAAGAATGTTGTGCTTTGGTCTCTTTACGTCTTCTATAATCTTTTCTGTAACAAAAAGATTATAGGCCGTATCTGACATAGTGGCTCCTTTTTCAATCCAATATTTAACTTTTTGAGCGTCTATCGTTTTCTCTTTGGTGATTGGGTTATAAAACCCAATTTCATCAATGAAACGACCGGCCGACGGTGGATTTTTTTTGTCGGTAACCACAATCTTATATGATGGTTGTCTTTTCTTCCCTATTCTAAATAATCTTATAGTTGTCATATTCTTTCTTTATTTATTTTGATCCCATCCTTTTACTTGTAAAGCTTTTTCGGCAGCCTCTTCTTCCGCTTCTTGTTTTGAAAAACCTTTCCCTTGCGCAATCATTTCTTCACCGAGAAAAACCCCCAAAAGAAATGTTTTTCTGTGATCAGGTCCAAACTCTTCAAGAAGTTTATAAGCGGGTGTTATTCCCATTATGCTTTGCGCCTCTTCTTGAAATCTTGATTTAAAATCTTTGTGTAACCCGAATTCTAATATGATCGGCAATTTAATAATTAAATGGTTTTCTATGAATATTTTGCATGGATTATAGCCTCCGTCAAGATAGATAGCCCCGATTACTGCTTCAAATGTGTCCGCCATTATCGATTGTTTTGCTTTGCCTGCTTCTTTTGCTTCGCCTTTTGACAAAAGAATAAATTCATCAAAACCGAGTTCGTAAGAAGTTTGCGAAAGCATCTTAGTATTGACTAAAGCGGCTCTTAAGCTAGTTAACTCTCCTTCAGTCTCTTTCGGGTATTGATTGTAAAGAAACTCCGTCACGACCAATTCAAGGACCGCATCTCCTAAAAATTCAAGTCTCTCGTTGTGACCAAACTTGAATTGAGGATCTTCATTGATATAAGAGCGATGACAAAACGCTTGGATAAGAAGATCCCTGTTTTTAAATTTGAGCCCAAACCTCTCTTCAAGTATTGAAAAATCTTTCATCGACTTAAGCTTTATCTTTACCATCTATCTCTTCTTTCATCTCTTTATAAACCGTCCCCAAGACTCCGTTGACAAAACGTCCGGAGCTCTCCCCCCCGAAACTTTTAGCTAATTCAATCGCCTCATTAATCGCAACCTTAGGAGGAACTTCATCTTTGTTGCTGTAGATAAGCTCAAAAAGTCCTATTCTTAAGATATTGCGGTCAATCATGGCAATTTGATCTAACGGCCATTCGGGAGCCGCAATCTCTATAATCTCATTCAGTCTTGCCAAATTATCAGTAATACCTTTTATCAACTCCCAAACAAACCCTTCTTCTTTTAGACCGGGGGCGAATTCTTTTATATTCCTTTCTACGATGCTCTTAAGCTCCCCTTCCTTCTTGTTATAGAAGTCCCATTCATAAAAAGACTGAAGAACTATTGATCGGGAGAGGTGTCTAGAAGCCATAAGGCTCTATTCTTTAAATCTTTAAAGATCTTTACTTTTTAGAAAGCTCTTCCATGCTAAGAGGTTTCTCTTTGTCAGCTTGAATCTCTTTCTCCTTTTCTTTTCTTTCTCTCTTATCAAGTTTTTCAAAGACATCTATGATCTCTCTTCCTTTATAATAACCGCAATTCCGACAAAGAGTGTGCGGCTCGACCTCATGTCCGCATTTCGGGCAAGATGTAAGAGATGATTTTGTGATGAAGATATTTCCTCTTCTCTTATTCCTTCTTGATTTTGTATGTCGTTTCTTTGGTACTGCCATTTTTTTCAGTTAACTCTAAGGAGAAATGTTAGCATATTGGGATTAGTTTTACAAGCACCTAAATGTCTTCCTATGTATTGAACAGATACCGTTTTCTGATATTGCATTAAAGTGAAATTTGGTACCATAGCCTTTATTTCTATCAAACCCGTATTCTGGATATCTCTTCGCTTCATCTCTCATTATTCTATCTCTTGTCACTTTGGCAATTATGCTTGCAATCTTACAAGACGCCACTTTCTCATCCCCTTTTATTATCGCCCTCTCTTCCAGTTCCGTGTTTAAAAGAAAATTACCGTCAATCAACAAAACATCCGCTCTTGGAAGATTTGAAACCGCCTGCCTCATTGCCATTTTAGTTGCTTCAAGAATATTTATTTGATCAATTGTTTTATGAGAAATTATACCTACTGAAAACTCTATACTCTCGGACGAAGTTACAAAGTCAAAAAAAAGCTCCCTCTTTTTTTCGCTTATCCTTTTTGAATCAACAAGATTAATATTTTCAAAAAAAGTAAAATCATTGATTATTGCGGCTGCCGCAACAACTGGACCAGCTAAAGAGCCGCGTCCGACCTCATCTATTCCAACCACACCCAAAAAACCTTCTTTGATTAGATTCTTTTCCTCTAAAAATTGACCACTCTCGTTTTCTTTCATTTTTTAAGATATTATCCTATAATACCAGAATGGTCTAATATCATATTCGAGAAAGACTCTGATTTATGGAGGAATCCTATCAAAAGATAATATTCCAAAAAGACGCGGAGCAAGAGATAAGAGCTGCTGAGTCTGAAGGAAGGGATGCTGATTTTTCAAATCAAACAATCCAAGAATTAAATCTTTCAGACAAAGAGATAAGATGTGGTTTAAACTTTAAGAATGCGGTCTTTTTAGGAAGTTTTTACCTTGGAAGAAGCTCAATATTGGGAGATCTTATTCTTGAGGGTTCGGTCATTAACAACACACTCTATCTGGGAGAATTAAAAGTTGGTGGAAACTTTTTAGCTCCGAGAGTCGCGATTAAAAACTCTCTTAACTTGGTTGGCGGTGAAGTTGAAGGAGATCTTGATATTGAGAAAGCGCACATTCAAGGATTCCTTTCTTTGAACAAAGTGCGTGTTCGCGGAAAAATGAACGCCAAAGGATTAAAAATCATCAGTCTCGAATCTCAAACCGGAGTGATTAAAGGTGATCTCTATATACAAAACGGAGAGATTGAGAAGTCATTTGATATGGAATGGAGTTACATATCGGGCATGGCTGACTTTCAGGGATTAAGTGTTTGGAGCTTTTTGAACATGTCTAATGTAAAGATCGGTGGAGTTTTGGTTTTAAGAGAGAGCTATATTAAAGGCGAGTCACTTTTTGAAGGATTAGAGTGTGAAGAAAAAATTATCTCTTTACAATAATTACAGATGAAATTTACCCATTTACACGTACATTCGCATTATTCATTACTTGATGGATTGCCTAAAATAGACGATCTTCTTGATTATGTCAAAGAACAAGGAATGGATTCGGTGGCGATAACTGACCATGGAGTTCTTTATGGTGCCGTTGAATTTGCACAAAAAGCTAAAAAAAGAGGGATAAAACCAATTATCGGTTGTGAGTTCTATGTAGCTCCGGATTCTATGTATCAGAAAAGAGCAGGAATTGATGATAAGAGATTTCATATGGTAATGCTGGCGAAAAACGAAATCGGCTACAAGAATTTAGTGAAAATGGTCACTAAAGCGCATCTTGAAGGTTTTTACTATAAGCCAAGAATTGATGAAGAGTTGATGAAGAAACATTCGGACGGAATTATCGCTCTTTCTGCTTGTCTTCAAGGAAAGATCCCTCAATTGATCATTAAAGGAAAGATGAAGGAAGCTGAAACTGTTGCACTTGAATATCAGCAAATATTTGGTCAAGATAACTTTTATTTGGAATTACAACACCATCCCAAACTGAAAGATCAACTCAAGGCTAACGATGGAATGATTGCCATTTCAAGAAAAACCGGAATCCCATTAGTTGCTACCAATGATTGTCATTATCTGCGATCAGAGGACAGCGGAGCACAAGATGTTTTAGTCTTAATAAATACCGGGGCGAAAGCCGATGACTTGGATAGGCTGACTCTTAAAGAATGTGACTTATCAATGCTACCTCCTAAGGATATGATTGAAAACTTTAAAGATCTACCGGAAGCGATTGAGAATACATTAAAGATAAGTGATACTTGTAACTTTGAATTTGAATTTGATCACATCACTCTTCCCCACTTTCCCTTGCCCGAAAATAAAACAGCGGATGAATATTTAAGAGAGTTGGTTCTCTCCGGATTAAAAGAAAAATGTAAAGAGCACGATTCGAAAAAAGTTAAAGAGAGGGTTGATTATGAACTCGACGTTATCAAAAGAACCGGTTTTGCATCTTACTTTCTTATCGTTCAAGATTTGGTTAATTGGTCGAAAGGAAACAAGATTGTTGTCGGTCCGGGAAGAGGTTCTGTCGGAGGATCTTTAGTATCATATCTTTTGAATATCACGGATATCGATCCTCTTAAGTATGACCTCCTTTTTGAACGATTTTTGAATCCCGAGAGAATATCCATGCCTGATATTGATCTTGATTTTGCGGATAGAAGAAGAGACGAGGTTATCTATTATGTTTCAGAAAAATACGGCCATGATCGAGTGGCTCAAATAATAACTTTTGGAACTATGGCTGCCAGAGCCGTAATCAGAGATGTCGGCAGGGCTTTAGGTGAGCCCTATGCTTATTGTGATAGAATAGCCAAGATGATACCTTTTGGACTCTCGTTGGATGAAACGATGGAAAAAGTGGCTGAATTTAGACAACTGTACAATACTGATTTAAAAGCAAAAAATTTGATAGACGTGGCGAAAAAGCTAGAAGGAGTGGCGCGCCACGCATCAACCCACGCTTGTGGAGTGGTAATATCAAAAGATCCTTTGGATGATCTTGTTCCCCTGCAACATTCTACTAATAATGAGTCGAGCACCGTTACACAATACGAAATGAAATCTGTTGAAAGTCTCGGAATGTTGAAGATGGATTTCTTGGGGCTAAAAAACTTAACTGTAATAGAAGAGACTATAAAAAAGATATATGCAGTCCATATGGAAAAGATAGACATCGGATCTATTCCCTTGGACGATAAAGAAACTTACGAAACTCTTCGTCGAGGTGAAACAATAGGAGTCTTTCAGCTTGAATCTGGTGGAATGCAGAGATATTTAAAGCAATTGAAACCTACGGAATTTGAAGACATTATAGCCATGGTGGCTCTCTATCGACCCGGACCAATGGAGTTAATTCCCGATTATATTGCAAGAAAGAACAAGCAAAAGGAGCCTGAATACATCCATCCAAAACTTAAGCCAATACTTGAATCAACCTACTCCATTCCTCTTTATCAAGAACAAGTGATGAAGATTGCTCAAGATTTGGCAGGATTTTCATTATCTGAAGCTGATATTTTACGTAAAGCGATGGGAAAAAAGATTGTGGAACTTTTAATGGAGCAGAAAGAAAAATTCATTGACGGTTGTAAAAATAACAAAGTAAGCGAAAAAGTGGCGAATAAACTTTGGGAATGGATTATCCCTTTCGCTAGTTACGGTTTCAATAAAAGTCACTCTGCCGGATATGCAACTATCGCTTATCAAACCGCTTGGTTGAAAACTCATTATCCATCCGAGTATATGTCATCACTTCTGACAGCTGACCGTAATGACATAGAGAGAATATCCTTCTTGATCAGAGAATGTAAAAGAATGAAGATTGAAGTCTTATCTCCCGATATAAACGAGAGCTTCGTTTTCTTTAGTGTTGTTCCAGACAAAAAACAGATCAGATTCGGGTTAGCCGCAATAAAAAATGTCGGATTGGGAATCGCAGATGATATTGTGGAAGAAAGAAAAGCCAACGGAAGTTTCAAATCATTAGATAACTTCATAGAAAGAATCAAAGATAAGGGGCTTAATAAAAAATCGCTTGAGAGTATGATTAAAGCCGGCGTTTTTGACAGTATGATTGAGAGAAATAAGATGCTTTCAAACATTGAGACCATTCTTCAGAATATGAGAGAACGAAGCAAAAGCGCCAATAACAGTCAAAAGACACTCTTTGATAATAGTAGCTTCAATTGCAACGAACTGAGGCTTGAAGACGCTCCTCCGGCCAAAAAGAAGACTCTTTTGTCATGGGAGAAAGAATTACTCGGTCTTTTTATCACAAGTCATCCGTTAGAAGAGATGAGAGGTCTTATCGAGCATCAAGCCACCTCAATATCAGATGCAAGGAAAGGAATTTCCGGCCAAAAAGTCAGAGTTGGAGGTATGATATCCGAAATAAAAAAAATAATCACTCGATCCGGAAAACCGATGATGTTCATCAATCTTGAAGATTTGAGCGGTAAGATGGAAATGATAGTCTTCGCAGAAATGATAGAAAAAAATCCAAATCTTTTTGAAGAAGATAAAATCGGTTTTTTTGCGGGGAAAATAGATCACAGAGATGCAGTGCCAAAGATAATTTGTGAAAAAGCTGAAGAAATCTTAGAAGGTTAAATATGGTTGAACTACCAAAAGAGACAAAAGATCTAATAACAGAATATCAAAACTGGGAAAGATCTCTTAGACCAACTGAAGAAGCTACTATTCATGTAGATGAGGTTGCATCAAAGGTTGCCGCTTTTTATGAAAAAATAAGAGGGATTGTCGATTGGAAAGAAGATCACCTTCTTAAAAGAAGCGCCATAGAGAGAATATTGGGAAGGCGTATCCTTCCACAAATAAATATCGGGAGCGGCCCTCGAATAAACTCTCAAATTGATGCGGAAGCTTTTGTTTTAGAATTGATAAGATCTGGTCATTTTCCAAATGATAGAATTGAAGAATCAAAGATTGATGTTGTTCAAGAGATTATAAACAAATATGTCTACATCATCAACAAAGCTCCTTCTCCTGAAAAAGGATCTCGACTGCAGTTTATCCAATGGGTTATATCTATCGCAGCTTGCGAAATAGAAGAATCCTTGAACCCGTACATTAAAGAGCTCGCTTTAATGAATTTTATGTACTTTAAGATGGAAGAAGACACGGTTTTAAGTCGCGAACTAAAGGAGAGTAGCGATGAAGATGAAAGGAAAATACAAATCTTTATAAATGTAAGAAGAGCTCTTTTCAATCTTGATGATTCCATAATCACCTATCATCTGATAAAACATAAATATCCGTTATGGACTGAACTCTTAGAAACCGACACCAGACTTTCTTCGGTTGCAAAAAGTATTCATATTATCAAAAGGGAGATGGATGATCATTTAAATCATTCTTTGGGCGGGAAAATCTCTCAACTCTGCCTCAAATACAACACACCCTTTTTCATAATCAGCGACATCTTATTGGACAGTCCAACGGAGGCGACTCAAAAGATAGCTAATCCTGAAGAGTTTGAATTACTGATCGCTGAGAAATATGATCAAAGACTCAACTCTCTTTCTTCAAAGTTAAGAAGAGCTGCCTTCTACTCAACTCTTTCTATCTTCTTAACAAACATCGTATCACTCTTCGCTGTTGAAATTCCCCTAACAAAGCTTCTTGGAGAGTTCACTATTATGGCTTGTGTTATCGACATCGTCGTACCAACCGGAATAATGGCGCTTCTTGTCTTAACGATACCTCCACCTCCAAAAGGAAATAAAGAACGAGTGATTATGGAAACTGTTAAGTTAGCTTACGGATCTAAGCAGAAAGAGATTCATGAGATAAAAGAATTTCGACAAAAAGAGGGACTCTTCCGCACTATAATCTCTTTTATATACATTCTTGGATTTCTTGCATCCATCGCTTTTATGGTTTGGGCATTGAATAAAATTAATTTTCCTCCCTTTTCTCATGTCATATTCGTTATATTCCTTTCCATGATAGCTTTTGCTGGTACTAAGATAAGAGAAAAATCGAGAGAGCTTCATATGGTTGAAGTTAAGGAAAGTTTTCTTGTGACAATCTTTGATCTTTTTGCGCTACCTATTATCTTTTTTGGCAAATGGTTAACTTTACGTTGGAAAAAGTATAATGTCGTATCAGTTTTTTTCAATGCTTTGATAGATATGCCATTCTCTGTCATAGTCGAGTTTTTAGAGCAATGGAGATTTTTTCTCAAAGAGAAGAAGGAGAAGATTTAAGAGATGAATTATCAGATAATCACTTACGGTTGCCAAGCTAACAAATCTGACAGTGAAAGAATCGCTTCCCTCTTAGAAGAGTTCGGACTGACTCCGGATAGTAATAATCCGGATCTTATTATTATCAACATCTGTTCTATTCGCCAATCAGCCATAGATCGTGCACTCTCAACGGCTCAAAAAATGAGATCTTCAAAGACAAAAGTGATCTTAACCGGTTGTATTGTTGATAAAGACCTTCCAAAAATGAGAAAGCTGTCCGATTATATCTTAAGAATAAAAGAATTACCTCGATGGCCAGAAATTTTAAATTTAGGAAAATCAAAACTGGTAATTGATTATTTCAAAATCATCCCGACTCCGGAGAACAGATTCTTAGGATATATACCAATAATGTCAGGTTGTAATAATTTTTGCACTTATTGCGTCGTTCCCTATACCAGAGGAGAAGAATATTCACGCCCGTTTGGTGAAATTATTGAAGAAGCTGAAAGCTTGGTGAAAAAAGGTGCTAAAGAGATTTGGCTTATCGGGCAAAATGTGAGTTCTTATAGAGATGGCAAATCGGGATTGGCTGAAGTTATTAAAGAGATCAATAATCTTCCGGGAGATTTTTGGATCGGATTCTTAAGCTCTCATCCGAAAGATTTGAACGAGAATATATTAACAACTGTAAGAGAATCCGAAAAAGCTATGGAGTATATCAACTTACCGGTTCAATCGGGAGATGATTTCATACTTCGGAAGATGAATCGTCCCTACACGATATCCGAATATAAAAGAAGCGTTGCCACTATAATGGAAATTTTACCCGAAGCCACTCTCTCCACCGATATAATAGTGGGATTTCCAAATGAAGATCAAAGGGCTTTTGGTAATACAGTTCGTCTTATGGAAGATTTAAAATTTGATATGGCTTATATCTCAAAATATTCTCCAAGAGCCGGAACAAATAGTTTTGTCATGAAGAATAACGTAGCTGAATCCGAAAAAATCGAGAGGCAAAAGATCTTGACTAAAATACTTGAATTGAGTGCTCTTGAGAGAAACAAAGAGATGGAGGGAGGAAATGAAGTTGTTATCGTCCAAGAGAAAAAGAGAGGGTTTTTGTTTGGGAAAACCAAAAAATATAAAACTGTTAAATTCAAAGGACCCGAGAGCATGATCGGCTCTTTCGTTAAAGTAAAAATCAAAAAAGCTCTTCCATGGAGATTAGAAGCGGAGATAAGCCAAAAATAATCGTTATTCTCGGCCCAACATCATCGGGAAAGACGTCACTCTCGATTAAGGTTGCTAAAAAGTTCAACGGTGAAATTGTTTCAGCAGACTCTCGACAGGTTTACAAAGGAATGGACGTTGGAACGGGTAAAGTAACTGAAGAGGAAGCGCAAGGAATTGCTCATCATTTAATAGATATCGCCTCACCGAAAAGAAATTTCAGTGCGGGGAAATATAAAAAAGCTGCAGAAAAAGCAATATCGGATATAATTAAAAGAGATAAAATTCCTATTGTCTGTGGCGGAACGGCATTTTACATAAAAATATTAGTTGATGGAATTGTTCTTCCAAAAGTAAAACCCGACTCAAAATTGAGAAGAGAGCTTGAGAAAGAAAGTCCTAAATACCTTTTTGAATATTTAAAATCAATTGACCCCTTAAGAGCAAATGAAATAGAACAGAATAATCCGAGAAGACTGATTCGAGCGATTGAAATTGTAACCAAAAGTGGATCCCCCGTTCCCCCGATAAAAAAAGATTCGAAATTTAATTCCATTAAGATCGGTATAAATAAAGATCCTAAAGAGTTGAATAACTTAATCAAAAAAAGATTAAAATCAAGGTTAAAGCAAGGAATGATAGAAGAAACTCAAAGATTGAAAGACTCCGGAATCTCTTGGAAAAGACTTGATGGCTTTGGCTTGGAGTACAGATGGACATCTCGCTACTTAAGAGGAAAAGTTTCCTATCAAGAGATGTTTGATGCTCTCTTAAGAGATATTATTAAATTTTCAAAAAAACAGATGATTTGGTTTAATTATGATAAAGATATTATCTGGATAAAAAATTACAGAGAAGCAATCCCCGAGATAGATTCTTTTTTACAAAAAAAAGAGAGGAAATCCTCTCTTTTGTGAGTCACTTTTCTGCTACAATGTCTTTTAAAGATCTAACTAAATCTTCTGCTTTTATCTCTTGTCTATCACTTGACTTCACATTGAAAAAGAAAAAATTATCAGTCTCTTGTAATATTGTTGGCTCCAATCGATAACCCATTTGAGACATGACCGCCGACGAAAAAGATTTGATTTTATTGACAATAGTCTTATCTGAATCTAAAAAGATGACGGTAAAGCCTCCTTCTGTCTGAGGAATAATCTCGATCTTCATAGCAACTCCTCCTTTTTAAAGATACTGTATTTCATACTCTACTACCTCATCTTCTGTTTGTCAATGAAAAAGAAGGAATTATTATTCCTTCTTTAGAATAAGATCTTCTCGATTTTGAGAAAAAATTTTTGAACGGGCTTTGATTTGTAAAAAACAAGAAATATTGAAAGCAGGAAGATCCATTTTGGCAGATAAGCAATAGAGCCATAAAATGATGATCCTCCAAAAACAAAAAGAAACAACCCTAAAGCCCACCCGATGAATAACGTTAACGAGAAAACTCCAATCAGAAAAAGAATAACTCTAATCATTTATAAACTCCTTTCCATCTTTCTTGTTTACTCCTTCTAAGGTCGCGGCCATAATTCAATATATTTGCCGAAACCAACGAGAGTGACAGATTTACCGTAAAAGAAAGAGACTGAAGATCTGAACTTGGACGGTATGACTACCCTATTATCTTTTTTCACTCTTGTTTTAAAGATATGCGGGTAATCTTCATAGATGAAGTGGTTTTGTTTTGGATATATCCTGACACAACCATCTATCGATATGTTTATAATACACTCATCCAAGTCACCTATGAGGGATGCCGGAATCCTAAGCCTCCACTTTTCATCGACTCTTGTTTTGAACTCACCATAAAACAATTCAAACCCTCCTTTTCAAAGTACTTTCTATATTATACAATCAATAAGATATTTGTCAATAAGATATCTTCTTTTTTATTATTCTCTCTGCGATCTTCGGATCTACTCTTCCACCAGCTTTTGCCATCGTTTGCCCAATAAGAAACTTAATGGATGCTTCCTTCCCCTTCTTATAATCCTCTATCGCTTTAGGATTGTCGGATAAAACCAAATCCACTATCGCTTCCACTTCAATATCATCTTCTATCGTTGTTAACCCTTTATCTTCTATGATATCGGACGGATCCCCTCCCGTAGCAAACATCTCTTTCAAAACCGTCTTTGCTATCGAAGTTGATACTTTTTCTTCCGAAATCATTAAGATTAACTCGGCAAAATTTTCAGGAGTAATCGGTATTTGATAATCTCCATCATTTTTCAAGAGTGCTCTTAGATCGGTTAAGAGCCAATTGGCGGCAAGTCGAGACAATTTTCGCTTATCTTCGTCTTCAATTGATTTCTTAATCTTCTCTTCTTTAAACCAGTTGAAAAGCTCGCTTATTGTCTTTTCATAATAATCCCCGAGAACAACCTCTTTGACTAAAAAATCAATTTCTTTTTCAGACAAACCGTATTCAAACCCAAACCTCTCTCTTTTCTCTTTTGGTAGTTCAGGAATTGATGATCTGATTTCATCTACGTTAATAAAGAGAGAGTCCGTTAAATCAATCGGCGAAAGATCAGGATCGGGAAAATATCTGTAATCAGCCGATCCTTCTTTGCTTCTTTGAAAGATTGTTTCCTCTTTATTATCGTCCCAACCCCTTGTCTGTTGAGAAATGATTTCTCCTTGATTAAGAATTTTAGATTGTCTGTCCACCTCAAAATGAAGGGCTTTCTCAATTGATCTGAATGAATTAAGATTCTTGATTTCAACTCGCCCTCCATCCATCTTCCCCAAAGCTGATGAGATTGAGATATTGGCATCGATTCTCATCTCCCCTTTTTCCATATCAACGTTTGAGACTTTAAGGTATCGCAATATTTCTCTCAACTCTTCGACAAATTTTCTTGCTTCTAAAGGTGATCTTATATCCGGTTCCGTAACTATCTCCATAAGAGCGGTCCCCGATCTGTTGAAATCAACCAAAGAATAATTACCCTCTTCTTGATGGATCAATTTTCCTGCATCTTCTTCAAGATGAATTCTGTTTATTCTTATTCTTTTTCCATCAAGATCGATATAACCAGCGGAACAGAGGGGGTGATCTTGTTGGCTTATCTGATACCCTTTAGGAAGATCGGGATAGAAATAATTCTTTCTGTCAAATCTGGAGTGTTCCGGTATGAAGCAGTTAAGAGCCATTCCTGTTTTTATCGTCTTCTCTATCGCCGCTTTATTGGCAACAGGAAGTGCTCCAGGTTGACCCGTGCAGATTGGGCAGATATTTTTATTGGGCTCGTCAGAATCGGAATCGTTAAGACAACGACAAAACATCTTAGATCGAGTGTTTAGCGCTACATGAATTTCCAATCCGATTACTACTTCTCTCATACTTTTTTGAGAAGCTCTTTCATTATCTGAATTCCCGAACTGGTTCCGATAAAATCAACTCCCGCCTTGATCACTTTTCTAACATCTGAGATTGTTCTGATATTACCGGATGCCTTTACTTTAAGTCCGGGGGCATTTTCTTTCATGAGTTTAAGGTGATGAACTTTTTCATTAATCTCTCTGTGTTCAAGAGGATCTTTTTCTGTAGCGGTTTTAATACAAAAAGCCCCCGCCTTCTTAACGATTTTAGAAACTTTAATTATCTCATCATCAGTCAAAAATCCTGAACCGATAATCACTTTTGTCGGAAGTATCGCACAAAGGGACTTAAGATCGGATAGAACTTTATCGTAATGATCATATTTTACATCTACAATATTAAGAACGATATCAAGTTCATCGGCTCCATCCTTTTTAGCCTTTCTACAAAGCTTTACTCTTTCAGTATGAGATGATAATCCCATTGGCGGATCAATTAAGATAACTGTTTTAATGTCGGTTCCTTTCAGTTCTTTGCTGACCAAAGAAGTAAATTTTGGATTAACGACAACTCCATGGAAGCCATATTTTTTTGCTTCATCACATCTATTTTTAATGTCAGTGGCGGTTGCCTCTTTTCTAATATCAGTATGGTCTATTGCTTTAGCTATTTTATTCATCTTTTTTATTTTTTAATCTTTCTAAAATAACGAAATCGTATTTCAAACCTTTATCTCCTCTTCCTTTGACACGCGATATCTCAACCCAATCTTTCTCGTTAATCTCCGGAAAAAAACAATCTCCTTCAAAATCTTGATCAATTATCGTGAAATAAATTCTATCAGCCATTGGAATAAATTGCTTGTAAACAGAAGCTCCTCCTATTATCATAATCTCTCCATCACCTGCAATCGATATTGCTTCTTCAATTGTCTGCACTGAAAAACATTCATTGGGCAACGAATCTTTATTCCTATTTAATACTATATTCTTTCTTCCGGGAAGAGCTCGACCTATTGAGTCAAAAGTTTTCTTACCCATCACAACGGACTTACCCAATGTTTTCTCTTTGAAATAACTCATATCCTCCGGTATACTCCAAGGAAGAGAGTTATCCCTGCCTATTATTCCATTTTTAGCTTTAGCTGCAATGATTGATATTGTCATAATCTTCTCTTATTGGTAATATAGCAAAAGCGACTTGATACATCAAGAAATAACTAAATCATTAAACCATAAAAATGAAATTATTTGAACAGAGAATCCCTGACAGTCAATATGGAGATATGCTTAAAAAGATTCTGTATGAAGGTCGCGATGTCCTTCCGATTCATGGAGAAAAAGCAAAAATGATAGCCGGCGCTCAACTTAGATATGATATCGATAACGGATTTCCTGTAATAACCGAGAGGGACCTCTCCGGTTCTTTTTTTAAAAACGCTTTAGCCGAACATATCGGTTTCCTTAACGGAGCTCGGACTCAAGATGAGCTAGAGCAGTTCGGTTGCAATTGGTGGAAACGTTGGGTAACAAAAGAAAAATGTGAAATATTCGGACTTCCCGAAGGAGATTTGGGTGATGGATCGTACGGCGCCGCTTGGGCAACATTTCCAACAACTGAAGGTGATGGATTCAATCAAATCAAAGAAGTGATAAGACAATTGAAAGAACGACCTTATCTTAGAACTCACTTCATATCTCCTTGGATACCTCAATATGCGATTCAACACAGTGATCTCAAACGAAAGGTTGTGGTTGCCCCTTGCCACGGTTGGATTCATATATTGGCCTTTCCCGAAGCAAAAGAGTTGTCAATTCATCATTTTCAAAGAAGTGCTGATTTTCCCGTTGGAGTACCCTTTAACATCATTCAATATGCAGCTTTTGGATTAATGGTGGCTCAACTTATCGATTATAAATTAAAAGAGGTCATCTATACATTCTCTGATGCCCATATATACGAGAGTCAGATAGATTATGTTAAAGACCTGATTTCAAGAGAACCGAGAAGACTCCCTACGGTTGAATTGGATCCTGAAATTAACGATATATTTGATTTTCGACCCGAACACTTCACTCTTAAAGATTATGATCCTCATTCAAAAATGATGATCCCTACTCCAATATGAAAAATAGATTTGTTGACCCTGATAATGCTTACAGAATTGAAAAAAGTTACGAAAGAATTATTAAAAAGATAGATAATGATGGAGCTTGCCCTTTCTGCCTTGAAAATCTAAAGAAATATCACAAAAATCCGATAATAGAAGAGAACGATTCATGGATCGCCACGGACAATATGTATCCTTACGAAGGTGCAAAATTCCATGTCATCTTTATCAGTAAGAAACATCTGACTGACATATCAGAGATCAGTCCACAGTCTTGGCTCAAATTGCAAGAGATCGTTGTATCTGTTTCAAAAAAAATAAAGATTGAAGGAGGAACCACTTTCATGCGATTCGGGGACACCAAATTCACCGGCGCCAGTGTGGCTCATATTCATGCACATTTAATATCCCCGCATCCGGAAAGAAAGAAAGCTATTATGGCAAGAGTCGGCTAATCGTCAACTCTGATTATCTTCACTTTAAACGCTCTCAGTATATCTTTGGCATCAAGAAGAGAGTATCCTTCTTTGTAATAAACTTCTGATATTCCGGAGATAGCTATCAATTTCGCACAGGTTGGGCAAGGAAATGTAGTTACATAGAGATGAGTTTTTTCTAAAGATATTCCTCTTTTTGCCGCTTCGGCAATAATTCCGGCTTCAGCATGAATGAACTTTGAGATATCAAAAGAAACTCCATAATCAAAATTACTTCTTGGGTCTCCGAATATATTATGAACGTCATTCGAGGGAAGCGGTTTATTAAATCCCGATAAAATAATTTCTCCATCTTTAACTAAAACAGCTCCAACTTGTCTCCACCAATCAGGACTTTGCAATGATTGGCCAATCGCCTCTTTCATCATTCTCTTGCCAAATTGACTGCTGTCGATTATCTCATCCGCTATAATTTGACTCTTCTTTTCTGAATTATGTTTCTCCCACCTCAAAAAAATTGAGACAAACTTAACATTCTTTTCTTTTAAGTAATCTTCGACAAACCGATGACTGACATCTTCATCGGGCATAATAATCTCTTCAAATTGTTTTATTTGAGAGAATAGAGATTTTTTTCTTAAAACTTCTGTCTTAAAACCGATAGCTTGCAACGCTTTGCAAACATCTTCGGCATCCAATGCTCTAATATCTCTTTCCAGTCTTGGGACTTCTCTGACCAGATCATTCTCCAATAGAAAGATTGGGTAAGGATTCTCTTTGAAAAAATTAATGTAACCTTTATGAAGTGCGGGGGTATAAAGAATAACGGACTTCATCTTCGCTCCTTTAATCTCTTTAAAAAATCATCTGTTATCTGTCTTACCTCACGAGCAAGATCTTCAGCTCCTTCAATGGCCAAGTCCCTTATTCGAGCCGTGGTTGATGTTGTTGCTTGCGGCGTAAGAGTCAATATCTCTTTGCAAAAATCTTTATAATCTCTTTTCATTTTTGAGGTAAAGTCGGTCGTACTCTTCGATGTAATCAAAACATCGGGAGAAACGAGCCTAATAAGATCTCCGATTTCTTGATCCGCCTCTCTTATTGTAACGATATCGACATGACGAAGATGAATTAACATCCTGATTCTTTCGTTTTGAGGAACTATCGGCCTATTTGGTCCCTTTCGGTTCTTTGTCAACTGGTCGGAATCTACACCAACAATCAGAATGTCTCCATAAGATTTCGCTTTCTCTAAATATTTTGCATGACCTTCGTGAATTAAATCCCAAACACCTTGAGTTAATACAATTTTTTTATTGTTTTTTTTCAACAAAAAGATGACTTTTTCAAGGTCATCATAGTTAGGAATGAATCTTTTATCAAAGTTAGTCTCGTGAGAAAAAAAATCGTTGATTTCTTTTTGATTCATATCTATCCGCTTATTTCAATTCCCATATTTTTAGCTGTTCCTTCAACCACTTTCATCGCCTGCTCTATATCATCAGTATTCAGATCAGGCATCTTCATCTCTGCAACTTCTCTCAATTTATCTTTACTTATTGTCGCAACTTTTTCTTTTCCGGGACTCTTGGCGCCCTTTTCTATTCCGGCAACTTTCTTCAAAAGTTCAGAGACTGGAGGCTTTTTCATCTTAAAATCATAACTCCTGTCTTGATAAATAGTAACTTCGACAGGAATATTGAATCCTTCTTGTCCTTTGCTTTTATCATTAAATTTTTGACAAAACTCACCTATGTTTACCCCATGTTGAGCCAATGAAGGACCAACAGGTGGAGCAGGAGTGGCTTTACCTGCGGGAATCTGCACTTTTACTATTGCTTTCACTTTCTTTGACATCTTAAAATTTCATTCATACGTTAATAATTTCATTGAAAGAACGTTATATCTTTTTTATCTGCAACGAATCAAGTTCAACTGGGGTATCTCTACCAAACATATTTACCAAAACCTTAATTTTACCTCTTTCAGAGTCAATCTCAGAGATCTTTCCATCAAAATCTTTAAACGGTCCATCGGTTATTTTAACCATATCTCCAATAGAGACATCTATCTTGAATTTGGCCACATCAGCTCCCATTCTCTTTTTAAGAATTGAAACCTCTTCTTCTGAAAGAGGTAACGGCGTGGTCCCCGCACCAACAAATCCGGTAACGTTTGGAGTATTTCGAACAACATACCAAGAATCATCGGTCACAATCATCTCAACTAACACATATCCGGGGTATATCTTCTCTTCCACGGTTCTTCTTTTTCCGTTTTTGATCTTTATTTTTTTTTCTTTAGGAACAATCACGCTGAATATCTTCTCTTCCATTCCAAGCGAATCAGCTCTTTGACGCAGATTCTTGGCAACCGCTTCCTCATAGCCCGAATAAGTATGAATTACATACCACCTCTTTTGCTGTGATGTTTTTTGTTTAGACATAAGATCAGAAAACGAATTTTTTCAACCCCTCCATTAAGAGATAATCAAAGCCTCCTAAAATAGTCGCGACCACCACTGAAACAAGAACCACGATTAACGCGTACTTAAACGCCTCTCTGCGAGTTGGCCAATTAACTTTGCCCGTTTCTTCACGAACTTCCCTGAAAAATCTCTTTATTTTTACAATTAATCCCTCTTTTTCCATAGCTGGATAGTAACTAAAAGACATTGATTTGTCAATTAAATATCAAGGTTTCTTACCTTTTTTGCATGAGCTTGTATAAACTTCTTTCTGGGAAGAACTTCGTCTCCCATTAGAATATCGAAAGTCCTGTCCGCTTCTTGAGCATCTTCGATATCTATCTGCATTAAAACCCTGTTTTCGGGATTCATTGTAGTATCCCATAATTGCTCTGGATTCATCTCTCCAAGCCCTTTATATCTTTGAATTGAAACTGATTTATCTTTCTTTGAAAATTCTTTTACAATCTCATTCTTGTCATCCTCAAGATAAGCATATTCAACTTCTTTTCCTGATTGAATCTTATAAAGAGGCGGTTGTGCAATATAGATGTGACCACTCTCTATCAATGGTCTGAAGTATCTATAAAAGAAAGTCAAGAGTAGCGTTTTGATGTGATTCCCGTCACTATCCGCATCAGCCATGATAATGATTCTGTGATACCTAAGCTTCTCTATGTTAAAATCTTCCGCGATCGCCGTCCCCATTGCAATTATCAGCGACTTTATTTCTCTAGAAGCAAGTATTCTGTCCAATCGTGCTCTTTCGACGTTCAAAACTTTTCCTCTCAATGGGAGTATCGCTTGAAATCTTCTATCTCTGGCTCCCTTACAAGATCCTCCAGCGGAATCACCCTCTACAATATAGAGCTCTGACTCTTCAGGTTTTCTTGAAATACAGTCTGCAAGCTTCCCCGGAAGAGATAATCCCTCTAAAACTCCTTTTCTCAAAACAGTTTCTCTGGCTGCTCGAGCAGCTTTCCGAGCTTTTGATGAGAGAACACACTTCTCTATTATCGCCTTAGCATCTTGAGGATTTCTCTCTAAAAAATCCGTTAAGTATTCTATTACAATCGATTCAACTGCCGGTTTAGCTTCGGGGTTACCAAGCTTAGCTTTGGTTTGCCCTTCAAATTGAGGCTCTCTTATCTTGACCGAAACTACCGCCGTTAATCCTTCGCGAACATCTTCCCCGCTAAGATTATCGTCTTGCTCTTTCAATATTCCGTTCTTCTTAGCATAATCATTGAGTGTTCTGGTTAATGCCGATCTGAAACCGGTCAAATGACTGCCTCCTTCTGAAGTTAAGATGTTGTTGGCAAAACTTTCCTCGTAGGATTCATACTCATCAGTATAGATAAAAGAAGCTTCAACTAAAATATCGTCTTTTTCTCCCGAACAATAAAATAAGTTTTGATGCCTTTTCGTTGAACCTCTAGTAAGATAACGAGCATAAGACAGAATTCCGCCCTCAAAATAAAAAGAGTACTTTTTCTCATTTTTTGAGTCTCTTAGATCGGCAAAGTTAACACGAACGCCTTTGATAAGATAAGATTGTTGGCGTAAACGCAACAATATTTTCTTAAGATTGAATACAGTATCTTTGAATATCTCTTCGTCAGGCTCAAAGATAACCGTTGTTCCCCTCTTATTTGTTTTGCCTTCTTTAATCAGCTTTGTTTGTGGAACCCCGCGTGAATATTCTTGCGAATAACGTTCTCCATCCCTGTAAACTTCAGCTCTCATCCAAGAAGAGAGTGCACAAACAACCGAAACTCCAACTCCATGAAGACCGCCTGATACTTGATAAGCTTTTCCTTCAAACTTACCTCCCGCATGCAAAGTTGTCATAACGGTCTCCAAGGCCGACTTTTTATTTTGAGGATGAATGTCAACCGGTATTCCCCTTCCATCGTCGGTAACGCTAACTCGACCATTGGGCAAAAGAGCGACATCTATATTTTTAGCAAAACCACCGATAGCCTCATCAAAGGCATTATCGGTGCATTCCCATATCATTCGGTGAAACCCTTCGGTTCCTGTCGATCCTATATACATTCCGGGCCTTTTTCTTACCGGAGCCAACCCTTCAAGTACAAGAATATCTTTGGATGTGTAATCTGATTTTCCTCCTTTTGTTTCTTTCTTTGCCATTTTTAACGATTTAATTCTTTTAATTTATCTCGGTTAACAACCCTATTTTACCCTTTTTTGAAGGTGAAATCAACTCTCATCGGTAAACAAAATCCGCTCTTTTGGAGCGGTGTGAGGCGGGGACGACCGGACTCGAACCGGCAACCTCCACTGTGACAGAGTGGCGATCTAACCATTGATCTACGCCCCCGTAATATGCCGGCGGGAGGTCTCGAACCTCCGACCTACGGCTTATGAGTCCGTCGCTCTGACCAGCTGAGCTACGCCGGCAAAAAATGTTGCGGGGGCCGGAATTGCACCGGCGCCTTGAGGTTATGGGCCTCACATGGTACTACTCCACCACCCCGCGGCCTTGAAGAGATTTTAATACATTTCTCTATTTTAATCAACCCCTGTCTTCCGCTTTTATATAACGCCCAAATTTCTAAACGATTCTTGATAGATATCCATCACTTCTTTTGCCTTCTCTTTGGTAAGTTGGTAATCGGGATCATGAACTACGCCGTTTCTGATCTGTCGAGCCTCTTTCAATTCCTCAATGTTTTGAATCTCTATATCCGTCACCTTACTTAAACTCTTCTCGGTTGAACCTTCATTGTAACCCATCTTTTGCAATATCTCTCCGAGCATTGCATCCGTTTCTATAATAGCAAGCTTAAACTCAGCCTCAATTCCACTATTCAACCTCTTAGCTATCTTCCTCCATTCCTTTACATATTTATCACTCCCATAAGGTTGAAATTTTACAAACTCCGATATGTCTTCCATCGCCCTGTATTTCAACCAATTGCTTGAAATAAAGATATATATTATTAAAGAAATCAACAAAAAAGAGATAATAATAAAAGAAATCTTCATCCAACTTATAACTTGAATATAAGGAGAAGGAACTATTTTTGGATTTAGGAGATATTCTAATATTAAATCTTCCATAACTCTTGCATCTTTTTTCCAAATTTAATCATAAGATTCTCTTTTGAGCAAGGCGCCATGATCTGAATTCCGATTGAATTTTCATCTTCTTTCTTGTAAGGAATCGAGATTGATGGAATACCTGAAAGGTTAGCTATGACATTAAAGATTGATGAAGAGCTTTGATCTCCTTCAGGCAGTAAATTTGGCGTCGTTGGAGTTAAAATAAGATCAACTTTATTAAAAGATTTATCAAGCTCTCCTGCAATGAAAGATCTCATTGCTACCGCTTTTTGATAATAATTATCTTTATTGCCTGCCAATAGAGCATAAGCTCCGAATATTATTCGCTCTTTAAGATCAAGACTAAATCCTTCGCCTCTACTTGAGACATAATCATCTGTTAAATCACCTCCCTTTGCAGAAGAGAGCCCGTATCTCAAGCCGTCATACCTTCCCATATTTGAAGATATTTCAGAAGAAGACAGCACATAATAAGTTGGCATCAAATGATCAATCTCTACAAAAGAAATCTCTTCAATCTTTATTCCTAAAACAGATAAAGACTCTGCCGCTTCTTTTGTCTTGATTTGGATTATTTTGTCTTCAATCCGATCAAACCAACTTCTTGGCAATCCGATCTTAATTTTTGAAAAATCAATCTCTTCTTTTGAGAAGTTTGGATCTTCTGATTTTAAATCATTGCCGTCCTTTCCCGAAATGACCTTCAAGACATCTTCTACATCTTCAACGTTACCGGCAATTATACCCGCCTGACTGAATGAAGAATCGGCTGAAACCACTCCGTATCTTGAGACACTACCTCGACTCGGTTTAAAACCGACGAGATTGTGATATGAGGCTGCACGCCTCAACGAACCGGCACTGTCTAAATCAATGACAAAGCTTGCTAAACCATCTAAAATAATCTTGGCCGAATCAAATGATAACCCGATGCCAAATTCATCGACTTTCGTTTTACCCAAAACTATTGTACCCTCTTTTTTCAATTTTTTTACTATTGTTGCATCATAAGGAGATCGATAACCGTCTAAAATCTTAGATCCGGCTTCTGTTTTAAAACCATTTATCATAATATTATCAGATACAACCGATGGAATCCCGAGAAAAAGTCTTTCATCCCCTAAAAGAATTTTTTCTTGAGTTTCTTGAGCTTCTTTTAGCAAAGTGTTCTTATCCATTAAATCAAAGTTCAATCTGCCATCCGACTTGCCGATAAGAGGCTTTATTAAATCTTGAACCGTTGATTTACCAGACCTGAAATCACAAGCGATATCTCTGATTTTGGCCAAAGAAGTCATAAAATCTGTTTAACTTTAAGATAATTACCTTCTTTCTTTTTAAAATTCGCGATGATCTTATCCCTATTTTTATAATCAACAGGAACATCGTCTCTAAAGAGATTGGATCTGTCTGAAAAGTCGACGAGTTCATGATTGGGTAAATCGTCCATATCTTTAGTTATTTTCAAAACCCTCTCATAAATTAACTCTTCTTCTTCTTGAGTTAATTTAATCCTAACCAATTTGAGTACTTCTTGTAGTTCGTCTTTTCTCATTGTTTTGGTACTTCTAAGTTATCCGATTCCACTAAGACCTCTTGAAGCTCATCTATATTTTCCAAAACAAAACCTGCTCCTCTGGCTACGGCTGTCAAAGGGTCATCCGACACCTTCGTTTCAATCTTGGTCTCTTCCGTAATCAATTGATTTAGCCCTTTGAGTAGACTTCCTCCTCCCATTAAGTGAATTCCCTTGCTCATTATATCCGCCAACAACTCCGGAGGCGTCTCTTCCACTGTGATCTTAATAGCTGCAATTATCTCTTTAACCGATCTCTCTAAGGCCTTTCTTATATCCTTATCAGTAACTGTAATCTCTTCCGGTAATCCAGTTACCAGATTTCTTCCTCTGATCGGCATCTCCATCTTTTCTTTCAAAGGATAAGCGGATCCGATATTGATTTTAATCTCTTCCGCCGTTCTTTCCCCTATCAAAAGTTTATACTCATCTTGAGCAAACTTAATTATATCTTCATTCAATCTGTCACCCGCGACTCTTAAACTTCTTGCGGTCACTATCCCTCCGAGGGATATGACGGCAACTTCAGTCGTCCCCCCTCCTATGTCAACGATGAAATTCCCTCCTGCATCTTGAACCGGTAATCGTGCTCCGATTGCAGATGCCATAGGCTCTTCTATAAGATAGACGACTCTGGCTCCCGCACTTTTTCCGGCATCTTGAACCGCTTTCTTTTCAACCTCAGTAACTCCAACCGGTATGCTTACAATAAGTCTTGGTCTCAAATTAAAGATGAAGTTTTTTTTACAAGCCTTTTCTATAAAATACCTCAACATCTGTTCCGTAACATCAAAATCTGAAACAACTCCGGAAACCAAAGGTCTGGTAGCCACTATATAAGCAGGAGTTCTGCCAACCATTCTTTTTGCTTCTTCTCCTATTGCTAATATTTGTCCGGTTTTTTGATTAATGGCAACAACCGAAGGTTCGGATATAATTATCCCTCTACCTCTGACATAAACCAAAGAGTTTGCAGTTCCAAGATCTATCGCTATATCACTTGAAATCTTCTTGGCGATTTCTTTTAAGAAATTATTGTTCATCTTTTTATTTTAACCCCAAATGTCATAAAAAGTCACGAGAAAAAAGAATCCTATCAATATTAAAAACGATACCATTACCAGACTTTGCTCAAGCTTTTGATTTACCGGACTGCCCTTAATTTTCTCAATCAATAAAAATAGGAGTCGACCTCCATCCAACGCCGGAATCGGTATTAGATTAAAAACTGCCAAAGATATGGAAACCATCACCATAACTTGAAGATAATCAACCAAACCTCTCTCTATCGCTCCAGCGAAGAAGTCCTTAACTATTCCGACCGGACCAGCCACTCTGACTCCAGGAGGAAGTGGTTTCCCAACAATAGTGTTTTTTACCGTACTTCCAAGAAAATAAACAACATTTGCCGTAATCACTCCTGTCATAATTCCGGCCTGAACCGGTGCTTGATACCAAGAATAGCGCTTTGTTTCTATTCTTTCAAGAAAGACCCCGATAATCCCTGCCTCGTTTTCCGAAGAGATACTGATCTCGTGTTTAAAACCATTTCTGTCAATTGTTGCCAAAAATTCTCGACCCTTGTTCTCTTCTAAGAAATCTTTTACATCAGAAACTTTTCTAAGGCTGACACTCTCTTCTTCAGATTTAAATTCAAGAAGAATATCACCTGACATTATACCTGTCTTTTGAGCCGGATAATCTTCTTCCACATCCAAAACCAAGATTTTGGAGTTTGGTGATACCGCATCGTCAGATATGGCGATCGGCGTTCCAATCATTGCAATGGCTATCAAGAGAAAGTAAGCAACTATCCAAAAAGCAACAACACCTCCCAAGAGAATCAATGCTCTTTGCCAAATTGTTTTTTCACTGAAACTCCTTTCATCTTTTATCGCCTCGTTTTCCCCATATATATTCACAAAGGCCCCGATCGGAAGAAGATTAAGAGAGAAAACGGTTTCACCAAATTTCTTAGAACATATCTTAGGTGGTATTCCTATTCCAAACTCCTCAACTTTTACTCCGAACTTTTTAGCAACCAAAAAATGTCCCAACTCATGTAAGGTAACCAAGGCCAAAAGACTTACTATTGATATAATAATGTATGTCGCCATCATTTAGTTTTCCATTATCTCTTTTATTTTCTTATCCGTGATCTTTTCAATTTTTTCGTTATACTCATCTATCAGTTTTTGAAGATCATCTTTCCCTTTAAACTTATCGTCTTCTCTTATGCCTCCTTCTCTAAAGCCGTCTTGCATTTTTTTCCAAGCATCTTCCCTCACTCTGCGAAGAGAGACTCGAGCTTCTTCGCTCTTCTCATTTAATATTTTGGTTAAATTCTTTCTAAATTCCTCCGTCAGTGGAGGTAAAGGGATATTAATCGAGTCCTTATCGGTTACCGGATTTATCCCAAGATCTGATTGCGCTATCGCCTTTTCAATAACAGGCGCCAATGTCCTATCCCAAGGTTGGACCGTAATGATTCTCGGTCCCGGAACATTAATTGATGCAACCTGTTTCAATGGCAACTTACTCCCGTAAGAGTCAATCAATATGTTTTCAACTAGGGATGTTGTTGCTCTTCCTGTTCTAATGCCGGATATGTCATTCTCATAAAACGAGATGATTTTATCAAATTCCGCTCCGGTCTCTCTTATTATTTCTTTAATATCCATATCTATAATTCCATTATTAATTTTTCTAAAACCAATCTGTTGTCAGCGTTAGTTCTTGAGATAAGATAGATTGATTCCTCTATTGAATCAATTGATTCTTTAATTTTTGAAAAAGATTGATTGAGCTTTATTTCTTCTCTTACTTTCTTGACCATAATGGCTCTAAAATAACTTAACCATATCTCTAAGACTTCTTTAATGTTTTCTTTATCTTCCGATAAGTCCTTGGCATATTTTAACCTCATTCGATAGGGAGATTTAGCGGATGTAACATTCAAAAGAGTTTCAACTTGCTTTCTTCTTTCATTTATAACAGATGGATCTTTTGAAAAATCTACTGCAACACCAGGTCTTCCAAATGAGAGAAGTGCAATCTCATCCGTTAAATCGCAACTAAATCCTTCTTTTTTCAAGAATCCCTTAATCTCTTCTTCATTGACGGGAAAAAATGACAATTTAGTTGTTCTTGACCTTACTGTTGGAAGTAGTGCTTGAGAATGCTCGGTTATTAAAATTATAATTGACTTACCCAGAGGCTCTTCTAACAATTTCAAGATGGAGTTTTGAGCTTCTGAATTCATTAAATGAGCATTGTCAATTATTGCAATCTTGAAAGGAGCTAAATATGGTTTATATGAAAAATTAGCGATTAGCTCTCGAATTTGCAAAATCTTTATCTCTTTACCATTGGGAGAGATAATGCTGACATCGGGATGAGTTTCTTTATCAATATTCTTGCAAGACCAACAATTTCCGCAATTATCTTCTTGACAGAAAAGATTCTTTACGAAGTCGAGCGCCACCTTTCGTTTACCCAACTTAGAGGTTCCCTCAAAAATCATAGCGTGCGGAACCTTCTCTGACTTAATCATCGCTGAAAGAAATTCCTGCTGCCTCTTATGCCCGATGATCCCCGCCATGCTATTTTTTAATCATTATGCTTCTTTTGTAGTAGTCGATGTTCTCCAAAACCATTCCCGTGCCTTTAGCTACACAAACGAGTGGATTATCAGCTATAAAACAAGGAACTCCGGTATTTTGAGAAATCAAAACATCAATTCCCTTCAATAATGCTCCGCCTCCTGAAACAACCATTCCTTTGTCAATGATATCAGCCGACAGTTCGGGTGGCGTATCTCTTAGAACTTGTCTTATCGTTTTTATTATCTCTTCAAGAGTCTCGGCCATCGCTTCGACGATCTCATTTGATCCGACTGTTATATTCTTAGGAAGTCCCGTGATCAAATCTCTTCCTCGAACTTCCATCTTCTCCTCTTCTTTCTCCGGAATAGCCGTGCCTATCTTTTTTTTGATCTCTTCGGCTGTTTGAGATCCCACAGCCAATTTATACTTCTTCTTAATGTAATCTGCTATTGCAATGTCAATCTTATCACCAGCAACTCTCAAAGATTCAAAAGTAACCACTCCTCCTAAAGAGATAACCGCCACTTCCGATGTTCCTCCTCCAATGTCAACTATCATGTTCCCTGAACATGAATTAATCGGGATTCCGGCTCCGATTGCAGCCAATACCGGTTCTTTAGTCAAGTAAACCGCCCTGGCTCCAGCCAATGTTCCCGCTTCTATTACAGCTCTTCTCTCGGTAGATGTTATTCCAGCGGGAACTCCGACGACTATTTCGGGTTTCAAAAATTTAAAATAACCCAAAGTCTTTTTAATGAAACGTCTGATCATGACCTCTGTCATCTTGTATTCTGCGATAACACCGTCTCTTATCGGACAGTACACTTTTATCGTTTCTGGTGTTCTCCCGATCATGTCTTTGGCCTCTAATCCAACAGCCAATATTCTGTTCTCAACTATCGATACCGCAACAACGGACGGCTCCTCCATCACAACTCCCTTCCCCGGAACAAATACCAGCGAATTACAAGTACCAAGATCTATTCCTATTTTTCTAGTAAACACATTAAAAAGATTATTTTTCAACTCTCTTGATAGAAGCACCAATTGCCTGAAGTCGCTCTTCTATTCTCTCATAACCTCGATCAACTTGCGATATGTTTTTTATGATGGTAACTCCGTCAGCAGATAACCCAGCGATTATAAGGGCAGCTCCGGATCTAAGATCCAATGGACCCAATTCAGTTCCATAAAGCTCTGTTGGACCGTTAATAACCGCTCGATGCGGATCACATATCACAATCTCTGCACCCATCTTATTCAATTCTTCCAAATACTTTAATCTTCCGTCATAGAGTGGATCGTGAATCAAAGTTAATCCTTCAGTCTTTGTGGCTAAAGCTCCAAAAGCCGATTGAAGGTCGGTCGGTATTCCAGGATAAGGAAGTGCTTGTATCTTATTCATCTTCATCCCAAAAGAAGTCTTTACCAAAACAGAACTATCACTCACTAACTCCACATTGGCTCCAAAAGATTTTAGTTTTTTGAAAAAGAGTTCCAAATGGTTAACCGGAACATTGTCCACTCGAACTTCTCCTCCAACAGTCAAGCCCATCAAAATATAAGTCCCCGCCTCAACATAATCATAAGGAATGGAATAATCAGCTCCTTTCAACTTCTTTTTACCCAATATTTCTATGGTATGAGTTCCCTCACCATTAATTTCAACCCCCATCTTCTTTAGAAAACGTGCCAACTCTTGCACATGAGGCTCGCAAGCCGCTATCCTTATCGTTGTTTTCTTTTCGGAAAGAGCCGACGCCATCAGGATATTTTCCGTGGCAGTCACAGAAAACTCATCCAATATTATTTCCCTACCACCAAGTTCACCTTTTGATTTCAATGAGTAAAGGTTTGTTTTTTCGGAATAGCCGCAAAAAATCTTCTCGTCGGTCAAATCTACCTGTGTTCCAATCTGTGTTACTTCAATAACGACTCCGAGGCTTTCAAACCCATCAAGATGTGTATCAAGCGATCGAGTTCCAATGACGCATCCGCCCGGATGATTTATTTCCACAGAACCGGAACGGGCAAGAAGCGGACCCATAATCAAAACCGACGATCTCATCTTGGATATAAGAGATCTGTCGATAGAGTTGGGGTCAATATCAACAGCTTCTATTCTAACTGCATCTTTGTCAATCCAATCAACTTTCGCTCCCAAACTCTTGATCAGGTCAATCATTCTAAAAACATCCTCAATAAGAGGAAGGTTTCTGATTATGCAAGGCTCATCTGTTAAAAGAGTCGCCGCTAAAATTGGTGTAGCTGCGTTTTTGGATCCTCTTGCCTTAATTTCCCCCTTTAAAGGTCTACCGCCTTCTATGATAAATTTCTCTGGCATATTAAAGTAAAATGATATCCCATCATATCTTATAAAAAGCAAGTTGGCAAGAGAGCAAAAATGTTATAAAATAGCTTAATATGAACAAAAAAATACGGTCATTCATCTTTTTCTCTCTTGTGGTAATTTTCTTAATCATCTCTCCTTTAGCTATCTTTTATTCCCAAGGGTACAGATTTGATTCTAAAAATTTTCGGGTAGTTCAAACGGGAAGTTTTTATTTTAAAGTGACTCCTCGAAGCGTAGATATTAAAATCATTGAAGACAAAAACGACTCGATAGCAATGAAAAGAAAGACTGATTTTTTCTTTGGAACATCTTACGTGGAAAACATTCTGCCCGGAAGATACAAAATAAGCGTCGGTAAGGACGGCTATCATGTATGGGAAAAAACATTGGAAGTAAGAGAAAAATTAGTCACTGAAATGAAGAATATTGTTTTAATCCCCACAGATCCAATTTTTTCCATTGTTGGAGGGAAAACATCTAATATTTTCCCTCTTTCAGGTAAGCGGGAAATGGCAGTGAAAGAGATAAACGACAAAGACGGTTGGAATCTTTTTCTTTATGATCCAGTAGGGGGCGGCTCGACTCAAATAATCTCTTCACAAGAATTAAAAGAAGAGCCGATTGATGTCATCTCTTTTTACGGAAGAGATGAGGTTCTTTTGAAGATGAGCTCGGGTTGGGTAATTATTGATACCCAAAATGAAAAAAGTTATTCAATCGATGGTAAAGAAGGTTTATTCTTAGATCCTAAAAGAGTTGATTCTGTACTCTATTTGGAAGAAAACAGATTGATCTCGTTCAATTATCTTAAAGAAGAGACTCAATTAATAGCAAAAGATGTAATCTCTTTCACTATCAGAGAGAATGGGGACATATTCATGATGATGAAAGATGGTTCGTTTGCTCAAAACAACCAAACGTTAAGAATTCCTCGTTTCACAATATCAGAAGATTCCAATTGTGAGATGCGATTATTGGACTTGGAGCTCTTCGTGCTTAAAGACGATACTCTCTTTTTTCTTGATAGAAAGGAGTCACTTTTTAAGGAAATATCAAACTCTTCCCATCTGCCCATCTTCTCGCCTGATAAAAGAAAAGCGGCATACTTTAATGATCACGAAATCTATGTAATTTATTTAGACAATATAACCGACCAACCTAAGAAAAGTTACGGTGAGAGTTCTTTTTTAACGAGATTTTCAGAAACAATAAAAGGCGTTGATTGGCTAACTGATCATTATCTGATTTTAAGTGTCGGGGACAGTATAAAAATTATTGAGACCGACGATCGTGATCAGATAAATCTCGTAGACTTTGCTATATTGCCAGATCACAAATCAATCTTTGACCAGTATTCAAAGAGAATCTATGTCATCAGTAACAACAATCTTTTTGTTTCAAGAATCATTATCTCTTAATTTTTAAGACATCTCACTGAGAAGCCGTTCTCATTATCAACTGCTCCTCTGAAAATTCTATCATCTTTTCTGTCCAAGGCTCTCATCCATGACTTCTCTAAGTTGAAAGCCACACCCCAAAGACAAGCTTGATCATTCAATCCTTTAAACTCACCTGTTGAATTCATAAATCCCGCGGGTAAAACATTGAACTCAAAAACTCCTTCTCCCCATGATTTGTCTTTAATAGCTCTACCGATCCCTTCTCCGCGCCATCCGTTAGAATCCACTTCGGGAGTATTGATACCCAAGATCTTTTCAAGATCTTTGAAGTCATCATCCCATGGGAGTCTCCATCCTTGAGGGCAAATCCTTCTTGCATCTTCCGCATGATAGAGCCCTCCATAAAGATCACAATTAGCGGGATCGTCATCGTAACAAAAAACTTTGACTTTTCCACCGTTAGCGTCAAAACCGCTTTTCATATTTTCAGCCATCCAGCACTGAAAGTCAATCTGCATGGTTTTATACCTGTTGCCATCCATATCAATAACCTCATCTTCCCCACATACAAGGTTTTTGTTATGTCCTTTTATTGATGCGATCTTCTCTTCTCTCTTGAGTTGAAAAAAGATGATACTGACTACCAAAAGAAAAATGAAGACTGAAAATGTCAGAAAGAGAACTTTTTGATAAAACTTCATAATAAAGAAAATCACCCTTCGGGGGTGATCTCAATTACCTCTTTTTCCATTGAGGAGCACGTCTGGCCCTCTTTAATCCGAACTTTTTACGTTCTCTCTTTCGAGGATCTCGAGTCAAAAATCCTGCCCTTCTTAATCTCTTTCTGAATTCTTCATTAAAGAGAACCAAAGCTCTGGATACTCCGTGTCTCATGGCTTCCGCTTGAGAATTCACCCCTCCTCCGGAGACTTTTACCACCACCCTAAAACGATCCATATACTTCATCTTCTTCAGGGGAGATATGCAAACCTCTCTTAATTCTTCCGTATTAAAGTAATCTGTGTAAAGTTTATCGTTTACAATCACTTCTTTTTTTCCGCTCACGTAAAGTCGAACCCTTGCAACTGATGTCTTTCTTCTACCAACAGCTTCGAAGTATCTATCCTTCCCTATCTTTTCTATATCAATCTCATCCGCTTCAAAGCCGTCCTCTCCAAGAATTCCTTGGTTCAGCTCATCATTTTCCATCTCTTCTGTTGTTTTTTCTTCAACCATGTCAGTATTATTGCTTTATTGTTAGTCTTTTAATAAAGTCTGATCTAAGCCTATTCTTGGGTAACATTCCCATAACAGCTTTCCGAAGAGTTTCACCAGGTCTCTTTGACTCAATACTTGAAATCGTTTCTTCTTTAAGTCCCCCAAGATAGCCACTGTGTCTATAATATCTCTTTTGACTTTCTTTTTTACCCGTCAATTTCATTTTACTTGCATTTTCAACCACCACAAAATCACCGTCGTCTTTGTGAACCATAAACCCCGGCTTCTGCTTTCCTCTCAAAAGAGTCGCCACTTCGGTTGCTATCCTGCCTAACGACCTGCCTTTTGCATCAATTATATGTGTTTGTCTCTCCATAATTTTCTCACTAAACCAACTCTATATAAGCCATTTTTGCTCCATCGCTCTTTCTGGCTCCCGCCTTTATGATTCTTGTATAACCCCCTTGCCTTTCTTTGTATTGTGGAGCAATCTCATCCACCATTTTTTTAACAATATCGTCTGAAAAAAGCTTGGATAATTCCCTTCTTGAATGTATCGATTCGGTCTTGGCTTTAGTAATACACTTCTCAACAAAACCCGAAACTTCTTTGGCTCGACTTTCAGTTGTCATTATCTTACCATTTTTAGCCAGTTCACGAGCCAAAGATGTCAAAAGCGCTTTCCTTTGACTCTTTTCTCTTGATAATACTCTCCCTTTTACTCTCTTTCTCATAAAAATTACTTTAACTCAATTTCAAATTCTTGAAGAGCCTTCTCTATCTCATCCACTCCCTTATCACCCATCCCCTCTATTTTTAAAAGACTTTCTTTGCTTCTTCTTGCAATTCCAGCAACTGTCTTAACTCCAGCTTTAATTAAAACATTAGCAGTTCTTGAACTTATCTCAATATCATCAATGGCGATCTTAGTCAAATCCTTCACATCTTCGGTTTCCTTAACTTCTTCGATCTTGTTATCGGACAACTCTTCCGTTTCTCGATTTGCGATCACCAAGAAATGATTAGCTAAAATGTCCGACGCCTCTTTAAGTGCCTCTTCCGGCTTTATCGTTCCATCTGTTTCAATCTCCAGAAAGAGCCTGTCAAAATCAGTTCTCTTCCCAACTCTCATATTTTCCACTTTAAAGTTAACACTCTTAATCGGAGTAAAGATTGAATCTATGGAAATCTGCCCGACTTCCAATTTGTCTCTTTTGTCTTGATCGGCTATAACAAACCCAAATCCCCTCTCAACAGTCAATTCCATCTCCAACTCAGACTTTTTTTCGGTTAAGGTGGCGATATGAAGATCCTTGTTTACCAACTCTAATTGAGTCGGAACTTCAAGATCCGATCCCTTAACATCTTTTTCACCCTTAACGCTTAATATCACTGTTTGAGGCTCATTCGAGAAAGTTTTGAATCTAAGTTTCTTAATATTAAGAATTATTGAAATGATGTCCTCAAGAATTCCGTCTTTGGTCGAAAACTCATGCTGAACTCCTTTGATCTTTACGCTGGTTACCGCTGATCCTTCCAAGGATGAGAGTAATACTCGTCTAAGGCTGTTGCCTATTGTCACTCCATAGCCCGGATAAAGACCTTCTATCTCAAAAGTGGCTCTATTTTCTTCTTCTTGAATTATTTTGGGCTTAGAGGGTAATGAGATCATTTTTTTCTATTAAATTAAATTATTTAGAATAAAATTCGAAAACAGCAGATGTCTCAACCGGAACTCCGGCCTCTTCCACAGAAGGAAGATTGAGAATTTTTCCTTTCATGTTTTCTTTATCAAGAGATATCCAGCTTGGCGGATTAAAACTCTTAAGAAGAGCTTTTACCTCTTTCATCTTCTTTTTCTCTTTTGACTCGGGCTTAACTTCTATCTCATCTCCAATGGATAGCTTATAAGAAGGGATGTCCACCTTCTTTCCATTGACCGTAAAATGACCATGATTTACAAGTTGTCTGGCCTCCGATCTGGACGGTGCAAAGCCCATTCTGAAGACAAAGTTATCCAATCGACTTTCCAATCTCTTTATTAATTGATCTCCCGTATCCAATTCACCCTCTCCCTTTTTCCTTGAAAGAATACTCTTCACTTCGGTACTCAATTGTTTTTCACTTAAATTATACCAATTCTTAATCTTCTGTTTCTCCATTAAACCTCTGCCATAGTCAGATATCTTTCTTCCTCTTCTCTTACTTCTCAATCCGGGGGGATAGTTTCTTTTCACTATCTCACATTTTTGACCAAAACAACGCTCTCCTTTCAAAAATAGCTTCGTACCTAATCTTCTGCAAATTTTACACCTTGGACCTATAATCATAATTTTATTTATACTCTTCTGGCTTTCTTGGGACGACAACCGTTATGCGGTATGGGAGTTGTGTCTTTTATTGAAGTTATATCAAATCCTTTAGAAGCTAAAGCTCTAATCGCAGAGTCTCTTCCTCCACCAACTCCTTTGACAAAAATATCTATTCTTTCAATGCCTAATTTTTGAGCTTTTTGGGCTAAAACTTCAACAACCTTAGAAGCGGCAAAAGGAGTTGCTTTCTTGCTTCCGCGAAATCCTATATTACCGGCTGTAGCCCAGCTCAAGACGTTGCCTTGAGAATCGGTGAGTGAGATAACGGTGTTGTTGTAAGAACATGATATGTAAACTCTTCCATCTCCCAAACCCCTTGACCTTGTTTTAGAGGTCTTCTTAATTTCTTTATTAAGTTTCTCTTTTTCAGCCTCCAACTCCGCTTCGGTTTTTTCAATAATTCTTTTTTTCCCCATAATCAATCATTATTTGGCCGTTGGAGCCGGTCTTCTTCCGGATCCTACGGTCTTTCTTACATTTCCTCTCACCGTTCTGCTGTTGGTCTTAGTTCTTTGTCCTCGAGCAGGTAAACCTTTTGAATGACGCATCCCTCTCCAACTGCCAATCTCTTTAAGTCTTTTAATATTCAGCATCACTTTTCTTCTCAAGTCTCCTTCAACCGTATGATTCTTCTCAATCGACTCTTTCAATCTTTGCACCTCTTCTGTAGTTAATTCAGATGTTATCTTGTTTGGATCAATTCCGACCTCGTCAAGAATCTGTCTGCTCAAACTAAGCCCAACGCCCAATATATGGGTTAAAGATCTCTCAATTTTTTTATTCTCGGGTATATTAACCCCGGCAATTCTTGGCATAATTATCCTTGTCTCTGTTTATGTTTCTTATTGGCCGAACAAATCACATAAACTCGGCCTTTCCGCCGAACAATTTTACAATCTTTGCAAATTTTCTTTACGGATGATCTTACCTTCATCTTGTTTATAATCAAAAAAGTATTTAGGAGGGTTATCTCTTCCTGTAAACAATCCTCCCTCTCCTGTCATCGGGAGAAGCCATTTCAACAGTAACATTATCACCAGGGAAGACTCTTATTCTGTGTATTCTCATTTTACCCGCCAGATGAGCCATAATTTCTTCTCCTTCGTCTAATCTAACCTTGAAATGAGCGTTGGGAAGCGCTTCAATAATTGTTCCCGTCCTCTGTAAGACTTCTTTTTTATTATTCATTTAACAATTGAAAGATACCAAAAAGTAGAGTTTAAGTCAACCCCTGTCTTTTTATCATTATTTATCAATCACCGTCTCTATCTCTATCTTGTCCACAACCGGCATCTTTTTGAGCCAAGATGGCCTTGTTTTTATCTCCACTGATTTAATTCTATCATAACTGCTTAATAATTGATATGCCTCCCCTATCTTCATCTTGGATATCTCTCTTTTCACCAATTCCTTTCTGATCAGAGGATAGGCTATTGCCGAAGATTCAATCTCAAGAGTGATCGATCCTTCGTCTATCTTCCTTATATCTTCTTCGTAAGAGAATATTAAGCTGTCTTCCCATATCTCTATCTTTGAGAAAATCGGATCAAGATCATGATCGTCAACGCTATCAAGAAGCACCTTCTTTAAAAAGTCTTTAAGATCGGATTCTTTGAAAGAAAAACTTTTAACTTCGATCTCTATCGTATAATCAAATGAATCAAATCTCTCCCCTACCGTAGGTCTCACAAATTCAGTAACCAGGTCTATTTTCATTAATTTTTCATCAAATAGATAACCAGGTGCTAAACCGGTAAGATCTTCTTTTGCACTCTCAATAGCAGACGAAAATAGTAATTCTTTTGCCGCCTCAACATCACTCTCAAGAATGATTGGCGATTCACCGATAAAACCTCCGGTTATCGGCTTTGGATTTTCGGCATAAATATCCATGTACATTGCGGTTCCTTGTAATCCCGGAATTGAGAATTTAGACGTTTTATCAATATTATAATCTTCTCCCGACTCAACCGCTCGAACCATTACATCCGCTTGACCCGGAATTGATCCTGTCTTACCTGGGACGGTTACACTTTCGGTCGATCTGAAGAGTTTTCCGTCCGCCGATACAAATCTGGTTTCATTAATTAATGTTTGAGGAAGTTCCGAATAATTATTATAGACTCTTAAAACCCCTTCGGCGCGTCTCTCATCTTTATCTCTGCCCGATACACTGAAAGTTTTTGATTCTTCAATTTTTGTTGTAAAAATCTTTCCCGGAATCACTGATGGTTCAATGCTCGTGTGATATTGATCTGTTCTAACCTCAATCACCCCGGAATATTGAGTCAAATCGATTTCGGGCCATATATCAATATTAACTTTTAAAAAAATCCAATTCAAAGCCAACACTATGAGAAAAAGAAAGATTATCAGCGCTATAAATTTGACGGGATTTCTCTTTCTTACTGTGTCGGATCGCCTCACCCTCTCCTTGTCTTGTAAAGGCTTTACTTCTTTGTTGTGATTGGGGGGAAATATATCGTATATCTTTCTTGTCATATTATTATTGAATTATCGCTTTTATTCTTCTTATTCCGGCCCCGCTAGACTCCTCTTTAATTATCTTAAAACCACCTATTTCAGAGGTTCTTGAAACATGGGGACCGTGACAAACTTCATTGGAATAAGATCCGATCTGATAAACATTCACCCTGTCCGGATATTTCTCCCCAAAGGTCGCCAAGGCGCCCGATGAAATTGCTTTATCAAGATTCATCTCTTTTTTATTGATCTCAATATCATCTTTTATTATAGAATTCACCATCTCCTCCACCCTGTTTATCTCGTCTTCCGTCAGCTTGTTGGGGTGAGAAAAATCAAATCGCAATCGCTCAGAAGTAATATTGCTTCCTCTCTGAACTACGTGATCTCCGAGAGTCTTTCTAAGAGCCGCTAATAATAAATGTGTCGCCGTGTGAAGTCTTTTGGTTTTTTCGCTCGAATCCGCCAAACCTCCTTTAAAAACTCCGGCCGAAGCGGTTTGAGAAAGCTTCTTATGATTATTCAATTCTTCGTTAAATCCTTTCTCATCTACGATCTGACTTGATTCTTCTGCTATCTCTTTTATCATCTCTATCGGGAAACCGTAAGTCTGATAAAGGTTAAAAGCCTCCTTGCCCGATATCATCTCTTTCTTTATCTTCTTAAACTCCTGTAACCCTTTATTCAAAGTTTTATCAAATCTTTGTTCCTCTTTCTCTATTTCTTTGAATATGTTTTCTGAATTTTTGTTAAGTTCTGGATATATTCCTCCGTATATGGAGATTACTTCTTGAGCCAATCTGTTCATCCAATCATCAGACGAGATCCCGATGCCTTTTCCGTACCTTATTGCTCTCCTTATCATTCTTCTGACAAAATAACCCTGTTGCTTGTTACTCGGAACAACTCCCCTCTCATCTCCAATTATGAAAACTGTTGCCTTGATATGATCGGCGATAATTTCAAAAGCTTTTATATTGTCCTGATATTTTAATCCCGATATCTCTTCAATGGTACTTACAATCGGTCTGAAAAGATCAGTTTCAAACACTGTTGAATATCCATTTTTAACCATGGCCAATCTTTCCAATCCCCCCCCAAAGTCAACATTTTTATTCTTTAGTTCAATCCAACCGTTTTCAGTTTTGCGGTACTGCATAAAAACCGAATTTCCGATTTCCAAAAATCGCCCGCAGTCACAGTTAGGATGACAAAATCTACCAAACTTAGGATCGTGTTCTTTCCCCGTATCATAAAACGTCTCTGAATCGGGTCCACCCAATTCACCAACGGCATCACCTCTTTGCCACCAATTCTTATCCTTGTAGGCAAATATTCTTTCTTTAGTGAAATCCAACTCTACACCCGGACCAAGGTCACCATCACCTTTAGTTTCAGCCCCTTCTTGAGCAGCTATTCCGTATTGATTAAAAACTTTCTTAATGATCTCCACTGATTCTATATCCTTTTCTACGCTTTCGTCACCGGCATAAACAGTCTGATATATTCTTTCAGGATCAAGTTTTAATTCATTGATCATAAAGTCAAACCACCAGCTAAGTTGCTCTTCTTTAAAGTAGTCGCCAAAAGACCAATTACCCAACATCTCAAAAAAAGTAGTGTGTCTGTTATCTCCGATCTCTTCAATATCATCTGTTCTAAATGATTTCTGGCAATTCACCAATCTCTTCCCTTTTGGATGATCTTCTCCTAAGAAATATGGGACCAAAGGAAACATTCCGGAGTTGACAAAAAGAAGAGTCGGATCATCCTCCGGTATCAACGAAGCCGAGGGTATAACCGCATGACTTCGCTCTTTGTAATAATTGATAAATTTTTCTCTTATCTCTTGCGAATTCATTTTAATTCCAAAGTAAAAACTAAAGTCTTTGACTCATGATACTGATTTTTGTCAGTCGGGTCAAATAGAAGCAATCTTAGCAAATTCATCGGGATTAAGAGATGCTCCCCCGATTAAAAGTCCTGAAAATGATGCTTTTTCAAGGTATCTTTCCGCATTTTCAATCTTAACGCTCCCTCCGTATAAGATTCTGTCTATATTAAATCTTTTATGAATGAATTCTTTGATATCTTCTGCCATATCGGGATCAAGAGACCTTCCCGAACCGATAGCCCAAACCGGCTCATAAGCCACAACAACTTCTCTCTCTATTCCGTTGAGCTCTATCAAAAGTTGTTTTTCCACAGCTCTTTTTGCATCTTCCTGATCTTTCTCTCCTACACAAAGAATAACCGAGAGGCCCGCTTCTTGAGCCGCATTTATTTTTTGGTTTATTATAAAAGAAGTCTCTTTAATATAATTTCTTCTTTCGGAATGACCTATGATAACATAATCAACTCCCAAATTCTTAAGCATCATGGGGGAAATCTCTCCCGTCAATGACAATTCGTTTTTAAAAGAACAATCTTGAGCTCCGATCTTTATTCTTCTTGTGATCTTCTTTAATTCGCTTATAAAAAGAAATGGTGGACAGACCACCACTTCAGACGAATCATTCAGTAGTTCTTCAATATCTTTGATCATTTTTTCCGCCTCTTCAAGACGGAGTGGGTTCATCTTCCAATTTCCCACAATTAATCGTTTCATATCTTCTGTTCTCTTAAGTAAGCGGCCGCTTTTTCCGGTTCAATTGTTGAGATCTCTATACCTACCGCCAACTCAAAACCAGCCCAAATTGAAGTCTTAGGAAGGATGGTCCAATGCCAATGATAGTAAGAATGGTTATTACCATTAATTGGCGCAGAGTGAAGATAATAATTATAAGCGGGATCTCCTAACCCTTTATAAAGCTTCGCCAAAACCACTTTAAAAGCGTCTGCCAGATTTTCTTTCTCTTTTTCGGTAATTCTTTCAAAATACGAGAGATGTTTCTTGGGAGATATTATTACTTGAAATGCTGTCTTGGATGCAAAAGGACAAAGAGCGATAAAGTCGTCGTTTTCATAAACTATTCTCTCCTTCTCTTTAATTTCCCATTCGTTCATTTTACAATATATACAATTACCGGTAGTTTTGAATTTTTTTGCTTTTTCCAGAGCGTTTTCTAAATCAACGTCTATTAGGGGAGTTGTTATGAGCTGGGAATGTGGGTGATATATTGATGCTCCTGCTTCAGACCCGTGATTATGAAAGATTGAAACATAGCCGACTATGTCTTCTTTGATCAGATCAATATATCTTTGACTATAGACATCAAATAATTCTTTTACATGCCACTTAGGAAGAAGTGCTAAAGATTTATCGTGATCTTTTGTAATAATGACTTCGTGAAAACCGATGGCGTTCATCGTTTCAAAAAGTCCGTTACACTTTTTTTTGTTTACCTTCTCTGAAGGGATAAAAGCGGGATATTTGTTTGGCAAAACAACCGTAGTCCAGTCTTTTGGAAATTTATCACCCTTGTTGTAATTCACCTCTTTACCATTGCTATAGAAAAGAATCGGCTCTTCTTGGCTCTCTATCTCGCAAAAAGGACATCCTTTCTTGGGAACTCTTTTCTTCTCTTTTTTGTCTTTCTTAAAAGAATCCGGCCTCCTTGATCTTCCTGTAGCGATAACAACCCAATCTCCGGAGCTGCAATCCAATCTTAATTCTGAAGGAAACTTGTTCTCTTTCTTCATCTTACTTGTAAACCCCTTTTAATTGATTAAGCCTAACTTGAAAAAGCTCTTTAAAGACTTGCAAATAACCCTTCAAACTAACTTTGCTATCGGGATCATTAACCCAATTAACGGGAACAATGCCGATCTTATACCCGAGCATTCTTGATAAGAAGAGTATCTCTATATCAAAGCCCCAACGATCTATCTTCTGCTTGGGAAAAACTGATTCCGCCAATTGGTCGGTAAAAGCCTTGAATCCGCATTGAGTGTCCCAAATACCGGGTACCGCTATCAACTGAATCAGAAGGTTTCCTATATTTCCGAGCGATCTCTTGATAAATGATTGAGGTACGGCTTGTTTGGCTCCGGGAGCATCTTTTGAATCTCTTGTTCCTATGACTATGTTAAAGCCTTCATTAAAAAGCGGCCACATCCTCTCTATATGATCTATTGACGTGGAGTTATCAGCATCTGTAAAAAGACGATACTTCCCCTTCGCTTCAAGCATTCCTTGTTTAACAACCCCACCCTTCCCTTTGTTTTCTTCATTGTCTATAAGTTTGAGTCCTTTAATCTCTGTTGTCATGCCACGAACCACCTCCGCAGTCTTGTCCGTTGAGCCGTCATTTACAACTAAAATCTCATAGCTATAATCTTTATCTTTCAGATAAGAACTTATTTCTCTTATCGTTGAGGGAAGCCTTTTCTCTTCATTGTAAGCCGGAATTATAATTGATAGATACATGTTTGGATTATATCATCTTAATTAAAAATAGAAAGCACTACTCCGTCATCACTTCAAAGCCTGAAGATGTAACAGCTATCGTATGTTCAAAATGCGCTGAAAGAGACCCGTCTTTTGTTTTAAAAGCAAAACCGTCTTCATCTTTCATAATCTCAGGCCCCCCAGCAGACACCATCGGCTCAATACAGAAAACCATCCCCTCTTTTATCTCAGGACCTGATCTTCTCTTGCCAAAGTTATGAACCTCCGGAGCTTCGTGTAATTCTCTTCCTATTCCATGACCGCAAAGACCCTCAACCACTGAAAATCCTTGAGATTCAACATATCGTTGAATAGTATTTCCGATATCTCCAAAAGTATTACCCGGCCTAACTTTCTTTATCCCTCTCTTTAACGCTTTTCTTGTGGTTCTTACAAGACGAGCCGCCTCTGAATCTATCTTGTCACCGATTATGAGGGTGGTTGCCATATCGCTATGAAACCCTTTATAAAGCATTCCGATATCTATGCTGAAGACATCACCCTCTTCTAAAACCCTCTCCGAAGGAACTCCGTGAACAATCTCATCGTTTATTGACGTACATATTGTTGCAGGAAATCCCCCGTAACCCTTAAAGGAAGGTTTTCCTCCATAACCCAAAATCAACTCCTCGGCGAGTCTGTTCAGTTGAGCTGTTGTTACTCCGGACTTTGATTTTTCTTTGAGTTCTTGAAGAGTTTTTGCCAAAAGCTTTGACCCTTCTCTTATGATCTTGAGCTCATCTTGGCTCTTAATCTTTATCATTACCTATAGCTTTCATTACCTGATCAAAAACGCCGGCCGGTGGAACTGCGCCGTCAACTTTATTGACCGACACACCCTCTCTTTCAAAAAAATCAATGAGAGGCAAGGTTCTCTCTTCAAACTCCCTAATTCTGACTTTTATACTTTCAACATCATCAAGTCCTTCTCTTCTTATTAATTTCGATCCGTCTATCGGACAATATTCAAGATTCTTGGTCTCATCGTTGAAGAGAATCGGATGTCTTATCAACTCACAAATTCTTCTATTTGAATTCCTATAGATAGTTTCTTCCGGCGTTATATCAAGAAATATGATTTTAATATTCTCGATCCCGTAAAGGTCTTTCAAGCAAGGAAGAACCTTTTCTCCTTCATATAGTGTTCGAGGAGATCCCGAAAAGACTATTCCTTTGCCTTCTTTGTGAAGTTCTTTTATCTTATCTATAACAAGCTGGGCAACAAACGGAGGGTCACAAAGAAATCCTGTTTGCCAAAGCTTCTTCTGATCTTTTGTATAGAATTTCTCGCCATCAACTTCAATATATTCATCCTCTTGTAAATCTTTGAATTTTCTTTCCAATATTTTACTTGTTTCAAAAGAGTGCAAACCAAAAGTTGTGGCAATTAACTCTGACTGAGTTCCTTTACCCGAGCCTGGCGGCCCAAATATAATTACAATCATTTTAAAAAGAATTAATTTCTAAAAGGTTTCGTAATCTCTCATTTGGAGCTGAGCATTGACTTGTTTTAGCGTTTCAAGAACAACACTCACTATAATCAAAACCGAAGCACCACCTATTAAGAAACGAAAACCTTCGATCTGTTCACCGGTTATTACTTGAATAAGACCTTGAATAACCCACGGTAAAACGGCGATAACGGCAAGGAAAAATCCTCCCAAGAAGAGAGTTCTATTTAAAACATGTGATAAATATTTCACCGTTGGATTGCCCGGTCTGATTCCCGGAATGAAACCTCCCATCTTTTGAAGATTATCTGCAACATTTTTAGGATCAAAAGTCACGGCGGTATAGAAATATGTAAAAAGAAAAACCAATATAAAGACAAAACTACCCAACACCCAAAGATTACTGAAAAGGCCAACGACCATAATTGAAACAGAACCAATTACGCCACCAATTCCTGATAAAAATTGCCCTATCATGGAAGGCAAGAAAGCGATAGCAAAAGCAAAAATTATCGGAATCACTCCGGCCGGATTAAGGTTTAAAGGAAGATAAGTTGAGACTCCCCCATACATTTTTTTCCCCCTTACTCTCTTAGCGTAAGAGACAGGAATATTTCTCCTCGCCTCATTAAAATAGACTACCCCGATAAGAGTGATGACCGCCATTAAAAAGAGTAAAAGATAAGATTGAATGGCTCCCGGATAATCCACTATACTAACAATCATATTTCGAGTATTGTTCGGAAAGTCAGCGATAATTCCCGCGAATATTAAAAGAGAGACTCCGTTACCGATTCCTTTTTGAGTTATTAACTCTCCTATCCACATTAAAAGAACCGTCCCAGCGGCTATGGTAAACAATGAAACCATCATTCCCATCGGAGACAATGAATCAATCACTCCTTGATTTTGAAAAAGAGTCATCATTCCAAAGCCCTGAACCAGAGCAAAAGGAATTGTTAAAATCCTTCCATACTGATTTATCTTTTGCCTTCCGGCATCTCCTTCTTCTTTTTGAAGTCTCTCAAGAGCCGGAATAACCATGGTCATCAATTGCAAAACAATTGTAGCCGTAATGTAGGGTCCGAGCCCAAGCATCACTATGGAGAATTTATCCAAAGCTCCACCAGTTAGTGCGCTGGCAAATTTAAGAATACCCAATGTTTCAAACAACGCCCCCATCCTATCAGGATTTATTCCAGGCATCGGAATATTGGCCATTAATCTAAAAATCGCGAAAGCTCCGAGAACAAAAAGAATTTTATCTCTCAACTCTTTTACTTTGAATATTTGAATAATCTTATTAATCATCGTTCTTCATGACTTTGCCACCCGCTTTCTCAATCTTATTGACAGCTAACTTTGATAAGAGACAACCTTCAACTGTCAACGGTTTATCAATTGACCCATTTGCCAATATCTTTACCAAAGGAAATTTTCCTTTTTTTGACCTTAATACTTTTTTATCCACAAGAGTTTTGGGTGACACTGTGTCATTTGATTTAAAGTTCTTCTGAAGATCGGATATCTTAACAATCTCCGCTTTCTCTGAAATCGGATTGAATCTGTATCCTCTAAGCTTGTGATACTTTTTAATTATCTCTCTGATGACCGGAGCTTTTTTATGTCCAGCTCTTGAAAGCTGTCCTTTTACACCTCTACCAGAGTAAGCTCCTCTCTTACCTCCGCGCCCCACTCTTTTCTCACTCTTTAATCTATTTTTTGGTCTTACTTGATGAATCTGCATCTTTTTCTTGTGTCTTTACTTTAGGAGCCCTTATCTTTTTTAATGCTAAAATTGTCGCTTTTGCATTGTTTAATTTATTAGTACTTCGGGATATATTCTTGGCCGATATGTTCTTTATTCCAGCAAGCTCACATATGAGCTTGGCGGTTCCCCCGGCAACCAATCCCCTTCCTTTACCTTGCGGTCTCAGAAGAACTTGAGCCGCCTCAAAACGAGCTTCGGATTGATGAGGAATCGTGTCATCGACAATCTGAACATTTATCATATTCTTTTTACCGAGTTTTGTCGCCTTCTCTATCGCTTGACTCACATCGGTGGCTTTGGCTGAAGCAACACCGACTCTGCCTTTCTTATCACCAACTACCACCACAGCTCTAAATCTCAGTCGTCTCCCTCCGGCTGTCATTCTCTCCACCCTGCCAAGATCAAGCAGTTTTGACTCTATCTCTTCATTTTTAGTAACTTCTTTTGCAATCATAATTAAAAATTAAAACTTTAAGCCTCCTTTTCTCGCCCCTTCCGCTAAAGCTTTTACTCTTCCGTGATAAGCATATTGACCTCGATCAAAGACAACTTCCTCAATCTGCTTCTCTTTAGCCTTTTTGGCTATAAGAAGACCTGTTTGATAAGCATTGAAAAGATTTTTGCTCATCTCTGAAGGTTTTGATTTTTCTATCTTTGAGCTGTCAGCGGCAACTATCGTTTTTCCTTCGTTGGGATCTATAATTTGTGCATAGATCTGATTGATAGATCTAAAAACCGAGAGTCTGTGCCTTCTCTTGTTGGCAGACAGTTTTGCTCTTACTTTTTTCTTTCTTTTTATCGCCGTTTTTTTCATACCTTCTATTTTCCAGCTGCTTTTTTACCAACCTTTCGTTTAATTATCTCACCTTCGTATCTTATACCTTTTCCTTTATAAGGCTCTGGAGGGCGCACTCTTCTGATCTCCGCTGCCGTGTGATTCACCTTTTGCTTGTCTATTCCCGAGACAGATATTATATTTTTATCAACCGACAAAGTGATTCCGTCTTCCGGTGCCACCCTGACCGGATGGGAAAAACCGATCTGAAATACCAAATCATTACCCTCGGAAACGGCTCTGTAACCAACGCCTTCCAATTGAAGCCTTTTAATATATCCTTCGGTTACCCCTATTATCATGTTATTAACTAAAGTTCTTGTTAGACCCCAAAAAGAATTGTTTCTCTTGTTCTCTTTTACTGGTTGGAAAAATATTTGATTATCTTTAATCTCAAGAACTATCTCTGATCTTAATTCTTCTTTGAGCTCTCCTTTGGGCCCTTTAACCGTAACCTCATTTCCATCGATCTTGACATCGACTCCCGAAGGTATTGTTATTGGTTTTCTTCCTATTCTTGACATCTTAAAAAATCTCTATTAAAACTTCTCCTCCGAGTTTTGCTCTTCTTGCTTCATAGTTGGTCATCAATCCTTTTGAAGTCGATATTATCGACATTCCCGCCCCATCTCTTACCTTCTTTATCTTGTCAAATGAAGCATAGATTCTTTGTCCGGGAGTTGAAACTCTATTTACACTCATTATAAAGGGGCTTCCATCTTCTTGATATTTCAATTCAATTTCTAAAATCTTACCGACCTTCTTTCCTTTCTTCTCAACTTTCCCAATCCACCCTTTTGCCTCCAATACTTTGGCTATTTCATACTTTAAACTAGAAAAAGGCATCCTGATCGTCTTTTTGGAGACGGCTTGAGCTGTCTTTATTCTGTTTATCATGTCTGCGATTGGATCTGTATTCATCTTTTACCAACTTGATTTTTTAACTCCGGGAATAAGACCTTTGTTTGCTTTCTCTCTAAAACATATTCTGCAAAGATTAAAATCTCTCATATAACCCCTACTCCTTCCGCACTTAAAACATCTGTTATTTGTTCTTGTAGAGAATTTAGGAGTATTTTTCGATTTTGCTATCTTTGATTTCTTTGCCATAAAACTTATTCTGGTTTAATTGGAAATCCCAATAATCTCATCAATTCCACTCCTTCCTCTTTAGTCGAGGCGGTTGTTCTGATTGTTATCTGAAATCCAAATATATTCCTTATCTTATCAACTGATACTTCAGGAAATATTATCTGTTCTTTAATGCCAATGGACATATTCCCTTCATCATCAAATGATTTATTATTCAAACCTCTGAAATCCCTTGATCTGGGTAATGCTACATGAATCAATCTATCAAGGAAATCATACATTCTTTCACCTCTCAACGTGACTTTTGCTCCTATTACATTGCCTTCTCTTAGTTTGAATCCGGCAATTGACTTTCTGGCCTGTCTCATTGAAGGCTTTTGTCCGGTGATAGCTGCTAAATCATCAGTGATTCCGGAGATAAACTTTCTAAGTTCTTCTCCACTCTTGGCGATCGCATCTCTGCCAAACCCGATGTTAATAACAACCTTATCTATTTTTGGAGCTTGATTTCTGTTTTTATACCCGAATCTCTCCATCATCGCCGAAACCACCTCTTGATTATATTTTTCTTTAATCCCAGTCATCGTTATAATTCTACCTTACACTTTTTACAAATCCTTACTTTCTTACCATCTTTAAAAAGATAACCAACTCTGACGGCCTTTTGACATTTGGGACAGAAAATCATTGCATTGGAAACGTCGATCGGGGCCGGAAACTCAACTATCTGACCCTTTTCACCTCCTTTCCTCGCTTTAACACTCTTCTTTCTAAGATTCACGTTCTCTATTACAATCCTCTTATCAGAAGGAAGGGCTTGAAGAATTTTTCCTTTCTTACCCTTGTCTTTTCCGGCTATTACCATTACTATGTCTCCTTTTTTTATCCTCATGATACTCAAAGATACTAACAGAATTTTACTTCTTATACAAGCTCTCTTGATATGCCGATTATCTTATCAAACCCCTTCTCTCTCAATTCTCTTGGAATGGGCCCAAAAACTCTTCCGCCTTTCGGATTCTTAGTTTGACCGTCCAAAATCACAGCCGCATTTTCATCAAATCTGATATATGATCCATCTGATCTTCTGTAAGCTTTCTTTTGTCTGACCACAACGGCCCTGACCACATCGTGCTTCTTTACAGGTTTTCTCGGCTCAGCCTCTTTTACAGCAGCAACCACAACATCACCTATTTGAGCATATCTCCTCTTACTTCCGCCTAAAACTTTAAAACACTGGATCATTTTTGCTCCGGAATTATCAGCTACTTTTAACATTGTCTGTGGTTGAATCATAAAATATTATTCTTCTTTTTCATTAGAATCTATCACTCTCCATCTTTTATCTCTGCTCAAAGGCCTAGTCTCCTCAATCGTGACCAAATCACCCTCCTTAGTCTTGTTACTCTCGTCATGAGCTTTATATCGAGTGGATATTTTATATCTTTTTTTATACTTTGGGTGTTCTTTAAATCGATCAACATTAACTACAACGGTCTTATTCATCTTGTCAGACACTACGATACCTTTTAATCTTCGTCTTGGCATATTATTCTTCTTTTTCTTTTAAAATAGTTAATATTTTTGCGATTTCCCTCTTTATCTTATTCAAAGCTTTTACATCTTTAATCTTGTGAGAGGCGATGTCAAATCTGATCCTTCTCGCTTCTTCTCTCTTGTTTATTAAAAGATTCTCAAGATCTGATTTTGATTTTGTTCTTATTTCCGAGATCTTCATATATCTATCTCATTACAAATTTTGTTTTAATCGGAAGTTTGTCGGCGGCCTTTCTTAGCGCTTCTCTTGCATCCTCCTCTTTTATTCCTTCAATCTCAAAAAGAATCCTCCCCGGTTTGATCGGAACAACATAATGATCCACTGAACCTTTGCCTCCACCCATTGGAACTTCGTTTCCCTTGTGAGTTACCGGCTTATCGGGAAAAACCCTGATCCAAAGTTTTCCTCCTTTTCTTAAGTATCTGATAATCGCTCTGCGAGAGGCTTCAATTTGGCGCGATGTAACCCAACGCGTCCCCATACTCTTTAATCCATAAGTTCCAAAATTCAACTCGTTTCCCCTTCGAGCAACGCCGCGACTCCTCCCTCTGAAGGATTTTCGGTGCTTAACTTTTCTTGGCATCATTAATGACATATCTTAGTCAAACTTATCTCCTTTATAAATCCAAACTTTTATTCCGATCGTTCCGTAAGAACAAACAGCTATATTTTGGTGATAATCTATGTCGGCTCTTATCGTTTGTCTCGGGAGTCGTCCTTTTTGAACCCATTCGCGTCTTGCAATCTCAACCCCGTCAAGCCTCCCTGAAAGTTCAATTCGAGCTCCGATTATCTCTTTATTACTCATTATTTTATCTATCGCCTGCTTTAAAACTCTCTTATGGCGAACTCTTCTTTTAAGCTGTTCTGCTATCCAATCCGATGAAAGAACCGCTGATGTCCATGGGTTTCTTACTTCTTTTATCTCAATATTCAACTCTCCGGGCACTATCTTCTTAGAAAACCTCTTCTCAATCTTTTTAATCAAGTCTTTTTTGAGTCTCTCGATTCCCTCTCCGCCTCTACCGATTATCAACCCGGGTCTGGAACTAAAAACCAATATGTTTATCTTTCGAGTAAATCTTTCTATCTCTATCTTCTCAACTCCCATCTTATCCAGCTTCTTATTTAAAAAATTTCTTATCTCAAAATCCTCTTCCAGAAGTTTTGGAAGATCTTTTTGGTAGAACCCCCGAGAAACCCAATCCTCCGTGGTTCTTATTCTGTAACTTTTTGGATGTACTTTATGAGACATGATTATATTGATTTCCTTCTAAATATCTTTTTATTGGAAGTGTCTTGTGTGGTCATCTTAACACTCTCTTTCTTTTCTCTTCTTGGCTTTGCTTTCGTTTTGAGATCTTTAACCTCTTCCACTTTTTCCACTAAAACCGCTTCTGGCTTTTTAATCTCTTTCTTATTGGCAGATCTCTTTGATTCTTTTATCTCTTTTAAAACGATTGTAACATGACTCGTCTTTTTCTGTATCGGTGAGGCCGATCCTCTTGCTCTTGGCATCCATCTTTTCAATTTGGGACCTTCGTCAACTCTTATTTCTGAAACATAGAGGTTTGATTCTTCTAAATTATAGTCGTTTTTGGCCGTGGCAACTGCCGAATTTAGGAGTTTAAGCAAAGGATCGGTTGCCCTCTTTGGAGTAAATGTAAGAAATCCCTTCGTTTTAGGGACAGTCTCGCCTCTCATCTGGTCTGCAACGAGTCGAACTTTCCTTGGGGCAATTCTTAAATATCTCAATTTTACTTTAACCTCCATAATTATTTCTTGGATTTTTCTATTTCTCTCTGCATCTTTCCTCCATGCCTTATAAACTTTGTGGTGGGAGAAAATTCTCCGAGCTTATGACCAACCATATCTTCAGTAACTTGAACTACGACATGTTCCTTACCATTATGAACTCCAAAACTGTAGCCGATCATTTCCGGCGTTATGGTGGCGCTGCGCGACCATGTCTTGATAGCAGCTCCTCCGGGCTTCGAATTTTTCACCTTTTTCATCAACTTCTCGTCGATATATGGTCCTTTTTTAATACTTCTGGACATATTTATTATCTTCTCTTCTTCCTTCTTCTTTTAATAATTAAATGATTCGTATTTTTTCTTCTTCTTGTTTTCCCTCCGATAGCGATCTTACCCCAAGGAGTTTTAGGCGCCGGCATTCCGATGGGAGCCCTCCCTTCTCCACCACCATGAGGGTGATCCACCGGATTCATTGCAGAACCTCTCACTGACGGCCTGCGTCCCAATCTTCTGCTGACTCCCGCTTTCTTAATCTTCTTGTATCTGTGTTCCGGATTAGAGATCATCCCGATTGAAGCAAAGCAATCTCCGTGTATCTTTCTTATCTCTTTTGAAGGCATCTCTATCGTTGTATATTTACCTTCGTGAGCCATGATTTTAGCTCCCGATCCGGCTGATCTTACAAATTGACCTCCCTTATTCGGAATAAATTCAATATTATGAACTATCGTACCAACAGGAACATTCTTAATTTTCATTCTGTTTCCGATCTTTAACTCGGATTTTTCAGAGACGACCAGCTCATCCTCTTCTTTCAGTCCGTGAGGTGCGATGATATATGACTGATCTCCGTTCTGATACTCCACTAAAGCGATGTTAGCGGTTCTGTAGGGGTCATACTCAAAACGAATGACTCTGAAGGGATCATCCAGTCTTCTCTGTTTAAAATCAACGAGACGATAGAGCCTTTTCACCCCTCCCCCCCTATGTCTTACGGTTATTCTCCCCGAACTTCCCCTTCCCGCTCTCTGTTTAAGCTTAATTACAAGTCTTTTCGGGGGTCTTTCTTTTGTAAGTGTTTGTTTACTCATCTCTTTACGTCAACCCCGTTATTTAAACATAAAAAGGGGCCTTGGTCAAGTTAAGTTACTTGGTCATTAAATCTATTCTTTCTCCTTTTTTCAACTGAACCACCGCTTTTTTAAATCCTTTTTTCCACCCGGTATATCTTCCAAGCCTCTTCTTTTTTTTAGGAAGCTTAATGATGTTTACGCTTAAAGGGTTAACTCCGTAGAGTTCTTTTATCGCCTTTTTAACCTCAATCTTATTGGCATTTTCCGTAACTTCAAAAACATATCTGTTCTCTTTCTCCAAGTCAGTCGCCTTCTCGCTTATGTGAGGTTTGACAATCGTCTTCCATGCAAGACGTTCTGTAATTGAAGGTATGGAATTTTTCTCTTCTCTCACCTTTTCTGTTTTTTTCTTACTAAAAATAGCCATCTTTTTTATGCCTTACTTGAGTTATCTTTCAAAAATGTTTCTTTTATCTTGACTACAGAGTCCGGAGTCATGATCAACTTTTTAAAAGAAAGAATATTCAAGGCAGTTAAGTCTTTAGCTTGAATCGACTCGGTTTTAGGAATGTTTCTAAAACTTAAAACTATATTCTTATCCGGCTCGGATAAAACAACTAATCCACTCTTGTCTGACAATGGAAGTTTTTCTAATATTGACTGAGCGATCCTTGCTTGAGGTTCTTTCATGCCAAGATCATCAATAAGGATCAACTCATCATCATTCACTTTTGAAGAGAGAGCCATAAAGAGAGCCTTTCTCTTCATCTTTTGAGGTATGGTTTTTTTATAATTTCTTTCAGATTTAGGCCCAAAAGTAACACCTCCGCCAACCCAGATCGGAGATCGTCTTGATCCGTGTCTTGCTCTCCCAGTTCCTTTTTGTCTCCATGGTTTTTTACCACCACCACTGACATCTCCCCTGTCTTTTGTGTGAGCGCTTGATTGTCTCTTGTTGGCCATCTGCGAGACAATTACTTGATGGAGCAAATCTGAGTTAATCTCTACATTAAAGATCTCATCGGGAAGATCTGTCTTACCAACCTTTTCTCCTTTTTGATTGTAAAGATTTATCTTCATGTCTTCTATCCACGAATCTCAAGGAGAGTTCCTCTGGCACCGGGAATAGCTCCTTTTATCGCCATAATGTTTTTATCGGCATCAATCTTGATGATCTTAAGACCTTTTACCGTTACTCTATCCGCTCCCATTCTTCCCGGCATCTTTCTTCCCTTAATGACTCTTTGCGGAAAGGCGCTGCCCACCGACCCTATCTTTCTCTTGTTATGCTTAATTCCATGCGAAGCCAATGCTCCCCCAAAACCCCATCTCTTAACTCCTCCTTGAAACCCTTTTCCTTTTGAAATCCCCGAAACGGTCACCTTGTCACCTTCTTCAAAGAGAGACACATCCAACAATTCTTTTTCCGGATAATCTTTCTCATCAAGAATGGTAAATTCTTTGATGTACTTAAAATTTGATCCTCTGGCAGACTTCTTTTCTTTTCTGCTTTTATCTATTGGATCAAGTCCGAGCCGAACTGACTGATATCCGTCAGTCTCTTTCGTCTTCTTCTGAATTACTTTACACGGACCAGCCTCAACCAAAGTCACCGGAACAACATCTCCGTCTTTGTTGAATATATGAGACATTCCAATCTTTTTTCCTAAAATAAATTTCATAACAATATTAAACCTGACGTGCAAGGGTCGGGATTGGCGCCCGACCCCGCCGTAATCAATTCAGTATTAACCCTACATCTTAATTTCGATATCAACTCCAGCGGGAAGCGTTAAATTCATTAATGCGTCAATTACCTTAGGGTTTGGGTTTATTATATCAACAAGTCTTTTATGAGTTCTTATCTCAAACTGCTCTCTTGCATCTTTATGAACAAAAGAAGACCTGTTAACTGTATACTTTCTAATATCTGTGGGAAGTGGAACCGGTCCAACAACCTCGCTACCGTAACGCAACACAGTTTCAACTATCTGCCTCGCACTATTGTCAATCACTTTGTGATCATAGGCTTTGAGTCTAATATGAATCCGTGTCTTCGTATCCTCTTTTACTGTCTTTCTGGCAGCCATCTTTATTGGCAAAATACTAATTAATTATCTTAGTTACCACTCCAGCTCCAACAGTTCTTCCTCCTTCTCTCACGGCAAATCTTTGCTGTTCTTCCATTGCAATCGGAGCAATCAACTTAACTTTTACATTGGCTGTGTCTCCAGGCATCACCATCTCTTTGCCTTCGGCCAAATTAACTTCAGCGGTAACATCAGTTGTTCTAAAAAAGAATTGAGGTTTGTATCCAGAGAAGAAAGGTGTGTGTCTTCCTCCCTCTTCTTTAGTAAGAGCATATATCTCCGCTTCAAACTCAGTGTGAGGCGTTATGGATCCGGGTTTTGCAATAACTTGTCCTCTTTCTATGTCTTCCTTCTTCAATCCTCTCAAAAGCAATCCGACGTTATCTCCAGCTTGACCTTGATCGAGAATCTTATTAAACATCTCAACACTAACAACAGTCGTTTTGCTAGTTGGTCGAAGTCCGACTATCTCAACCTCTTCGTTAGCATTTACAACTCCTCTCTCTATTCTACCCGTTGCGACTGTTCCTCTCCCTGCGATAGAGAAGACATCTTCAACCGCCATAAGGGCCGGCTTGTCAATATCTCTTTGTGGCTCCGGAATATACTCATCAAGAGCTTTAACCAACTCCATGATTGGCTTTGTCGCCTCATCGTCTTTAGATGTCGCTTCAACTGCTTTGAGGGCCGATCCTCTTATTACGGGAATCTCATCTCCGGGATATTCATATTTCTTCAATAACTCTCTTACCTCATCCTCAACAAGATCAATCATTTCAGGATCATCCACCATATCAACCTTGTTAATAAAGACCACTAATGAAGGGAGACCGACTTGCTTGGCAAGAAGGATGTGTTCTCTGGTTTGAGGCATCGGGCCGTCTACAGCTGAAACAACAAGAATTCCTCCATCCATTTGAGCGGCACCGGTAATCATATTCTTAACATAGTCTGCGTGTCCGGGACAATCAATATGAGCATAATGTCTATTCTCACTCTCATACTCAAGATGAGAAATTGAGATGGTTAATCCTCTGGCCTTTTCTTCGGGGGCAGCATCTATCTGTTCTACACTCTTGTCAGATGATATCAGACCGTAAAGTGAAAGTGTTTTAAGAATGGCTGCTGTAAGGGTTGTCTTCCCATGATCAACGTGACCGATAGTTCCAACGTTAACGTGAGGCTTTCCTCTTTCAAATTTTGTTTTCTCTGCCATGATTTTATTTTTACTTTTTAAAAATTATTTATCTTATTTTTTATCTTGAAGTCTTTATCATTCTATTCATTTTTTAAAAAAAGTCAATTATCTCTTTTTCCCCTCAATAACGTCCTGCGCTATATTAGCCGGCAACTCGCTATAATGGTCAAACTCCATGATGGAGTTCCCCCTGCCTTCAGTAAGAGATCTGAGTGAGGTAACGTAACCAAACATTTCGGAAAGAGGAACTTTAGCATTGATAATCTTCATTCCCATCATATCTTCGGTCTCTTCGATCTTACCTCTCCTTGAAGAGATATCTCCTATGATGTCTCCCAAGAATTCTGCCGGAACTGTTATTTCAACCTTCATCACTGGCTCAAGAAGAACCGGTCTCGCTTTTTTACAAGCTTCTTGGAAAGCCATTGCACCTGCAATCTTGAAAGCAATCTCGGAAGAGTCAACTTCGTGAAAAGAACCATCATAGAGAGTAACCTTCAAATCTGATATCGGATAACCGGCCACCACACCCTTGCCACAACTTTCCTTGATTCCCTTCTCAACCGCCGGGATATACTCTCTTGGAATAACCCCACCCTTAATCTCATCGACGAACTCGAAACCTTCTCCCTCTTCTTTGGGCTCAACTCTGACGCAAACATGACCATATTGTCCCCGTCCCCCGCTCTGCTTAACATATTTACCCTCGGCTTCAGCAGAGCTTCTAATCGTCTCTCTGTATGCAACCTGAGGTCTTCCGACTTGGGCGTCAACTTTAAACTCTCTCTTCATTCTGTCCACCAATATTTCAAGATGCAACTCTCCCATTCCGGCGATAACTGTCTCTCCCGTTTCTTGATCGGTTTTTATCTTAAAAGTTGGGTCTTCGTCGGCTAATTTTTTTAAAGCTATTCCCATCTTCTCTTGATCCACTTTCGTTTTTGGCTCTATTCTGATGGATATTACCGGTTCGGGAAAAGTTATCTCCTCCAATATTATCGGGTTGTTATTATCACACAAAGTATGACCAGTTGATGTGTTTTTAAGTCCTATCGTAGCTGCGATATCTCCCGCAAAAACCTCTTTCACATCTTCTCTTTCCGAAGAATGCATTCTGATTATCCTGCTGATTCGCTCATTCTCTCCAGTAGTTGAATTAAGAACGTAGGAGCCGGTGGTTAGACTTCCTGAATAAACCCTGAAGTATGTCAGAGTTCCGACAAAAGGGTCTGTGGCAATCTTAAAAGATAAAGCTGCAAAAGGTTCGTCGTCATCAGGTTTTCTGATAATCGTATCTCCGCTCTTTGGATCAGTTCCCTCTACCGGAGGAATATCTATCGGTGAAGGAAGATAATCACAAACTGCGTCAAGCATTAATTGAACTCCTTTCTTTTTGAGCGCAGTTCCGCAAAGAACAGGTATAATCTTACAAGCGACGGTCGCTTTTCTTATTACCGCGACGATCTCTTCTCTTGTTATGTCTTCTTTCTCCAGGTATTTTTCAAAGAGAGATTCATCTTCAGTGGCAATCTTCTCGAGCATCTTCTCTCTCCATTCATTTGCAGTCTCTGTTATATCCGAAGGAATCTCGGAAACAACCATTTCCTGTCCAAAATCACCCTTAAACTCAATGAATTTCATATCAATAAGATCAATAACTCCTCTAAAATCACTCTCCGTCCCAACAGGAATCTGAAGAGCCACCGCATTCGGAGTCAATTTCTTCCATATCGTATCAATAGCAAAATCAAACGATGCCCCCATTCTGTCAAGCTTATTGATGAAACATATTCTGGGAGTCATGAATTTATCCGCTTGTCGCCAAACGGTCTCGGTTTGCGGTTGCACACCGGCAACCCCGTCAAATACAACGACAGCGCCATCCAAAACTCTCAATGATCTCTGAACTTCCGCGGTGAAATCAATATGACCCGGAGTATCTATTATATTTATACGATGCTCATAATTTTTGTCCCCAGATCTGTAAGTCGGTATCCAAAAACATGTGGTCGCTGCAGATGTAATTGTTATTCCCCTCTCTTTTTCTTGCTCCATCCAGTCCATAATCGCAGCTCCTTCATGAACTTCTCCCATCTTATGCGATATTCCGGTATAGAATAAGACACATTCGGAGACTGTCGTCTTCCCTGCGTCTATATGAGCAATGATTCCGATATTTCTATATTTTTCTATCTTGTATTCTCTTGACATAATGAAAGCCGCTCTTTAAAAGCGTTAAATAATCTATAAATTACCAAGCAAAGTGGGCAAAGGCCTTATTAGCTTCGGCCATTCTGTGAACGTCCTCTTTCTTCTTAATCGCCGTTCCTGTATTAGAGGCGGCGTTCAAAAGTTCTTCGGCAAGCTTCTCTTTCATGGGTCTTCCTTTCTTGGACTTAGCTGAATTGATAATCCATCTACTTGCCAAACTGAATCTCCTATCCTTTCCAACAGGGATTGGAACTTGATAAGTGGCCCCTCCAACTCTTTTTGACCTTACTTCCATAGAAGGAGAAACATTGTCAATTGCAGATTCAAAGATCGAAAGCGGATCTTTTTTCTTTTCTGCGACAATATCAAGAGCATCGTAAACAACTCTTCTTGCCACAGATTTCTTCCCCCTCTCCATAAGATAATTAATGAACTTAGAGAGAGCAACGCTATTGTATCTCACATCCGGAGCTATCTCTCTATCAATAATTTTTGTCCTTCTTCCCATCTTTTAATTTAAGTTATTTCTTCTTGGTCCCATATTTACTTCTACTTCTCTTTCTATTCTCCACTCCTCCCGCATCCAAGACTCCTCTGACAACGTGATACCTTACTCCAGCAAGATCTTTGACTTTTCCTCCTCTGATAACCGCAACTGAATGTTCTTGAAGATTATGACCTATACCGGGGATGTAAGCGGTAACTTCCATTCCATTACTCAATCTCATTCTTGCAACCTTTCTTAATGCAGAGTTCGGTTTCTTGGGAGTGACGGTAAACACCTTAATACAGACACCTCTTTTAAAGGGAGAAGGGTATTTCTTACTCTTGTTCTTTATAGTATTGAATCCAAAGGAGAGAGCTGGTGTCTTACTGCTCTTTTGAACTTTCTTTCTTCCTTTTCTTACCAATTGATTTACCGTAGGCATCTGATTTTAGAAATTTAAAAATAATTAAGGTTAAAGGCAATCTTAATTGCTTATCAAAAGCATAATACAAAAAGAGGACAAAAAGTCAATACTCAAAAACTATACTCCTATTATTATTTTAAAGATTACAAGGACGGCTTGAATAATATACGGGAAGAATTTCAAAAATAAAAAGAGAAGCAGGAAAACTCCGATGAATCCGATCTTAGCAAATAATCGAGCCGTCTTCTCTTCAATTGAGGGAAATATCGTAAAAAGGATATGAGATCCATCAAGCGGAGGAATCGGCATTAAATTAAATACCGCCAAAAGAGTGTTTATAAAAACTATGACCAAGCACAGATAAAAAACTTGCCCCCAAAAGCCCGCCGTTATTGCAGTCTCGGTGGAGTAAAGAAAATTACCAACTATCGCCCCCTTCATCTCCGAAGCCAAAGGAATCAGACGAGATCCTATTCCGAACAACGTAGCTATCAAAAGATTGGAAAGCGGTCCGGCCAAAGAAACTTTAAGTCGTCCATATTTTTGATCATTGAAATTGTAAGGATTTATCGGCACCGGCTTAGCCCACCCAACAATAAAAGGGGCTCGCATTGCTATCAACAGGAAGGGAACAAAGAAAGATCCGACGGGATCAAGATGCTTGAGAGGATTAAGTGTTAATCTTCCTGCATATTTGGCAGTAGGATCTCCTATTGAATTAGCCATACCTCCATGAGCCACCTCGTGAATGACGATTGAGAATATAAGGATTGCTATAATAAAAACTGTTTCCATCTTTTGTTTTTAATAATATCACATTCTTTTGCTCTTGTAAAAATAAGATATTGGTGTATATTACGAATACAGATTAATAATATTTAAGTCTAAACTATGTCCAGAGAATGCGTTGTCTGTAAAAAGAAGACCGTCATTTCCAACCAAAGAAAGAAGTTGATGTCCAAATACAATCCGACTCCCAAGAAGAGAAAATACCCGAATATTCAATCGATTTTTGTACCTGAAGACGCTCCGGCTCTATTTAAAGAGTTTGCCGGTAAAAGAATTAAAGCTTGTACAAAGTGCATCAAGACCCTCTCGAAATAACGGTAGACAGGCCGTAGTGTTAACGGCAGCACGAGTCCATGGGGTGGATTTAGTCCGAGTTCAAATCTCGGCGGCCTGAATGAAAAACGAAGAATCTTTCTTCGTTTTTTTACTAAAATAAAAGGACCCCGACAACTCTAGGGAAAGATCTTTAAAAATCCACTGGTGGGTGTCGAAGTCTCAACCCACGGGCTGAGAATCATATCCGACTCCCTTGGGAAGTTTATTACAGATTTTCCAAAGAATCAGGGTCCTGAAGTGATTTTATCTTTTAGAAAGATAAAGTCAATAGATCATTAAAGGTTAAGGGCTTCAGCCATTTGAGAGATTAAAGAGACTACCACCGGAGGAGCCATGAGACTGTAGAATTGATCACCTTTTTCATCTGTCAATATCCATGGAATCTCTTTTACCTCCACTTTTTGAGAAGATTCATTCCATTCAAAACAATACTCGGGAGTGATCTCATAATCATCTACATACTCTTTGGCTAAATTAACCGGAACTGCATTTCTCAAAAGTATCTTTGGAATGCCGTATAGTGAGAAAGCTTGCTTTATCAGCTTGTCATCCGTTGCAAGTCGTTCTTTTATTGGTTCTATACCAAGTTCATCCCCCTCTTTTGAAATCATCTTAACTTCGCTGCATTCGGGATTATCACAGACAAGATCAAACTCTTTCTTCTCTGGGTCATAATTGATTTTTGAGCTTGGTAAGAGTTTAAGGTTTCTTGACGTCTTGCAATCAGGACAAACTCTTCTCCACTTGATTCTTTCATTGATTACACTATTAGGAATATCTATTAAGATGAAAAGGTCTGGATCCTCTCTGTAGCCGACAAGATCTCTAAAGAAGAGAGAGTATGATATCTGATCCATATCTCTCGGGAATCCGTCAATAAAGATAACTTTCTTCTCCCTTTTTGCAATTTCTCTTTTAACCAAAGTAAGGACCAGATCAGTAGGAAGTAATGTCTTGGTGCTCCTCTGTTTAAGCATCTCTATTATCTCGTCTATACTTAACCAACCTCTGCAATTCTTTTTAAGAAATTCGATGAGTTCTTCTTCTTTGACCGGATCGGCTAATTCGGCGTCGACGTCTCTTATCATGTCTCCGATTGAGAAATGCTCCACTTTGTCATTGCCAATAATTTCCGCAAACATCTTAGCATAAGTCCCCTTCCCCGAGCTCTTCTTTCCCATCAGATAAGCGATAAATGTGTTACCTTTATCTATATGGTCTTTTATTTTCGCTATTTCGGGCCCCGCTTTCAATTCGAAATATTCTCTTCTTTCTTCCGGATCGGAGAGATTGAATTTTCTATCAGATCCATCCTTTCTTGTTTTAAAAATTGGAAACTCCATTTTCTATTTTTTATCATTTTTGATTATAAACTCCACTGCTTCTTCAGCAGTATCCACTAAAGTAAAAAGACTCAAGTCTTCTTTACTTATCGCTCGACGTTTTTGGTAAAGTTCGGTCTCAAACCAATTAAAGAGCGGTTGCCAATAATCTTTACCCACAACGACTATTGTAACTGGATGAGATAATTTTTTCGTCTGCAACAACATTACCATCTCAAAGAATTCATCAAGAGTCCCATAACCTCCCGGAAAAAAAACATAGACCGAAGACGCAAGAGACATCATCACTTTTCTAGTAAAGAAATAATGAAAGCCGACCGCTTTTTTAACATACTTGTTTGTCCTTTGCCCATCAGGGAGTTCAATGTTTATTCCAACTGACTCTCCTTTTGCTTCAACAGCTCCTCTGTTTGCCGCCTCCATAATACCAGGACCTCCACCGCTTATTATCGTATAACCTTTCTCTGAAAGCAGTCTACTCAGTTTTTGAGCCTTTTCATATTCGGGATTATTTTCCGACAATCGAGTAGCTCCGAAAAAAGTAGCCGATCTTTTATCAAGTTCCGATATGAGTTCAAAACCTTCTATGAATTCGGCCATTATTTTGAAGATCTTCCAGGGAAATGATTTTCTGAAATCATTTTTTGTAAGAGGGATATTCGGATTTAACGCTTCCTTTTTTTCTCCTTTTTTCATTTCATTGATTAAAAGTCAAGCCGTCTGATACAATTTTTATATTCCCTTCAGTGTCAGTCCTTAGGATTTCTATACCATAATCTGACAAGATTTCCAAGGTCTCTTTATGGGGATGACCGTAACTATTACCCTTCCCCGATGAGATTACGGCGATTGTGGGAGACACTGCTTCCAGAAACTCTCTTGAGGTTGATGTTTTACTTCCGTGATGAGCGACTTTTAAGACATCGGATTTCAAATTCATAACGCGACAAACATTTGATGGTTTCAATTCTTGAGTGCAACTGTCAACCATCTCCACAAGCTCTTTTTCATTCATCGCATAAGTATCTCCCGTAAAAAGAAATTTCCCTTGGTTTGAAACCAAACGAGCTATTATTGACGTCTCATTTAAATCACTCGCTTCTTCAATCCGATTTAAAGGATAGAGAATATCGATATAAAAACTCTTGCCTTTAATTCTTTGACCACCTTGCGCAATCGTTGTTTCTATTTGAGAAATTGAATCTATCCATTTCTGATTTAAGAGATCGTCTTCCGAAACACCGTTCCAAATAACCCAATTTACATCATAAGAATCTATCACTTCGATCAATCCTTCCAAATGATCGCTATGAGCGTGAGATAGAATAATCAGATCAATTCTTCTCTCCCAGAAAGGAATCTCTTTGGCTATTCTCTCTTTTATTATGGACCCCGGACCTCCGTCAACTAAAATCTTATGTCCCTCGGGAGTCTTTATCAATGTTGCATCTCCTTGACCCACGTCAAAGAAGACAACCTCCATTCCATTACAAAAAGACATCTCGTAAACAACACCCCAAGCAATAAGATTTACTAAAAAAAGAGTCGATAAAATTAAAAGAGACTTTCTGTTCATAAAAAATAAAACCCTGTATGAAAGATTAAGGGCTTTATTCAAAAATCACCTCTGCCAACGATTTTGACTTCTCTATTCTTCACCGTCATCGCCTAACGATGAATCCAACAATTTACTTGCTTTTTCTCTCGCCGCCTCTATTTCCGAGGAGAGAGTTTCAATTTTCCCCATTGAAACGTCAATATCTTCGCTTATTGATCTTATAACTTCCTTGGTTTCTTCGGAATCATTCTCAACCTCTTTCTTTAAATCTTCAATATCTTTCATTAGCCGATCCACCTTTTCTTCGATATCTTTGATCCCGTATTCTTTTTTATCTTCTTCTTTGTTTTCCATCTTGCTTTTTATTAATTTTCAGGGTCAAAAGTTTTGAAGATTTCTTCAAGAACATCCAATATCTCTTTATTACCATGATCCATACTGATACGTTTTGAAATGAATTCTTTGAAATCCTTCAATGTAAGCTCTTTCTCACCGTCTGCAAATTTTTCAATATCGGGGATAATGTCTTCTTCAATCATTAAATGAGTCTTCTCTTCTTCGCTTCTCTCTTCTATGTGTTTGTTCCATTTCTTCACCAAATCATTGATAAGAAACGGTTTTTCTTTCTCGCTTGTCTCTCCAGTCTCTTTTTTTTCTTTAGGATCCGCGCCACTCTCTTCTTTATCCGTTTTTGAAGACTCCCCGTCTCTAATCGATTGAAAATATTTTTTCTCTTTTTGATAAACAGATGCTCTCTTTTCAGCGTCTCTAATCTTGTCTCTTATATCTCTTTGTTTGCTTTTAATGGATTCTTCATCTTCTTTGATCTTGTCGGCTATCTCTTCTTGCGAGCTTCTTATCTTACTAAGAATACTTCTTCTTTTCAAAAAATTAACTCCAGCTAACTTCAGACTCTTTTCAAGATCTCTTTGCTCTTTTCTGAAAGATTTCAAGATTTCTCTCTGCCTATCGTGTTTGACCTTCATATCAGAAGCTATCACCTTCAGCTCTTCTTCTCTCGCCTTTGATTGCACTATCTCTTCTTCTATCGGTTTTAGTTTTTCATTATAAACATCTAACATTATATCTATCGCTTCGTTTCGATTATCTAACGCTTCTTCCAATTTTTCTTTTTCTTTTTCAAGTTTCTCCTGGCTCTTTTCTTTTCTTTCTTTCAATCCATCCAATTCTTTTTCAAGATTTACTTTTCCTTCTTCAAGAGAATCTCTCAAGCTTTCATCATCGTTATCACTCAAGATAGACTCTATTTTCTCTATAGATTTTTCCAATGATTCAATGCTCTTGGCTATTGAATCAACCCTGATCTCCTCTTTGGAAACATTATTCTCTATCTTATTAACTTTTTTTTCTCTGTGACCAATCTTCCATTGCAAAGTAAGCTCCCCCACCTCAGTTTTGTAAAAAGAGCTGTACTCTTCAACATCATTTTTCTTATCCTTTTCAGCTTCCGGATCGGCATCTTCCGAACCGGTCTGTTCCGGGGATCCGAAGCCTCCTCCTTCAACTGGATTTTTGTCTTCAGTTTCCATAATAATAAATTTTAATTTGTTTAAACTGCCTCATTTTAATATATATTGCAAGAATATCAATATAGCCCGAGTCGAGATCGCTCCATTATCTCTTGTTCGACCAATGTCTTTGATCTTCCATACTTTAGTTTGGAGATCTCTCTCCCCAGTGAAGCGATCTCCGGATTGCCCGATTTTGGGACGGGAGCCGCAATCTTAAACGGTGATGTTACTTTGCTGTTTATCAACATCTTAATCAAGTATTGAAAATTATCCAAGTTACCAAGATCAAATTTTGAGAATTCCGGTCTAAATTGGCTTTCTAATATCTCCGCATCGGACGTCCCCACCCTGTAAGACGCGATGGTTCCAACATTTCCTATAACCGCATCTTTTATTTCATCTTTAAGTTGTGGCATAAACTGATGAGCAAGAATCAAACAGAGACGGTACTTCCTGGCCTCTGAAAGTATGGTGGCGATACTGCTGGTAGTGAAGTTTTGAAATTCATCAATATAGAGATAGAAATCTTGTCTCTCATTTTCAGGAATCCTGGCTCTTCTTAATGCAGCAATCTGCATCTTCGATACAAGAATCAAACCTAATAATGAGCTGTTTAATTCTCCGGTTAATCCTTTTGAAAGATTGGCTAAGAATATCTTCTTATTGTTCATCACCTCATCAAGGTTAAATCCTGATTCGCTTTGGCCGATAATGTTTCTCATCATCTCATTCTCAATAAAACGCCCTATCTTGGAAGTGACATACCCTAACATGTCCGATCTTGTTTGCCCCGTGGTTTGTCTCCATTGTCTAAGCCAGAAGTTTCTAACCAAAGGATCGGAAACTTTTTCGAGTTTCTTTTCCATAAACTGTCCGTCAGTAAACATTCTTGGAATCTCAACTAATGTTCCCGGATTCTCTTTGTCGGCCATTAGTGCCAACATCGCGTTTCTCATATACTGCTCGAAGTTCGGACCAATGAATTCGGGAGGGAAAAGACTTGAAAAGATCATTATCATCTCGGCTATCGCCAAGTCCTTCTGCTCCGGTTCGCTCCATTCAAGCATATTGAGTCCGCAAGGTCTTTCGATATCTGACGGTTCAAATAGGACTAGATCATTCAACCTTTCCTTGGGAATGCTCTCCAATGTGTGTTCAACCAAGTCCCCGTGAGGATCAATCACTCCGACTCCCCTTCCTTTTTCAATATCTTGCCGAATCATCTCTCTTAAAAGAGTCGACTTTCCGGTACCAGTCTGCCCAATGATATAGAAATGTCTTCTTCTGTCTTCGGGAGAAGCGATGTAGATGGGTCTCTTGCTTCCTCGATAAACCGCTTCTCCTATGAAAATTTCTCCCGAATGAGGCAATTCGGATGGCGGAGGAGCTTCTTTGCTTTTTACCCATTTGATATAGGGACTCTCCATATGTGAAAGCGGTAAGTGATAGATACTGGCCAATTCTTCACTGTTGAGAATAAACGATATACCATCTTTAAAATCTCTAAATGCAAAATTATATATAAATTGTCTCAACCTACGCCCCTTCAACTGTTGAGTTTTAAAACCATTCATTCCCGATGAGAATTGAGCGAAACTACTCTCTATTCCATGGAGAATCTCTCGAGCTCTGTTCTTATTTTCACCAACCCCGATCATTCGTACATTAACACTGAAAACCGGCTTTCTTATCTTTGATCTAACGCCGTCAACCACAACATCATCAACTCTAATATCATTCTTTGCCGCAACATCGCCTTTTTTCGCTTCTACACCGGCTAAAATCTTGGATAAAGCTCCTCTGTGAGCCAAATGGACCGCTTGCTCTAATGTTTTTCCTTCATTCAAGATGTGAGAAAGAACTTCTTCTCCTCTTTTTCTTATATCAAACAAGACCGGCCTTATTATGACTTGTATCGCAGCTCCCTCTGTCGGGCTAATGTTACTGATAGAGTTTGTAATTGACTCTAAGGGATCACTGCCCAAGTCTTTATAACTGTTTATCGGAGCATAAAATGTATTTTTTAACCTAAGATAAGATGCAAAAACCTCACCCTTAGGTTCAAATATAGTATAGTCTTCCGGTTTTTTTTCCAAGATTGCCCCAGGGTAAACTCCTTGAACAAATTTATCCAAAGCCCCTTCAAGATCGGTTGGTACCGCAATATAGAAAGAGATATCGGATCCGCCAAGCTCCGATGCTATCTCAAAAGCAATTCTTGGACGTCCTTGAAAAAAAGACTTCAGCGGAGTTGTTTCGTGATCTATCCGTAGAAAGTTAGAAAAGAGCTGCTCTATTTTAGAGATCATTTTTTTAAAATCAGCTGCATCTCCGTCTTCAGAGGATTCATAACGAGGGAGTCTTACTAAGAAAAGGGACATTTCTAAGCTATGCTTTAAATGTCCCAGTTTTCTCTTTCTTGAAATTAAAATAATTGTGAGAAAGAGGATTATTATGATCAATGCAACTACTGTATAGTGGAAAAGATTCATTTTTTCAAAATCCTCTTATAGTTCCCGTCTTTTGCCAATACATCGTGAAAAAGATCAAGAAGAAAAGGGTCACCGCTCTTTTTGGCAACATTCACAGCATAAACCAACCCTTTCTTTTCACTAACTTCAAGAAGCTCTTTAACCTTAGCTTTGGCTTGCTCTTTTCTTTCACTGTAAGGATCAATTGTGTCTTCTTTCGGTAACTCAGTAACGATAGGTCTGTCCACTTCCGTTTCTATCTTTGTCTCCACCTTTCTATCATCTCTCTTCTCTTCCGGAATTATCGATTCTCGTTCACGATACCACTCATTGAGTGTTTCTTTACCTAATTCTCCTATCTCAATTCTTTCTTCTTTTTCCATCTCTTAAAGAAAGGAAAATCATCTCTTCCCTTAAACCGACCGGGAAGAGATGGTTATCCTTTTATTTAGAAGGCAGTATCTTAAACATCTTGGTTCCGCATACGGGACAAGTCCCGGTGAGGGCTCTTCTTTTAACTCCCCCCTTTCCCTTCATTTCTACTTCTTCTTCATTTTGAACTTCTCTTTTAGCTTTGCACTTAACACAATAGGCTTCTGCCATCTTACTTAGACCAACAACCTCTCGGTCATTGATGATTTATTTTTAATCAATCGACCTTTTCTTACGCTAACTAAATTATACATTAATTGTGATAAATTGAAAGCGAAAAATCAATCTTTTGAGAAATTAGAAAGTAACCGCCTTCGCCTCTTTTAGCGCTTGATCGACTGTCTTATTAATATCTATCTTCCTCTCTTCGTCCATAATTTCCGCAATATCAGCTTTTGTTTTTGGATGTTGAGGAATAAATCTTACACAACAGTCATCATGAGGAAGTATCGATATGTCATAGCTTCCGATCATCTTCGCTTTCTTTATTATATTTTCTTTGTCTTCGGATATAAGAGGTCTTAGAATCAAAAACTCGCAACCCTCTTCTATCACCCTTATATTTTCTATCGTTTGGGAAGCAACTTGTCCCAAGCTTTCCCCCGTTACAACAGCGGAACATCTTTCTTTTTGGGCGATTTTCGATGAAATTTTTAACATTAATCTGCGATAAAGAATCATTCTGTTTTCAGGTAAATTATTGATAAGAATCTCTCTTTGCGCAGAAGCGAAAGGAACAAGATAGAGCTTAATTTTCGGTTGATATCGAGATAACAATCTTGCAATCTCTATCACTTTATTTATCGACTCTTTTGATGTTTCCGGATAAGCGTGGAAGTGGACTAAAGTTAATCGCACTCCTTTTCTCATCGTGAGAAAACTTGCCACCGGAGAATCTATTCCTCCAGAAAGTAAAGATATCGCCCTGCCCCCCGAACTGGCGGGAAGACCTCCCTGTCCTTTGTACTTCTCAGTTGAAATAAAAGAGTCTTTTCCAACTATCTCAATGAAACAGATCATATCAGGATTATCCATTTGAACTTTGACATTCGGAATCTTTTTTAAAACAGCCTCGCCCACTTGAGCGTTAACTTCTTGAGAATTCATGGAAAAACTCTTCTCCGATCTCTTAGTCTCTATCTTAAATGTTTTGAATCTTTCCTTCTCAAGGAGATTGATTGCTGTATCAGATATTGAATTGATCTCTTGGTCATCTCTTGTACAAAATAAGAAGCTGGATATGCCAAAAACCGACAAAAGAGCACCCTTTAATTTCTCTTTGCTTTTATAAGCATCATCGGTTAATTTAACAAGAATTCTGCCTGATATTCTACTTACAGATAAAAATAGTTCGGAGGGAATCTTTTTTTTAATGTCATCTATTAAACATTTTTCAAAAAAAGATCTGTTCCCTTTCTTCAGTCCAATTTCGGAGTAATGACAAATAATGTAGTTCATTCCAATTCAAGATTGTAATCTTCAAACTTTTTAATATCATTTATCCCAAAGGCTTTAACGTAAGCTTTCCAAACTCCCTTGCATCTGCCCTTGAATTCACAATCTTGACAAATTGGAGTATAAGTTTTCGATTCATCTTCATTTAAGCCGACTGTGTCACCTATATCAGGGCGTTCCATTTTTGGATCAATTATGCAGTTCTCTTTTATTTCACCTCCCTGAAGAAAAAATAGATTATTAAGTTCTTTTGGAAAAAGACACCAGTTGTAATCAAAAACACCTATGTAACCAAATTGTGAAAATGTTCTGTAACCTCTTGCAATCTCTTTGGCAAGATCTGCCTTTTTGGCGACCAGTTTTTGATAAGCCTTTGCAGCTCTACCAACGGGTTTTAAGTCGAGCAGAGACCATTTATCAATCCCTAATTTGAGAGTCAAATCGGCTATCTCCTTTAACTTGTTGTAATTGATTGTCATCGGAACCGTGGCAGCCGATAATTCAACGCCACCTATTGAAAGAAAGTTTTCCAGCGCAGTTATTGTTTCATTAAAAGATCCCGGAATTCTGGTAACCGAATCGTGAATCTTGGCTGTGTCCCCGTGAAAACTTGTGGTTAATCCAGTTAAACCGGCATCAATAAATTCATCAACGACTCTTCTGTCTTTGAAACATCTGGCGTTGCTACTCATCTCAATTCTGTAATAGCCCAAATCTTTTGAGACAGAGATAAATTCCAGCAGATGTTTGTTGCAAGTTGGCTCACCCCCTGTAAAGTGAATTGTTTTATACCCTTCCCTTTTCTTTTCGGTTATCTCCTTTAAGATATCTTCTCTATTCTTTGTTTTAGACAGCCTATTGGGAGCGGAAACGATACACATCAAGCAATCATTTGTGCAATCACCAGTTATTGATAATATTATATTCTGCTTTTCAGGATTGATCATAAATCAATTGAACTTCGTTGTTAAGTTTCTTTAATTCATTTAAGCCTACGCCGGTTTTTTTCGCAAACTTTTTATAATCTATATTAATAAGATCTTTAGCAAAAACTATATCATTCTTCAAAAGTTTTGTTTTGACTTTATCACTGAGTGAAAAGAGAATTGTTATAGGATAAAGGTTCTTCTTTTCTATCAGTTCTTCAAGGTTATTGTTTTGAGGGTAATGCCAAGCTATAACATCCACTTTACGACAACTGGCAAACTTTAATGCTTCCGAAGTGCAACGAGTATTAGTAACCAAAATTGCTTGATGGAATTTTTGAGGATTTCTGTCTTTCATCCAAGCCTCTTTTACGTCAAGAAATCTGGCATAAGTGTAAAGAGCAACTTTCAAATCGGATCTTAATCCGGAAGAGCTGTGATGTTTACATTCAACCATATAACGTTTGTTCCCTTTTGTCGCAATGATATCAACCTCTTGATTGACACAATGACCTTGAACAATCTCCCCCACGCTAACCTCGTAACCGTATTCTTTAAGAATTCCGGCAAAGTATTTTTCAAAAGGGTATCCCGACGGACCAAGATTCATCAAGGCTCGCTTCAAATTATACTTTATCGCCACCATCGGATCATCTCTTTTAAGAAGATCTATTACAACATCCAAGATTGTCTCGGATCTTATTCCGGATTTTGATAAACCCTTCACTTCTTTGGCTATCTCTTTCGCCTTGAGATGATTCAATCCCACCCTCTCAAGTGAGAAGACTATCTTCTCTTCTTTAAACTTCTCTTTCTCACCGGAGGCTTTAACTATATTCATAGATTTATGATACCTTTTTTGAATCACTTAACAAATAATCCCTCCTCCAATCAATTGATCTCCTTGATAAATAACGGCCGATTGACCGCTGGCAGTCGCTTTCTGAAATTCATTGAAAATAACTGTAGCTCCGTCTTTGAAAGAAATTAAAGCCGGTGCCGCACTGTGTCGATATCTGATCTGAACCTCACATTTGAATGGAAACTTTGGATAAGAAAGCCAATTCAGATCTTTAAGATGAACTGATTTTAATTCGGGGAAGTTTTTCCCGACCATTAAGATATTTTTTGAATAATCTTTTTCCGTAACAAAATAAGGTCCACCGGAAAGGCCAATTCCTTTTCTCTGTCCGATTGTATAAAACCAAAGACCCGAGTGATTTCCAACCTCTTTCTTACCATCAATAATCTTCCCCGGCTTCTCTCCAATCTCTTTTAAAAGAAATTTATTTAAAGAGTCTTTTGCAAAACAAACTTCCATAGACTCTTTCATATCCAAAACGGACATTTTCAGATCGGCGACTATCTTTCTGACATCTTCTTTCCTATAATCTCCCAACGGAAATATCAATCTCTTTATCTGATCATGAGATAGTCTCCATAAAAAATAACTTTGATCTTTTTCTTTATCAACTCCTCTGTAAATACTACCATCTCTGATAATCGCATAATGTCCGGTAGCTACATAATCAAATCCGAGCGAAATGGCTTTCTCCAAGAAAAGACCCGTCTTAATCTTTTGATTGCAATTAACACAAGGATTCGGAGTGTTACCGTTGACATATTCATTTAAGAAATCATCGATAATCTCTCTTTTGAACTCTTCTCTTAGATCGACTGAATAAAAATCTATTGAGAGTTTTTTTGCAATTCGCTTGGCTTCTTTTTCTGCGTTGAGATTATCATCGCCAAGCCTCATAAAAGCACCCGCGACAAAAAATCCTTCTCTTTTGAGAAGGGTGGCTGTCGCCGAACTGTCCACTCCTCCCGACATTGCAACAAGAATTTTATCATCTCTTTTCAGTCGATCCATTTTGAGTATCTTTTTTCGAGAACTTCTTTTTCTTTAATTATCTTATCATGCCTTCTCTGAAGCTCATTCGGAATCTCCCTCTTATTCTTACTAAGGTAATCATAGATACTTTCAGCTAATGCATCAGCAGCCAATATTGAACAATGAAGTTTAATCTTTGGAAGTCCTCCTAATGATTCAGCAATGCTGTTTTTATCTATTTTCATTGCTTCTTTAATCGTCATCCCTTTAGCCAAATCCGTTACCATACTACTGGTTGATATCGCTGCCACACATCCGAATGTTTCATACTTGATATCTTCAATAACATCTTCCCCATCGGATCTTTCCTTAACTTTAATATAGAGGTGCATAACATCTCCACAAATAATATTTCCGACTTTGCCGACACCATCCGGATTCTCAATTGAACCCATGTTATGAGGATTACGAAAATGACTCATCACTTTTTCATTGTATAAACTCATCTTTTTATCTTCTCCCAAAAGGAGATATTTCTCTTAATTTTTCAACTGCCGCGGGAAGATTTTTAAGAAAATAATCAACTTCCTTACTCGTAGTCCATCTCCCAAGTGAAATTCTTAATGACCCATGGGCCTCTTGAGGTTTCAACCCGATGGCCAAAAGAACATGACTTGGTTGGAGTTTATTTGATGAACAAGCTGAACCGGTGGATGTGGCGATTCCTAACATATCAAGACTTATCACCAGTGATTCTCCTTCAATAAAATCAAACCTTAAATTGATGTTATTTGACAACCTGTTGCAAGGATCGCCGTTTAGCTTCGTATCTTTGATCTTAAGAGCTTCATCTATTATCTTATCTCTTAAAGTCTTTATTCTTTCATTCTCTTTCTCCATTACAGTCGACGAAATTTCACAGGCTTTCGCAAAACCGACAATCAATGGAAGATTAATCGTGGATGATCTCATATCCGATTCTTGTCCACCTCCATGTAAAAGAGGATCAATCTTAGTACCCTTTTTAAGAAAAAGGATTCCTATTCCTTTAGGTCCATACATTTTATGAGCACTCGCTGTTAACATATCGACATTCAAGTTAGAGACATCTATCGACTCCTTGCCGAGAATTTGAGTGGAGTCGGTGTGAAAGTAAACGCCCTTTTCTTTACAAATCTTACCGATCTCCGATATCGGCTGTATTGTTCCAATCTCATTTGAAGCGTGGATGATAGAGACTAAGACAGTATCTTCTCTTATCGCTTCTCTTACGTTTTCAGGGTTAACTCTTCCTAATGAATCAACCTTTAATCTGGTTATCTCGAACCCTCTCCTTTCAAGCCATAAAGCACTCTCCATTATACACGGATGTTCTATTGACGATATGATGAGATGTTTGCCTTTGTCGAAGTTTGCCGAAGCTATCCCTTTCATGACGAAGTTATTACTCTCGGTGGCCGAGCTGGTAAATATGATCTCGTCTGAGTTTGAACCGATCATGTCAGCTACGGTTTCTCGACTTTTATCTAAAGCGATTCTGGCTTCTTGTCCAAATGAATGAAGTGACATTGTGTTTCCATACTTTTCTTGGAAATAAGGCTCCATAGCCTCCAAAACTCTGTCATCCACTTTGGTTGTTGCCGCATTATCCAAATAAACTCTTTTATCCATAGAATTATGATTTCATTAAATCTTGCAATGTTACAGAATCTATCGTTTTCTCGATTGATTCTTGAAGTTTTTTCCACATATAAAAACTTTCGCATCTTCCTTCCCTATAACAAGAACCTTTACTGCCCACACACTCAACTAAAATCATTTTGCCCTCCAATGCTCTCAAGATGTCTCCCACTCTTATCTCTTTTGGCAAACGAGCCAAAGAGTATCCCCCTTGAGCCCCTTTTCTTGATTTCATAAGATTAGCCTTCTCAAGAGTTGAACATATTTTCTCTAAATAACTGAAAGAAATCTCCTCTTTCTCCGACATCTCTCTCAAGGAGCAGAATCCTTTACCAGTATTGGCTAAATAAACCATAGCCCTTAGCCCATATTGGGATTTTCTTGATATCTTCATTTTAAATCAGACTAATTAAGTCGGTATTAAAGATAACAAAAATCCGCTATCTCTGTCAAGACTCATTAAGGTTATTGAAAAGAAGAGTTTATTTTGATATTATCTTTAAATTGCCGCGGTGGCGGAACCGGTATACGCGTACGACTCAAAATCGTATAGGAATTTCCTGTGTGGGTTCAAGTCCCACCCGCGGCACATCAAGATATTTTATTTCCCTTTGGGCCCAATGCCGATTTCAATATTTCAGATTTGAAATTGTAAGTTATATCTTTCTTGGAGTTGAATCTTTCCTCGGCTAAATCCATCAAACCAGTCACCAGATCTATTGGTGATAGTCCTGCTTTCTTCCAATTATGATGATAAAGACTTCCTGGGAGAGTATTGACTTCGTTTACAAAGACTTCTCCCGAAAGACCATCTATTAAAAAATCAACTCTGGCAATTCCGGAGCATCCCAAAATTTGATAAGTCTTAACCCCGATATCTTTCACTTTTTGTGACAGAACTTCATCTATCTTGGCTGGAATCTCTGTCTGATTGCCACTTTTTTCTTTCTTTCCCTTACCACCTGACAGGTATTTGTCGGTAAAATCAAAGAACTCGGTCTTATTCAACGCTCGCTCTATATTAGCTGTCTTTGGATTCTCATTTCCCATAATCGGAAGTGTCACTTCTATCAAATTTTCTATACTCTCTTCGACTAAAACTTTATCGTCATAATGAAAAGCCACATCTATAGCGCGCTCTAACTCCGAAACATCTTTTACTTTACTGATGGCGATACTTGATCCCAAATGAACCGGTTTGACAAAAAGCGGCCACTTCAGTTGAGAAGCTTTTTCCATTCCATAATCTCTTTTTTTGTCCCAATCCTCTTTCATAAACCAAATATAAGGAACCGTCTTAATTCCTTCAATCGCTAATATCTGCTTAGTAAGAACCTTATCCATCGCAACTGCGGAAGCAAAAAGATCACACCCGACAAATGGAACATTAGCCATTCTTAAGAGGCCCATCAAGCTTCCATCTTCCCCGAATGTGCCGTGCATCGCCGGAAAGACAAGATCAATCTTTACTGTTCTTCTTTTCACACCGGGCCATATGATTTTTAAGCCCTCGTCAAAAGATATCATAAGTTTCTTACCCAAATGAGTTTCGTAATCGTCTTTTTGAAAAAACTCAATGCCCGTCATCTTATTATTTGAATACCAAGAATCATTCTTGGCTATATAGATCGGATAGAGATCGTATCTCCCAGTTGCAACAAGAGAACTTATTATCGGGTTATAAGCGGTAATTATTGAAACATCATGTTCGGCGCTTCTCCCTCCAAAAATTACCGCAATCTTCTTTTTCATGTTTTTGAATATTATTGATATTGATCTGACCAGTCATTTTGTAATAATACAACATCACCTTTTGCTGTCAAAAGTGGTAAGGATGCAAAAAGCATAAAGACGTCGTCAAACCAGATTATCTCTCCCCTACCATTTTCTTCTTTAAATCCTTTCTCTATGAAAGGTGTTACTGAATTCTTAATCAAAACGATTTTTTCTATATTCGCCACAGCCAATCTCTTCCCTATCTCTCGATGGACCTTTTCGGTTCTTTCGCCCATTTCAACCAATCCGGGAGTGATATAAAATCGCCGCGAACCGGAAAGAGATGACAGAAAATCTATAGCGGCGGCTACACCATCCGGATTCCCGTTATAAGTATCATCTATTATGACGACTCCGCTGCCGTCAATTTTAGGATTTAGTCTGTGAGGAAACGGCTTAGTAGCACTTATTCCCCTCTTTATTTCATCTATAGAAAGCCCTAACCTTAATCCGATATCAAGAGCTGTCATAATCGGTCCTATCAGATGAAGCCCGAGCAGTTCTGATTTCAAAATAACTTCTCTTTCTTTAATCAGTGTTGAGAACGACAATCCCGAAAGATCGGTAGACGGCGTATTCACTTTATATTCTCCAATCCCGAAACGACTGTAAATGATATTGTCTTGTGAGATGTTTCCAACAACGAGATCATCTTCACCGTTGAGATAAAGGTTTGCACCTTTTGTAAAACCAGCTAACTCAAAAATCATTGAAGTGGTTGTTTTAAGCGATCCAGATCTTTCAAGATGAGCTTCGTTAACTCCTGTTATAATCCCGATGTCGGGCTTTATTATTTTACAAAGCTTCTTTACATCTCCCGGATAATACTCCCCGAGTTCAAAAATTAAGGCATCCTCTCCGTTAAGTTTTTCGACAAAGCGAGCTATTCCAATTAAAGTATTGTGATTATGAGAAGGCGCTGACACCTTCCTGCCTTCTGAAAGGACGGTTCTTAAAATCTCTCTCATTGTTGTTTTTCCGTAACTTCCCGCTATCGCAATCTTGATTGCATTACTCTTTTTCAAAATCTTTTCCGTTTTCTTCGCAATGAAAAATTCAATTGGCTTCTTAATTGACAATTCAATTATCATTGAAAAAAAGGCGACGAAATAAGCCGTAATATGAGGAATCAGAATTATTGCACAGACAAGAGTGACTATCTTGTAGGGAGCAGAGAGATTGAAAATCAAGAGAAAAGAGAGAATTATTAAAGAGAAATAAACGAATAGAGTTGCGATTAAAGTTATCTTTGCTCTTACTGTTAAATCAAGCTCCTTCCTTTGTTCAACTTGAGAAAAGTCATCCGTTCTATGATACCAAGCCAGATAATTCTTAACTCCATATTCGCAAGATTGAAGCATATAAACAAGAGAGCGCGGATAGTTGAAATTATATCGTGTTAAAAATTTCTTAATCATAGGAATGACTTTATGAGATTTGCAACAGTTTCTGGATGATCTTGGTGAACAAAATGACCAGCTTTATTTATTACCTCTAATTTTGAATTGGGAATTATTTGAGACATAGTCTTTCCTTCAGAAAGAGGAGTCTCCGAATCATCTCTTCCCCATATAAGAAGAGTTGGAACTCTTATTTTTGAACAATCGTCAGCTAAGTTCTCGGAAATTACTTTTACAAAAATGCCTTTCATTGATTCTGATCTAAGATAATCACTCTTAATCTTGTCATAAAACCAAGCTCTTATTCTTCCTCTTATCAAAGAAAGTGGCGGTATCTTTAACAAAGGACCGATTATCATTGAAGTTCCTTTCATTACTTTGTTGCGAAAATTGTCACGCTTTGCAACTCCGGCCGATGCAATCAAAATATTCTTTTTTACTCCAAAAACTCCTCTGCTCTTTATTATAATACGTCCTCCGAAAGAATGACCAATTATCGCTTCGGGTTTAAGGTCAAGCTTTCTAATGAAATCCTCTACAAATTTGACATAAGCATTGAGATCCCAATCCTTTGAAGGAGATTCGCTTTCACCAAATCCAGGAAGATCGAGTCGTACGATTCTGAAACTTTCGGTCAAAAGTCTTGCTATCTTATCAAAAGTATTGAGATTGTTTTGCCATCCGTGCAATAGAAGAATTGTTCCACCCAAACCCTCATCTCTGTAATTAATCGCCAATTCTTGAACTATGACTTTCATATAAAAATTTGAATTTCTCTTTTGTATAGAAGACCAATAAAGCCGATAAGACTCCGATCGCTATTCCCCCCATTATGTCCGATGGCCAATGAATCCCTGAAGCCACTCTTGCAATTCCCACTAAGAAAGATGACGCAAAGAAAATGATTCCGGCTCTTTTATTATGGATAAAAATTATCGTAGAGAGAGCAAAAAAGAATGCTGTATGTCCGGATGGAAAAGATGCAGTTGGACTGTGATCGAAAAGAGGTGTTAATCCGGAAAGAAAAGGACGCTCTCGGAAAAAGAATCTTCTAATAGTATCGGTGAATAAAAATCTCGCTAAAAAAGCGCTGATAAAAGCCAAAGTAAGCATCCGATAAGATTTCTTTGATCTGTCTCTTATTATAAAAAGAGAAGAAACAATCAAGACATATGGAAAGTATTTTGCAAAAAAGAGAACGATCATATCCACCAATTCCGATCGAAAAACAATTCCATGAATAACTTCGAAGATTAGTTTATCCATAAATTTTCTTAAGCTCAATTATATTCCTCAAAAGACAGGCTGTTGTTATCGGACCAACCCCTCCCGGTACAGGAGAAACTTTTGAAGCCTTCCCGATTACATTCTTAAGAACAACGTCACCTTTAATAAGATTGTCTTCCGAGGCAGATCCGGCATCAATGATTATAGATCCCTTCTTGATCATATCTCTTCTTACCAATCCTGACTTCCCGACTCCAGATATAACAATGTCAGCTTTTTTAGTGAAACTCTTAATATCATAAGTTGAACTGTTAAGAGTGGTAACTGTAGCTTTTTGAGATGAAATCCAATGGGTAACGGGGCGCCCGACCAATCTTCCCGATCCAATCACCACCACATTCTTACCGACAAGATCTTCTCCTTTAAGAATCTCTGATATAGCCGAAACTGTAGGAGGTATTATGGAAAAATCCCCGGAATAATAACGACCAATTGCTCTACTTGATAAGAGATCAACATCTTTATCAACTTCGATCGCATCAAAGAGATGATAAGTATCAAGCTTGTGAGGCAAAGGAAGTTGAATTATGAGAGCGGAGGATTCTTTCGATATTTCAAAAACATCTTCAATCAAACTTTCTTTTTTAATGCTCAACGGGAAATTAAAGAGTGAAAAATCGATACCTGTCTCATAACAAGCTTTCTTTTTTTGTAAAATGTAAGAAACTGATATCGGATCATTACCAACTAAAATAACCGATAATTTCAAGTTAAGCCCGTCCTTCAAAACATCTCTTTTCACTTTTTCGATTATCTTTCGAGCAATCTTTTTCCCATCAATGATTTCTGTCATGGAATGGGAAATATCTTACAGATTTCCTTAACCTCTTTTCTCACACTTCTACAAGTTCTTTCGTCTTTTTCTCTTATAACCCTTGCAATCCATAGGGCAATTTTTTTCATCTCCCTTTCTTTCATCTTTCGAGTGGTAACGGCGGGAGTTCCAAGACGAATTCCCGATGGCTTGAAGGGAGGATTAGGATCAAATGGAATCGTATTCTTGTTAACTGTAATACCCGCTCTGTCTAAGAGATCTTGAGCTTCTTGTCCCGATAGTCCTTCTTTACTCAAGTCGACCACCATAAGATGGTTTTCGGTTCCCCCGGACACAAGGGAAAAACCCGACTCTTTAAGGTAATTACCAAGAGCAATTGAGTTTTTAACTATCTGTTTTCCATAATCTTTGAATTCTTTAGTGGAAGCTTCTTTTAAGGCAACTGCGATGGCCGCTATCTGATGCTCATGAGGTCCGCCTTGGAGTCCCGGAAAGATCGCTTTGTCAATTTTAGACGGAAGATCCTTGTCTTTATCAATTCCTGACGGAGTTACCATTACAATCCCTCCTCTCGGACCTCTAAGCGTCTTATGCGTAGTTGTGGTGACTATGTGAGCATAAGGAACCGGGCTGGGATGAATTCCGGAGACAACCAATCCTGCAATATGTGCTATGTCTGCGGCAAGAAATGCTCCTACGGAGTCAGCCACTTCTCTAAATCTTTTCCAATCAATTATTTTCGGATATGCGGTCGTACCCGCCCAGATCAGACCGGGCTTCTCTTTCTTCGCCACTTTCAACATTTCGTCAAAATCGATATTTCCGCCTCTTTTTTTAACGCCGTAAGAAATTGCTTTGTAATATTTACCGGAGAAATTAACTTTAAAACCGTGAGTGAGATGTCCGCCAACCATAAGATCCATTCCCATAACCGTATCTCCGGGTTTGAGGGTTGCAAAATGAACCGCATGATTGGCCGGAGATCCCGAATAAGGTTGAACATTGACGTGCGGAACTTTAAAGAGATCTTTCGCTCTCTCTTGGCAGATAAGCTCAACGCCGTCAATTATTCCACAGCCACCGTAATACCTCTTCCCGGGATAACCTTCTGCATATTTATCGTTTAAGATAGAACTTAATGCTTCTAATACCGCTGGAGAAGTATGGTTTTCCGAAGGGATCATTTCAAGCCCTTCTTCTCTCCTTTTCCTCTCCGCTTTAATTAAATCCGATATTTCTTTATCAACGCTTTTTAATCTCTTTATCATATATTTTCTCTCTTGCCATCTTTACCGCCCCAACCACCGGTCTGTTTTTGGAGATAATGAAATTGGCAAAAGACCCTTCTTTTTTAATTTTTCTCTCAAAAAAATAAACGAACGCTTTTGATTTAAACATACCGCCAGATGCAATTAATGGAAACTCTTTTCTGAATTTCAAAGATTTCTCTATAAAGTTAACCCTCCCGGCCAACTCATTAGCTCCCTCTTCCATTATCAACAATGCTGTCTTATCGCCCGCTTCAGCGGCAAGATCAACCGCAGTTGAGAGTTGAGGAACGGTGATTGTCGGATCGGCATAGATCCATCTGTTTAACTCGTTTAGATCTTCATATCCGAAAATCTTGGTTATTAATGTCTTCTTATTCAGATCAATATGATTGATTATCGCTTGGTAAGCTTTTTGTCCAACCCAAAAGGCTGAACCTTCGTCTGCCAAATAACCTCGACCGCCCGCTCTGATCTGATTTTCTCCTTTCCAACCTCTTACGACTGATCCAGTTCCAGCTATAACTAAAACACCGTCATTTTCATCAGTCGCCGCTCTGAAAGCAATCTCTTGATCTCCACCGAAGAGAATAGCTCTTTTATCAATGAACCCGGCAGAAGCAATCTTATCTGAAATCTTTTTAAGACGTCCTGAATATTCTTCTTCGGCTGCCGCAATGGCGATATAAAGAGATGATAAACGAATATTCTTTCTGCCAATAGCTCTCTTAATGGAGAGTAAAATATTTTGGGCTGATTTGTCAATTCCTTGATTTCTTGGATTTGATGGCCCAGCCAAGCCTTGACCTAAAATCCTTCCGGAGATGTCCGAAAGAAGGCACTCTGTTTTAGTGCCCCCTCCATCTACTCCCGCTATAAAGAGTTCGTCCATCTTGTCAGTTAAATTGAGATCTTAAAATCACCTCTTTTTCAACATCTCCTTTCACAATTGATCCTGGACCGATTATTGAATCGTTTCCGATAACCGTGCCCGGCATGATAGAGCAATTTATTCCGACACTTACTCCGTCCCCTATGATGGCTCCGAGCTTATTGAAGCCGGTGTCAACCCTCTCTCCTTTTACATTGACTTTTATATTCTTTTTATCAAATCTAAAATTGGCCAATATGGTCCCTCCTCCGATGTTAACCCGATCTCCTATGACCGAATCTCCGATATAAGTCAAATGAGGCAGATTTGTTTTATCACCGATAACTGACGCTTTAACTTCAACTCCAGCACCTACACGGCAATCTCTACCAATAATCGTTTTCTCCCTAATAAAAGCATTTGGACCGATTATAGTATCTTCACCAATATAGACCGGCCCTTCGATTCTCGTACCGCTTTTTATCAATGCACCTTTTTCTATCCTGACATTTCCAATAATAACGCAATTCTTTTCAATGTTTCCTTTAATGGATTTAGATTCTTTACCTACCATTAATCGGTTAGCTTCTAAAAAATTCCACGGATACGATATGGGGATCCAATTACTTGTTGTTTTAAAATAAAGTCTCTCTTGTGTTATCAAGGCTTTGATGTAATCGGTAAATTCAACTTCACCTCGCGGAGACTTCCCTATTGCAAAACTGAATATTGATTTATCCAGAAAATAGAGCCCCGTGTTAACTAAAGCTTCAGCTGGTGGGTTTTCCGGCTTTTCGGTTATGTTTTTGACAAAATTGTCATAACATTCAACAACCCCGAAAGACGATGGATTCTTTACTCTTCCGAGTAATATTGACGGGTGTTTTTTAATGGTTGCCTTTATATCTTCTTTAAGATAAAGATCATCTCCATTTAATAAGATGAATTTATCATCAATCAGTTGAGCCGCCTTTTGGGCCGCATCTCCAGTTCCAAGTTGATCTTCTTGAACCACATATCTTACTCTTATCTTTCCGTATTTGTCACCTATTCTCTGTTTGATCATCTCACCCCTGTATCCAATTACAATGATCACCTCTTTAACCACCCCTTGTAATTGATCCAAATTATGCTCAAGTATCGTCTTGTCTACAATTCTTAACAATGGCTTGGGTCGCTCAAAAGTCAAAGGTTGCATCCTGACTCCATTGCCTGCGGCTATTATTACGGCTTTTAACATTGTTCTTTTTTAGATTATAAACTTATAAACTCATTAACGCTTTAACTAACTTTTTCGCATCATGAATAATGTCTCCGCGAGAATTAATCAAATCCATTCCAATAAATTTATCATTTTCACAATCAACGGCTAAAACCGGTTCTAATAATTCTGGACTTTTTTTTCTATACTCACCAACTCTTTTTGAAGAGATTTTCAAATTGTGATAGAGAACATAATCAATTGAACCTTCTATCATTTCTTCTATTTTTTGAGTAAAGTCAGATACTGAATAATCATCGGTTTCACCGTGCTTGGTCATTAAATTAGATATGTACACTTTCTTGGCTTTACTCCGATTTATGCTTTGAGACATCCCTTTGGTCAAGAGAACTTGAGCCAATGAAGAGTAGAGGTCGCCCGGGCCTATGACTATCATGTCGGCTTTCTCAATCGCTTTAAGCGCCAAAGGATAAGCTTTTGCCTCCGGCTCAAGGAAAACTTTTTTAATTTTCAGAGACCCTTCGTGTTTAGGAATATCTATATTGGTCTCTCCGATAATCTTTTTTCCGTTTTCTAAAATGGCGCAAACTTCAGATCGATCAAGGGTTGCGGGAAGCACCTCGTGTTCTATATTCAGAAGTTTTCTTATCTCTTTGATCGTCTCCTCGTAACTATTTGTACTCAATTCTAAGGCAGTGATGAAAAGATTTGCAAAATTATGTCCTTTTAAATCTCCACCTTCAAATCTGAAATTAAAGAGATTTTCAACTATCGGTGAAGTATTGGCTAAAGCCAAAAGAGCCCTTCTTATATCCCCGGGAGAATTAATCTGATAATCTTTTCTTAAACGCCCCGCCGATCCGCCTGAATCAAGCATTGCACAAATGGCAGAAATGGAAACAGGCTCTCTTTTGAGTTGAGATAAAACCGACCGAGGCATCGCATTACCTCCCCCGATACAGACAAATCTTCTCTTCTTAGGCATAATCTTTTAAAAGTTTTCTCATTTCAACTTTCTCTTTGACACCATCTCTTGAGAAAGCTTCTTCTTCAAATGATTTCTTGATTTCCTGATAAAAAATTCCGATCGGAATTCTTTTTTCGCTATTATAATCCCATTTGGATGCAAGAGTTAACGCTCTGTTCTTGGAAATTCCTTTTTCAGTCTCTATCTCGTAGACTGATTTGTTATACTTCTCGAGAGTATTATACCAAGTAACGCATGGCTGAAGAACTTCGATAAAAGAAAATCCTTTATGCTTGATCCCTTTCTTTATTAAGTCGGCCAAATGTTCCGTTTTTGAGCTGTATCCTCTGGCGACAAAAGTTGCTCCTGAAGCGATCATCAATTCCAATGGGTTTATCGGCGTCTCTATGCTACCTTCCGGAGTTGAACTCCCTTTAAACCCTTTTGGACTTGTCGATGTGTACTGTTTTACCGTAAGAGCAAAGTTGTGATTGTCATGAATGATAACCGTGATATTGGTATTCCTTTTTGCTGTATGTATCAGATGAGCCATTCCTTCATTGTAAGAATCTCCGTCTCCGGAACAACAAATAACGTCTAAATTTGGATTGGCAATCTTGATTCCTTCCGCAAGAGAGACGGCTCTTCCATGAAGCCCGGAGAAGCTATTAATGTTAATGTAATCGGTAATTTTTCCGTGACATCCAATACCGCCGACAAGAACAAAGTTCTCTCTTTTCTTTCCCTCCTTCTCAATTTCCACTATCGCTTTCTTTAAAGATTTGAGTAGGGGAAAATTTCCGCATCCGGGACACCATGTATTTTTGGTGGGTAAATTTAAATTTTCCATTTTTAGATCTTAATTTTACTGATTAACTCTTTGGTAGTGAACAGCCTTCCCGTATATTTGAGAACGCTCTTTGATTCTATTCCGTAATATCTTAACAGTTGAGCCAATTGTCCTCTGTTGTTTGTCTCTACGGTTATTATGCGACTAACTCCCAAGAGAGCTCTCTTTATCTGCTTCTCGGGAAATGGACTCATGATTAACGGTTGAATCATTTTAATATTCTTCTCTTTAGCAAACTCAATAGCAGCTCCCTTAACCGATCCCCAAGCAATAATCGCAGTTTTGGACTTCTTGTTTCCGTAAACCTTAACCGCTTTTATTTTAGAAATCTCCTTCTCAAGAGATCTAAACTTTCGAGATCTTTTGTCTTGCATCAACTTCGTTGTTTTTTCGTCTTCAATCGCTATACCAAACTCATCATGCTCATAGCTTGTCGCTTTTACAACGGCTCCTTTTTCTCCGGGAAAAGCGATTGGTGAAACTCCGTCTTTTGTTATCTTGAATCTCTTATACTCTCCCTTCCTATCCCAAAGAGACAATTTCCCGGGAGTATACTTCTCTAAAGAATCAAGATCAAAAGAATAAGTACATTCAGCAAGATCTTTATCAGATAAGATAATCGATGGGATTTGATATCTCCAAGCGATATCCATGGTTAATTGGGTTAAGTAAAAAGCTTCTTCCGGATCTCCGGGAGCAACAACAAATCTGTCAAAATCACCGTGTCCAGCGGATAATACGTGAAAAAGATCCGACTGACCACCGTATGTTGGCAGACCGGTAGACGGTCCACTTCTTGAGACGTTCACGACAACTAAGGGTATCTCCGCTTGAGCCGCAAAGCTCAATGCTTCATTCATAAGAGCAAATCCACCCCCGGATGTACCAATCATCACTCTGCTTCCGGCAAAAGCCGCTCCGATAGCGGCATTTGCAACGGCGATTTCATTCTCCGGTTGAAAAACCTTTACTCCGTATTTTACTCCTTTTTGTGCCATGCAATTTAATATACTCGTGGCGGGTGTCATCGGATAAGCGAAGTAACTGTCAAGTCCAGCTTTCAAAGATCCTAAAACGATTGCACTATTTCCCGAAATAAGAGGTCTTTTATAAGAAGATAATTTTGGGATCTTCATCTTCGCTTGAGCTGTTTTATAGGCTTCTTTTGCCACTAACAGATTCTTATCCGTTGCAACCTTCAATTCACTGATCAAAACTTTCTTTAATGTATTCCAATCAATTCCGACCGTTTTAGCAAAGGCGCCTACCAGAGCGGTATTTTTCATTATCAGAAGGCCTCCGATATTTTTTGCAATTGTCTCGATTGGAAACCCATTCCCTCGATCAAATTCGAAAGCGTCGGAATTATAGATGACCATGTCTTTGTCTTTCAATCTTTTAGTATGACGCTTTATCGTATCTTCATTGAAAGCAATCAACAGATCTATCTCATCTCTGTGAGTTAAAACCTTTTCGTTTGAAGCTCTGATCAATGAGAAGTTATGTCCTCCTCGAATTACTGATTGATAATCTTCATGTATGTATATCTGATAACCATAGCTGGATAAAAGCTTGGCTATTATAAGTCCGGCTTTTTTTGATCCGTCTCCGGCAGATCCTCCAATAAGAATTGAATGCTCTTTCATTGTTATTTTGTTTTAATTATTCTAATATCACCGCTTTTGACAAGCTGCGTGGATTATCCGGGTCAAGTCCTTTCACAGCTGAAAGATAGTAAGCGAAAAGTTGAAGCGGAATTGATAATACAACCGGCAAAACTTCTTCGCTCACTGAAGGAATTCTGATAATATCGGGAGTCAAACCGTCAATCCTGCTGTCTCCATCGGTAGCCAAAACGATAAGATTTGCTTCTCTTTTCTTAAGATCTTCAATACTCAACAATGTCCTGTTTCTAATACTGTCGGACGGGGCCAAAACAAACACCGGCAAATTTCTATCAATCAACGCTATGGGGCCATGCCTCAATTCCCCTATAGGAACAGCTTCGGCATGCACATATGACGTCTCTTTTATCTTTAGAGCTCCCTCCATTGCTATCGGATAACCATATCTTCCACCGGTAAAGATTATGTTGGAAAAATCTTTATACTCATCCGCTATCTTCTTTATGTTTGACGATCTATTTAAGACCTCTTTAACGATTTTCGGTAATGCGATAATGTCATTGATAAGAGCATCATTAATCACTCCTCCTCTCTTTTCTTTCAAGAAGAGAGAAAGAAAGAGAAGAATCATAATTTGAGACGTAAAAACTTTGGTTGAGGCGATGCTGATTTCAGATCCGGATTGATTGTATAAGGTATAGTCTGTCAGCTTGGACAAGCTTGACCCTTTAACATTGGTTATTCCTATTATCAAAGCTTCGCTTTTTTTGACTAAATCAAGCGCTCCGAGGAGATCGGATGTCTCACCGGATTGAGATATGAAAAGATAGACTTTATCATCATCAATCATCGGGTTGCGATATTGAAATTCCGACGCCAATTCTACCCCCGCAGGAAAAGATGCCACATCCTCCAAGAGGTATTTACCTATCAATCCCGAATGATAAGAAGTACCACAAGCGATAATCTCAATCTTCTTGGAATGAAGTAATCTGTTCTCTATCTTGTCTATTCCGTCAAAAATCACTTTCCTTTGAGGAAATTTAGATTCTATCTCTTGAGATATCTTCTCGTCTTGTTCCATTATCTCCTTTATCATGAAATGCGGATATTCTCCTTTCAGCTTGTACATATGATATTGATTAACTTATTTTCAACAAATATCGTTTTGATTACCTTTTTATCGTCTATCCATTTCTTTACTTTATCCCTTTGGAAAACAATCTCTTTAATCTCTTCTTCCTTCATGTTCTTATCAATCTCCACCAGATCTCTGACTTTTCCGTTTATCTGAACAACAAAATTCACTTTTAGATCCTCGGCCATATCTGGATCGTAATCAGGCCATTTTTCAAAAATTATACTTTCGTTGTTACCCAAAGATTCCCATAATTCTTCCGTTATATGGGGAGCAAACGGATAAAATATCTTCAGAAATTCGGCAAAGTTACCTTTTGAAACCTCTTTTCTACTCCAATCGTTTATTAAAATCATGAATGCACTGACCGCCGTATTGAATTTAAAATTATCTATGTCTTGGCTGACTTTCTTTATCGTCTTGTGAAGCAGCCTGTCGCAACCCTTGTCCTCATCCGTAACCTTCACCTTCCACACTTTTTCCAAGAATCGTCTGACTCCGATAATTCCTTTTTCACTCCAAGAAGCCGACTCTTCAAACGGACCAATAAACATCTCGTACAAACGAAGAGCATCAGATCCGTAATTCTTTACCATTTCGTCGGGAGAAACAACGTTTCCTTTTGACTTTGACATCTTTTGTCCTCCCTCCGCCAAGATCAGTCCTTGGTTCTTTAACTTTTGAAAAGGCTCGACTGTTGAAACTTTACCGATGTCATATAAAAATTTATGCCAAAATCGAGCATAGAGCAGATGGAGTACTGCATGCTCAGCTCCTCCGATATAGAGATCCACCGGCATGAAATATCTTTCTTTTTCGAGATCGACAAGTTCTTTCTCATTATCAGGGTCGATATACCTTAGATAATACCAACAAGATCCGGCCCATTGAGGCATCGTATTGGTTTCACGCTTAGCTGGCCCAGAACATACGGGGCAATCGGTATTAACCCAATCTGTTATTGCCGCCAAAGGTGATTCACCCGTTCCTGTTGGTTGATACTGCTCAACTTCGGGTAATATTACCGGAAGATCTTTTTCCGGAACAGGTACGATTCCACATTTTTCACAATGAACCAAAGGTATCGGTTCTCCCCAATATCTTTGGCGTGAAAAAACCCAATCTCTTATCTTGTAATTAACCGATTCTTGAGCCAAACCTTTCCCACCCAACCACTTGATTATGCCGGGGATCGCTTCGGACGAGCTTATCCCGTTAAATATTCCGGAATTAATCAATTCCCCGTACCCGGTATATATCTCACCTTCGGCTTTACTTCCCGATATAACCTCTCTTATTTGGCATCCGTGTTTCTTTGCAAATTCATAATCTCTGTCATCATGAGCCGGGACTGACATTATGGCTCCGTAGCCATAAGATGAGAGAACATAATCGGCGACCCAAATTGGAATATTCTCTCCATTTGCAGGATTGACCGCAAAAAGACCCTTCATCTCTACTCCTGTCTTCTCTTTGGTAATGTCGGATCTCTCAATGTCAGTCTTTTCTTTGGCTTGTTCTATATATCTTTTCACTTCATTGCCGTTTTGAATCAGATTAATCTTCTTTTTAATGAAAGGATGCTCTGGGGCCAATATTAAAAGAGTTGCTCCAAATATGGTATCTGGGCGAGTTGTGAAAATCTTGATATCTTCATTGTCTGATTTGAATATTATATCCGCTCCTTCCGATCTGCCAATCCAATTTCTTTGCATCTCTTTTATCTTTTCGGGCCAATCAAGTAAGTCAAGATCGTTTAAAAGACGATCGGCGTATTTAGTAATCTTGAGAACCCATTGTCTAACATCTTTTTTCCCAACTTTAGTCCCGCATCTCTCACATTCTCCGTTTACAACCTCTTCGTTGGCCAAACCCGTTTTACAAGAAGGACACCAATTTATCGGCAGATTTGATTCATAAGCCAATCCTTTTTCAAAAAGTTTAATGAATATCCATTGAGTCCATTTGTAATATTTCGGATCGGTCGTATTTATCTCTCGAGTCCAATCATATGAAAGTCCCAATAATCTTATCTGATTTTTAAATCTTGCGATATTGTCTTCTGTGGATATTTGAGGTTGAATACCCGTTTTAAGAGCATGGTTTTCAGCCGGCAATCCGAAAGCGTCCCAACCCATCGGGTGAAGTACATTAAAACCTTTCATTTTCTTATAGCGAGAGATGATATCGCTGGCCATATAACCTCTCGGGTGTCCTACATGCAAACCGGATCCTGATGGATAAGGAAACATGTCAAGGCAATAAAATTTGGGAGTGTCTTGAGAATCGGATGTCTTAAATATCTCTCTTTCTTCCCAAACAACTTGCCATTTAGATTCAACTTTTCGATGATTATACTTCATCAATCTTCTTTTATACACCTGACGGAAAATCCAAACTCCCTCTCCTTCATATTACGCACAAATCCCTTTTCATAAATACCAAGATATCTTCTAATAGCCGTTCTTCTGGTGTGAGGTGTAGATGTCCAAAAGAAACCGTAAGATCCAAAGGTTTTAAATTGATAAGATCCATCAAAGTGTCCCGCCATGAGTGCGTCAAAACCACTCTCCCCTCCGGCTATTATTTTATAAAATATATCTCCTGAATAGCGCCAACCCATAAAATCTATTTCTTCTTCATCCATACCGAGAGCTGACTCCATCGCTTTGTAATCTTCATCCGAAGGAAGCTTCCAACCTTGAGGACAGGCTACCGTAGCTGTTTTCCAGTCATAAAGTCCTCCATAAAGATCGCAATTCTCAACATCATCATTAAAACACTCTCTTGGAATCTTATTGCCGTTTTTATCTTTTTTTGAATTAAGGTTCTCCGACATCCAGCAGAGATCCCCTATCTTCACTGTTTTATAGCTGTTGCCCTCAAAATCCGTGACATAAGACTCTCCGCAAACGAAAGTCTTATCTTCCTTTTCCGTCTCTATCTTTACAGATCCTCCTTCTTCTTTTGAGATTTTCAATTCTTCATTATTAGATCTCACTAAGATGCTGATTGCCGCCAAAACAATAACTATTATTAAGACGATTACTACATTTTTAATACTGAAAACTTTTTTATTCATGTTTTATAATCTTTATTTGAAATGCTTCAATTTCTTAAATTAAGGTTACAAGATAGAGTCAAAAAATCAAGATCTATATTCTAAAAAGATTTTTTGCATTCTTGTTAGTAGCTTCCGTTAAAAAATCAATGCTTTCACCTCTCTGTTGAGCTAAAAACTCAATCACATCTTCGATGAAAGAAGGTTCATTTCTTCCCTCTCTTCGGGGCGGAGTCAGATAAGGGCAATCAGTCTCAACAAGAATTCTGTCAATCGGAGCTCTCTTTATTGTATCGTTCAAGTCAAGCTTAAAGACAATTCCATTAAATCCAAGAAAAAATCCCAAATCAAGATAAGATTGGGCATCTTGCCAACTCCCAGTAAAACAATGAATCACGCCTCTTGCCTTGTGTTTGGACAAGACATCTATCATTTTACTGTGGGCAGATCTGCAATGAACAATCATCGGTAGATCCATTTCTTGAGCCAATTGAAGTTGATCCTCGAATACTTTTATCTGATTTACCTGAAACTCATCTCTTTTCGACCTGCTTTTTGGCCTGTTATAATTATCTATACCGGCCTCTCCAATAGCAACCACCTTATTCGATGACGCTATTTTAAAGTACCTGTCGCGATCAAAACCGTCCGCCGTATGAATTGGATGAAGTCCTACGGACGCATAAACTCCCTCATCATACTTTTGAGCAATCTCAACGGCTCTTTTTGACGTTTCGTATTGAGAGCCAACATTTATCATCCATACCCCTTCTTTAATTGATCTTTTAATTACCGCGTCACGATCAGATTCAAAATCTCTAAAATTAAGATGGGCGTGAGTATCTATTATCTTCATATCATAATTATATGATGAATTTGAAGTAAAATCAAAGAGAAAGGAGCTTTCAATAAAGCTCCTTTTGAAGATAAGGATTATCTTCCCATCTCCTTAAGATTTTCCAGCGGAACAACAAGTCTAAAGCGATCTTCTCCTAAAACTTCACTTTCGATTATTTGTCTCAACTTGTAGAAAAGGTCGCGCCACCAGAGATGGTCAATCTCCTTTTCAGCTCCTTCTGCATAACCAATTGCACAAAAACCAAAGTGTTGATAAAGTGCAAACCTTCTACGATGGGTACCTTTCCCGTTATGCCTCTTTTTTGGATGTTTCCCGATAATAATAACTTTCTTTTGAATCTTATCCAATTGCTCTCGATTTGTAAAAAGAGTCTGAAATCCGCAGGCGCTTAAAGCTTTAAACGTAGTTTGAAGAGCTTGATCTCCCTCGGACACACCAACTAAAATAATCACATCTTCCCTCCTTTTCGCTGGTTTCAATTGTTAAAGAACAAGTCGCTGAAATAAAAAGCTCCCCTTTTTCTTTTGAGGGGAGACTACCGATTTACTTGCGACTTCTTATTAAGATGAAAACTCCCCCCGCACAAAAGAACTGATCTTTGTAAAGATTGATCTTATTACTTCGGATCTATATTGTGCGGTGAAACTATTCATCGTCTTTATTCTATAATTCAAACGTGAGTTTTGTCAAGGCAGTGGAAAAGCGAGCAAAGCTCGCTTTTTAGTGATCATTGCTAAAGGGCGAGTCTGCCCTCTTGCATTTCTTTTTCGTGATTGAAAAAAAGAACGGACGCTATCTCATTAACATCTCCGTAACTAATTTTCTTAAGAAGAATTACCAGGAAATAACCCAGTTGATATCTCTTATTCGATCTGTCACCAAATCCGGCTTCGTTAATCGCTCTTTTCTCTTTGTCAGTGGCAATAATCACTGTTTCTCTTGGGTCAACACAGAGACGTCCAATAATTTCAGGGATCTTATGAACCCTTCTACTATCGAGCGTAATAAACAGAAAAGAAAAGACTCTTTTATCTCCCTTCCTCTCTATTGCTCTCGCCTCTAAAGGTGTTCCGTTAATCTTTATTTTGGATGGATTAAGAGTTCGCACCCCCTTCTTTGTCTTTCCACTCCAAAGGTCAACAATTTCTTTCGCATCACCAATTAAAAAAACTACCTTTACCAATTTTTGAACCCTCCTTTTTAAAAACGGATAAAATATCCGCGTACTGTTTAAATTATAAACTATTGTGCAATTTTGTCAAATCTTCTCGAAAAGATTATCTCTTTCTCCTTGAGATATCTGATTGAAGATTTTAGCGGATGTTTTTGGCATAAAAGGCTCGATCATCTTTCCTATTGAGTATATCAAGTAGATCAATTCTTTTATAATCAAATCACTTCCCTCTCTTCTCTCCCAAGGACGATTTCTTTCAATGTACTTGTCTGCAAATGAAATCAATTTCCATATTTCCTCAAGAGCGCTGTTGAATTTGAACTCCGACATCAATTCGTTCTTTTTTTCAGATGTCTTTTCTATCTCTTTTATGAAACTTGGTCTTATCTTTATAGAGTCGGAAAGTTTGATTTGTGATTTTAGCGCCATCGAAAAAACTCTTGCGACAAGATTTCCCAATCCATCAGCAAGATCAGCGTTGTACCTGTCTCTGAATTTTTCTTGACTGAAATCACCGTCTTCTGTCGGGTTCATCTCTCTTAGAAAGAAATATCTGACCGGATCTGATCCATACCGATCAATAAGATCAAACGGATCAACGATATTACCGAGACTCTTTGACATTTTTTGTCCGTCTATCGTTAAAAATCCATGGATAAATATCTTTTTGGGAAGGGGCAGTTTTGCCGAAAGAAGCATTCCCGGCCAAATAAGTACATGAAATTTTGATATATCTTTCCCTATAAAATGAACATCGGCGGGCCAATAATCATTAAAAGAACTCTCATCTCGACCGTAACCGATTGCCGAGACATAATTGACTAAAGCATCTCCCCAGACATAGATTAATTTACTCTCATCTCCCGGAACAGGGATCCCCCAACCGATCTTTTCTTTCGGCCTTGAAAAACTTACATCTTCCAACCCTTTCTCAATGAAATGGATTAATTCATTTTTCCTATTGTGAGGAATGATCTCTATCTCATCGTTTTCAATGATATCCATTATCTTCTTGGAATATTTTGAAAGTTTGAAAAAGTGATTCTTCTCTCTTATCTTTTCCGGTTCCGTTTTATGATAAGGGCATTTTCCGTCAACCAAGTCTTTTTCTCTGATGAAAGTTTCGCAACCAACACAATAAAGCCCCTGATAATCTTTTTCATAGATATCGCCCGAGTTCTCCATCGTCTTCCAAAACTTTAAAACACCAGGCCAATGTTTCTCTTTATCAGTTGTTCTTATAAAATCATCATTGGAAATATTAAGCTCTTGCGTCAGTTTTCTAAACCTTGATGAGATCTCGTCACAAAATTCTTTTGGATCTTTACCAAGATCTTTCGCTTTCCGAGCTATCTTTAATCCGTGTTCATCGGTTCCCGTCAGAAACATCACACTGTGCCCGATTGATCGATTGTACCTGGCCACGAGATCGGCTTGAATCAATTCAAGGGCAAATCCAATGTGAGGCGGAGCATTGGTATAAGCAATACTGGTTGTTATGTAGAATTTTTTCATCTTATTATTATAGTGAATTCTCCTTTAATTGGTTCTTTCTTAATCTTATCTAAGACATCTGCCACTTCACCCCTGTAAATCGTTTCAAACTTCTTAGTCAACTCCCTTCCTACAACGACTTCTCTTTTGGGATTAATTTTGATGAGATCGTCCATCGTTTTTAAAATACGATGCATTGATTCATACAATATAACTGGATATTGAGAAGAAGCAATCTCATTAAAGAATTGACTTCTTCTTTTTTTAGTCGGTGGGAACCCTAAGAAAAGGAACTTATCAACCGGAAACCCAGATATCGAAGCCATGGCGGTAAGAGCGCTCGGCCCGGGAATTGGCACTATTTCGGCATCATCCCCAAACCTTTTAACGATTAATTCTATTAAAAATCCCCCGGGATCGGATATAGCGGGGGTTCCCGCATCGGTAATCAGCGCGATATCTTTCCCGTCTTCAATAAGAGAGAGTATCTTATTGACCTTCTCGGTTTTGCTATGTTGATGATAGCTTATAAGCGGTTTTCTAATATTATAAAAAGAGAGGAGTTTCAAAGCCCTTCTTGTGTCTTCGCAAAGAATAAAATCTACCGCATTCAAAGTTTCAACAGATCTGAAAGTAATATCCTTAAGATTTCCGAGAGGAGTTGCTATAACATAGAGTACTCCCATAAAACTACAAATCAATAACCTCTATCCTCTTTTTCCTTTTCAAAAATTCCTTTAAAAACTCAAATGTGATTCCCATTAAAGGGATCGCCAGCAATGCTCCGAGCATTCCCCAAAGAGTTCCTCCTACAGCTAATGCGATTATAACAAGAACCGGAGAGAGTCCGATAAACGTTTTTGATAAAATCGGGGTCATTAAGCCTCCGTCAAGCATCTGAATGACAATGAAAGCTATTAAGATAAAAATTGCCTTCGGCAAACTGTCTATAGCTGTAACAAGAAATATAAACGCACCTGACACCAGAGGTCCGATATAAAGAATGAAATTAAAGACTCCGGCTATCAAACCAAAAGAGAGCGGGTATTTGATCCCAGCCACTAAAGCAGAGACATAAGTTGCCACCCCGACGAAAGAGCAAACCACAATTCTTGATAAAAACCAACCGCTTACCTGTTTCTGACTTTTTTCCCAAAGATGGAGCGCCGATTTCTCATACTTTTTGGGGAAAATCACCCTTATCGTTCTTTCGATTAAGTTACCTTCAAGAGATATGAAAAAAGCAGTTGTCATAACAAAGAATGTCTTGGCGAGACCCCCAAAGAAAGCAAAGGATGCGCTGAAGATTGCCGCAGTCAATTCTCTAAGAGATCCTTTGGTCACTTCGATGAAGTTTTCAATATCTTCAAACGCATGAATGCCAAGATCTGAAAGTGTTGGCGAAAGGTCTCTAAAATAAATCGGCATAACTCTTGAAAATTGTTCGACTTCCGTTATTAAAACTGAAACTATGAAATACAGTGTTACGGAAAGAATCCCAAAAACTGCGAGATACATCAAAGAAGTTGCAATGACTCTCGGAATCTTAAGTCTCATTAAAAAATCAATTCCCGGTTTGAAAAGAATAGAGATGATAAGAGCGAATATGAACCAGACTAAAATATCTTTCACATTGAAAAGAATATAAAACCCGATTATCGCTATCGCAACTTTGGATACCGTCTCCCAAGAAAGGTCCAAAGTTTTTTCATTATTCATCTTTTTATCATATTTTTAAGTTCGTCTTGATTAATTGAGCCGACAACGGCAAGGTTAAGATTCTCCGGTCTGAAAATGTCTTTTGATACGGTCAAAACATCTTCCTCTCTTACTTTGTCAATCTCATCAAATATCTTCTCTATTGGATCTATCTCTCCTTTCAAAAGTTCTTGATTTCCAAAAAAATAAGCTTGAGCATCGGAAGTCTCCAACGATATCGCCAATCTTCCTTTTATATTCTCCTTCGCTTTCTTCAGCTCTTCGGGAGGAACTTTTGATGTTGTCATCTTGTTATATTCCTCGATAATTGCTTCTACAGCTCGCCCCACATTTCTATTATCCACCCCAGCTTGAGTTACCACAAAACCCGTATCGGTATAAGAATCATAGCTTGTTCTTACATAATAAGCGAGTCCCAATTCTTCTCTAATCTTAACAAACAACCTGGAGCTCATCATCTTGCCTAAAACGGTCTCTATTATATTTAAAACCCTTCTTTTCGGGTGAAAAATATCATAAGCTCTTACTCCCAAGCAAAGATGCGTTTGGTCCGTCTCTCTATTCTCAACCAATGCTTGAGGCTCGGCTTGGTTTTCTATAACGGATTCCTTAGAAGGAGCTTCTCCTTCCTTGACGTTAATGAAGGCTTTTTCTACCTTTTCTCTGGCAATATCAGGATTAATGTTACCTGCAACACAGACAATTGTCCCCGAAGTAACATAATTTTTTTCTTTGTACTCTTTCAAATCACCTCTTGCTATTGATGTAACGCTCTCTTTGGTCCCCGCAATGTCCCATCCGGCCGGCTGATCGTCATAGAGCAAGTTGGTCCAAACTTGCTGTACGTAGTTCATCGGATGATCTTTTATCATATTTATCTCTTCTATAATCACTCCCTTCTCTTTCTCCACTTCTTGAGCGGGAATTTTTGAGTTGATGAATATATCGGAAATCCAATCCAAGGCCGTATCAAAATGAGAAGATGCCACTTTAACATAATATCCGGTGTACTCTTCTCCAGTAAATGCATTGTAAGATCCTCCAATCTTATCAATCGTTTCCGCCACATCCTTTGGATTTGACCTTTTATCGGTTCCTTTAAAGAGCATATGTTCTAAGAAATGAGATATTCCGTTTAATTCTTTTCTTTCGTACTTTGATCCAATTCCCACTAAAACCAATATGGTAACAGTTTTACTGTTCTCTAAAGGAATTGTTATTATTCTCAATCCGTTAGAAGTTTTTGTTTTATTAACCATCTATCTTTTCTTTAATGTGATTTAACAAATCGACAACCTTCACTCTCTCTTGTTTCATCGTGTCGCGCTCCCTTATAGTGACTCGATCGTCATCAAGAGTGTCAAAGTCAATTGTCACGGCAAAAGGAGTTCCTATCTCGTCTTGCCTTCTATACCTTCTTCCAATTGTTCCCGATTCATCATAATCGCAAATGAAATCTTTCTTAACCTCCTCGTATATCTCCTTGGCTTTCGTAATCAGCTCTGCGTTGTTTCTAACCAATGGAAGAATCGCTATCTTAATCGGAGCAAGCCAGGGTGGAAATTTCATTAAGATTCGCTTCTCCCCTTCTGAAACATCTTCTTCTTCATAGGCTTCTGAAAGAACCGCCATTATGGTCCTCTCCACTCCAAACGACGGCTCTATGACATGAGGCCAAAATTCTTCTTTGGTTAACGGATCACGGTATCTCATATTTTCACCCGAACTTTCTTGGTGGCTTTTTAAATCAAAGTCTGTTCTATAAGCCAATCCATAAAGCTCTTTTACTCCAAATGGGAACTTATACTCAAAATCGATCGTCTTTTTTGAATAATGAGCTAACTCTTCATTCGGAATATCAACCTCGTACAGATTCTCATCCGATATTCCCAATAAAGATGTCCAGTTCCTCATTGCAACCCTCCACTCTTCAAAAACTTTTTGCCATTCTTTGTCATCTTTGGGCGGTCGAATAAAATATTCGATCTCCATCTGCTCAAATTCTCGAGTTCTGAAGATGAAATTGCCCGGTGTAATCTCGTTTCTAAAAGCTTTCCCCATTTGAGCAATTCCAAAAGGGAGTGTTTTTCTCGAAGATCCAACGACATTTTTAAAGTTAACAAACATTCCTTGAGCTGTCTCCGGTCTTAAATAAACCTTACTTCCCTCGTCGTCAATTGGACCAAGCGATGTTTTAAACATCAGATTAAAACTCCTTATGGATCCAAGAGCATCCGCACCGCAATTAGGACATTTTCCTACAATCTCACGCACTTTCTTCTCTTTTTCATCATCATTCAATACATCAATTGAATCTTTCTCTCTATTCCAAACATCTTCTCCGATAAGATGATCGGCGCGAAATCGACGATGACAGTTTTTGCATTCAATTAAAGGATCTGAAAAACCGCTTAAATGACCCGATGCTTCCCAAACCTTTGAGTTCATTATTATCGCACTGTCAATCCCAACTATATCAGATCTGCCTTGTACAAAAATCTCCCACCATTTAGATTTTATGTTATTCTTAAGTTCGACTCCGAGAGGTCCAAAATCCCATGAATTGGCCAAACCTCCATAAATCTGAGATGAAGGAAAGATAAATCCTCTTCTCTTGCAGAGACTCACTATCTTATCCATCTTCTTGTCTTCGATATTCGTCATTATTGAATAATTCCCATTTCACTGCTAATTGAGCTGTCATCGGGAAGCGTTGTATCTATTCCTCTGTATCCGCTATAAATCATTGATCCGGTCCAAAGATCTTTAGCGGAGAGAGTTGCTTCGGAGATCAATTCAACACTGTCGTCTTTTTGATCCGGTTGAGGGTCAAAAACTATTTGAAAATAGATTTCTGAAGTTTCTCCCGCCGATAATCTTCCGATATCCCAAATAATCTCTCTACTTCCTAAATCAAAAGAGAGATAGTCTCCTTTGGGAGAGACTTCTCCGCTGAGACGCACTCCGGGAGCCAAAACGGCTCTCACTTTTGAATTTTCAAGTTCATTATGAAGGTTGTTGACTCTCCATAATACCGTGTAACTGGTGGATGATCCCACTGACGGAGGTTGGGAACCGTAGTTATCAAACGGACCTGTGGAAAAATAACCTTTTTGAGTAAGAGACACTCTGCTGTTTATCTTGGTGGTAACTCGCTCTTTAACATTACTTAACGATATCTCTGCCCTGATAGCCGGGTTGATTCCCTCTATCCTGTCTTTCACTTTTACCCAAAAACTTACTCTCCCCTCCTCCATCGTCGGAAGAAATCGAAGGCCGGAAACCTCGTTTGAATCCCATAATATCGTTCCTGAATTTTTCTGAAAACTTCCTTTATCAACTTGAACGGTATCAAAGTCTATGACGCTCTCGTCCAATTTCACCGTCAAAAAGAGGTTTTCGAGAAGATCGTCTCCGGTATTCATAAATGTTATCTCATAATGAAGATACTCCCCCGTACTTGCGGAATAGTTAGATCTTTCATTAACCCGAGATGTGATAGATATCGGTGGTGTTGCTAATTCAATTCCTCTCACGGATTTTTTAAGCGGGATGAACTTTTCGTCTTGCCAAAATCCCAAGGTCGCCTCAAATGTTTTGGCTTGCATTGAGCTGTCTTTTATAATTCCCGAAACCTCAATCCTGCCTCCTTGCCCTCTGTTAAGAACCCCGACCTCCCACTCACTCTCGTCAAATGACGGGCTGGGTCTACTTTTAACATATTTAAATTCTTTCGGGTAAGCGACTCTTACTCTGAGATTAGTCAAAGGATATTCCATTCGAGAAAAGTAGTTTATATCAAACGAAAACTCCGATCCCGGTTCCACTCTTGATGGAAGATTTATCTCAAATGTAAGAGGAACACCTGACACTTTAAGAGTGTGACTCGTTTCTGATTCATATCTTACGTTAAGATTTCTTGGTTTATACTCAAGTCTTGCCGTCGCCTGAATCGTTGCATTATCTATGCCGAAAACGACCGCCCGAAACTCCCTTGACCTCTCTTCCCCTGGCTGAATGTCTTCCAAGCTCATCTCAACTTTCCTGTCACTTCTTACTATAACATCATCGGTATCCTCCCAATCGTCAATCATTATTGATGCTTCGGGATACTCAAACGTTAGTTTGGGCTCTTCCAGTCTTGTGTTGCCGTTATTTTTATAACGAACCGTATATATTGTCTCTTCACCGGCCTCCGCCTCTGACGGAGCCAAGATCTCAAGTTTCAAAACCTCTTTGGAGTAAGAATTCCTAAACCAAACCCATGCTCCAACAAGGAGAAGGACAATTAAGACGGCTAAAGCTATCTTTATCGCTTTTTTATTCATATCGTTTCAAATGATTTTAGATGCTGACACTCCATTATATCCTTTACAAAATAAAATTTCAATCGAAGATCTTTATCAGCTCTCAATTGAAAAAAGATAATTTTGAGACATACTCCAAAGCATTCTTTTATCATCTGAATTAATTTTTACCAGATCTCCATTGAGATAACTCAGCATCATCTTCAAAGCTCTTTTTTCAATCGAGAAAGAGACGGATTCCGAACTGCATTTTTTACAAACCAAACCGCCGTCAGAAGGAGAGAGTCTTAAATCTTTCAAATCTATCTTGTTGTGACAACGAGAGCATTGATGAAGTTCGGGGCCATATCCCAAAATGGTAACAAGATTCCAAAAGAAACGATAATAAGCGGACAACCCCCTGCTCGATTCTATGTCGGAAAAAACCTTAACCAGGAGCTCCCAAACTTTTTCATCTTTCTCTTCTCCCTTGATTAATCGATCCAAATCATCGACGATTTTTTGAGCCAATGCGATCTTCTTGAGGTCACTGTTTATTTTTCGGTATCTGTCAATGACTCGAATATCAGTCAATGTTCTTCTTGATCTTCCTTCTATAAATTCTATCTCTGATAATGAAAAAGGCTCTGATCCGGATTTTAACTTGGAAGACTCTTTTCTTATGCTTTTAGCGAATAAGGATATCTTTCCGAATTCCTCGGTGTAGATTGTAAAAATTCTATCAGACTCTCCTTGATTGTACTTTTTAAGAACGATTCCTCCACTTCTGTACTTTGAAAACATACTATTTCACTTTCTCTATGGAGATTAAAGCTTTCTCTGATTTGAATTCGATTTGATTTGAATCTTTTTCGTTAAGAACCTTAACGAAATCCACCCCGAGAGCACCTGATTCAAACAGAAAGAAGTCTTGCCACTCTTTTACAAGAGTCTCTATTTTCTCCGTCCCAGATATTTGAACTCTTATCTTATCTTTTTTAGTCAATTTAGCCGTCTTCCTCGAATCTTGAACTCTCCTGACCAATTCTCTCATAAAACCTTCTTCTATTAATTCATCAGTCAAATTAGTATCAAGTAAAACATCATCAGCTATCTCGGAACTAATCTCAACCTTTTTAACATTGACCTCATCTTTGATCAACTCAATTAAAATATCGTTCTTTTTTAAGATGCCCTTCTTGATTTGAAGCAGAGATAAAGGTTGTCTGACTTTCATTCCAGCCTTGCTTCTTTGGGCCAAAGCCAAGCTGTTTATCGTTCTAACAGCGCCCATTCTCTTCTCTAAGAGAGAATCTATCTTTGAGTTATCCGATTTAGGATAGTCACATAGATGAATTGATTCTTCGCTCTTGTCATTGTTAAACTTTATCAACTGCAAATAGATATGCTCTGCTATAAAAGGTGTAAACGGCGCCATCATTTTTGATATGTCCATTAACGCTCTGAAAAGGGTTTGTGAGGCTTCTTCTTTCTCTTTCTGATTATTGGGTTTTTGAAATTTCCTCCTAGATCTTCTGATATACCAGTTGGAAAGATCGTCAACGAGTAATTCAAACGGACGAGTCGCTTTAGTCAATTCATAATTATCCATCTGCTCCACAACTTCTTTGTTTGTGGCGTTTATCCTCGAAAGAATCCATCTGTTCAGCTCATCTGAAACTTTAAATCTCTTTTTCGGTATGAAATTCGGTTCCAAGTGAGTTTCAAAAAAGATGTAGCTATTCAAGAGTGTTGATATAATCTTTCTCCATACATCTTCAACTCCCTTGGCGGAAAAGAGATAATCTTCTCCAATCGGAGTTGACGAGAGAAGAAAATATCTTAAAGAATCCGCTCCGTAACGATCAAAAACTTCGCTTGTCTCAGGATAATTCTTCAACTTCTTACTTAGCTTTCTACCCTCGGAATCTAAAATCAATCCATTCACAATGGCATTTTTGAAAGCTGGCTTGTTTTTCCCGAGATTACCGCCTTCCAATGTCAGCGCTGTCGCCAAAACGTGTAAGGTATAAAACCAACCCCTTGTCTGATCAAGCCCTTCGGCTATGAAATCTGCGGGAAATCTTTCTTCCACTGTTTTTTTGTTCTTGAACGGATAATGGTAACTGGCGTACGGCATTGAGCCGGATTCAAACCAACAATCAAACACTTCTTCTATCCTCGTCATCTTCCCTCCGCATTGACATGTTAATTTCACCTTATCGATATATGGACGATGCAGGTCTTTCAGTTTTTTGGGAAGTTTTTTAATGCTGTCAATACACTTAGTTTCACTGCATTTTTCGCATCGCCAAATCGGAATGGGAGCACCCCAAAATCTATTTCTTGAAAAAGACCAATCTTTGGCACCTTTGAGCCATTTACCAAATCTTCCTTCTTTGATGTGTGCCGGGACCCATCTTATCTTCTTGTTGTTTGAAACGAGTTCCTTCTTCAATTCAGACACTTTGATATACCAAGTCTTAAGCGCGTAATAGAGAAGCGGGGTGTCACATCGCCAACAGAAAGGATAGTTATGTTCTTCTTTCTTAGCACTATATATCAATCCTCTCTCTTTCAGGTCGGCTATAATATCATCTTCGGCATCCTTAACAAATCGTCCCGAGAACTTACCGGTATCTTTTACAAAAACTCCCGACTGATCTACGGTGTGTACCATGGGAAGATTGAATCTTTTTCCCAATTTAAAATCATCTTCTCCATACATAACCGCGGTATGAACTATTCCTGTTCCTTCATCCATTGAGACAAATGATCCAGGTAAAATTCTAAAGGCGTGCTTGCTTTCTTTGGTTTCTTTTTCCAAGAACGGATAGAGCGATTCATATTCCGTTCCGATTAAATCTTTACCACTGATCTCTTTTATAATCTTGTGATCCCCAATCACCGACAACCTATCTTTGGCCAATATTAGAAGTTCTTTATCTTTTTCAATTTGAACATATTTTGAGTTTGGATTTACGGCCAATGCAACGTTTCCCGGAAGAGTCCATGGTGTTGTGGTCCAAACTAAAAAGAACGAGTTATCGTTTTTTACTTTAAATTTCAGATAGACTGAATTATCTTTAACATCTTTATATCCTTGATTGACTTCAAAGTTGGAAACCGGCGTACCGCACCTCGGACAATAAGGAGTAACTTTATATTCCTCATAGACCAAGCCCGCCTCCCATAGTCTTGAAAAGACCCACCAAACAGACTCTATGTAATCATTCTCCAGGGTAGCGTATGAGTCTTTATAATCGGCCCATCTCCCGACTCTTTTGAGGACGACTTCAAAATCTTTAACTCCCCTAAAAACTACACTTCGACAAGCCTTATTGAACTTCTCAATTCCCATTGATTCAATATCTCTCTTACTCTTTATTCCGAGTTCTTTTTCTATCAGATTCTCAATCGGTAATCCGTGGCAATCCCATCCGACCCTTCGCGGAACTTGATATCCTTTCATTGTCCAATATCTAAGGACCGAATCTTTTATCGTAGTTGCCAACACATGTCCATAATGAGGCTTCCCTGTTGCAAAGGGCGGTCCGTCATAGAAACTGAAGACGGGAGAATTTTTTCTTTTCTTAATTGATTTCTCGAATATCTTATTCTTCTCCCAGAAATCAAGAATCTTTTCTTCTATTTTTGCAGAATTATTCATTGTTTTTAGTTTAGTTTTCTCAATTCTCCGGGTTGTATATAATTCAACTTAATTCCGTCTTCGGATAAATCTTTTTCTTTAAGACGCTTGGCCCAGCCCTCCAACAACCAGAGAGGTTCTCCGTGACTAATAATCAATATATTTTCTCCTTGATGTTTTCCTTCAAGTTCACTGACAAATGAGCTCATTCTTTCGCCTGCCTCATAAAGAGACTCTCCGCCTTTTGGTTTTTGTGAGAAATCATCAAAGAAGTTTGGGAAATCGGAATAAAATTCTTTTTTTGGTTTTTCATGATAAATTCCCAAATTAATATCTCTTAATCTTGATGAGAATATCAGTCTTTCGTCTTTTAGCCCAATCTCGCGAGCAACAATTTTCGCCGTCTCTTTAGTTCTGCGAAAATCTGATGCGTATATCAAACTGATTGATAATCTCTTTATCTTTTTTGCCGTTTTAAAGACGCGATCTTTTCCTTCCTTGGTTAGACCCGCTTTTGTAAGGCTCCCCTCTCGAGGATAAACATAATTCTTCCTGGTCGTCTGATAGCAGGTCGGACCATGTCTCATTATATAAAAATTATTATTATTCAGTCTCATCTACATCTTGGAAGGGGCTTCTATTCCCAAAAGGTTGAGCCCGTTCTTTATTACTTGATTTACAGCTTTTGTTATCGCAACTCTCTGATTTTCTTTATCCGAACCGATTATTCTGTCTTTACCATACATCAAATTGTAATCTTGAGACAGTTCAAAGAGAAAGTTACATATTAAGTTTGGAGAAAAGCTTTTTCCAGCTTCATCCACTATGTAAGGAAAAAGTCTCACTTTCTTTAAGATTCGTTCTTCTCTGTCGTTTATTTCATTGAAATTAAAATCGGTTTCTATATTGCCAATTTTGCTAATCACGGCTTCTGTTCTGGTAAATGTGTATTGAATATAGGGAGCTGAATTTCCTTTGAGATTCAACATTTTATCCCAATCAAAAAGAATGTCTCGTGAATAATGTTGGGAAAGATCATTATATTTTACCGCGCCCACACCAACAATTTCAGCTATCTTTGATCTCTCACTCTCTGTAAGGTCGGATGATGTCGCAGAAGAATCTATTATCTTTCGCGCTCGCTCTATGGTCTCATTGAGAATCTCTTCCAAATGTATCGTTTCACCTTTTCTGGTTGAAAATTTACCATGTTTCCATCTTACCAACCCATGAGCCACGTGAACTAACTTCGCTTGAGTCCAATCCAAGGTCTTCATTACTTCAAAAAGTTGTTTAAAATAGAGAGACTGATCAGAGCCAACCTCATAAATTATTAAATCGGGATTCCATCTTTGGACTCTATACTTTATCGTTGCCAAATCTCTGGCAAAATAGGTTGTGGTTCCATCAGATTTTACAAGTATCAACGGCGGTAAATTATCGTCATTAAATTCAACTATGAGAGCGCCTCTGCTCTTCTTGGCCACTTTTTTGTCTTTTAATTCATCAATTATTTCTTGAGTCTTGTCTCTGTAAAAACTCTCTCCTAAAGCGACATCTATCTCTACTCCGAGGATTTGATAGATTCTGTCAAACTCTTTAATGCTGATATCAACACAAGCTTTCCATATCTTTTTTGCCTCTTCATCGCCTGATTCTAACCTCTTAAACCATTCTCTTCCCAAATCTTCCATCTCCGGATTATCATTAAGCTCGCGGTGAAAAGAGACATAGAGCTTTTCCAAGTCACCTATACTCAAATTATCAATCTTATCTGCAAGCTGACTCTTTTTGATCTGGTATATTAATTTTCCAAACTGTGTCCCCCAATCACCCAAATGATTATCCCCAATGCATTCCCAGCCAAGAAATTTGTATATATTATATATTGATTGCCCGATTATTGTTGAGCGTAAGTGCCCCACACCAAAGGATTTTGCTATATTCGGGGAAGAATAGTCAATCACAAGAATCTGTCCTTTACCAGACTTGTTAGACCCGTAAGATTCTTTCTTATCCATTATCTCAACAAGCTGAGATTTGAGATATTTTTTTGAAAGAAAGAAATTAATGAACCCCGGAGTCACGACTTCGATTTTCTCAATCCTACTGTCTTCGGCTTGTAATATCTTGTGAGTGATTTTTTGAGCGACTTCAATCGGACTTTGACCCGTCTCTTTAGCAATTTTCAGAGAGATTCCCGAGCAATAATCACCATGTTCTTGATTTTTAGACAGAGAGACATCAACAAAAAAATCTCCTAAAGAGAACTCTTCGGTTGCATTCTTTATCATCTTTTCTATCTCTTTTTGCATCTTGGTTAATAAAGATGTTTTACTACAGAACAAGACTGTCGTCAATTTGACTCTGTTGTTGACCGACTCCGTTTTAAGCCTTATAATACCTTGAAAAATGAACTCGATTAGGGAGAAAAAGATTATCCGACTCTGTAAATCTCTCTTTATATATCTTAACATCTCTTTCTCAAATCAATAAATGATAAATTTCCTTAAAGGATCTGTAAAGATAATTATTACCATCTACCATATCCATGATTATAGCTGATAATAAGAGGGCTTTGTTTGAATACAAAATCATTGACAAGCTTGAAGCTGGAATCGTCTTAACCGGGCAAGAGGTCAAGTCTGTCAGATCGGGAAATATCAATCTCAAAGGCTCTTATATCTCTTTGAGGAATGGTGAATTTTATCTTATAGGGGCGCATATCCCCCCTTATCAAGTTCACAGCAATACGATCCACTACCCCGAAAGACCCAGAAAATTACTTTTAAACAGAAAAGAGATCGTTCAATTAATCAGAGCTTTAAAGGAAAAAGGCTTGACTTTAATACCTTTAAAAGTATATAGTAGAGGAGGTTTTATCAAAATCGAGATTGGTCTTGTCAAGGGTAAAAAGCGCTTTGACAAACGCGAAACGATTAAAAAAAGAGATATTGACAGAAACCTTCAAAGATCTTTAAAGCATTAAGGGGATGCCCCAGGATTCGATAGAGATGTGGGTTAGTTGGTGCGAGCCGAGTATTCTTGAATCTCGTTAAACTTCAAGAAATCTAAGATAAGTGCCAACTTATTCAACAAAGAAGCTGCGTTAGCATACGCATAACGCCATCCATTCTTCTGACTTCCGATAAGAAGATTCGGGTGTTATAAAATCGGAATAGGTGTTTCGGATTTTTGATCTTCTAAAAAACATCGAACCGGAAAAGATCAAGGTTGTAAGGGTTTTGCTCAATTTTATACCTTGCAACTTTTTAAAAATTGGGCTATGTTCGTAGATCTGATTAATACAACATTCTCTAGACGCGGGTTCAATTCCCGCCATCTCCACCAATTTTAAATTCAAGAAAAATAAAAAAGATTCCTGTAAACAATCAAATAAAATCATCCGAAGTCAGAGTCGTCGGGGGTGATGGAGCACAGATAGGAGTTTTTCCGATAGCCGAAGCGATAAAGATGGCTAAAGATCAAGGACTTGATTTAGTTCAGATAACTGAAAAAGCGGTGCCTCCGGTTTGCAAGATTACTGATTACGGTAAACACCTTTATTGGGAGAAGAAGAAGGAGAAAGAAAAAAAATCCAAAGTGACACATAATGAGATGAAAGGAGTTCGTCTCAAATTCGGAATGTCTCCTCATGATATGGAATTTAGAGCTAAGTCCGCCATTAAATTTTTAGAGAAAGGTCATAAAGTAAAAATTGAGCTTATTTTGAGGGGAAGACAGAAAGCCGATAATCTAACGGAGTTTGCAAAAGAGAGAGTTGATTTGTTTCTTAAAATGATTCAAGAAAAAATTCCGTTAAAGATTGAAAAAGATATTAAGAAAGAGGGCCGTGGCTTAACGATGATAATAACAAGATCTGAAGAAAAACAATGAAAAAAACAAGAAAATCTATCACTAAGAGATTTAAAATAACCAGAACCGGAAAGGTTATGAGAAGAGCTGTAGGTATAAATCACTATCTTAGCAAGAATACTGGTAAAAAAACGAGGCAAAACAGAAGATGGATAGAGTTGTCTCCAGCTGATTCAAAAAAAATTAAGTCATTGCTCAAATAGGATAAAATAAGATTATGGCTAGAACAAAATCAGGAACGGCAACTATTAAAAAGAGAAAAAAAATACTTCAGTATACCAAAGGTTTTCGTTGGGGAAGAAAATCAAAATTTAGATCCGCAAAAGAAGCGCTTCTTCATTCATGGAGTTACTCTTTCAGAGACAGAAAAGTCAGAAAAAGAGATTTTAGAAGAATGTGGCAAATAAAGATAAATGCAGCAACAAGAAATGAAGGCGTCTCTTACAGTGATTTTATCCACTTACTCAAGAAGAAAGAAGTTGGATTGAACAGAAAGATGTTGGCTGAAATTGCCGAGAATCATCCTGATATATTTAAAGAAGTAGTTTCGTTTGTTAAAGAATAAGAGATCCTTTTTGAAAAAGAATCTCTTAACTTGAGGAAGACTTGAAAAAGTCTTCTTTTTTTATTTTTTATTCTCTTTCAGACAACGCACCGAGAAAGCTTTTTCTTTTTCGTAGGTTGATCTATAGATTCCGGAGTAATCATTTCTCACATGCCTTGACCAAGCATTGGGCCCCGATTCTGAAACCGCCCAGAAATAAGCAAACGCGTCTTCACCAAAATATTGTCCTGCCAAATCTCTGTAACCTCCCATAATGGCTTCGAATCCCGAAGGATTGCAATCCAAATGAGAACAATAATTTTCAGATTTGAGTCTGTCCCCAATCTCTCCCGATTCTCGCCATCCGATTCCCGCCAGGTCTTCATCACTCATTTCAAGATTTTTTTCCAATTCAAGCCAGTCTGATTCTTCGGGAAGAACCCACCCGTCGGGACATACATTCATTGCCGCTTCCCAATCATACAATCCCCCATAGAGGAGACACTTTTCTTGGTCGTCATCGTAACAATAACGATTGATCCGACTACCGTCGCTACCGCTTGTCGTTTTCATATTTTCGGCCATCCAGCAATTATCTCCGATTATTACCGTCTTATATTTGTTACCGTCGGCATCAGTCACTGTTCCACACCCTCCGATCAATTCTTTTGATTTCACTAAAAAGAAAAAAAACAAGAGAGCTATAAGAACAAGAACCCCGACTATTATTGCTATGCGCTTTTTATTCATACCTGTATCTTATTAATTTTAATTAAGAGTCTTTTCATTTATCACCGCAAGCCATCACATTACCTTCCTCTGAAAAGACAATAATTGCAAAACCACCTGAACCCGCTATCTCGTCAGCCGATGATTCGAATTCTGTCTCTGATACTCCCGATCTAAGATTGTTTAATCGAGTCTTACTTTCTCCCAAATCAGAACAACTTCCCGAAAATATTGCCACATTGCCACTGAAATCATCAAGTAAAACCAACACTTTACTGCTGCCGTCACTATATTCGTCTATCGTTGCGGTTCCGAAAAAACCTGAATCGTTAAACTCTTTAAGATCAACTAAAACTGTATTAATCATATCAGCCGGTCCGGCCTCATGCTGTGGAGGTCTGACCAATTCTTCAATCGGCTCAGTCTTATCCCGATGAGTCACAAAGCAACTGATTAAAACAATGAGAACTATTGCCACTATTGATATTATTATCAGCCTTTTTTTATTCATATCTATAAATTAATTTTTAGTTTTTTCTACTAACTCAACTCTATCAATTATGGATACTACGAGCAAGTAATGGCTAAATTATTAAGAATTGAACGGAGACAATCATCAATCCGCTTAAAACAATGGTGCCGGCCAACCTTGGAGAAAGTTCCAAGCCAATTCTTGAGCAAAACTCCGTTGACCATTTGTAGACATAGTTAAGATCCGTGGTAAATTTCTCTCCTCTTGCCATATGAGTTAATGTTGTAAGAATGCAAACCAAATCGAATCTTTTAGTGTAAAGACTTAAGATAAAACCCCATAAAACTTGATGAATCACAACTATTAATGTGATCATAAAATGGAATTTTACTTTCTCATCCCAAGCTCTTGAAGGAACGAGAAAAAGAGTTGCCCATCCCGCAACCATTATAAAATGAATCCAAAAAAATAACTCTGAAAGTAACGTCCGACTCTTTTTCATTTGTAAAAAGAATAAAGTCTAATATAATAAGATTATATAATCAGAAAAGATGAAATACAAGATTACAATACTTTTATTGTCAGTTTTAATATTGACAACTCCAAACAATACCTTTGCTTTAACTAAGAAAGATCAATTGTTAAGAAGAATAGAAATTGTCAAAGAAGAGATTTTATTGCTCCGAACTCTTATAAAGAATTTTTATGCGCGAGATCACGTTGCTGCCGCATCATACTTGGTAAAGGACCTTTCCACAGGAGAAATTCTCGCGGAATCAAATCCTGAAAATCTCCACTCCATCGCTTCAATAACAAAAATGATGACCGCTATCGTGGCAAAAGAAGAAGTTGTTTCTCAAAAAGAATTAATTCTGACTTCGGAAATGTTAAGACCTTACGGAAGTAGCCCGACTCTCTTTCCAGGAGCAAAGTTATCATTAAACGATCTGATAAGAGCCAGCTTGATTCAATCAAGCAATGACGCCGCCGAGGCACTCTCTTTCTTTCAAGATCACGATTATTTCATATCAAGAATGAACTCAAAGGCGAAAGAAATCGGAATGGAAAAAACCATTTTCTATGATGCTCACGGGCTTAACCCGGCAAACAGATCCACCGCTTCAGATCTGTCCAAAATGATTGCTTATGTTTTTGATTATCATAAAGATTTGTTGGAAATTACAAGGGACAATGATTTTTGGCTTCCCGATCCTCAAGGGAGAATGCTTAAATTCTCAAATATGAACAATTTTTACTATCTTTCTTCTTTCATGGGAGGGAAAACCGGTTATCTCCCAGAAGCTCGCCAAACATTGGCATCAGTTTTTGAAATCAACGAAAAGCCTGTGGCGATAATTATACTTAACTCCGACAACCGACAAGCGGACCTTTTTTCAATTATGAGAAAGCTCTCAAAATAATCAACGATCTATCATACTCCATATCCGATTTATTTCTTTAACTCTGTAAGCGATACAACCTCCTTGACAAGCCATGATCTTCATAAACTTACATCCCCTACAGCTCTCGTCAATCGGAACAATATATTTAAAAGAATCCCATCTGTTCTTAAAGTAGCCAACTATCTCTTCAACATTTGCAAAATTATTCATGCTTGTTTTCTCCAAAAACATCGGGAAACATCTAATAACCTTTTTATCTATTGTAAAGTCGATAACCGGTTCGCATTTGGGATAATTTGAAAGCCCAACTAATCTCTTGGCCTCTCTGGGGTTTCCTCCGTCAGAAATAAACGAAGCGCAAGCAAACTCGTTTAATTTCTTCATAAAGTCTCTCTCTTCCGACGTTAAGATACATGGTGGAAAAACATTGGCGGCACAATCGAATCTTGGGCTTATTCTTCTTTTGTAAAGTTCTCGGAAAAAATCAAGAACGCTTGATTTTATCTCTCTGCAGTAATCAAGATAACTACTATCTCTCATCTCCTCACTATTTGGTCCGACTATCGCCACTCTTACATTATTCTTGCTATACCTCTCAAGCATCTCTATTATATAGTCATAATCAAACCCCGGTTTATACATATTAATTCCAAAAGAGATTCTTTCTTTGGGAAACGGAGAGATATTTTCCATATTTCTCAATATCTTTCTGTAATTGTTTTCTCCTATGTCATTTGGAGAGTTGAGATTGACTAAAAGCCTTACTTTGGGATTCTTAATTTGATTCTGAATCCTTTCCAAGCAGATCCCGTTGGTGAATATCAATATAGTTTCCACTTTTTTATGAGATATCAAATATTCAATCAGCTCTGTTATTTGAGGATGAAGCATTGGCTCGCCTCCAAGAATACCTATCTTGGATCTTGTACGAAGTATAAATTCGACAATCTCTTTAAAGTCTTCAATCTTTATCTGTTTATCTAATCTACTGTCATTAGAATCAACAAACTCGTTGGCAAAACAATATTTGCATTGCAGATTGCAGACTTCGTTTATCATTATGTTTGCCACCTTTTTATAATTTTAAGATGTAGTCACTTTATCATAAAAAAAGCGAGAGGCAACATTGCTTAACTTATGACTTGTAAGTATAATACGATAAGTTAAAGATTAATTTAAAAAAATGAACTTGTTTAAAAATAAATTTTTCATCATTGCGATCGTTCTTGTTGCAATCTTTTTAGCAATATTCTTCTTTACTCCCGCAAAAGAAGTTGAGACAAGAAAGATTAAGTTGGGTTATATGTCGGGAGAAGCAATCCATGCTGGGCTACCTGTATTGGCCGCTCAAGAAAAAGGATATTTTAAAGAAGAAGGACTTGACGTTGAGTTTGTGAAGATAAATCCAGGAATAGTCGTCCCCGCTTTATTGAGCGGAGAGATTGATTATTCTTCAATTGACGGAGGTACGATTGGTGCCGCACTTGAAGGAGCTCACTTGTCAACTATCGCCATTAAAACCAGCCATCGCGGTCTCCGTCTTATAGCTAAACCAGAGACGAATGTTGAAGACATAAAATTGATCGGGGTTCAGTATTACAACACTCCGGCTCACTATTTAGCTCTTCGAGTGATAGAAGATTATAACCTTGATGCCGATGTTATTGCATCGGAACAAACAGTTGTTTCAATGCTCGTTAGTAATCAAGTTGATGCCATAGTTGTTCAGGCATTTAATGCCATTAAGTTGACTGAACAAGGCTATTCAAACTTAGGCGTCTTTGATGAGCCGATAACACCGGGAGGATTATCTGTAAGAAAAGAGATCTTAGATGAAAATCCGGATGAAGTTCAAAAAATGGTAAAAGCTTATCAAAGAGGAGTGGACTTCATTCTGAATGGTCCTTCCGATGAAGTTATTGATCTGATCATAAAACATCTTGATGTAGAAAGGAATGAAGAAAACTTTGAGATGGCGACTCTTGCTTACCCGATAACCGTAGAATTGTTTAAAACCGAGGGCTCATCTGTAAAGGACGGGGCAAAATTATTAATACAACTATCAAAAGTAAAAGAATATACGAGCCTTGAAGATATTAGAAACGAGGTCGTTACTCAAGAAGAGATTGATTCTATCTTAAATCTCAGCTTCATAGACTAAAGAGTTTTTGATCATTAATGATTGAATTCAAGAATGTAACGAAGAAATTTGAGTCTCTTTTAGTTTTGGATGAAATTAACTTTTCTATCGAGAAAGGTTCTTTTGTATCAATTGTTGGACCCAGCGGTTGTGGGAAAACTACCACCTTAAGAATGATTGCCGGATTGTCAAACCCAACTTCAGGAGACATATTAATATGTCAAAAAAGTCCCAAAGAGATGTTGAAAGAGAGATCCTTTGGCTTTGTATTCCAAGACTCAACGCTTTTAGAATGGAGAAATGTGAGAGATAATATAGCATTACCTTTAGAGATATTCGGTAAAGTAAATAATGAAAGGGTTCAAAAGTTTATCAATATTGTCGGACTCAACGGTTTTGAGAATTATTATCCCAACCAACTAAGCGGAGGAATGCAACAACGAGTAGCGATTGCACGAGCTTTGATATTGGAACCACCTATACTTTTAATGGATGAACCTTTCGGTTCTTTGGATGAAATAACAAGAAATCAGATGAATAGTGAGTTAATGAGAATCTGGAATGATGACAGTATGAGTTCCACAACAATTGTTTTTGTTACTCATTCAATATCGGAGGCCGTATTTCTTTCCGATAAAGTTTTGGTAATGTCCCAAATACCGGCTAAAATAAAAGAAAAAATTGAAATAAATATTGAGCGCCCCAGAATTGAAGAGATTAAATCATCGAAAGAATATCTTGGGAAAGTTACCCGATTAAAAAATCTTTTAAGCGAAGATCTTCATGAGCTCCAGATTTAAAGAATATTTGTCTCCTTTCATCTTTTTTTTGATTATTTTTGGGCTATGGGAATTCTTGGCAATTAACACTTCCTTGCCGACCTTCTTATTCCCTAAACCAACAGGAATCATAGCTGAATTATTCAGAAGATTCCCTTATCTTATAGAACATCTTCTGATCACTTTAAGAATCGCGTTATTGGGTTATATCATTGCCAATGTACTCAGTTTTTTAACAGCGATTATCTTCGTGCATTTCAAGAAAGTAGAACGTATTTTATATCCTTATATCATCGCGTTGAAGATAGCTCCGATCTTAGCTCTCTCCCCTTTTATTGTTCTTCTTTTTGGAATCGGTGTTGTCTCCAAGATCATTATAGTAATTATTGTCTGTTTCTTTCCTTTTTTGGTCAATGTCGTCAGTGGATTACAAATCACCGACCAAGCCAAATTAGATCTTTTTCATTCACTCTCTGCCAGTAAAAGCCAAATATTTTTTAAATTAAGATTACCGAACTCTCTTTCTTATATCTTTCCAGCACTCAAACTAACATCAACTCTTGCAATAACGGGAGCTTTTGTGGGTGAATTCATCGCCAGCAATAAGGGTATCGGATATGTCGTCTTAATCGCAACAAGAACTCTCAAGACAGAAACCGCATTGGCTGCAATAACTCTTATAGTCGTTACCGGAATAATGCTTTTTACTCTTATTGATCTTTTGGAAAAGAAGATTCTCTTTTGGCAAAAACCAAATTAAAACAGTGCATCTTTTTGCACTGTTTTTAAAAATATCGACTCGAGATTACTTCTTTTTTGTCGATTTCTTTGGATTGCTCTTTTCTATCTTTGGCCAATGAGCTTTCAATCTCTTTGAAAGCTTTTCAACCTCTTCTTCACTGACACTCTTCATCTTCTTATACTTATCAGAGACTTGATCTATAATCTTGTTGTAAGTCTCTCGATTTACCTCTTTGGCTTTTTCTATCTTCTCTATCACTTCCCCTTTCATCTTTAACATCCATCCTTTTAGTTTCTTTCTATTCTTGTCGCCTTCCGGTCCATAGAGAAAATATCCGACCGCAACAGCAGCAATCGCCAAGCCTGTTACAGCCACACCTTTGATAATTCCGTCTTTTTTACTCTTTTTATTTTCAGCCATAATTTTATTTTTTTGGTTTACGACCTTTCTTTGGTTTAATTATATTTTCAATAATGGAATTAAATAATTTGAAAATCATTAAAACACTTGTTTTAGCTTCCCTCCTCACTTCATTTGCGTCATCTCTTATTTTATCAGCGCCAATTGCAATCTTTTCCACTTGATTATTTATCGTGGCAGAAATTGATTTAATATTCTTTAAAATCTTATAAGAAAAGTATGCAATAATACTTGTCAAAATCAACCAAAAGAAAGTTAAAATTATTACCGATGCCCCTGTAATGAAAAAGAAGATATCTGATTTTAAAAACGTTTCCATGTTTTTAGTTAGAATTTTAGTTGCTTAAGGTAATTTTAAAACAAAATTGATAATCCGTCCAATCTTTAATTAATTTTCTTAAAATATCAACGATTACCAACTCTCTTTCCAAACGTCATAGAAAAAGATATTCAACTATTAGAATCTGATATCTTACTAATTGATGTATCTCAATGTTATTGATCTTTGATCTTTATTATCTTGATAGCCTTACCCTTAACCAATGCCTCGGTAATCTTTTTTCGAGCCGAAACCACTATTCTTTGAAGAGTGGCTTGAGAGATTCCCATTTGAGAAGCGGCCTCCCTTTGATTTAAGTTCTCTAAATCGCACAAACGCAAAGATTCCAATTCATCTACCTGCAACTCAACCTCATCCAATGACGACAGAGGTATTGCTTTGGGTTTAAAATGAACCGCTCTCGGATTAAAAGATATTCTTCTCGGCTTGAGAGGTCTTGCCATGTCTATCTTCTAACTAAACTTACATTACAATTTGGACATTTTAAAATAGAGCAAGCTTTGCCCGGTTTATGCGAGGCTTCATAATCACATTGAGGACAAGCGCAGATCCCGCCGGGCCCTTTCCCTTCCGCCCCTTCCAATTCATCCACAAACCTCCCTTTTCTTTGCCAACCAAAGCCTCGTCCAAAAGGAGGTCTGTAAAATCCGGTTTTAGTTTCATGACTTGCGATCTCTATGGAGACGTACTTAAGAGTCTCCATGTTATTCATTAAATCTTTCCTTAATCCGTCGGATATTTTAGTCGCTTCTTCAAGACTTAAATCTTTTGGAAGTTTTATCTCCAATTCAGCCGTTATTATTGATCCTTTTTTTTGAGTTTTAAGTGAGGACAATTCTATCTTTTGAAGATCGACTATTTTCTTGATCTCTTTTTCAAATTCATCCCCGGCGGAAACATCAAGTAATGAGTCAATTGCCTCCTTCCCTAATGAAAATGATTCTTTAATGATATAGAGTCCGATAAATAACGCCAAAAGAGAATCGATGGAAACCCAATATTTGGTCAAGAAGAGTCCAACAAAAACCGCCAACGATGCAAAAACGTCAACTCTGGAGTGAATTCCATCAGACAATAACGCAATAGAGTCTTCTTTTTTTCCAAAGTGTATCT
>Ga0265293_10000277_pt1 | contig 126680 bp, 109 predicted proteins | sample Munlanlewell138R_FD_192505 | JGI IMG/M metagenome (GOLD analysis project Ga0265293, IMG submission 192505) | Leachate microbial communities from a municipal landfill in Southern Ontario, Canada - Leachate well 138R | ecosystem: Engineered > Solid waste > Landfill > Unclassified | place...
CTTGCGCTTGCCAAGGTACTCTGCGTCGGAAAAGCTGATCTGCTTCATGGGCCGCGGTCGCTCGATGGAGTGCGCACAATTATACATGTGGACGGGCGGACTTGTTCAGAGTTTCCCGAGCGGGTTTCGGTTTGGTCCCGGCGATCGGGGGTGGGCGCACGCGGGGGCGCCGATTAACCTTGCCCTACCCTCAGATACGCGGGTTGGGCGGCAAACCCGCCACCGTCAGCAGCTTCGCGACGGAAATCCCTGCAGGCGCGCCGCTGGAAGTCGCGAGACGCGCATCGCTCCCGACGTTTGCTACCCTTGCGCTTCCTTCGTGGGTGGGTGTTCCGCATGGCGCGGCGGGCTTTGGGCGTGGACTTCAGGCGTGCAGCGGAACGCTTGCCGTGGCTGGCGTGCGCGGTGCTCGCCGCGCTGGCCGTCTGGCAGCTGGCGCGCATCGTTCCGCAACGCGTGCCCCGCGCGTCCGTGCAGGATGTGCCGGGCGCGTCCGCCTCACCCGAACCGGCGCCGCCGCCACACCGTTCGATTGCGAGCTGGCACCTGTTTGGCACGGCGCCAGCGGATCGCGCCGGCGGCGCGGGCGCTGCCGGTGCGGCGGGTAGCCCGACCTTGTCGCTGATCCTGCGCGGTACGCTTGCCGAGGCGGACCCCAAGGCCGGCGTTGCAGTGCTCGGCGATGCGGGAAGTGCCGAGCGGGCGGTGCGCGTGGGCGAGGAGGTCGAGCCGGGCATCCGGCTGATTGCCGTCTACCCGGACCGGGCGGTGTTTTCGCAAGGCGGCGCCGAGCAGACGCTGCACCTGCCGCGCGAACCGCTGCCGACGCCGGGCGGAGCCGTGCCGCGCACGCCCGGGACGGCCAGCAGCCAGCCGGGCGCAAAGGGGTTTCGACCGCCGCTGGGTGGTCCGGTCGCCGCCGCGTCGGGCGTGCCGGCCTCGTCCGGTCAAGGCGGCGCGCAGGACGAGATCGCGCGGGCGCGGCACAATCCGGGCGATCTCTTGCAACGCTTCCGCATCGAGCCGGTGTTTGCCGGTGGCGCCCTGGGCGGCGTGCGCGTGAGCGCGGCGAAGGCGGCGGACGGCGCTCTGTTGCAACAGGCCGGCCTTCAGCCCGGCGATGTGGTGACACGCATCGATGGCCAACCGATCGATACGCTGGCGGCCGGCCAGCAGGCGCTGGCGCGGTTGGGCAATGCGAGCAGCGTGCGCGTGACCGTGGAGCGCGGCGGCCGGCCCGTGGAGATTTCCATCAGTCTGCGCTGACGGCGTTGCGGCAGACGTGATGCGACGCCGCGTTTGGTCTGTCCCGCGTTTGCCTCGCCTCATGTACGCCGGAACCGGCGTGCGCCACCCTGTCGCCTGCAATCTTGCGCGTCGGATCGCGCCGCCGCTGCTGCGCCTTTGCTACTCTTGCCCGTCGCCCGTGCGTCGCGCCCCGCAGGGGTACTGGAGTCACCGATGAGCTTTCCTTCCCCTCTGCCAGCCCGCCACCCAGCCGATGCGCGTCACGTGCCTGCGCGGACGGCCCATGACGCTGCATCGTGGCGCGTGCCCGTCCGTGGCGGCCTGCTGGGGATCCTGCTGGTCGTCCTGGGCATGTTGGCCGCCGGCGCGCTGGTGGCGCAACCTCGGGTGGAGGGGCAGGCCGGCGTGCAGACGGCGCAAGGCGATGGCCGGCACACGCTCAACATGAAGGATGCCGATATCCAGGCGCTGATCGCCACGGTCAGCGAGATCACCGGCAAGAACTTCATCATCGCGCCGAACGTGCAGGGCAAGGTGACCGTGATCTCGGCGCGGCCGATGCTGCCGGACGAGCTTTACCAGGTGTTCCTGTCGGTGTTGCGCGTGCACGGCTTCGCCGCCGTGCAGTCGGGCAGCATGGTGCGCATCGAACAGGAGGCGCAGGCACAACAGGATGGCGCCACGCCGGTCGGCGATGCGCACCTGCGCGGCAGCGAGGAACTGGTCACCCAGGTCCTGCCGGTGCGCCATGTGGCCGCAGCGGATCTGGTCGCCATCCTGCGCCCGCTGATGGCGCAGGGTGGACAGCTGGTGGCGCATGCCTCCTCCAATTCGCTGGTGGTGTCCGACCGCGCCGGCAACGTCGAGCGCCTGGCGCGCATCATCGAACGCATCGACACCGCCTCCGATGCGCAGGTGGAGGTGATTGCGCTGCGTCACGCCAACGCCGCCGAGCTCGCCCGCACGCTCACCGCGCTGGGCGAGGACAAGGCCACCCAGGCCAAGGGCGAAAATGCCAGCGTGTATGCCGACACGCGCACCAATTCGATCCTGCTCTCGGGGGCGAAGAACGCGCGCCTGCGCCTGCGTGCGCTGATCGCACATCTGGACACGCCGAGCGGTGACGGCGGAGATACGCAGGTGGTGTATCTGCGCTATGCCAATGCCAAGGACCTGGTGCCGATCCTGCAGGGCGTGGCGGCCACGCTCAGCGGCGTGGCGCCAGCGACCGCAGCCAGGGCCGGCGACGGCAGCGCCGGCCCGGACGCAGGGCCGGCCACCATCCAGGCGCATGCCGAAACCAATGCGCTCATCATCACGGCGCCCCCGGCGGTGTTCCGCTCGCTGGCCGAAGTGGTGCGCCAGCTGGACATCCGCCGCAACCAGGTGCTGATAGAGGCGGTGATCGCCGAGGTTTCGGCACAGACGGCCAGCGAAATCGGCGTGCAGTGGCAGATGCCGCTCAAGAACGACCCCAACCACACCATCGTTGGCGGCACCAACTTCGGCGCTTCCGGCGGCAACATCCTCAACGCCGCGATCAACCCGCTGGGGGTCGGCAATGGCCTCAACCTTGGTTACATCGATGGCACCGTGACCGTGGGCGGCCGGACCCTGTTCCAGCTCGGCGCCCTGGTCACCGCGCTGCGCGGCGACGGCACGTCCAACATCCTTTCCACACCCTCCATCCTCACCCTGGACAACGAAGAGGCGCAGATCAAGGTGGCCCAGGAAGTGCCGTTCCTGACCGGCCAGTACACCACTGCTGCCACCACCTCCAATCCGCTGGTCGGCAACGCCATCAGCAATCCCTTCCAGACCATCGAGCGCAAGGACGTGGGCCTGGTGCTGAAGGTGACGCCGCAGATCAACGAGGGCGATTCGATCCGCCTCACCATCCACCAGGAAGTCTCCTCGCTGGCACCGCCCGTATCGGGCGCGGTCGATCTCATCACCAACAAGCGCGAGCTCACCACCAGCGTGCTGGTGCAGGACGATTCGCTGCTGGTGCTCGGTGGCCTGATCGACAGCCAGGCCAAGGACAACGTGCAGAAGGTGCCGGCGCTCGGCGACATCCCGCTGATCGGCAACCTGTTCCGCTACCGCACCAACGACCGCAGCAAGAGCGACCTGATGGTGTTCCTGCATCCCAAGATCCTGCGCGATGCGGCCAGCGAAGCGGCGGTGTCGAGCGAGAAGTACAACTACATGCGCACCGGCCAGCTGCAGATGCGCCAGCAGGACTGGCCACTGACCCCGCGCGGCGAGCGCCCGGTGCTGCCCGAAGTGCATGACTTCCTCGCCAGTCCCAACCTCGATGGGAAGCCCGGCTCGCCGCCCGTGCCGGTCCAGGTGCCATCGCCCGCGGCGTCGGATCGGCGCTGATGGCGCATCCCGACGCTTCGGTGTTTGCCGCACGCCTGGGCGGCGTGGTGCTCTGGTTCACCATCGGCACCAGCGCGCTGCTGGTGTCGGTGGTGGTCATCGGCTGGATCAAGATCGGCCATGATCCGCTCGCGCGTACGCTACTGCTTGTCGTGCCGACGCTGATCCTGGTCTTGTCCTGGGCCTGGCGCCCGACCGGTTACGCAATCGATGCGACGGGCATTTACGTCCTGCGGTCGGTCGGCCGACTGCGTATCGCCGCACCGACCGCCTCCGCCAGCATCGACGACAAGGTGTTCCCGGGCAGCCTGCGCCTGTTCGGCAACGGCGGCCTGTTCGCCTTCAGCGGCTACTTCCGCAATCGGAAGCACGGCAGTTTCCGCGCCTGGGTCACCGATGCCTCCAGCACAGTGGTGCTGCATTCGGACGCCCGCACCGTGGTGATTTCGCCGGTCGACCGGCGACGTTTCGTTGCCGTGTTGGAAGCGGCGCACGGCGCGTCCGGGCGTGTCACGGCACCGGCTCACGGTTGGCAGCAAAGCAGGAAGGTGGCTGGATGAGCGGGACGTCGCCGCCGCGGCCCTCGTTCGGCTTCGCGCGCCGCCATGGCGTGGCGCTGACCGGCTGGGGCGGGTCCCACGCCGAGATTGCCTGTCGCGGACAGGTGGCGCCGCAGGTGCTGGCGGAACTGCGCCGGCACCTGGGCGTGCCGCTGCGCCTTGCCGGTCTCGACGATTCCGCCTTCGAACGCCTGCTGCGCGACCTCTACGAACAGGGCGACGATGCACGCGCGATGGTGTCCGACCTCGACGAGCGACTGGATCTCAAGGCGGTCGCCGATGAGCTGCCCGAGCCCGAGGATCTGCTGGAAAGCGACGATGATGCGCCCATCATCCGCCTCATCAATGCGCTGCTCACCGAAGCCGTCAAGGAAGGCGCCTCGGACATTCACGTGGAGCCCTACGAAAACCGTCTGGTGGTGCGCTTCCGCGTCGATGGGGTGCTGCGCGAGGTACTTGCGCCGAAGAAGGCCATTGCCGCCGCGGTGGTGAGCCGCATCAAGGTGATGGCCAGGCTCGACATCGCCGAGCGGCGCCTGCCGCAGGATGGACGCATCGGTCTGCGCATCGCCGGCCGACCGGTGGACGTGCGCGTCTCGACCATTCCCGCCGGGCGCGGCGAGCGCGTGGTGCTGCGCCTGCTCGACAAGCAGACCGGCAAGCTGGACCTTGGCCAGCTCGGCATGGACGACGCCTTGCGCGCGCGGCTGGAAGACCTGATCGCGCGCCCGCACGGCATCCTGCTGGTGACCGGGCCGACCGGTTCGGGCAAGACCACGACGCTCTACGGCGCCCTGCTCAAGCTCAACGATTCCTCACGCAACATCATGACCGTGGAGGACCCGATCGAGTACTACCTCGATGGCGTCGGCCAGACCCAGGTCAATCCACGCGTGGACATGACCTTCGCGCGCGGCCTGCGCGCGATCCTGCGCCAGGATCCGGACGTGGTGATGGTCGGCGAGATCCGCGATCTGGAAACCGCGGAGATCGCCGTGCAGGCTTCGCTGACCGGGCACCTGGTGCTCTCCACCCTGCATACCAATTCCGCTGCCGGCGCCGTGGCGCGCCTGCGCGACATGGGCGTGGAGCCGTTCCTGCTCGCCTCGAGCCTGATCGGCGTGTTTGCCCAGCGCCTGGTGCGGGTGCTGGATCCGGATACGCGCGAGGCCTACCGCGCCACCGCGGCCGAACTCGCCGCGTTCGGGCAGGCGCCGGCTGCGGACGTGACCCTGTACCGCCCGCGCGCCGACATTGCCGCGCGCGGTCGGGAAGCCGGCTATCGCGGGCGCACCGGCATCTACGAACTCATCGCCATCGACGAGACCCTGCGCCGGCTGATCCACGAAGGCGCCTCGGAAGCCGAGCTCGAGCGCCACGCGCGCACGCGCTCGGCCGCGATCCTCGCCGACGGCTGGGCCAAGTGCCTGGCCGGCATCACCTCGGCCGAGGAAGTGCTGCGCGTGACGCGCGAAGCGTAGGCGGGCCAGCAACCCGCCAGGTCGCAGGATGGCGGATGTCCGGCAAGCGTGACACCCGCTCGCGCGGCCGGTCGCGTCCGCAGCGGTCCGTGCGGCAACGCCCACGCCAACGGGCGCGCCGCGTCGGCAGCCACCCTGCTAGCGCAGCACCCGGCCTTCGGCGTCCATCACCTTCACCTCGCCGACCTTGAGGTCGCGGATCGGCTGCTCGATCTTGCCGAGATCGCCCACCACCACCCAGGTCAAGGCATCCGGATGGATGACTTCCCGGGCGGCGGCTTGCACGGCGGCGTCGGTCTGCGCTTCGATGCGAGCCTTCAAGGTCTGCACGTAGTTGTCCGGTCGCTCGTAGAGGCTGATGCCGGCCAGCGCGCCGAGCACCGCGCCGGTGGTCTGGTACTCACCGGGCATGGAGCGCACGTCGCCCTGCTTGATCTTGGCGATTTCGGTGTGGGTCAGCGGTCGGTCGCCGACCACGGCGCGTGCTTCGGCGAGCAGCTCGGCCAGCGCCGGCGCGGTCTTGTCGGTCTGCACCGGCGAATACAGCATGAAGGGACGCTGGCCAAGCGCGTTCTGCAGGAAGCTGTAGGCGCCATACGCCCAGTGCTTGTCCTCGCGCAGGTTCATGTTGAGGCGCGAGGAAAAGTAGCCGCCGAAGGCGCCGTTCATGGTCTGGATTTCAAGATAATTCGGTGCCCTGGTCGAAGGTGCGACCAGCCCGGCGAGGATCATCGTCTGCGGTGCATCGGGCTTGTCGATCAGGAAGACGCGCGCCGCCTTCGGCAGGGCCACCTTGGCAATGTTGCGCGCCGGTACCGCTTGCGCCGGCGCCTTCCAGTCGCCAAACACCTTGTTGAGCTCGGCCGTGATCGCTTCCAGCGTGGTGTCGCCGGCGACCAGCACGATGGCGTTGTCGGGGCGCACGAAATCGCCCAGCCACGCGCGCAGGTCGTCCGCGCTGAGCGATTCGATCGAGGCGCTGGTGCCAGAACCCGTGAACGGGATCGCATAGGCGTGGCCCTTGCCATAGATGAGCGGCGGCAGGGTGCGCAGGGCGAGGCCGATCGGCTGGGTCTTCTCCTGGGCAATGCGGGCCAGCCACTGGCCGCGGATGCGCGAGAAATCCTCGGCGCGGAAGGCGGGATTGCGCACGATGTCGGAAAACAGCGCGAGCGAAGGCGCCAGTTCGGACTTGAGCGTATTCAGGTGCACGCTGGCGCTGTCCAGCCCGGCGCCCGCGCTGATGATGGCACCCAGGCGCTCGGTGCGGCGCGCGATCTCCAGCGAATCGAGCTTGGCGGTGCCTTCATCGAGCATCGCCATGGTGAAGGCGGAGGTTCCGAGCTTGCGCCCCTGGTCCGACGCATAGCCGCCGCCGAACTGCAGCTGCACCTGGATCACCGGCACGGCATGGCGTTCGGCGAGCAGCACCGGCATGCCGTTGGCCAGCTTGCCGTGCTGCAGTGTCGGGAAGTTGAGGTCGGGGAAGGTCGTCACGGCCGGCACGCCCTTGCTGCGGTCCACGTCCGACTTGACGGTCCGGTACTCGGCCGGTGGCGGGAGCTTGGCGGGCGGACGACCGGGAATGGCTGGACGGCCGGCATCGGCCGTGGCATCGGCTTCGGCCACGTCCTTGCCCGCCGGCGCCGGTCGCACGGTCAGGGTGTAGTCGCCGCGGGCGATCCAGGCGTTGGCCGCTGCGCGCACGCTCTCGGGCGTGGCCGCGTCGATACGCGCCAGGTCGATCTTCCACGCCCCCGGGTCATTGCGGTAGAGCTGGCCCTCGGCAAGCAGGGTGGCCTTGCCGTTGACCCGTTCCAGCGCGCGAATCAGGCTCGCGCGGGTGTTGATCCGAACCCGTTCCAGTTCGTCTGCGGTCGGGCCCTGATCGAGGAACTTCTTCCATTCGTCGGCAATGGCGGCCTCGACCCGCGCCGGGTCGATGCCGTCCTTGACCGTCACCTGCAGCTCGAACATCGAGGCCAGCGCAAACGGCATGACCGATACGGACACGCTGTCGGCCAGCTTGTCCTTGTAGACGAGCCGCTCGTAGAGGCGCGAAGTCTTGCCGCCGCCGAGCACTTCGGCCGCCAGTTCCAGCTGTGTTTCCGCCGGATCGCCAAGCTGGGGCACGTTCCACTCGCGATAGATGCGCACCTGCGCCACCTGGTCGAACATGCTGCCGCGGGTGGATTCGGTGCGCGGCGCGATCCACGGCTGCTGGCGCGCCACGGGTGGACCGGCCGGGATATCGCCGAAGTACTTGAGCATCTTGGCCCTGGCCACCTCGGGCGTGATGTCGCCGACCAGGGCGACTACGACGTTGGCCGCGCCGTAGTAGTCATGGAACCAGCGCTTGACGTCGTCCAGCGAGGCCGCGTCGAGGTCGGCCATCGAGCCGATGGTTTCGTGGTGGTAGGGGTGGTTCGCGGGGAAGGCATTGGCGGCGATGCGCTCGTCCACGCGCCCGTACGGCTGGTTCTCGCCCTGGCGCTTCTCGTTCTTCACCACCCCGCGCTGCTCGTCCAGCTGCGCCTGGCCGATCGCGCCGAGCAGATGCCCCATGCGGTCCGACTCCATCCACAGCGTCATGTCGAGCGCGGTGGTGGGGACGGTCTCGTAGTAGTTGGTGCGGTCCAGCCAGGTGGTGCCGTTCTGGTCGATCGCGCCGGCCAGTTCGAACGGTGCGAAGAATTCGTCCTTGTGGTTCTCCGAGCCCTGGAACATGAGGTGCTCGAACAGATGCGCGAAGCCGGTCTTGCCCGCGGGCTCATCGGCCGAGCCGACGTGATACCACACGCTCACTGCCACCACCGGCGCCTTGTGGTCCTCGCTGACGATGACCGTCAGCCCGTTGGGCAGGGTGAAGCGGGTGTAGGGAATATCGATCGCATCCGGCGCCGCGGCGGGCGCGGCACTGGCGCAGCCAAGGGCGAGGGACAGCGCGGTCAGGCGGCGGAGGAGCTGCTTGCGCATGGGAGGGGTCCTTTCAGGCGCCGACGGGGGGAGTCGAGGCTAGCGAGCCAGCGCGCCTGCCGCAATGGCGGCGGCGCGCCCTTACCCCATCCGCGGGGCCGGAGAGGGCGCAGCACGCAGTGAATGGCCGCGGGCCGGGCGCCACGGCAGGCGCGCGGCGCGGGCAGGAACGGATTACTTGAGCTGGTCCATCATCCAGTCGACGGCGGCCTTCACCTGTTCGTCGGACAGGGCCGGATTGCCGCCGCGCGCCGGCATCACCCCGGTCTTGCCGGTGAAGCCGTCGATGGCGTGCTTGAGAAGCGTTGCCTCACCCTGCGCCGCGCGCGCATCCCAGTCGGCGTGATCACCCACCTTGGGCGCACCGGCCACGCCGGTCGTGTGGCAGCTGTGGCAGAGCTTGTCGTAGATGGTCTTGCCATCGGTGGTGCCGTCATAGGCCACCTGCGAGGCGGCTGCCTGGGAGGCCGCTTCCTGGGCGGCCTGCATGGCCGCGCGGCCGGTGTCGCCTGCATACACCCCGCCGACCGGCGCAATGCGCGCGGCGACCTCGCCGGCCCGATCCGGGTTCACCGGCCTGGGATTCTGGCCGTTGATGTAATGCGCCACCAACAGCAGGCAGATCACCAAGGCTGCGAGGAAGGCGATCATCATGCTGAAGCGCTTCAGGAAAACCGCATCGGTCTGGTTGACTGGACTGCTCACGAATCCACCTCTGAGCTGGTACTGGAAGCCGCAATTGGCCGAAAACACCCCATCGGCGCCCCGTCCGTGCCGGCCTGGGCGCCCGTATCAAGACCCCTCGGCGTTCCCCATGAAGCTGCCGAACCCTGAGGGCAGCGCCACAACGCGACAGCCGCGCCGGCGCTTGAAAACCCTTGGAGTATAGCGACCGCTTGGGGGCCGCGGAAGGCGCGCGCCGGGCGCAGCGGCGAAGCGGCTCAGGGGATTTCCAACTCGCCGACCAGGGGCAGGTGATCGGACGCCACCCGGGAGAGGCGGCTGCGGTGGACGAGCAGACGCCGGCAAACCGCCGGTGGCGAGACCAGGATGCGGTCGAGGGCGGCCACCGGGAAGGGTGAAGGGAACGTCCGCGGCGCTGCTGGCGCGCCGCCCCCCAGCCCGCGCAGCATGCGGCCGCGCCAGGCGTTGAAGTCGCCCATGACCAGGAGCGGCAGCGTGTTGCCGGCGAGAAGATCGGCGAGACGTCGCACCTGCCCGTCGCGTTCGCTCCGCAAGAGGCCGAGATGGGTGGCGACTACGCGCAGCTGCCGGCCGTCCGCGTCCAGCACCGCGTCGATCGCGTTGCGTGGCTCGCGACCCGGTACGCCAAGCAGCTGGCAGGCCGACGAGGCGAGTGGCAGGCGGCTCAGTAGCGCGTTGCCGAACTCGCCGTGCCGATCGGTGCAGGTCGCCACGAAATGCACGCCGTGGCCGAGCGCATCGGCGAGGTGCCGCTGCATGTCCACTTCCGTTCGGCGCGAGCCGACTTCCTGGAGGGCGATCACGTCGGCGTCCAGTTCTTCGATGACGCGCGCCACGCGCTCCGGCGCGAAGCGCCCGTCCAGGCCCACGCCGCGGTGGATGTTCCAGGTGGCGACGCGCAGGCGCGTACTCATGGTTCGCTGTTGCGCCGGCGCGTACGGCGACGTTGCCACAGATGCAGCAGGAAGGCGCTGGCGATCAGCAGCACGATGGCGAGGACGAAGCCGCCCCAGGCCAGTGGATGCGGGTCGAGCAGCACGGTCCGCGCGCGCTCGGCGAAGATGCCGTAGAGGATGATGTCGTGGAGCATGCCGACCGCACTGCCGATCAGGAAATCGCGCCGGCCCAGGCGCGCCGCGCCGGCAAGGAAGCTGACCACGCTCCACGGCGCAACCGGCAGCAGGCGCAGCACGATCATGGCCACCAACCCGTGGCCCACGACCTTCGTGCGCAGTCGCTGCCCCCGTTCGCCGAACCAGCGCAGGAACTGGCGTTCGGGAAGCAGCCGACCGAGCTCGTAGACCAACCATGCATCCAGCAGGCCGCCCGTCATCGCGCAAGCCGCGCCGAGCCACGGGCCAAACACGAGCATGGTTGCCGCCGTCATCCAGCTGATCGGGAACATCACCAGCGCGCCGATCATGTAAATCGCCAGGGCGATGAGCGGCGCCAGCGGCTCGGCGCGCCAGCGGTCCGCGTCATCGAGCAGCAGGTGCACGAGATCGTGCCAGGCGGGCAGTTCGACCTTCTGCCAGACAATCCATGCAAGCGTTGCAAGCACCGCCAGCACCAGGCCTGCGAGGACCAGGCCGCGCCCGCGCCATGAACGGCGTTCGTCTGCGCCAGCCATCGCTAGAGCAGTGCTTCCAGCGGCAGGATCCGCCAGAACTGGAGTTCCACGCGCTTCCACGCCGATACCTCCGGATCACGCTCGTAGCACACGCGCCGGCCGTCCTCGACGGCCGTCCAGCGCATCCTGCCGTGAGGTCCGGTTCGATCCGGGCAGTGTCCCGGTTCGACGTGGAAGGCATGCTCCGGCGCGCTGGCACTGGCGAAGAAGTCTTCGACGGCGGCGGCCAGCGACGGGCTGTCGACGATCACGCCCATTTCCGTGTTGAGGGTGCGTGAGCGCGGATCGAAATTCATCGAGCCGATGTACACCTTGCGCCGGTCGATCACCATGGCCTTGGCGTGGAGGCTGAGGCCCGATGACTTGCCGCGCGCATGCGCCGCATTCTCGCCACCGATCGGGCGGAACTCGTAGAGATCGATGCCGGCGCGCAGCAGGGCAGGCCGGTAGGCCAAGTAACCGGCATGCACCGTGGGCTCGTCGCTGGCTGCGAGCGAGTTGGTGAGCACGGCGAGCTCGACGCCCTTGGCGGCCAGTCGGTCGAGCAACTGCTCACCGTGCGCACCGGGAATGAAATAGGGCGAAATGATGATCGCGCGCTTGCGCGCCGAGGCCAGTGCGGCGCGCACCGCGTGCGCGATGCGCCCGCCGCCCTCCGTGTCCGGATCGGCCTTTTCCGGCGCGTCGGCGATCAGGCGCGCCTCGCCCCACAGCCAGCCGCCGCGCTGCTCGGCGCTCGATCCATCGGGGAGTTCCTCGGCCACCATCTGTGCGTAGTCGCTCTCGCTGAACGCCCGGGCGTCGTGGGTGAGCGCCTCGCGCAGCCTGGCAAGATCGTGCGCGCTCGCCTGTTCGCCAGCATACGCGCGCACCGGATAGGCCGCCGGAGAATTCCAGTACGCGTCGAAGGACCGGGCCGCCTGGGCCACGATCGGGCCGATGAACAGCACGTCCAGGTCGCGGAAGTGCCTCTCCTTGCCGGCATCGAAGTAGGCATCGCCGATGTTGCGGCCGCCGATGATCGCCTGCACGCCATCGACGATGAACGACTTGTTGTGCATGCGCCGGTTCAACCGACGCGCCGCGAACAGGAACTGCCACGCCTTGCCCATCAGTGAGCTGGCCTGGAACGGAAACGGATTGAACAGCCGCACCTCGATGTTGGGATGGGCATCCAACCCTTCGAGCAGGCCGTCCTCATCACCCGCATCCAGGTCGTCCAGCAGCACGCGCACGCGCACGCCGCGGTCGGCTGCGGCGAGCAGGCGCTGCGAGAACAGGCGGCCAGTCGCGTCGTTGGCGTAGATGTAGTATTGCAGGTCGATCGAACGGGACGCCTGGTCGGCCAGCACCAGGCGGCTCATCAACGCGTTCGTGCTCCTTGCCAGCAGGCGGAACCCCGAGCGCCCCGGATGCGCGTCAAGATCGGCCCGCGTGTGCCTGGCCATCGCCGTGTCCGTCGCCGGCGGCAGCGAACGCGAGGGCGTGCGCACGAAGTCCTCGCGTAGTGGCGCGCAGGCGCCAAGCACGGCGAGCAACGCGCAAGCGCCGAAGCGCTGGAGTCGGGTCACGGGACGGTTCCCTGGATTCACCCGGGGGAGCCTGAAGGGCAACCGGGGAACCAAGAATGAATGCGCGGGCGTCGGCAACCGGAAACGGGTGAGGTGGCGCGCCTGGCAGGATTCGAACCTGCGACCCCTGCCTTCGGAGGGCAGTACTCTATCCAGCTGAGCTACAGGCGCATCGGGTAAGGCGGTGCCGCCACGTCCCGTGGAGCGACGGCGGTCGGGCACTTTACCTGCCTCGGGCCGTCGTGGATACCGTCGCCGCGGCAGAAGGGCGTGAATCGGGCGCCCGAACCGGGATTTTCGCATGGAATCCACCCCGGGTCAGGGGTGGTGACTCGGCAGCGCCCGCCCGGTGCGTGGGCGGGGCCATGGCCGGACGGGAAACCTGACCGGTGAAGCCACGTGGTGGTGGCTTCGCCGGAAGCGCCTCAGTTGAAGCCGTCGCGGAAGATGCCCTCGCTCCAGGCCGGGCCGCCTTCGAACAGGATGGCGTTCGCGCTGGCCGGGCGATAGCTGCCGAAGGCCCCGTTCTCGAGCAGCAGCTCCCAGGTGTCCGGCGCGACCTGCGTCGCCCGCGCGCTGAAATCATGCCAGCCCAGGGTCGAGGAATCTCCCGGGGTCGACGGACCGAAGAAGCGGAACACGTGGCCGGCGCCGAACGTGGTGCCGTGAAATTTCACGATGGCCCGCGCGCGCTGGCAATCGAGGATCTCGAAGCGCGCCAGCTGGCGCGGGTAGGCGTAGGCGTCGCCGTAGGTCGAGAAGTCCTGGCCGTGGTAGGCGGCGTACACCGACTGCACGTCGACGGCCTGGGTGCAGGTGCCCTCGAGCGGATGGATCGCGACGGTGAAGTAGTCGTTGCCGCCGCGCGCTTGCGTACCGGCGTCCGGTGCGGAGCCGACACTGGTCAGCGAGCCCACGTTGGACTCCAGTGCGTCGGGGATGCCGTTGTGGTTGCCATCCCCCCCGTTGGGCGCGGCATTCTCCACTTCATCGGGGATCCCATCGCCGTCTGCGTCAGGCAACTGGGTCAGGCTCCACACGCCACTGTTGGTGCCGGCATAGAGCACGCGCGGGTCGACCGGGTCGACCTGGAGCGCCAGGGCCGCGTTGGCCGGCAGGCCGATGCTGATCGAGCGCCAGTTCGCCCCGCTGTCTTCGGTCTTGAAGATGCTCCCGGGGTTGCCATCGGTTCCGCCGCCGGCCGCGTAGACCGTTGCCGGGTTGGCGGGATCCACGTACAGCGCGCGGATGTCGATGGAGGTCAGGCCGTTGCTCGTTTCCGTCCAGGTGGCCCCGCCATCCACGGTGTGGAAGACCCCGCCGGAAGAGCCCGAGAGGCCCGACAGGTCGATCACCGAACACCACAGCTCCAGCGGGTTGGACGGATTGATGGCCAGGCTGAGGACGTCCTGCGTGGTGGTCGCCGAGCCCGGGAACCGCGGCAGCCCCTGGCTGCGGTGAACCCAGGTGGCACCGCCATCGCTGCTCTTGAACACGCCACTCGCAATCGTCGGCACCGTGTGCGTGGGATCGAAGGAGGTCGAGGTGCCGACGTAGAGCTCCTGGGGATTCACCGGATTGATCACGATCGGCACCACCAGGACGGACTGCGGATCGGCGCCGCCGGGATCGATCGGTTGCGGGATGCCGTTGTCGCGACTGGTCCAGCTGTCACCTCCATCAGTGCTGCGGATCACGCGGAACGAGAAGGTACCCGCGCTTGAATACCCGTTGCTGGTGGCATAGAGCGTCTGCAGCGGTCCGCTGGTGCAGGGTCCCGAGGGCGGCGGCGCGGCGCACGAACGCGGATCGATGACCAGGTTGCGCACGGTGCCGATGTCCGGGGCCGGTGGCGAGCCGCGCAGGGGCAGCCCGGCATCGATGGTGGACCAGGTGCTGCCGCCGTCCAGGCTGCGGTAGATGCCGCCGTTGCGGACCGGATCGTTCCACTGGATCGCGCTGCGACCGGTGGCGTAGATGCGCGTGGCGCCAATGCCGCCGGCACGAGTCGTCGGATCGATCAGCAGCGCCCGGATCTGGTAGGCGTCGAGATTGGTGTTCGAGGGCGCCCACGACGTGAAGGGCTGCCCCGGACCACTGGTGTTGCCACGAAAGAGCGCGGGAGAGGGCGAAAACATGTCCCCATAGCCGGCGAACAGGCGGTGGGTCGCGGCGTCGTGGAACATGGCAAGGGCACGGATCTGCGTCGCGGAAAGCCCCTCGTTGCGTGCGGCCCAGGTGGCGCCCGCATTGGCGCTGAAGTAGACGCCGGCGCCCTCGGTGCCCAGCCAGAGCTGCGGCACCGCCGGATAGGCTGGATGCGCGGCGATGGCATTGATCAGCGCCGGCTGGCCCGCGACCATCTCCAGGCCCGAGTTGAGCATCGTCACGGTTGCACCGCCGTCGGTCGACCGCGCCAATCCCGCTGCGGTGGCAAGGAGGACGTGATCGGCGTTCGTCCGATCGGCCAGGACCGAGACGGTGCCGTACAGTCCGCCGGCGAGCATCTGCGTCCAGGTCGCACCGCGGTCGTCGCTCCGGAACAGGCCGCCGTACACCGCCGCGTAGACACGATTGCCGGCGCCAAAATCCACGTCGCCGAGGTACCCGTAGTAGGGCGCACCGCCCCCCAGCGTGATCACGCCACTCCAGTTGGCGCCGCCGTCGGTGCTGAGGTAGACCGTCGCCGGGTACAGGGGATCCAATGTACCGTAGGCCAGTCCGGCAATGATCCGCTGCGGGTCGAGCGGATCGACCTGGATGCGCCCGATGGCGACACCTGTCGGCAGTCCCACGCCGAGAGGATGGAAGCTCGCGCCGCTGTCGCTGCTCACCAGGACGCCGCGACTGCTGCTCGCCGCGTACAGGGTGCCGATGCTGCCGGGCGCATCGGCGATGTCCACCACCCATTCCGTATCGGGCAGCGTGTAGCCGGTGGCCGCCCAGTTTTCGCCCCCGTCGGTGGTGCGGAAGAGGCGTCCGAAACTGTCGAAGAGCCACAGGGTGCCTGGTGCTTCCGCGTCCATTGCGAAGGCGCCGGTCTGGTAGATCGCACCGGTCAGACCCGCCATCTTGCGCGCCCAGCTCACCCCGCCATCGTCGCTGCGGAAGATGCCGCCCTGCGTGCTGGCGTACAGCACCGCAGGTGCAGCGGGATTGACCAGCAGCCGGTCCACCCGGCCGCCATGGGGACCCTCGGAGGTCCACACGCCCGCGCCTGCAAAGGCCAGGCTGCTGCACAAGGCCAGCAGGAATGCTGCAATCGAGACGATCCGTTTCATCATCATTTCCTCCGCAGGGCCGATTCCCAGGGTGGGCAATCGCACCGCAGAGTGTCGCTGGAACGTGCCGGGGAAACCGTGACCTTGCAGAACCCCTGTAGCGGGCCTGGCGCACTCCGCAAGCGTGACGCGCTTCACGCACGGGTTGCCCCGCATGGGCGCCAGCGCGCGTGCCGGCGGCGCGCGGGCGACCCATCTGGCGACGGGAACTCAGTGCCCCTGCTTGCGGGCGCCGCCAGGCGCGCGCGGCGTGATCAGTCCATGCTTGCGCAGCAGCGCGCGCAGTTGATGATAGGTCAGGCCCAGCAGGGTGGCCGCTTCGGTCTGCCGGTGTCGCGCTTGCACCAGCGCGCGCTCGAGGAGCGCGGTTTCCAGCCGCGCGACTTCCTGCTTGAGATCGCACGGCAGCGAGGGTAGCGGCGACGGAGGTTCCGGCGCTTCGGCGTTTGGTGGCTGCGCTGCGGGCAGCGCCGCGGCGTCCGCCCGGAGTGCGAAGGAATCGGCAAACGGGTCCAGGACGATATGCGTCACCGGCGTGCCCGGCGCGGTCCGATAGACGGAGCGCTCGATCGCGTTCTTGAGCTCGCGCACGTTGCCCGGCCAGTCGTGCGCGAGCAGGGATGCACGCGCATCGGCGCTGAAACCGGCGAAATACTCCCGGCCGAGTTCGCGTGTGACCTCGATCGCGAAGTGGTCGGCGAGTGCCTCCACGTCTTCGCTGCGCACGCGCAGCGGTGGCACCGCGAGTACCTCGAAGGCCAGTCGGTCGAGCAGGTCGGCGCGAAAGCGTCCGTCGCGGACCGCCACGCGCAGATCCTCGTTGGTGGCGCCCACGATGCGTACATCCACGTTGATCGTCTGCGCGCCGCCGACCCGCTGGAACTCGCCATATTCCACCGCGCGCAGGATCTTTTCCTGCACGCGCAGCGCCACGTTGCCGAGTTCATCAAGGAACAGCGTGCCGCCATCGGCCTGCTCGAAGCGGCCGATGTGGCGGCGCGTGGCGCCGGTGAAGGCACCGGCTTCGTGGCCGAACAGTTCCGACTCCAGCAACGATTCGGTCAGCGCCGCGCAGTTGAGCTTGACCAGCGGACCTTGCCAGCGCGGCGAGAGGTAATGCAGGCGCGCGGCGATCAGCTCCTTGCCGGTGCCGCGCTCGCCGATCACCAGCACCGGCTTGCTGATCGCCGCGATGCGCGAGACTTCCTCCAGCAGGGTAACGAACGCCGGCGATTCGCCGAGCAGGGTGGTGTCGGCCGGCGGCGGCAGGGGTGGGGGCATGCGCGCAAAGGTCGAGTGAACAAGTACATCAAAGTTTAGCGCATTGCACTTATTGTTGGTCAGGTGCGCCACTGCCGAGTTGGCCCCAATCCCGCGACACAGGACAAAATGCAAGCGCAAACAGTCACTTGCACCATCTATGCATGCCTGGCACGGAGCCTGCTATGTCCTTCTCGCCACAACCCCACTTCACGAGGCAAGACCATGGGCATGTTCTCCCGCATCAGCGACATCATCAATTCCAACCTCAATGCCATGCTCGACAAGGCCGAGGATCCGCACAAGGTGGTGCGCCTGATCATCCAGGAAATGGAAGACACCCTCGTGGAAGTGCGCTCGGCCGCAGCGCGCGCCATCGCCGACCGCAAGGAGCTGGAGCGGCGCATCGCCGGCGTCAGCCGCGAGGCCGACGAGTGGCAGCGGCGCGCCGAACTGGCCGTGAGCAAGGGGCGCGATGACCTCGCCTCCGCCGCGCTGGCGGAAAAGCAGCAGACGCACAATGAGCTGGAATCACTGCGACGGCAGCAGCAGGAACTGGAAGAAGGCCTGGCCAAGCTCAACGACGATATCGCCGCGCTGCAGGGCAAGCTGGCCGACGCGCGCGCCCGCCAGCAGAGCCTGGAACGGCGCCACGACAACGCCGCGCAGCGCCTGGAAGTGCGCCGCCGCGTGCACGACGAGCGCGTCAACAATGCGCTGGGACGCATGGACTACTACGAGCGGCGCCTGGAGCAGATCGAAGGCAAGGTCGAAGCCTACGACCTTGGCAAGGTGCAGGACCTGCACCGTGAATTTGCGGACCTCGAAACCGACGACCGGGTCAAGGAGGAACTGGCGGCACTCAAGGCGCGCATGGCGGCCGACAAGTCCGCGGCCGGGGAGTAGGCCCCGATGGAGCAGTTCGTTCCCATCTTTGCGCTCTTCTGCATCTTCGTCGCGCTGCCGTGGATCGTCTTCCACTACAGCATGCAGCGCCGCGCCGCCCAGGGGCTCAGCCGCGAAGACGAGAAGATGCTGGCCGACCTGTGGCAGCTGGCAACGCGCATGGAGCGCCGCGTCAGTTCGCTGGAAACCATCCTTGACGCCCGTGCCCCCGGCTGGAGGGAAAAACCATGAGCTTCCAACGTGTCCGCAATGATGTCCGCGCGCGACTGTGGCGCGATCCCGAGCAGGGCCTGATCCTCGGGGTGTGCGCCGGGCTGGCCGACAGCCTGGCCTGCCCGGCCTGGTTGACCCGCCTGGCCGCGCTGGTCCTCGCCTGGTTCTATCTGGCACCGACCGTCGTCGCCTATCTGGTGGCCGCGCTGCTGTTGCCCGAGCGCCCGCTGCACTATTCGGGCCCCGGTGACGAAGCGAGTTTCTGGCGCGCGCACCGGCGGGGAGGCTGAACCATGCGTCAAGACAACCGCTGGCGCGCGCAGCGCTTCTACCGCGATCCGCAGAACGGCAAGCTGATGGGCGTGTGCGCCGGACTGGCCGACTACTTCGGCTGGAACGTCACCCTGGTGCGCATCCTGGCCGTCATTGCCCTGCTGTGGCTGAACGTCGTCACCCTGATCGCCTACGTCGTGCTTGGCATCCTGCTGCCGACCAAGCCCGAGCGCCCCTACGACTGGGACACGGGCGACGAATACTGGCGCAGCGTGCGGCGCTCGGCCAGCGCCACCTTCCGCGACGTGCGGCAGAACTTCCGCGAGCTGGATCTGCGCTTGCAGCGTATGGAAAGCTACGTCACCTCGCGTCATTATGACCTCGACCGCAAGTTCCGCGATCTGGAGCGCTGAATGTCCCCTTTCACCTTTGTCCTCGGCATCGTCATCGTGGTCATGCTCGCCCGCGTGTATCGGGATCACCTGCGGCTGAAAGCCAGCCAGGTCGAGAATGGCACCGCCGCCCAGGCGCGCATCGATGCGCTGGAGGAGCGCGTGCGCACGCTGGAGAAGATCGTCACCGACGATGGCTTCGACCTCAAGCGCGAGTTCAACAAGCTTTGAGCCGTGCGTGCTGGAGGCGCGCGCCTGCCGCAAGGCTCCGGCGCGCAAGGGAATCGGCAGCCGTCGCGGCTGCCGTGCCCATTCTGGGCAAGGCTGCCCGTGCATGACTTCAAGCCCGCGCATTGACCCGCCCGGGCTGGGGTAAGCTGCCCGCCTTTCCTCCCGGGGTCGCCCATGACCGCCAGCACGCCGCTGCTGATCACCTTTGGCGTCTATCTGTTGCTGATGGTCGGCATCGGTTTCGTCGCCTGGCGCGCGACCCGCAGCCTCGACGACTACATCCTCGGCGGACGCTCGCTTGGCGGCTATGTCACGGCGCTCTCGGCCGGCGCCTCGGACATGAGCGGCTGGCTGCTGATGGGCCTGCCCGGTGCGCTCTACCTGACCGGGCTTTCCGAGGTCTGGATCGCCGTTGGATTGAGCGTTGGTGCGTGGCTCAACTGGCGCTTCGTCGCCGGGCCGCTGCGCGTGTACACCGAGCGCACCGGCAACGCGCTGACCCTCCCCGACTATTTCACCACCCGCTTCGCCGGCGATGGGCGCGTGCTGCGGGTCATCTCGGCGCTGGTGATCCTGGTCTTCTTCGCCATCTACTGCGCCAGCGGCATCGTCGCCGGAGCGCGCCTGTTCGAGAGCGTGTTCGGCCTTCCCTACGCACAGGCGCTGTGGTGGGGCGCGGCGGCGACCATCCTCTACACCCTGATCGGCGGCTTCCTGGCCGTCAGCTGGACCGATACCGTGCAGGCCACGCTGATGATCTTCGCCCTGCTGCTGACGCCGGTGATCGTCATCATCGGCATCGGCGGGCCCGGCGCGACGCGGCAGCTGATCGAGCAGGTCGATCCGCTGCGCCTCGACTGGTTCGGTGGTGGCGGCGCGATCGCGGTGATTTCAGCGCTGGCCTGGGGCCTGGGCTATTTCGGCCAGCCGCACATCCTGGCGCGCTTCATGGCCGCCGATTCACTCGCCGTGATCCCGCAGGCGCGGCGCATCGGCATGACCTGGATGGTGCTGTGCCTGCTCGGCGCGGTCGCCGTTGGACTGGCCGGTGTCGCCTGGTCGGCGCAGCATCCGGAACTGGCCGGGCCGCTGGTGGAGAACCCCGAACGCGTGTTCATCGTGCTGGCCGAAACCCTGTTCAATCCGTGGATCGCCGGCGTGCTGCTGTCGGCCATCCTCGCCGCCATCATGAGTACGCTGAGCTGCCAGCTGCTGGTGTGCTCCAGCGCGCTCACCGAGGACTTCTATCGCGGATTCCTGCGCCCGCACGCCGGCCAGCGCGAACTGGTCTGGGTGGGCCGCGCCATGGTGCTGGCCGTCGCCCTGCTGGCGATCTGGATCGCCCGCGATCCGCACAGCCGCGTGCTCGGCCTGGTCAGCTATGCCTGGGCCGGTTTCGGCGCCGCATTCGGCCCGGTCGTGCTGTTTTCGCTCGGCTGGGGCCGCATGACCCGCGCCGGTGCCCTGGCCGGCATGCTCGGCGGCGCGCTGGCGGTGATCCTGTGGAAGCTGATTGCCGTGGATCACTACGGCAGCGGGCTCTACGAGATGGTGCCCGGTTTCCTCGTCGCCAGCCTCGCCATCATCCTCGTCAGCCTGCTTTCGCCGGCGCCCGATGGGCAAGTGCGCGCGCGCCACCAGCAGGTGCGGCTGAGCCTGCAGGAGAACGGCTACTGAGTCTGATCGGGCGCTGCGTGGGAGGCATCCCGGGCGCGCTTCGCCGACCCGGATGGATCGTCATCGGGGCGGCCCGTGTCCGCCGCCGGCACCGACCGGTCGCCGGCGACGTGGTCGCGATAGAGCGCGGCGCGAACGAGCAGCAGCAGGGCGATCGGTGTGCTCAGGAACAGGAACACGCCAAGCACGATTTCGCGCGCCACCGGGCGGCCCTCGACCAGCGAACCATGCAGCATGGAAGCGACCAGGATGCAGGTAACGCCCAGGGTGCCGGCCAGGGTCGGCGCATGCACGCGCTCGTAGAACGTGCGCAGGCGCAGCAACCCGATGGAGCCTGCCAGGGCGAGGCCCGCGCCGATCAGCACCAGCAGCGACATCACGATCGCCGCCCACAGCGGCAGTTCCGCAGCACTCACTCGATCACCTCGCCGCGCAACAGGAACTTGGACAATGCCACCGTGCTGACGAAGCCGAACACCGCCATCACCAGCGCCACCTCGAAGTACAGCGTGCTGGCACTGCCGACATTGAACGTGAGCACCAGCAGCAGGGCATCGAGGTAAAGCGCGTCGAAGGCAAGCACGCGATCCTGCGCACGCGGGCCCTGGAACAGCCGCCAGCCCGCGAGGGCCATGGCCAGCACCAGCATGAGCTGCGCCACCAGCAGCGCGCCGCCGAGCAGCGTTGCACTCATCCGAAGATCTCCAGCAGCGGCGTCTCGTAGCGACGACGGATGGTCGCCACCCAGGCCGCCTCGTCCACCAGGTCGAGCACGTGGATCACCAGCATTCCGTCCTGCGGATCCCAGGACACCCAGATCGTACCCGGCGTCGCGGTGATGATGCAGGCCAGCACCGCCAGGCCGTTCGGTGCGCGCAGGGTCAGCGGGATATGCACGAAGCCGGCGCGGCGCGGTCGTGGCCAGGGCTTGAGCGCGATGGCCGCGACCGCCAGGTTCGAGCGGGTGACGTCCAGCGTCACGCGCCCGGCCAGGCGCAACATCAGCAGCGGCCGGCGCGCACCGTTGCGCGCGTGCTCGAGCGCCACCAGCAGCCGCGGCAGTACCAGTGCCAGCAGGCCGCCAAGCAGCACCGCGCCCACCGATGGCGATGGCGCCAGCAGCAGCCACAAGGCCCACACGGCCAGCGCCGCGCGCGGAAACGGCAGCCAGCGTGCGCTCATGGTGTGGCCTCCGCCGGCGTGCCCAGCACGGCCTCGATGTAGGTTTGCGGCGCATGCAGTGCAGCCGCGGTGGCATCCAGGTAGCGCAGTGCCGGCCCGGCCCATACGGTCAGCGCGGCACAGGCCAGCAGCAGCAGGGCGACCGGCGCCATTTCGATCACCCGCACCCGCGGTACGGCGGGCGCCAGCGGGGCCCAGAAGCGGTGCAGGCCGGCGCGCGTCAGCGCGATCAGGGTGGCCAGGCTCGATACCAGCAGCAGGGCCAGCAGCAGCCAGGCCAGGCCTGGCGAGACGCCGGCGTGGGTGCCCAGTGCGCCGAACAGGGCATCGAGCAGGGCGAACTTGGCAATGAACCCGGCCAGCGGCGGCAGGCCGACCAGCAGCAGCGCGCAGCCGACGAAGGCGAGGCCGAGCAGGGCCATGGTGGCCGGAATGGCCACGCCGATCTCCTCGTCCTCGTCATCATCTTCCTCGCCGTAGGCTTCGCGCGTCACTGCGAGGATGTCCGCGGCGGCAGAGCGTCCGCGCTCGGCCAGTTCGACCAGCAGGAAGAAGGCGCCCAGGGCCAGGGTGGAAACCACGAGGTAGTACAGCGCGGCGCCGATCACGGCCGCGTTGCCGGTGGCAATCATGGCCAGCAGGGTGCCGGAGGAAACCAGTACGCAGCTCGCCGCCAGGCGCGCCAGCTCCTGGGCGGCCAGCACGCCGAGCATGCCGACGAACAGGGTGGCGATGCCGATCGCCAGCAGCCAGTCGGCGCCGAAGTCGTTGCCGGCCAGCAGCAGCCACAGGCGTGCGATGGCGTACACGCCGACCTTGCTCATGATGGCGAACACCGCGGCGACCGGCGCGGCGGCCGCGGCGTAGGTGTCTTCCAGCCAGAAGCCCAGCGGCCAGGCCGCCGCCTTCACCAGGAAGGCGGTGCCGAGCAGGGCCGCGCCGCTCTGGAACAGCGCCCGGTCGGTGCTCGCCAGTGTGGCCAGGCGGGGCGCCAGGTCGGCCATGTTGAGCGTGCCGGTGACGCCGTAGATCAGGCTGACGCCGAGCAGCAACAGCAGCGACGCCGCCAGGTTGACGGCGATGTAATGCAGTCCCGCCTGTACGCGCCGGTTGCCCGAACCGTGCAGCGCAAGGCCGTAGGAAGCGACCAGCAGCACCTCGAAGAACACGAACAGGTTGAACAGGTCGCCGGTCAGGAAGGCGCCATTCAGGCCCATCAGCAGGAACTGGAACAACGGATGGAAATGCACGCCCACGCGGTGCCAGCGTGCCAGCGAGAACAGCAGGGCCGCCAGCGCCAGCACCGCCGTCACCAGCAGCATCAGGGCGGAGAGGCGATCCACCACCAGCACGATGCCGAACGGTGCCGGCCAGGCGCCCAGGCGGTACACCTCGACCGTGCCCGTGGCGGCCTGCCCGGCCAGCATCCACGCGCTGCCGAGCAGCGCCAGGGTGGCCAGCAGGTTGAGGATGATCTTCAGCGTGCGCCGGCTGTCGCCCAGCGGCAGCATCGAGGCACCGGCCGCGAGCGGCAACAGGATCGGCAGGATCGCCAGGTGCTCCCATGCGCTCATGGCGGCGGTTCCCTGCCGTCCACGTGATCGGTGCCGGCCAGGCCACGGTTGGCCAGCAGCACCACCAGGAACAGGGCAGTGGTGGCGAAGCCGATCACGATCGCGGTCAACACCAGCGCCTGCGGCACCGGATCGGTGTAGTGCGCGGCCTCGCTGGCCGCCTTGACGACCGGCGCCGCATCGACGGCCAGGCGCCCCATGGCGAAGATGAACAGGTTGACCGCGTAGGAGAGCAGCGACAGGCCGATGATGAGCTGGAAGCTGCGCGGACGCAGCAGCAGCCATACACCCGAGCCGATCAGCGCGCCGATGGCGAGTGCGATGAGGAGTTCCATCAGGCCTCCGTTGCCGGGTTGCCGGTGCGTGCCGGACGCTGGCTGCGCAGCGACTGATGTGCCAGCGCGATCAGGATCAGCGTGGTGGCGCCGACCACCAGGGCGAACACGCCAAGGTCGAAGAACAGCGCGCTGGCCAGCGGCAGGCGGCCCAGGCCCGGCACCTGCGGCATGAACAGGTGCGAAGTAAGGAACGGATAGCCGGCCAGCCAGGCGCCGACACCGGTCAGCAGCGCCAGCAGCAGGCCGATCGCCATCCAGCGCAGCGGGTGCACGCGCAACTGCGCCTCGACCCGCCGCGTACCGGCCGCCATGTACTGCACGATCAGGGCGATGGCCACGACCAGGCCGGCAACGAAGCCGCCGCCGGGCAGGTCATGGCCGCGCATGAACAGATACACCGCGATCGTCAGCATCGGCGGGAATATCCAGCGCATCAGCACGCCCGGCACCAGCAACTGCTCGGCCACGCTGTCGCCGTCCTGACGATCCGGGTGTGCGTGTTCCCAGGCATTTTGCACACGTTGCTGCTCGGGCGCGCCGATGCTTTCCTGTGCCGGACGGAAGCGGCGCAGCAGCGCATACACCGTGATCGCCACCACGGCCAGCACGCTGATCTCGCCGAGCGTGTCGAAGCCGCGGAAGTCGACCAGGATCACGTTGACCACGTTGTGACCGCCGCCTTGGGGCAACGCATGTTCGAGGAAGTAGCGGGCGATACTCTGCGGTGCCGGCCGGGTCATCGTCAGGTAGGCGAGCATGGCCACGCCAATGCCGGCGCCCGCCGCCAGGGCAAAGTCCGCGGCGCGACGCAGGCGTGCCGGCAGGGTGGTCGTCTCGTCGATGCGTTCGAAGCGCTTGGGCAGCCAGCGCAGGCCGAGCAGCATCAGCACCGTGGTCACGATCTCGACCAGCAACTGCGTCAGTGCGAGATCCGGCGCCGAGAACCACACGAAGGTGAGGCAGGTTGCCAGCCCCGCACCGCCCATCAGGATCAAGGCCGCGAGCCGGTGGTACTTGGCCTGCCAGGCCGCGCCGATCGCGCAGGCCGCTCCGATCAGCCACACGCCGGCCAGCACCGGGTCCGGCCAGCCGGCAAAGCCGGGCCAGGCAGCCCGCCAGTGGCGCAGCAGCGGCAATGCAGCGACCAGCACCGCCACCACGACCAGGGCACGCAACTGCGGTTGCAGCCGATGCGTGCCGAGCAGCCCACGCAGGGTGCGCGCCCAGCGCCAAGACAACGTGACCAGGATGCGCTCGAAGACGCGCTGGCCGGCGATCCGGCGCAGCACGGGCGGACCGTCCGGGGAATGGGCGAGGTAACCGTGCAGCAGCCGGTACATCACCACCCCGCCCACCAGCGCCATTGCGCTCATCAGTACCGCAAGGTTGAAGCCGTGCCAGACCGAGAGGCTGTAGATCGGCGTATCCGCACCGAGGATCGCGCGCACCGCGGTCTGCAGCATCGAGCCCAGGGTCAGCGTGGGCAGAATGCCGACCAGCAGGCACACCAGCACCAGCAATTCCACCGGAAAGCGCATCCAGCGCGGTGGTTCCTGGGGCATGTGCGGAAGATCCAGTGGTGGCGGCCCGAAGAAGGCACCGTGGATGAAGCGCAGTGAATAGGCTACCGCGAACATGCCGGCCAGGGTCGCCGCATAGGGCAGCAGCTCGCCCAGCAGCGGCAGCGGCGTGGTGGCAAGGATCGCCTCGGTGAAGAACATCTCCTTGGAAATGAAGCCGTTGAGCAGCGGCACCCCGGCCATCGCCGCGCAAGCGACCATGGCCAACGTTGCCGTGTAGGGCATCAGTCGATACAGACCGCTGAGGCGGCGGATGTCGCGCGTGCCCGCCTCGTGGTCGATGATCCCCGCCGCCATGAACAGCGAGGCCTTGAAGGTGGCATGGTTGATGATGTGGAATACCGCGGCCACCGCCGCCAGCGGACTGTTGAGGCCGAGCAGCAGGGTAATGAGACCGAGGTTGCTGATGGTCGAATAGGCCAGCAGACCCTTGAGGTCCTGCTGGAAGATCGCGCACCAGCCGGCGAACAGCAGGGTCACCAGCCCGGTGCCGCCCACCAGCCAGAACCACGCATCGGTGCCGGCCAGTACCGGCCACAGGCGCGCCAGCAGGAACACCCCGGCCTTCACCATCGTGGCCGAATGCAGGTAGGCCGATACCGGAGTCGGCGCCGCCATGGCTTGCGGCAGCCAGAAGTGGAACGGGAACTGCGCGCTCTTGGTGAACGCGCCAAGCAGCACCAGCCCGAGCACCGGCAGGTACCAGGGGTGTGCGCGGATCGTCTCGCCTGCAGCCAGCACCACATCGAGGTCGTAGCTGCCGGTGATGCGTCCGAGCAGCACCACGCCGCCGAGCAGGGCCAGGCCACCCAATGCCGTGACCGTCAACGACAGTCGGGCCCCGTCGCGGGCCGCCGCGTTGTGGTGCCAGTAACCGATCAGCAGGAAGGAAAACAGGCTGGTCAGTTCCCAGAAGAACACCAGCTGGATCAGGTTGCCCGACAGCACCAGGCCCAGCATCGAGCCCATGAAGGCGAGCAGGAACGAGAAGAAACGCGGCATCGGATCGGCCGCCGACAGGTAATAGCGCGCATACAGCACCACCAGCGCACCGATGCCGGTGATCAGCAACGAGAACAGCCAGGCGAAGCCATCCAGGCGCAGGTTGAAATCCGCACCCTTGATCGGCATCCACGCCACCTTGAAGTGCAGCACTGCGCCATCGGCCAGCGCGGGATACAGGATGATCGCGACGACCACGCCCGCCACCGCCACCGCTCCCGCCAGCCACGCCTCCGCATTGCGTGCATTGGCCGGCAGCAACGCAGCCACGACGCTCCCGGCGAAGGGGAGCGCGGCCAGCACGATGAGGAGGAGCTCGGGCGCCATGCAAGCGGACGTTTCGGGTTCGACAGGGAACAAGGACACCGGCACGCGACTGCCACGCCAGCGGCTTCGCATGGCGAACCCCAGGGCGCAGCGGACCCGAACGCCCGGCGAGTGTCCCTATCCTAACCGCAGCACCGTGATGTCGACGAGGTGTCACCCCCACCCGCGTTGCAGCCGCGCCTGCTTTTGTGGGAGCGGCTTCAGCCGCGATGGACCTGGTCGATCCACACGGCGTCCCAGAACGGGTAGTCGCCGACCCGTTTCACCAGACCGGCGCGCACTGGATTGAGGACAATGTAGCGCGCGACATCGAGAACATGCTCCTCGGCACGCAAGGCATGGTCGTGGAAGCCCTCCGCCCACAGGGCACCGCTCCTTTCGCGCGCCTGGTTGGCCTTGCGCGAGGTGATGCCCTTCAGGCGACGAACCAGTCGGGACAGGTCCTCCTGCGGGCCAAGCTCGACCAGGCCATGCCAGTGATCCGGCATCAATACCCAGCACAGCAACCGCGATTCACTCCAGATCGCGGGCATGTACAAGACGCGGGAGACTGCAAGGGCGCCATTCCAGTCAGCCAGCAGAGGAGCCCGGTTGGCGGTGGCAAAGGTAATCAGGTAGATGCGCCCCGCTTCGCTGTGGCGGCCACGCCGCAAGAGCCTGCTGCCGCGCCTGGGTATCGGGTGGTCGTGGGCATGCACGACAGGATGGATGACCCGGCACATCGGCACCATGGAGAGAAGTCGGCTGAATTTGTAGGCGTTTGCCGAACCGAAATGCAAGCATCGGGACTGAAGTCCCTCCCACACGCGTTGCGACCACGCCTGCTGCCGTGGGAGCGGCTTCAGCCGCGATGCCCTCCGCGACGATCGAACAAGGCATCGGGACTGAAGTCCCTCCCACACGCGTTGCGACCACGCCTGCTGCCGTGGGAGCGGCTTCAGCCGCGATGCTTGTGGTTGCGGGCAAAAACGCCAGGCTTGAAGTTCTCCTGTCGTTCCCGAGGTGCTAATCTTGATTCATGTCCCATGAATCAAGATGACGCCATGTCCCGCTCCCGCCATGGAGGTTTCCGCCCCGGCGCCGGTCGCCCCGCCGGCGAGCCCACGCAGCGCCTGCGCGTGCCGGAAAGCCAGGTGCCGGCGGTGCGGGCCTGGCTGGATGCCAGTCGCGCACCGGTCGCGCTTGGCGCGCCGCGCGCCTTGTCGCTGGAGCCGTCGAACATCGCCCTGCATGCCTTCCTGAACCGCGTACCGGCCGGTATTCCGGCGACGCTGGAAGCGGCCGCGGACGAGGCAGTCGATCTCAACCGGCACCTGGTGATCGCCGGACATGAAGGCAGCACGGCGATGATCCGTGTCTCCGGCTGGTCGATGATCGGTGCCGGCATTTTCGACCAGGACGAGGTGTTGGTCGACCGGGCCCTCGAGGCCCGCCAGGGCGACATCGTGGTGGCGCTGGTCAATGGCGAGCTGTCCATCAAGCGCCTGGGCATGCTCGACGGCCAGGTCGCGCTGCTGCCGGAGAACCCGCACTTCAGGCCGATCGTGCTGCGCGAGGATGAAACCCTCGACATCTGGGGCGTGGTCACGCGCTGTCTGCGCAAGCTGCGTTGACGCCATGGCTGTTGCTTCCCTCGCTGCGCTGCTCGCAAACCGCCAGGTCTGGCAGGGTCACGCCGCGCCTGCCGTCGATGGCGAACCGACGGGCTGGGCCGAACTGGACGCACTGCTGCCGGGAGGTGGCTGGCCGCAGGCGGCGCTGAGCGAAATCCTCATTCCCGTCGATGGCGTCGGCGAACTGCAGCTGGTGTTGCCGGCGCTGGCGCGACTGACCCGCGCCGCCCGTCCGGTGATCGTGGTCGCACCGCCGTACCGGCCCTATGCGCCGGGCTGGGAAGCACGCGGGATGGTCATGTCTGCGGTCGAGATCGTCCAGGCCAGCGCACCGAAGGATGCCCTGTGGGCGGCCGAACAATGCCTGCGTTCGGGCAGTTGCGCGGCCGTGCTCGCCTGGCCGCGAGGCGCGGACGAACGCGCGCTGCGCCGCCTGCAGGTGGCTGCCACGGCGGGTGCGGCGCTGGGATTCGTCTTCCGCGACCGCCGGCATGTCGGCCAGCCTTCGCCGGCGGCCCTGCGGCTGGAGATCGAAGTCCGGCCGGCGCCGCGGTTGCATGTACGCAAATGCCGTGGCGCCAATCCGCCGTCACGGCCCCTTGCGTTGCCGACGGCCTGGCGCTGAGGAAAGCGACGATGTCGTGGGCCTGTATCCGCCTGCCGCAACTGGCGCTGGACGCGGCCCTGCGTCGCCATGCCGAGCCGCAGGCGCCGTTGGCCCTGGTGACCGGTCCGGCGCAGGCACGCGCGCTGTTCGCCGTGAACCCGGCCGCACAGGCGGCTGGATTGCGTCCTGGCATGCGCCTGGCCATGGCCGAGGCCCTGCTCGCCGGTTTCGGAAAGATCGAATACGACCCGGCTGCCGCCCGGCGCTGGCAGTGCTTCCTTGCCGCCTGGGCCTATCGCTACAGCGCCGAAGTGGTGTTGCTGCCGGATGCAATCGGCTTCGAGGCCAGTCGCAGCCTGGGCCTGTTCGGTCCCTGGCCGCGTTTCGAGGCGCGCCTGCGCGAAGACCTGGTCGCGCTCGGCTTCCAGCATCGCATCGCGTTGGCGCCTGTCGTGCATGCGGCCCATGCCCTGGCCGGCGCCCACGATGGCCTTGCCGTGACCGCGCTCGATGCATTGCAACGCGCCCTGGCGCCGCTCGCGCTCAAGCACGCCAACCTTCCGCCCGCGACGGTCGAGACCCTGGCCGCGATGGGCGTGCGCAGCCTGGGCCAGCTCCTGCGCCTGCCGCGCGCGGGCCTGCAGCGGCGCCTGGGTGCGAGCCTCCTGCTGCACCTCGATCGCCTGCGCGGTCTTGCGCCGGATGCGCTGGAACGCTATCGCCCGCCCGATCGTCTCGACCTGCAACTTGCCTGGGAATACGACATCGAACGCGGCGAGGGACTGGTGTTCCCGCTGCGTCGCCTCACCGCGGATCTGGCTGCCTGTCTAGCCGGCCGCGATGGCGGCGTGCAGCGCTTCACCCTGCTGCTGGAACACGCCGACCGCGCGCCCACGCGGATCGACGTCGGCCTGCTCGCACCTGCCCGCGAAGCCGCCTTGCTGTTCGACTGCGCACGCGGCCGGCTGGAACGGCAAACCCTGCCCGCACCGGTGCGCGCCTTGCGCCTGGTCGCGAACGATCTGCCCCCTTTCGTACCGGCCGGACGCGACCTGTTCGATAGCCGGCCTGCGCATGCCATACCGCCCGAGGAACTGCGCGAGCGCCTGCGCGCACGCCTGGGTGGACAGGCACTGCAACGACTCGCCTGTACCGTGGATCCACGCCCCGAACGCGCGCAGTCGTCGAGCGCACCACCGGCCACGCTGCCGAGTGCCCGCCTGCCGCGCCCGACCTGGCTGCTGGAAACGCCAATCCCGCTGCGTGGCCCACCGCCCACCCTGCTGGCCGGCCCGGAGCGCCTGGAAACCGGCTGGTGGGACGGTGGCGACCTGCGGCGCGACTACTACCTGGCGCGAACCAGCGAAGGCCAGCGTGCGTGGATCTTCTGCGCGCCGGGCGAGCGCGGTCCATGGATGCTGCATGGGTGGTTTGCATGAAGATCCCCCTTTCCAAGGGTGGTGCAACCCGGAGTGGTGTCCCCGGCGGTGCAGGCTCGCGACCTGGGGCGGTGTCCGTCGCCCGCGTAGGACCCCCGCCCCATGGGTCGTCCACTCACGAGGCAGTGCCCGCCTACGCCGAGCTCCATTGCCTTTCGAACTTCTCCTTCCAGCGTGGCGCCTCGAGCGCGCGCGAGCTGTTCGAGCGGGCGAAGGCCTGTGGTTACACCGCGCTGGCGATCACCGACGAGTGTTCGCTGGCTGGCATCGTGCGCGCCAACGAAGCGGCGCGCAGCAGCGGCGTCAAGCTGATCGTCGGTGCCGAGCTCCAGCTGGTCGATGGCCCCAGGCTGGTGCTGCTATGCCAGGACATGGACGGCTATACGGCCCTGTGCGGCCTTATCACGCAGGGTCGCCGCGCGGCAGGGAAGGGCGAATACCATCTGCAACGCGCCGATCTGGCGGGCGGCCTGCCGGGTACGCTGGCGCTGTGGCTTCCGCCGGACGCGCCCGATCCCGCCGACGGTGCGTGGCTCAAGGACCTGTTCGGCACGCGCCTGTGGCTGGCGGTGGAGCTGCACTGCGGTCCGGATGACGCGCGTCGCCTGGCGGCACTGGACGCGCTGTCCGGTCGGCTCGGGATTCCCGCCGTCGCCGCCGGTGACGTGCACATGCATGTGCGCCGGCGACGCGCATTGCAGGACGTGATGACGGCCTTGCGCCACCGCTCCACCGTGGCCGCGGCCGGCGCGCACCTGTTCCGCAACGGCGAACGCCATCTGCGCAGGCGCGAAGCACTGGCAGCCATCTATCCGCCCAGGTTGCTGGAGGAAACCCTGCGCCTTGCCGCCCGCTGCACGTTTTCCCTGGATGAGCTCGATTACCGCTATCCGGCCGAGCTGGTGCCGGACGGCCATACGCCCGCCAGCTGGCTGCGCGAACTTACCGAGACGGGCATGGCCTGGCGCTGGCCGCAGGGTGCCGGCGAGCGGGTGCGCACGCAGATCGAACACGAGCTCGCCCTGATCAGTGCGCTTGGCTACGAAGCCTATTTCCTCACCGTGCACGACATCGTGCGCTTTGCCCGCAGCCGCGGGATCCTCTGCCAGGGCCGCGGTTCGGCGGCCAATTCCGCGGTGTGCTTTGCGCTGGGCATCACCGAGGTGGATCCGGCGCGCAGCAACCTGCTGATGGAGCGTTTCATTTCGCGCGAGCGCAACGAGCCGCCGGACATCGACGTCGATTTCGAGCACGAGCGGCGCGAGGAGGTGATCCAGTACATCTATGCCAAGTACGGACGCGAGCGCGCCGCGCTCGCCGCCACCGTGATCTGCTACCGCGCCAGGAGCGCGGTGCGCGACGTCGCCCGCGCGCTCGGCCTGCCGGGCGATGCCATCGACCAGCTCTCCCGCGCCTGCGCCGGCTGGACCGGCGAGGACACGCTCGACGAGCGTCTCGCCGAACGGGGCTTCGATGTGGCCAGCCCGCTGATCCAGCGCCTGCTGAAGCTTGCCGCGGAACTGCTCGATTTTCCGCGCCATCTTTCCCAGCACGTCGGCGGCTTCGTCATTTCCGATGCGCCGCTGTCGAGCCTGGTGCCGGTCGAGAACGCTGCCATGCCCGAGCGCACCATCATCCAGTGGGACAAGGATGACCTCGACTCACTGGGTCTCCTGAAGGTCGATTGCCTGGCGCTCGGCATGCTCACCTGCGTCAGGAAATGCCTCGACCTGCTGCGCCGGCAGCATGGACGCGATCTCACCATGGCGACAATCCCGGCCGACGATCCGGCCACCTACGCCATGATCCAGCGCGCCGACACGCTGGGCGTGTTCCAGATCGAGAGCCGCGCGCAGATGGCCATGCTGCCGCGTCACCGGCCGGCCAACTTCCACGACCTGGTGATCCAGGTCGCCATCGTGCGGCCGGGACCGATCCAGGGCGACATGGTGCATCCGTACCTGCGCCGGCGGCGCGGCGAGGAAGCGGTCGAGTACCCTTCCGATGACCTCAAGCGGGTGCTGGAACGTACTCTCGGTGTGCCGCTGTTCCAGGAACAGGTGATGCAGATCGCCATCGTCGCCGCCGGCTATACGCCCGGCGAGGCCGACCAGCTGCGCCGGGCGATGGCCGCCTGGAAACGCCACGGCGGCATGGAAGCCCATCGCGAGCGCATCACCCGCGGCATGCTCGCGCGCGGCTACAGTGCGCAGTTCGCCGCGCAGCTCTTCGAGCAGATCAGGGGCTTTGGTTCCTACGGCTTCCCGGAAAGTCATTCGGCCAGCTTCGCCGGCATCGTCTATGCGAGCTGCTGGCTGAAATGCCACGCGCCGGCGGCCTTCGCCTGTGCGCTGCTCAACTCCCAGCCGATGGGCTTCTACGCGCCCAGCCAGATCGTGCAGGACGTCCGGCGCCATGGCATCGCCGTGCGGCCCATCGACGTACGCTGGAGCGACTGGGACTGCACACTCGAAGCCGATCCGCGCTCGACACTGCAGCAACCGGCGCTGCGCCTGGGCCTGCGCCAGCTGCGCGGCTTCCGCGAGGATGCGGCGCTGTGCATCATGCAGGCGCGGGCCGCTGCGCCGTTTGAAGACGTGGCCGATCTGTGCGCGCGTGCCGGTCTCGACCAGCGCCAGCGCGCCCTGCTCGCCGAGGCCGGTGCGCTGCGTGGCCTGGCCGGCCATCGCCACCGTGCGCGCTGGGCCGTGGCCGGCATCGAGCCGCAATTGCCGCTGTTCGGCCACGCCAGCCCCGCCGAATCGGCCATCACCCTGCCATTGCCGACGCAGGGCGAAGACACCCTCGCCGACTACGCACGCACCGGACTCAGCCTGGGCCCGCACCCGCTGCGGCAGATCCGCTCCCGACTCGCCGCCGCACGGTGTCTCGACTCGCGCACGCTCGCCGCGCGTCCCAATGACAGCCAGGTGCGCACCGCCGGCCTGGTCACCCAGCGCCAGCGCCCGCAGACCGCCAGCGGTGTGTCCTTCTTCACCCTCGAGGACGAATTCGGCAGCATCAACATCGTCATCCGTCGCGCGGTCGCCGAACGCCAGCGCCGGGTGTTCCTCGAAGCGCGCCTGCTCGGCGTTTCCGGGCGCTGGCAGATGGCCGATGGCGTCGGCCACCTGGTCGCCAGCCGCCTCACCGATTTCAGCGCGCTGCTGGGTTCACTTGACAGCCGCTCGCGGGACTTCCATTGAATGCGCTGCACCGCCAGGGGTTCACGGGGCCGCGCGCTCGAGCAGGCCACGTGCGAGGAAAAGCTCCACGCGCTCGAAGGCAATGTGGTCGCCCGCATCGCGCGCATAGTGGGACTCGGCGATGCGGCCCTTCTCGTCGATGAGGAAATCCACCGGCATGAGGTTGTTGGTGTTCAGGCCCGCCATGCCGACGATACGCAGGCCCTTGAGCAGGGTCGGGATGCGCGTGGCGATGGCCTTGAGCTTGCCCCACAGCGAGGTTTCGACCCCGTAGGCCGCGTAGCTGCGCAGGTGCGGATCGGCGACCACCGGGAAGGGGCGTGGGCTGCGCGCGACGAAGCGCTTCACGGCAGCGACGTCCGAGGCGAACACGGCCACGACATCCAGGCCGAGCTGTTGCAGTGCGGCGTGGTGGTGCGTCAGCTCGTAAATGCGGAAATTGCAGAACGGGCAGGCCGCGTCGCGAAAGAAGCAGAGCAGGGTGCGTCGGCCGCTGGACGCGCCGATGCTCACCGGATTTCCGTAGATATCCTCGAGTTCCAGCGCGGGTGCACGTGTGGGAGGTGAGAGTCGCATGGTTGAAGTCCGGTTCCCCTGTTGAATGGATGCGCCAGCCGGTCGCGGGCTGGCACCTTGCGTCGTGGTGATACGCGCGGGCCTGTCAGGATCGCGCGACGCGGCCCGCGTGTTGTCAGCACCGCACTGCGCCTGCGTGTTCAGCGGCGCCCCACGCCATGTCCGTACACCAGGCGCCCGCCGAACCAGCCGCCGACCGCCAGCGCGGCAAAACCGGCGCCGTCGAGGACCAGGGCCAGCGCATCGGGCGGCAGCGACTGGAGCTTGTCCAGGCGCAGCAGCAGGCGTGCGAGGAACAGCGCGAAGGCCGTGAGCATCGCGCCCATGTGCCACCAGGTGTCGCGCAGTGCCGGTCCTTCGGGCACGCGGGCCAGTTCCAGCAGGCCCGCCATCATCGCCACCAGCGCCATCACGCAGCCGACCAGCAGCAGGCCGGGCGACCATCGCCAGGCCGCCTCGCCGAACCAGAGACTGGCGTAATCCGCCGCGGTCGCCAGCGACCAGCAGGCGACCGGAAAGTGCACGAGCGCCGGATGCAGGGGATGGCGCATGGCGTCAGAACAACAGGCTGAGCAGGGTCAGGAAGCCGGCTACTGCCAGGCCCGCATGACCAATGACCACCGCCTTGGGCGGCAGCTGTTTGCGCAGGTGGAACGAGGCCAGGAAAAAGCCGCCCAGCGCCGCCAGGACCAGCAGTGCAAATCCCACCAGCAGGCGTTGTGCGCCATTGCCCGCGAGCAGCATCACGATGAGCAGGATCAGTCCGGTGGCGCCCAGCAGGGCGTGCAGCACCGACAATGCCCAAGGCGCAAACCGGCCCCGCAACACGTGTGCGGCGAGGATCAGACCGCCCAGTGCGGCGATGGCGAAGATGACGAGTGCATAGACGAGCATTTCAGTTCTCCCTGCGTGGTTGGACATCGCTCGCCAGCCGCTGCATCACGATGTCGGTGAGACGGGCGCAACGTGCGCCCAGGAACTGGAAGGCCTCGCCGCTGGCGTCGGCGAGCTGATCGCGCAAGGCCAGGCGCAACTGTCGGCGCGCGCGGAACAGCCGCGTCTTCACCGTTTCCGGACGGATGCCGAGCGCGGCAGCCGTTTCCTCGATGCTGCACTCCTCGATGTCGCGCAACACGAACACCACCCGAAATGGCTCGGGCAGGGTCGAGATGGCCTGTTCGATCAGGCCACGCATCTGCGCGCGTGCGGCGCACAGCGCCGGATCGTCCGGGCCGGAGCGCACCGGAAAGGCGATCACGTGGGCGCCACCCGACTCGCCGTCGAGGACCTCGAGATCCACCGTGGGACGCTGGCTGCGCAGGCGGCGATGGCATTCATTGAGCACGATCCGGGTCAGCCAGGTGGTCAGTTCCGCCTCGCCGCGAAAGCTGTCGATATGGCGGAACGCGTTGAGATAGGCATCCTGCAGCGCATCCTGTGCCTCGTCGTCGTCGGTCAGTACCGCGCGCGCGACGCGGAACAGGCGCTGGTTGCAGCGTTGCATGATGTGGCGAAAGGCCTCGGTTTCACCGCGTCGGGTGAGTTCGGCCAGTTCGGCAAGCGTCTTGCCGGCGAAATCGATGGCAGTGCTGGATGAATGCATGGCAGTGGTTTCCCCCTTCAGCGCATCCGATGCAGGTCGTGCGGAAAAGGTTCCCGTGCGTCTCGCGCGGCAGCCTGCGCCGTGGTTTCGGTGGAAGAATCCGCGCCGCCTGGCCCGCGCGGACCCTGCACCTGCTGGCGCGACTCTACAGCGGTCTGCTGCCCAGCCGACCTACGCCGTCGATGCGTAGCGGCGCGCCAGTTCGGCTGCTTCCGCGCCCAGTCGCCTGCGCAAGCCCAGCGGCTTGATGACCTCCACCGATGTGCCGAGGCTGCGCAACCACCAGTAGAACTGCTCGGTCGCGGCCACCGTGGCGGTAACGCGGAACACATCGGCTTCGCCGCGCAGCGGAGTGATGCGCTGGTCGGGCGCCAGGTGGCGCTCGTCCAGGTGCGTGCGCAGCCATTCGTCACGGATCCTCAGTTCCAGCCTGACCTGCCTTCCGTGCGGCCACTCGAATCCGCGCAGTGCATGGACGTAACGCTCGAGGTCGAAATCCTCAGGACGCCTGGCCGGCGCGTCCAGTACCCGTGCCTGGCTGAAGCGCTGCAGCGCGAGGTTGCGCACGTCATCGTAGCCGTCGAACAGCGCGGCCAGGTAGATCACGCCATCGCGATGCACGAGCCCGAGCGGATCGAAAATGCAGCGACGTGCGCGTGGCCAGCTGAGTGCCCGGTAGTGCGCTTCCAGGCGACGATCTTGCAACAGGGCGTCGCACACGGTGGCGAATACGCCCGGTGCAACCTGCGGCGGCATCAGCGGCGCGCCTTCGGGCAGCACGGCAACCCGCTCCGCCCAGCGCCCAACCGGCGTGTCGGAAAGCAGCTTCAGCGTCTGCCTGGCTTCTTCGAAGGGCTGGGCCAGCGCCTCGAGCAGGCGCGGCGGCAGGTTGGTGGCCAGGTTGCGCCGCACCAGTTCGAGCAGCAGCGCGTTTTCGGTGCTCATCGGTGGTAGCGATACGCCCTTGGCGCCCGGCTGCCAGGACCAGCGGGCCGGCTTGCCCTCGTCGCTCACCAGGCCGAAGTTGGAAAGCTTCTGCAGATCGCGCTCGATGCTGCGCGAATGCACCTCGAAACCCTGGGCCGCCAGCCTGGCGTGCAGTTGGGAAGCGGTGACCGTGTGCGGGTACGCCGGAATCAGGCTCAGCATGGCAAGGTGGCGCTGCAGGGTGGCACTCATCGTCGTGACTCCGGGTGCATGCGTGGAAGACTGCAATAATACGACATGAATTGTCGCATCGCCATGGCATAAATGTCTTCCATCAAGCTACCGGGAGACGCCATGAGCATGCCAGCCGACACTGCCTACCTGCCCGTCAGCCTGTCGACCCCCATTGCCCGCGAGGCGGCCCTGCTGGCCTGCCGCATGCTGGTCGGAAGCGGCTGGTACCAGCGTCTCTACGAGCGCGGGCGCATGCGCGACCACGATGTGCTGACCCTGCTCGGGCTGGAAGAGCACGAAGACTTCTCCGCCCTGCCCGGGCCCCGCGACCTGCGCGAGGCAGTCGAGCACCGGTTGGCCAGGCTGGAACGCCAGAGTCCGCGCGGACGTGATCGCCTCACACGCAATATCGAGCGGCTGGGCACGGCGCTGCGACTCAGGCGCACCGAACAGGCCTTGCTGCGGGTGCTGGTGATTGCTGCGCGCGTCGGTTATCTCAATGATTTCTATCGGCTGACCATCAGTCACCAGCGCGACTTCCTGCACCTCATCCACCACGCGATCGGCTGCCGCCCACAGGATCTCGCGATGGTCTGGCGGCCTTGCGGCGCCCTGCGCCGCAGTGGCCTGCTGGAAGAACGCGCGGTGGGCGTCAACATCCCCACCGCGCTCGACGAGCGCATGGCCGACCTGCTGCTTGCCGATGAATTCGACGAAACGCGCTTCCTGCGCCACCTGGTGCGCGAGGCGCCGCCCAGTCGGCTCGCCTTCGGCGACTTCGCGCACATCGCCGACGCGACCCTGATCCGCGACTACCTGGGGGCAGCGCTGGCGCGTCGTTCGCGTGGAGTCAACGTGCTCATCTACGGCGCGCCGGGCACCGGCAAGACCGAGTTCGCGCGCATGCTTGCCGGTCCGCTGCGCGCGAACGTGTACGAGGTGCCCAACGCCGATGGCGACGGTGATCCGATTTCCGGCCAGCGGCGCTTCGGCGCCTACGCCGTGTGCCAGTCGATACTCGCGCCACGGCGTCGTCAGATCCTGCTGTTCGACGAGGTCGAGGACGTGTTCGGGGCCGAAGACGGGTTGGGCATCGCCGGATTGTTCGGTGCACGCATGCGCAACCGCGATCCTGACCGCCTGCGCAAGAGCTGGGTCAACGAGACCCTGGAGTCCAATCCGGTGCCGGCGATCTGGGCATGCAATGTGATTGGCGCAATCGATCCGGCCTTCCTGCGCCGCTTCGACCTGGTGGTCGAGTTCCGCGCGCCGGGAACGGCGGTGCGCCGGCGCATCGTCGATCGCTACTTTGCCCCCGGAAGCCTGTCCGAGGCCTGCATGGATCGGCTGGCGCGCACCCAGGCGCTCGCGCCCGCCCAGGTGGAACGCGCGGCGCGCGTCGTCACCGCGCTGCGCGGGCATGACCAGGCGGCGCGCGACGTGTATGCGCAGCGGGTAGTCGCCGCCAGCCTGCGTGCCATGGGTGCCCGGCCCTGCACGTCGAGCGTGGCCCTGCCGGCGCACTACGACCCGGCCTTCCTCAATGCCGATCGCGATCTGCAGGCCCTTGCGCAGGGGCTGGGCAAGGGGCACGGCGCGCGCCTGTGCCTGTACGGCCCGCCGGGCACCGGCAAGACGGCCTTCGCCCATCACCTCGGGCGCGTGCTCGAGCGACCGGTGCTGGTGCGGCGCGGGTCGGATCTGCTCGACATGTTCGTCGGCGGAACCGAGCGGCTGATCCGCGAGGCCTTCGACGCCGCGCGCGACGAGGGTGCCATCCTGGTCATCGACGAGGCCGACGGCTTCCTGCGCGACCGCAGCGGCGCGCGACAAAGCTGGGAAGTCAGCCAGGTCAACGAACTGCTGACCCAGATGGAAGGTTTCGAGGGGCTCTTCATCGCTTCCACGAATCTCGTCGACACCCTGGATGCGGCGTCCCTGCGGCGCTTCGATTTCAAGGTGGGGTTCGACTATCTCACCCGCGCGCAGCGTCGTGCCCTGTTGCTGCGCGTCGTCGCCGAGGCCAGCGAGACCCCTGAAGCGCAATGTCCCGCGCTGGCTGCGCTCGATCGCCTGGAGCACCTTGCCCCCGGCGATTTCGCCAACGTGCTGCGCCAGCTGCGCGTCACCGGCGAAACGCCAACCGCCGCGCGGGTCGTCGCATTGCTGGCGTCGGAAGCATCGATGAAACCCGAAGGCAGGCATCGCGGCATCGGGTTTTGAATGCGTCGCTACGGCACGTGTGCGGTGCGGCGGCCGTGTGCCGCCGCACAGTGCTTCCCGCACTGTGCAAAACGGCATACAGTGGCGCCAGCAAGGCTGGGGGGCCGTGCCCATGCAGGGGTGGCTGCTACGTGTCGTGGCCGTGTGGCTTGTGTGCTGGCTGCGCGCGGGCGTGGCCGAGCCCGTTCCACTGCGCGTGGCGCATCTGGCCGAGCCGCCGGTCATCGACGCGGCAGGTGGCGCGGCGGCTGCGTTGCCGGACGCGCAGTCGACAAGGGTTGCCGTGCTGACTTCGCGGCGGCACGGGATCGACTGGTATCAACTGCAGCTCGCCGGCGATTGGCAGGTCGACAGCCGGCCGTTGCTGGCGATCCGCGGCATCCTGACCGGGCGCGTGGCGGTGTACGTGCCGCCCGACTACCAGCCGCAGGTGCTGCGCGTGTTCGACGCGAAGCTCGATTCCGCCTATTCGCGCCGCGCAATGGTCTATCCCTTGCCCTATGACCTGCGCGCCGACCAGCCGATCTTCATCGCCACCGGCGAGCCGGGTCATCCGGTGCCGGTGCACGCCAGCATCGAGGACAGCACGGCCTACCACGCCGCCGACCTGCGCTACGTGCGTGCGAACACCTTCTTCGTCACCGTGCAGGTGTCGATGCTGCTGGTAATCGCCTGTTTCTGGCTGCTGCTGCGCGAGCGCATGTACCTTTACTTCATCGGTTACCAGCTCTGCCTGGTGGCGTTCGCGATGTCCCAGACCGGGGAACTCTACGGCCTGCCCGGTGGCGCGGCGCTCGGCGCTGCACGTCTCCAGTTCACCAACGGGATCGCCGCCCTGGTACCTGCGTTCGGCATCCTGTTCGTGCTGGATTTCGCCAACCTGCGCCTGTACGCACCACGGCTGGCCAAGGCGTTGGCCGTGGCCTGCGGCGCATTCCTGGGCGTGGCCGTCCTGATGGCGTTGCCGTTTCCCTGGTGGCTCGCCAATCCGATCGTGCGCACCTTCAATGGGCTGCTGATCATCGCCACGCTGGTGGCACTCGTGGCGAACGGCAAGGCCTGGCGTCGTGGCAACCGGCAGGCCGGTTTTTTCCTGTTGTCTTGGCTGCCGCTGCTGGCCTTGTTGATGGTGCGCGCAGCGCAGCAGATCCAGGATCTGCTGCAGCCGAAATGGATGGAATACGGTTTTGCCGCGAGCATGGCCTACGCCGCGTTGATCATCGCCATTGCTCTGGCCGAGCGCACCGAACAGACCCGTCGCGAACGCGACCAGGCGACGCACCTGGCGCAATTCGACCCGCTCACCGGCGCGCTCAACCGGCGCGCCATTCTTGCGCAGCTGGCCGACGCGTGGGCGGCGCCGGGCGCGACCGCGACGCGCATGGCGGTGCTGTTCCTCGACATCGATCGCTTCAAGCAGATCAACGACACGTGCGGGCATGCCGCCGGGGACGCCTGCCTCACGGCAGTCACGCGCACGGTGCGCGGTGAGCTGGGCGAGGAAGACCGCCTGGGGCGTTTTGGTGGTGAAGAATTCGTGGTGCTGCTGCGCGGCGAACACGCATCGCTGGCCAGACAGGTGGCCGAACGCATCCGCGCCCGCGTGGCTGCACTCGAAGTGGCCTGCGACGCACGGATCATCCGCCTGTCGGTGAGCATTGGCATAGCCCAGCGCGAGGAGGCAACGCCCAGCGTCGAGGCGCTGGTAGCGCACGCCGATCAGGCCCAGTACCAGGCCAAGGCCGCCGGCCGCAACCGGGTAGTCGAATATCGAGGCGCCACCGTCGCCGCACCCGTACCAGCCTACCGACCCTTTTGAGGCCCTGCTCCGGGACTGCCCGCGTCGCGCTGCCCCCTTGCAGCGACATGCACAAGCGGAAAGCTGAGCCCGGCCTTCTTGCGGATGACAAGCATCCAAGGCAACCGGCCGGGACCATCGCGGCCCAAGCCGCTTCCTGCGCTCAATTTGCCTCGAAACCGCTCGCGAAAATGGCATCGACCCGCAACTCGTAGGCGCCAGGATCGAAACCTGCGCCCTGCGGTCGCGGCACGCCCTCGATGTCGATGGTCGGCGCCAGACTGGCGCTGCCGGTATCTACGGCGACCGTGCCGGGCAGCAGGTGCAGGTCGAACGGTGGCGCAACGAACAGTGTCGGCGCATCGGCAAAGGCGAACTCGACATTGTGGTCGGCGATGATGTTGGTCCCGGCCAGCGAATAGTCGGTAGCCAGGTTGTTGCGCACCACCACGTTGGAACTCGGGCGACCATCCTTGTGCGCATGCACCATGATCCACGGTGGCCCTGGCGAGGTGGCATCGAGGTCGATCACGGTGTTGTTGACGATGCGCGAATCACGCATTCCGTAGAAACTGATGCCGTGCCAGTGATCGGTGATGACCACGTTGTTCTCGACGACCCAGTCGATGAAGAATCCGTCGAAGCAGCCGATGCCCTGCATGCTGTTGCGCAACGGATCATTCGGGTCGGTCGAATTGATGAAAACGTTGCCGCGCAACACGACACCGGTCACCTGGCCGGTGCCGACGCCGCCCGCACCGACCGACCAGCTCTGGAAGCCGTCATCGTGGTTGCCGTCGGGCGGATCGCCGACCTTGACGTTCTGCACGCGGTTGTATTCGAACAACCCGCGATCGCCGAGCCCGCGCAGGCCATCGGCGGAAAAGCCGTCGATCAGGTTGCGCTGGACCTTCGCATCGTCCCCACCCACGCTGATGCCGAATCGCAGGTTGCGCAACTGGTTGTCGTGCACGCTGATGCGATCGCCGCCGATGCTGATTCCGCTCGAGGGACGATCGATCCAGTCCTGTGCGCTCCACCCCGAGGCGTCCGCGACGCTGAACAGCTCGCTGTCGGCCAGCTCGATATCCCAGGTCGGACCGAAGTGGTTGTGGTTCTCGAAGCGCGCCATCGTGGTCGGCGTGCTGGTTGCGTCGTAGGACGGACTGATCGAAAGGCCCCGCAGCACCCAGTTCTGCGCCGACTGCACGCGCAGGCTGCGCAGGTGCGGCGCGTGCCCGGCGCGCGCCGCGATCGTGATCGGCGCCGTGTTGTACAGATGCCGGACAACCACATCCCCGTAGTAGCCATCGCTCAACCACAGCGTATCGCCGGCCCTCACCGGCGCACCGGCGTTCACCGGCACCAGCGGCATGCCGGCCTGGTAGGGGTATGACGGCCAGTCGCGCGATTCCACCTTTCCGCCATCCAGCACGCCTTGCAATGACTGCCATGGGGCTCCCGCACTGCCGTCGCCTGCGTCGCTGCCGTTGACCGGATCGATGTAGAACGAGGCCGCCGCCGCAGGCAGGCTGATGCAGCACAAGCCGATCGCCAGCCAGCAGCGTCGGCTGAAAGTTTCCACCTCGCGCATGGTGCAATCCCGCCTCGATCCGGCCCCCGATTCAACCACAGACCGACCCTCACGATGGTGATTGGTGTCGCGCTTCGATAGCGGAAAGCCAGGGCCGCAGCAGGGTGGACGTTCCTGCACGTTCCTGCGGAGACTTCCGATTGACCGGCTTGCGCGAGGGCCCCGGGTTCGCCGGGATTGCATTGCAGGAAAGGCCTTCAGGCCTGATGCCGTTGATCCTCGAGCCTGACCGCAACCCAGTGCCTTTCCTCCTGGCCGGTGATCACCCTCCGGAGCAACAAGACCCGGACACCCAGAGTTGAGACCAGCTGGAAGGGCGGGCACACCTGGATGCCCAGAACTTCCGCCGAGAGTTTTCGGGTACGGATCGTGGGTGTCGCGGTCGTCCGGTTGAGAGATTCTTCAGTGAAGCGCGCGCGCGCCGCGCGCTGCGCGTCCCGTCGCCACGCGCCCGTCAAGGACAAGGCCACGCTGCGGCGGAATGGCCGCGGCAACCATGCCGTCACAAGTGCGCCTCCAGGCACAGGGCCAGTCCCTGCGCCGCGGAGGTGCGCAGGCAGTGATCCGCGGCGGCGGAGAGTTGCGTCTGCGCGGGATTGATTTCCACGATCAGGGCACCGGCCCCGCGCGCGATGGCCGGCAGGCTCGCAGCGGGATACACCACACCCGAGGTGCCGACCACCAGCATCAGCTCGCAGCGGCCGGCGCGTGCCACCGCTTCGGTCCAGGCGGCGTCGGGCAGCGATTCGCCGAACCACACCACGCCGGGGCGGACGTGTCCCCCGCAAGACACGCAGCGCGGCGGCTCGACGCGCAGCACGGGCGCCTGCGTGGCAGCGTCGGGAATCGCGATCCCGGCGTGCGGACGCGCGCAATCGAAGCAGCGATGCGCGAACAGTTCACCGTGCAGGTGCACCACGTCGGTCAGCCCGGCGCGTTCGTGCAGGTCATCGACATTCTGCGTGACGATGCCGAACTCGGGAACGCGGCGGGCCAGCTCGGCGAGCGCCGCGTAACCCGCGTGCGGCATTGCCTGGCGCACCTGCGCCATCCGCCACAGGTACCAGCCCCACACCAGGGCGGGGTCGGCCTGCCAGGCCTCCGGGGTGGCAAACTCGCCCGGATCGAAATTCGACCACAGGCCGGACTGCGCATCGCGGAACGTCGCCACGCCGCTTTCGGCGGACATGCCGGCGCCGCTGAAGACGAGGATGGACCGTGCAGCGCGCAGTCGCTTCAGCAATGCGGTCGGCAGGGCGTGAGGCTTCGGATTCATGCACGCGGACGTCCGGGACGGGTACCAGGCAGCATGCCACGTTGTTCCGACAGCAGGTGTCGCCAGGGCATGGATAATGGGCGGCACGACCCATGCCGGCGCCGCCATGTTGATTCGCAGCACGATCCAGTTCCTGACGGCACTTGCCCTGTTGGCCACTGTCCCGGGCGCCGCAGCCTTGACAGTGCACGAGGCCGGGCATGCCGCACAGGCGGATCTGCGCATTTACGTCGTCGATCACGCCGCGCAGGCGGATCTGCGCGTGTACTGGGTCGATTACGCATCGCAGGCCAGGGGTGACGCGCTGTGGTGGCGGGCGAAGTATGCCGCGCAGGCCGAGCGGCGCATCGTGTTCGTGCGCTACGCCGCGCAGGCCGATCTCAAGGTGTACTTCGTCAAGCATGCTGCGCAGGCCGGCTGGAACGGGCCGCCGCGCGGCCTGGCGATCAGGCGCAGATAGTCATGGCGCCGACGTGATCGTGCCCGGCGCAAGCGCTCGCAGCACGCCGTCATCCCGCAAGCCGGAGGGCGCTCGGTCTGGGCGTGTGTCGTTGCGCCGTGGCTCCCAGGGTGGCACGCCCCGTCCCGCGCTTCAGTGTCCGCCGGCGGCCGGCGCGCGCGGGCTGAAGGGCGGCTTGGCCAGCCACACCACGGCGATCAGTGCGAAGAAGCAGTAGCCCAGCCCGTTCATCACCTGGTTGAAGGAAATCTGCATGGCCTGCTGGGTGATGATGCCGTTGACCAGCTCTGCATAGCGCGGCAGGTCGCCGCCCATCGCCGCGATCCCGTCGCGTACCTGGGCACTGTAGGGATTGATGTGCTCGGCCAGGTTGGCATGACTGGCCACGCCGCCGCGGCTCCACAGATAGGTCACGATGGAGATGGCGAAACTCGCCCCGACGGTGCGCAGGAAGGTCGCCGAGCCCGAGCCCTCGGCGATCTCCGGACCTTCCAGGTCGGACAGCAGGATGGTCAGGATCGGCAGGAAGAACAACGCGATGCCCAGCCCCATGAGGAGCTCGGTCAGGGCCACGCTGGCAAAGCCGACCTCGGTATCGAAGCTGCCGAAGCGCAGCGCGACGAAGCCCATCACGGCAAAGGAAAACGCTGCCAGCAGGCGCAGGTCGAACTTGTGCGCGTACTTGCCGACGAAGAACACGGTCAGCACGGGAATGACCCCGACCGGCGCGGCGGCCAGCCCGGACCAGAACGCGGTGTAGCCGAGCGTGTTCTGCAACCACAGCGGCAGCATCAGGGCGATGGAGAAGAACAGCGCATAGGCCAGTACCAGCGCCAGCGTTCCGGCGGCGAAGTTGCGGTGCCGGAACAGGCGCAGATCCACGATCGGGTCATCGTCGGTCAGCTCCCAGATCACGAACACCGCCAGCGCGATGCCCGCCACGATGGCGAGCATGACGATGGTGGTGGAGTGGAACCAGTCCAGCTCGTTGCCCTTGTCCAGCATGATCTGCAGTGCGCCGACGCCGATCACCAGTGCGATCATGCCCACCCAGTCGATGCGCGCGCGGCGCAGCTGCTCGACGCGCCCGCCCATCTGCGCCAGCACCACCACGCCGGCGAAGATGCCGAACGGCACGTTGATGAAGAAGATCCAGCGCCAGGAATACGAGTCTGTGATCCAGCCGCCGAGCAGCGGGCCGACGATCGGCGCCACCACGGTGATCATGGCGATGATGGCCAGCGCGATGCCGCGTTGCTCGCGCGGGTAGATCGATACCATCAGGCTCTGCGTGATCGGGTACATCGGCCCGCACACCGCGCCCTGCAATGCGCGGAAGGCCACCAGCATGGACAGGCTGGTGGCCAGCCCGCAGGTGAAGGAAAACACCGTGAACAGCAGCACCGCGGTGATGAACAGCTTCACCTCGCCGATGCGCCGTGACAGGAAGCCCGTCATCGGCAGGGTGATGGCCTGGCACACGGTGAACGAGGTGATGACCCAGGTGGACTGATCCTGGCTGGCGCCCAGGTTGCCGGCGATGGTCGGCAGCGAGACATTGGCGATGGTCATGTCCAGCACCTGCATGAAGGTGCCGAGCGAGAGACCAATGGTGGCCAGTGCCAGGCTGGCCGGCCGGAACGGGCCGGCCTGCGGCAGCACGCTGGCGGCGGTTGCAGCCATCCCGGTCCCGTCAGTGCGCGACCGCGGCCGCTGGTGCGGGTGCCTCGGACGGCGCGCTGTCGCTCCCGCTGTTGGCGGCGATGATGCCTGCGATGAGGGTGTTCGCGGCCGCCGGGTCGTGGGCGTACACGTCGGTCGTGAACACCGGCTGCGCCGTGGCGGTGCTGGCCAGCATCGGGCCCGACTGCTGGTGCAGGTCCACGCTCACATCCATCGACAGTCCGATGCGCAAGGGGTGGGCGGCCAGTTCCTTCGGGTCGAGCCGGATGCGCACCGGCAGCCGCTGCACCACCTTGATCCAGTTGCCCGAGGCGTTCTGCGCCGGCAGCAGCGAGAACGCGCTGCCCGTGCCGATGCCGAGCCCGGCGACGTGGCCATGGTAGGTGACGCTGCCGCCGTAGACGTCCGCCTGCAGGGTCACCGGCTGGCCAATGCGCATGTGGGTGAGCTGGGTCTCCTTGAAGTTGGCATCCACCCAGACCGTCTCCAGCGGCACCACGGCCATCAGGGGCATGCCCGGTTGCACGCGCTGGCCGACCTGGACGCTGCGTTTGGCGACGTGGCCGGATACCGGTGCGGGCAGGGCCAGGCGCTGGGTGTCCAGCCAGGCGGCACGCACCCGGGCGGCGGCGGCCAGGACGTCCGGATGGGTGGCGATGCGCGTATCGGCGATCTGTGCATCGCGCGTGGCCAGTTGCGCCTGGCTCGCCGCCAGGGCGCTCTGCGCAGTGGTCAGCGCATCGCGCGCATGGGCCAGTTCCTCGGCCGAGATCGCGCCGGAGGCGGCCAGGCCCTGGCGGCGCTTGAAGTCCGCGCGCGCCTGGCGCAACGCCGCTTCGCGCACCGCGACATCCGCACCGGCGCTGTGAGCGGTGCTGTAAAGGCCACGCACCTTGCGTACCGTCTGTGCCAGGGCCGCCTCGGCGGCACTCAGGGCCAGCCGGGCATCGGCCGGATCGAGCTGCACCAGGGTCTGCCCCTGGCGCACGAAATCGTTGTCGTCGGCACCGATGCTGATCACCGTGCCTGGCACCTGCGGCGTGATTTGCACCACGTTGCCGCCGACATAGGCGTCATCCGTGCTTTCATACCAGCGCCCAATCAGCAGGTGGTACAGGCCCCAGCCGATGGCCGCGAGGATGACCGCCCCGCCGAGCGCGCGCAGCCACCAGCGCCGCCGACCCTGACGTACGGCATGCACGCTTGACGCATCTTCGCCACTGGCAGGGGTGTCGCTAACGTTCGGGTCTGGCATCGGCGTGTTCATGTGTGGGCAGGACAAGCTGGGCAATCGCCCGTGCCGGCGCCGTGGCCGGGGCTTCGAAGCCACCGCCAAGGGACAGGTTAAGCATTGCCCAGGCCTTGCATTGGGCGGCTTCGAGCTCGGCCAGATGGCGTTCGGCGCCGATCAGCTGCTCGCGCACGGCCAGCGCTTCGAGAAAGCTGCCGACGCCGGCGCGGTAGCGCTGCATCGCCAGATCGTAGGCGCTGCCGGCGCTGGTACGCGCCGCGCTGGCCGCCTGTCGTTGCAGCTCCAGTGATTGCAGTGCGTCGATTTCGTCCGCCACCTCGTGGATCGCGTGCACCAGGGCGCGGTTGTAGCTGGCGACGGCCAGGTCGCGCGCGGCATCCTTGCCGGCGAGGTTCGCGCGCAGCGCACCGCCTTCGAAGATCGGCAGGCTGATCGCCGGCGCAATGCTGTAGAAGCGGTTGCCCAGCGAAAAGAAGTCCAGGGCCGAAGGCGCGATCAGGCCGGCCAGCGCGCTGATGTCGAGATTGGGCAGGAATTTCGCCTTCGCCGCGTCGATGGCGGCGCCGGCGGCTTCCACGCGCCAGCGGGCTGCGAGCACATCCGGGCGCCGCCCCAGCAGCTCGGCCGGGAGCTTGCTGGGCAGGTGCAGTTCGGGCACGCGCGGCAAGGCGGCCGGCTGGATGGCCAGGCCGCGATCCGGGCCGGCGCCGAGCAGCGCCGCCAGCACGCGCTGATCGGTGCGCACGCCGTTGGCGGCGGCCTCCAGGCGCGCCTGGTCGGCGGCAACCTCGCCTTCGAGCTGGTGCAGGGACAACTGGTTGTCGATGCCGCTGGCCACGCGCTGGCGGGTCAGGTCGAGGAAGTCCTGCGCGCGCTGCAGCTCGGCGCCGGCGAGTGCCTGGGTCGTGTGGGCGGCACTGAGATCGAAGTAGGCCTGCACCACGCTGGCGGCGAGCTTGAGACGCGCGGCCCGGGCGTCGATGGCGGCCGCGCGTGCGCTGCCCACGGCCGCCTGCCAGGCGGCACGCTGGCCGCCCCACGCGTCCAGATCCCAGGAAAAGCTCAGATAGCCGTAACGGATCACGCCGAAGTGGCCCGAGGCAAGCGGCGGCAGCATCGGCGGCAGCCGCGCGCCGGCGACGCTGGCGCCGCCATTCAAGGTTGGCAGGCGCGCGGCATCCGCAGCACCGGCCGCCGCCAGCGCGGCCTGCGTGCGTGCATCGGCGATGGCCAGGTCCGGGTTGTCGGCCAGCGCCTGGTCGACGAGCTGGTCGAGTTGTGCATCGCCCAGCACATGCCACCAGCCCAGGCGTGGCCAGGCGCGGGTGTCCGTGTGCACGCCGGCCAGGCTCTGGCTGGCCGCCAGACTGGCCGGGTCGCGCGGTACGGCGGTGGATTCGAGCTGGCCCGTGCTGGCGCAGCCTGCCAGGGCCACGGCGCAGGCCAGCGGCAGGCAGCGGGACAGGGCGGGCAGAATGCGCATGGCGGTCCCGGACTATATCGGCATTCGGTGCGGCGGCCCCTGCCGGCGCCTGAACGGGGGTTGCCCGGTCAGTGTTGCAGTACCGGGTAGAGGATATCGCCGAAGCCCGCTTCAGGATGCTCGAGCATCAGCTCCAGGACCACCGGGACCACGGCCAGCAGGATGTTCACGCCGTCGCGTACCTGTTCCCGGTTGACCTTGCTGTTCCAGGTCGCGCCGCCATGCACCAGCTGGTTGCGCAGCACGTACAGGCGGTCGAACACCACGCCCAGCACGGTATCGGTATGGCCATCCACGATGGCGCGCAGCGCTACCTTGCGACTGGCCTTGAACTGCTCACGCCAGCGCTCGCTGGCATCGTGCTCGCGCAGTGCCCGCCAGAAGGGTTCGAATACGAACTTGTTCCCGATCAGCGTGCGGATCGGCCCGCAGAAGCGCTCGAACAGCAGGGTATGCAGCCGCCTGTCCGCATCCAGTGCCAGCAGGCGGGCGAAGAAGATCCTGAGCTGGTCGCGCGCGCTGTCCGCGCTGCCCACGTCGGCGGCGTAGGCGGCATTGAAGGCGATCCAGAGGAAGATGAAGCAGGCATCTTGGTCGTGCGCGGCGGCTTCGGCCCGCTCCAGCCAGCTGATGGCGCGGTGGATACGCACGCAGGATGCGTCGCTGTGTGTGTCCTTGCGCTGCCCGAACCTGGCTTGCAACCGCCTGCCTGCATTCCCCACGCCGTTCCCCCCGTGGCCACTGCACCACCCGCCCGGAGTGTGCCGCATGCGTGGCGCAGGTGGCCAGCGATCGGCGGATCCTTCGCCCCGGCAGGGTGCCGGCCCGCCCCTCGGCCGGCGCTTCTGGCACGATTCACCATCGATCCGCCAAGCTCGCGGCGGTTTGCGGAGCACACATGAGAATCCTGACCTTGACCCTTGTTCTGGCCCTGCCGCTCGCTGCCTGCAGTTGGGGCATCAAGCTCGATTCCGGTGGCGAGCAGGTGCGCACCGCCTGGGACGGAAACGTCACCGGTTGCCGGGATGCCGGGCGGGTGACGGTCTCGGTACTCGACCGGGTCGGTCCGGTCGGGCGCAGTGACCTGAAGATTCGCGACGAACTTGAGGTGATGGCGCGCAATGAGGCGGCCGGCCTGGGCGCCGACACCATTCGTCCGCTCGGCGCGCCCAGCGACGGCCAGCAGAGCTGGGCCGCCTACGTGTGCGGCACGGCGCGGCCGGCCCCGGGCGCCACGCGGCGCGACGACGACCAGACACAGACCTACCCGCTCAAGGATTGATGCGGGCCGCTGCGGGCGCGCCGCGCGTGTGCCGCGGCGGGCGCAGGGGCGCAGGTCCCACGGGCGGCAGGCGGGTCGGCAGGCCAGGCCCCGCCGGGCGCGGGCGCACCACGCTGTCGAACGGCGCGACCTGGGCATCGGGATCGAAGCGGCAGGGGCCTTCGATGCCATCGGCGACCAGGTCGCCGCAGGCGGTCTGCAGGTCGCTCACGCGCGGTTGCGAGCCGCCGGCCGTCCAGCCGCGCAGGGCCTCCCAGCCGGCGAGGCCTTCGGCCGGGGTGAAACCGCAATGGCTGGGTACGTCCTCCACGACGATGGCGCTGGTCAGCTGCTCGGCCGCGATCCGCTCGCGCAGGAAATCCTGGTTGCCGGGAATGACCAGCTGATCCTGGCTGGTATGCAGCGAGAGTACCTTCGCCGTGCCGATCGCGCCGGCGAAATCCGAGCTCGCGCGCAGGGCGATCGCGCCGAGCGGATCGGCGCCGATGCGCGCAATGGAGGCCTCGATGGCCGGATCGCTGGAGTAATCCACGCCGGCGGTGGTGAAGGGATTGCGCCCGGCCAGCTTGTCCGGCGCGCGCACCAGGTCGCCGAGCACGAAGGTGGCGTAGGCGAGGTTGGTGGTGAGGAAATCCTCGTCCGTGATGTGGGTGAAGGCCATCAGCTCGGTCCTGCGCCGTTTCATTGCGCCGTTGCGGATGCCGTTGGGCAGGCCCAGGCCCGTGCAGCGCACCACCGGCAGCAGGGCGGAGAGGAAGTCACCGCGATCGGACGGGTCGTCCAGGTTCAGGTCATCGGGAATGCGGTCGAGGTCGAAGGCCCAGGGCAGCGGTTCGGCGCCGGTCGGCAGCGCGCCGGCGTCCGCGCACACCACGTCATAGGCCAGGCGCAGGTCGATGGCCGCGTCCCACAGGCGTGCACCGGCTGCGGCCGGGCACAGCGCGTAGACGCCACTGACCGGCGGCAGGCCGCGCGTTTCGGCGAGCTTCAGTGCAATCAGGCCGCCCATCGAGCCGCCGAAGGACACGATCTCGCCGGGCGCGCCGAACTGCCGGGTGAAGCGATCGAGCAGTTCGCGGTTGTCGGCCAGGGCAGTGAACAGGGCCCAGCCGCGCTGGCGATAGCTGCTTGCGGCCACCGCGTAGCCTTCATGCAGCATGACGTCCAGCAGCGGGCCAAGGCTGGGAGGCGCGCTGGGGGCATCGAAATCGAAGCCATGCTGGTAGAGCACCAGCGCATCGCCCGCCTGCCAGCCCGCCGGGGCGGCGATGCGGTACCACGCGCCCGAAGGGGCCTGTCCGCTCATTTCCTGCGTCGCACCGGCGATCGCGGGCAGGCCGGAAAGCAGCAGGACGAGCATCAGGACAGTCACACGGCGGGTCATTTCCACTTCCATGGCGCAGGATGGTCGGCGCAGGGTAACCCAGCCACCACCCAGCGCAGGCTGAATGCCGGCCCGGTCGCGTCGGGCCGCTACCCCGCGCGTGGCGTGTGCGCCGCTTCGGGCAGGTAGAATCCCGGCCATGCCAGAAGCCAACGCCCATGCTGCGCGCCGCCCCCATCCCGTGCTTGCCATCCTCGGCCGGGGCCTGGAATCGGTTCTCAACCGCCTGCTCGCACTCGATCCGGAGACTGCGGCACGCGTGGCCGCACTCGAAGGTCGTGCGCTGACGGTCGACCTTCGCCACGGCCTGCCACCGCTGCGGCTGGTGGTGGCCGCCGGGCGCCTGGGCGTGGGGCCGGATGATGCGCCGTCCGCCCTGCGCGTGAGTGCCACGCCCGCCAGCCTGCTGGCGCTTGCCCTTGCCCGCGGGCGCGAGGGCACCCTGCCCGACGGACGGGTCGAGATTGCCGGGGATGCCGCCCTGGCACGCCAGCTCGCGCAGCTTGCCACGCGGTTTGCCCCGGATATCGAGGAGGCCTTCACGCGCATCCTGGGTGACGTCGCCGGCGTGGCCCTGGCGCGTGCGTTGCGCGCGGGCCTTGCCGGCGCAGGCGCGGCCGTGCGTGGCCTGGCGCGGGACAGCGCCGAGTTCCTGACCGAAGAAAGCCGCGACCTCGTCGCGCGGGCCGAGTTCGAAGCCTTCGGTGATGAAGTCCAGGCGCTGGCCGCGCGTGCCGGTCGCCTGCAGGTGCGCCTGGGCCGGCTCGCCGGGCACGCCGGAATGCCTGGCGCATGATGCCGCTGGGCCAGCTCTGGCGCATCGTGCGCATCGTGCGCCTGATGGTGCGCCATCGCCTCGATGATCTCGTCGATGGGGCGCATCATTCACGCCTGCTGGCGCTGGCGCGCTTCGTCCTGCCGCGCCCCCCGGTCGCGCTCGCGGCGTTGCCGCGCGGCGAGCGGCTGGTACTGGCGCTGACCGAGCTGGGCCCGATTTTCGTCAAGTTCGGGCAGATCCTCTCCACCCGTCGCGACCTGATCCCGCCGGATGTCGCCGATGCGCTGGTCAGCCTGCAGGACCAGGTGGCGCCGTTTCCGGGTGCGCTTGCCCGCGCCGCCGTCGAGCGCGGGCTGGGCGCCGCGATCGATGCGCGCTTCGCCAGCTTCGATGACGTACCGCTGGCGTCTGCCTCGATCGCCCAGGTGCACGCCGCGCGCCTGCCGCCGGATGCGGCGCACCCGGGCGGGCGCGAGGTGGTGGTCAAGATCCTGCGCCCGGACATCCGCCAGCGTGTCGCCGCCGACGTGGCGCTGCTGCGCGCGCTGGCCGACGCGGCTGCGCGCTTCCACCCCAATGCCGACAAGATCCGCCCGCACGACATCGTCGCCGAGGTGGAGTCGACGCTGGAAAACGAGCTCGACCTCGAGCGCGAAGGCGCCAACGCTTCCCTGCTGCGGCGCAATTTCGCCGGCTCGGACGATCTGTACGTGCCGGAAGTCATCTGGTCCCATACCAGCGTCGGCATCCTGACCCTGGAGCGCGTGCATGGCATCCCGGTGGATGACCTGGCCGCGCTCGATGCGGTCGGCATCGACCGTGTGGCGCTGGCCGAGAAGGGCGTGCGCCTGTTCTACGAGCAGGTGTTCCGCGACAATTTCTTCCATGCCGACGCGCACGCCGGCAACATCTGGGTGGACGCCGAGCGACCACACGACCCGCGCTTCATCGCACTCGACTTCGGCATCATGGGCTCGCTGTCCGAACGCGACCAGTACTGGCTGGCGGAGAACTTCCTCGCCCTGTTCAAGCGCGACTATGCGCGCATCGCCGAACTCCACGTGCGCGCCGGCTGGATGCCGGCCGAGGTGCGCATGGACGAGCTGGAAGCGGCCGTGCGCACGGTGTGTGAACCCTATTTCACACGCCCCTTGAGCGAGATCTCGCTGGCCGAGGTGGTGGTCAAGCTGTTCCAGACCGCGCGCCGCTACGAACTCACCCTGCAGCCGCAGCTGATCCTGTTGCAGAAGACCCTGCTCAACATCGAGGGCGTGGGCCGCCTGCTGCACCCGCAGATCGACATCTGGGCCGTGGCCGAGCCGGTGCTCGAGCGCATCTGGCGCCGTCGGCGCGGGCCGCGCGCGATCCTCGATGTGGTGCGCCGGCGCCTGCCCGGTTGGCTGGCGGCTGCGCCGGACATGCCGCAACTGGTGCACGATTATCTGGCCCAGGCCACGCGCGGGGCGCTGGAACTTCGCGTCGCCTCGGATGATCTCAGACGGCTTGAGCAGCGCCTCGAGCGCAGCCAGCGCAGTCGCCTGTGGCTGGCGCTCGGCGTCGTCTCGGGACTGGCTGCCATCGCGGCGGCGCTGCTCGTCCAGCACGGCGCCGCATCGACCAGTTCGCACGCGGCGACCTGGCTCGGCACCATCGGTGCCGGCTTCGCCTTCTGGCGCGCCGCCCGGCGCGCCTGACCCACACCCGAAAAACCCCAGGAGACAACCCATCATGTACAAGACAGCAATCGTGGCCTTCCTGTGTGTCTTCGCACTTGGCGCGTGTTCCGAACCGCGCGCACCCGATGATGCGCAGCTGGCGCAGATCCTGCGCGCCGAGAATGCCAGCCCCGCCGACGCCAGTGCCCCCATCGACCGTCCTGCCGTCGAATGTCTGCGCGCCTGGTCGGGGGACGCGAAACTGCTCAAGGGGCTCTCGATCCGCTACGCCGGCGAAGACGGCAAGCGCACCTGTCGCAGGCAGCTCGACCAGCGCCTGGCGGACGCCGCGCGCAACCCGGATCGCTACAGCTTCGATGAGATGACCCGACCGGAAACCGTCGAGCGCGCAGTGGCCCTGTTGCAGGCCAACGAGGCGCAAGGCGCCGCCGTCGCCCCGGTGCGCGCGGCGCCGCCGATGGCGATGACCAGCTCGCGCAGCAAGGTGAAGGACCTGGCCACGCCCGATCCCGCGGTGGACCTGGGTGCCGCCGGCGCACGTCTGAAGGAGGCCGAGAACATGTGCCTGGAGGTGCGCGCGCAGGTGGCGGCGAAACCCGAGCTGAAGCGCTTCGCCGATTATTGTGGCGGAAGCCTCAATCGCCTGCGCCGCACGCTGGAGGCCAGCGCGCGCAATGGCGCCACGCCGGAGCGGCTGGCGAAGCTTGCCGACCCGGCCGACAACCTGGCCCAGGCCGCGCGTGACCAGCTCGCCGCTGCGTCCGGCAACCCGTAGGCGCCAGGTGCCGTGCTGGACATCGATGGCCTGCTGATCGACGAGGGCGAACTGATCGAGCGTTTCGTGCGCGCCACAGGTCCGGGTGGCCAGAACGTCAACAAGGTGTCGAGCGCGGTCGAGCTGCGCTTCGATGTCGGCGCCTCGCGCAGCCTGCCCGAAGCGGTGCGCACGCGCCTGCTGGCACGGCGCGACCGGCGCATGACCGCGGATGGCGTGCTGGTCATCCAGGCCAGCCGCTTTCGCGACCAGGCGCGCAACCGCGAGGATGCACGCCAGCGCCTCGCGGCGCTGGTGCGGGCGGCGCAGGCGGTGCCCAAGGCGCGCGTACCCACGCGCCCGACGCGGGCGTCCAGGGAGCGCCGCATCGACGCCAAGCGCACGCGCGCCAACCTGAAACGCTCGCGCGGGCGGCCGCTCGACTTCGAATGAATGCCCTGCCCCTGCCGCTGCCGGCCGGCGTGCCGCAATTCGCGCAGAACCGGCGCCGGCGGCTGGTCGGCTGGCTGCTCGCGCGGCGTGGCTGGCATATCGAGGGCGGGCTTCCGGACATCGCCCGATTGGTGCTGGTGGCCGCGCCGCACAGCTCCTGGTGGGATGGCGTGATCGGGCTGGCGTTCAAGGTCGCGCTGGGCGTGGATATCGCCTTCATGGGCAAGCGCGAACTGTTTCGCGGCCCGCTTGGCTGGCTGCTGCGCAAGCTCGGCGGCATCCCCGTCACGCGTGGCCAGGCGCAGGGCGTCGTGGAGCAGATGGCGGCGCGCTTTGCCGATAGTCCACGGCTGTGGCTGGGGCTGGCGCCGGAGGGCACGCGGCGTCCGGTCAAGGCCTGGCGTACCGGCTTCTGGCATGTGGCGCGCGCCGCCGGCGTGCCGATCCTGCCGGTAGCCTTCGACTATCCGGCGCGCCGCATCGTCATCGGCCAGTCATTCCTGCCGGCGGCCAGCCCGGCGACCGACCTGGCCCGCCTGCGGGACTTTTATGCGCCCTTCCGCGGCCTGCGCCGGGGCGTCAGCGGCTTGTGACGTTGCGCCAGGCCCGCGTCGCCAGCCAGGCCAGGCTGGCCAGCAACCAGGCCAGTGCGGCGTTGACGACCAGATGCCCCTGCTTGGCGGTATCGGCCAGGCCATCGCCCAGTACGGTCACGCCCAGCGTGATGGCCATCGCCGCCACCGTCAGCGCCGCGTGATCGAGCGATCTGCCGCCGCGGCGCATGCCGGGTCGCACCAGCAGCACGACGAGGGCAAGGCAGGGCAGTGCGAGCACGCCCAGGCGCAGCCAGGGCCAGGCATGCAGGGGGCGCCCGAGGCTCGGCACCGTGCTCGGGATCGAGGCGAAGTCGCCGCCTTCCACTTCGCCGAGGTTCCTTGCAATCCACGGGTCGAGCGCCTCGACCCCGGCGACTGCCAGCCGGCCGGCGAGTGCCGGATGGCGCAACAGGATTGCCAGTTCGGTGCCGCGGGTGAAGTTGGCCAGACCCGGGCAGACCTTCTCGGGCAGGTCGGGAAACTCCCAGGCGTGTTCGCCGCGGAAGCGCAGGCATTCGGCTTCGATGCCAAGATCGCTCAACAGCTTCGCCGGATCGTCCGCGAAGGGCAGCAAGGCGGTGAACACGACGTCGGCGCGGTTGTACTGGTCGATGGCATTCATCATCGGGTCGCTGCGCTGCAGTTGCGCCAGTTGCACGCCCAGCCCGGCCAGCGCGCCGCATGCCAGTGCGAGTGCGCGCCAGCGGGGCTGGCCCGGGCGGGCCCAATCCAGCACGGCGAGGACGCAAGCCAGCCCAAGTGGCAGGACCAGGTGCTGGATCTTTGCCATGGCGAGGGCGAAGGCGGCCAGGGCGAGCAGGCCGAAGCGGCGCCGGTTGCAGGGCGCGCCATGCCACAGCAGGGCAAGGCCGAACAGTCCATAGGCGGCCAGGAGCGCCGTCCACTCGGCGTAGAAGGTGTTGAGATAGAGCGTGTTGCCCGGATCGGCAAACAGCAGCGGCACCAGGACAGCGTTGCCGATCGCCGCCGCCTCGTTGCCGCGTTGCAGCCAGGCGCGCGACAGTGCGATCGACAGCGCCAGCAGCGCCAGCCAGCGCAAGGCCCCGACCCAGCGCACCTGGTGCACCTCGCCGCCGGTCAGGGCTGCATCGATCCGCCATGCCAGGGTGGTGGCGCCGGTGAACAGCAGTTCGCTCGACCAGTAGCACATCGGATCCTCGCTAGCGATGAAGCGATAGCGCGCAAAGGGCGCCTGCGGGCTGTTCCGCTGCGGCGGGATGGCGGCCGGACGGTCGGGGTAGAAGTGGAAACAGCTGGTATAGCGGGTCTGGTCGTAGCTGTTGGCGTAGGCGTAGAGCGGATCGTGCGCCCACAGGGCAAAGGCACGCAGGCTGCCGGCAAGCCACAGCAACAGCAGCACCGCCAGCACGCCGGAGCCTGGTCCGGAGCGGGTGGGCGAGCCTGGCAAGCGGGCGGGCGAAGTGGCCACGCGCCAGTGTAGGCAGCGCCGCGGCGCGCGGGCAATGTTGCGCAAGTGTGCACTGCGTCACAGATGCACCGAGAAACCGGCACGCCGGCGCCTGCGATGGCGTTCCCTTCCGGGGTCACCGCGCGATGCTAGGATGCCTGCCACAGCCGGTCATCCGGATCAAGAGGAATCGTCATGAGAACGCGCTTGGGTCATTACGACATCGTGTCGGAGCTCGGCCGCGGAGGCATGGGCGTCGTGTACAAGGGCTTCGAAGGGACCCTGCATCGCTACGTGGCGATCAAGGTGCTGGCAGACTCGCTCGCGCACGACGAGGCCATCCGCGAACGCTTCCTGCGCGAGGCGCGCAGCATGGCGGCGCTGAACGATCCACACATCATCCAGATCTACTTCATCGGCGAGGACGAGGGGCAGCCCTTCTTCGTCATGGAATTCGTCGAGGGCGAGTCGCTGGGCTCGATGCTCAAGCGCGACCATCGCCTCACCGTCGAGCAGGCCGCCAAGATCATCCACCAGACCGCCATGGGCCTGGCCACCGCGCACGACCGCGGGGTCGTGCACCGTGACATCAAGCCCGGCAACCTGATGATTTCCAGTCGCGGCGTGGTGAAGATCGCCGATTTCGGCATCGCCCTGTCCAACCAGGACATCAGCAAGAAGCTGACCTCCACCGGCGAGTTCGTCGGCACGCCCGGCTACCTCTCGCCCGAGGTCTGCCTCGGCAAGCCGGTCGACCAGCGCTCGGACATCTTCTCGCTGGGCATCGTGTTGTTCGAGATGCTGACCGGCAAGATGCCCTTCAGTGACGAATCGCCGCTCGGCCTGATGCTGGAAGTGGTGCGCGCGGAAATCCCCGACGTGCGCGAGTTGAATGCCGACGTGGATCCGCAGATCGCGCATATCCTTTCGCGCATGATCGCCAAGGATCCGGCGCAGCGTTACCCGAGCTGTCACGAACTGGTGGCCGATCTTGCCTCGCACCCGCTGATCGTCAAGGGCGGGCCGATCACGGTGCAGACCCGGCTCTCGCCCGCGGCCGCGACCCTGGTCGGACAGAAGACGCCGGTGTCGGGGCGGGTCGAACTGCCTTCGACCCCGCCGCCGCCGTCCAGCGGCGACGGGGCGGCCACGCGCATCACCCCGGTGTCGCAATCGGCGGCACCGGCCATCGCGCCGGCCGACGCGGCGACCACGCCCGCGGCGCATCGCCAGGTGCTCGGGGGCGCGACGGGAACGTCACGCAATCCGGTCCTGGCGTGGGCGGTGGCGGCCATTCTGGTGCTCGCCATCGTCGGCACGGCCTGGAGCTATCGCGCGGACATTCCCGGCCTCAAGGCCTGGTTCGGCGCACCGGCGCCGGCCATCGCCAACCAGCCCGCCGCCGAGGCGCATGGAGTGGCGGCGAGTACGCCGGCGCCGGTCGCGCCCGCGACCAGCCATGACGCTGCAATCGCCCAGGCCGGTACCAGCCCGCCGGTGGCTGCGCCAGCCGACCCGAGCGCGCCGCCCGTCGCGCCATCCGAGGGTGATGCCGCAGACGGCGTGGCGCTGACCACCGGTGCGGGCGACGGCCCGGCCGCACGCGCCGCGCCGGCCGATCTCGAGGCCCTGCGCGAACTGCCGGCAGCCCAGGCAGCGGCGGCGGCCGCCACCGAGCCCGCGCAGGTCGCCAAGGCGACGCCGGCGCCCAAACCTGCGGCCAAGCCACGCCCGCACGTGCCAACCGTGGCCGTGGTGGCGGCCGGTGACGCCGTGCTCGCCTCGCCGGCGGGCGAACTGGTCATGCAGCGCCTGCGCGCCCGCGGCTTCCGTGTCATCGAAGGCGGCCAGGTCGATGCCGATCACCCCAACCTGCTTGGCCTGCTCGGCCTGGCCGGCAAGGCCGACGCCGTGGTGGCCATCATCGCGCGCCCGGTCGGCAGCCAGGAGATGCAGTTCTACGGCCAGTACGCGACGTTGTACACGGCCCAGGTCGGCATCAAGATCTATCGCGTGGCGGATCGCTCGGTGGTCTACAGCAGCGGGGTCCAGCAGGTGAACTTCACCACGCTCAACGCGACGGACCAGGCGCGCGATGCCATCCTGCCGATGCTCGAACGGGCGGATGGCGAGCTCGACGAGTTCCGCCCGCAAGGCAAGCGCGGCTGAGCCGCGCCGGCCCGCTCACAGCGCCGCCAGTCTGGCGTAGGCCAGCACCAGGCGCTTGCGGCCGGCGTCGGCGAAGTTGACCTCGATGAGGGTGTGGGCGCCGGCGCCTTCGTAACCGAGCACCACGCCTTCGCCGAAGCTGGCATGACCGACCCGCTGGCCGAGCTTGAAGGGCCAGGCTGCGGCGTCCTCGGCGCGCACCTCGCGCCAGGCCGGCGGGTGGGCGACCTGCACCTTCGGGCGCACCTCACGCATGAGCTCGGCCGGCACCTCGGCGAGGAAGCGCGAAGGGCGGGCGTAGGATTCCACGCCGTGCAGGCGGCGTGATTCGGCATGCGTGAGCACCAGGCGTTCGCGCGCGCGGGTGATGCCCACATAGGCCAGGCGGCGTTCTTCCTCCAGCCGTCCGGGTTCCTCGGTGGACTTCTGGCTCGGAAACAGGCCGTCCTCCAGGCCGACCAGGAACACCCAGCGAAACTCCAGGCCCTTGGCCGAATGCAGGGTCATCAGTTGCACGCAGTCCTGCCAGGCTTCGCCCTGGCCCTCGCCGGCCTCGAGTGCCGCGTGGGCGAGGAAGGCCGCCAGTTCCGACAGGCCGGCTTCGAGGTCCTCGGGCGTGCGCTCGAAGCGGCTGGCCACGTTGACCAGTTCGTCGAGGTTCTCGGTGCGCGCCTCGGCATTGCCGCGGCTGTCCTTTTCGTAGAAGTCGCGCAGGCCGGAGCGCGCCAGCGCGTGCTCGACCTGCTCGGCCAGCGCCAGCGGCTGGTCGCCGGGCTGCCCATCGGCCGCGGCCGGAGCCAGGCAGTCGCGCGCCAGGCCTTCGATCAGTTCGATGAAGGCGCGCAGGGCGTTGCGCGCGCGCGTACCCAACTGGCCGGCAGCCAGTTCACCCAGCACCGCTTCCCACATGGACACCTGTTCGCGCCGGGCACGCTGGCGCAGGGCGTCCAGGCTGCGCTCGCCGATGCCGCGTGGCGGCGTGTTCACCGCCCGCTCGAAGGCGGCATCGTCATGGCGGTTGGCGGTCAGGCGCAGGTACGCCAGCGCATCCTTGATCTCGGCGCGGTCGAAATAGCGCAGGCCGCCATGGATGCGGTAGGGCACCTCGTACTGGATGAGCTGCTCTTCGAAGGTACGCGACTGCGCGTTGGAGCGGTACAGGATGGCCAGTTCCGACGCAGGCACACCCTCGCCCAGCTGCGTGCGGATGCGTTCGACCACGTAACGCGCTTCATCCTGCTCGTTGTAGGCGGCGTACAGGTCGATCGGCGCGCCCGGCGCACCCGCGGTCCACAGCTGCTTGCCGAGGCGGTCCGGATTGCGCGCGATGACCGCATTGGCAGCGGCGAGGATGGTGCCGGTGGAGCGATAGTTCTGCTCGAGGCGAATGGTGCTCGCACCCGGAAAATCGCGCAGGAACTGCTGCACGTTCTCCACCCGGGCGCCGCGCCAGCCGTAGATCGCCTGGTCGTCGTCGCCGACCACGAATACCTGGCCGGTACTGCCGGCGAGCACGCGGATCCAGGCGTACTGCAACGCATTGGTGTCCTGGAATTCGTCGATCAGCAGATGCCGGTAGCGTTCACGGTAATGCGCGAGCAGGGTGGGGTCGTTCAGCCACAGCTCGTGCGCGCGCAGGAGCAATTCCGCAAAATCGACCAGGCCGGCGCGCTGGCAGGCCTCCTCGTAGGCGCGGTAGATGTCCACCATCACCTTTTGCGCCGAGTGCCCGGCTCCGACCGGCAGCCTGGCTTCCACCGCAGCGGGCCGTCGGCCCTCGTCCTTGGCGCTGTTGATGAACCAGGTCGCCTGGCGCGGCGGGAAGCGCGCTTCATCCAGGCCCAGGCCCTGGATGGTGCGCTTGACCAGGCGCAGTTGATCGTCGGCATCGAGGATCTGGAAGGTCTCGGGCAGCCTGGCTTCGCGCCAGTGGCGGCGCAGCAGGCGGTGGGCGATGCCGTGGAAGGTGCCGATGGTGAGCCCGCGCGTGCCTTGCGCGATGAGCTGTTCGGCGCGCCCGCGCATTTCGCCGGCGGCCTTGTTGGTGAAGGTCACCGCCAGCACCGACCAGGGCGAGACGCGCTCGGCGGCGAGCAGCCAGCCGATGCGGTGGGTCAGCACGCGGGTCTTGCCGGAACCGGCGCCGGCCAGCACCAGATAGTGCCCGGGCGCCGCCGTCACGGCCTCGCGTTGCGCCGCATTGAGGCCGTCGAGCAGATGGGAAACGTCCATCGCGCCATTGTAGGTCGCGGCCACGCCCGCGACGAACGTCTGCGCCGCAGCGCGATACCGGGCCGGCCGGGATGGCATGCTTGCGGCCTGGTGCGCGACCCGCTGCGTGCTGCCGTCGAGGCGTCGCGAACGCCGCGGGCAGCGGCTAGCTTCGCAGCGGGCGACGGCCCAGCAACACGATCTCCTCGCCGCACGGCCGGCCCAGCGCGACCAGGCTTCGTTCCAGCAGGCCGAGCAGGCGCCAGCGCAGGTCGGCGAGACGTCGGCGACGCGGATCCAGGTGCGCCTGGCCGCGACGTCGCGCGGCCCGGATCTGCGCGCTGATGCGTAGCATGCGCGCGGCCCCGGCGGCGCGGCTGTGTACCTGTTCGACCTCGAAACCCGCCGCGCGCACCGCCTGGGCAAGCGCACTCGGCGAGTAGAGCTGCAGGTGCCTGGGCGGCTCCAGCCCGCGCCAGTCGGCGCCGAACCAGCGGTGGCCGAGCGCATCGACATTGGGGGTGACCAGCAGCAGTCGGCCCCCGGGTCGCAGGATCCGCCGGCATTCCGCGAGTTGCCAGGCCGGTTCGGGCAGGTGCTCGATCACGTGCAGCATGCTCAGGCCATCGAAGCTGTCCGCCTCGAAGCGCACCGTGGTGAGGTCGCCGGCATGCACTTCCAGGCCCTGCTGGCGCGCCGCGGCCAGTGCGGCTGCATCGGGCTCCAGGCCAAGCGCGTCCCAGCCAAGCGTGCGCATCGCACGCAGCTGGCCGCCACTGCCGCAGCCGATATCGAGCAGCCGGCCACCCGGAACGAAGGGCAGGTAGAGCCTTGCGGACAGCGCCCGGTCACGCCGCCGCGGCTGCAGCAGCATGGCCGCCCCGGCGAGCCGCGCGAGCCCATCCTCGGGCATCGGGTAGCCGAGCTTCCATGCCGCCCAGACTTGTTGGCCAAGCGTGCCCGGCAGCCGTGGGGGTTGGTTCTCGTCATGCGTGTAGTACGCCTGGTAGGCCATCCACAGGTCATCGGGATGGGGCGCCGGATCCAGCCACGCGGTGGCGCATCCACGCTCGGTGCAGCGGCGCATGCACCAGTTGCCCGGCGTGCCGAACAGGCGATCGGCAAGTTCCGGATGCAGTGTGCATCCCGCGCTGCCACACGCGGGACAGCCCGCCTGCCGGACGGTGCGCAGCGGCCAGGCAGGGGCAGCCGGCCGCTCGGGCACCGTTTGTTGAGGGCGGTTCATGCGCGCAACGTACCATCGGTGCCCATGGATTGCCGAGCCACCCACGGCGTCGATATGCACACGGAGTAGACGATGGCCAAAGAACTGCCTTCCCGCCGCATCGCGCCGGCGCCCGCCCGCCCGCAACGCCTGGCGCGCGCCGTTCTCGACGTCGCCGGGCGCATTCCGCCGACCGTGGAGGAAGCCAGCGCCACGCCCGAGCGTCGCGCACTGGCGATCGCACGTGCGGCTGCCAGTCGGGCTGCCCTGGCGGCTGGTGCGCTGTCCCTGCCGCCGGGCCCGCTCGGCTGGTTCACGGTGCTTCCCGAGCTCACCACCATCTGGCAGATCCAGCGGCGCATGGTGGCCGACATCGCCGGCGCCTTCGGTACCAGCGCGCAACTCACCCGCTCGCAGATGCTGTATTGCCTGTTTCGCCATGCCGCCGCGCAGGCCGTGCGCGACCTGGGCGTGCACGTGGGTGCCCGGTTCCTGATCCAGGAGGCGCCGCTGCGCGTGGTGGAGCGGGTCGCCGCGCGCATCGGCGTGGATCTCTCGCGGCGCACGGCTGCCCGCAGCCTGGCGCGCTGGCTGCCCGCGGTCGGCACGCTCGGCATTGGCGCGTACGCCTACTACGACACGCGCGGCGTGGCACGCACCGCGATGATCCTGTTTGCCGCCGCGGCGGCGGCGCAGGCCGAGGCGGCCGAGGTGCCAGCCGGCTGAAGGTCATCGGCCCGACGCGGCGGGCGTGCTCGCCCGGGCATCCTTCGGCCAGCGCTTGTAGGCCCACTGGTACTGGATGAAGGCGCGCTCCACGCATGCTTCGACACCGCGATTGAGCGCGCCGCAGGCAAGCGTCAGGTCGGCGTCGTCGAGCCCGTCCGGAGCGGGCAGGAAGTGCAGGCGAAAGCCGGCGCCGCGCGGCAATCGCTCGGCAAAGCCGAACAGCACCACCGCGCCGGTGCGTCGGGCCAGGCGCGGCAGCAGCACCATCGTGTCTGCCGGCACGCCGAAGAAGGGGGCCAGCGCGCCCTCGCCCTGGCGCGGTTTCTGGTCGGGCAGGATGCCGACGACCCCCCCGCCGGCGAGGCGCTTGTACAAGGTGCGTACACCGGCACCTTCGGCACGCACCTGTTCCACCGCCAGCGTGCCACGCGCCCTGCGCAGCAGCGGTTCGAGCCAGGCCTGGCGCGGCGCCCGGTAGAGGATCGCCAACGGCGTGCGTGCCGCCAGCCAGTAGTTCAGGAGCTCCCAGCAGCCCAGGTGCGGTGCGGCCAGGATCAGTCCGCGGCCACTGGCCAGCGCCGCGTCGATCAGTTCACCCCCGCGCACCTCGCGCACCAGCGCGAGCGCCCGGTCGGGGCCGCCGCCCCAGATGCGGGCCGTTTCCAGCAGCGCCTTGCCGGTCTCGCCGAGTGCCGCACGTGCCAGGGCGTGTCTGGTTTTGGCGCGCTCCTGCGTTAATACCAGGGACAGGTTGCGTTCGACCACCGCGCGCGGGCGGGCATGGACTAGCCAGAGCAGGCGCCCGAGCGCGCTACCCAGGGCATGCAGGAGTGGCAGCGGCAAGCGTCCGGCGAGGCGCAGTCCACCGTGCAGCAGCGCGACCGGCCATTGAGGATAGGGGGTGTGCATGGTCTGGCGCGATTGTAGTCGGGCTGACAGCGGGCGCGATCGTGGATGGCCCGCTGGCGGATGCTATGGTGCCGGCGCGCGGGCCGGCGGCGCCTGCGCGCCATTCCTGCCTGCCGCATCGAGGAGCCTGGCCCGTGATTGCCCTGATCCAGCGCGTTGCAAGCGCGCATGTCGAGGTGGATGGCGAAATCGTCGGCGCGATCGGCCCGGGCCTGCTGGCCCTGGTCGCCGTTCAGCCGGGCGATGGCGAGCCGCAACTGGAACGGTTGCTGGAGCGGGTACTCGCCTACCGGATCTTCGCCGATGCGGATGGGCGCATGAACCGCTCGCTGCGCGACACGGCCGGCGGGTTGCTGCTGGTGTCGCAGTTCACCCTGGCGGCCGACACGCGCTCGGGGCTGCGGCCGGGCTTTTCGACGGCTGCCCCGCCCGACCAGGCGGAAATCTGGTTCGAGCGGCTGGTCCAACGCGCGCGGCAAGTGTACCCGGGGGTGGAAAGCGGGCGCTTCGGTGCCCATATGAGGGTGCAGCTGATCAACGACGGGCCAGTGACGTTCTGGCTCGAAGCGCGCTGACGCGACCCGACGACCGCATGCGGCGCCGCCGGCGGCGTCCACGAGACGCGGATTCACCCCGACCAGGCACGGCCGCCATGCGGCGTGTCGGCAAGCGCCGCGGCGAACCTTGACGCGGTTCCTATACTACCTGTCTTTTGCTGTATCGACCCCGGAACATCTTATGGCCGCAGAACACAACCAGGAGCAGCAGTCTGAAATCAAGACGCTGATCATCAAGGGCAAGGAGCAGGGCTACCTGACCTACGCCGAAGTCAACGACCATCTCCCCGACGACATCGTCGATCCGGAGCAGATCGAAGACATCATCGGCATGATCAACGACATGGGCATCGAGGTGCATGAAGTTGCCCCCGATACCGAGACGCTGATGCCGGAGACCCCCGTTTCCGCCGATGACGACACCGCCACCGAGGAAGCCGTGGCGGTGCTGAGCGCGGTGGACGCGGAAGTGGGTCGTACCACCGATCCGGTGCGCATGTACATGCGCGAGATGGGTACGGTCGAGCTCCTCACGCGCGAGGGTGAGATCGCCATCGCCAAGCGCATCGAAGAGGGCCTCAACCAGGTGCAGACCGCCCTGGCGAGTTTCCCGTGGTCGATCCAGTTGCTGGTCGAGGAGTACGACCAGCACGTCGAGGGCAAGAAGCGCCTGTCCGAGGTGCTGGCCGGCTTTGCCGACCTCGAGCAGCTGCAGGACGAAGCCGCCGCCGCGGCCGCCAATGAACCTGCCCAGGCCGAGGAATCGGACGCCGAATCGGATGGTGACGAGGACGAGGAGGAGGACGACACCGAAGAGACCACGACCGACCAGGGCATCGATCTGGCCGAAGTGGCGCGGCGCATGGAGGAACTGCGCGAGTGCTACGCGAAGTTCCAGAAGGTGGCCGAGAAGCATGGCCGCGAGGACCGCCGGGCGCAGAAGATCCGCGACGAGATGGCGACGCTGTTCCTGCGCCTGAAACTGCCGGCGATCATGATCGACAGCTTCGTGCGCAAGCTGCGTGACGTGGTCACGGCGATCCGCCGCCACGAGCGCAACATCGCCGACCTGTGCATCAGGCAGGCGCGCATGCCGCGCAAGGATTTCCTGCGCCTGTTCCCGGCCAACGAGACCAACCTCGAGTGGGCCGATGAGCTGGCGCGCAAGCGCCAGAAGTGGTCGCCGGCCATCAAGGCCCAGCGCGATGCGATCGTCACCGAACAGACGCGGCTCATCGCCATCGAGAACACGCTGTGCCTTGGCATCGCCGACATCAAGGAAATCAACCGCGCCATGTCGATCGGCGAGGCCAAGGCCCGCCGCGCCAAGAAGGAAATGGTCGAGGCCAACCTGCGCCTGGTCATTTCCATCGCCAAGAAGTACACCAACCGCGGCCTGCAGTTCCTCGACCTCATTCAGGAAGGCAACATCGGCCTGATGAAGGCGGTGGACAAGTTCGAGTACCGCCGCGGCTACAAGTTCTCGACCTACGCCACCTGGTGGATCCGTCAGGCCATCACCCGCTCGATCGCCGACCAGGCGCGCACCATCCGCATCCCGGTGCACATGATCGAGACCATCAACAAGCTCAACCGCATCAGCCGCCAGATGCTCCAGGAAATGGGCCGCGAGGCGACCCCCGAGGAGCTGGCCGAAAAGATGGAGATGCCCGAGGACAAGATCCGCAAGGTGCTGAAGATCGCCAAGGAGCCGATCTCCATGGAAACCCCGATCGGCGACGACGAGGATTCGCACCTCGGCGACTTCATCGAGGACGCGGCGATCGTCTCGCCGGTGGATTCGTCCACCAACATCGGCCTGATGGAAACCGTGCGCGACGTGCTCGCCGGCCTCACCCCGCGCGAAGCCAAGGTGCTGCGCATGCGCTTCGGCATCGACATGAACACCGACCACACCCTGGAGGAGGTCGGCAAGCAGTTCGACGTCACCCGCGAGCGCATCCGCCAGATCGAGGCCAAGGCCCTGCGCAAGCTGCGCCATCCTTCGCGCAGCGAGCAGCTGCGCTCGTTCCTCGACATCGAGTAGGGCCCGAGCTTGCCCCGCGCCAACGGCCGCACGTGCGGCCGTTGGCGCGGGGCGGCAGCATTTGTCCGCGCCGATTGCTACCATGGCGTCCAGTGGGCCTATAGCTCAACGGTCAGAGCAGGGGACTCATCGAAAGGTGTCGCCGCGGCGAAAGCCGTGGACGAGAACGGGATGAATTCAGGGAAACCGCAGCGGCGTGGCCGGCGGCAATCCTGAGCCAAGCCGGCGGTACACCGCCGGAAGGTGCAGAGACTACCTGAGGGCTTGAGTGCCCTTGATGACAGGCTCGAGCGTCCCGCACCCCACCAGCACATGCTGCGGGTGAAGAGATAGTCCGCGCCGGGGGGAAACCTCCGGATCAAGCGAATCCCTTGGTTCCAGGTTCGAGTCCTGGTGGGCCCATATCCTGATGGTCATCCCCCTTGGTGGGGCAGGCATGGTCTGGGCTGTGGCGCCCGCGAGCGCCTGGCCGGATGCGCACGCTGCCCGGCCGGCGGTGCGTGTGTGCATGCCGTCATCGACTCGACCTGTGGCGCCGGCCAGCATTCGCGATGTATCAGGCGGTTGAATGCAGCGTCACGACGACGGCCGGGCGCGGAGCGACGACCATCCCTGCCGCGTCGAACGGCAGGGAACGCGTCGAGCGTGCAGCGAATCTAGCGCAGGGCCGTGACGGCCAGCACGACGAACAGGATGGTGATGATGATCGCCAGCCAGAACAGGATCTTGGCAATGCTCATGGCCGCGCCGGCGAGGCCGGTGAAGCCGAGGATGCCAAGGATCACGGCAATGATGGCGAAGATGATGGCCCACTTGATCATGACGTGCTCCTTTGGGGTGCTTGCATGCACGAAGGCCCTCGCCGCCGTGCCCGTGCGATCCTGACGCTAGCCGGGCCGACATGGCGTCAGCCTGAATCGGGCTGGCCCCATTCAGGAACGGTGCAGGCGCGCGGTTCGTCCAGTACGTTCCGGCACGCGTGTCGCGATGTGCCCTGTCGGGCGTGGAATGCGGGGCCGGTCGGCATGGCCCTGGCCTTGTGTTTGCCCGGTGCAGCCGCGGCAGGCAAGGGGTCGGGCGCGGGCGGGCGGCGGGATGCGCAGCGTGGACCGCCGCAAGGGCGGCTGCATCGATCTTGCGCCGCGGGCCACGGACAGGCGATGAGCGCGCGGCGTCAATCGCGCCTGAGCCAGCCGGCGCGCAGCCAGGCTGCGAGGCCGAGGCTGGCCACGAACCCGGCGTAACCGAGCAGGGCCGCCAGCACCTGTGGCCAGATCGCGCCGGCGCTGCGGCTGGCATGGGCAAAACCCCAGTGCACGGCGGCGTAGCCGGCGAGGAGGGCGATGGCCAGGGCGCTGATGTCCGCCAGGCGCCGCGCGCGGTTGCGGGGTCGGCGCGGGAAGAGCCAGTACAACGCGGCGAGCACTGCGAACAGCGGCAGGAAGAGCAGGAAGGCGAGCGCGCTTTCGATCGGACCGTGCATGGGTTTCCTTCAGTCCAGCGCGATGCCGTGCAGGGCATCGATGTCGGTGGCGGTGAGCGTTGGCGGACGCTGGCCGAAGCGCACCCGGATGTAATTGACGATCGCGGCGATATCGGCCGAATCGAGCGCTTGCACGAAAGGCGGCATGCTGTACGGGCGCGGGTTGCCGGGCGTGGTCGGCGCCGCTCCTCCGTAGAGCACCAGGCGCACTGCATCGACCGGGTCGGGCGCACTGACGCTGACCGCATCGACCAGGGGCGGGTACTTGCCGTCCTTGCCGCGACCGTCCCGGCCGTGGCAATCGGCGCAATGCTGCTCGTAGAGCTCGCGGGTCGGTGCCACGTAGGCCTGTGCTGCCTCCCCGGGGGGCGCCGGCATGGGCGCGCGCGGGGGCACCGACTGCAGGAAGGCGGCCATCGCCAGCGCGTCGGAGCGGGTCAGGTGGCGCAGGCTGGTGTAGATGACGTCGGCCATGGGGCCGAAGGCCTGGCCGTGCGCAGACGTGCCGCTGCGCAGGTAATCTGCCAGCTGCGCAGCGCTGTAGCGGGCCAGGCGGGACCCGTCCAGCGGTGGTGCGTACCAGCCGGAGTCCGGTATGCGCCCGCCGGCGAGATAGCCCCAGTCCGGCAGCGATTGCATGGGCCCGCGACGGCTGTGGCACATGCCGCAATGCCCGAGGCCATCGACCAGATAGCGCCCGCGCCGCCATTCGGCGGGCATGTCCGCACCGAAGCGTGGATTCGGCGGTCGGTAGTACAACATGCGCCAAAGCACCTGGAACGGCCGCCAGCCGGCAGGAAAGGCCAGCCGGTTCGCCGGCGGCGTGCTGGCGCTCGCCGGCAGCGTACCCAGCCAGGCATACAGCGCCTCGAGGTCGGCGTCGTCGAGCAGCGCGAAATGCGCATAGGGGAACGCCGGGTACAGCACGCCGTCGCGGCTGACGCCTTCGCGCATCGCGTGCTTGAACTCGGCCAGCGACCAGCTGCCGATGCCGGCCTGTGCATCCGGCGTCAGGTTGCTGCTGTAGAGCGTGCCCCAGCGGCCGGCGAAGGGACGTCCTCCGGCGAAGGGTTCGCCGCCGCGCCGCGTGTGGCAGCCGGCGCAATTGCCGATGCGGGCGACGTATTCACCACGGGCGAGCAGCGCGGGTTCGGCGCCCGGCCGCGGTCCGGTGCTGCCGGATGGCACGCGATACGGCGTGAATCCGCCCTGGCGCGCGAACAGGGTACCCCCGACCACCGCCAGCAGGAGCAGCAGGGGCAGCACCAGGGCCGCCAGAATGATGACGCCGCGCCCGATCTTCATGGCGGGCCGGCGTGGTGCAGGCTGCCGCAGGCGCGCGCTGGCGTGAAGCTGCCCGCGGGCGCCGGGCGCGCCCCGGGGGCTGCCACCTGCTGGGACAGCCACACCGAGACTGCGCGCAGGTCGGTCGGGGCGAGGCTGCGCGCGACCTCGGCCATGCAGTCCGGTGCATCGGCATGGCGCACGCCGTTGCGCCAGTTGCCGAGCTGGGTGTAGATGTACTCGGCCGGCAGGCCGACCAGGGCCGGGATGCCCGGTTCCAACCCGGTCAGGGCCTGGCCGTGGCAGGCCGAGCAGGCCGGTACGTCCCGTTCCGGGTCACCCTGCAGGACCAGGCGCTCGGCGGTTGCACGCATGGCTGGCGTCAGCGTCTCGCCATCGTCGGCCGGCCGCGTGCGCGGCGGTTGCGCGGCGTAGTAGGCGGCGATCTCGCGCAACCAGGCATCGTCCATGTTGCGGACCAGCCAGGTCATCTGCGCATTGTTGCGCTGGCCGTCGCGGAAGTGCCGCAATTGGGCGTACAGGTAGCCGGCCGGCTTGCCTGCCAGGTGCGGCTGGTAGGCGGCGCCGGCCACGCCCTCGCCGTGCTCGCCGTGACAGGCCGCGCAGGCAGCCAGGCGCTCGCCGATGGCGTCCGCGCCGGGTTGGGCATGCGCCGCTGCGCACGCCACGGCGAGCGCGAACATGAGTGCACGCAAGACCGCGGGCGCGGGCCTGCCGGCCATCCTGGCTGCGCGCGTCCGGGGCCGGCTCACAGGCACTCCAGTGCCGCCACGGCGCGGCTCAGGCGCGGGCCGGCATACATGTGCGAGCCGCAGGGCAGCAGGCCGGCAGCGAGGAAGCGCGCGCGGTACCAGTTCGGGTGGCGGGCGATGAAGCCTTCACGGTCGCCATCGACGTTGTCGCGCGAAGTGAACACCTCGATGAAGGCAAGCCCTTCGAGCAGCTCGCCGAATCCGTCCAGCCCGCGCCGCAACTCCGCCGCGCCGACGTAATGCAGCACGTCGCTGCACACGATGAGGTCGAAGCGCGCATCGAAGCGCAGTGCGCCCAGGTCACCGAAGCGCGCCTGGCCGAGATTGCGCGTGCGGCCGTAGCGTTGGACCACGTATGCGCTGGGGTCGAGCCCGCGGTAATCCACGCCGGGGCGCAGGCGCTCCAGCACGGCCCGCCACGGCGCTTCACCGCAACCGACGTCCAGCACGTTGGCGAGGGGTCGTCCGAGGTAATACTCGGCCACGTGCACCACCATCGCCACCTTGCGCGCAAGCTCGGCCCGCGCACCGATGCGGTGCGTGCCGCTGCGGTACCAGCGGTCGAAGTAGCTGCGGTCGTAGATCTTGGCCATGCGGTCGTGCGCGGGCAAAGCCCCATGTTAAGCGACGAAGCCGATCCGGCGCAGGCAGCGGCCCGGTGACTTTGCCTGGTTGGTCGACAGGCCGGGTTTCCTCACCGTCCGGCGGCCGGGTTCACGTCCGCGGCGTGTCCTGGCGCAAGCGGACGGCAGGCCGTGCGGCTGGCGCTGCGCTCAGGAATCGACTACCAGCGTGGCCGCGCCGCGGGCTGCGGCCTGGTCGCGGATCTGCGCTTCGACGCAGGCCAGCGCGGTCATGTTGAACACGCGCCGCACGGTCGCCGCCGGAGTGAGGATATGCACCGGACGCGAGGCGCCCATCAGGATCGGCCCCAGCACCACGCCCTCGGTCATCACGCGCATCATGTTGAAGGCGATGTTGGCTGCGCTCATGTTCGGGCAGACGAACATGTTGGCCGCACCGCTCAGGCGCGAGTTCGGGAACAGGCGCTCGCGCACTTCCGGGTTGAGCGCGGTGTCGGCGTGCATCTCGCCCTCGATTTCCAGCTTGGGCAAGCGCTCGCGCAGCAGTTCCACCACCCTGCGCATCTTCACCGCGCCGGCATCGTCATGGCTGCCGAAGTTGGAATGCGACAGCACGGCCACCTTCGGCACGATGCCGAACAGCTTGAGGCGCAGCGTCGCCTGGGCCGTGGCCGCGGCAATGTGTTCGGCATCCGGCTCCGACGCCACGTGGGTATCGAGGAAGAAGTACACGCCGCGGCTGTTGAACACCGCGCACATGGCCGAGGGCGCGTCGATGCCCGGATCGAGCGGGATGATGCCGCGCAGGTAGCTGAGCTTCTTGTGGAAGCGTCCGACCAGGCCACAGATCATGCCGTCTGCCTCGCCGCGGCGCAGCATCAGTGCGGCAATGACCGTGGCGCGCGAGCGCACGATCTGCTTGGCGCTGTCCGGGGTCACGCCGCGCCGCTGCAGGAGCTCGTGGTAGAGCATCCAGTAGTCCTTGAAGCGCGGATCACTGTCGATGTTGCAGAGCTCGAAGTCGACCCCGGTCTTGAGCCGCAGGCCCAGGCGCCGGATGCGCGACTCGATCACTTCCGGGCGGCCGACCAGGATCGGCCAGGCGATGCCATCATCGACGACGTGCTGCACCGCGCGCAGCACGGTTTCCTCCTCGCCCTCGGAATACACCACGCGCTTGACGTCGGCCTTGGCGCGCGCGAACACCGGCTTCATCAGCAGGGTGGTGCGGAACACGAACGCATTGAGCTGCTCGCGGTAGGCGCGCAGGTCTTCGATCGGGCGCGTGGCCACGCCCGAGTCCATTGCCGCCTTGGCGACCGCCGGCGCAAGTTGCACGATCAGGCGCGGATCGAAGGGCTGCGGGATGATGTAGTCCGGGCCGAAGGACAGCGTGCGCCCGCCATAGGCGCGCGCGGCCACGTCGCTGGCCTCGCGCCGGGCCAGCTCGGCGATGGCATGCACGCAGGCGATCTTCATCGCCTCGTTGATGACCGTGGCACCGACATCCAGTGCGCCGCGGAAGATGTAGGGGAAGCAGAGCGCGTTGTTGACCTGGTTGGGGAAGTCCGAGCGGCCGGTGGCGATGATGGCATCCTCGCGCACCGCGCGTGCCTCGTCGGGCAGGATTTCCGGAGTCGGGTTGGCCAGTGCCAGGATGATCGGCCGCGTTGCCATGCGCGCAACCATGTCCGGCTTGAGGATGCCCGGGGCGGACAGGCCGAGGAACACGTCCGCACCGTCGATGATCTCACCGAGCGCGCGCGCATCGGTGTCGCGCGCGTAGCGCGCCTTGTTGGGGTCCATCTCCTCCTTGCGGCCCTTCCACACCACGCCGAGGCGATCGGCCACCCAGATGTTTTCCAATTTCACGCCCAGGCTCACGCACATGTCCAGGCACGCGATGCCGGCGGCCCCGGCACCGGTCGACACCACCTTCACCTGGGCGATGTCCTTGCCGGCGACGTGCAGCGCGTTGACCAGCGCCGCGCCGACGATGATGGCGGTGCCATGCTGGTCGTCGTGGAATACCGGGATCTTCATGCGCTCGCGCAGCTTCTTCTCCACCGCGAAGCATTCGGGCGCCTTGATGTCCTCGAGGTTGATGCCGCCGAAGCTCGGCTCCAGGCTGGCGATGATCTCCACCAGCTTGTCCGGATCGTTCTCGTCGATCTCCAGGTCGAACACGTCGATGCCGGCAAACTTCTGGAACAGCAGACCCTTGCCTTCCATCACCGGCTTGGCGGCCAGCGGACCGATGTTGCCGAGTCCGAGCACCGCGGTGCCGTTGGTGATGACCGCGACCAGGTTGCTGCGTGCGGTGAGGGTGGCCACCTCGGCCGGATCGCGTACGATCTCCTCGCACGCGGCGGCCACGCCGGGCGAATAGGCCAGCGACAGCTCGCGCTGGGTGACGACGGGTTTGGTGGGAACGACCTTGATCTTGCCGGCCGGCGCCTTGCGGTGGTACTCGAGGGCGGCCTGTTTGAGTTCTTCGATGGTGGACATTGTTCGTCGGAAAGGACGCGCTCCGCGCGGGATGACGACGCTTGCGCAACGACTATAGCATCGCGCCGCGGCAGCCCAGCGGCGCGCGCACGCCGCCGGGCAGCCTAGTTTCCGCCGTGCAGGAAATCGCGCGCCGCCTGCAGCATGGCCGTGCTGCCGACAAGCAGCGCACCCTCGTCGAGGAAGAACTGCGGCGAATGGTTGCTTGGCGCGCTGGCCGGATCGGTGCCCGCCGGCGTCGCCCCGACGAAGAAGTACACGCTGGGCACGTCGATGGCCTGGCCAAGGTGCGGGAAGTCTTCCGAAGCGGTCCAGCGGCGCGCGTCCCGGACCTGCGCCTTGCCGAGCGCGGCTTCCAGGCTCGCGCGCACGCGTTCGGTCAAGGCCGGATCGTTGTAGTTGACCGGGTTGCTGGAATCGGCGGAGAGCGGGATCTGCGTTTCCACCGTCGCGCCGTGCGCCGCGGCAACGTGTTCGGCGATGGATCTGAGGCTCGCCAGCGCCTGCGCGCGCATGGCTGGATCGAAGCTGCGCACCGTGCCCTGCAGTTCGGCCTGGTCCGGCACGATGTTGAAGCGCGAGCCGCCATCGAAGATGCCGAACGTGACCACCGCCGGCTCCTTGTTGATATCGAGCTTGCGGCTGACGATGGTCTGCGCGGCGGTGACGATCTCCGCTGCGGTCACGATCGGGTCGATGCCGGCCCAGGGCGTCGCGCCATGGCTCTGGCGACCGTGCACGACGATGCGGAAGGTGTCGGAGCTGGCCATCATGCCGCCTGGGCGCAGGGCGACGGTGCCGACCGGCAGCGCACTCACCACGTGCATGCCGAAGATTGCATCGGGCCTGAAGTCCTTGAAGACGCCTTCCTTCACCATCAATGGCGCGCCACCTTCCTCGCCGGGTGGCGCACCTTCCTCGGCCGGCTGGAAGATGAGCATGACGCTGCCGGGCAGTTGCGCGCGCTGCTTCGCCAGTGCCGTGGCGACGCCGAGCGTCATCGCCATGTGCGCATCGTGGCCGCAGGCATGCATCACGCCGACTTCCTTGCCCAGGTATTCGCCGCGCGCCTTCGAAGCAAAGGGCAGGTCCACCGCTTCGGTGACGGGCAGGGCGTCCATGTCGGCGCGGATGGCGAGCCTTGGTCCCGGCCGGCCCCCTTCGAGGATGCCGACCACGCCGGTATGCGCCAGGCCGGTGCGCACCTGGTAGCCAAGCCGGGTCAGCTCGGCGGCAACAATCTTCGCCGTGCGCACCTCGCGGTTGGACAGCTCGGGATGCTGATGGAAGTCGCGCCGCCAGGCCGTCATCTGCGGCAGCAGCGACTGCATTTCAGGCTGCGCCGGCACATCGGCAGCGAGGCTGTTGCCCGTGGCGAGGATCAGGCCGGCAGCGAGCGTGCGGAAGGACATGGCGACTCCGGGCGAACGGGTGATGACGCCACGATAGCGCCAGTGGCTGCGTGGCTCCAGCGGCCACGGCCGCCCCGGCGGAATCTTGCCGCGTAATCGGCGCCACCCGGCGTGGAACTGAAGCGCGTGACCGTCTGCACGCAAGGCAGGCGGGGAAACCTCGTCCATCGGAGAAGCAATCATGATGATCCCGGGTTGGGCGCTGGCCCTGATCTGTGCGCTGGCCGCAGCGAACTTGCATGCGCAGGAGTTCGACACCCTCTACGACCAGTCCGCAAGCGCCGGGATAACCGCGCTGGAAAGCCAGGACTACCTGATCGACGGCGACGCCGATGGCCAGACCGATGCCAGCGAGGGCGCTGATGACTTCGTCGTGCCTGCCGGCGAGCTGTGGCACCTCGCCCAGGTGATGGCCCAGGGCGAATACCAGGGTGGCCAGGCGCGGCCGGATTTCTTCCACGTCCGCGTCTATGCGGACGCCAACGGGCGGCCGGGCGCGGAGGTTGGCGTGTCGCTCATGTCCGGCTACACCGATCCGCTGGGCAACGGTTCGCCGCTCATCACCCTCTCCCCTCCGGCGATGCTCACGCCGGGGCGCTACTGGCTATCGGTGCAGGCACGCCTGGATTTCGCTTCCGGAACCCGCTGGGGATGGACCGATAGCTGGGCCCAATCCGGCGCCGTGGCGGCCTGGCGCAGCAACTTCGGCGGGGCGGCCAATCCGTGCCCTTCATGGATGCCCAGGACCGAGTGTGCGGCGGGGTCTTCAGGCCCGGACAACACGTTCTTGCTCGTGGGTCGCCGCGATCCATTCGGCGGCCAGGTCGTCTGCGCGAGCGTCGATCACGCGCTGGCGCCGACCGCAACCGGCACTTCGGTGAAGTGGGCGAGTGCAGAGGTGGTCGATGACTATCCGGTGGGCCATGATCTGAACATCTACGCCCTGGCCGATTCCAAGATGGTACTGCGCTGGAATCATGCGCCGCCGGGCAACGGCGCCTCATCGAGACCGACGGGCGACGGGTACTACAATGTGCTCGCGACAGGCGATTTGCTGGGCGCCTTCTCGACCATGACGCGCACCGGCAACATGCGCGACTTCCGTGATGGGGTGGATGGCTATCTGGGTTTTCGCTTCGAATGCCCGGCGGGCATTTGCTACGGCTATGCCCACCTGCGCACGACCCGCCCACCGGCTACCCGGCCACCCTGGTCGACTACTGCTACGAAGCCAGTGGCGGCGCGATCCGCATCGACGGAGGGGCCCTGTTCTGCGACGGCTTCGAGTCCGGCAACGGCGCCTGCCCCGCGGACTGAACATCGGGTGATGCCCGTTGCACGCCGGGGCGTTCGAACGGATCAGCCGCCGCCGTACTTGTCACCCAGGCGCCGGTTGGGCGCGCGGCTGAGGCCCCGGGTCTCGCCCCTGCGGCGCAGCTGCGCTTCGAGGGCTTCGGAGGTGGCGGCGAGTTCGTCGCGCAGTTTCCGGTAGTTGCGCCAGCGTTCGCTGTCCAGGGTGCCCTCGTCGAGTGCGGCGCGCACGGCGCAGCCCGGTTCCCCGGCATGTGCGCAATCGCCGAAGCGGCATGCCTGGGCGAGCGCGTCGATGTCGGCAAACTGGCCCGTATCGAGCGTTTCCTCGCCGGTGAACTTGAGCTCGCGCATGCCTGGCGTGTCGATCAGGCAGGCGCCGCCGGGCAGCTCGATCAGGGCGCGATGGGTGGTGGTATGGCGGCCACGGCTGTCACGTGTGCGCACCGCTGCGGTGGCCTGGCGCACCTCGCCGAGCAGGGTGTTGGTGAGGGTCGACTTGCCGGCACCCGACGAACCGACCAGCACGGCGCTCTGGCCGGGGCCGAGCCAGCCCTGGAGGGCGCTCACGCTGTCCGCCGATTTGGCATTCACGGCGAGCACCTCGATCCCCTCGCCTAGGCGCTCGCGCAGGCGCGCGGCGGTGGCCGGCGCATCGTCGATGAGGTCGGCCTTGGTCAGCACCACGACCGGGGTGGCGCCGCTGTCCTGGATCAGCACCAGATAACGCTCGATGCGCGCGGGGTTGAAGTCGCCGTCCAGGCCGACCAGCACGAACACGGTGTCGATGTTGGTCGCGATCACCTGCTGGCGATGCGCTTCGCCGGCTGCCCCCCGCTTGAGCGTGCTCCAGCGCGGCAGGATGCGCTCGATGATCGGCGGTTGGCCCGGTGTGATGACGGCGAAGTCGCCCACCGCCGGGCGCTCGGCGGGGTCGACATCGCGGCGCAGGAAGTGCGCCGCCGGCTGCGCGTTGAAACTGCGTTCCCCATCATGCAGTTCGTAACCGGCGCGATGCTGGGCAATGACGCGGGCGATGCTGGCGGGCGGCGCGATGGCGGCGAGCGGGGTGTGCGCATGCCAGCCGATGCGGGCCAGGCGCGCGGCGACATTCGGCGGGGCGTGCATCGGCGGATTCTAACCGTGAAAACGCCTTTGTGACGCGGCTTGAGACCATCTTTCGCTGCCCGCAGGGGCGCTGCGCTGGTAACATCGCCAGCCGGGAATCCTTCCACCGAACACCATGCAGCATCCGGTCAAGACCAGCGGCCGCCTCGACGGCGTGCGCTATGACATCCGCGGGCCCCTCAGCCGCCGTGCCCACGAACTGGAAGCGGCGGGCCGCTCCATCCTGCGCCTGAACATCGGCAATCCGGGCCTGTTCGGCTTCCATGTGCCCGAGCACCTGCGCGAGGCCGTCGCCGGGAACCTTGCGCGCAGCGAAGCCTATGGCCACCAGCAGGGCCTGCCCGAGGCGCGCGAGGCGATCGCCGCGCGCCAGCGCCGCCATGGCGCGGACGTCGCGGCGTCGCAGGTGTTCATCGGCAATGGCGTGAGCGAACTGATCGGGCTCACCCTCACGGCCCTGCTCGATCCCGGCGACGCGGTCCTGCTGCCGGCGCCCGATTACCCGCTGTGGACGGCGGCGACGCGCCTCAACGGCGGCGTGCCGGTGCATTACGCCTGCCCACCCGAGGGTGTGCACCTGCCCGACCCGGACATGATCGAGGCATTGGTGACGCCGCGCACGCGCGCCCTGGTGGTGATCAATCCGAACAATCCGACCGGTGCGGTGTATCCGCGCGAGACACTCCTCGCCCTGGTGGGCATTGCCGAGCGGCACGGGCTGATCCTGCTCAGCGACGAGATCTACGACAGCATCCTGTTCGACGGCGCGCAGTTCGAACCGCTGGCGCCGCTCGCCGGCGAGGTGCCATGCATCAGTTACGGCGGCCTGTCCAAGGTGCACCTGGCCTGTGGCTACCGGGTCGGCTGGTTGTCGGTGAGCGGGGCGCACAAGCGCGTCCAGCCCATGCTGCAGGCGCTCGATCTGCTGGCCGCGATGCGCCTGTGCAGCAACGTCCCCGCGCAGTGGGCGATTCGCCCGGCGCTGGAGGGTGCCAACGCGATGGCCGCGCTGACCCGTCCCGGTGGGCGCCTGCATGCGGCGCGCGCGGCGGTGCTCGCCGGCGTGGCGCGCAGTGAATTCCTCGAAGTGGTGGCGCCGCAGGGCGCGCTGTACGCCTTTCCGGGCGTGAACGAGGCCGGTTGGCCGGACTTCGATGACGAGGCCTTTGCCATGCGCCTGCTCGAGCACGAAGGCATCATCCTGGTGCCGGGGTCGAGCTTCAACATCGCGCGCCGCAACCGGTTCCGCATGACCCTGCTGCCTGAACCGGCGGTGCTCGACGAGGCGATGGCCGCCATCGAGCGGGAACTGGGCCGCATGGCCGAAGCGGCGCCGGGTCGGCGCGTGGCGTGAGGCCATCGTGCGCCAGCCGCGGCGCGCGACATCCGCGCATGTTGTCAGCGTCCCGCCGGTCAAGGCGGCGCTCGAGCGCAGCGCCAGCGACCTGACGCCTGGCCAGGACGGTGCCTGGCCGGCGCAGGATGGGTGGCGCCACGCGGACGGCAACCCGCGGCGCAGCCGCAGCCGCAGGGCGCCTGCCGCGACGGTGCCGTGCGGCAGATGTTTGGCACAATTGCGCCCATGATCCAGGCCGCGCCGCGTTTCCTTGCCCTCGGCGATTCCTACACCATCGGCGAGGGCCTCGCGTCTGCCGAGGCCTGGCCGTGGCAGCTGCGCCGGGTGCTGGCGCGCGAGGGGGTCGCGTTGGCGCCGCCCCGCATTCTGGCCACCACCGGCTGGACCACCGACGAACTGGCCGCGGCGTTGGACCGCGCCTGCTTCGCGCCGCCCTACGACCTGGTCAGCCTGGCGGTAGGCGTCAACAACCAGTATCGCGGGCGCGATGGCGAGAATTACCGTGTGGAGTTCGCCGATCTGCTCGGGCGGGCCGTCGCGCTGGCCGGTGCACGGGCCGCGCGCGTGCTGGTCGTTTCGATCCCGGACTGGGGCGTGACGCCGTTCGCGCGTGCGCAGGGTCGCGACCGCGCGCGCATCGGGCGCGAGATCGACGCCCTCAACGCGCTCGCGCGTGAAGCCAGCGCCGCCGTCGGCGCGGCCTTCGTCGATGTCACCGCCATCTCGCGCGATCCGGCCGCGGCGCAGCTTCTGGTTGGCGATGGTCTGCATCCCTCGGCCGCACAGTACGCACTCTGGGTGGCGGCCATCCGCCCGTTCGCGCTGGCCGCGCTCGGCATGCGCACGGCGTCGCCCCGCTGAAACGCGCCGGCGTGACCCGCGGCAAGCGGTCGCCGTGGCGCCTCGTTAACGAAAGTCGAACAACTGCGCGGGTCGCCTTTGGTAGCTTCGCGCCTTCGCCTGGGTGCGCCGCGGGGAGCGGGCATCCGATTCGACGGGACGATGAGGACACAGCGCATGCATTCGAGGCGTCTGGTGGGTGGATTCGTGCTGGCATTCCTGCTGGGCGGTGCGGCCCATGCGATGGCGGCACCGGTGGGGCCGGCGGTCGTCTTGCGTCCCGCGCCGCCGATCGATATCGCGCTGGCCACGCGGCCCCTGGCCCAGGTGCCGGCGGTGGCAGGCAAGGACAGTGGCGTGACCGGGTTGCGCGAGCTGCTGGCCGATTTCGCCATGAGCCTGCGTGACATCCGCTATCGCCGCGGCGGGCGCTCGCCGGATACCGGCTTCGACTGCAGCGGCTTCGTGCGCTACGTGTTCCGCCATTCGGCCGGAGAGGATCTGGCCGCCACGTCCGCTGCGCAGTATCGCGACGGGGCGAGCATCGACCGCCGGCACATGCGCACCGGCGACCTCGTCTTCTTCCGCACCCACGGCAAGCGCATTTCGCATGTCGGCATCTATCTCGATGACGGGCGCTTCATCCACGCCCCGTCGAGCGGCAAGCGCATCAGCATCAGCCGCCTGGATGAGCCGTACTGGGCCAAGCGCTTCGTCGGTGCCAGGCGTCCCGACGTGCTGTCCTGAGCGGCTGCGTCGCGCCGGCAGCGCCGGCCCCCGTTCGGGCCTCCGGGTGCGGCCGGAGCATCGCTTCGACCCGCGCGACCTTTGAAATCGGCATCCCGCCTCCCATGTGAGTCCATGGGTTCCAGGGATCGCCTGCCATGAAGCTTCGACCGCTCGGCCGTTCCGGCCTGGACATCGCGCCGCTGGTACTGGGGGGCAACGTGTTTGGCTGGAGCGTCGATGAGCCGACCACCTTCGCATTGCTGGATGCCTTCGTGGACGCCGGCGGCAACCTGGTGGACACGGCCGACGGCTATTCCGCGTGGGCGCCAGGCAACCAGGGCGGCGAGTCCGAAACCCTCATCGGACGCTGGCTGGCGCAGGGAAACGGGCGTCGCGAACGCCTGCTGATCGCCACCAAGGTGGGCAAGTGGGCCCGCCACAAGGGCCTGGCGCCGGCAACCATCCAGGCCGCCTGCGAGGCTTCGCTGCGCCGCCTCGGCGTGGAATCCATCGACCTCTATTTCGCCCATGCGGATGATCCGGCGGTGCCGCTGGCCGACACCCTGGCGGCCTTCGGGCGACTGATCGAACAGGGCAAGGTGCGCGCCATCGGCGCCTCCAACTACAGTGCGCCGCGCCTGGCCGCCGCCCTGGCCACCAGCAGCCGCGACCGCCTGCCGCGCTACGAAGTGCTGCAACCGCAGTACAACCTGGTCGAGCGCGCCGCCTATGAGGAGTCGCTCGAAGAGGTGGCGCGCAGCCACGCACTCGGCGTGGTCGGATACTACGGCCTCGCCAGCGGGTTCCTCACCGGCAAGTACCGCAGCGCGGAAGACCTGCGCAGGCCCGGGGTGCGTTCGCCGGCCGCCGGCAAGTACCTCAATGGCCACGGCCTGCGCGTGCTGGCGGCGCTGGACGATGTCGCCCGTCGGCTTGGCGCCACGCCGGCCCAGGTCGCGCTGGCCTGGTTGATGGCGCGTCCGGGCTTCACCGCGCCGATCGCCAGCGCGACCAGTGTCGCGCAGCTCGAGGAACTCATCGGTGCCACCGCACTGCGCCTTTCCGCCGAGGACCTGCAGCGCCTGGACCAGGCAAGCACCCCTGCCGCCTGAAGTCGCCGGCCTTTCGCACGGCTTGCCCTCGGGTGCCGACGATGGGCGCGGGCTTGCCCGGCGTCGTATCATGGGCGTTTTTCCGTCCCTACAACATCATGTCGCTTTCCAACGAAACCCGCGCCCGCATCGAGGCGCTGCTCGCCGAACACCGCGTCGTCCTGTTCATGAAGGGCAACCGCGCCGCGCCGCAATGCGGCTTTTCCGCCGCTGCCGCCGGGCGCCTGGACAGCCTGATCGACGACTATGCCACCGTCGATGTGCTCGCCGACGAGGCCATCCGCGCCGGCATCAAGGAATTCGGCAACTGGCCCACGATTCCACAGCTCTACATCGATGGCGAACTGGTCGGCGGCGCGGACATCGTGCAGTCGATGACGGATTCGGGCGAGCTGCAGCAGCTGCTCGGCCTGCCGCCACCCGATCGTACGCCGCCGGAGATCAGCGTTTCCGATGCGGCCGTCGCGGCCATCCGGCCGGCACTCGAAGAGGCCGGCTCGGCGCGCCTGTTCCTGGTCGTCGATGGGCGCTACCAGCCGCAGTTCCAGCTGCGCGAACCGGGGGCGCACGATATCGTGGTCGAAGTGAACGGCCTGGAGATCCATTTCGATGTCGCCAGCGCGCAGCGCGCACGCGGCGCCACCATCGACTGGACCTCGACCCCGCGCGGCATGGGCCTGGCGATCTACCTGCCGGCCGCGCCCAAGGCGGTGCAGGCGATGGACGTGGCGACCCTCAAGCGGCGCCTGGATGCCGGCGACATCACCGTCATCGACGTGCGTCCCCCCGGCGAGCGCGCACGCGCGCCGTTCGCCGGCGCCCAGGTGTTCGAACCCGAATCACACGATCGCCTGATGGCCCTGCCCAAGGACACCGCGCTCGCCTTCCTGTGCCATCGCGGCGTTTCCAGCCGCAACGCAGCCGAGCATTTCTTCGATCACGGCTTCACCAACCTGTGGAATGTCGAGGGGGGCATCGATGCCTGGGCGGCCGAGATCGATCCCTCAACGCCGCGCTATTGAGGCCGGGACGCCACGTGCGGCTGCGACAGGGCAGCCTGCCGTGGACTGGCTGGCGCAGGAACCAAGGGGCGCGGTCGCGGCCGACGGATCGGCCTTCGGCGTCCGGGTAGGCGCCGCCGGTGCAGGCGGCCGGCCCACACCAGGGGAGCATGCGAAGTGAAACTGCTGGCCGATCTGATCCGCGCCGTAGCGGATTTTCCCAGTGCGGGCGTCACGTTCCGCGACATCACGCCCTTGCTGGCCGATGCCCAGGGCTTTGCCCTGTGCCTGGATCAATTGGCCGAGGACTGGCAAGGCTATGCCCTCAACGCGGTGTGTGCGGTCGAGGCGCGCGGCTTCATCTTCGGCGGGGCGCTGGCCGAGCGCCTGGGCGTGGGCTTCGTGCCCTTGCGCAAACCCGGCAAGCTGCCGCCGCCGGTGGTGGCGCTCGATTACGACCTGGAATACGCCAGCGATCGGCTGGAATTGCGCGCCAACACGCTGCCGCCCGGCGCGCGCGTCATCCTGGTGGACGACGTGCTGGCGACCGGGGGCACGCTGGTGGCGGCGCGTACGCTGGTCGAGCAGTGTGGGGCGCGCGTCCTCGGTGCCAGCGTGGTGGTGGAGCTGGAGGCGCTCGGCGGTCGCGCGCGCTGGGGTGAGGCTCTGCCGCTGCACTCGCTGTTGCGATACTGAGACCGCGCGGGAACGGGTGGATGGGCGTCCGCCGGGCGTGCGTGGGCAGCCAGCATGAAGCCCGCCTGTCCGGCGGCCGGCCGAAGCGGCGGCAAATGCCGCGTGGCGAGCATAATCGGGACGAACCCCCTGCAAAGGATCCCGCCCGGTCATGTGGATCGTCGTCCTGCTCGCCCTCATCGTTTACCTGCTGCTCGCTTTCCGTGGGCGTGGCTTCGTTGCCTGGCTGGCCGGCGCTGGCGTGTGGCTGGTCGGCTGGCGAGTGCTTGGCGTTCAACACCCGCAGGTGTTCATCGCCTGCGTCGCGGTGCTGGTCGTGCTCGCGCTGGTGTTTGGCTGGCCGGCGCTGCGCCGCCAGCTGATCACGCGTTGGATCATGCCGGCATTTGCCCGGGTGCTGCCGCGGCTCGGCGCGACCGAGCGCATTGCGCTGGAAGCCGGCACGGTGTGGTGGGATGGGGATCTGTTCGGCGGCATGCCCGAGTGGGACAAGCTGCTGGGCTTCACCCCGCGACCCTTGAGCGCCGAGGAGCAGGCGTTCCTGGATGGCCCTACCGAGGAACTGTGCCGCCGCCTGGACGACTGGGCCATCTACCAGCGCCGCGACCTGCCAGCGGAAATCTGGGACTTCATCAAGCGCGAGCGCTTCTTCGGCATGATCCTGCCCAGGGAACACGGTGGGCTGGGCTTCTCGGCACTCGCGCACTCGCGCGTGGTGACGCGCATCGCCAGCCGCTCGGTCACTGCCGCGGTGACCGTGATGGTGCCCAATTCACTCGGGCCGGGCGAGCTGCTGCTCGATTACGGCACGGCCGAGCAGAAGCAGCGTTGGCTGGGTCCGCTGGCGCGCGGCGAGGAGATTCCCTGCTTTGCCCTGACCGGACCGGAAGCCGGCTCGGACGCCGCAGCGACCCAGTCCGAGGGCGTCGTGGAGAAGCGCGTCATCGACGGCAGGGAAGTGCTGGGCCTGCGCCTGAACTGGAGGAAGCGCTACATCACCCTGGCCCCGGTGGCGAGCCTGATCGGTCTTGCCTTCCGCCTCAAGGACCCGCAACACCTGATCGGCGAGGACACCGACCGCGGCATCACCTGTGCGCTGATCCCGCGCGCCACGCCAGGCATCGAGATCGGCCTGCGCCACGACCCCATGGGCGTGCCGTTCCAGAACGGCCCCATCGTCGGACGCGATGTATTCGTGCCGCTGGATGAGGCGGTCATTGGCGGGCGCGAGTACATCGGCCAGGGTTGGCGCATGCTCATGGAGTCGCTGGCGGCGGGACGCTCGATCTCGCTGCCCGCGCTGTCGGTCGGCGCCGCGCAGCTCGCCACGCGCATCTGCGGCGCCTATGCCACCGTGCGCGAACAGTTCGATACCCCCATCGGCCGCTTCGAGGGCATCGAGGAGCCGCTGGCGCGCATCGCCGGGCTGACCTACCTGATGGGCGCCGCGCGCGATCTCACCTGCGGCGCGCTCGATGCCGGCGAGCGCCCGGCGGTGCCCGGCAACATCTGCAAGGCCTACCTCACCGAGGCAATGCGCCAGGTGATCTGCGACGCGATGGATATCCGCGCGGGTTCGGCCATCCAGCGCGGTCCGCGCAACGCGCTCGCACGCGCCTGGGATGCGGTGCCGATCGGCATCACCGTGGAAGGCGCCAACATCCTCACCCGGTCGATGATCATCTACGGCCAGGGCGCGATCCGCTGCCATCCCTTCGTGCACGACGAGATCCAGGCGGTGGCCCGCGGCGACCTCGCCGCGTTCGATCGCGCCCTGTTCGGCCATGTGAACCTCTACGTGACGCGCAGCGTGCGCGCCAAGCTGCTGGCGTGGTCGGGTTCGCGCCTGGCCGGCACGCCGGCCACCGTGGATACGCGCCGCTACTACCAGCACCTGTCGCGTTTCTCGGCCGCCTTCACCATTGTCTCCGACACCGCCATGGGCATGCTTGGCGGCAGCCTGAAGCGGCGCGAGAAACTCTCCGGCCGCCTCGCCGACGCACTCGCCTGGTTGTACCTGGCCAGCGCCACGCTCAAGCGCTACCACGACGGGCCGAAGACCCGCCCCAACTACGCGCTGGCGCGCTGGGCGACGGAGCTGGCCCTGTTCCGTATCCAGGAGGCCCTGGTGGGCGTGCTCGACAACCTGCCCGGTCGCACGATCGCCAGCCTGCTCAAGCTGGCCATCTTTCCCCTCGGCGCGCGCTTCCGGCCGCCGTCCGATCGCCTGGGCAGCGAAGTGGCGCGTGACATTCTCGAAGATCGCGAGGCGCGTCGCAGCCTGACGCCGGATGTGTTCATCCCGCCGGCCAGCGAACCCGGTCTTGGTGCCCTGGAAGCCGCACTCGACAAGGCGGTGCGCGCGCTCCCGGTGGAGACCAAGCTGCGCGATGCGGTGCGCGCCGGCCAGCTCGATCACGCGCCAGGCTACATGCTGGACGAGCTGGGCGTCGCCGCCGGCGTCATCAGCGGCGACGAGTATGATCTGCTCAACGAGGCGCGCGATGCGCGCGACGAAGTCGTCGCCGTGGATGCCTTCGATGCCGAGGTCTTCAAGACCCTGCATTGAGCCGCGCGGCGGTTTGACCAGGCCACTGGCGACGCACGATAGGAGAGCGATGAGCACCCGTCGGCGCGATGCATGCAGTGAAGCCTTGTCCGATCGGCGCGCCTTCCTGCGCCGGTCGGGCAAGGCCGCGGTGTCGTTGGCGGCAGGGGCCGCGCGCGCGGCGTGTGCGACTTCGGGCGAGCAAGAGCCGGACCGGCAGGCAGCCACGGCGAAGCCGGTCTCAACGTGCGCATCCGCCGCCGGTCTTTCCGCATTGGCCTTCGAAAACCCGGAATTCGACGGGCAGTTGCTGCGCGCGCTCGACACCATTCCCTGGCGCGGCGCGGCTGTCGGAGAATGCTTCGTCACTGCCCGCGCCATTCCCGCCGGTGATACGCAGGCCACGCTGGGCCAATCGAGCCGCGGTCACGCCGGCGACCCGGCTCGCCTGGCACGCCTCGGTCGAAGCGCGCCAGGCCAGTCAGGCCAGAAGAATGAGAAGCCGCAAACTGTGAACCATGGTTCACAATCTGGCGCCGAGGGTCAAACTGTGAACCATGGTTCACAATCTCGCGCCGGGGGGTGGCGGCAGGTCGAGGGTCAAACTGTGAACCATGGTTCACAATCTGGCCCCAGCGCCACCGTGCGCTTCTCGACGCGACGCGCTCGAAGTGCAGCTCGAAGTGCACGCCCATCATTTCGACAGCCCTGTAGTGTCAATCCCGAAAGACTCCGCGAGCGCGCGCAGTTTTCGGAGGAACGCTTCGCGCTTGGCCTTGGGCAACTGCACGGGGAGCGAAAAACGAATCGACTGGGCCGATGGGGCTGGAGTAGCCGCTTTCGCCCCGGAAAGAAGCAGACGCGTTGCCTCCGGCCCGGCCACTGGCCGCACGCATCCGCTGTCCCACGCTGATCCGTGAGGGCGAGCAGGACAGTCGCGGAGGCAATGCCTTGCCGCTGTACGCTGAAATCAGCGCGCCGAAGCGCTACGTGCTGTTTCGCGCCTCGGAAGGGGCCGGCGAACATGATGAAGCCGGGGCCGCCAGCCGCTTCAGCCAGGTGGTGTTCGACTGGCTGGACGAGACGCTGGCGCCCCACGCCTGACCCGCAAGCCGCGAGCGCCGTTCAGTCCGGGGTGCCGGAAGGCATGGGCGCTGCCACGCTCGCGTGCTGGCCTGCCTGATTCGTGCGCACGCAGTTGCGGCCGGCGGCCTTGGCCGCGTAGAGCGCGCGATCCGCGCGCTCGATCAGGTCGTCCGCCGTGGCCACCGAAGCATCCAGTCCGGCCACGCCGATGCTGAGCGTGAAGCACACATGCTCGCCGGCAGTCACCAGGCGCATCGCCTCGACGCGGGTGCGGATGCGCTCGGCGATCAGCCGGGCGTTGGCGGCCGTCGCGCCCGGCAGGACGACCAGGAACTCTTCGCCGCCATAGCGGCCGAGCGCGTCACCTTCGCGCAATTCGCTGTGGATCGGATCGACCAGGGCGCGCAGGCAGGTATCGCCGGCCGCGTGGCCGAGGCGATCGTTGATGTCCTTGAAGTGGTCCAGGTCGAGAAACAGCAGCGACAGCGGTCGCCGCCCTTCGCGCGCGTGGCGGAACGCGTTGTCCAGCGACTCGAGGATCGCGCGCCGGTTGAAGGTGCCGGTCAGCGGGTCGCGCGCCGCAAGGCGCGTGGCGGTATCACGCTCCTTGCGCACCGACAGCGTGTAATCGGCCAGGCCAAATGCCAGCACCACGCTGGAAAACGCGAATGCCGCGGGCAGGCTGAAGACCAGCCAGCCGGGCAAGGGCAGATCAAGCTGGATCTGCGCCACGCGCACCAGCACCAGCGACAGCGCCGGCGTCCATGCGCAGACATAGAAGGCGCCGCTGCGATCACCGCGCCGCCAGCGCTGGACGCCGGCCAGGATCAGCAGCGGAACCAGCACGCCGAACACCGACCCCAGGGCCAGTGAAAGCCACCCGGTCGGCAGACCGGGCAGCATCGCCATCACGGCACCGCCCAGCAGCGGCCAGCGCGCCAGGCGCAGGATCCGGTCCAGGCCGCGCGCCGTGCGCGGCAGTTTGAGGTAGCCACGGGTGAACTCGCACAACAGCCAGGCCGCCAGCGCCGCCATCAGCCAGACCGGGCCGACTTCCAGGGGTGTCAGCCATTTCAGCACTGGCAGGTCGTAACCCACGCCGAACGAATACAGCTCGTGCAATACCAGGAACACCACATGGCCGACGAAGTAGGCGTACATCCGCTCGCGCAGGACGAAGAAGAAGGCGAGCATCACCAGCACGGTGGCGAGCTGGATGGCTGGAAAGAAGATTTCCAGGCGCGCCTTGACCAGATCCTCGGCGCGCGCGACCGTGACCAGTTCGACGTCGATCGCCCGCGGAATCGCCCGTTCGGGCGCAAGGTGGACGTACAGCGGTACGCCTGCACCCAGGTCGAGCGGCAAGCGGAACACCAGTGATTCGCGGGTGAAGCCGCGATCGGCGAGCGGCTCGTACACGCTCGCCGTCTGCGCCACGTAGTCCGGTGGCAGCCATGCGCGCACATGCAGGCCGGGCGGATCGAAGATGCGCAGCATGGGACTGTAGGTCGAGCTCCAGGGTTGCCGGAGGCTGATGCGATACCAGGTGCCGTGTCGCGGCGAAGGCACGATCCAGGCCTGCGGCTGCACTGCCCACCTCGCATCGTAGTCGCCCGCCAGCACCGCCGCGGCGTCCGCCAGCGGGACATCGGCCTCCAGGCGATCCACCGTCAGCGGCACGCCGGCCAGGAGCGCGGTGCTGGCCGGCAGGAAGGCGAGCAGCAGGAGCCAGCGAACGAGGCGCCAGGCAGGCGGAACGGCAGACGGGGCGGCAAACTTGACGCGCACGCGATTCCGGGTCGAGGAACGTCCCTGAAACCACGCAAGATACGTGCCATGCAGGAGGAAATCCGGGCGTCGGTCGCAATCTGGAGCATGCACCATGACGCTCCTGCCCGCGGCTCGATCGGGAGGTGTCAGGCCGGCGCGAGGCAGCACCGTTCGTGGTCCAGCAGCCAGCGCTTCACCGGCAGCCCGCCGCCAAACCCGGTCAGGCGGCCATCGGCGCCGATGACGCGATGGCAGGGCACCACGATGGGCAACGGATTGGCGCCATTGGCGGCGCCCACGGCGCGGCTCGCGCGTGGTTGGCCGATGCGTCGCGCCAGCTCGCCGTAGCTGAGGGTGTGGCCATAGGGGATGCGCGTGAGCTCGGCCCACACCTGCTTGCGGAACGCGGTGCCGGCGGCAGCCAGGGGCAGGTCGAACTGCTGGCGTCGGCCGGCGAACCATTCATCGAGTTGCACCAGCGCGGCGTCCAGCTGCGCGTGCCCACGTCGCCAGTCCGGCCGGATGTGGCTGGCCTGGCGGGCATCATCGAACAGGACGTGGCGCAGCCCAGCGGCATCGCCGGCCACCAGCAGGCGGCCGACCGGGGTTTCGAGGTATTCGTAGTGCATCGGAGTGTTCGCTGGATGAGTCGCTCGGATGACTCGCGATTCTGGAGCAAAAGCCGACCCGCGTCCCTGCGGGTTCGGTGCGCAGCCTTGCGCACGGGTCGCTTGCGCAAGGTCCATGTTCGCAAGAGCGCGAAGCGGTTCTCGCCAATCCATTCCCAGTGAGCGGACACCCGTCAACCCGCCCGCCACAAGAGCATGACGGCATAGGCGCGCCAGGGACGCCAGGCCTGGCTGAGCGCCTCGAGTTCGCGCGCCCGCAGGACCCGGCCGCGACCGGCGTGGCGGCGCAGTACCAGGTCGGCGGCAGGGAAAGCGTCGCGCTTGGACAGTGCACGCAACGCGATGTAATGCGCGGTCCAGGGGCCGATCCCGGGCAGGCGGGTGAAGGCGTCGACGAACGCCTCCAGGGGTTGCGCAGGATCGAAGCGCAGCTGCCCGTCGGCAACCGCGCGCGCCAGGTGGCGCAGACAGGCTGCTCGCGTCGGCATGACACCCAGCGCCTCGAGCGGCGCATCGACGAGCGCGGCAGGTTCCGGGAACAGCCGATCCACGCCCGCGTGCAGCGCCACCGGCAGGCGCGCGCCGTATGTCGTCGCGATGCGCGCAGCCAACGTGCGTGCCGCGGCCACGCTGACCTGCTGGCCGAGCACCGCGCGAACGGCCATCTCGAACGGCTCGAACGCGCCGGGCACGCGCTGGCCAGGCCAGCGCGTGTTGAGCGGACCGAGCAGTGGATCGCCGGCCAGGACGCCGCGGATGGCGTGCGCATCGGCATCCAGGTCGAACATGCGCCGCACCCTTGCCCCGACCTGCCTCGCCGCGCCGGGCGAGGGGTGGTGCACGGCGAGCTCGAGGCCGGTGGCGCCGCGCTGCGCACGCACCTCGAACCAGCCCGGCCGGCCCGCCAGCCGGAAGCCGCGCCGGTAGCTGTCCTGGTTCACCGTTTCCACGCCCGCCACGCTGCGCTGGCCCAGGAAGGTCAGCAGGTGGGCAAGATCGAACGGGGCCTGGCATTCCAGGTGCAGGCGGGTTGCGGCGTGCGCTTCAGCTTGCGCCAGGTCGGGAGTGGACTTCATGAGTTCATGCTGGCGGGATCGGGCGAGCCTCGGCATGCGCATACGCGGCGGCGCGCCATGCAGGTTGACGCCTGCGGTGACTCAGAATCCGTAGCGCAGGAAGCCGCCGTCCACGGCAATGCATTCGCCGGTGACGTAACTTGCCGCCGGCAGGCACAGGAAGGCCACTGCCGCCGCGACTTCTTCCGGCTCGCCGATGCGCCCGAGCGGCGTGTGCTGCAGAACCTCGTCGAAATAGTCCAGGTCGGCCAGCGGGCCCTCGGTGCGGCGCGTGCGGATGTACCAGGGCGCCACGGCATTCACGCGGATGCCATCCTCTGCCCACTCGCAGGCGAGGTTGCGGGTGAGCTGGTGCAGGCCGGCCTTGGCCATGCCGTAGGGGGCCCCGGTGCGCACATGGGTGAGGCCGGACACGGAACCGACATTGACGATGCAGGCGTGCGCGCGCGCGGCCAGGCAAGGGTGGGCGAGGCGGCTCATCTCGAAGGCGACCAGCAGGTTCGTTTCGAGCAGCGCGCGCACTTCCTCCAGCGGGTAGTCGATGGCGGGCCGGGAGACGTTGCCGCCCACGTTGTTGACCAGCAGGGACAGTTCCACACCCAGATCGGCGATCCAGTCGAACACTTCCAGGCGCTGCTCCTGCTCGGCCAGATCGGCCGCGCAGCTCTGGATGTAGCGCTGCGGGAATTCCTCGCCCAGCTCCGCGCAGGCTTCGTCCAGCGCGCCTTCCTCGCGTGCGACCAGCAGCAGGTCGGCACCGAGGCCGGCCAGTTCGCGCGCGCAGGCCAGGCCAATGCCGCGACTGGCGCCGCCGACCAGGGCGATCTGGCCATCCAGTCGCCAGCGTGATGGATCCAGCATGCGCTCCTCCAGCTGCTTGCCCGCCCGCGGGCTACGGCGCAGACTCTAGCAAGCAATCCCGCCGCGCGGAGCCTGTCCGATGATGCGAACTGCCCTGATGCTCGCCACCCTGCTGGCACTGACCGCCTGCTCGGGAGCAGGCGAGCCCGCTGCCTCCGATTCCGCCGCACCCGCTGCGGCCGCCGCCGACGCGCCGGCTGAACAGGCGGCGGCGACGCCCCGGAAGACCGTCTTCGATGAACAGCTCAAGGCGCTGGAAAAGGCCAAGGGCGTGGAAAAGCAGTTGCAGGACGAGAAGGCCAAGCGCGACCAGGAACTCGACGCCGCCGGGGGCTGAGCGCGCGGCACCGCGGTGACGCTGCGCGCAGTTCATTGCGGCTCGCACAGGCAGTGCGCGTAGATGGCGTAGGGCTTGCCCTGCAGCGACTGCAGCAGGCCCTCCAGCATGCGCGCTTCCGGGGTACGGATCAGGCGCGCCGACAGGTCCAGACCGCTGGCACGCAGCAGCATGCCCAGTGCATCGCCCTGGTTCAGGCTGAGCGCCAGCCGCTCCCAGGTATTGAGCGCACGCTCGACGTAGCGCACCTGGTAGCCCGGCTCCAGTCCGGCCCGCGTGGCGGCGGCCGCGATCGCATCTTCCAGGCCGCCAAGCTTGTCCACCAGTCCGCGTGCCTGCGCCTGGCTGCCGTCCCACACGCGACCCTGGGCCACGGCATCGATCTCCTCGGGTGTCTTGCCCCGCGCGGCGGCGACCTTGCCGATGAACTGCGCGTAGCCATGGCCGATCACGCTGGTCAGGATGGTATCGATCTGCGGCGATAGCGGTCGGCGCGGATCCAACGCGCCGGCAAGTGGCGTGGTGCCGATGCCGTCGGTGTGGATGCCGAGCTTGCCAAGCGTGTCGGGCAGCGTCGGGAACATGCCGAAAATGCCGATCGAGCCGGTGATGGTGTTCGGTTGCGCCCAGATTTCGTCGCCGTCCATCGAGATCCAGTAGCCGCCGCTGGCGGCCACGTCACCCATGGAAACGATGACCGGCTTGCCGGCCGCGCGGGCCAGCGCGACCTCGCGGCGGATCAGCTCGGAGGCATGCGCATCGCCACCGGGTGAATCCACGCGCAGCACCAGTGCCTTCACGTTGGCGTCCTCGCGCGCCTGGCGCACGAGTTGTGCCGTGGACTGGCCGCCGATGGTTCCCGGCTTCTGTTCGCCCGCCACGATCTCGCCCGCGGCGACCACCACCGCCACCTGCGGCCCTGGCATGGGCAGGCCGCTGCCGAGGCGGGTGAGATAGGCCTGGAAGTCGATCTGGCGGAAGCCGTCGCTGCCTTCCGCCACTCCCTTCTCACGCAGGAAGGCACGCGCCTCGCCGCGGGTGGCCAGGGCGTCCACCAGCTTCTGGTCGAGGGCGAGGCTGGCCAGGTCGCCGGCGTGCGCGACCACGCGTTGGTCATACTGGGCGATGTCGTCGGCCAGCGCGAGTGCATCGATCTTGCGCGCCGCCGCGACTTCATCCAGGTAGGCCTGCCAGATGCCGCCCATCCAGTAGGCATCCGCTTCCTTGGCCGCATCCGAGGCGTGGTCGAGCACGAAGGGCTCGGCCGCCGACTTGAAGGTGCCGACGCGAAACAGGTGGATCTGCACGCCGAGCTTGTCCAGCGCCGCCTTGTAGTAGTTGCGGAAGTTGGACAGGCCTTCCAGCAGGATGCCACCGTCGGGATCGAGCAGGATGCGGTCGGCGTGGGCCGCCAGCAGGTACTGACGCTGGTCCATGCCGCCGGAAACGGCAATGACCTGCTTGCCGCTGGCGCGAAAACGCTCCAGCGCGGCACCGAGTTCGCGCATGGTGGCCAGGCCGCCGCCGGCAATTTCGTCCGGCACCAGCACCATGCGTTCGATGCGCGTGTCCCTGGCCGCGGCGTCGATGACGCGCAGCAGGTCGCGCAGCTGCACTTCCTGGTTGCTGCTGCCGAGCAGGCTGGACAGCGCGCGCTGCGCCGGATCGACGCTGAACTGCTCGACGATGGCTCCCTTGGGATCGAGCACCAGCGTGGTGCGCGGCGCGAGTTCGGCGTGGCTGGCGAACCAGGCCCCGACCAGCGCCACCACGATGGCGAGGAAGATCAGGTTGAACACCAGCATGCGGGTGAAGTTCAGCGCGTTCCACAGCCCGCTCAGTGCGCGCCGGATGAAGCCCGGGGATTTGTTGGACATGGGTACCTCGCCGCAGGCCGGGATCGCAAAGCCTACCCGAAATCGGCCTGCGGTCGGCGGCTCAGGCGCCAGAAACGCCAAGGCAACAGCAGGGCGGCGACGCTCAGGCCGGCAATCAGGCCCATCCACATGCCGCGCGCACCCAGGCCCTGGTGGAAGGCCAGCCACCAGCCGATCGGCATGCCGACCAGCCAGTAGGCGAACAGGGTGATGAACATCGGCACGCGGGTGTCCTTGAGGCCGCGCAGCGCGCCGTTGGCGGTCGCCTGGATGCCGTCGGAGAACTGGAACAGGCCGGCCAGCAGCAGCAGTTGCGCAGCCAGTGCGATGACTTTGGCGTCACTGGTATACAGCGCGGCGATGCGCGCGGGCAGCAGCAGCATGAGTGCGGAGGACAGTCCCTGGGTGGCCAGCACCAGCAGCATGCCGGCCAGGCCCGCCCGGCGCACTTCCGCCTGGTCGCCGCGGCCGGCGGCGTAGCCGACCCGCACGGTCGTGGCCATGGCCACGCCGAGCGGCACCATGAAGGCGATCGAAGCCACATTGAGCGCGATCTGATGGCTGGCGACGATATCCGTGCCGAGCGTGCCGAGAATGAGGGCGACGGCGACGAACAGGCTCGCTTCCATGAACAGGGTGACGCCCATCGGCACGCCGATGCGCAGCAGATCCCGCAGTATCCGCGGATCGGGCCGTTCCATGCGGGCGAACGGGCGGTAGGCTCGATAGTGGTGGCGCAGCGCCACGTACAGCGCCAGGGCGCCCACCTGCAGCCACAGCACCAGCGCGGTGGCGATGCCGCTGCCCAGTGCACCAAGCCGCGGCAGGCCCAGGCGCCCGTACATCAGTACGTAGCCCAGCGGCACCAGCAAGGCCAGCCCGAACAGCCCGAAGTACAGGGTGGGGCGGGTGCGCCCAAGGCCCTCGCTGAAGCCGCGCAGGGTGAAGTAGAGCGTGAGCGCGGGCGCACCGGGCGCAATCGCGTGCAGGAATCGCGTGGTGTCGGTGACCAGCGCAGGATCGACGCCGATCAATACCACCAGCAGGGGTCCCAGCGTGGCAATGGCGAGGCTGAGCACGATCCCCAGTGCCAGGGCGAGCCACAGCGCCTGACGGAACAGCGGTCCAATCAGTTCCGGGCGTCCGGCGCCGCTCAGCTGCGCCACCGATGGCTGCAGTGCCATGGTCACGCCGATCGCGCTGACGATGGCCAGCGCCCACACGCTGGTGCCCACCGCCACGGCGGCCAGGGTGTGGGCATCGAGATGGCCCGCAAGCAGGGCATCGACCACGTTCATGCCGACCGCCGAAAGCTGGCCGAAGACCAGCGGCACGGCCAGTCGCAGCGTCGGCTTCAGTTCGCCGGCGAGCGCACGCGCGCGCCCGTGTACACTCTCTTGCATCGAGTTCCATCATCCATCGTGGCCACGCGCGCGGCGCGTGCCGGGAGCGCCATCATCCCATGCCCCGCGAGCTGATCCCGAGCACCGTCGAAGCTGCGGCCCAGGTGCGCGCGGGCGGTTCCCCGGGCGCCGTCTGCGCCAACTGTGGGGCGCCGCTCGCGGGGCCGTACTGCCATGCCTGCGGGCAGCCGGTCAAAGGCATGATCCGGCAGCTGTCGAGCGTACTGGCGGATTTCGCCGACAGCGTGCTGAACCTCGATTCGCGCCTGCTGCGCACCATCGCGCCGCTGCTCCTTCGCCCCGGCTGGCTGACACTGGAGTATTTCGCCGGGCGCCGCGTGCGCTACGTGACGCCGTTCCGGCTGTTCTTCTTCCTGTGCATCATCGCCATCTTTGCCATCCAGCTCACGGTGCAGGCGAATGGCGGATTCGACGTCGACATCGACGCGCGGGACATCGGCGCGGCGACCAGCGTCCCCGACCTGCAGCGGCGCACCAACGCGACCATCGCCCGCATCGAGCTGGACGAAACGGATGCCGCGGAACGGGCACGGGCGATCGAACGGGCACGCCAGCACGCGGCGCGACGCATGGAATGGATCCAGCAGCGCGATGCAGCCATTGCCGCAGGCCAGGCACCACCGCCGGATCCCAACGCCCGGTTCTTCCGCATCGATGGCCAGATCTGGGATCCGGTGAGCCATCCGCTGGTCGTTGGCTGGCTGCCCAACTTCGCCAATCGTGAACTCAACGAGGCCATCGGCCACCTGCGCGCCAACCTCATGCTTGTCGCGCACAACCCCGCGCGCCTGATCAACAACATCTTTCCGGTGCTGCCGCAGACGCTGTTCGTGATGCTGCCGCTGTTCGCCCTGCTGCTCAAGATCACCTATATCTTCAAGCGCCGCCTCTACATGGAGCACCTGATCGTGGCACTGCACAGCCACGCCTTCATCTTCCTGGCGCTGCTGCTGCTCGCGCTGGCGCAGGGGCTGCTCGCCTGGGTGAGGGCACCGGCGGCAACGGCGGCGCTCAACTTCGCGGGTACCGTGCTGTGGATCTGGCTGCCCTTGTACCTCCTGCTGATGCAAAAGCGCGTGTACGCCCAGGGTTGGGTGATGACCCTGTTCAAGTACGCCTTCGTCGGCTGCTGCTACATGGTGCTGCTGGGTTTTGCGGTCGCCGCCGCGGTGGTGATCAGCCTGGTCAGCGGCTGATGCCGGCAAGCGGGCCGGTGGGCAGCGTCGGCGGAGATGTCAAGCGGGTTGTACACAAGCGCACCGAGTGCGGGCGTGGGCCCGATCCGTCGGGAGCATGCGCGACAGCAATTCCACAACGTGTTGATCCGTAACAGGTTGCACAGATCGCATGGGGTGTCTTGCCGGTCCATGGGACGATCCGGGCGTCAAGCCCGCCAGGCGGCCGGCAGTTGATCCACAGACTTATCCACAATGTCGGCAGGAACGGTGGAAAAGCCCGCTGCCATCGGCATTTATGAAACCTTCATGTATGCGTTTCGCACATGTCACCGTGTTTTCGGACGCCTGTCGGCCCGACCCCGGTGTGTCCGTCCGCTGCACGCGTGCGGCGCTGCCGGCGTCGGCGGGAACCGGTTTACGATGGGGGTCGAAAACATTCATGCACAGGCTGACCCGTGTCGCGGTGCATCATCGACGCGCCATGGGTCGCCGTGAACAAGGAACCAGCCTGCGCGTGCAAGGTGTTGAAAACAAAGGATGTGTGCGATCTGGTCAAAGCCTGCCCAAAGTAAGCGCCCGCGCCCACTGACGCGGTCCGGGAATGGCGCATTGGCAATCGTCCACAGAGTTATCCACAGGCCGTGTGGATAAGCGCAAAACTTGTCCAGGGACGTGGGCTTAGGTCACTTTCATTAAGATTTTATGAAGAACATCACGCAAATGGGGAGTAGGCCCCCGACGGCGCCCGCCGACATCGTCGGGCGGACGCTGGAACGGGCATGACCACGATCGTCAGCGTGGCCCTGCCGGTGCCCCTGCCGCAGTTGTTCGACTACCTGGCGCCTGATCCGCCGCCGGGAATCGGCAGCCGCGTGCTGGTGCCGTTCGGCCGCCGTTCCCTGGTGGGCATCGTCATGGCGCAGGCCACGACGAGCGGCATCGACCCGGCCCGCCTCAAACCCATCGCGGCGTGCCTGGACGTCCATGCCCTGCTCGGCGGGGAGTTGCTCGACACCCTGGTGTGGGCGGCGCGCTACTACCAGCATCCGATCGGCGACGTGCTGCAAGCCGCCTTGCCGGTGGCGCTGCGCACGCCACGCGCCCTGCCACGAGCGCAACACACCTGGCTGACCCTGACCGCCGCCGGGCGCGCCGCGCTGGAGGACCCGGCCCGTCGCCGCGGCACGCTGATCGACCAGCTCCTGCAGCGTCTCGCCGCCGGACCACAGGCGGGCGCGGATTGCAGCGACCTGGCCAGTGCGGTGCGCACGCTGCTGGCACGCGGCTGGGCCGAGCGGGTCGCCGGTGCGGCAGCCGCGCGGGTGCCGTCGCCCGGCCCGCCGCTGAATGCGGAGCAGCGCGACGCCGCCGATGCGGTCATCGCGCGGCTTGGCCACTTCACGCCCTTCCTGCTCGACGGCGTGACCGGCAGCGGCAAGACCGAGGTGTATCTGGAAATCATCCGCGCCTGTCACGCCCTGGGGCGCCAGGCTCTGGTGCTGGTGCCGGAGATTGCGCTCACCCCGCAAACCCTGCGCCGCTTCCGCCAGCAGCTTGGCCTGGACATCGCGGTCCTGCACTCGGGCCTGGGCGAGGCGGAACGCGCGCGCGCCTGGCTGGCAGCCGGGCGTGGTGATGCGCCGGTGATCCTCGGTACGCGTTCGGCGATCCTGACGCCGCTGGCGCGGCCGGGGGTGCTCATCGTCGATGAGGAGCACGACACGTCCTACAAGCAGCACGAGGGCTGGCGCTACCACGCGCGCGACCTGGCGCTGGTGCGCGCGCGCGCGCTGGCGGTGCCGGTGGTACTGGGGTCGGCCACGCCATCCCTGGAAAGCCTCGCCAACGTCGGCGCTGGCCGCTATCAGCACCTGCGCCTGACCCGGCGGGCCGGCGCAGCCAGGCCGCCGACGGTACAGGTCACGGATCTGCGCCGGCAACGGCTTTGGGACGGCTTCGCCGCGCCGACGCTGGCGGCCATCGGTGCCTGCCTGGCGCGTGACGAGCAGGTGCTGGTGTTCCGCAACCGGCGCGGCTACGCGCCGGTGCTGCTGTGCCGGGACTGCGGCTGGAGCGCGCAGTGCAGCGGCTGCGAACGCGCCCTGACCCTGCATCGGGGCGCCCATCAGTTGCGCTGCCACCATTGCGGCCAGACCAGGCGCGTACCGCACGCGTGCCCGCTCTGCGGCGGGCTTGCGCTGGCGCCGCTCGGCGAAGGCACCGAGCGCCTGGAAGAGGCCCTGGCCGCGCGCTTCCAGGGTGTGCCCATCCTGCGCGTGGATCGTGACACGACGCGCGGCCGGCGCCGCCGCGATGCCCTGTTCGAAGCCTTGCCCGAGGCCGGGGCGCGCATCCTGGTCGGCACGCAGATGCTGGCCAAGGGCCATGACCTGCCGCACCTGACCCTGGTGGTCGTGGTCGGTGTGGACGAAGCGCTGTACAGCGTCGATTTCCGTGCCGTCGAGCGGCTCGGCCAGTTGCTCGTGCAGGTCGCCGGGCGTGCCGGGCGTGCCGAGCGGCCCGGTGCGGTCGTGCTGCAGACGCATGCGCCCGCACACCCGCAGCTCACCACCCTGCTGGGCACCGGCTACCACGCCTTCGCCGCACGCCTGCTGGATGAGCGCCGGGCAGCGGGTCTGCCGCCCTTCACGCAGCTCGCGTTGCTGCGGGCCGAAGCGCGCAAGCCGCAGGTGCTGGAGGCGTTCCTGTCGGCTGCGGCCAGCGCCGGCGGCAATGCGAGCGTGAGCCTGCATGGCCCGCTGGAGGCGCCGATGCCGCGCCGCGGGGGCCTGTGGCGCGGCCAGCTACTGCTGGAGGCCGCCTCGCGCCAGGCCCTGCAGGGCTTCCTGCCGGGCTGGCTGGAGGGCGTGCGCGCACAACCCGGCCAGCGCGGCGTGCGCTGGTCGATCGATGTCGATCCGGTGGATCTCTACTGAGCGCTGCGGCGGCACCGCAAGCCGGTGCCGCCGGTGCCCCGTCTTCAGGCCACGAACAGTGCGCGCATCTTCTTCATGGCGTTGGCCTCGATCTGGCGGATGCGCTCGGCCGAGACGCCGTATTCATCGGCCAGGGTCTGCAGGGTCGCCTTCTCGCCATCGTCCAGCCAGCGGCGCTGGATGATGTCGCGCGAGCGCGCGTCCAGCTTCACCAGCCCACGCTGCAAGGCATCCAGGCTGGATTCCTCTTCGGAGGCAGCCTCCACGGCGTGGTAGGGGTCGGCCCCGTGGTCGATCAGGAACGCCGCCGGTGCGGGGCGGTCGTCATCGTCGGCATCCACGGGTGAGTCGAAGGCGACGTCACGGCCGTTGAGGCGCGCTTCCATCTCCATCACGGTGGTTGCCGGCACGCCCAGCTCGCGCGCCACGGTGTCCACTTCCTCGGCATTCATCCAGCCCAGGCGCTTCTTGGACCTGCGCAGGTTGAAGAACAGCTTGCGCTGCGCCTTGGTGGTCGCCACCTTGACGATGCGCCAGTTGCGCAGGATGAACTCGTGCATCTCGGCGCGGATCCAGTGCACCGCGAACGAGACCAGGCGTACGCCATGATCCGGGTCGAAGCGCTTGACCGCCTTCATCAGGCCGATGTTGCCTTCCTGGATCAGGTCGCCGATGGCCAGCCCGTAGCCCGAGTAGCCGCGCGCGACATGCACCACGAAGCGCAGGTGCGCGAGCACCATCTGGCGCGCCGCGTCCACGTCGTCCTCGTTCACGTAACGGCGGGCGAGGGCCTGCTCCTCTTCCTGGGTGAGCATGGGAATCTGGTGAACCGCGCTTACATAGGCATCGAGGCTGCCCAGCGCGCTGGGGATCGGGAAGTTGCTGGCTACCAGGGTATGGCTCATTGTTTTTCGCTCCTCTCGTGGCGGCCGGCTTGGCACTCGACTCATCAGAGTGCCAGGAAAGGCCGCGAGTTCCCGCCTCGCCGAGACGGGTTACGCAATGCGCATTATTGTACTGGAAAGTACGCTAAATGGCGAGTGTCGCTGCGGCGGCACCCGTGGCGACATCCTGACGCCGGCCGGCTTAACCCGACATCAACCCGGCCACAGCGGGCAGACGCCAGTCGATCGGTGCCTGGCCATGCGCGCGCAGGAAGGCATTGGCGCGTGAGAAGTGCCCGCAGCCGATGAAGCCGCGATACGCCGACAAGGGCGAGGGATGCGGGGCCTTGAGCACGCAATGGCGCCGGGCATCGACCAGCCGCCCCTTGGCCTGCGCGTAGCTGCCCCAGAGCATGAACACCAGGCCCTCGCGCTCACGCGCCAGCGCCTGGATGCAGGCGTCGGTGAATGCCTCCCAGCCCTTGCCCTGATGCGAGCCGGCGCGCCCGGCCTCGACGGTCAGCACCGCGTTGAGCAGCAGCACGCCCTGGCGTGCCCAGGGCAGCAGGCAGCCGTGATCCGGCCGTGCGATGCCGAGATCGCGTTCCAGTTCAACGAAGATGTTCTGCAGCGACGGCGGGATCGGTACGCCCGGCCGTACGGAAAAGCACAGGCCATGCGCCTGACCCTGGCCGTGGTAGGGATCCTGGCCGAGGATGACCACCTTGACGGCGTCGAAGGGCGTGCCGTCCAGCGCGGCGAAGATTTCCCTGCCGCGCGGATGGATGCGCTTGCCGGCCTGCTGCTGCGCGCGCAGGAATGCCCCCAGCGCCTGCATGCGCGGGGTCTCGAACTCGCTCCCCACGCGCGCCAGCCAGGAAGGCTCCAGCCGCACCGCGCCGGCGTTCACCCGGCGGAGCGCCGCGCCTGCGCGACCCGCAGCTGGAACTTGAGCTTGGTCACCAGCAGGCGTTCCTCCACCGGCTTGTGCACCAGGTCGTTGGCGCCGGCACGCAGCAGGCCCGACTGGCGCGCCGGGTTGTCATCGCCGGTCATCACCAGCACCGGCAGGTCGCGCTTGCCGTAGCCGAAATCCTCGCGGATGTGCTCGACCAGGTCGCCGCCGCTCAGCTCGCCCTTGAGGCTCACGTCGGTCAGCACCAGGTCGGCACCGTGGCCGCGTCCCTCGGCCAGGGCGTTCTCCAGGTGTTCCAGGGCCGCTTCGGCACTGACCACGTGGAACACGGTGAAGCCGCTGTTCTCCAGCATGCGCCGCGTGGCCAGCGCCACCACGCGGCTGTCCTCGACGTACAACACTTCACCACCAAGCTGGTCGTCCGGGTGGACGTAGCCGCGAATGAAGGCCGCCAGGGCGTCGAAGCCCAGCGACTTGTCGAAATAGTCGGTCACGTCCGCCGACAGCGATCGCGCCAGCAGGCGTTCCTGCACGTCACCGGAAACGACCACGATCGGGATATACGCCTGGGTGGCGCCGGCGCGCAGCAGGTGGGCGAACTCCAGTCCATCCATGTCCGGCAGGCGCAGGGACGTCGTCACCAGGTCGATCACCCGCGCATCGAGTTCGGCCAATGCCTGCGCGGCGGTCGCGCAGTCGATGACCTCGGCATGGGGCAGTTCTGCCTTGAGTACCCGCGCGATCAGCTGGCGCACCACGCGCGAACCATCCACGACCAGCACCTGCGGTGCGTCGCCGGCCACGTGGCGGGTCAGGGTGATGGATGCGTTCATGCGCCCGGCCGTCCGGCCGCAAGGTGGCGCGCCACCACGAGGTAGGCACCCAGCCAGCCCAGCGTGGCGCCGGCGGCCAGCACCCCCAGTGCCGCGCCCGCCCCCAGGCCACGTGCGGCCTGGGCGTCCGTCCAGGCACCCAGCAGGCGTTCCAGCGGCGCGGCCAGTGCAAATTCCAGCAGGCCCACCACGGCCAGCGCCAGCAGTGCGCCGAGCAGGCCGTACCAGAGGCCCGCATACAGGAATGGCCGCCGCACGAAGCCGTCGCTGGCGCCGATGAGCTGCATCACGGAGACTTCTTCGCGACGGGTCTGGATGTCCATGCGCACGGTATTGCCGATTACCAGCACGGTGGCCGCTGCCAGCAGGGCCGCCAGCACCGTGACCAGACGTTCGCCGAACTCCAGGATGCCCGTCAACTTGCGCCCCCAGGTCGCATCGTACTGTACGAGGTCGATGCGTGCGTCGCCACGCAGCTCGCCCACCAACGGAGGATCGTAACCCGCCGCGCTCGCTGCTGGCGTGACCACCAGCACGCTTGGCAGGGGGTTGTCGGCCATCGCATCCAGCGCGGCACCGAAGCCGGCCAGCTGGCGGAACTCGGCCAGTCCCTGTTCGGGCGTGCGCACCAGCACCGCGGCCACGTCGGCGCGTCCGCGCAGCTCTGCGGCCAAGGCCTGGGCCGCCGGCGCATCCGCGGCGGGATCGAGGAAGACCGTGATGTCGCGCGCTTCGCGCAGGCCGCCCGACCAGTGGCGGGCGTTGTCGAAGGCCAGCCAGAACAGCAGTGGCAGGGCCAGCGCCAGGCCCAGCACCAGCACCGTGAGAGCGCTGGCAAACGGCCGCGCGGCAAGCCGCCCGAGGCTGGAGAAGAAACTGTACAGATGCTGGTCGCGCCAGGCCGCGGCGCGTTCGCGCCAGCGGCGGCGCGGCGCGCGCGGGGCCGCATCCGGTGTCGTGGCGGGATCGCCCGTTCTGCGCGGCGCCTTGCCTACCATCACGGCGCCCCCGGTCGGAAATCGTCGATCAGGCGGCCGTGGTCGAGCACCAGCACGCGCTTGTGCATGCGCTTGAGCAGGAACAGGTCGTGGCTGGCGATCAGCACCGTCGTTCCCACCTCGCCGAAGTCGGCGAACAGGTTCATGATTTCCAGCGAAAGTTGCGGATCGAGATTCCCGGTCGGCTCGTCGGCGATGATCAGCGGCGGTTTGCCGACGATCGCGCGGGCAATGCCCACGCGTTGCTGTTCGCCGGTGGACAGGGTCTGCGGCGCGGCGCGCTCGCGTGCCAGCAGGCCGACCTTGTCCAGGGCCGCGCGCACGCGCTTGCCGATCTGTGCATGCGGGGTGCCGGTGATCAGCAGCGGCAGGGCGACATTGTCGAACACGCTGCGGTCGAGCAGCAGGCGATGATCCTGGAACACCATGCCGATGCGCCGGCGCAGGTGCGCCACGGCGCGCCCGCGCACCCGCGCCAGGTCGCGGCCCTCGACGTGCACGCGCCCGCGCGTGGGGCGTTCCAGCAAGCCGACCAGTTTCAGCAGGGTGCTCTTGCCGGCACCCGAATGGCCGGTGACGAACACCATCTCGCCTGCGGCCACCTCGAAGCTGACCGCGGCGATCACGTCCAGGCCGGTCTGGTAACGCTTGCTGACGTTGTCGAAACGGAGCATGGGCAACGAGGCGGAGCTAGGGGCTGCAGATGCAATGGTCGCACGTCCCGCCGGGCTCTGGCCCGTCATCTGGGTGAGTTCCAGCCGACACGCGGCGGCGTCCGCGGCGTGGCTGGGATCCGCGCTCACCGCACCATGCGGTTGAGGTCGAAGATCGGCAGCAGGATGGCGAGCACGATGAACAGCACCACGGCGCCGACCGCGAGGATCACCGCCGGGGCGAGGATGGCGGTGAGCGCGGTCAGCCAGCGGTCGAGTTCGCGCTGCTGTTCGGCCGCCGCTTCGCCGAGCATGCGTGGCAGCTGCCCCGAGCGTTCGCCGCTGGCGATCAGGCGCAGCGCCACCGGCGGAAACTGGCCACTGTCGCCCAGCGCGCGCGAAAAGGCCGCGCCTTCGCGGACCTTGAAGGCCGCCTCGCGCAGGGCCTGCTGCATGGGCCGGCTGGACACCACGCCGGCGGCGATGCCGAGCGCATCCAGCAGGGGCACGGCGCTGGCCGAGAGCAGCGCCAGGGTGCGCGTGGCGCGCACGGTGTTGGCCGCGCGCACCAGCCGTCCGGCCAGCGGCAGGCGCAACAGCAGCACATCGCGTCGGTAGCGCAGGTGTTCGCGGCGCAGCGCGATGCGCGCCGCCACGGCCAGGCCCAGCAGCGCGAGCAGCAGCAGCCAACCCCAGACGCGCACGAAGTCCGACAGGCTGATCAGCGCGCGCGTGGCCAGTGGCAGCTCCTGCCCAAGGTTGTTGAACACGCCCACGATCTGCGGCACCACCCAGGCCAGCAGGCCCGCCACGACCGCGATGGCGACCAGGCTGAGCAGCAGCGGATAGGCCAGCGCGGCGAGGATCTTCTGCATCAGCGCGTCGCGCGCTTCGGCGTGGTCGGCCAGCCGTTCCAGCACCGTTTCCAGCCGGCCGGACTGTTCGCCGGCGGCCACCGAAGCGCAGTGCACCGGCGGGAACACGTCGGGAAACTCGCCCATGGCGCTGGCCAGGCTGGCGCCTTCCATCACGCGGGCGCGCAGGCCCATGGTGATCGCCCGCTGGCGTTCGTTGGCGGCCTGCTCGGCGAGGGCGCCGAGCGCCTCCTCGACCGGCAGGCCGGCGCCGATCAGGGTGGCCAGCTGGCGCGTCAGCAGGGCCAGCCCGGCGCCGCCCAGGCCGCGGCGGCCGAACGGACCGCGCGCGCGGGTCGTCCCGTCGCGGACTTCCGTCACGCTCAGGGCATTGAGTCCGCGCTCGCGCAAGGCACTGCGCACCGCGCGCGCGGTGTCGCCCTGCAGTACGCCGCGACAGGTCCTGCCGCTGGCGTCGAGTGCCTGGTAGGCGAAGGCTGGCATGCTGCTCGCACGGTGGAGGGAACACGCGTATTGTTCCAGTGAATGCGCGTCATGTCGCGCCGTGCGTGCCAGGCGGGAGGATGCAATGGGCAGGATCGTCGCGGCTGCGCTGATAGTGGGGCTCTCCTGGCTGCTGACCGCCTGCAGCACCGTGGGACAGGTGTCCAACCTCGCCGATGCCACCTGCGCGACGGCATTCGAGGATGCGCTGGCCGCCATCCTGGTCGGCCAGGGCGAAGCGCCGGCCGACGCCAGGGCGCTGGCGGCGCGTGCGCGCATGACACTGGCCGGCGAGCAGCCCGGCCCGCGCCCATTTGCCTTGGCGGCACCTTCGGGGACCGACTACCACCTGTTCGTCGCGCCGGCGCAGCCGGCCTGCCAGTTGCGCCTGTACGGACGGGTCAAGGGGTTCACCCGCTACACCAACAATCTGACCTGGATCGATGCACGCCCGTTGCCGGCCTGCCGGTGCACGCCGTAGGCGGCGGGTTCAATCGGCCGCAAGCCGCTTGCGCACGCGCCTGAGGAACACCTGCATTTCCTTGCGTGCCTGCTCGTCGCCGCGCGCCGCGGCGGCCTCGATGCCGCGCTCGAAGGCATGCAGGGCGGCGGCCGTGTCGCCGGCCTGTTCGTGCGCACGACCGAGCAGCTTCCACGCCGCGGAATAGCCGGGGTCGAAGCCGAGCGCATCCTGGAATGCGCCGGCCGCGGCCGCGGGGTCGCCTGCGGCGAGCAGCGCGTTGCCGAGCGAGAAGCGCAACAGGGCGCCGTCGCGCGGACCGCCCAGTTGCGCGCGCAGGCGCTCGACGAGCGTGCTCACCGGCGTGCCCCCAGCGGCTTCACTGCATGAACCAGCCGTGGCTGACCACGATGCTCTGGCCGGTCAGGGCATTGGTCTCGAAGCCGGCGAAGAACAGGGCGCAGGCAGCCACGTCATCCACCGTGGTGAACTCGCCGTCCACCGTTTCCTTCAACATCACCTTCTTGACCACGTCGTCCTCGGAGATTCCCAGCTCCCGTGCCTGCTCGGGAATCTGCTTTTCCACCAGCGGCGTGCGCACGAAGCCCGGGCAGATGACGTTGGCGCGCACGCCATGTTCGGCGCCTTCCTTGGCCACCACCTTGGCCAGCCCGATCAGGCCATGCTTGGCAGTGACATAGGGCGCCTTGAGCTTGCTGGCTTCCTTGGAATGCACCGAGCCCATGTAGATCACCGCGCCGCCCTTGCCGCGCGCATACATGTGGCGCAGGCAGGCGCGCGTGGTGAGGAAGGCGCCGTCCACGTGGATGGCCATCAGCTTCTTCCAGTCGGCGTAGCTGAACCGGTCGATCGGGTTGACGATCTGGATGCCGGCGTTGGACACCAGGATGTCCACCGCACCGAGCTCGCGCACCACCTGGTCCACGCCCGAATCGACCGCCGCCTCGTCGGTCACATCCATGGCGACGCCGATCGCCTTGCCGCCCTTGGCGACCAGTTCCTGCGCGGTGGCCCTGGCGCCCGCCAGGTTCAGGTCGGCAATGGCGACGGCGGCGCCGTGCGCCGCAAAGACCTCGGCAATGCGCTTGCCGATGCCACTGGCTGCGCCGGTCACGATGGCTACCTTCCCGTCAAGTTTCATGGTTCGCGATCTCCTGGTGGCTGGCCTGCGCAATTGCAGGCAAAAAAAAGCGCCGTGCTGTCAGGCAGCGGCGCGAATTGGAGTGTGAATGAAACTGCTGCTTCGACCGGGAGTCCGCTCGAAGGTTCCGTGACCTGGACGGCCCACGCTCGGGCATCGTTCAGCTGCCCTCGCGGGCAACTGCGCGCGGATCGATGTCCAGGTCCTTGAGCTTGCGATACAGGTGTGTGCGCTCCATGCCCACCGCCTTGGCCAGTTTGCCGACGCTGCCGCCGGCCTGGCCCAGTTGATGCAGCAGGTAGGTGCGCTCGAACTGCTCGCGCGCTTCGCGCAGGGGCAGGCTGAAGTCGATCGCCGCTGCCATCGATCCGGGCGGCTCGCTGGCCGGCCCGCGCTCGGCATGCTCGAGCGCGCCTTCCACCTCGGCCAGTCCGACCTCGCCGGTGCCGCCCAGCAGCAGCAGGCGCCGCACCAGGTTGCGCAGCTCGCGCACGTTGCCGGGCCAGGCGTAATGGCGCAGGCGATTCTGCGCGGCCACGGCAAAATTGCGGTACGGCAGTCCATCGCGATTGGCGAACCAGTCGGCGTGGTAGCGCAGCAGTTCCGGGATGTCCTCGCTGCGCTCGCGCAGGGCGGGCATCGCCAGCGGCACGACCTTCAGCTGGTAATACAGCTCTTCGCGAAACCGGCCAGTGGCGGCGAGGGCTTCCAGATCCTGCGCGCTGGCGGCGATGACGCGCGCATTCATCGCCACCGGCTCGTTGCCGCCGCAGCGGATCAGGGCGCGGCGCTCGATCACGCTGGACAGGCGCAGTTGCAGTTCCGGGTCGAGTTCGGCCACCTCGTCGAGGAACAGCGTACCGCCGTTGGCCTGTTCGACCAGGCCGGGCTGCATGCTGCCGGCTTCCTCGGCACCGAACAGCGCGCGCGCCGCCTGCCCGGTGGCGATGGCGCCGGCGGCCACGGTCACGAACGGACCGTCGCGGCGTGCGCCGCGTTCATGGATGGCGCGCGCCAGGGTTTCCTTGCCGGTCCCCGGTTCACCCTGGATCAGTACGCCGGCGTCATGCGCGGCAATCCGGTCCAGCTGCGCGCGCAGCGCCGTCATCGCCTTGCCCGAGCCCACCAGGTCGGTCGGCGCCGGCAGCTGGCGGCGCAGGTCCGCGTTCTCGCGTTTCAGGCGCCCGGCCTCCAGTGCATGCTCGACCACCAGCAGCAGCTTGGCCAGGGAGATGGGCTTCTCGATGAAATCCCAGGCACCCAGGCGCGTCGCCTCGACCGCCGTTTCCACCGTGCCGTGGCCGGAAATCATGATCACCGGGCAGGGCAGGCCGCCGCGTTCGCTCCATTCGCGCAGCAGGCTGATGCCGTCGCAATCGGGCATCCAGATGTCCAGCAGCACCACGTCCGGGCGCCGCTTGCGGCGGGCTTCGCGTGCCGCGGCCGCCGACTCGGCCACGTCCACGGCGTAACCCTCGTCCTCGAGGATGTCCTTGATGGTCGCGCGGATATCCGGCTCGTCGTCCACCACCAGCACGCGTGCACCCGTGGCCATGTCCTGGCACCCTGCGTTGCGAAAATGAGACGCACAGCATAGTCCCTCGCGACGGCCACGGCGACGCCTGCGACTGCTACCCTCGGCGCATGCCGAACCCGCCCCGCCCTGGCCTGTCCGCCTGCATCATCACCCTCAACGAGGCCGATCGCCTCGCCGCCTGCCTCGATTCGCTGGCCTTCTGCGACGAGTTGGTGGTGGTCGATTCCGGTTCGACCGACGGCACCCGCGAGCTTGCCCGGGCCAGGGGGGCGCGCGTGCTCGAACGGCCCTTCGACGGCTATCGCAGGCAGAAGGATTTCGCCGTGCAGGCCGCCGCGCATGACTGGGTGTTGTGCCTGGACGCCGACGAGCGCGTGACGCCGGCGTTGCGCGCCTCGATCGAAGCCGCGCGCGCGCGGGGCTTTGCCGACGCGGCCGGCTATCGCTTCGCCCGCTGCACGACCTATTTCGGCGCGCCGCTGCGCCACGGCAACGCCTATCCCGATCGCGTGCTGCGCCTGTTCGACCGTCGTCGCGGCGGCTGGCGCGGCGAGCGCGAGATTCACGAACAGTTGCGCGTGGATGGCCCGCTGCGGCGCCTTGGCGGGGATCTCGACCACCAGGCCTACCGCTCCCTGGCCGACCAGATGCGACGCATGGATCGCTATTCCACCCTGATGGCCGAGCATCTGCTTGGCCGCGGCAAGCGTGCGCGCATCGCCGCCATCGTGTTCAGTCCCGCCTGGCGCTTCCTGCGCGGCTACGTGCTGCGGCTCGGTTTCCTGGATGGCTGGCGCGGCCTGGTGTTTGCCCTGGTCGAAGCCAACTACGTGCGCCAGAAGGCGATCAAGCATTGGCTGCTGGCGCGCGGCTTCAGGCTTGCCCATTGATCGAGCGCGGCGACTTGCGCAGGCCGGGTGCGGGTCAAGGTGCCAGCGCGCCGCGCATCAGGCGGCACTGTTCGCTTCATCCTTGTGCAGGTCGATGCCGTAGGGCGTCCAGGTCAGTCGTTCGGCGCGCGTCTTCGCGCGGATGGCCTCGTTCTTCTCGCGCATGCCGGGCTTCAGGTAGCCGCGCGGGTGCTCCAGGTGCACGCAGATGGCCGAATAGCGGATCGTCTTGCCGCGCACGCCGGCATGGGTGAGGCGCTCGCCCAGTTCCAGGTCCTGGCCGCCGTACTGCATGCGCTCGTCCCAGCCGTTCACGCGCAGGACATCGTCGCGCCAGACCGAAGCATTGTGCCCGTGCAGGCGCGGCTTCACTGGCGTGAGGGTGTTGAGCAGGCGACGCAGGAATTCGTTCTTCACGCGCAGCTTCAGCGTGTGCCGTTCCAGCCCGTTGGCGGCCAGCCAGGCGTAATCGGTGGCGCGCCCGGCGAGGATGTCCTCGCGCGTGATGCGGTGCGAAAGCGCCAGCGGCAGCTTGCAGTAGCCGCCGGTGAGATAGCGGCCCCGCTCGCGCAGGGCCAGGTGGCGGGCGACGAACTCGGGATGCGGGATGCAGTCGCCATCGGTGAAGATGAGGTAGTCGCTCCTCGCCAGCAGGATGCCGCGGTTCATGCCCTTGCACTTCTGGTAGCCCTCGTCGGGTTGCCAGAAGTGGCGCAGCGGGTAGTTCATCTGCGGGCGCAGACGCTCGATCACCGCGCGGGTGTCCTCGCGCGAGCCGTCGTCCACCACCAGCACCTCGAAGTCGCGGGTGGTCTGCGTGCTGTAGCCCCACAGCACCCATTCCAGCCAGCGCGGCTCGTTGTAGGTGGCAAACATCACGGTGGCGGCAGGCATGGCAGTGACACGGCAACGTGGAAGCCGCGCATTCTAGGCGAAGCCCGGCTCGGCTACCCTTGCCGGCATGTCTGCGCCTTCCGCCCTGCCGTCCGTCAGCCTGCTCGTCATTGCCTACCGCATGGCGCCGACCATCGCCGCGGCGGTGCGCTCGGCACTGGCGCAAACCGTGCCCTGCGAGATCATTGTCTCGGACGATTCGTCCGGCGACGCCACGCTGGCCATCGTGCGCACCCTGCTGGAAGGCTATGCCGGCCCGCACCGCGTGCGCGTGCGCAGTACGCGGCGCAATGTCGGCCTGTGTGCGCACCTCAACGAGCTGGCTGCCGAAGCCAGCGGCGAGCTGCTGGTGTGCTGCTCGGGCGATGACATGGCCTATCCGCAGCGGGTCGAACGCCTGGCGGCGCTGTTCGCGGCGCATCCGGACGTCATGCTGGCAGGTTCGGCGGTGGATGACGTGGATGCCGAAGGCCGCCTGCTCGCGGCCGGCGTGCGCGGCCTGCCGGCGCGGATCGACCAGCGCTGGCTGCTGCGGCGCGGCAAGCTGGCCAGCGTGCTCGGTGCCTCGCTGGCGTTCCGGCGCGAACTCATCACCGGCCTGCCGCCGTTGGTCGGCAAGGTCGAGGACAACATGCTGACCCTGCGTGGCGCGCTGCTCGGCAGCTGCGCATGCGTGCCCGAGGCGCTGCTCGCCTATCGCCGCCACGCGGCCAACCTGGGTGACTGGGTGTTCGACCGCAGCACGCCAGGCTACGCCGGCTTCGAGCAGCGCCAGCGCCGCGTCGCCGCCATGTACCGCGAGATCGCCGACGACCAGGACCGCTGCGTCGCCGCACGCGGTGATCTGCCCGCCGAGCGCCGCGCGCTCGGCGCCGAACTGGCGCACATGTACCGCCTGGAAGCGCAGATGCGCGAAGCCATCCTCGACCGCCCGCGGCGCGCGTGGCTGGGCCCGCTGTGGCGCGGACTGTGCCAGCGCGGACTGCGCCGCAAGAGCGCCGAACGGGCGCTCAAGCTGCTCGTGCCGCGGCGCTGGTTCGGCGGGCGCTGAAACGTCAGGGAAGCGCCGCGTGCGGCTACCGCTGGCAACCGCGTCGGGCATGCGTGGCTGCGGCGATGTCACGACGCCACGATGCCACGGTGCTCAGCTCCCGGCCAGCGGCAGGCGCAGCACGAACTCGGCACCGCCCAGCGCACCCTGGCCGGCCCGTACGCTGCCGCCATGTTCCTCGACGATCTTCTTCACCACGGCCAGGCCGAGGCCGGTGCCGCGTTGCTTGCTGCTGGCCCACGGCTCGAACCAGCGTTCGCCGAAATCGTCCGGCAGTCCGGGGCCGTTGTCGGCGACGCCCAGCTCGACCCAGTCCTGCTCGCCGTCGCGCACGACGCGCGTGGTCACGCGGATATGCGGTTTGTGTGCCTCGCCAATGGCCTCCAGCGCATTCTTGAGCAGGTTGTGCAGCGCCTGGCGCAGGCGCACGGCATCGGCGCGCACGCGCGGCTCGTCCCCGCCGAGGTGGCGCTCGAGCACCATGCGCTGGTCGTTCTCGTAGAGGTCGAGTACTTCGCCGACCAGGGCGTGCAGCGAGATCGCCCCGCTTGCCAGTTGCGGTGGGCGCGCATAGTCGCCGAAGGCGTTGACCATGGCCTTGAGCGCCTCGACCTGGCTGACGATGGTGCGCGTGGCCCGATCGACCAGCTCGCCTTCCTCCTCGGGCAGGCGGCCGAGGAAGCGGCGGCGCAGCCGTTCGGCGGCGAGCTGGATCGGCGTCAGCGGATTCTTGACCTCGTGCGCGAGGCGGCGGGCGACCTCGCCCCAGGCGGCGTCGCGCTGGGCGCGGTTGAGCACGGTGAGATCGTCGAACACCGCCACATAGCCCGCCTGCGCCGGCAGCGCCGCGCCGCGCAGCATCAACATGCGCCGCCCGGCCGTGGTGGCCACGACCACTTCCTCGCGCCATTCGCGCAGGCCCTCGCGCAGGTGGCGCGCGAGGGGATCGACGAACGGCGCGAGTTCGGCATGGGCCGTCTTGAGCTCGGCCAGGCTGCGCCCGAGTTCGCCCCCAAGCTCCACGTCGAGAATGGATTCGGCCGCGCGGTTGGCCACGCGCAACAGGCCATCGCGGTCGAATCCCAGCACGCCGGCCGAGAGTCGCTCCAGCACCGCGCCCAGCCAGGCACGTTGCTGTTCGATCTCGTGCGCGCTGCGCTGGGCGCGGGCGCTGGCGCGTTCCAGTTCGCGCGTCATCTGCGCGAACGAGGACACCAGGAACCCGAGCTCGTCGTTGCTCGGAGCCGGCAACGGCGTGTCATAGCGCCCGGCGCCGATGGCACGGGTGGCCGCGGCGAGGCGTCCGATGGGTGCGACCAGCCGGCGCGCGACGCCGAAGGCCGCCAGCACCACCACCAGGAGCGACAGGGCCAGCACGAACGAGAGGATCAGGGCGAAGGTGAGCTTGAGCGAGCCGCGCAGGAACTTCAGGCGCTGGAAATCGAAGCTGGCGCGTTCGATGCTGCGCATGAGCGGCTGCAGGCGTGGCGGCAGTGGAAAGATGCCTTGCAGCATGCGCGTGGGCGCCAGCCCGCGGTCGCTGCGCCCGAGCGGCAGCACCACGCGCAACGCCAGGCCGTCGCCAAAGGGTTCGGCCGCGGCGTAGCGACCGTCGCTTTCCAGGCGCAGCAACAGGGCGCCGTCCGGCAGCGGCGGATGCAGGTAGCGCGGGTCGGAACTGGCCAGCGCCTCCACCCGCCCGCCGCTGCCGAGTACCGCGAGCTGGATGGCGTCCAGCGCGTCGATGGCTTCGTCCAGGGTCTGCTGGTCGGCCCCCGCGGGTGCCGCGGCGAGGCGCGCGGCGAGCGTGGCGCTGGCGGCTTCCGCGGCATCGAGGTGTTCATCGACGACGATGCGCGCCAGTTCCAGCGCGTCGTCCAGCGCCTGTTCCAGGCGCACGTTGAACCAGTTGTCCACCGTCGCGTCGAGGAAGCGCAGCGCGAAGCCATACACCACCACGGTCGCCGGCAGGGCCAGCACCAGCAGCAGGCGCAACAGGCGCCGATTGAGACGCGCGCCCGGCGCGTTGCGCGCGATGTCGCGCCGCAGCCGCCACAGGCGCTGGCCGATGGCAAACACCAGGACCACCAGCGCCAGCGCGGCCGCACCGAGGATCCAGCGGTAGTGCGCGGCAAAGCGCCCGCCTTCACCGGCGGCATCCTGCGCCAGCTGCAGCGAGGCGAGCAGCAGGGCCACCACCGCCAGAGCGGGCAGGGCGCGGCGCCACAGGAAAGTCATGGCGCGGCCCAGTGGTAGTCCGGCGCGGCCAGGTGCCACGCCGGCTCGAACAGCGCCGGCAGGCGCAGCGCGCCCGGCAGCGCCGCCGGATCGAGCCCGACGCTGACCCGCAGGCGCGTCGCCTGCGGCAGTGACGCGAAGCGTGCCGGCAACTGCAGGCGCAGCGAGGTCAGCGCCGCCATCAGGTAGGTGCGGGTCGTGAAACTGCGCACGTCTTCGCCCGACGCCTCGCGCAGCTGGTAGCGCCGCGAAAGCGGATACCAGCGCAATTCCAGCTGGCGCGCCACCGACGTGCGGTGCGGCCAGGCACCGGCCGCGACTTCGACGCGCAAGGTCAGCGGAATGCCATGATCGAGCGCGTCCTGCATCGGGCCGCTGAGATTCACGTCCAGGTCGAGCTCGAGCATCGCGCCCGCGCCGGTGACGTCGATGCGCGCCGCCTTCACCGCCAGCGTGCCCGGCTGCTGCCCGAGCAGCAGGCTGCAGCCTGCCACCAGCAGGGCCAGCATCGCGGCCAGGCCGCATCGCGGCAGGCTAGGCGCGCTTTTCGATGACCGCCACATGAAATCCGTCCATGCCGCCCTCGCCCGGCAGATTCTGGCGACCGGCGCCGGCGGCGTGGCCATAGCCCGGCGGCAGCGTCAGTGCGCGTGCATCATCGCAGGCGGCGAGAAAGTCGGCGAGCACGGCTTCATTCTCCGCGCGCAGGATCGAGCAGCTGGCATAGACCAGGCGCCCGCCAGGGTCCAGCAGTGGCCACAGCGCCCCGAGCAGGCGCCGCTGGAGCGCAGCCAGGCTTGCGATGTCGGCCGCGCGCCGGTGCAGCTTGATGTCCGGTTGACGGCGGATGATGCCGCTGGCCGAGCACGGCGCATCGAGCAGGATGCGCGCGAAGGGCCGCCCGTCCCACCAGTCCTGCGGCTGCGTCGCATCACCGGCGACGATGCTCGCGGCCAGGCCCAGCCGGTCGAGATTGGCGCCCAGGCGCGGCAGGCGCGTCGGGTCGACGTCCAGCGTGACCAGTTCGACTGTCGCGCGTTCCAGGATATGCGCCGCCTTGCCGCCGGGCGCGGCGCAGGCGTCGAGCACGCGCTGCCCGGCGGCGAGGTCGAGCAGGTCCACCACCCGCTGCGCGGCGCCGTCCTGCACCGAGAAGGCGCCCTCGGCATAACCTGTCAGGCGACGCACGTCCGCGCCGCGGGCGAGTACCAGCGCATCCGGCAGGTCCGCCGGTGCGGCCGCCTCGTGGCCGGCCTCGGCAAGGCGGGCGCGCAAGGCATCGCGCGTCACCCGGCGCCGGTTGACGCGCAGCGTGAGTGGTGCCTCCCGATTGTTGGCGGCCAGGATCGCGTCGGCCTGCGCCGGCCAGTCGTGGCCGATCGCGTCGATCAGCCAGCGTGGATGGGCGTGGCGCGTGACCGGATCCTGATCCAGGTTGGCGGCCAGCGCGTCGCCTTCGCGCAGGAACCGCCGCAGCAGCGCATTCACCAGGCCCGCATGGCGGGGCTGGCCGAGCAGGCGAGTGGCCTCCACGCAGGCGGCGACGACCGCATGTGGCGGCAGCTCGAGCACGGCGAGCTGGACCACGCCCAGGACCAGCAGGGCGCGCACTTCGCGGGCGCGTGCCGGCAATGGACGCTCCAGCAGCAGCCCCAGCGTCGCGTCGTGTCGCAACCACCAGCGCGTGGCGGCAAACAGCATGGCGGCGAACAGGGCGCGATCGCGCACGTCGGCGATGCGCGGCTGTTCCGCGGCCAGCACGACGCGCAGGGACTGGCCATCGAAGACGATGCGCGCAAGCGCGCGCGCCGCGACGGCACGCAGCTGCGCGCCGGGCGGCGCGGCGGGTGGCGGCGCTGGCCGGTTCATCCGGCGCGGCCCCGGCCGCGTGCATTCAGCCAGTCGCGCACGCTGATGCGTCGCCCGCCCGCCCGCTGCACCTCGCGGATGCGCAAGGCGCCGGCGCCGGTGGCGATATCCACCGCGTCGCGGTGGGTGGCGAGCAGGCTGCCAGGCGGCCCGGGAACTGCCGCGTCCACGGCTTCGGCGGAGAAGATGCGCAGGTGTTCACCATCAACACGGCCCTCGGCGACCGGCCAGGGATCGAAGGCGCGCACCTTGCGTGCCAGTGCCAGGGCCGGTTCGTTCCAGTCGAGCGCCGCTTCGGCCTTTTCCAGCTTCTGCGCGTAGGTGACGCCGGTGGTGGCCTGCGGCGTGGCAACCAGCGGCTCGCCACGCTGCAGCCGCGCCAGGCCCTCCACCAGCACTCCGGCGCCGAGTTCGGCGAGGCGGTCGTGCAGGCTGCCGCCGGTGTCATCGCCGCGGATCGGGGTGCGCGCCTGCGCGAGCACCGGTCCGGTATCCAGGCCGGCTTCCATCTGCATCAGCGCCACCCCGGTCTGCGCGTCACCGGCGAGGATCGCCCGCTGGATGGGCGCCGCGCCGCGCCAGCGTGGCAGCAGCGAGGCGTGCACGTTCCAGCAGCCCAGCCGCGGGATGGCGAGCACCGCGCGCGGCAGGATGAGCCCGTAGGCGACCACCACCAGCAGATCCGGCCGATACGCCGCCAGGCGCGCTCGCGCGCCAGGCTCGCGCAGCGTTTCGGGTTGCTCGATCGGCACCCCGGCCGCGCGCGCCGCCTGCTTGACCGGACTGGCCATGATCCGCCGCCCGCGCCCGGACGGGCGGTCGGGTTGCGTGTATACGGCGACGACGTGCGCGCCGCTGGCCAGACAGGCATTGAATGAGGGCACGGCAAATTCCGGCGTGCCGGCGAAGACGATGCGGAAGGACACGGAGCGCGGCAGGGTGGGGAGAGAACGCCGATTGTAGATGGCCCGCGGCAGGGTCGGGCCGCTGGCTCCCGCCGCGGCGCCTACGGGCCAGCCGGCGCCACGCGTTCGAGCTGCTGCGCGGTCAGGCGGCCACTGAGGGCCAGGCGCGAGCCGTCGGCGCGGATCACCAGGGTGCGCGGGGTTTCGCCGCCCCAGTCCGGATCGATGAGGAAGTCGAGCCGATCCGGCGCAGCATCGGCGTAGGCGTAGGCGCGGTAGGCCTGCATCCCGGCGGCGGCCAGGCGTGCGCTGATCCGCGCACGTTCGGCGATGTGGTCGGTGGCCACGGTCACCAGTTCGACGGCGCCCGGGTGGGCCCCCTGGAGCGCGGCCAGGGCGCGCATGTTCGGTTCGCAGTACACGCAGTCCAGTGCCCACACCATGACGATGCGCTGGCCGTGCGCCGGAGGTTCAAGCAGCGCGGGCACGTCGCCCGCGCCAAGCGGCGCGACCAGCGGCGCGCTGGCAGCCGCGGCCGCCAGCGCCGCAAGCAGCAGCAGGAGGACCGCGGGAATCCTCACGGTGCGCGCTCCGCCGGGAGCAGCTGGAAACCTGCCGCCGTGTTCCACGCCACGTAGGCCTGGCCTTCGTGGACGAGGAGCTGGGGCGTGGAGGCGGCCACGCTGGCGCGGGCCAGCGTGCGTGGCGCACCGAAGCTGATGCCGCCATCGCCGGAGCTGCGCAGCATCAGGGTGTAGCCGTCTGCGCTCAGCTGGTTCCAGGCGACCCAGACGCGCCGACCGCTGCTGGCCACGTCCGCATGACGGGCCCCGGCCGTGCCCAGCTTGAGCATGTGTCGCGGCGCATGGCCCGGGTCGAGCTGGCCATACCAGATGGCCGGGCCCTCGCTCGCCTCGTACCACACCGCGTGGGCCACGCCACCGGCGCCGAAGGCGAGGCCCGGACCCTGCTCGGGACAGGCAGCGACCTGCCAGCCGCTGAAGGTGGCGCGCGACGCCTGGGCTGCGCTGCCGTCGGTTGGCAGCAGCGCGTAGGCGTGGTCGCGGACGTCGCTGCCGCTGACGGCGCGGAACAGGGCTCGGACCGCGCCACTGGGGTCGCGCACCAGCGCAAGCCGGCAGCACTCGCAGCTGTGGTCGGCGAGCCTGCGCTCGGCCTGGAAGCTCGCGCCGCGGTCATCCGACCAGGCGTAATAGATCGCGAGGCCGGCATAGGCCTGCCCTGCCTGCATCGCGGCCAGGTGGTCGCGCGCATCGATCCAGGCGATGAGCGGCCTGCCGGCGCCATCCACGGCCAGGGCGTCGAAGCTGTGGGTGGCCTCGCCGCGGTCGCGGTGCACCGTGATGGGCGCGGAAAAATGCCGGCCGCCGTCCAGCGAGCGGGCGAAGCGGACAAAGCTGGACCATTTTTTCGGGCGCCGCTGCGACCAGCTCACGTAGATCTCGCCCGCCGGGCCGAACGTCAGCTTGGGCCGGTTCTCGCCGGCATGATCGATGTCTTCGGCCTCGGCGTTGACGCGCGTCGCTGGCCCGAAGTGCCTGCCCAGATCACCCGACTGGCGCAGGCGGACGCGGCCGTCCACCACGTCGGCGAGCCACAGCCGGCCGTCGCCGTCGAATGCCGCGCTCGCCCCCAGTGCCGTTGCCGGCGCGGCGGACGGGTGCTCGCCCTCGTGCGCGGCGAGGAGTGGCGGGAGCACGAGCAGCAGCAGGGCGAGCAGGCGCAGCATGGCGGGATTCCGGTAGATCGGGGTTGCGAATGGCGGCGTGCGGCCAGCATGGGACATGGGCATCCGTGGCCGCCTTGCAAGCCGGCGCGACATGGCGCGCCTCACCAGGTGAGCTCGGCGCCGGCGTACACCGCGCGCCCCTCCGCGGGCACGAACACGCGCGGCGGGCCAAAGCCGCTGCGCGCGTCCGCGATCACCTCGACCACGCTGGCGTAGCGGCGGCCGGTGAGGTTGCGACCTTCCAGGAACGCCGACCAGTGGCGCGCGCGGAAGCCGAGCCGCGCGCCCACTGAGAACCACGGATCGGCATGCATCGTGTTGGCGTAGTCCACCGGGTAGCGCTGCGGCACCCACTCGCCATGCGCCGAGGCATACAAACCCGACGGCCGCTGATAGGACAGCTCGGCGCGAACGTGGTGCGGCGGGATGCCGGGCAGGGTGTTGTGTCCATAGACCGGGTCGCCCGTGAACCGGAAGCGGCTCCAGTCCCAGGCCAGGCGCAGGATCAGGCGGTCGCCATCGCCGTCCCTGAGCGGCGCCAGGTTCGCCCCGGGGGTGGGCGGGCGCGGCGTGCCGGGCCGGTCGGCCGGAATGGCCAGGCCGCGCGCCAGCACGAAGGCGGCGGCCGCCTCGATGCCTTCGTGGCGGGTCGGCGTGCCGTTCATCGTGCCCAGCGGGTTGCCCTGGGCATCGTTGAGCGTCAGGAGTTCATCGCGCACCCGCGAGCGGTAGTAGCCCGCGTCCCAGACGATCCGTGGCCGTGCGCCGCGCGTGCCGATCTCGAACGTGCTGGCGCGCTCGGCCTGCAGCGCCACGCTGATGACGTCGCCGTGTGCTCCGCCAAGCTGCAGGCTTTCCAGGGAGGTGGGCGGCCCGAACGCGCGACTGGCATTGGCGTACCACTGCAGGGTGGGCGTGAGCTCGTGAAGCAGGCCGAGCTTGGGGCTGAAGCCGCGATAAGCCTGGTCCAGGCTCTGGTCGCCGTTCGGGTTCGCGCCGAAGCGGTCACGGTAGTTGCGCGTGGCCCAGGCGAGCTGGAAGCCGGCCGTCAGGCGCAGGCCGGCGCCGAGCCGATGCTGGTCCTCGGCGTACAGGTCGATGTTGCGCCAGGTTTCGGCGAAGTCGGCGGTCGGCGCACCCGGCCGGCCGAACCGGTTCTGGTAGCGGCGATCGCTTGCCGAGGCGCTGTTCGGGCGCAGGCCCACAACCCAGCGGTTGTCGCGGCCCCACAACGGCGCTTCGTTGACGTAGCGCAGGCCCGCGCCATAGGTATTGGAGCCCAGCTCCAGCACTCCGAGTCCATTCAGGAAGTCCGCATTCCAGAACAGCGGGTGGTACAGGTCCTGGTTGACCCAGTACAGGTCGAAATCGACCCGCGCATCATCGCCCAGCCGCGCCGTGGTGCGGCTGGCCAGGCGCGCGTAGTTGCCGTCGTGGCGCTGGTCGAAGGCGATCGCGTCGGGGTCCGCCGCGCGCGGGGCATTGCGCAATTCATCGGCCGTCAACGCGCCGGCCAGCTGCAGGTCACTGCGGGTCGCGCCGACGTAGAGCCGCGTTTCCAGGTCCGCCGAGTGGCGAATGCCGAGGTTGGCGGAAAGGCGCGCGGCGTGGGTCGCGCTGTGGGGCTGGTAGCCATCTCGCGAATAGGCGCTGGCCGACACGTAGTAATCGGCGTCTTCGCGCAGGCCGGCCGACTGCGCCTGGAACTTGCCGTAGCCGTAGCTGCCGCCTTCCACGCGCGCCGCCTGTCCTGGCGCCGTATAGCCCGTGGGGGAAATGAAATTGATCGCGCCACCCAGCGTGGTGGAGCCGTACTCGAGCGCGTTGGCGCCGCGGTAGACCTCCACCGCCTGCTGCGCCAGCGGCTCCAGCCACTGGAAGTCGCCGTTGCCGTCGGCGGTGCTGATCGGAATGCCATCCTGCAGCAGCAGCACGCCGCGCAGGTGGTAGGGGCGGTCGAGTCCGGCGCCGCGGATCGACACCTTGACGTCGTCGGTGCCGCCGCGCGAACCGATGTAGATGCCGGGCTGGCCCTGCAGGATGTCGATCAGGTTGGAGGCGCGGCCCTGTTCGTACTGGCGCGCCTCGACCAGGTTGGTGCCGCCCGGGACCTGGCGCAGCGCGGCGGCCGCCGTGGCCGCGTCCGGCTGGGTCAGCGAGCGGGGCGGGTTCTCGTGCACGCTCACCGTCGGCAGGGTGGTGGCCGGTCCGCTGGCGGCGGGGTCGGTCGGGTCGGCGGCCAGGGTGGGCGCGGCCGGCGCCCATGACGCCAGAACCACGAGCACCGCCGCAACCCGGATGTCCAGGCACACGCGATCGTTCTCCATCGATGCAATCGCGCCAGTGTGCGCGGCGTGGCGCAGGGTTGGGAGTGACCGATTGTCGCTTCGCCCGGCCGCGGCCGGCGTGCACGGCCATCGCGCCTGGAGGCGCGCGCGGCCCCGCCGGGGGGCGTACGCGGGACGCGCCACGGGCTGCGCGTCAGGTATCCAGTTCGCAGTCCAGGCGGCGTTCGGGCCCCGGCCGCTTGGCGAGCTTGCGCTGCAGCGAGCGCCGATGCATGCCGAGCAGGCGCGCAGCCGCCGCGACGTTGCCGCCGGTCTCGTGCAGCGCCTGCTGGATGTGCTCCCATTCCAGCCGGCCCAAGGGGGTCATGGTCGGCGCCGGGGCGCTGGCAACGGCGTCCATGCGCTCGCCCTTGAGCACGCGCAGCAGCGCTTCCGCCGTCACCGGCTTGGGCAGGTAGTCGTCCGCGCCGCGCTTGATCGCCTCGACCGCGGTCGCCACGCTGGCATAGCCGGTCACCAGCACAATGCGCGTGTTAGCGCAGACTGCGCGCAACGGTTCGATCAGTGCCAGTCCCGATTCGCTGCCCAGATTGAGGTCCAGGAGCACGAAGTCCGGCCGTTCGGCCCGCGCTTCCTGCAGCGCCGTGCGCGCCCCGCTGGCCAGTCGCAGGCGCAGGCCGCGGCGTTCCAGCGAGCGTTTGAGGGTGCGTGCGAACAGCGCGTCGTCTTCGATCAGGAGACCTTGCATGCGTGCATTGTGGCGCGCTGCAGCGGCAGGCGGAAGCGCACCAGGGTGCCGCCGCCCGCGACCGCCTCCATGCGCAGCTCGCCGCCCAGGCGTTCGACCGTGGCATGCGAGAGGGCCAGGCCGACCCCCAGCCCGTCCGGCTTGCTGCTGCGGAACAGCCCGCCGGATCGTTCGCGATTGAAGCCCGGACCGTGATCGCGCACGAAGCCCACCAGCACTTCGCCGGCGGTTTCCAGATGCAGGGCGACGCGCGCATCGCCGCTGCGCTCGCCGGCGTCGGCGGCATTGTTCAGGAGCACCTGCAGCAGGTGGCCGATGCCGGCATCGAAGACGACGTCGGGTGGCGCGGCGACCGCGCCGCTGCGCTCCAGCTCGATGGCCGGGCGTACGAGGCGCCAGCGCGCCACCGCCGCCTCCAGCGCGTGGGCCACCCCTTGCGCTTCGCCCGGGAGCGCATCGGCCGGGGCAGCCAGCTCGCGCACGCGGTCGCGGCAGGCATCCACCAGGCCGGCCATCGCCGCGGCTTCGGCGTGTTCGTCGCCATGCGCCGGCAGGCGTTCGAGCTGGTCTTCGAGCATCAGGGTGAGGGTCGCGAGCGGCGTGTTGAGCTCGTGCGCGACTGCTGCGGCGTGGGTCGCCAGCGCGAGGATGCCTTCATTGCGTGCCCACTGCTCGCGCAGCAGGGCCAGTTCGCGCTCGCGTTCGCGCAGGGCGCGGCCGATGTGAACCAGGAAGAAGGTGACCACGGCCGCCGAGATGACGAACATGACCGCCATGCCGGCGAGGTGCAGGTCGAAGGCACTGTCGAACAGCCCGTCCAGATGCGGCAGCGGTTTTCCATACCAGGCCGATGCCGCATAACAGGCACACGCCAGGAGCGCGGTGGCGAGCACCCAGCGCGCCGGCAGGGACGGGGCGACGAGCGCCACCGGGATCAGGAACAGCGGCGCGAACGGGTTCATCGCGCCGCCGGCCCAGGCGATCAGCCAGCCCAGCACCAGCATGTCCACCGCGACGTGCAGCAGCACTTCCGCCGGATGCGCATGACGGGTGCGCCGCGCGCGCCAGGCGGCCCACAGGTTGAATGCGGCCAGCGCGCCGATGCCCGCCCACAGGGGCGCCGATGCCAGCGGCAGGCGCAGCAGATACACCACCAGAACGACGGTCATCACCTGGCCCGCGAGCGCGAACCAGCGCAGCGTGGCGAGGCTGCCGAGCAGCCCGGGGGGAACGTCATGGCGCATGCCGGCAGTGTAATGCGCCAGCGCGCAGCCCCACGCCACGCGCGGGCACACGGCCATCAGGCACGCCGAGCGCAGCCAGCCACGCCGCTGGCCGCGCAAGTCGACGTGCCCGCGCCGGGCAGCGATTGACGGCGGCTTTCGTTACATTATAACGTTTGCACCGTTTGCGTACCGGCGACGCCGGCCTTGCCCTGGAGCGCCCCATGAAACTTGCCCTTCTCTGCGGCTGCATCGCCGCTGCCTTGTGCTTGCCCGCGTATGCGCAGGATGTCCCGACCACGGCGACCGACGAGGGCGCTCCCGCCGAGCCACGACCGCCTTCCGACGAAGCGGCGACGCGCCTCAACCAGATCGTGGTGAAGGCGGTGCCGCTTGGCCAGCGTGCCGACCAGCTGGTGACCCCGGTGAGCGTGCTCGAAGGCGCTGCCCTCGACGATGCGCGCGCGGCATCGATCGGCCAGACCATCGCCAACGTGCCCGGCGTCAGCACCAGCGCCTATGGCCAGGGCGTTGGCCGGCCGGTCATCCGCGGGCTGGATGGACCGCGCGTGGCGATCCTGGCCGACGGGGTCGGTACGGCCGATGCCTCGGCAATCAGTCAGGACCATGCCGTCACCGTGGAGCCGTTCCTGGCCGACCAGGTGGAGATCCTCAAGGGCCCGTCGACCCTGCTCTACGGCCCGGGAGCGATCGGCGGCGTGGTCAACGTGGTGGACGGACGCATTCCGCAGAAGTCGCCCGAGCAGGGCTTCGCCGGCCGCGCGCAACTGCAGTACGAGGACGTCTCCAATGGTGGCAGCGGCATGTTCCGCATCGATACGGGCAACGACCGCTTCGTGCTGCACGCCGACGGGCTGAAACGGGATCTGGGTGATTATGCGATTCCCGGGCGCACCCTGCCCAACAGTTACGTGCGCGGTGATTCGGGTGCGCTGGGCGGATCGCTGCTCGGAGACTGGGGTTACCTTGGCGTGTCGGTGTCACGCTTCCTGAACAACTACGGCAATCCGGCCGAACCGGGCAATCCCGACGAAGGCGAGGATCCGGTGCACATCGACATGGCGCAGACCCGCTACGAGCTCAAGGGCGCGCTCGAGGCCCCGCTCGCGGGCGTCGAGAAGCTCGAGCTCAGTGCCGCGCGTACCGATTACCAGCACACCGAGTTCGAGGGCGAGGATCCGGCCACGCGCTTCACCAACCGGTCCAGCGAGGGCCGCCTGCTGCTCACCCATGCGCCGCTGGGCGGCTGGCGGGGGGCCGTGGGCATGCAGGCGTCGCGGCGGGATTTCGCCGCGCTCGGCGAGGAAAGCTTCGTGCCGCCCACGCGCACGCGGGCCCTTGGGCTGTTCGCCACCGAGCAGCGCGAATGGGGGCGCCTGAAGCTCGAGCTGGGCGCGCGTGGCGATCGCGAGGAGAGTACGCCCGAAGCGGGCGAGCCGCGCACCTTCCACCCCTACAGCCTCTCGGCAGGCCTGGCGTGGCGCTTCGACGAGGCCTGGCATCTGACCGCCAACCTCGACCGCGCGCAGCGCGCGCCGGCCGAGGAGGAGCTCTACGCCTACGGCCCGCACGAAGCGTCGGCAACCTTCGAGATCGGCGATCCGAACCTGCGCAAGGAAACCGCCAACCAGTTCGAGATCGGCCTGCACCACCATGGCGAATGGGTGGATGCGAAGATCGCGATCTACGCCAACCGCTACGATGATTTCATCTATCTGGCCGATACCGGCGAGGTCGAGGACGACCTGCCGGTGCGCCTGTGGTCGCAGCAGGATGCGAAGTTCCGCGGCGGCGAGGTCGAGGCCACCTTCCACCTTGCCCGCAACGACAGCGGCCACTACGACCTCAAGCTGTGGGCCGACCGCGTGCGCGCCACCCTCGATGGCGGCGGCAACCTGCCGCGCATCCCGGCCGCGCGCCTGGGCACGGAACTCTCCTGGCGCAACGATGCGTGGCGCGCGAGCCTCGGCGCGACGCGCTACTTTGCGCAGGACGACACCGCCGCCCACGAAACGCCCACGCCCGGCTTCACCCTGGTCAACGCCCGCCTGGCCTGGAATTTCGCCAACGGCGAGCGCTCCGGCTGGGAGGCCTTCCTCGGCGGCGAGAACCTGACCAACCAGACCGCGCGCCTGTCCACTTCGCTGGTCAAGGACCAGGTGCCGTTGCCCGGTCGCAATATCAGCCTGGGCGTGCGCGGCTGGTTCTGAACCGGCCATCGGCATGCTCGTCCGGGAAGTGAATGCCGACCGCCGCCAGCACGCCCTTTCCGGACCGACGGCGAGGCGCGCTCAGGCGCTTTGCTTGCGCCGCTTCTCCAGCCGCTTGAGCAGCAGCGAGCGCTTCAGCGCAGACAGGTGGTCGACGAAGACCTTGCCCTGGAGATGATCCATCTCGTGCTGCACGCACACCGCGAGCGGACCCTCGAATTCGCGTTCGATGGCCTGGCCATCCACGTCCTGGAAGGCCACCTTGACCCGCAGTGCGCGGGTCACGTCGGCGAAGATGCCGGGGAAGGACAGGCAGCCTTCCTGGTACACCTGTTCGCCCGAGCTTTCCAGGATGCGGGCGTTGATCAGCGCCATCGGCTGATCGCGCTCCTCGGACATGTCCATCACCAGCACCTGCCGGTGCACGTCGACCTGGGTGGCCGCCAGGCCCACGCCTGGTGCGGCGTACATGGTCTCGAACATGTCCGCCACGAGTTGCTTGAGGGCGGCGTCGAACGTGTCGACCGGCTGTGCCCGGGTGCGCAGGCGGGGATCGGGAAATTCAAGAATTTCAAGTAGAGCCATGCCGGATCACATGCGGGCACAGGGGCGCCATTGCAAGCGGATGGGGCATGGTAGCCCGCAGCACGCGGGCGCGCGACGGCGCGGCACTGGCGCGCCGCCGGCCACGCCGACCTGCACGACTTGCCGCGCTTGCGACGCAGTTCGTTTTCCGCTGGCGGGTTTTTCCACTACACTCGGAAAAACCGCTTGGGGATTAGGGGATTGGCCGCCATGCTTAAAAAGCTGCTTGCGATTTCGGTCGGACTGCTGGTCGCCTTGACCGTGTATGCGGCGGGCGTGGAGTGGACGGACCAGCATCCCGACCGCTACGTCGTCAAGAAGGGCGACACGCTGTGGGGCATTTCCGCGCGCTTCCTGAAGAAGCCCTGGTACTGGCCGGAGATCTGGCAGGCCAACCCGCAGGTCAGGAACCCGCATCTCATCTATCCCGGCGACGAGCTGGTGCTGGCGGGCGGTCATGTCAGTCACGGCGACGGCTCGATCGGGCCGCATGCGCGCGCCACGGCGCTGGACGAAGCCATCCCGCCGATCGAGCTCAGCGACATCAAGCAGTGGCTGAAGGATACCCGCATCGTCGGCGAGCAGGCCTTCGAGAACGCGCCGCACGTGGTCGGCATCGAGGACAACCGCCTGCGCGGCTCCGGTGGGCAACTGGTGTACCTGCGCGGCATCGACGCCGAAGCGGGGACCCAGCTCGCCCTGGTGCGCCCGGTCGGCCGCTACTACGACATGCCGCCGGTGCACAAGGGCGAGCCGCGCGAGGTGTACCGGCAGGGCAACAACGCCGATCGCCCGCGCGACTGGCCGGACGCACGCGACGGGCGCCCGGCGCTGCTGTGGCATCACGGCCCGATCGAATACACGTTGCAGGGGCGGGTCCGCTTCCTCGGCTATGAAATGATCGATTTCGGCCGCATCGAGGTGACCCGGCGCGCCGACGTGTCCTCGGCCCTCGTGATCAGCTCGGACTTCGAGATTCGCGCGGGCGACTACGTCCTGCCGATCATCGACCAGCCCTACGACACCCAGTACGTGCCGCATGCGCCAGCCAGCGTGCCCAGGGACATGCGCGTGCTCGCCTTCTCCGATGCCCTGAACGCGGTCGGCCCGCGCCAGGTGGTGGCGCTCTCGCGCGGCAGCGCCGACGGCATCGAGAACGGCCACACCTTCAGCATCTACCAGGCGGGCGAACAGGTCGTCGATCGTACCGATTACCCGGACGCGAGCTTCCGCAAGACCTTTCACCCGGGCAAGTCGAAGGTCACCCTGCCGCCCGAGTTCGTCGGCCACGTGATGGTGTTCCGCACCTTCGAGCGCGTCAGCTATGGCCTGGTGATGGACGCGATCAGGCCGGTGCACATCGGCGATTTCCTGCACGATCCGGATTCGACGCCCTGAGGAGCCGGGAATCGTTGGCGGCAATCGGGAGTCCCAGACGCAGGCTCCTGCGATTCCCGATTCCCGACGCCCACGCGGCCGATGCGCGGTTCCGATGACATGGACAGCACGCACGTCGCGCGCGACGCCTGGCTGATCCTGCTGCGCGCCCCCGGCCTGGGGGCCGCCGCCCTGCGCACGCTGCTGGAGCGCCATGGCGACGCGCCTGCGGCGCTCGCCGCGGCGCGCCGGGGCGAGTTGCCGCGTGTGGTCGAACCGGCCTGCCAGGACTGGCTGCGCGCGCCCGATCCGGACCGCATCGCCGCTGACCGCGCCTGGCTGGCGCTGCCCGGACACGCCCTCGTCACCTGTCTGGATGCGGATTTCCCGGCCCTGCTGGGCGACACGCCCGGTGCCCCGGCCGCCCTGTTCGTGGTGGGCGACGCCAGCCGCCTGTGGTGGCCGCAGGTGGCCATCGTCGGCAGCCGCAATGCCAGCCAGGCCGGCCTGGCCACGGCGCGCGATTTCGCCCGCACCCTGGGTGCGGCCGGCTTCGCCATCACCAGCGGGCTGGCCGAAGGCATCGATGGCGCCGCCCACCAGGCCGCGCTGGATGGCGGCGCGCGCACCATCGCGGTGCTGGGCACCGGTGCGGACCGGGTGTATCCCGAGCGCCACCGTGCGCTGGCCGCACGCATCGCCGGCGAGGGCGCGCTGGTCAGCGAGTTTTCCCCGGGCACGCCGCCGCGGCCCGCCCAGTTCCCCCGCCGCAACCGCATCATCGCCGGGCTCACGCTGGGCACCCTGGTGGTCGAAGCCGGCCTGCGCTCGGGCTCGCTCATCACGGCGCGCAATGCGACCGAAGCCGGGCGCGAGGTGTTCGCCATTCCCGGTTCCATCCACAATCCTCTGGCGCGCGGCTGTC